>Ga0265296_1000005_pt1 | contig 775584 bp, 750 predicted proteins | sample MunlanPumphouse1_FD_189073 | JGI IMG/M metagenome (GOLD analysis project Ga0265296, IMG submission 189073) | Groundwater microbial communities from a municipal landfill in Southern Ontario, Canada - Pumphouse #1 | ecosystem: Environmental > Aquatic > Deep subsurface > Groundwater | place... | reverse complement strand
AATCCTTGGTCCGGTTCTTGACAAAGTCCTTGTTCTCCCAGCCGTTCTTGAGGATCAGCTGCATGAAGCAGTTCAGTAATGCCACATCGGTACCGGAGTAGAACTGTAAGAACAGGTCGGCCTGCTTCCCGGTTGCCGTGAGCCGCGGGTCGGCGTAGATGATCTTTGCACCGTTCTTTTTCGCCTGCATAATGCGGCGCCCGATCAGCGGGTGCTGCTCGAACGTGTTGGTGCCGATCACAAGGAGGCACTTTGATTCGGCAATGTCTGCGATTGACTGGGTCATTGCACCGGAGCCGAACGCGCCGGCGAGCCCGACAACGGTCGATGCATGGCAGAGCCGGGCACAGTGGTCGATGTTGGGAGTCTTTAAAACAGCGCGGGCGAACTTCTGCATCAGGTAGTTCTCTTCGTTAGAGACACGGGCTGATGAGAGGCATGCCATCTCTTCACCCTTGTAAGACTTGAACTTCGAGACTATCAGCTTGTAAGCCTCGTCCCAGCTGGCCTCGACAAACTTGCCATCCTTCTTGATGAGCGGCTTGGTCAGTCGATCCGGGCTGTTGACAAATTCCCATGCATAGTTCCCCTTGGGGCAGAGCTTGCCTTCGTTGACAGGGTTACGATTCCAGGGAGCGACTCCGACTACCTTCTTGTCCTTGACAACAAGGTTAAAGCCGCACCCGGTTCCGCAGTACGGACACGTAGTTGGTACGTATTTTACTTCCATTCACACACCTATTACGATTGAAAGTCTGACCGACCCCCTTTAAACTTTATGAAATTTTTGCGTAAAAAGCCTCCAAACGGTTCTTCATGCGAATTTTAAAAAATTTTACTTGGTACCCATATTAATCTAAAATAATTGTTTTTCCGAAAATTGACCTCATCAAATCGTGACTAACGCACACGTTTTTTCTGAAAATATGCTCATATCTGTGAAATCGGATGCAATTGCATTGCATGTCTGCATTGCATATCTGCATTGCAAGAATAGCTGGTTAATGCACCCCTTTTTTTGGGAATACTTGAACCGGTATGAAAAACTATTCGCTAAATACGTCGAAGATTTTTCCCATTCAGGCAGAGATCAAACCAGGTATCGTATACCGGAATGCCATGGCATGTTTTTTTATAGTAAAGCACGTTGTTTTAATGAATGGATACCCGCAAGAAAACCATAAAAAAGATAAAAAGTCTTCTTCGTCTCCATCGCAATGGTCTCACCATAAGTGACCTTGCCGAAAAACTTGAATTGAACCGGAACTCAACAGCAAAATATCTTGAAATTCTTCTCATTTCCGGGGAAGTCCATATGAATACGATCGGCCCGGCAAAGGTCTACACCTTTTCACAGAAAATGCCGATATCAGCAATGCTGAAATTTTCCGCAGACATTATCCTCCTGATCGATAATGAAATGCACGTGCTCGATGCGAATGAGAATGCACTCCGCATCCTTGGCATGTCTCGTGAAATGCTTGTTGGAAATCTGATTGGGAACGTAAAGTCCCCCCTCATTACCCGTCTTGCTATTCCCGAAGTTGTTGAGGAGATCCAGAAGAACGGGGAAATCCAGCGCGAGTTTAGTATTACCCGGCAGAATGAAGATCGCCATTACCGGGTGCGCCTTATCCCAACGGTATTTGATACTATGGATGAGGGTATCACAATCATTGGAGAAGATATCACACAACAGATCCGGTTCGAAGAATCCCTGAGGATCTCGGAACGGCGGTATCGTGCGATCGTGCAGGATCAGACAGATGTGATCTGCCGGTGGCGCCCGGAAGGAAATATTACGTTTGTCAACGAATCGTTCAGTCGTTTTATGGGAATTTCCGGGAGTGCCGTACAGAATGAGAGCATCTTCTCATACGTGTTTCCGGAAGATATCGCCGTTATAAAAGAACAGATCGCCCGACTCACCCCCGATAAACCAACCACATCTTCTGACCTGCGATTAATCGGTACTCAGGGACATTCCCGCTGGTACCAGTGGAATACGCGAGGGCTTTTTAACAATGCGGGAATTCTGATCGAATGTCAATCCGTAGGTCGTGATATCAACACCGAGCGGCAGCAAGCGCAAAAGATCCGTGAAAGTGAAGAGCGTTTCCACATGATTACCGATCACTCCCCGTTCCCCATCTCCATTATGGATGGTTCGGGCAATTACCTGTACATCAATGAAAAATTTACCCGGCTCTTCGGATACACCCTTGATGATATACCTACGGAAAAAGACTGGTTCAAAAAGGTGTTTTCCGGTATTTCTGATGAAGAGGTAAAGCTCATCGGGAGAGAAGATCCTGCACAACCAATAACTGACGAGGTCAGACCCTGTGTGTTTCCGGTCACCTGCAAAGACGGAACCGTCCGGCCCGTCAACTTTTACCGGGCCACTCTTCAGAGCGGTGAGCAATTCATTGTCTATGAAGATCTTACCCCGAAAAAAGAATCAGAACTGCTGCATTCTGTCCTTGCCTCTATCGTGAATTCTTCAAACGATGCCATCACGCTCTACCGGAATCTTAATAACCCGATTCACCCCCGGCGATGAACACTGATGAATCGTTGGCAGGTACAATCGCAGGTATGATCAGAAACCCCAAAAATGCAGAGTCCCTCTTCAGAATCCGACTCACCAATTCCTTTAAAATCGCAGATATCCATATAACCAGCAGGGATCGCTGTTGCGTGGAACCCCCCTGACCGATAAAAATGATGGTGCATTAAATGGAGACACACCCCGAAGATGCCGGTAGGAAAATTCTGGTTGTCGAGGATAGCAGGACCCAGGCTGAATACCTCCGCCATATTCTGGAAACTGAGGGGTACACGGTTACCCTTGCTGCCAACGGGAATGATGCCCTGGAGCAGATTCGAATCGACCGGCCGACAATCGTACTGACAGATATTCTCATGCCGGAGATGGATGGTTATACACTTTGCCGTGCTATCAAACAGAACAAAGAAATGGCAGATATCCCGGTTATCCTTGTTACCCAACTCTTCGATCCGGCAGACCTGATAAAAGGCCTGGAAGCCGGGGCAGACAACCTCATCATAAAGCCGTTTGAAGCCGAACACGTGAAGTTTCGGATAACAAGCACCCTGCAGTCCCGGGATCCTCCCGATTCTCATGATGCAGGGGCCACTCCTGCAGTATCGCCCGAAGGCCAGCCACCTCATATCCCTGCCAGTCAGTCCCGGTCACCTGCAATCCTGCTCTCATCCTATGATCTCGTTGTCCGGAAAAATGCAGAATTGGAGGAAGTCAACGCATTTCTTTTGGCGGAAAATGAGGGTTTACAACAGATGATTTCTACGCTTCAGCAAGCCAATGAAAATCTTCAGCTGGAGAATGCCGAACTAAAGCGGATGGAAAAGGTGCACACTCCCGATATGAGATGATCGAGCGTACCAGTCTGACCCTTAACTTCGCCCTGCTTTTTTCATACCCCTTGCTCTTTCCGTACTGATCACACTCCCTAAAGCGCCGGCAAACACACGTCGGGAGTCCCGCCATTCCGGCACCCGGCCAAACGCCCCAACACTCACCGGTTCATAGCTGCAGCGCTACGCGACACCATCCAGCTCCGTATCATGATTGTGGGGGGTTAATCTCCTCTTAGAAAAAGGTGGAGGTGAGGGAACTCCCTTACCCTGCAACAACGCTTTCTGATAAAAAAGGGCCACCGGCTTCAAACGACCCGGGAACCCGGCAGCATCAGAAAATGTCGAGTAAAGGATCAGCTGACTGCAAGATGCCCGATAGTAAGCGGATAAAGCTCGGGATACCCGATGCCTGCAATCACCGCCGGGTCGTTATAAAAAAGGCGCCGGGCTTCTATTGCTGAATCCACACGATAGATGAGAACCCTGATTGTGCCATCAGGAGCACCCCCGTGCATGAAAATTTTTCCCTGGGCAATCATGTCTTTGACATAATCCGCGTGCTGGACCATCGTCACCTGCTCTTCCGGTGTCATGGTAGTAAGAAAATCCAGGCGTTTAGGCCGGATCAGTGAAATAAAATCCATTGTGTAATTCATACTGCTGATTGAGGTTGTTATCGGTTATAGGTATGGTACTGGCTGATTGTCTCATTGGAGTCCCGTTTCCTCACACTGGTCCGGATGGGGGGCATGGCCCGTAAATTTCCCGGACAGATCCTGACGATCTGAATCTGCACACATCCGGACCGGTCCTGCTTCAGGGTTCCTCCGATGACCGAGATCCGGGAACGGTACCCTGTTTTGTCTTATCGTCCGGCATATTTTCCTTCAATTCGGGTGGGATGCAGGTAAATCCACCGAGATCAGCGTGAGATCAGGGCAGACTTGTCCCAGACCTATCGAAAAGCTCAGGCCTGGATACCGTAATATAAAAAAGGAAGAGATCAGGGAAACCGGACAATAACATTGTTCTGCATGAGCCGGTTCTCCTGGGGGACTGCCTGCCGGAAATATGTGACAAAATCCCCGAAATCCGTCCATAGCTGGTTTGTGGAATAGCCCGGAGACGACATACGCTCTGCTCCAAGGGTCTCATTGACTTCTCCAGTCACATCGAATGAGCGGTATACGTGAGGATATCCCTCGGCACCCAGGAATGACGGGATGTCTGTTACGACCTGGAAATGGAGGTGCGGGATGTCTGAGTTCCCGCTGTTACCCATCAGGCCAAGCACCTGGCCTTCTTTGACGATATCGCCTTTCTTCACCTGGACTGACCCGTTGACTATGTGGGCGTAGCAGGCATATTTTTTATTCCCGAGATCGAGAATGACATAATTGCCGGCCGCGGTTTCAAATGTGACCCCCAGGGGGGAGTAGATGCCCTCAGAGTCCGGAAGGCCGTCAGCGGCATCCACGACCGTCCCGTTAGCAACTGCCAGGATCTCTTTGCCAAAGCCGTAATAATTCCTGGCGAGCGTTGCATTGCCGGCAACGGCCTGTCCACTCACCGGGTCAAGGTAGACCCAGTCCTGTGCATATCGCTGGGGGACGCGGGTCACCCCGTTTAAGGTGATCTGGGCACGGAAGTGATGGGTCAGGGGAGATGTTGTCTCCATGACCATCCAGCCCGGACCATGCACCGGGGAACCGACAACTACCGGGACAAGGTCTTTATGCACGGTTACTTCCCCGCCGGTTACCGTTGTTGGGGACAATCCGGCTGCGGTCCGGTTCAGGGTGAGGCGGTGGGAGAGCCGGTCCGGAACAGCATCAGGACTGACCACAAACCAGAGCGATACGCGGGGCTTGAGGAGTTTTCCCGTACCGTTCTGCAGTTCGGCCGCAGTTGGCGGCGGGACATTTGCCGGGTGATACAGGGCAGCCAGCAGTTCACCGTCTGCGGTATAGAGGATCTTTCCAGTAGCCGGGTCGAGAACCTCCACCTTCTCAACAACGGGTACCTGTCCATTGGCCGGTGTAAGTTCGAGTTCGTACGCGAGGTTGACTCCGTTCTGGCTGGGAACCGGGATGAGCAGAAACGGGACGGTCATATTCAGGACCGGGGCTGCAGGTTCCGTTTGCTGTACCGCTGCGGGTTGCGTACACCCGGAACCAAGAACTGCGGCAATCACGATAATAGTGATAAGGAACTTTGCAATCGCTGACATAGTGATGATACTGGTTGTTAGTGTACCAGAACATAAAACCAGAACATAAACGACATCAGAAAATTACTTCCCGACCTCACTCCCGCTCGTTCGGCTGCAGCCGATTATTCTGACGTATTTTCTCAAACTGTACCCGCCTGCGGGCAGTTACATTCCTATAGAAAAAGCTTCTTTCACCAGTTCTTCCTGCTTCTTTGTAAGTTTTTCCGGAATCTTTACTATCGTTTTTACCATCAGGTCTCCCCGCTTATCGGAATTCAGGTACGGCATGCCCTGCTCCCTGAGCCGGAACAGTGTATGGCTCTGGGTACCGGGTGGAATTTTCAGGTGTGCTGTACCCGTAATAGTGGGTACCTCTACCTCCCCCCCAAGGAGGACTGTATGAAGCCCGATGATCACGGAACTATAAAGGTCCGCACCTTTACGATCGAACGTGCGGTCTGGCCGGATGTGGATAATTGCATACAAGTCGCCGGGAGGCCCGTTGTTCTCGCCCGGCTCCCCTTCACCGGGTATCCTGAGGAACTGACCGTCATCTACGCCGCGGGGCACCGAGACTTCAATTCTCCTTACTTTCTGCATCGTCCCTTTCCCTTTGCAGGCCTGGCAGGGCTTGTCGATAATTTTACCCGTTCCCCTGCAGGTCGGGCAGACTGCGATATTCACCATCTGGCGATTGCCGACCTTCTGCACATTGCGGATCTCACCGGTCCCGTTGCAGGTCGGGCAGTTCCGCACAGATCCCGGTTCTGCTCCCGTACCATGGCACGCACTGCAGGCGAAATGATGGGGCACCCCGACTGTGTTCTTTGTGCCGTAAAAAGCATCGGCAAGGGAAATGTCGATCTCGTACCTGAGGTCTGCACCACTGCGCTGCCGGGCAGCCCGGGGTGAAACACCGGAAAACGCATCAAAAATATCGCCGAGACCGAAGTCCCGGAACAGGTCATCATAACTGGGCGGTTTATACCCGGCAGCGTCGCCGGGCCGGAATTCCGCGTGACCGACCTGGTCGTACTGCGCTTTTTTCTGGAGATCACCTAAAACCTGGTAGGCCTCGTTGATTTCCTTGAATTTCGCCTCTGCCTCCTTGCTGCCCTTGTTGAGATCCGGGTGATATTTCCGTGCAAGCTGTCGGAATGACTTTTTTATATCATCCTGCGATGCGTCTTTTTTCACACCAAGGATCTCATAATAGTCTTTTTCTGCCATGGGAAAGAAAAAGGACTATTTCTCATCCTTTACCTTGAAATCGGCATCGACGACATTTTCCCCGCCCGGGCCGGTCGTTTCATGCCCGGGACGCTCATTGCCAGCAGAGCCTGACTGTTGCTGTTGTGCCTGCTGCTGGGACTGCTGCCGGGCAGCTTGTTCGTATACGGCAGACCCGGCCTCTCCCAACACTTTCTGGAGTTTTTCTATCTCCGACTTGATCTTTGCGGTATCTTTTCCTTCAATGGCTGCCTTTACCCCAACTATTGCCGCATTCACCTTATCGATGAGATCGGCGCTGATCTTTCCGGCCAGGTCAGATTTTGTTTTTTCCGCCGTATAGATCAGGGAGTCGGCAGTATTCCGGATCTCGATCTCCTCTTTCCTTTGTTTGTCCTGCTCTTCAAACTGCTTTGCCTCATTCACCATCTTCTTGACATCGCTGTCTGCCAGTTTGGTGGAAGCCGTGATGGTCATCTTCTGCTCTTTACCGGTCCCGAGATCCTTTGCCGATACATTCAGGATGCCCGAAGCATCGATATCAAACGACACTTCTATCTGGGGAATACCCCGGGGTGCAGGGGGAATACCGACGAGATTGAACTGCCCAAGACTCACGTTATCTGCTGCAAGGGGGCGTTCGCCCTGGAGGATATGGACGGTGACAGCGGTCTGATAATCCGCTGCAGTGGAAAAGATCTGGCTCTTCTTTGTGGGGATCGTAGTGTTCCGCTCGATCAATGGTGTCCTCACAGCTCCGAGAGTTTCGATACCCAGTGTCAGGGGAGTTACGTCTAAAAGCACCATGTCGGTGATCTCGCCGCCAAGAATACCTCCCTGGATGGATGCACCGATTGCCACGCATTCCATCGGATCGATACCCCGCTCTACCTTCCGGCCTACATGATCTTCGATAAACTTCTGGACAACGGGCATACGGGTTGGACCGCCGACAAGGATCACTTTCTGGATATCATTTTTCGTAAGGCTTGCATCTTTTAATGCCTGTTCGAACGGGTGGATACAGCGCTTGATGATGGGTTCGATCAGCTGTTCGAGTTTTGATCGGCTCAGCTTCATCGACAGATGTTTGGGGCCTGTCTGGGTGGCAGTGACATAGGGGAGGTTGATCTCGGTTTCGAGTACGGTAGAAAGTTCGATCTTTGCCTTTTCAGCGGCTTCTTTGAGCCGGTTGACCACCATCTTGTCATTTCTGAGATCGATGCCTTCAAATTTTTTGAACTCATCCGCAATCCACTCGTAAATTGCATTGTCCATATCGGTTCCGCCCAGCTGGGTATCGCCGGAAGTGGCAAGGACCGTGAACGTCCCGCCGCCAAATTCCATGATGGTCACATCCAGCGTGCCCCCGCCAAGGTCAAAGACAAGAATCTTGTATTCCCCGGCACGGTCGAGACCGTACGCCATCGATGCAGCAGTGGGCTCGTTGACCAGCCTGATAACATCCAATCCGGCAATCTTGCCTGCATCCTTGGTTGCTGTCCGCTGGTTGTCGTTGAAATAGGCAGGGACGGTGATCACGGCCTTTGTCACTGTTTCTCCGAGGAATGCTTCTGCATCCCTTTTTATTTTCTGAAGGAGGAATGCCGAGATCTGCTGGGGCGTGTATTCCTTGCCATAAATTTTGTAAATATGATTGGTCCCTATCTTCCGTTTTGCAGCAGTAACCGTTCCTTCGGGATTACTTACGGCCTGCCGGCGCGCCGGTTCACCTACGAGTAACTGGCCATCTTGGGTGAACGCAACATACGAGGGAAACATCTTTCCGGCAACCGTTGCACCTTCTGCTGAAGGGATAATAGTCGGTTTGCCGCCAAGCATCACTGCACCTTCACTGTTTGAAGTACCAAGATCAATTCCGATAATCTTCTCTTTAGCCATTATTCTCACCTTCATCTTTTCCAACGTTTTCTGCAATCAGTACTTTAGAGGGTCGGATCACTTTCGATTTCAGCTGGTAACCCCGTTCGATCTCATTGAGTATCGTGTCTTGTTCTTTGTCGCATTGCTCCTTGCATAACACCTCGTGAAAATGCGGATCAAATTTTTTTCCCAGACATTCTATGGGTTGCAGCCCATATGCTGCCAGGATTTTTAAGAATTTTTTCTGGACCATACCGATCCCTTCCCTGTTTTTTTCCTGTCCAAGGGCAGGCAGCGCCCGTTCGAAATCGTCAAGGATGACTAAAAGGTCTTTTATCAGGTTCTCGTTTGCGAGCGCAATAATTGCTACTTTTTCCTTTTCAGACCATTTACGGTAATTATCAAAATCTGACTGGAGGTATTTCAGCCGGTTAAGCCGCTCCTCTGCAATAAGTGTTTTTTCGTCAAGTTCCGTTTTCAGCCGTTCGATCTCTTCCGTCAGCTGTTGCTTTTTCAGCCGGACATCATCAGTATCCATTGAAAAGTGCATTCAACCTTTTCAGTTTATTAAACTTTGCCCAGCAATTTCCACTTTTATCTGTATCACGGCAGAATGTCCTGCATTCTAAAATAAGCACATCTCAATTCCTTACCTCTCACCTTGCTGCTACAAAATAGTGAAGTAACCGCGTATTGCAGCCCGGTACTGCCATGCGATTACGGAAAATGAGTTGAAACACAAACGGTCTGTATCCTTTTCACCATACTGAGCCAGCCTTTAACCGGTAAACCAAAGATTAATGTGCTAAAAGATTCTTAATCTCGACAATTATCCGGCGCATGCACGGTCAGATCCTGCGGCAGAATTCATGAACGGGGTGAAAAACATGGAGTTTGCACGATTGCCTCTTTGCACCATAGTAAGTTTAATTATTATTTTTGTGCTCTTGAGCGGGTGTTTTGACCGTTTGGCGGACATCAATTCCGGCAACAGCGGTGCAGGGTCCGGCTCATGCAGTTCCGGTTATGCCAGATATACCACAAGTCAGGGACATTGCTGTCCTACGGGGTATCCGTATTACTATGAGAGCAAATGCCACCAGTGTTCGGAAGGGTATAATAAATACAGCACGAGCGCTGGTTACTGCTGCCCGTCAGGATATTCCCATTATTACAATGGTAAATGCCACCAGTGTTCCGAAGGGTATTACCAATACGATACGAGCGCTGGTTACTGCTGCCCGGAGGGATACCCGTATTATTATGACGAAAAATGCCATTCACAGTCCTCGGGGTATTCATCCTCGGGAACAAATACTGTCGTCATATCCGATATTCAGGTCGATAGCCGTACCGGCTGCCCGGCCCAGAGAGACCTGCAGTGTTCCGGATGGATAGAGGCAGGCAGCTGCCAGATACAGTCATGTACCTGCTACTATAGCGGTCTCCACGGCGACACTACCGCAGCATATTACCACACGTCGGACAACGCATACTTCCGCTGCACCGGCGCTGGTCAGACCATCAGCTGCATCGCTGCCGCACAGGCAGCAGCACAGCATTGCATGTAATCTTCAGCTTTATGAAAGAATGTGTGAGTGCTTTCTCCTGCAATAAAAACAAATTTTTCTCTCTCGTCTGCCAGGCTCTCCAGTTCCCCCATCAACATTCAGCTGATTCCTGCCTGAGATGCCCCCCCTCGCCAGATACAGGCTGCATTGCCGCTCGCAAGGCGACCGTCCATCCCCCAACCCACAGCAGGAACCGTGGGGACTGGCAGGTCGTGTATCACCAGATTTCATCACACTCAAATAGTCTCTTACCCTACGCCTTCTATGCGTATCAGATCCTTTATGGCAGTTTTTCTTTTTGCCCTGCTGATCCTTACTGCCGGCTGTTCAGATACTGCCTCTTCCTCCGGAATTGCTGCAACCGCACCCGTCCCATCGGTAACTGCCACATGGGGTGAATCATCTGCCACTCCTGAAGACCTCGTCACCTTTGTGAGCAATGCGGTCATCTACACCCAGCGGGTAGGAAAACATGTCGCGCTCCGGGAATTCTCTGACAGGAACGGTTCGTTCACCAAGGGGGATCTCTATGTCTGGGCTTACGATTTCAACGGGACAAACCTTGCGCATCCCTATCACCCCGAGTACCGGGGGCAGAACAAATCAGACCTGACTGATGCATCTGGTGTCAGGATGATCGAAGCGATGCGGGATGCAGCCCGGAACGGGAGTGGTTTTGTCACCTACGCATTTGAGAACCCGGTGAGCGGTACAACCGAATCAAAACTGGCATATGTCAGAAAGGTTGACGACACGTGGTGGCTTGCATCCGGTATCTATGGATCGGATGTGAGCATTCCTCATAAATCACCTGATATGGTCCGGCAGATCCTTGCCGCAAAAGTCGATCACGCGATCAGGTTTGCCCGGAATACCGGCAGGGAGAATGCCCTTGCAGCATTCAATAACCTTTCCGGCCCGTTTGCCGGGAATGGCACCTATGTTTTTGCATTCGACATGAACGGGACAAACCTGGTAAAACCGTTTGAGAAAACCATCATCGGAAAAAACGGGGGCAACGTGACGGATGAAAACGGTGTCTCAATCGGGAAACGGAAGATAAGTCTCGCACAACAGGGTGGAGGATACTTCTATTACGTGTATACGAACCCTGATTCAGGAGAACCGGAATTCAAAGTCTCGTATGTGGCACCGGTTGATTCTTACTGGGCAGCAGGAGCAGGAATGTATCTCCCGGATGTCCCCGCGTTTTTCCCACAAGAACAACGCAACCGGTTGGTATCCCATGTCAGCGAAGCTGCGGCATATGTCCGGAAGAACGGCCGGGATGCTGCGGTTCGTGAGTTTAATGATCCAAACGGGTCATTCTCCCAACCGGGCCTGTTCATTTTCGCGTTTGACCGGAACGGGACACTGCTTGCTAACCCCTACCTCCCGGGAATTGTTGGCATGAACCGCCTTTCTGACAGTGACCCGTACGGGGAATACCCGGTTCCCTATATCCTTGAAAACGCAGAAAATGGCGGGGGATTCCTATATTATTTCTTTGCCGACCCCGCAACCGATTATCGCGTCAGATTAAAATTCGGGTACTCGCAGATGGCAGGAGACGATCTCATCGTTGGTGCCGGAATTTTCTCTGACGGAAAATAACCCCCTTCAGATGGATTAAAAAATTCCTGCCAACTCCAATCACTATGCCGGACAATGCGATTGTCTGGGGGAGGTGTTACCCTCTCTGCAATCGCGTTAATTGTGCCCCTTACCCCTCTATGCCTAAGTAGAGCCCCGCTTTCCCCGCACTAGCCAGCCGAAGTGCCCCTGCAATACCTGCCCGACTTTGGATATCGCCTGCGAGAACCGGGCCAGTTTCCGGTATAGAATATTTCAAACGAACTTCTTCGAAAGACATTTTTATGTACAGATATAATTTCCCCCTATGAAACATCCCGCTCTGTGGATGCTCATCTCACTCGCCGCAATTATATTTATGGCAGGGTGCACGATGACAACTCCAACCCCTGTCCCCAGTCCTGTTCCAACCGGTTCAGATCTTATCGTTGTTGATGCCCTCCTTCCTCTCACGGGATCCTATTCATCATTTGGAGCTATGGCAAAAGCTGCCCTGCTCACCTCTGAGGAAGACATCAACCAGTATACCCAGACTATCGGTTCATCCACTCGCGTGAAGGTTGTTATCCATGATACGGGATCAGACCCTGCGACCGCTCTCCAGCTTGCCAAACAGGTTCGTGCAGATGGCCGCAGGATCGTACTCGGGCATATGACCAGCGCCGAGATAGAAGCGATAAAAAGTTATTCCGATGCCAACGGGATGGTTGTTCTCGATGCCGGAAGCACTTCGCCTTCCCTTGCGATCCCGAACGATTCGATCTACCGTCTGATAGCCGATGATTCGGCACAGGGGCTGGTCATGGGGATCTGGCTTGAAAAGAATAAGATCCATGCGATCGTCCCGCTCTGGCGTGGCGATATCTGGGGCGAAGGTCTTCTGAATTCAACGCAGGCAGCGTTCTCAGAACGAAAGGGAGTAACCCTGGATGGTGTCCGGTTCGATCCTGCGGAAAAGGATTTTGCTTCGTCCGTTACCTCCCTTGACATTCGCACCGGGGATGCAATTAGAAATTATGGTGCCGACCGGGTCGGGGTCTATATCATCGGTTTCGATGAATCCGCAACTATCCTGAGTAAGGCATCAGGAAAACAGAACCTCTCCCGTGTCCGCTGGTTCGGGTGTGATGGAAATACCGGTATTTCTTCTTTGGCCGGAACGACGTCGGCATCTCGTTTTGCCGCCCATGCAAACCTGACCGGTACGGTCTGGGGAATTGCGCATGATGATCCTTCGAGCGGTCCGCAAACCCGTATGAGAGAACGATTGGGATACCCACCTTCGTCAGGACCAATTGCACTCTATGATGCTCTCTGGGTAGTGAAGGATGTTTTAAAAGAGATTCCTGCTGATGCGGGGCAGGCCCGGATTGAAGCAGCTCTGGTCCAGCATTTGAGCACGTATGACGGGGAAAGCAGGTCTCTCATGCCGAACGCAGCGGGTGACCGGTTGCTTTCCTCGTATGATGTAATGCAGGTTACCAGTGGATCAGCAGGATCCGGATGGAAGAAAGTCGCCCATGTTACTGTATGGACAGATGGTCGCGAAGAGATCGTAACCGACCAATAACTCCTCTTTTACGATAATGAACCCGGGATTCTTATTAGACAATCCCCCATTGTTGTGAATTGTCTCCCTCTTTAGCGATCACGATAAGCTGGAATTACGCATTTTTACATTCACCCTCCCAAATAATGCGGATTTATTAATCCAGAGCTTCTTGATTTGAGTATGCACACCCGGGAGGCCACGGCACTCGATCTTTTCACCGATTCTGTCAGACTCATGGGCGATGCCACCCTTTGTGCGGTGATGGAGTTCGATAAGAATCTTGACACCCGCGTGCTTGAAATGGCCGCCCAGGCATGTCTTGTGGCCAATCCAATTCTTCACTGCCGGCTTGTCCGGGGGAATGGTCCGGCATTCTGGGAGATGGCAAAACCTGCCTGTGTCCCTCCTATAACGGTGGAGGAATGCGCCGGGACCTATCATCCCCATGTCATCGGGCCGGTTGATCCGTACGGCTCTATCCAGTTCCGCGTACGTCTGCTGCGTAGACCTTCTGGAGATGTTATCGTCATCAACCTCTCGCATGCCGCCGCTGATGCGTTCGGTCTCCATACCCTCTGTTCGCAACTGCTGCAGGAATACCAGAAGCCAGGCAGCATTCTTCCCGCCAATGGGGGGATCCCGGAGCGTGACACGCTCTGGACCCGTAGTCTGGACCGGGAGGAAAAGCCGGTACTTTCTGACATGAGAGTGATCAATCCGCTGTGGCCCGATCCATTTGGCACTTCCCGGGAACCCTCGACGTATCACCGTGAATGTCTCAGCTCCACGGAGCTGGAGGCAATTCGTATTTCTGCCAGGAAACTTGGGGGGAACATCAATGATGTAGTGATGGCGGCCTATTACCTCTCCATGAGTGATCTCACTGGTCACCGGGGACCGATTGACCTTTTCTTTCCCGTCAACCTTCGTCAGCACCTGAACGATGGATCCCGGGTCATGAGCAACCAGGCCACCAATGTCTGCTTCACTCTTGAACGCATTGCCGGCGAGGGATTAGACGAGATTCTTCCCCGTGTTATTGAAAAGACGCAACATCTTAAGGCAGGATGCATCGGTATCTCTGCTCAGGTAGAGATGGACAAGAACTGCGACCCGGAAGGCATTCGAATACAGCAGATGGTAGAGCAGATGGCAGCCCTGCAGAAATCCGGTCTGGCGGATATCTTCATTTCAAACCCCGGGCCGATCACCCTCCCTGATGCAGAAGGGCTTGTCGATGCCTACATCTGCTACCCGGGCGGCTACATGCCCACAACCTGTTTTGTCACCAGCACATTCCGGGGGAGGATGACGATCACCATGGGCTACCAGGACAGCGAAAGAGCGAGGATGGGGACACGAAAGGCGATGGATCTCTTCAGACAACATCTCCTGTCACTGGTGGATGGCTGCTGAGATCGGGAACCTTAAATCGAGAGTGGAGGTAAAGTTCCCTGATGCGTTCCTCCTAATCCGAGTTCGGTCCCGATGTTGTGTTATCGTTATCCCTTCCACAAGACCCGGCCTACTTCCCTAAAGCCATTGAACTCCCCTCACATTTCCTGAAATTTCTTAGACCGGACTGCTTTTTTCCCGGATCAGGATAGGATCAAATGAAATTATTCCAAAAATTTATGCATAATGCCTCCCTTATCATCCAATAACACTGGAACAGGGCTGTCCACGATCTTCGTATTGTTCATTCTTCTCATCCTCATTGTACTGGTCATCATCATCACCCTTACATGGCGAATTGCATCGCGCCGGTACACCCTTCCCTGCCCTGTATGGATGAAAGGGTTGCTTGATCCCCCGTTTTCCCAGGGCATGAGAGCCCGCACGAAAAAACAATCGAATACCTCGATCTCAACTACGGAATGAATGTACTGGATGTGAGCTGCTGCCCGGGCCGGCTGACGATCCCTCTCACTCATATTGTCAGCCATCAGGGTGAAGTTACTGCGATGGATATTCAGGAAGGGATGCTGCAAGAAGTTAGAAAACGGGCTCATACTGCAAACCTCACGAATATTCAGTTTCTTCATGCGGCTACCGGCGAAAGGAAACTTGAGCATGAGCGGTTTGACCGGGCTGTGCTGATTACCGTGCTTGGCGAGATCCCCAACCGGGAAGCGGCACTACAGGAGATCTTTGATGCGCTCAGGCCCGGCGGTATCCTTCTTATAGAAGAGACCGTACGCGATCCCCATTTCCAGACTAGGAAAACCGCCAACCGATTGGCCGGTGCTGCCGGGTTTATCGAAAAGGAATTCTCGGGAAATTATTTTTCCTATACGTTTACTTTGGAAAAGCCGGATTCCAAAAGACTGTCCCATTGAGATGATCGGGCACCTTTGGCGGGTTCGTGCTTTTTTAGTCACTTGGTTGCCATCGTTAACCGGCGGTCCCATTCACGACCGAACACAAGCCCGTTCCGGAATGCCGGTTCAAACATCAGCCTGAACAGGATCGGCCCAGCAATCATGGCCCAGAATATATTGTTGCCAAAATAACTGATGAACTTGCTCTCAAAGGGACGGGCAAAGAAGATCGTCCCGCATGCGGCAAGAAGCAGCATGCAGGTAAAGGTCGCAACAAGCGTCACTACCCAGAAACAGCCCATGGCAAAGAAGTCCAGATGGATCTCATGTCCTTTCATCATCCTGTGCCAGAGCCGGTATGCGAGATACGGGTAGAGGAAGTTGATGAGAAATCCAAAAATACTCATGAAGGACCATGAGCCAAATAGATCGCCGGCCACGTTGCCGATCCCCAGACCCCACGCCGCTGCGGGACCCCAGAGAATCCCGCATACGACCGGTAGTACCGCTGCCGGGCGCAGCGCAATACCGGCAATTTCCCAGTGGTACTGGTTGAAGGGGACCAGGACCAGTACAGCAAAAAGTGCATTCACCGCGATCCAGGTCAGTCCCTTCCGGTCGGTCAGGACCCCCGCCAGTTCATGCATGCTATTATTAGGGAGTGCGTCCGTAAAAAACCGGAGCATTGTGGATACTCCCGGTTATCGCGTGAGAAGGGTCCGGTTGCCCCGGCCGAGATGGACCGGACGTTTCTGCCCTAACTCCAACAGCTGCACCGCCTTCGAAAAATATCCTGACTTATGACAGAAACGTTCCCTAAACCCTGACAGAAGCCTTTTTGCTCTCCTTTTTGCAACAGCATTTAATGAGCTGAATACAATGTCTCATCTGGAATACCCGGTGGGGATGTGTCAGATAAAATGGCCAATTATGTTCTCGTTCATGGCGGCAATATGTCTGTTGTTACATGGAACAAACTGACCGTGGGAAAACCCGTTTACACAAAAGACGGAACCATGGGAGGCAGGATATGGAATCCCGTCATTCCCGTTCTTGTGCAGCACAATCACCACGTCTTTGCGCCGACACTCCTGGACGAACACCGTTCCACGCTGACCGATCATATCGGGCAGATATGCACGTTGATATCTGGAAATGACCTGCGGGATGTTATTCTGGTCGGGCATAGTTATGGCGGGATGGTAATAACCGGTGTCGCTGATAAAATAGCAGACCGGATCCGGCGTCTGGTGTATGTCGATGCCGCAGTGCCGGATCCGGGACAGTCCCTGTTTGATCTCATTGCTTCCGGTGGCTGTGACCCTTTGTCGTTTGCCGGCCTGGAAGCAGCTCCGCCCTTTGTTGAAAAACTGCAGTATGATGCAGTGAAAAATAACCTGCTGCCAAAAACCTATATCCTGTGTACAAAAAGCGAGTTTGCGCTCGTTACCCGTCTTGCCCGACAAAAAATCGCTACTGCAAAAAAAGGGTGGACCTATCTCGAGTTGCTGTCATCTCATGTACCGATGGCAGATCTGCCGGAGGCGTTTATACCGTTGCTTCTGGACGCTGCAAAGAAATAATCCTTGTTGGCTTTATTGAAACCCTAAAGAGAGACAAGTAGTTGCACTTTGGGGCTCTAGCCTATCGTGCTTCCGCCTCTCTCCATTCCGCTTACCGGTACTCCCCTGAATTTTGCAGTTGCCCTATTGGTATGATGACGTCGCTGGTGTATCACGATGCTCCAGCCAGCTCCGCACATCATGTATTGTATCGTATTCGTCGCTATCGATTGTACTCATGTCACACGTTCAGTGTCTCCCTCCGATGCTTTTTCCACTGATTTGGGGAACGTAAACGTGAATTTCGTCCCCCCCGTGCGATCGATCGCTACCGTGCCATTGAGTTGATCGGTCAAGGTGCTTATCAGCTGAAGTCCCAGCGAAGTCTGATTCTCCAGCGTGATGTCTGGGGATAATCCTACACCATTGTCTGCTACCACGAAAGTCAGGCCAGTGTGATCTTCGGTAGCTGTGATGGATAACTTACCCTCTTTCTTCTCCTTGAATGCATACTTTAAGCTGTTTGTGATCAATTCATTGCTGATGAGACCGAGAGGAATGGCGGTGTTGGTATCGATATAAATATCATGAACATCGAGATCAAGCCGGACACCCTGGTTTCCGGCCTCATACGAGCTGAAAAGCACCATTCCCAGAGCACGGATGTAATTCCCCAGATCGATATGGGAGAAATCTTTGCCCTTATAGAGATGTTCGTGAACGATCGCCATAGACCGCACCCGGTTCTGGCTGTCTTTCAAGGCTTCAATCGTATGGGGATCTGTTGTCTTACGGATCTGCATGTTGAGGAGACTTGAAATTATCTGGAGGTTGTTTTTGACCCGGTGGTGGACTTCCTGGAGCAGGGTCACTTTCTCGGACAGGGATGCAACGATCTGCTCTGTCATTTTCTTTCGTTCGGTAATGTCCCGGACATTGCACTGGATGACCTTCGAATCATTCACCACATAGACATTGCTGACAAACTCCACGAATATCTGCCGCCCATCAGCAGTTTCGAGCGGCAGATGCTCGTAACGGATAAATTCCTCCCGTTGCAATTTTTCGAAGTTATCTTTGTTAGCTACGATATCCCTGAAAATTCCGATATCCCATATTTTCTTTCCAAGAAACTCTTCGTAGGAGAATCCTAGCAAGTCAATTAAAATTGGATTTACATCAACGATTTGCCCGGTATCGGCATCGAGAATGAGAATTCCGTCATGTGTGGACTCAAAGAGGCGGCGGTACCGGATCTCTCTGGCATGCAGTGCCTCTTCTGCATGTTTGCGTTCAGTGATATCCTGGATAACGCCGATCACAAACCCCTGGCAAGGTGCACCCTTATACACAGTCGTAGTGGAAATAATGGTACGTTTCTGCCCGTCAGGTTTGGTGATCATCACTTCGTCTTCCCGGGTTGTCTGACTATGGAAGACATCATCGGTCATATCCCCGTTGAACGCTGAATCGGTCTCACAGAAAAAATCGCGGGGTGTCCTGAAACGAATCTCATCCTTCGTCCGATCGATAAACCGGCAGAAGCTGTCGTTCACGAGAACAAACCGGTGGTCGCGGTCAAGGACATAGACCGGGTAAGCGATCGTGTTGATGATGGTGGAAAGGTTCCTCTTGGATTCCACTTCGAGTTCGAGTACCTGCATCTCCTTCTGCGCCTTCTTTTCGTCAAGAATAAGGTAAACCACGGAGGCGAAAATGAACATACCGATAATGTTGAAAACGACCATGGGGATTGCAACTGATGTGACGACAGTAAAAAATTCTGAAGGTTTTGTTACGAGAATGAGAGTATAACATGAGATAAGCGTCTCAGAAAGCCCGATCAAGAGCACCGCGACCCAGATAGGGACAAACTGCCGTTTGTTGGCAAGATACATTATCCCCCCGAGAATGCCTGAAAGGATGGGGGCGGATAACCCTGTCCACATATACGGACCCCCCTGGAAAAACCGGAACAACCCCCCGATAATCCCTGACCCGATTCCGATGTACGGTCCACAAACCAGACCCGCTGCCATAGGGCCGAGATCCCGGACATTGACGACAGCACCATAGATGGAGAGCCCGCTGAGTGTCCCGAAGATCGACAGAATGCCGAAAAAAACCATGAGGAGTATCTGGGTGGTCCATGCCGGGCGGTGCTCGAAAACCTCATTGAAAAACCGGCTTCTCATGAAAACTGTTGCAAAGACGATAATCACGCAGACGATCTCAAAGAGTGTAACTGAACTCTGGATGAACGTCAGTTCCATGTTACCGAATCCGTATATATGTTATATATATATTGTGGCAAATGTGGGGAATAAATATCCAAAACTTCCCGTAAATGCCTTTTTTATATATCAATGTCAATGACAGTTTATGCCAGCGGAATCCTATGACGCCCTGTTCACCTCTGACTTCCCGCGGTGGGTTAAAGCCGAGATCGCACGACAGGATGAACTTATTTCCATGAATCGCACCACAACAACAGCAAAGGGGACGGTAGAATATGCCCGCCTTGGAGAAGGTCCGGCCGTCCTCGGTATCCACGGAGGGCCCGGAGGGTATGACCAGGCCCTCATGCTCTTTGACTGGTTAGCCCGGGAGGGTTTTTCGGTGCTTGCACCGAGCCGGCCGGGGTATCTCGGCACTCCGCTCTCGTCAGGCAAGACTGCCGATGAGCAGGCCGACATGTACGCAGCCCTGCTGGATACGCTCGGGATAGACAAGGTTGCGGTGATTTTCGGGTCAGCCGGGGGTGCGTCCGGCTATGGGTTTGCCATACGGCATCCGGACCGGGTCACCGCACTGGTTGCGATCGATGCCGTTGTCTCACAATACCTGATGCCGGCCAATGTCAATGCAATAACCGAGGCGATATTCTTAAGCGGACCCGGAGAACAGCTGGTCAGCTTCTTCTCAACCCGGTTTCCCAAGAAGACCCTGCATGAGTTCATCCAACAAGAGTCCCTGCTCCGGCCTGAGCAGATCGACAAGCAGGTCGATGCAGCAACCCAGGATCCCGACCAGATGCGTTTTTTCTTCCGCCTTGTGCGTTCAATGTCGGATTACTCCAGAAGAAAGGTCGGCGTTGATAATGATATGAGACATCTCGCAACACTCCCTGACCTTCCCGTTGACAGGATACGGTGCCCGGCACTCATCATCCACGGGACCCATGACAGTGACGTCCTCTTCTATCACGGTGTGTACGCACGGGAGAATATTCCCTTTGCTGAGGAACTATGGGTGCGGCAAGGTTCCCACTTCTGCGCATGGATCTCACCGCAAGTCCATGACGTGCAGGAGCGTATCATAAAATTCCTGCAGTCGCACCATTGAAAATGGATGTGGATATCAGGCTTTAAAACCCAACAAAAACCAGGATACCTACCAGAAATCGAGATCTTACAGTGAGAACCAGGTGGAGAACCTGATTCTTCTTTGTTATGATAGTCTGTTTTCAGACAGGACCGTGTGAATGATCTATCGGTAAGTTTGGAGCTGGAAAATATAAAACCATAAATACGCCTGCGATATACTACTGCCCATGAGGGAGCTGAAAAACAGCATACGGCAGATCCTGCGCCAGAAAAAAGAAGCAATGATACCAAAAGACCGGCTTTTAAAAAGCCACGCGATCTGCCATCATCTCATGGAAATCATCAGGCATGATGAGACGGTAATGGTCTTTACTTCAAAGGAAAAAGAGGTCAATACCGAGCCGTTGATCCTTTCCCTCTTAAGGCAGGGAAATCCGGTTGTTGTCCCGATCATCGTTAAAGAAGACGTAAGCCTCCGGCTGTCATATTTACGGGATTTTTCCGCACTTGTTCCGAGCACGTTTGGCGTTCCTGAACCCATCGGCAGTGAGATTCCGGCAGATCCTAAAGAGATTGGTACGATTATCCTCCCGATGCTCGGGTTTGACCGAAGCGGCGGAAGGATCGGGTACGGTGCCGGCTATTATGACCGGTTCCTGTCAAAAAACCGGAACCTGCGGAAGATCGGGGTCGCATTTGCCTGCCAGGAAGTTGACAGCCTGCCGGTTGATGAGAATGATGTCCCCATGGACTACATCATAACTGAAGACGGAATTGTTTATCGGGATAGGACGGTGAGCAATGGAGATCAACGGCACCGGGATACTTGACACCTTTGCAGAGGCATTCCCGGTCTGGCTGTCGCGGATTATCATCACGGCAGCAACAACAGAGTGGGCGTACAAGGCAGCTGTAGAAGCGACCGGGTTTGCGACATCCAAGATCGGGTGCCCCTGTGAAGCTGGGATTGAACGATATCTCACTCCAGAAGAGACCCCGGATAGCAGACCCGGAATCTCGATACTGATCTGTTCGGAAAAGAAGAACATGAAATCACATGTCGCGGGCAGGATCTCCCAGTGTGTCCTTCCCACACCGACAGCATCAGCTTTTGACGGTTTTCCTGATGCTGATTTTCGGTTCTTTTCAAAAATGCACTATTTTGGGGACCGGTATGAAGAGCGGTGCATGGTTGGTGGCAGGAAATGCTGGAAGATCCCGGTTATGGAAGGCGATTATGTGGGAGAGGAACGTTTTGGGACCGTAAAGGGTATTGCCGGCGGGAACTTTCTGGTCATGGGAAAAGACCAGCAGTCGGCACTTTCCGGCGCCGTTGCTGCAGTAAAAAAAATAACCGGCATTCATGGTGTTATAACCAGTTTTGCGGGTGGTATTGTTGGCAGCGGTTCAAAGGTAGGGTGCAAAAACTATCGTTTCCCGATGCCGGCAAGCACCAACCATGCCTGGTGTCCTACTCTCAAGGATCGAATCCCCGATTCGTTAGTCCCTGAAGGAGTGGCTTCAGTATATGAGATCGTTTTGAATGGTATCGATGAGAGCTCCATCAGGAATGCAATGAAAACCGGCATCCAGGCTGCGACTGAAACCGGGACGGTCATGTACATCGGCGCATCAAATTTCGAGGGAAAACTCGGTCAGTACCGGTTTTATCTCCATGACCTTTTCCGGTAACCTATTACCCGGTCTCATTTTCCCGAGCAACTCCAAATCAGCCCATCGTTCAATTCCGGAATTGTCCTGTCGATCCGGCAGCGATCGCCCGCTCAACTGCTCTCTATCAGTGCATATTTTAAGAGCCCGCCCTATCCAGAACCCCATAAAACGGGACGCGATCAAAATACGACGAAAATTTCCGGTAACATAAAATCATTTATAAAATTTAACGTGTTACACAAAAGCATAATGAAAATATGTCCCGATTGCGGCAGGGAACTATCCTCTCCTGACAGTGAATGCCCCTCGTGTAAAAAAAAGATAAAAAATCCCTTTACCATCCGGCATTTTTTATGGGAAAATTTTCGTTTTTTCACGATGGTTGGTATAACCGGAACCATGATCTCCCTTATACCCAATATGGGGACCCGTATTCTGGGGGCATCCTGGATTACCGATACGGACAGCCTCCTCCCCTTGTTCCTTTCCATTATCATTTTTTTTGGAGCGGTATTCTTAACGATCTGTTTTATTTTGATATTTGGCCTGATCATCGAAGGCAGGGATACCGAAAATATCCGGAAAAAAATTACTCTCTGGTCCCGGACGCTTATTACCTGGTATGATGGTGATTCCCAGCGCTCTGTACTACTTCTCTGTTTAGTGCCGATGTGGTTTGGCCTGACGCTGTTTTTTATCCTGATAATGCCCTTGATCCCCAATAAATATTCATGGCTTTTTGCGGCTATCACGGGACTCACCTGTATTCCGCTGGCTATCTATGCATTTTTAGGCTGGAATATCGGGAAAAAAATTACCGGAAATATTCCGGGACTGGAAAAATTCCCCCGGCTGAGCGTGGTTGTATTTACCCTTCTGGTAATAGGATTTCTTGTCTTCATTCCCTTTGCTCTTCCCCGGTTTTTTGATAATGCGGATGCTTTTTCCGGGAATATAAAAATACAGGCAGACCCGCAGTATTTCTCCCCGCATATCTCATCGGCAAAAGGATTGCGGCTCGAAATCACGAATATCTCCGGGCGTGAATTACTGGCAAGCAGACATACCTGGTCTGCCGATTATGGCTATTTCATCAGGGTTATTCCATCAACGTCTGAAGTCACCATATTGGGAAATCCCGTGTACGACGATACTGCAAAGGATATCCACTGGACGTATCCCGGAACTGATCCTGAACGGAATAAGAAACCCGTAAAAATTGATTTACACCTGTATTCATTGCAGGGAAATAAGGAGATCGCCAATTCATCGGTATATCTGACTTGGTACACCAATGAAATTGTGTATGTCAATACCTCGATTGGCAGATCGCCATAATTATATTCATACATTAAAAAAAAGCAAACCTCCCTTATCCCGCTCTATTGAACCCATAATCGGAAGGGGTCATCAAAAATATTAAATCTGTCAAAAAAAAGGGATCTGTATGATACTTGTTGACATACTCACGCCAATCTCTATTATTATTGAGTTCCTTATTGTGATTGTCGGATGTTACATCGGTGGCGTTCTGAAAAAACCGGCAGGATATCTCTTTGCAGTTGCGTTCCTGCTATTCGCGTTGTATGATTACTTCAATATCATCGGTCTTGGTCCGGACCTCATCGCGGTTGTGAATATCATTGCAGTTCTCGCGGCTTTGGGTGGTATAACGCTCATTGCGAAAAAAGCATAACCTTTTTTTTGGTATTGATGCATAAGATCAAAAACGATCTATCTAATAAAACCGTGGATATACGGTAATGGAAACGTAAAGCAGATGCTTCTTACACCTGCCCCTTTCTGGTGATGCAGGATAAACCGGTGATTCAGAACCGTTCAAAGTAACAATCACCCGAACTCAGTTTCCCGCCGGGTTTAAGATTAAGAACGAAGTTATCGGCATGTTCAAGACATACGTATGCTGAGCAACACCCAAATCCCTGGTACCCGATAGCGTCCTTTTCACAGTACTCGCATTTCTTTTTCTCCGCCATATTATTTCTCTCTCTTATTCTTTTCATAGAAATTTTTTGTCGGTCTGCCTTTACTCTCCCTCTTAAAAATCATGGCTCTCTTCCAGAGGGGAGATTTCCCAAGAGAAGCGCCCCCTTGATCCCCAGTATGGGATTTTATCAACAATCTGATGGTTATCGTAATACAAGGAGATACCAAACCATCAAGAATGAAAGCACAACGTACTGAAACCTAAAGAGTGACTGCTTGTTTTTCTTTAAGGTTTCAGCAGAGCACCAATTACTAAATATCGGGCGAGAGATACTGACACTATGGCAGAAAAAGCAGAAAGGCCAAACATGCTGCGTATTGCTGCAGCAGTAATTCTTGGCTGTATCATTGGTACGATTTTGTTTCTTATCGTGGCTCTGGGAATAGGTATCGTAAACGACAAATTGGGAATGCAAATTCCCGTCAACCTGCTAATTGCAGAGAATATTTTCAGTGCAATCCTGCTGGCTCTATGTATCCTGATCTGTATTGCCGGTTTGTGCTGGCAGGTATGGAACACCTCTCCATCGGATACAGACAGGGCTGTTTTTGAACCTGATGAGTAAGAAAAACAATACCTTCTGATGGAACATTTTTTCTTTTTCTTATTGTAAAAGACACGACATAATATCCTCACCATTTTTCATCTGTCCGGTTACAATATTTTCATATGACTCTTGAAAAGACAGCAGTGACGGTAGTTGCCGGTCTCATGGCCCTTGCCGCTCGCACCGCCCCGAAAGGAAAAGGAGTGGATACGATTAGTATCAGGGTGCTTACCGGAAAGGAAGTGTCCACGCTGGCTACCCGACTTTCCGAACTGGGAGAAGAACGCGATATTGGTTTTTTCAAAAGAGATGCAAAGAACATTTCAGCAAGTGATGCGTGCGTCCTGGTTGGTGCACGGGGTGATGTCATTGTCGGCATCAATTGCGGTGCGTGTGGGTTTGCGACCTGTGCGGAGATGGCAATGGAATGCAAAAAGCGCAAGAACAAGAAAACCACGCCGTATTCCGGGCCCAACTGCGCTATACGGATGGCTGACCTCGGCATTGCCCTTGGCTCGGCAGTAAAAACCGCCCAGATTCATAATGTCGATAACCGGATTATGTATTCCGGCGGTGTAGCCGCTATCGATCTCGGGCTTTTGGGAAAGGATTGTACGGTTGCCTATGCGATTCCCCTCTCTGCTACAGGCAAAAACATTTTCTTCGATCGCTCATAACAGGAACTGTTACATATGCCGATCATGAAAATCCGCGGTGGGGATCTGGATCTCGTGGAGTACGAGTTCAAGTCTTTCGCTCCAAAAACAATTTTAAAAACGCTCGGGCTTGAGAAGAAGAAGTTCAAACTGGCACCGGTAAATGGGAAAGTAACTGTCAAAGCCCCGGCACGCATCCACCTGACCGTCCTGGACATGAACCGCTTTGCCCCGGATCACCCGGGCGGCGGTGGCATCGGGTTTGCAATACAGTGTTATTGTACTGCAACGGTTGAATGTACAAAAAAAGAAATCTCGATCAATTATGGGCGTGCACCTATCATCGAGAACTTCGTCGCCGTGTTCAAAAAGGCGGTCGGATATACCGGCGGATTTACCATCACGGCAACCGATCATGAACAGAAACATGTGGGCCTTGGATCAACCAGCACCGTCATGATTGCAGTAGCTACTGCAATGAATGTTGCCGTGGGTTCTCCGCTCACCAATACCCAGCTCCGCCATTTAATCGGTCATAATTATGTTGAAGAGACCACAGATGGTAATGTTGCTTTTGGATTCGAGACCGGTGTCGGCCCTGCGGTAAGTACCCATGGTGGCATGGCAATCATGGGCGATGAGCTCTCGCTGGTCTACCATCACTCCTTTGCCGAAGGAAAGAATGTGCATATTATAATCCCCCCCACAGACATTTCATCGGCCGGGACGCAGGAATTCAATCTCCTGATGAACAAGGCACGGACATTGGATTACCGTGACCGCGAACTTAAGGCATATCTCTTCTTGATGGACCTTGTACCCGCACTTGAAAACGATGACATAAAAAAAGCTGGCGATGTGGTCTGGGAGATCGAGTTCCGGGGATCCAAACGAGCTGAAGTGGAGCACCACAGTTACGGGATCTATCATTACATGAGCCAGCTTCGGGAGAAAAAACTCGAATTTGTCGGTATGAGTTCGGTAGGTCCTTCTATTGCCGTAGTCACCGCACTTGACCGGAAAGCCATGGACAAACTACTCAAACCTCTTGGCCTGAGCGTCACTATCAGCACGAAAGTCGATAACAAGGGCATGACGATTGCCCACAAAAAATAATTTTTCATAGTCTCTCATTTCGGAGTATGTGAAACGTTCAGTCCCGTATGAAGGCCTGAGTGAAAGGATTATCGTTATTTTGAAGAGATTAGTATACCATTCAATTTTGATTGTGATGCTTCCCACCCCCTTCGGGGGTCGCTCGGCCGCCTCGTCGGGGCCTCGCTGGGCGGGGAGGTTTATTCAGCACATTTCAGAGATGGAGATCTGATAAGAAGCGGATAAAGACATTGCTCCAGATTTAAACCGACTGATCCACCGCGGGGGCGGCGGGATGCATCGTATTTGGGGGCATGGGGGCGTCAGCCCCCATCTTTGCAATCCGCTCAATATCAAAATTACCAATATATTACCAGAAAAAAACGTAATTATTCTTTCCGGGAATCTGCCGTTTTTCTCTTCTCCAGGTACCCGGAAATAATGCCGTAGAGTATGAACAGGATGGTAATCGCACTCATGGCAATAACAGCGATAATCAAAAGGCTCATATTTTCTTTTACTATCGTAAATGAACCAAAATAATATCCGGCAAGAACTACCCCCGCAGTCCAGCATACAGCACCCAGAACATTATAGAACAGGAACCGGGAGTAGTGCATCGATCCCACGCCCGCAAGGAATGGTGCAAAGGTCCGCACCAACGGGACAAAACGTGCAACAAAGATCGTTGCACCCCCGTATTTTTCATAGAACATGTATGTACGGTCAATATACTCTTTTTTGACAAGTGTGGGGAACTTTTCAAGGAATACATGCAGGCCGATATAATTCCCGATCCAGTAATTTACCGTATCTCCCAGTACTGCACCTAAAATGATCGCAATAAAAAGCCACTGGAGATCCATGATCCCGCTCGCTGCGGCTGCGCCTGCAACAAAAAGAAGGGAGTCCCCGGGAAGGAAGGGCATAATGACAAAGCCGGTCTCTAAAAAAATGATGCAGAACAGAATAAGGTAGGTCCACATTCCATATTCGTGGACAACAGAGATCATATTCTGGTCAAGATGGAGAAAAATATTGATCAAAGAATCGAACATGTGTAGTGAAAAAATATGGGTTCGTTCTCTATATTAAATTGAGTTTCTGTAGTTTCTTAATAAATTCACGGCAAATTCACTTGTAATTATGATAAATACTTCATAAAAACCGCAGACTGAAAACATATATCGGGAATCAGCACCAAAAATATTTTCATCATATCCATTTGACCATCCCTTATGGAGAATAATAACAATGTCACACACCGTTTCTGCAAACCTGTTCCGCATTCTATCCCTTGCATGTCTTGCCGTATTTTTTATCTTACCGGTTCATGCATTCACGGTAAATTCCCTGGATATTACTATCGATAAAAGCGGGGATGCCACTGCAAGTTTCAAATTTACCCTGGAAGGTTTTTTAGAAAATGCTATACCACAATCCATGCTGGAAGAAGAACTTAAAAAAGGTCTTACCTCCAGTTCAGAACCGCCGGTTATCCTATCCATGGACAAAACGAAGGCTACCCTGCTCTTGAAGAAATTTGCTGAAACGCAGGATGTGCCACAAGGGACGCAATATCGTACTGCTTCCATGAATTTTCAGAAAGCAGAGATTGCCTTAAAAAATTCTGCGCTTAGTAGCGTTGTGACTGCTGATTTTGCACCCGCCAAGAGCACCATTTTTTTCCCTGATGCCTATAAAAGGGAATTTACAAACGCAGCGGTTCTCCCGGCACTTACCCATATCGTAATTGACCCTTCAAAACCTTCTGTTGCATCAACACCAGATACGAATGGCAGAATAAATGTTACTGCTTCACCGGCAATTGTTCAGGTTTATATCGATGGGACTTATGTCGGAGATTCTCCCGGGATGTTTTCTGACATCCCGACAGGGTCCCATACGCTGCTGTTCCAGAAAGAAGGTTTTCAATCCGTAACAAAAACCGTTGCCATTGTTGAGGGCAAAACAACCAATGTATTTGTATTCCTCCAGTATACTGCACAATCAACCCCGGCACCCTCAGGTTTACTCCCCGTGCCCGGGTTTGGCCTCCTGATCACGGGACTTGCCGTTAGCGGTTGTATGGTTCTGCGAAAAATAATCCGGCAATAAATCTCTGTTTTGCATTTTTTTGGGCAATGTGTTATTTTAGCCCCTGATTTTTGCATAAGATTTTTAGTAATTCATATTCGAGTAAATTGTTTTCATGCTCATGAGGTCTTTGGCCCGGTCTTTGCCTCAGCCGCTACGGTAATCCCACCCTGTCGTAGTACTGAAACAGGAATCAGTCACAGAAAAAAGCAACACTCGTCAACAACTGTCACTTTTTTCGTATAACTTTTAGTCAAGGAATTTTTCGAAATTTCTATTGTAAAAATAAAAAAAACCAGGGTTTTTATTGATACTTCCCCCTAAAAAAAAGATTACTGGCTTTTTCTGATGCAGAATAGCGCCAGGATGAGAAGAGCGCCACATGCCAGTAACGGGATTGTACCGGATTTCTGCGGTGTTGTTGAGGTAACCGGTGACATTCCAGCAACAACCGTGCTGGTGGCACCAGCATTTACTGTGGTTGTAATCTGGTAATCCTGGTACCAGGCAAGGCGAACTATTACAACATGACTTCCTGCAGGTATCTCTTTTATTGTTAACGGAGTAATTCCTACAAAATTGTTATCAATAAATACGTTAGCCCCGGAGGGAGTTGAGGAGACCGATAATTCACCATTGCCGGGTTTTGGTCCCTCACGTGTAAGAATAGCGTTGATTTCTGAAACCGTGTTTGCATTTACCGAAACCGTGGTCGTATATTTCTGGTAACCGGTAAGTGTGAGAACAACGGTATGATCGCCGATACCAATGTTATTCAGTTTCAATGAGCCGCTTGACGGGGTTTGTCCGTAATTGTTACCATCCAGGGTAACCGATGCGCCACCGGGGCTTGATGAAACATACACCCACCCGACATTGCTTATGGGGATAGGATTGAGGGTGCCCGAGACCGTTCTAGTGCCGCCTGCCGGTACCGTGACGGTTGATTTCCAGTCATAATACCCTGCATGGTCAAGTTCGATGATGTGGGTTCCGGATGCAAGGTTGTTGAGCGTAATGGGTGTCGTTCCACGGTACATGCCGTCCAGAACCACTTTTGAGTTTGAGGGATCGGAAATCACATAGAGTGCGCCCGAAGTATCCAGTGGAGAGAGGGAACAAAACACATCTGAACGTGTTCCGGATGACACCGAAGTTGTTGTCGTGTACGTGTGATACCCGTTCATTTCAGCCTGTATCGAGTAACTTCCCGGCCAGACTTCGCTTATCGTGAGGGGTGCACTTCCCCGGTAGTTGCCATTGAAGTAAATTGAGGCGCCGGATGGTGATGATTCAACATAGATAGATCCATAATTGACCGGAGGAACCGGTGTGGGAATAGGGTTTAACGTGGCATAATAGGTCCTTGTCTCACCGGCTCCCGGCATCGAGAGTTCTCCACTATAAGGGGTGTAACCACTTTTTTCCACGGAGAAAGAATGATACGGAGTCGCAGTGGAGTACACCGGGACCGTGAATGAACCCCCGCTGATCACTCCCTTTTCCACGCCATCGAAAGATACCCTTGCACCATCCACATTACAGCGGATCTCAATCCATCCCTGATCCCCGCCAATCGCGCTGACCGCAGGGACTGATACCAGCAACAGGCAAAGAACGATACTTATGAGAAACAGCAGTTTTTTCATTGAAATGCTCCGTCTAGGAATAATGGTTTTTTTCAGTATAAACGTTTCTAAAATAGAGATACGATACGTCATAAGGGAACATTTAATGAGCAAAGGGAAAAAACCTGAAACTATTTTATAAACGTTGCCTGGACCTCTGCACGGGGGAAATCCTGCCCGCGAACCCGCAGAGACCACCGTTTTGTGGTTATGGTCTGCGGGGTTAAGGTACAGAACAGATCCTGCACTTCGGATTCGGTAAAAAAATGCGTACAGACGCCCTTACCATTCCGGATTGTTCCCGGTTCCACAACACATCCCTTTGTTGATCGAAAATCTTCTACAGAAAATCCGGAGAAGTATAAGGTGCCTCCCTTTTTCAGCATCCGTGCTGCTTCAACCGCTGCATGTGAACGATCACCGCTCTGCAAATGGGACAAAACGTGAGTGGCGATCACCCCCTCAAACCTTTCTGAGGCAAAAGGCAACCAGCGGGCGTCGGCTACACAGGTATGGCTGTTGGGCACCGTATCGGTAATGGGTTTGCACATCCTGACTGCACAAGGAGAAAAATCGATTGCCGTCATATACCAGTAATGCTGGATCATGCAGGACAGGGTCTTGCCATTGCCACAACCAAGTTCAAGTACCCGTGAACCCGGCGGTAAGATCGGCAGATGATGTACGGTGCCACTCCAGAGCGCTCCCCGTTGCATGTATTCCTTGTCCCATGCCTCGGAATCTTTTCTCACGATCTCCCCATTCACATATACATGTGCCGGCAAAATTAAAAGACGGTTATCTGTATATGAAGCGGAACCGGTCCGGTTCTCCTGGTTATTGGTTAACGGGAGAAATATTCCTTTTTTCCGGGAATATAAATTGCCGATGAATATTCTTCTATGAAATCTGCATCGGTAAGGAGATCAACATAGACCATTTTGTCTGCTACTTCCTGCGCAGTGGACCGTTTCTTATCAGACATAAGCGTTGCATAAGCACCACTCAGCGAACCGTTACCGATTCCATGGAATGAAGCGTTATAAAAATCCGGTATAATGCCGAAACAGACAACATTTTTTATGTCAGCAAAGGCCCCGAATGCCCCGGCGAGATAGACGTTTTTTATATCGCTGACTACAATGCGGTACTTTTTCAGCAGCACACCAATCGAACCAAGTACTGCTGCTTTCGAGTCCATCAGGTATGCCATATCCTGCATGGTGATCACAATATCCCTGCCGGTGGCAGTCTTGTCTTTGGTAACCAGTACATATTCAGGACCCCCCGGACCGATCCGCACACCGGGTTTCCCGACAACGATCTTTCCAGTAAAGTCAAGAATTCCTGCGCGTGTCATGGTGGCGGCAGCATCAATGATACCGGAACCGCAGATACCCCGGGGAGGAGCATTTCCTATCGTTGTCCAGGATACATTGAAGGTTTCGGGATCTATAGTAACCGATTCGATAGCCCCGAGCATTGCCCGCATACCGGAGCTGATCCCGGCACCTTCAAAGGCAGGGCCGGATGCGCAGGAAACTGAGGCCAGCCAGTCTGAATTTCCCAGGATCACTTCGCCATTAGTGCCAAGATCGATGAGAAGGGAGAGATCTTTTGAGGCATGCATGCCCGAAGCCAACACGTCTCCTACTGCATCCCCTCCGACAAAACGACTGACATTGGGCAGGCAGTATACATATGCTTCAGGGTTTACCCCGATCCCGAGCTGCCGGGCATGGATCAGGATCGGTTTCCGGGAGACCGTGATATTGGCAAGTTCCAGATCATGGCAGTCCTTTCCGACAAGAAGGTATTCCATCACCGTATTTCCGCTGATACAGACATCGTTGATAAAGGACGGGTCCACGAAAGCAGAGGTTATCAGCTGGTCGATAACATCATTGATGCTTTCCACCGCAAGGCGCTGGAGCGTTGCCCTGCCTTCAGGTTCTTTTGCAGCATGGATACGGGTCAGGAGTTCCTCACCCAGCGTGATCTGCCGGTTGAGGGAAGAGGCCTTTGCACGAATACGGCCATCAGAAAGGTTCACCAGCATACCCACACTCGTGGTAGTCCCGAGGTCAAGGGCAAGACCGTAATTCTGTTCACGGGTATCCCCGGCTTCAATTGCGATCACTTCCGGATATTGGTGAATGCGGGTGATGGTAACAGTAACCGGTCCTTTCGCATTGAGCAGGTGTTCGTGCTGCTCTTTTGTCATGTGCGGGCGGGCTCCTGTATACCCATCGAGGCGCAGGGAGCGGGATGAGGCGGAGTAACCCGCATCTTTTGCCTGCAATAACCGGTATTTTGCTACCAATGGAGAAATTTCGGGATTGTCGCTCACGTTGTTCATGAGGATACGGGGAGCAAAAATCCTGCTTTCCACAGGGATGATAAACTCGCAGTCTCCCAAGACATGCGTGTGGCAGGCCCGGGAATAATTGTTCCTGATTTCTTCGGGGGTAAGTCCGTAAAGGCTCATCAGTGAGCCGAAATCGCTTAAGCCCTTTACATAGATAACTTTGCACTTATTGCATTCCCCGTTTCCGCCACAGATGCATTCAAACAGAATCGCGGCTTTCCGGATTGCGTCAAGTACGGTTGTACCCTTTGGTACAGAAACCTGTTTGTTTACCGGAGAGAATGAGACCGTAACAAGATCAGCCATGAAGAGCCTCGGAGAAAAGACGGGGAAAAAATGGGGGTGCAGGGTGGATCATGCGTGCGGACCGGGATTTTTTTTGTTCGTGCCGTACAATTCATTACTCCTTATGCCAGCGTTCGCGGATATACAACGCGATACCTGAAGAGTCCTTGGGTCCGACAAGGATTTTCCAGCCCGTTGACTCTTCCGTTTCCCCGCTGATGCGGGCAGATAATCCGGGGATGATGAGCGTCTTGTGATTTACCAGGTCAGCAACACCATATTCTTTTAACGACGATGCGATTGCATCTGCGGTAAAATACCGTCCGGCAACGGCACTTTCCACGCTCAGGCCGCCGGTGTCTGTTACGATGAGGTAACAATCAAGGTTTGCGGCCTTGATATCGGATTCCACCGTGAAATAGGTAAGGGCATAATTTGTGGTAATAAGGACCGGGGAGTCGCGATCAGGCCTGCCAAATGATTTTACCCCGGCTTCTACGGATACCGGTTTCCGGGGATCCGAGTAAATATTGAACCGCCAGATCAGCTGCGGGAGCAGCACCCAGCCATCGAGGCTGTGCATGATGAGCAGGTCTGAATACCGGGTCAGGAGCATCGATGCCGTCATGGCTTCTCTCCACTTTAAGACATCTTCGGATAACTCCCCGCTGGTCCAGACCGTGAGCGGGACGCCAAGGAGCGGAAAACCGAACAGTTCATCGAAATTCCTGCATGCCTGTGTCCGGATAGCCGTAAAGTTACTGATAGTCTGGGCCAACCCTTCTTCGGAGATCGTGCCCGGATCTAGTACAAGATCGGAGATGCCATAGGCAAGCAGGGTTCTGACCAGAGAACGGAGCAGCGGAAGATCCTGGGGGGCAAAGACGGCGAGCGGCGCGTGATAAGCAAGGGCAAGATCGGCCATCGCTTTCCAGTTCTTCTCGGTTGCAGCATAGATAAGCGGGCACCGTTCTTTAATTACCGATAGACCGGCTTCCATTACGACAGGATCAAGAACGCAGAGAATGAGGGGCAGGTCGGTTGTGTCTGCTACACGTTTCACCGTTGCCTTAAACGCTGCGGGATCACCGGAACAGGAGCGGATGGCAACCGCATTGAGTTTTAAGGTTCTTCCAATATAATTGTAGGAAAAACCGCTGATCTGCCGGACACGGGTTTCCAGTTCGTCATCTGTCATGAGATCATTGACATCAATGGCTATTGGGGTTGGGTTGTGGTAGGTGAACTCATGCCGCTGGAGTACATATTTCCCCCCGATATTGATAGCTGATTCACCAGTACCAATGGTCACCTGGCGTACCAGGGGGGCCATGAGTGCCGATAGTGATTCGTGCTCCTTACCGAACTCGATTGTATGGAGGGGAGGGCAGGCAGAGATCATTAATTCGCCGTTGACTACCCGCGTGGCAAATGCCATGCAGTTGGATTCACCACATTCCTTGCAGTTCGTCCGGGGAAGCAGGGAATAGACATCGATCGGGCTGATCTCGCGAATACTTTTTTTTGCCTTTTTTACCGGCAATGTGCCTGAACCGCTCATATTCTCACGCTCACCCAGTCATGGATCGGTTCAACCGGAGGATTTTCCATTGTCTCGAGGCGGTGGATCACGTCTTTGAGCGTCAGGACTGCTGCCGGGTGCATCATAAGGAAAAGGTCTACACCGGCAAGGAGCAGGGTGAGGGCATTGACCGTCTCCCAGATCGGGCCCCTCAGTTCACGCGGCCCGTATTCCGGGGGCATCTTCATCCAGGCTTCCCGGGCAGCCCATGCATTGGTGGCTGCCGATATCACCGGGTGTGCCAGCTCCGAATCCCCCATGAGGGCTGCATACCGGGCGCGTTCGTGGATAGTGAACGAGTACTCCAGCCCGTATCCCAGCGCAACGGTGGTCAGGTCCATGACGATCTGCTCAGGGGGAATAAACTCGTACAGCCGGCGGTTCAGTTCCTTGGCATTATTCAGTTCAAGACCGGTAAATGCAAGCAGCACATGGCCATGATCGCGGGCTGCGGTGGCAACGCTCTCAAGGGTCCTGGCTTCGGACATGTCAAGCGTGACGGAATTCAGCAACAGGCGCTCGCCATGAGCCATCTCGGCTACGGCCGTAAAGACGGCAGCATCTTTCTTCGGATCGCCACAGCCGCCAATGATTAACGGGACATCTACGGCCTGCAGCACATCCTCAACGGTTTTTACTGCCTGACGTACACTGGTATCCTTGAAGAGGGGATCGGTGCTCATCAGGTGGATGGTGATCATGTCCGCCCCGAACTTTTTGACATTCATCCGCGCCCATTCGGCAGGATCCTCCATCACCTCTTTCACATTCTCGCGAAGGACTGTTGGCAGGGAGACTGTCATATCAAAGACATCCAGCGAGATGACTGGTGCGTGAACTGGTGGGTGTAACCTATCCGAATATGCGGGTGTTGTTGCACCGCCAATGGTGATAGTTTTGTTCCGGCTGCCACCCTGTGATTTTGTTGCTCCGAGAGTTACTTCCCGTATCTTTCCCGGGAATTCTGTAGTGTGGGGTACATACGATTCCCGGATCAGTTCCGTTGGTTTTTGCATGAGCACGGGATTGGCCTGGGACTGGGTGAGCAGGGAAGCAAATCCTGATGAGGGGATGAAAAACTCGAGATCGCCGATCTCCAGTGTTACATTCTGGAGTTCAACCTGTTGTACACCTTTCAGCAGCTCGAGGAGCTGGGGAGCCAACGAGAGTAACTGTTCGCTGTTTATGGTACCGTTATTATTTTTTTGCACCACCTGGTTCACCTCCTCTGTGTGCTGGCGGTTTGACTGGCAGGATGATCACTTTTTCTGCCGTTATTTTTGCGTTTTTCAGGATGACCCGGAATCCGCCCATGGTGACAGGAATATCCCCCGCTGAAAAGACCATGGGGGTTTCTGAGGATCCCGTTGTGGTTTCTTTTTCAGTAACCCAGCGCTGGATCACCGGGTGGTGGTGGTCTTCTAAAAAGGTCTTGAGATCAGCAACCGATCCGGCATCCTTTTCCGTTGCAATGGCATCGTAGACCTCTGCCGGAATGAATGCCTGCAACCGTTCCTTGATCTCTGATGGCATCCAGACAACACGGTTGTAACCGCCATCCGCATGCATGAATTTTGAGGATCTCATGTATTCGATCGAGATACCATGGAAACCTTCGACCTGTCGCCCGCCGGCAGTTGAATCTGCCATGGTTGAGAAGGCAAGGCCGTTTACGGTTACCTGCCGGAACCCGCGGTGGACAATCCCGAATCCGTCCACTTCGGGAATGTAAAATGCAATGCCTTCAAAACAACCACAGGAAGTATGAGGATACCCGAAAGCTGAGTAGAGGTATACCCTGCTCACTTCACCCATGGACCGCTTTTTTGCACTCTCATTTACCCCGGTATACTCACCATTTTCGCGGTCAAGGCACTCGCCTTTCTCGATTGCATAGATCGGACCTTTTGGATCGACTCCGGCAGCTGCCCTGCCATCAAACCAGCTGATTGCGCCGCAGTTGGCATAACGCTGCGGGGTGATAACACAGACATGAGTGGGGGCAAAGGACTGGCAGAGTGCACACCCGTAAAATGTATCCACATCATCATCCGAGAGCCCGCGTGCCCGTGCATCCCGGGCTTCATAGGTTGCAAGCGCTTCTGAATAGAGCGGATGGATTTTTTCCTTGTCGGTGATAAAAGTGATCTGGACCTTTTCCAGGATGGGCAGTTCATTCCGGAACAGCTCGTGCATGACTTTTCCGATAAATGTAAATGAGTTCAGTCCTTTGGCAAAGGCCTTTTTTGAGAGACGGATCCAGATATCATACCGCTGGTTGAGGTGCATGAACCCCTCGATATAGTTCGAGTATTCATGAATCCGTCGTTCGACAACACCTTCAAGATCTGTTTCAATGCGTGCTCCGGCAACTTCGACAAGGATGCCAATCGGGTAATGCAAACCCGGTTCCATTACGTTGAGATCCGGGCCGATTATCCGGATCTCACCATCAGTCACCTGGTCAATGGGCCGGACCCGGACAATCTCGAATTTTTCCGGCTCATTGGGTCCTCCCAGTTCAACCTGCATGTCGTTCTTGCGGACACGCTCTCCTTCATGGACAAGGCCGACTTCTACGGGAATATTATCGAACATGGCCGTTTCAGTCCCCCAGGTTTTCGACAATGGATGTGAGATTTGCTGCCCAGTCCTTGATCGTGCTGTTCGGGAATGACCAGCTGGCATTGGGCTGGTACACGCAGTCGAGAGTCATGGTCTTTACCTGGGGGGCAAAATGCTTGAGGCCGGAAAGAATGGTCCATTCCATGTAATACGGGAGACCAACAAAAATTGCCAGATCGTATGATTCCTTCCCATCAAGACCTTTCCAATGGGGGTCGGTGAGACGGTTGGCAATATCAACTGCCGGCATCAGGGCTGCGGGAGAAAAACTGCGGTTGAGAAATTCACGGTTCGTGCTTGCCGTGACAACGACCGGAATTTTCCCCCGCTTGGAAAGTTCGATAAGGCAGTCAATCAGTTTCCTGCCTTCAACATCGTATTCGAGAATGCCATGACCCACGATCATGATAGGGCGCTTGGCCCTCCGGATCATTGCATCGGCGATATCCGGCTTGATGATCAGGGAGGCTTTTTTCGGCCCGGGGATCTCGGCGGTCTGCCATGAGTCAGTCATCGGCATGATTATCCCTCCCTCTTTTTATGGATCATCCGTGCCAGGAGCGTGGGATCCGGAATCGGTTGTTCCTTCCAGTTATTATCGTGGAGATGGGTGATGATCTCATCTTTCATCGTAAGGGGCACATCGGCAAGCGTCCTGACCAGCTGGTGGACATCGGGAGGTATTCCCCCGATGAGGCGCTTGTGGAGATCGACATAGTTTGCCAGTTTGTTTGCCCGTCCCTTGCTGGTATCATTGGGGCGCATTGTCAGCTTGGCGATAATAACCATCGCCTCTTCCTTTGTCTCTGCGGCAAAGAAGAGGTGTTCCGGCACTGGTCCCCCATAGACCTTTTTTCCCGTACGGGCATCATAGACATACCAGTCTTCATCCTTATCCGCACGGCCGAGCAGCATGCGCCGGTACTTGGTACCATGCGGGCCAACAACCACCGGGATACCAAGACGCCAGAAACCTGCTGCAATCGCTGCTGCTTTCTGCGACATTGCACCCCATGCAACACCAACTGCGCCGACACGGTTGTACACGTAATCGGCAATCTCTTCATAGTTTCCTCGCAACGGGCGTTTGGCAAAAATGCTTGCAATCTTGATGGCGGCACCGGCAATATGAGCATTGGATACACAGGAGCCGACGTTGACGATACCGCCGGCTTCGAAGGCGCCGGAGTAAAGTTCGTACGCCGTCTTCCCGTCCTCGTTCCGGTACATTCCCGCAGACATGGCTGAGCATCCGGACGTACAGACAATATACCGGCGTTTCGCAAACTCCATGCACATCTCGGCAACTTCACGCGAGCCTTTCGGGTAATTGGCACACCCAACAAACGCGACTACTCCCGGGATCTCTCCAAGGACAATCGGGCCGCCCACTTTCCGGATCTCGACATCCTGGATCGCCCCCCGGCCGCTCCGTATGCAATACGTCTCATCCCGGGTCTTTTTCTCAGCCGCAGCAACAATCAGGCTGTGGACCGGAATCTTCTGCGTACAGGCAGGTTCGCATCGCCCGCAGCCAATGCAGTCATCGTAGATCTCGTCAAGGCCGGAGAGGTTACCTTGTGCTGCGGCCTTGATCGCTGCGGGCAGGGGAAGATCATTGGGGCAGGCGCGCCTGCACAGGACACACTGGGTACACTTTTTCGCAAGCGCAATCAATGCATCCTTGCTGTGAGGGAGGGTCTTATGTTTTTTCCGTAAGGGTGCGATCGCAACCGAGGTCCTTACCGCAACTTCACCGACTTTGACAGGATCGAGAATGAGTGCTCCGGTCATCCTGCCGGTCACAAAATCCTGCACAATCTCATCTACCGGATCATTTGTCCGGTCAGGAAGACCAAGACAGTTCTTTTCACTGGTAGCAATCAGGGGGGCGCGGATATGGGCAGATTCCTGCAGGGTATCAGCCCGGACGCATTGCTCATCGATCACCACTACATCGGGAATGCCGCTCCGGATATACCGGAGCTGCCAGGAGATAGGACCGATGATCTTTGCCCGTGCAGAGTACCGGGTTATATCGAGCGCGGTACAGCAGATACCGGTGACTTCAACTTCCGAGGCCAGGCCATTTTTCTGGAGATAATCGATTATCTCGGTCGATGGCGGGACATTGTGGCCGATGACAAGAATTACCGGTTTGCTGGTATCGACTGTTCCCAAGCCAAGATCCACCATGCCTGATTCGGGATCAGCTTTCGGGAAACCAAGCGCTGAAATCTGTGCAATATCGGCAACTTCCATCCCGAGCTGGTCGATCATGCCGGCATGGAGCACCTTGGATTCAAAGTCAAGGTTATTTCCTTCCTGCCCGGTATGAGTGACCGCGAGCAGCTGGGTGACCTGGTTTTCGCAATAGTCCAGCACAGGTTCAAGGTCGCCAAGAGTGACCGGCTTAATGCCGCATACAAGCCGGGTTACGGGCGCTTCCACTTCCACCCCAGTGTCCCCGACATTTATGGGGAAATCGCTGCTATATTTGTCGATCAAGTGGTTGAGAAGATGCCGGGCATGACCGATATGCGTGGCCGCACCGATACAGGCAGTGATCAAGACCGTTCTTGACTGCTGGGCAGGCATAGAGATACCGCAGGCTCCGCGCTTGGTGCCGGTAAGATCGCATTTACCGTATGTGCAAAGGCAGCAGAGATCACAGAAGGGCAAATAAAATGGCTTGTAACGGTTGAGCAGGGTCAGATCCCAGTTCCGGAGCGTGGTGAGCGACGGGAAGGGTGTAGGTCCCATCGGCTCATCCCATTTCTCCTCATTAATTGCGCCTATCGTGAGGCTGATATCGCGGAGATGTGCGATATCAGAATTCAGCTCCTTTATCTTGAGATTTACGCCCTTCCTGCTCATTATTCACCCACGATAAATTCATACATACATTGAAGAATAGCCCACATAAGGTTATCGAAGTAGGCAGTGGGGGTTCTTTTTTCATTTAAATAACGATTGAGAAAGAGGAAATGCAATGGCTTCGCAGAAAGCCGGTTTTCCCATACAAGACAAGACATACCCTGACCTGGGAGACAGGTTTTGTCTATCCAATCCGCAACCGGGCTTAAGAAATACTGAGAACATGATCCATAATTTCTCTAACCGAGCGGTAGGCAACAGAAGTTTCAGGGATATCAAGAAGCGATTCCCCGGCAAGGACATGTGCTGCCACATCGTCATCAAAGGCAATATTGCCTGGATAGGGAAGACTGGTTTCTGCTGATACGCGGGCGGATACATCAGAGGGGAACGCGTAGCCACCAATGACGTAGAATCGGTTGAAACTGATGCCGACTTCCCCGATTACGCGGTACGCACGCCTTACATGGGCAAAGGATTTCGCTGACGGCCCCATGACATCAAAGATGATATCGACATTGCTGGCGATCTTCCGGTTGAGGTGCTCCAGTCCACCGGGGGAGTCGATCAGGATATACTGGTAATTTTTTGTTATGGACAGGAGTGCATTTTTGAGTGCTGCATCCGGAAGGCAGTAACAGCCCTCCACCCATTTTGTACCCACAGCGAACAGGTCGAACTGATCGCCTTCGTACAATCCCTGCTCCCAGATCTGGTTTTCTATCCGGTGTGAAGGCGCCATACCGACCGTCGTGCCTCCCCGCGCAATGAACGTATCTGAGAGGAGTTCTGCGATCGTCTTCTTACCGGCCGCTTCGAGATCCACTCCCACCATCTCGGCCAGGTTCTGGTCCGGGTCAGCATCAACTAAGAGCAGGGGCGTTACTTTCTTTTCTATGAAATATTTTGCCATCAGGGCAACAAAACTGCTTTTTCCGGTCCCCCCGCGCCCCATCGTGACAATCGTTTTCATACGGTTCTTCCCTCCAATCAGATCGCTGTAATGAAATTATCCATGATTCATACTCGTAATGGTTTCGGCAAGAACCCCAATTGCCTGAAGTGCAGCAGAATTTTCATTCACTATGGAGTCCCCGGTGATTCCGGCTTCAGCAACCTCCATGTCAAACGGTATCAGGGCAAGAACTTCAATACCGTTCTTTTCTGCAAATGCCCGCACTGCGGTCTCCTGCCGTAAATCCACAATACGGTTTCCAACGATACTGACTTTTTTAATCGCTGAATTCTTGGCAAGCCTGCAGATAGTGCCGGCAATTTCAAGCGATTTAAGGTTCGCATCCGAGATCACGAGCAGGATATCAACATGCTCTGCCGTCCCCCGCCCAAGATGTTCAACACCCGCTTCCATATCAAGGATTACTACTTCGTTACGGTTCACGACCAGGTGACGCAGCAGGGCTTTTACCAGTGAGTTTGCAGGGCAGGTACATCCCGACCCCATTGCCCGGACAGTCCCCATCACCATGAGTGCGGGGCCAGCAGGAGTAGGGACCGAGTATTTTTCTATGATATCATCGACCGAGAATGTGAGGCGGAATACGCCGGAAAATTCCGTGCCGGTCTTGAGCCTGATCAATTGTTCATTTTCTGCAATGGGAACAATGCGTGAAATCTCATCAGGAGACAGTCCCAGCGTCATGGCAAGGTTGGGAGAGGGATCGGTATCGATTGCAAGGACAAAATGACCGTGGCGGACTAAATATGAGGCGAGACTTCCAGCGATAAAGGTCTTGCCAACACCTCCTTTTCCGGAAATTGCGATCTTCATGATCTGGTGATCTCCTAACCATTACTGATGCCGCAGCGTCAGATATAAATTCTGTTTGGGGAAGTGTTTACCCCGGATTTTTCCACTGATTGTGGAATATATGCCGAATATGATAGTGATCCGCTCATTCACCTGTGCAAAATAAGAATGAAAACATTCCATAATTAAGTAATCAATCAATAGTGTAACAATTCAATAAAAGAGGGTATCACGAATGCTTGACATCAGGTTCGTTAGGGCAAATCCGGATGCAATTAAGGCAGATCTCAAAAAACGCAATGATACGGACAAACTCGCATGGGTTGACGAACTTCTCAAAAAAGATGCCCGCTCACGTGAGCTCAAGGTCGAGACCGATATACTGCGCCAGCGGCGTAACACCATTGCCCGGGAGATTAATGCTGCACGAAAAGCCGGTCAGGATGCAACTGCCCTGATGGCAGAAGCTGCCGCTCTTCCCCAGAAAATAAAGGACTGTGATGCCGAACAGGAAGAGAACGCAACCACGATTCATTCGTACCTGATGCGCCTGCCAAATATCCTGCACGAAAGTGTACCGGTCGGGAAAGATGATACCGAGAATGTTGAGATAAAGCGGGCAGGTACCCCCCGGCCTTTTGACTTCGAGATCCGGAACCACGGACAGCTTGCTGCTGATCAGGGCTGGGCTGATTTCGAGCGGGCAACAAAAATATCCGGTGCCGGCTTCTATTTCTTAAAAGGCAGTCTGGTCCTGCTCGATATGGCACTCCAGCGCTATGCCATTGACCTGCTTGCCAAAAAAGGGTACACCCCGGTTATCCCTCCCTATATGATTAATCGCTCTTCCTATGAAGGGGTTACAGATCTCGGGGATTTTGAGAAAGTGATGTACAAAATTGACGGCAATGATGCCTACCTGATTGCCACGAGTGAGCACCCGATAGGCGCCATGTATAAGGATGAGATCTTTGAGGAAAAAGATCTCCCGATAAAGCTTGCCGGCATCTCCCCCTGCTTCCGGCGCGAGATTGGCGCGCACGGTCTTGACACCAAGGGACTGTTCCGCGTCCACCAGTTTACCAAAGTGGAACAGTTTGTATTCTGCAAACCTGACGAATCATGGAAACTTCATGAAGAGCTCCTCGCAAATGCAGAAGAGATATACCAGAATCTTGGACTGCCCTATCATGTTGTCAATATCTGCACGGGCGATATCGGCACGGTTGCTGCAAAAAAATACGACATCGAAGTGTGGATGCCCCGGGAAAATGCCTACAAAGAGGTTGTCTCCTGTTCGAATTGCACATCCTACCAGGCGGTAAGACTCAATATCAAAGTCCGGGATAAGAGCGAGTTTGAGCTTAAACAGCATATCCATACTCTCAACTCAACTGCAATAGCAACCTCGCGCGTCATGCGGGCAATCCTTGAGAACTTCCAGGAGCCCGATGGCCGTGTCCTGGTTCCCCCTGTGCTTCGTCCCTACATGAACGACCAGGAATATCTCTGATTTTTTTATTAAAATGCAGGTTTTTTGCAAATCCTTATTTTATGAGGATAACGTAGATAATAGTAAGAAGGGGTTGTATGGGTATTCCTGAACTTAACAATGATGAGTCTGTGATCCTTCAGGCTCATAATATAAAAGTAAAATCGGTTGTGTTTGACGCAGTTCTCACGAATAAACGCCTGATTCTTGTTGACAGCAAGAAAGGACTTATTCCCCCCCAGGAGATCCTGATCGCAACAATCAATGCCGTTGATGGAGGCGAAAATGCAATCCGGGATCCTATTCTCACGTTCTCCATGCTTTCCCGTGGCGCGACCGCCCGCCAGATGATTCTTACCTTCCCCCGCGAGGCCAGCGGAGAGCGGAGGCGGGAACGCGATGACTGGTTAAAATCACTCAAAGCACAGATCGAATTGGTCAGTAATCTTCCAACAATTCCTGATACAACGACAATCGATCAACCCCCTTCACAAACCCCCGGTATTGTGCCTCCGTCACAACCCCAGAATTCCGGTGCAACTTTCCCAAAGAAGAAAATCGAGATCACCCGGCCGAGAAGAAATATTATCGAACCCGTCCCTGCAATGCCCCGGCCTATTGAGACTACAACCCTGCCAATCGGATCATTTTGCTCCCGGTGTGGTAATCGTGTCCCGCCGGAATCTGTATTCTGTAACCTATGCGGGACAAAAGTAGTCACCGCCGAAGCGCAGCCGGCTGTTTTTCCGGCAACCATTTCAACGACGCCTGTTGCGGTGCCCCCTGTTGTTCCCCAGGTGCAGGTCGTAACTCCGCCGGTCTTCGGTCAGGGAGGCGACAGGAAAGAGCGGACGATAGAAGAGGTCATCCACTCAATCGAGCCATTGATAGAAGATTCAGTTCCCCGTCGCAGTGAAGCAGCACCACTTGTCCCCCGTCATTTCCCTGCCCCTCCACCGATAGCAGACACCCCGGCTGTTGAGGCTCCCGCTGTTGTCCCGCAGGCAGAACCTCCCGCACAACCCCCTTCGGCAGAACCTGTACCGGCCGAGGCATCCCCATCGGCACCACCTTCAGCACCCCCGATTCCGACACCTCTTCCAGAACCTATACCGGTCCAACCCCCCCAACCGCCCAGGAAAAAACCGAGATATATTGCTATTGCAATCGTAGCCATCGTTTTCCTGGCAATAATCGGCGGAATTGTTATCTTCCTGAATTCCGGAGAAATCATGCCGGGCGATACGGCTATAACGCCAACACCAACTACAGTACCTGCAACAACAATACCAACACCGACACCCGTCGCCACCATCATACCTACAATAACTCAGGAAATCATCCCGACCCCCACTTCAGAACCGGAAGTTGCCATCCCGCCAAATGGTGTCTGGGTACGGATTACTTACTCAGGTAAATACGTTGGTACGTATGGCACTCCGGGAAGTCAGACCCCTGTCAGCGATACGGGTGATCATTTCTATATGGTGTCAACCATTAATGGCCCGGTTGAAGCATCCATCCAGAAAATGGACGGTACATCCAATGCACTCACCATCGAAGTGTATAAAAACGGTGAGCTGATGAAGAGTACGACAACCGTGTTACCCAAAGGCATCATCGAATTCCAGGTAGATCTCAAACCAAAACCGACTCCCACACCTACACCCTCTCCAACGGTGGATGTTACCCCAGCACCAACTGCGGCACTGAATTCTACCGCAAATGCAACCGGAACTGCATAGGTTTTGGGCAATTCCTTTTTTCTGGAGATTATTTTTCTCGTAAAGAATTTTTTTAGGGCAAATCATTTCGCACAAAAAAATCGCGATCGCTCTTGCGCCAAAAAATTTTCAATCACCCCCTCACTCCCCGCTCAAAAATTTTCAATCGACCCTTGATTATATTTTCCGGACCCTCACGCCGGAGAACCAAAAATTTTGTAGCATGTACATACCGATTGTAGGATAATTATCCGATTGTAGCCTCATCAACTAACACTTCATGATCGCGATGAAAATATTTCAAACGCGATCGTGATCGCGATTGAAATTTTTCAAGCAGGGTCTGCCATGAAAAAGTGCATAAAATTGTGATGCCGGGCACCACGAAATCTCTTATCAGCAATATTTTATCATGGAACTTATTCATCGCGTATTTTTGATAAAGATGAATCCAAAAAAAGTATTTACTGCACCTTACATCAGATTTCATCGGGGTTATGGTCGCCCGTTGACGGGTAAACTTTCTCCATCTTCAAGGTTGACAGAGGCTGCATCTTATCAACAGAATCTCACGAGTTTATACCGTTAAAAGAAAAAAGGAAGACGTCGCGCGAGAGCTGGCAGAAAATAATCAGGTTATACCCGACAAAAATAAAAATAACTACCAAAATAACGTAAAAATTGACAAAATGATGCTGCTATGGGGATTCGAACCCCAGTCGCGGGCGTGAAAGGCCCGCATGATTGGCCGGACTACACTATAGCAGCAAGTTGCTCTCTATAATTACCCTGCGGTTTATAAATAGATTATGGAGGAGAAACGTTCCTGTTTATTACCTCATCATATGGGAATGGTTTTGTTGAAAATTTTACCGCTTAAAAAAGGCTATTTTTTATTGATTGGATGACCTTCAGTCTCAGTTATCGACTTGAAGGCGGCCATCAGCTGCCGCGTAACCGGCCCGGGTTTACCGCTGCCGATCGTGCGCCCGTCCACCCAGGTTATCGGTGCAACTTCAGCAGCAGTTCCTGTGCAGATGATCTCGTCTGCTGTATAAAGATCGAAATATCCCATGTTCTGTTCTTTAACCGTGATACCCAGTGATTTGGCGGCCTCAATAAGGACCATCCGGGTAACTCCCCGGAGATTGTTGAGGGTGGGCGGGGTGACAATCTCACCATTTTTCACAATATAGAGATTATCCCCGGAACCTTCCGACAGGTAACCGTTCGTATCAAAGAAGATAGCTTCATCTCCTCCTTTATAGTTCGCTTCAATCTTTGCAAGGATATTGTTCAGGTAATTCAGGCTCTTGACATTAGGGGGCATCGATTCTGCGGGATTGCGCCTCACGGAAACAGTAACCCCCTTTAATCCCTTCTCGTACAGATCGCCGTACATTGCACCCCAGGTGACCGCGATGATAATTACGGAAGGCTTTGGACATTTGCGCGGGTCAAGACCGAGATCGCCAACACCCCGGGTGATGATCGGTCGAATGTATGCGTCTTTTAAATTATTTTTTCGCAGGGTTTCACAGATAGCTTCGGTCATCTCTTCTTTTGATATCGGGGGATGGATATCAATGGTCTTTGCGGAATCGAAAAGACGGTCGAGATGTTCTTTTAACCGGAATATTTTCCCGTTATAAGCACGGATGCCTTCAAACACACCATCCCCGTACAGGAATCCGTGATCAAAAACTGAAACTTTTGCCTGATCATCCGGCAGATATTTCCCATCATAATATATGATCATAGTTTCTGATGGATCGCGGGGGTTTTTTAGTTTTTTCTTTTGCGCGGGCTTTTGATAAAAACGAATGGTTTTTTTAGGAACCCCAATCAGGTTTTTTTCCGGCAGGTACGGACAAAGTGTTTGAACATGCCCTTACTTGCAACCGGGTGCAGGTGGGTATAACTGCCCAGCGTGTTGCCCGTTACGGCACCATCGAGATTGTCACGGATTCCGATACCCCGGCTAAGCCGGTAAGCGTATCGGGTATCCGGTGCCAGCACAACATCGGAGTGGTGAAACTCATGTCCCTGGAATTGTGCGGCCCCAACAGGAGAGTTCGCATCGCTCGTTCCGGTTACATAACTGACAATCCTTCGGGCTGGCATCCGGGTCTCTCCGGAAAAAACTCCGCACATCGAATAGTGATGCTCTTCACTTGCACCCTGCCAGCCGGCATGCAGGACAATGCGATCAGTGAGGTACATGAGGCCACCGCATTCTGCATAGATTGGCGTCCCATTCTTTGATACCGCACGGATCGCATCCCTCATATCCTGGTTGGATTCCAGTTCACGGGCATAGAGTTCCGGGTACCCGCCGCCAATAATGTAACCATCGGCTTTCGGAAGGCGGTCATGAATCGGACTAAACATGACCGGCTCCGCGCCCAACGAGCGAAGAACATCAAAGAGATCCGCATAGTAAAAGTTGAATGCCTCGTCAAACGCCACGCCAATCTTCACATCCGGTTCCATCTTTCTTTCAAAAGATGGTGAAAGTTGTAAAGAAACAGTGCTGTCCTTCATCAAAGAGAGCAACCGGTCAAGGTCCACGTACTGCCCGATCATCTCGGTGATCGTTTGTATCCGTGTATCGAAATCCCCTTTCCCGGCGCCTTCACGATAGGGCACCAGTCCCAGGTGGCGCATGGTCAGCTGCATCTCATCCATACGGGGGATTGCACCAATGACCGGTACACCACAGTAGTGCTCAATGGCAGTCACCGCTTTTGCTTTGTGGGAACCGCCTTTCACATTATTGAGGATAACCCCAACAATCCGGATCTTCGGGTCAAATGCCTGAAAACCTTTCACAAGTGCTGCCGCACTACGGGTAATGCTCTGCGCAGATACTACCAGAATTACCGGCAAATCAAGTTCTTTTGCAATTGCCGCAGTGCTGCCGGTATCGTCCAGTGCTTCTGCCCCTTCGTAGAGTCCGCGAACCCCCTCAACAAGTGCGATATCAGCGTCACGGCAACCGTAAGAAAAAATTTCATGAATCTGGCCGGTTGAGAGGGTAAAACTGTCTAGGTTCCGGCACGGCCGGCCGGATACTGCCGCGAGATAGGAAGGGTCGATATAATCCATCCCTACCTTGAATGTCTGAACCCGGTACTTTTTTGCAAGCAGGGCGGTCAGGGCAAGCGTGATACTGGTCTTGCCGCTCCCGGATCGGTCTCCTGTTATGAGAATCTGTTTCATTTAAGGCTCCGGAGAACCGCCCCGAATTCACTCTCAACAATATCACGGACGCCAAGGGTCTTGGGGTGGAGATCTATCTCAACCATCACATGCTGGTGCCCGAGGTCACGGAGCGGTTCTACCTGGCGGGGGCCGTTTGTTATCGAGAAGCATTCAATTCCCGTTGTATATTCGCCGGGAATTGCATGAGGTACACCGGCAATCAATGCAAATGAAGGGGCGATCTCGCGAATACGTTTACCAAGAGCATCGCCATTCGCGCCGTACTCATCCAGTGCGCCGAGTAATTCAACATTCATGCCCCGTTTCTTCATCGTATCAAGTATTCTGGCAGCATCCGCCCGCACTTTTGGAAGGCCCCGCTGATCAAGGTTGGCAATATAGGAGATATCAGCATGAGGACATGCATCATGTAAACCGATTAATTCGTCGGCGAACATGTAGGCGGTCTCTTTCTTTGCATTTAAGATCGCGATCCCCTTTACCCCGCTCTGTGCGCATTGTTTCAGTTTCTGTGCAGCTACATGTTTCAGATCGCCACGGGAAGGTTCAATATATGCCTTGCACGCAGCACCCCGGACCCGTTCAACCTCGTTAGCTTTCTGCATCAGGAATTGCTGGCGGGTCAGTTCCTCTTCACTGATCCAGCCTGCCAGTTGGGCGGCTTCAAGTGTTGCAAGCACCCCGGCAATATTTTCTAAAAAACCCGCATGGATGTCGACAGCGATGGTAGGTGTTGTTATCCCCGCCCCGTCAATAGCAGACTGGAGATCTTCGCCAATGATCATGGAAACGCAGGTACCAACAACAACCATCCGTTTTGGCTGGAAATGATCTTCAGCATACCGCAGCACATTCTCCAGTGATGCCTGGCCCCCGAAAATAAACTCGTTGTCCGCAAGGGACGTGGTGAGCACCCGCATACCATCTTCTTCAAGAAGGCGTGCATGCTTGAATGAACAACCTGACGGGCCGTGAAGGATTGCGACATCGACTTCAAGATCGCGGGCGGTGTAGAGTGCGGCAACGATCGAGCTGGGGCGTGGGTGCATGTATTTCATGGGAATCATTTATCTCCAGGTTTTAACAGCAAGAACAATGGATCCTTTGCCGGTTTTTTCAATAGCAGCCTTCCGGCCTTCATCAAGTGTTGTACAGTGAGCATCAATCCGATTCTGGATTAATTTTGAGGCATCAGAACCCGGTTCCGGGTTCCGTCCCACCCAGATAAGTTTAGTAGGACATACCCTCTCAATTGCACCGGTGATCTGGTCAGGGGAGAAGCCTTCGCAGACTGCGCCATCTCCTTCCACCTGCCCGATAACGAGGGTCAGCTCGCTGGTTCCGGCGCAATGCCGTGCATACCGGGCGGCACAGATCGTTGTTGTGACATTCGTTCCGGTATTTGCATTATCAACAATGATGATATCCTTTTCATGACTGATCGACATCCTTCCTGGAAGTGCAACAAAATGGTTGAGGGGTGTTGGATCTACTTGAAGTATCACTGCTGCTGCCGCCGCGAGCATGAGGGGAAGGCGGTAAGGGGGCAGGCTGAACAAAGGATTTGTCAGGGTAAAACGCTTTCCGTCCAACTCCACAGTGCAGGATATCCCTTCGCACCGGGCAACATCCTCAATATGTATGACATTTTCATAGTCACATACAACCCCTTCCGCTACAAGGATGCGTTTTGCGTGTTTTGCAGAAGCAATCTTTTCTTTTACCGCAGACTTCCTGCCGGCAGCAAAGGTATAATCTTCTGGTGAAGTGATGATCGCGAGATCCCCGGCCCCGGTAACCCCGAGGGATATCTCCGCTACCAGCCAGCCCTGCATCTGGTTGGCGGATTGTACTGCCGCAAGAACCGATGCAGGTGTGATACTGCATTTCCCGAGAAGTTTCTTTGTCGGATATGCATAGGTTCCTGTTGAAGTATGCAGTATACCCTTTCCTGGTAACAGGCAGGCAAGAGCATGGGCAGTTGTAGTCTTTCCCCGTGCCCCGGTTACCTCGATCATAGGTCGGGGAAGTTTTTCACCCAGCAACTGGCATACTGCATTGTGGTGGGTAATTATTGGGGTATTACGGTTTTGAAGAAGCGGGTGTGCCGGGTCAAGGTGTACCGGAGCTATGATAAGATTGTACGTCCGGGTTCTTGCATTCTCCGCAGTTTCCGGAGTAGTACCGGTATAGACATCCACAACCTCAACGACATGTCCCTGATCGGCATACATGCCGCTGATTTCCCTGCCGCCATGGATAGTATCCAGTACCAGGATGTGCATAAAAAAAATTAGAGTATGGAAAGTGCTTTTGTTGCATTCTTTACCATCAGATCAGCAAGCAGGGGATCACTTCCGATCGGATCTGCATATACGAGCGGGATCGATTTCCCATTCAAGGTAAAACTCCCTTTCTTGATGCCTTCAGGCAGTCCGATCTCGCCGGGAATATCTTTTTCAATATGGACACCCTTTGCAAGGAACAGGGGAACAACGACGAGTACGTCAATAGGTTCATTGCGAAACTCATTGAGTGATTCCTTGATCGTGGGTTTGTTCATATTCATAAAACCACACTTAACGATAAAATCCGTGTTCCCTGCCTTGATCATAGCAGCGGTTTTCTCTACAAGATCCTGATTGTAGGGCATCGTACTTCCATGCCCTACGAGTAACATTCCTTTCTTACCCATATAACAAATAGTATTACTGCTATGATTAAAAATTCTTACCAAATGGTTTTTTTTAAGATTGCATCACACCAATAACCAATGAGTGATTTCGAGCGGGCAATTGTCAATAGCCTGAACCGTTTTTTCAAAACAAAGCAGATACAGGGTTTTGCGTTTCGATGTAAACTGCAAAAAACGGGATCTCCGGTTGCTGGTGTGATTGTTGATTCTCCCAATCCCGCATATAATCTTTTGATTGAATGCAAATCAATTATTGATAAAAAACTCTACTTTTCCCAGCACTTTCATTCCGATAAACAACATGTGCACCCGGTTGAAGCAATTTCTGATTTTCTGGTAAAAACCAATCGGATCGGTTTTCTGGCACTTGAGTTTCGTCAGGGTCCCGGAAAAACAGGCGAGGCATTCCTCATTCCCTGGGTAACGGTGATTGAACATTTCAGGAATAAGCGGGGAATCACCCTTAAAGATGCAAGACACTATATTGCATTTGGACAGTCCAGGGATGGTTATGTTCTCGATCATCTTTAAAAAAAACTTATATTTGCACAAGAGACCGTTCAAAACGTAAGAGTGTGTATGTTTTTAAAAAGAATGCGTTATCCAAAGGAAGCATGAGATATATCTGCGTTTTATCGAAATACTATGCAAAGTAATTTGGTTGATCAGCCTCAACGGATATGAACTCATGATGGATGCATTTGAGCGATTCGGACTGCTCATTAATGACCGTGTGGTCAGGACCCCCGTCGGAATCGCGTCGATGGCGGGCATTGTTGATGCAGCATATGTTATCGAACGAACCGGACATATCGGCTTTGCATTCATTGGTGGATATTCCATCGATCAGCGGACTATGGATGCAGCAAATGTCATCGCCTCGCATGGAGATCGCAAGGAATTTTTATGCGACAATCCTGTCGAAGAATTGACCCGGCAGATCGCCAAAATGGAAAAAAATGATGTGATCCTGGGAATCAATCTTCGTGGGAGTACACCGGATGCTTTCAGTTCTGTAGCTGCTGCAATTGGTGACAGGGTGGTCTATGAAATCGATGCTCATTGTCGCCAGCCAGAAATGATAGCAGCCGGTTGTGGAGAATATTACTTAAAAAATCCGGATAAACTTGTAGCAATTATCTCGGCACTAAAGAGCCATGGGGTAACTGTCTCGGTAAAGATCCGGGCTGGTGTGTCAGCAGATGACCGGGATCTTGCCCGGATTCTCTGGAAAGCCGGAGCTGATATCCTCCATATTGATCTCATGGATTGCGGCCCGGCAAAACTCCGGCAGATACGAAACAGTTGTCCCCTGATGCTGATTGCCAATAATTCCATCACCAGTTTTGATAAGATGAAGGATATGCTCTCCCATGGCGCGGATCTTGTGTCACTCGCACGGCAATCAGACATACGGACATTATCCGGTCTGGATGCCGCTATAACACGATTCACTGATGAAGAGGGGTGGTATAATGCACCCAAGCAGCTCTGTCGTGGCGGGGACATCCGCGCACTGGCATTCTGCTGTATGCCGGTAAAAGAGTGCCCCCTCATCCCGACACTGGCACGAATGGGGATTAAAAAAGAAAAATACATACGCATGAAACAGGAAGCCGTAACAGGCACACCGCTTGAACCCGGGCAACAGACGTGTTTTGGCAGCCTTTGCTGGTGTTGTAAAACCTCATCCCCCTGCATGTTCCGGGATATGACCATCAAGCAGGTTGGCCTTTCAAAGAAAGAATATATGTGTCTCAAGCGGGATCTCTCTGATACGTTAATGAGCGGTGTTTTTCATGACTTGCCTTCCGATGAGAGCAGCTGAACGGGCCCAGCTTGCGATGATGCTGGAAGTGTGCGCATTTCCCAAACCCGGTAATGTCGATCGCTGTCATGATTATCCTGAAACACGTCTTGAACATTTTCTTGCTTCTACCCTCTTTGCACGCCCGGCACTTGAAGAAGCAGAGAAGAGCGAGGGGAGGATCGGCGAGATTATACGACATGCGGTCCAGCAGACTAATTGTCACGAGGGTGGAAATACCCATTTTGGTGCATTCATCCTCCTTATTCCCCTTATATACGGTCGTTCAATCGATGGTGCAATGAAAGCAATTGAAAAAACAGATACATCCGATGCTGTCGCTTTTTACCGGGCATTCGGCCTGACCAAAGTCCATACCTATTCCAATGATGAACTGGATGTGAATGATCCTAAATCGCTTGCGGAATTACGGGATCGCGAGATGACCCTTCTGGATGTCATGCAGCATTCCGCTGCACAGGACATGGTGGCTCGTGAGTGGATAACCGGATTTCCGCTGACCCGGCGGGGTGCAGATCTGCTCAAACAATTTGGCCCGGGAAGACAATCCATTGTTCAGATGTTCATTACACTTCTTGCACAGGAACCGGATACATTCATTATAAAAAAGCACGGGACTGTTGTTGCACAGGAAACCATGCGCAAAGCCCGGGAAGTGCTTGATGGAAATGAAACCCTGGCAAATTTTGACCAGGACTGCATTGACCGGAACATCAACCCTGGTTCGATTGCCGATATTACCATAGCAGCAATCTTTGTAGCACTGGGTGAGGGTTGGGAATGGGACTCTTAAAACCGGGTATTAACGAAGTTATTGCAACAACTGAGTTCAATGCGGCACCTATGGGTATCATTTATCGTCAAGGTGTGGCAAGAATGGTGCTGTTTACCGGCAGCCACACCGCGAATAATATTGAGAAAAACGGTTGGCTGGTGGCAAATTTCGTATATAATCCGATCCTATACGTAACAACGGCCTTTGAGGATATCTCCCATGACTCGTTTATAGAAGAAACCGTCAATGGCAGAAAAATTCACCGGCTTAAGGATGCGGATGCATGGGCTGCGTTCACCGCAACGGTTGATAAAAAAACCTCTGAAGCACTGATGGTCACCTTAACGCTCCAGAAAGAGATTATCGAAGCAGTGTCTTTGCACCCGGTAAACCGCGGTTTTAACAGCATTATTGATACAACCGTGCACGCAACGAGGTATAAGGTGAACCGGGATCCGGAACTTCTCAAGCAAATCGATTATCATGCGGGAATTATCAGAAAATGCGGTGGAAAACAAGAACTTGAGGCACTGGACCTGTTAATGCATTATATCTCGTAATTTTCAAATCCAAATACACCCGCAATAACCAATCAGGCTTTTTTATGACCACTATGATTTTATATTAAACAGCTGCAACTCACTACATCCACCAGGGGAATCACATTACTTCGGATATATCAAAAAGGGTTTACGAGGCAAAAAGACAATGCACCCAATAAGCAAGGAAAAAAAAGTAATCTTTGATATTTTTATTTTTCTGAGTGTCCTTGCCTCAATTGGCATAACATACATCTCTATCTCCCGTGGAATCTATGACGTTTTTCCTTACTTCTACCTAATTCCGGTAGTGCTTATTGCTTATACCCGGCCAAAGATCAGCATATTTGTTACCGTTTTTGTCGGGTGGCTCTATATCGGTCTTGTGTATTCCCTCGGACTTCCGGATACGGGTATATTTGCCAAGGCAACCGTGTGGTTTTTTATTTTTGTCTCCATCGGAGTGCTCATATCAACCTATTCGCGGGAATACCGCAAAGAGGGTGAAAGGAGTTGCGGATCATTTTTTAACTCGCAGGCAGGAGCATTCAGTTACGATCGGGAAAAATTCCTGATTCTCGATCCTAACCGGAAATTTTCACAGTTCATAGGTTTTGACTGTGAAGTGCTGTTATCAAAGACACTTCCCGAAATCATTACCGATAGTACCGAGCGGGAGTCATTTCTGTCTAAAATAAAAGATAAGCAAAGGGTAGGGGATATTGAGGTAAAATTCACCTGCGCCGACGGGGGTATACGATGGGCACTGGTGTCTGCAACGGACTGCGCTGAACCAGCAATTCTCTGTACGGTTGTTGATATTACTGAACAAAAACAGGCGCAAAATGCACTCAGTCTTGCCAACCGCAAGCTCAACCTGCTCAACAATGTAACCCGCCATGATATTCTCAACCAGCTCACAGCGCTTATCGGATACCTTGATCTCTCACGTGAAGATATTAAGGATTCCCGGTTACTCTCCTACGTAACCAAGGAAGAACAGGCAGCGAATGCCATTCGCAACCAGATCCTGTTCACCCGTGATTACCAGAATATTGGAATTCATTCCCCCCAATGGCATAATATCGCTGAGACTGTCTCACTCGTGATGGCAACTCTTGATATTCATCATATCCGGGTTACGATGAATCTCGCTTCGTTTGAAATATATGCAGATCCCTTACTGGAGAAGGTATTTTACAACCTGATTGAGAACTCCCTTCGTCATGGGGAACGGGTAACTGAAATAGAGATCTTTTCAGAGTCTGTCCGTGACGGCATCGACATAATCATTAAAGATAACGGAACAGGAATTCCGGATGATGCCAAAGAGCGGATCTTCCGGAGAGAATATTTCAAACATACAGGTTTTGGCCTTTTTTTAACCCGTGAAATCCTCGCAATCACCAATCTCACTATAACAGAAAACGGAACGTTTGGAAAAGGAGCCCGGTTTGTGATCCATGCCCCTCCGGGCACCTATCGTTCGATTTTGGGAAATGGCTCCAAAGTAAAAATCTAAAAAAATGCAGCCAGATAATGGCTAAAAAGATGTAAGAGAATTTGACGGTATCATTGGTTTATTATTAAAAATCAAAGAGAAACTCAGCACACACGAGGTACGGGATCTCCCATGGGGGGTTCAATGAATCGTTCACCACCAATGGTTGTTTCCATGATGACATGGGCACCGTTTGTGACCGTGCCAATGACTACGGCATCTCTTCCATAGGTATGCGAGCGCAGCGCAGACAGAACCGCATCAGCGCAGGACGCCGGGACTCCCATTACCACTTTTCCTTCATTAGCCACTTCGAGCGGATCGATACCCAGCATGCCAGCTGCACTCTTCACGTTCTTACGTATAGGAATTTTCTCCTCCTGAATACGGATGCACACCCCGCTTTTTCTTGCCATCTCATTGATGGCACTCGCAAACCCGCCTCGTGTCGGATCCTTCATTGCATGAATAGTGCCTGCATCGAGCGCTTTTTCCACCATTTTCCACAGCGGGGCTACATCCGATTTTATCTGCTCGCCAAGATCAAAACCTTCCCGGTGTGCCATAATGGCAAGGCCATGATCCCCCAGAGTACCTGAAACAATAATCACGTCCCCGGGAACTAATCCATTGTCCCGGACAACTGTTTTTGCAATGCCGATTCCGGCAGTATTGATCGCGATACCGTCAAGCGCACCCCTTTCCATCACTTTTGTATCCCCGGTAACAAGGTTTGCCCCGCATTCGCCCAGTGCTTCATCCATCGATGCAACAATCCTCGCGAGATCATCGATTTCGAATCCCTCTTCGAGAATCATGCCACAGGAGAGAGCGATCGGCCGGCCCCCCATCATGGCAAGATCATTAACGGTCCCGCAGACAGAAATTCTGCCGATATCCCCGCCCGGGAAAAAAATCGGGCGGACAACATGGGAATCGGTGGTGAATACAAGATTTTCACCATTAAACGGAATAACGGCCCCATCATCCATAGCCTCAAGACCTATACCCCCGGCATTGTTATGCTTGAACTTTGTGAGCGTCTGTAAAAGTTCGCCCATTACTTCTCCGCCGGCGCCGTGCATCATGTTGACTTTCATTCAGTCCTCAACCTCGATTTCAATATTTGTGACAACAATTTCCCTGCCCTTTACCATCCTGGGCAGGGCCCCACATCCGGGGCAGATATATATTTCATCACCGGAATATCCGCAGGTGCAGTTTGTTTGTGGGGGCATTTCAGTGCAGACAAGCTCGGCTTTTTCAAAAAGGGGATCTTCTTCCTTAATCGTTCCAAACAAAAAAGTGACCTGCTCAGGATTTACCATTGCCATCTTACCAACTTCAACGCTGATTTTTTTTACCTTGCTGGCGTTATTCTCGAGTGCCGCCTTGCGTGCGGTAGCGTACAGGTCATAGGCAATGGAAAACTCGTGCATCAATCCTCCAGGGCAGCGTATACTTGTTTAAAAATTTCCCGGGTTTCCAGACCTTCTTCGCGTGAAAGTCGCTGGATGGCAAAACCAACATGGACAAGAACGAACTCGCCAATTTTCACATCCACTAGATCGAGTCGGATCTCTTGTTTGAGATCGCCATAATCAACCAGACCAATATTTCCCTCTTTTATTTCAAGCACTTCTGCGGGAACTGCAACGCACATCAATGATCCTCTGAGTTATCTAACTTGTACTGTGGGTGGTTCAACCACATAAAAACAGTGATATTGAACATAATTGCTTTTTTATTGGAAACTGAGGGAAATGGCAGGATTCAGGAATTTGTTTCTGAAAATGCATGCAGCTCTCTCAACACGTGCTGGGTTTGTTTCAAGGGATTTTTACTTTCTCCCTTCCTGGTATCGGGATTAAATATGTCCTAGACTATTGTTTTTTATGAATGTGAAAAATATTGCCCTGGCAGGAATTATTGTCGGTACCATTCTCCTTGTGCTGATGGTTGCTGTCAACCTGATAATGAATATCATAATTCCGGTTGATATCAGTTCATACGGAGGAATGAGGGCAATGAACGATCCGATCATGCTGCTGTTCTTTTTCTACCCGTTTGTAGTGGCAATCGCAGCGGCATTTGTCTTTGATAGGGTAAAAGATTCCCTTAAAGGAACACCTGTGGAAAAAGGGCTTATATTTGGACTCCTGCTTATCATAATCATGACAATTCCCAGTTTATATGTCATGTATACGTCAATGACCTGGCCGGTGGCCTTCTATATCAGCACCGGGATCTGGGAAATTGTTTCTTTTCCTGTTGCCGGCCTTATCTTTGCCAGAATATGGAAATTGTGAGATGAGAAAAGACTGAATCCTGAATTGAAAAAAACTGTACGCCGGGGAAGAGATTTGAACTCTTGAGGTGCAGGGCACCAGTAGCTTTCAAGGCTACCGCCTTCCCGGACTAGACTACCCCGGCAGTGCTCCATATGTTGGGCGTAGTATGTAAAAAACCCTTCTTAATCCTGTTGTCAGGTACCAATCTGACAAGGAACCTGTATCAATAGAAATTCCCCGTGGGTATCGTTTATTTTCTTAAGAGTAAAGCGGTGATGACAATTGCCCCTATTCCCGCCAAAGGAAAAACCGGGGACTGTGGGGTTTCGGTCGGGGTCTGAGGTACAGTTGCTGCAAACTGTGCCGGGACCGTCTGACTTACGATAACCGAGTTAACATTTTCTGCATAAAGGAATACTTCGCTGTTATCCGCATACTTATAGGGGTATACTTTAACATAGACGATCTTTCCCGTGCCAATAAACTCAGTTCTCTCAGGATTTTGTGCGCCCTGATTATTTTCCATATGGAGAATCCCCTTGCCATCTACATATTCAATCACCCAATCGATGGATGATGAGGTATGCAATACAATCGGCCCGGACGTAGTCCTGACAATAAAATATGCCGGTGAATCCCGTGATGCTTTTGCATGTGCGGAGAAGACGGGATATGTTGTCGCTGTTGCAACGGGAGTTGTTTCTATCGAGGATTCTCCTGTAATGGTGATCGTGCGTGTTCCGATGAATCCTTTCGCATCCGTAAAACTCACCTCATAATCCCCGGGTTTTATTATAGAAACATCTGCAGAAAAAGCACCTGCGTTGTTGGTATTCACATAGCTGGGTCCGAACACTACCGTGTCATCAGGACCTATTATTTCTATCTGGACACCTGAATTTTCTCCGCCTTTGATTGTTCCCGCGATATAGATCTTTCCATTGAACGTCTGGCGTGAGAGAGATGACATGGAAATTTCATCAGAACGATCGATTAGTTGGATTAGGCGCATATTTTCTGATGAACTGCCTAACCCAACGGCCGGCACCTCAACCTTATAGGTCCCTTTCCTCAGATCTGTTGTATCAAAAAAAGTTTTAAAGGTATAATCAGATTGGACATATACGATCTTTCGTTCAATTTCTGTCGTAGTTGTCAGCTGATAATAGAGCACCACGTCAATAGGAGTACCAATACCCAGTGTGGTTGTCCCGGTTACAATGAGTGGTTTTCCTATGGACAGTGATTTCGGGGCGTCGATATTAACCTGATATGCGGAGACGTATCCCGATAAAAAGACAAGTCCTATAACAAAAAGGACGATCTTTTTCATCTATATAGGATCAACTAATAGGATGTTAATGATTTCTGAACGGATCGAAAAACCACTCGCCAGCTGGCGGGGAAAAGAGCGGTATGGTAACGAACTGCTGGACTGTCTTACCGTGATCTTTAAAAGTGCCGGGTGTACCTGGTCAAAATGCCGGATGTGCAGTTACCGTCACGAAAGGTATGAAAAACAATCGTGCGAAAAACTCACTGATCATCTGGTTGCCCAGCTTGCCTGGATAAAAACCGAATACAAACCCGATGACTACCGTATGGTTAAGATCTTCACATCGGGAAGTTTTTTTGATCCTGCTGAAGTACCGGTAGCATTTCTTGGAGTGGTAGCAACCTATTTCCGCGGCAAACTGGTTATCGCTGAAACCCGCCCTGAATTTATCGATTCCGAAGTAATACGTACGTTTATCGAAAAATTAGATGACGGTACATGGAAAAAACCACTCTATTGTGCTGTCGGGTTAGAAACAAGCAACGATCCCATACGGGAAAAATGCATCAATAAGGGTTTTTCCTACATCGATTTTACAGCGGCTTCATCACGAGCAAAAGCAGCAGGGGCGGGTATCAAGGCATACCTCCTGTTCAAGCCGCTCTTCTTAACTGAAAAAGAAGCTGTTGACGATATGAAACAATCAATTTGCGATGCGGCTTTGCATGCTGATATGATCTCGATGAATCCCTGTACCGTGCAGCGAAGGACAGAGCTTGAATTTTACTGGAAACGGGGTGCATACCGCCCTCCTTATCTCTGGAGTGTTCTTTCCCTACTCAAAGATGCTCCGGTTCATATGACCTGTGATCCTCTCGGGGGCGGGCAAAAACGGGGGCCGCATAACTGCGGGAACTGCGATTATGATTTGGTCAAAGGCATCCGCGATTATTCCCTAAACGCAGACCGGGAGTTGATAAACGCCCTGCTAGAGACACCCTGTGAATGCAAGAACGAGTGGGAGTATGTCCTGGCGCACGAGACTCCCTTCTGTATGCCACTGACCCGGTGACCGGATCAATCCTGTTTAAAAAAGGTATCAATTATTTTTTTGCAGCGCTGCTCTGGATCTCGAGCTGCCGGGCGAGCAGGGGAAGAAATGTTCCGGCATCGGACACAATACCGATGGCCTGTGTTGTGCCACGATCCATCAGCTTGGTCAGATGGGCCGGATTGATGTCCACACAGACCGTCTTGACCTTTGAAGGCAGGCAATTACCAACTGCGATGGAATGAAGGAGAGTTGCGATCATTAACACCATGCTGCACCCGTCGATATGTCTGCGCATCGCGTCCTGTGCTTCCATGACATCCTGAATTACATCGGGTAAAGGTCCGTCATCCCTGATAGACCCGGCAAGGACGAAGGGGACATTCTTCTTTACGCATTCATACATTATCCCGCTTTTTACAACTCCGGTATCCACTGCATTCTTTATTGATCCGGCTCGTAGGATCTCGCTTATCGCATAGAGATGATGCTTATGACCGCCCATAACCGGCTTACCGGTTGAGATGTCCATTCCAAGGGAGGTGCCATAGAGATTGTACTCTATATCGTGGGTTGGCAGAGCGTTTCCGGCAAAGAGGACATCAATATATCCTTTTTGAATTAGTTCTGCAAGGGCTTTGTCAGCACCGGTATGGATGATCGCAGGACCCCCGACAACAGCGATTTTTCCTCCCTTATTCCGGACATCAAGGATTTCCCGGGCAATTCTTGCAATAAGGGTCTCACTGGGTCGTTCGGATGATACAGTCCCATGCATGAACTCAAACGTGCTTTCCTCACGGGGACGTTCGGGATAATTTACACTCACACCCTGTTCTCCGACAATAACCAAATCCCCTTTGCGTATTTTTCCCAAGGCGACAGCAGTTGCTTGTTTCTTTTTTGGATCTACGACAATGAGAAAATCCATTTCGATGGATTCGACCGGAATCCAATCTCCCAGATATTTCACTTCGGTTGGATGATTGGAGGTGGTATAGAATCCCTTGGGGACAACACGATCCGCTTCAGCTGCAACAAGAAAGACATCCTTGACTTCGACCGGACGGGCGCCAAGACGATGAACCTCTGACAGGATAGATCGAAGTTTATCATTATTTGAGGCATTGATCCGCAGGCGGGCGTAACTCGGATCGGTCTTCTTCTTACCAATATCAAAGACCAAAATCTCAAAGTTACCGCCCATATCCATGACCCGGTCGAAGAGCTGTGTCATAATGCCGGAGTCAATAATATGACCCCGCAGCTCTATCTCCTGCGACTCTCCCATAATACCAAGATCTTGGTGATGCACCTTAATATGCATTCCTGACTAATATGGCCGAATTTAAGCCTGTTTTTGAATTAATGTCACGGATAGGATGAATTTTAAGATTCATCAAGAAGGAGTTTCTTTGTGTTGCATGATCGAATTTTATTTATAAAAATCTCTGCTTCAGCAAGATCTGCTTTTGTGTTGACGTTCAGGGCCAGAGACAATTCTTCAAGGAGTAGTCTTAGCTCATTCTGAGGCTGCGCGATGAGATCACCCCGCAGAATATTTACACCTGCCGGGCATGCGGTAATCCCCTGGATCTCTTCGCGATATGGCATTCCATCCCGGCAGGATTTTACGATAGTTGCGGGTACCCAGACAGAGCATGCATCTTTTTTGCTGGCACGATAAATTTCATTAATGTCCTGAATAATCTTCGGGGTGATACAGGGTAGATCGGATGCACTGACAAAAAGTGGTTTTTGCTCATCGAGCATCCTTACGGCATTCACCATGTCAGTGATATACCCCAAACCGTCAGTTTTACAAAATTCAATGCCATGAGCACGGCACCAGTTCATGGTCATGGGTGTCCGGTAAGATGTGGCTACAACCGGTTTACACCCGGCACCTTCGAAAGCATCGATTACATAGGAAATCAGGGGTCGTCCACAGATCAGAATCAGCGGCTTTTCCCCCAGGTTAATCCGGCTTCCTGCCCCCCCGGCCATGATCAGGGCATACATGCCGATAAAGCCTCCATGAGCAGTAGATTTTCCTCATGGGTCCGGATAGCAACGCGGATACAGGTGGGAAGGCCGAATGATGTACAGTTCCTGACAAGAATCAAATGCTCTTCGAGGCATTTGCAGAGCTTTGTGACATCCCGATTACATTCGATGAGAATAAAATTTGCGGTTGACGGGTGGCAGTGGAATCCCAGCGCTGTGATCTCATGGACGAGCCAGTCCCGTTCCTGTTGGATTCGGGCACGCGATGCCCCGAGGTCGTCCATATGAAGAAGCGCTTCCATAGCAAACGCTTCTGCAAATGCATTTACAGACCAGGGAGGACGGGAAATTTCTATTTTTTCAATTAGATCGGGCGATCCAAAACCAAATCCAAACCGGATCCCTGGTACTGAAAAACTTTTTGTGAGCGAGTGTAAAACAAAGAGGTTTGGATCTGAGATATCAGCTAAACTTTGGGTTGGATCCGAAAGCCCGATAAACGCTTCATCACAAAAGAGTATGCCGTTGTGCGTTTTTTTTTCAGAGAGTCGCTTCATCAGATTCTGTTTATTCAGTAATATCCCCGTGGGATTATTGGGATTACAGATGAAGGACACATCGGCCATCCGGGGATTGTCCACAGGTGTTGCTCCTGCAAGCTGTGCAGACAATGCATACTCGCCAAATGTTGGCGATTCGCAAAAAAAATGCTTATTTTCGCAAAGAACGACTGAACAAAAAACCCTGATAAGTTCTATTGATCCGTTGCCAACGCAAATTTCGTCTGTTTTGCGGTGAAATATTGCGCCTATCCGTTCCTTGAGCTCATGATAGGTATCGTCAGGATACGATGCAAGCAGTGCCGGATCGCAGTGCCATGCAAACTGAGGAGGATACGGATTGATACTCGCGCTGAAATCCACCACTTTTTTTTGGGTTTTTTCAAGCTGGCGCTTACCGGTTCCCCCATGAACCACTCGTTTCGGAAAGTCAACAGCCACAAAAATCCCTTCTTTTCCCAGAATACTTTGTTTGATTGTCTTAAATGCGTTTTGAGAATGTTCCGCAAGCAAAGAAGAAAGTATTTATAGACAGATGTTTTAGTTAGAATCATCTGGTTAAGTCAGACACTAAGACACTCTTTGTCTGACATATGAATGACAATTGACAGACATATGTCAGAAACGTGAGGTAAAATGATGCAAAGAATCACGCTCCGGTTGCCTGAACAGCAAATCAATCTGCTCCAGCAGATAGTGGATACGGGAGAATATCCCAACATCTCTGAAGCTGTTCGGGCGGCGGTCCGCGAACTTGTTGAAAAACGTGCAAATCGTGTCTTAAAGGAGAGCGACCAGGTTTCATTCAAGGTTTGAGAGGGTAAACATGCAGAGCATTATTAACGACGCTTTAAAAAACGCCGATCTTGAAAAAGAGATGAAGAAGACCGGCTCAGCTAACGAAATGGATGATGACTTTTGCGGTCAGCCGCGTATCGTTATTATCGGATGCGGTGGTGCTGGCAACAACACGGTAAACCGCATTCACCACATGGGTGTTTCCGGTGCAGAAACGATTGCGATCAACACCGACAAGCAGCACCTGGACATGATTCAGGCTGACAAGCGCATCCTGATTGGGAAATCCTTAACAAAAGGTCTTGGCGCCGGTGGATACCCTGATGTCGGTAAACGTGCAGCTGAGATGGCCCGACCCACACTTGAGGCAATTCTGGAATCTGCAGATCTTGTCTTTATCACAGCAGGTATGGGTGGAGGTACAGGTACCGGTTCAGCACCCGTTGTTGCATCCATCGCAAAAGAGCAGGGCGCAATCGTAGTCGGAATGGTCAGCTACCCGTTCCAGGTTGAAAAGGCCCGTCTTATCCGTGCAGAAGAGGGTCTCGAAGCTCTTGCAGCCGCAGCCGATTCAGTGATTGTTCTCGACAACAACCGGTTGAAGAATTTCGTTCCGAATCTCCCGCTTGGCCAGGCATTCTCAGTTATGGACCAGCTTATTGGTGAAACCGTAAAGGGCATATCTGAAACTATCACCGAACCTTCACTCATCAACATTGACTATGCAGATGTCCGTGCCATCATGTCGAAGGGCGGCGTAGCAGTTATGCTCGTTGGAGAGAGCAAGCAGCAGAACAAGGCAGAGAGCGTTGTCCGTGAATGTTTAAGCAACCCGATGCTCGATATCGACTACCGCGGCGCAACCGGCAGCTTAATCCACATCACTGGAGGCACAGACCTTACCTTACAGGATGCAGAAGAAGTCGCAACCTCACTCACGTATGAGCTTGATCCTCATGCAGATGTCATCTGGGGGGCCCGCGTCCGCAGCGACATGGAAGGAAAAATTCGTGTGCTTGCGATCATGACTGGTGTCAAGAGCGCACAGATTCTCGGCACACGTCAGTCATATAAGACAATGATCAACGATATTGAAAACAAGCGTTCAAACCCCAAGGCTGTTGAGATGCCCCAGAGTCGAAGAAGTGGCAGGGACCAGCCCAGTGGCGGCGGCGTACTTGAATGGGTCGGTTAATCACACCGGGATGTTTAACACACTAAAAATTGTTCAAACCTAAAATCTCTAAAAAACCACCAGTAATTTCAGGAAATGTTGGCAAATTCCAATTACCAACATCCTTTTTGTAATGATTCTCTTTAAAAACAAGATTGGTGTGTCTTCATATCCTGTTGTTATTCCATCAGCCAAAATGGCGAAACGCTTAATAATTCCTCTCTCCTTTAAAATATAGTACATTCGATCTGTCCTTCACTGGGAGGATATGGGTTGCACTTTTAAGCAAGGTGAAACCCGGGTATCGGGAGTTGAACATCATGAACCGAGTGTTGAACAAAGACTTCTTTTTGAGGTCTTCTACGAATTCTACGCTGATTGCATTTTCTGATGTTTTTCACCCTGCATCCTGCATGCAGAGTTGGCATTTGAGTAACGTAAAAAAGAGTCAGATTTTCTGCTCTTTAATCAATATACTTCCGCCGCTTCATGCACTTCCAAAGACAGGAGAATCTGATGAGGAGTGGTAACGCATGTTGAATGACCTTATGGAAAAGAGAAAGAAGACTCTTGCCGAGTCTGAAGAACACAAAAACCGTCGCAATGAACTGAATGCAGCTGCAAGCAAGTCTGCCCGCGAAAGAAACACGCTCAACAACCAGACCCGGGAGTTTGTAGAAGAAGCCCAGAAGAACAAGGATCTCCGGGACAAATATAACCAGGACGTTCTTGATGTCAAGGCACAGCGCAACGATTTCAACGATAAGGCAAACGTACTTTTCGAAGATATCGAATCATTTAAAAAAGAGCATGGCACTGCCAAAAGCCGCGGCACCAAAGAGATCCAGAAGCAGATTGAATTGATGGAGTACCGTCAGCAGACGGAGGTCTTCACTACCGATAAGGAACGCGAGCTTATCGAAAAGATAAAGCAGATGAAAAGCCAGGTGCGGGAACAGGAAGCCGAGTTCGAGCAGAACAAGGAGATGCGCACCAAGATCACAGAAGCCCGCGAATTTCGAAAGCAGGCGTCCGATCTCCATGCAAAGGTAACTGAGGTAGCAGAACTCGCCCAGAAGCACCATGATCTGATGGTCGAGTCCTATCGCAAGGCTGACAAATCGCGCGAAGCAGCCGATGCAGCGCACAAGAGTTTTGTCGAGGCGCAGGAGTCAGCAGATTCCGAGCACAAGTTCTTTATTGCCTGCCAGAAAGAACTTCGCGATTACGATAAGGTCATATCAGGTCTGCGCAAGAAGACCAAGAAAGTCAAAGTTACAAAAGAGCAGAAAGCGGTCAGGAAAGAAGCAGAGAGCCTGTTTAAGAATTTCCGGGCCGGAGAAAAACTTACTACCGACGATATTTTACTCCTCCAGCGCTCAAAACTTATCTGATCTTTTTTTATCTCTTTTTTCTCTCCGTCAGTAATAGTTTAATAGATTTACTGCAATTTTATACTAGTAATGACGCAGGGGCGGACATTAGTCCTCAGTGTCGATCGGGACGATGATATTGGCTGGAAAGCAAAAATAGACAGCCCGGTCATTGGCCGAGCGGCGACAATAAAAGCAGCTAACACATTAGCTTTGGCTGACCCTGAGGATTCTGATGTTAACGCAATCTTCATGGCGGTCAAGATCTACGATGAACTCACCGCCAAAGGAGAGGACACTGCCATTGCGGTGATCGCGGGAAATCACCTGCACATGATCGAAGGAGATCGCCGCATAGCAGTGTCACTGGAGCAGGTAGTACAGGAAACGCAGGCAACAAACTGCATCCTGGTTTCCGATGGCGCTGAAGATGAATATGTAGTTCCCATCATCCAGTCAAAAATTCCCGTAACCAGTATAACACGGGTTATTGTAAACCAGATGCCAAATCTTGAAGGCACCTACTATATTTTAAAGAAATTATTTGAGGATCCAAAGATCTCGCGAATGATTTTCATTCCACTCGGGCTTGCGATGCTGTTGTATGCCTCAGCGTACCTGCTCGGGTATCCCGGCACAGCCACGATTATTGTCGTTGGAGTTATTGGTTGTTACCTGCTCTACAAAGGATTCGGATTCGACGAGATTGTTCACGGCGTTCTTGATGCACTACGAGTATCCCTTTCACGAGGAAGGTTCTCGTTTATTACCTACTCAACGACAATCCTTCTTGTTATCATCGGATTTACTACCGGTTTTCTCAATATCCTGAAGTATTATTCATCTGATTCGAGTCTTGGCATCCTCCTCTATCTGACAACATTCATTTATGGTTCTATCGAATGGTTGATTGTTGCCGGGCTTGTAACCTCCATCGGCATAATTATCGATGTGCATGTCAATGAGCGCGAGGCACTCGGTAAAGTGATAGTATTTCCGTTCTTTGTCACTGCTCTCGGCCTCATTCTTTACGGGGCCAGCGTGTTTATCATCATCCAAAACAGTGTTATAGATTTTCCGCTGAATGCAGCAGAGGCGCAAAGTGCTATCATGTATTCGACCATACTTGGCATCATATCTGCGGTCCTGGGAGTGGTAATCCAGTATTTTGTAAATAAGAAAATGGCAGAACTCCGCAAGCAGGAAATTATTGAAGTCATGTAAAACTCTTTTTTTGTAAATACCTCAGCTGTCGTTACCATTGTCGATTGTTTTTATGATTTGACGTTAATTGCTTTCACTTAGCGATAATCGAATATTGTGAAAAACATGAATGACCATAAAGCGCTTACGATTTGTATTTCGATAGCATACCCGAATTTTATGGATTCAGGAAGCTCGTATTGTGCATATTTGTAAATGTTACTAACGATTTCTTTTCAAAATTAACTATAATATTCAGATGGATGTGCATTCCCGGACAAGAGATAGTAATCCGGATTTTAATGTCCTTATCCAAACTGAACCAGATTAATGTGAAAAAAGAACCGGCAATAAGAATTCAGCCGTTCAATGAGATCGCATACCCGGGTTTACATTGCCCGAGGAATCAGGTAGTGACTCATATTTGTTTTCTGCAAAATAGCCCATGCCGGCAGGAAATTCTTTTACCATCGTGAAGTTTCGGGTAACCTGTGGCGTCTCAATGGTAAGACTCGGGATAGCAACATTAAATTCATGAGATGGGTACCAGTAAATCCCATTACCGTAAGAGAATGCTGCATCCTCTACAGTGAAATCTGCGCTTGAAAGATCAATGCGTTTTATCTGGGCACTGTCATAATTGAGAATCTTTAACAGCTTATTCTTGAGATCTTGTTTTCCCAGCAAAAAAAAGATGAATCGTGTGCCTTCATCAACAGAATAATTTACATGGATGGCTGCAGTCCCGTTATCAAGTCGTACAGTAACATCCTGAACCTTGAGGTAACCATAACGGTCCTCATTTGCGGCAAATGCCGGGGCGATGGTGCACAGGAGAATTATGAACAACAGCGCGATAGCACGGGCTCGCATAGCAATACACGTTTGTGAATACAACTTAAATGGTTTTGGGTGTTCCTGTGCAGAAAACTATGGATTTTCCTGAATCCGTGCCTGGAATACGGTTTGTTAAAAATAAAAATAAGATTATTTATTATGAATAAGAATAATTTCGATACTTGAAACATTGGTCTTACCGGAATCAGTATCTATGACCTCTGTTGAAGTCACAATCTCTTTCTTGGTCACACCTTCTAAAAACCGGTTTAAGGAGATCTCTGCGGTATCAACAGCCCGGGAAATTGCCTTGCCCCTTGCTTTGATGGCCACCTGGTCTGCACCATTGTTAAACTGTGTAACTACGGCAAGCACGTAGTTCATTACCGGTTTATTCCCGACGAATACTGTGTTTTCTTTCAGCGGCTGCATAGGTTTCACCTGTTCAGAGATACTTCTTTTTTACAATCAGTTCTGCATTCAGTACGCTTGCGCCGGCAGCACCACGGATTGTGTTGTGACCCATTGCAACGAAACGTACGCCCTCACGCAAGCGGCCGACGGAAACGGTCATTCCCTTTCCCCGCATACGGTCAAGACGGGGCTGGGGGCGATCGGGTTCCTCATCAAAGAAATGGACGGATTCTGCGGGTTGTGTCGGGAGTCCTTTAATCAGGGGTTTATAGGTACGGTAGGCTTTTTTGAGCGTGTCTACCGGTTCTTTGATATTTGCCCAGACTGCCATCGTATGTCCATCAATCACCGGCACACGGTGACAACTGGCGCTGACGTTGAACGAGGCATTGGTAATTTTGCTGCCCTTAAGCGTTCCCATAATCTTGAGCGTCTCGGTCTCCATCTTCTCTTCTTCTTTTCCGATATACGGGATTACGTTATCGTAGATCGCCATAGCTGCAACCCCGGAAAAACCTGCGCCGGAAATTGCCTGCATTGTTGCTACACGGAGATCGGTGAATTTGAACTGGCGGATGGGTGCAAGCGCAGTAACCATCACAATGGTAGAACAGTTTGGGTTAGTGACGATGAACCCATCCCTTCCGGCATCCTTCTGGACATCAATGAGGCCGAGATGTTCCGGATTGACTTCCGGTACAACAAGGGGAATATCTTTTTCCATCCGGTAGGAACTTGCGTTACTGCAGACCGCGATCCCTGCATCGGCAAATTCTCTTTCTACATCAACAGCAATTTCTGCTGGAAGGGCAGAAAAAACCAGATCAACACCCTTCATCGCTTTTGGCGAGGTAGGGACGACTTTTATTTTTCCAATATGTTCAGGAAATGGCGTATCAAGACGCCAGTTCACGATCTTTCCGTAGGGCTTTCCCGCGCTGCGATCTGATGCGGCAAGTGTCGATAGATTGAACCAGGGATGTTCCGCAAGGAGTTCAACAAATCGCTGACCAACCGCACCCGTTGCTCCGAGCACTCCAACATTGATCATAGGTGTCAGGTCCTGTTTGTATGTTTTTCCCGTTTGTGATGATGGCGGGTTGTAAAATCCCATTTCACCTGTGATAATAAAAACATTGTTTTTTAATATTTTGCTTAAACAATCTAAAAAAATTTATTTTATTTTATACCATATGTATTATGATCCGGCCAAAAAATACGAAGATAATGTCAGATACGGTTTACAAAAATCATCATCTGTTCCTCAGTGGGAAGAGATTCCCGAAAACCATAGAATAAATAACCGCGTATACTTGAATATAAGTTCCCTTAAAAAAAGGACCGGAAATTATCTCCGGTTTTAATCCATGTGAATAGCTTCTGCCGGACAGACATCGACACAAGTCTGGCAGTCGACGCACATATCCTTGTCCACTTTGGCCTTTTCGTTATCCATGGCTATTGCCGATGCAGGGCATTCACTCACACAGGTTTCGCATCCGGTACACTTGGTAATATCAACGACTGCTACCAACTCGTTCACTCCATCGTATATGTTTTACAAAAGACAAAAAAAGGGTTTCGATTGTACATTCTTATGATTCTTTGAAAAAAAGGGTTATTTTTTGAGATTGAGCACATCGCTCATGCCGTAGATACCCGGTTTTTTACCCACAACCCACCGGGCTGCATGGAGGGCCCCGCTTGCAAAGACGGAACGATCGGACGCATGGTGGGAGAGTTCAATTGTTTCAAAATTCTTTGAGAACATGACCTTATGATCTCCGACAATATCGCCACCACGGATGACATGTACCCCGATCTCATTTTTCCGTTCCGTCATACCTTCGCGCCCGTACTGCTTCTGGCGGGGACCTGCCTCTTCTTCAAGGATCTGCAGGATTGTCTTTGCCGTGCCACTCGGTGCATCCTTCTTATTCCGGTGGTGCGCCTCAAAAACCTCGATATCATAGTCTTTGAGCAGCTTTCCGGATTCCCTGACAAGCTGCCAGAAGATATTTACCCCAACTGAAAAATTGCTGGATATCACTGCAGGCACGGCGTTATGGATTGCCCCTTCCATGACTGCACGTTGCTCGGGAGTAAAGCCCGTTGTACCAACAACAAGTGCAACGTTATTTCGCGCTGCCATCTTCACGTTCTCGACAGCTGCAACCGCAATGGTAAAATCGATCAGCACATCAGCTTTTGTCGATTTCAAGAGTTTTTCTGCATTTTTCGCTTCAACAATTTCAGTTCCAAAAAAAGAACTGGGTTTGAGGTTAATTCCACCAACCAGTTCCAGATCTGAGGACTCGTTGACCATCCTGCCGATCGTTTGCCCCATCCTTCCCGAGGCCCCGCACACAACTACTTTGATCATGATTCAGATTACCTCGTCCGTTTTGCGGTTACAGGTTTTTTTGCTCCGGTTATCGGTTTTGCCGGTTTCTTAGCGGTTACCGCGCGTTTTGCACCGGATTGTGCGGGAATTGTAGCCAGCACTTTTTTGAGTTGTTCTATCTTTTTTATATCCAGTTCATCAAGGGGAAGGCGCACAGGCCCGCCCGCCATGCCCAGCAGTTCCACGGCTTTTTTCACCGGAATGGGGTTGGTGTCGATGAACATCGACCGGAAGAGCGGGGACAAGGCAAAATGCAGGACAAGTGCCTTCTGATAATCGCCATGTTTCATGGCTTCATACATGGCCACCATGCGCCGGGGATCCACATTCGCAGCAACGGATATTACCCCAGAACCTCCGAGGGCCATGATCGGGAGGGTGATGTTGTCATCGCCGGAGATAACAGCAAATTCATCATCCTGCGTATCTTCAATGATTCTTGAGATCTGGCTGATATTGCCACTGGCTTCCTTGATAGCAACGATATTCGGGTGCCGGGCAAGCTCGGCAACGAGATCGGGTTCAAGATTCTGGCCGGTTCTTCCCGGAACATTATACATAATGACCGGAATATCGATATCCGCCAGTTTTGTATAATGCTTGATGAGCCCGGAACGGTTTGGCTTGTTGTAATACGGACTGATGACAAGCACCCCATCCGCACCGATGTCCTTTGCAGCCTTTGTCAACTTTACCGCTTCTGCTGTGTTGTTGGATCCGGTGCCGGCGATTACCGGAATCCGGCCCTTGACCTTATCGACGGTAATCTCGATAACCTTCTCGTGCTCCTCAAACGTAAGCGTTGCAGATTCACCCGTCGATCCACACGGAACAATCCCATGAATACCACAGGAAAGAAGAAACTCAATGTTGCGTTCAAGACCCTGAATATCAAGGCCCATCGCAGAGTTTCGTTTAAAAGGGGTAATAATTGCCGGAAGGACACCTTCAAACATGAAATAGGTTATGAGCGTCTTTTGGTATTTATTTTTCTTGTGATGTAGCCGGCGACGCGGTTCCGGACACGCTTGCTTTCGATAATTGCTGAAGCACCCAGTTGTACCTTGTTCTCATCGAAGTTGTTCGTGAAGTACTCTCGCTGCTTGGCCAGAATTGCGGTACCGAGGTTTTTAATGTATGACGGTTTGATTCCCATGTACGATTCCTCAAAGTTCTATACGTTAAATGCGGTTTGAACAGATAATAATATTGTTTGCAACGACGACAGGATCCTCGCCAAAAATATGGATAATTCCCGGTTTATTTTTCCCGCCAGTATCATAAATAATATCAGGTACACCGTCGTTGCAGCTGGATGCAATACCCCAGTCCATTGTGCTTATTCCCGGAGCTTTCCGGGTGTGATCCAGGGGTATGCATTCCAGGAGCATCGCTTCAAACACGGCAAGCACGTTTTCTGAGAACCTGATGGTCGCGGCGCTCCGTATGCATGGATCGGACTTCATTGCTGTCAGAATGATACGCGCGCAGGGTTCATCTGCACCAAACGCGCATGGATGGAGGGCAGTAACTTTCCCGTCAGAGATGACCATCCCACCCGGAACCGCCGCAACTCCGTTACTATCCCGTGCCCCTGGTATTGCATACCCGACAGAAGCCCCACTTTCCGGAACGAGTTGGATACTCATCGAGTCTTTCAGGTAAGTGACTGCCAGCTCAAGCCGGTTAAGAATCTCATTTCGTTGATGTGCCGGATTGTGCATGCCAGTAAGAAAATGGGTGGGACGAGCCTTAATGATGTCTCATAATTGCACCCAACCCGCGCAGAAAATCGGTTAAGCCTATATCCTTCTGCAACGAAAATTTAGCTGATGGATGCCCGACTTCTTGATGTGATCATAGGTTTAATTGCCTTTTTGATCCTGATTGCATTGCTTGCCGTATTACCCCTGGTGATGACTGCGAGTATCGCTTACATTGCAGCAATAATTGTCTTTATCCTCTTTCTTTCCGGAGCAGGATATCTCGTTAACGAGAAGATTGCTTAGGTGGCATCGCAGATTGCTCCCCGGTCTTTTTGAAAGAATCCTTTGACCGGTCTCTCTTTTTAGCCTTGTAATAACTGAGCGGGTGGTTGACCTTTTCACATAAGGCATCGCTGTGAATACACAGCCCGGTTGTGCGCATGGCTGCACAGGCTGGAGTAGTGTACTCAGTTCCCGACCCTCCCCTGCCGGTAATATGTTCAACCTGGTACATGGTCTTTTCAAGATCGAAATCCGGTGATCGGGCATAGAGCTGGCCAATCGCATTGGCATCCATGCCAATCGTGTGGAGATAGGTAGTAAGAGCAAAGCGGCCGGCATGGGTAAGATTTGTACCCGCAGTGAGCGCTGTAATAAGTGCCTGCATACAGGGAGGAAATGAACTCTCCTCAACAGCACCGAACTGCTGGAGCATCTTTTCCTGGTACACTTTTTTGAGCTGGGCAACATTGGGTGCGAGTTTTTCGCAGATTGAGGAGGGGACCTTTCGCGGGAGATCCCTGCGCAGGAGTACGCGGATGCGTTCCCGGAGCAATTCGTATCGTTCATCCTTTTTTATATCCACAAAACCATGTTCAAGCCTACGGTTTACCAGATTAAACCGGTCCTGGTGAAGGGGTGCAACCAGTTCGACATAATCGACAAGCGGAATACGGTCTTTTGTTATCTGGATTCCCAGCTCATGTGCAATCGCAATACATAAGCGGGAGTATTCACCATCACCATGGTAATTCTGGTTCCACTCTTCTTCATTGACAAGAAAAAAATACGCCCGCTCTGCCTCGTAGCGCGTGAGCCGGTCAATGAGTGTTTTGTCATGAACACAGGAGACAATGATCCGGGCAAGAGCATACCCGGCAATTTCATCATCGGCCGAACCGGTAATTTCCGGAACAATGGTTTTTTTTATGGTGATAGCATCCTGGATGCGATCGAGTGCGCGTTCAATCAGTGCCTCGCCTTTTTTATCCGTAAACAGAAAATCCAGCGATGAAAAGCGACCCTTGATATGGTCCTGGGCTTTTTTTAAAAAGGGAAAATGGGAAAGTTCCTTTGCAGATGGGGAAAAATCCATCAATCAGCCTCTATCCGGGGTGCAAGGAGGTATTCGACATGCCCGTTGCCACCGGCAATGTCAAACGAGAACCTTACCGGGTGATCAATACCCAGGTAAATTTCAACCTCTGCGGCCCTGGCCATAACTTTTCCCATGTCTTTTAAATAATCAAGGGAAAAGAGCGAGCGGGCCTCAACGGGGGTGAGGGATTTGAGTTCATCCTTTGAGAACTCGCGCCGTATATGATCGGTATCTCCTTCAGCAACCAGGTAAAAGGTCTGGTCTTTTACGTTAATTCCAAGCGCGATCTTATCGGATATTACCGCTGCCGCTTTCATGGCATTGTTAAAATCATCGCCGGCAATCACGATCTTTCCCGGAAGACTGATGGTCGGGGGGTTGGGATCCTTTCGTATGGTATTCACATCAAGGAGCGTAATCGAGTAGTGGTATCCATGCACTGAAACCGACATCTTCTGGGCATTATCCCCAAGTTCAAGGCTGATCAAGTCGCCCTTTCCTGCCATGCCAAAGATATTCTTCATTTTGGATATATCAATGCCAATCTGGCTGTTTGTCGCGCTGAATGAATCGAACGCTTCTTTCTTGAGCGTAAGGCCGATCATCGCAACATTCGCGGTATCAACAGCCCGCGTGGATATACCATTCTCGTCCGTATGCAGCCGGCACTCCGGGATGAGAGCCGAGATCGCATCGATGAATTCCCTGAAAATATCTGCATCAATCGTAGCTTTTAACATCGCGTACCCCTTAACAATCTATCTTATACAGTATATCGTCATACTTTAATTATAGCGTTTTGGGTTTAACCCGGACTTGTATAGGGGAACGATACAGACAATGGGTTCACAATGGGGACAAGATAAAACATATCTTCGGTCAAAACACGAAGGCTACCGTTCACGGGCAGCCTATAAGCTGATGGAAATCCAGAAAAAATTTGCAGTCATACGACCGGATGACAACATCGTAGATCTTGGTGCGGCCCCCGGAAGCTGGCTTCAGATTGAACGGACACTTACGGATGCCCGTATCATTGGTATTGATCTCAACCCGATAGCGGAACTTGAGGGTGTTGAAACAATTGAAGGCGATATCAATGATCCCGCGGTTGTAGAGCAGGTCAAATCAAGTCTGGGTGTTGTAAGTATCGTACTTTGCGACGCGGCACCAAAACTCTCCGGTCACAGGAGTTACGACCAGGCACGGATTATTGAGCTGAATGAGCAGGCACTTGCATTTGCCTGCAAAGTCTTAAAACCGGGCGGCAATTTTGTGGTGAAATCATTCCAGGGGACGGACTTTCCTGAATTCTATGCGGACTGCAAGACAAAATTCTATGCCGTGAAAACCTGCATGACCCAGTCCACCCGGAAAGGGAGCACCGAGCTCTATATTGTTGCAAAAAACTTTATTGGCTGAACAGTATCATGACCCTCAAAGACCCCTTCAATCGCCCGGTGAGCAACCTGCGGATCAGTCTTACCCCGAAGTGTAACCTCTCCTGCATATACTGTCACCGGGAGGGGGAAAAAGCACCAAAAGAACCACTGTCCGCCGGGGAACTCGCAGAAATATTACGCGTGGGTGCACATTTCGGTATCCGCAGCGTGAAATTTACCGGAGGGGAACCCATGCTCCGGCCGGATCTTCTGGAGATTATCAGGTCTGTTCCTGATGGTATGGAATCATCGATAACTACCAATGGTACCTGTCTTGCAGCACTTGCCGCTGATCTCAAGCAGGCAGGAATGCGCAGGGTAAATGTGAGTATCGACAGCCTGAACCATGATACCTACAAAAAAATTACCGGTACGGACAAACTTGATGATGTGCTGGAAGGCATTACCGCAGCACTGGAAACGGGACTCACACCGGTAAAACTGAACATGGTTGTACTTGCCGGTATCAACGATCATGAGATCGATGATTTCCTTGCGTTTGTCCGGGGAAACCGGAATCTTGTTCTCCAGTTGATCGAGCTGATGCACTTCAATGAATGCACCAATCATGGCGATCTCAATATTCTTGAAGACTCACTTGCTGCCCGTTCAAAACAGATCATTACCCGGAGGATGCATCACCGGAAAAAATACTGCCTTGACGGGGCAGAAGTGGAAGTTGTCCGCCCGCTGCATAATACTGAATTCTGTGCGTTCTGCAATCGCCTCCGGGTGACTTCTGACGGGAAACTCAAACCCTGCCTTCTTCGTACGGATAATCATATTGATATCCGCGGGAAGAGCGGTAAGGAGCTTGAAGCATTGTTTGAAAAAGCAGTCTCGTTGCGCGAACCTTTTTACAAATAGTGGCTCTGTTTAAACCCCATGAACCCTTAAGGTCACACTTAACTCTGAAAATCGTTTTTGTAACTATCCCCTGTCTCATGTGCTTACCGAGACACGGCAGGGCAGGGTGGTTTTAGTAACTTTTAGTCACTAAATCACCTCGTGGCGCCCTTTCGTGATATCAGACCTCTTCCTTAGTTGGGGGCATAAGGGCATCAGCCTCCATAATTTCGACTAAAAACAGTGATGTGCCCAGTCTTTTCCACCAATGGTAAGTTTTTCACACAAATCGATCTCGCATTTACGGCAATATATTTACAATGCCGTAACGAACTTGTTGCTATGCAGGATGAAAATGAATTTCTGGCGGTCCTCAACCACCTGTATGAAAAATCACTCATGCTCCACGATACCGGAAGTTTCAACAAGACGCTGTATTTTTTCTTTATTGACGCGTTAGCTCATATTGACTATACCGCAAGCATCTATGCTTATCATTATGAATCCCCGAAAAATATCATGGGTGGAGAATATCTCCGTTGGCGTATAGATGAAGAAAAAAAAGGAGACCGGAGTAAATTTAAAGGATTTATCAATTGGCTGCGGGAAACCAGACCGGAGAAATTTGCAGCCTTACCATCATTATGGCAGATGATCTACAATTCAGAAGATCCAGCCAGTTACCGGAGTTTCCGTATTGTGCCAGATCCTAACAGTAAAACACCACTGTCCGCTGATTTTTTCTACATCCTCATAGACGAATTTTTTGACCAGGATTTTTTAAAGAGCCTGTACAATGATGCTTCACTCTCGACATTATTCGTAACATATTCCGCCAGTCATTAATTGCAGGTTACCCTATGACAGATGTCAGCCGTATTTGTTCAGACCTCGTAAAAATTAATTCGGAGAATCCGCCTGGCAGGACTGATGAGGCCTGTGAATATATTCAGGCGTTCCTTACCGGCATTGGTATTGAATCAGACATATCGGGTAATGCACAAGGGATGTGCAACCTTGTCACCCGCGGGCTTCGAAAAAAACTTCTCCTCTGTGGACATGTGGATGTCGTCCCCGCTCTTGACAGTGGCTGGACCCATCCCCCGTTATCCGGCATTATTGATGACGAGTATGTGTACGGCCGGGGAACAACTGATATGAAAGGTGGTTGTGCTGCCATCCTTTCTGCCTGTGAAACGATTGCCAATAAAAACGATGAGATCCCCGCCACCCTTGCTTTTGTGTGTGATGAAGAGACCGGGGGAGAGAACGGAATTCGGAGGCTTCTGGCGGATAATGCCATCTCTCCCGGTGACTGCATTATTGCAGAACCTACACCCACACGGCACCCAAATATCGGCCAGAAAGGTCTGATGCGGCTTGATATGCAGTTTACGGGAAAACCCGCCCATGGGTCGCTCTATCCTGCAGTCGGGGTCAGTGCCATCATGGAAGTGATGGATTTTCTCGAATATGTCAGAAGTCTGCATGATCGGGAGTATCCCGTAGATGAACACTTAAAGGAGATTATCAGCCAGTCCTCCGGTGTGCTTGCACAGGAATTTCATATCCATGACGTTAGTAATATCCTAAAGAATCTCACATTTAACCCGGGAATCATTTACGGCGGTGAAAAATCCAATGTGGTAGCACAGCACTGCGATCTGGAACTGGAATTCCGGATCCCCTGGGGCTGCAGGATTAAGGATCTTATCGCCGACATTTCGGTTCATGCAGGAAATGGCCGGATTGTGACACAGGAATCCCACGACCCCTCAATAACCAGTCCGGAATGTCCGCTTGTTTCACGAACGTGTGAAGCAATACAGGAGATCTATGGGGGAAGGGTGTTTCCCATTGTGCAGTGGGCGGCAAGCGATGCACGGCATCTCCGGAAATACGGGTTCAATGTCATTGAGTATGGCCCTGGTGAACTGACCCTGCTGCATGCCATCGATGAACGCGTACAGGTTGAGTCGCTGGAGAAGGCTGCTGCCATATACCAGACGGTAATGCAGAAGTATGTGTAGTATAAAGTATCAGAAAAAAAGAATCATTCAATAGTAATTTTAGACTTGATCTCCTTTACCTGTTTTTTCAGCTGAACCTCCAACACGCCGTTCCTGAACGTGGCCTTCACCCCGCCTTCGCTGACCGGTTTGGGCAGTGGGATGACCCGGCTCATTGAGCCAAACTGGCGCTCGTGGAGGTAATAACCCTCCTTCTCTTTTTTCATCTCCATTGTCCGCTCGCAGGATATCCGGAGCGCCCGCGGGTTGATCAGATCAAGGGAGATATCCTGTTTTGTGATACCGGGCATCATGTCCACGGTCACGATGACTGTATCATCGTGTTCGGTGACATCGACATGCATATGGCCCTGGGGAACAATAGCTAATTCTCCCGTATCGCCTGCGGGCAAAAGCGGCACACTGCCCGGTTCCCCCATCTGGTGGAACATGGAATCCATATATGCCCGCATATCATCAAGTTCATCAAAAATTGACCGGTTTCTTCGCCACATACATTTTCCTCGTCTTTATTCCAGACGAAAAGCCACATCGTCCGGTGTGTGTTCAACGACAATACTGGTGCAGGATCCTGGGTTTACCCGCTGGCCCGCGAGTAGGTGTCAGCCATCCGGTGTGCGATTGGGTCCCAGAGGAACTGCCGGTCGACCTTCGAACGTCCCCGCCTTCCGAGTACTTCTGCATTACCGGGATCATCAATCATAGTCCTGATCCCCCAGGCGAGCGAACCGGATTCCGGCTGCACCTTGATTCCATTGACGAATGTGTCGATGTTCTCTGACAGGCCTCCGACATCACAGGCAACAACCGGTTTACCCGCACTCCATGCTTCGAGAAGCACAAGACCGAACGGTTCGTTGCGGCTTGGGATTACGACAAGATCGCATGCATTCAGCAGACGAATATACTCCGAATCCGGAATATAGCCAACGAAATTCACTGGGAGATCCCATGCCCGCTCCTGGAGGAACTGCCGCATACCCCCGTCACCGGCCACAATCACCTTCGCATCCCAGCGGTGCTGGCATACATTACGGATCGCGTCGATGAACAGGTCCGGCCCTTTCTGGTAGACCAGCCGCCCGATGAACAGGATAAGCGGGGCATAGGGGTGGATCCCGTATGTTCGTTTCACATCACCGGGATCGAGATTGGACCGGTACTGGCGCGGCACGATACCATTGGGAACCACATCGCACTTCCAGTCGGGCACATTGTAGAGATGCATAATTTCGTTTTTCATGACCGTTGACACAGCGGTCACCCGTTTTGCAATCAGACCACCATACCATTCCTTACCCGAGACTTCGCAGAATTCCCACCAGTCTCCGAACTGGTTGCCGTTTCTCCCATATTCGGTAGAATGGAACGTGAGGATCGTATCCCGATCCTGCAACCGGTGGAGCGCCGGGATCGGGTGCCAGTCATGGAAGTGAAGGATATCAAATTTCACTTTTTTATCGAACTGATGGAATTGCTCGACCATCTGGTTGCTCATGTCCTCGCAGTAGTGCACCGTATTACTACCCTGCGGCCGGCAGTAATGGTACGTGACTCCGTTGATTACCTGATCCGGCATTCCTCCACGGGTGAAGTAGTGTACTTCGTGATTCTTTGCAAGGGTCTCTGCGAGGTTGGTTGCTGCGCTTGCAAGACCGCCCACGCGCTCGGCATACATCGACTCCCAGCAGAAGAATGCTACGTTAAGTGACTCCATAACAACTCCTTTCGTTCATTTATCTCTTTCAACAGTTCCTGCCGGTCTGTACAGCCTTTCACGGTTCCGGCCAGTTTTTCATCGTCCAGTGTATGTTCGATCCAGTGGGCAATATCTCCCCGTTCCTGGTGATACGCGATTGAGTCGGCCGGCACTACCCGGAGCAGATCGTAGAACTGGTCGAGACTATATGCTGCATACCCGACATAACCGGATGGCGAGGCAAAGTGGAACGCCTCCTCCGGTGTCAGGGTTCGCAGCGTCTTTGCGGATCGCCGGTTCTTCATCACCCGTATGTTCCGTTTCTCAAAGTCCGCAAGGATCGCCATGTATGTCCGAAACGCATCCTCGGCCTCATGGTGGCTAAAATAGTTGTGCACCTCGCCGCAGGTGCCGTACTTGGAGGCCATGTAATAGAAGTGGTCACTGGTGGTGAGATACCGCCAGATGGATTTGTCCTTGGCAAAGACCGCCGCTTTCTGAATCGCCGAGTAGGCAGTGTGCTGCCGCTCGTTGCCCATCCAGGCCGATGCATCCTTCTCGATATCAGCCCACGAGATCGTATCACAGACATCGATCGTGCCGACCGGTGCTTTCTGCAGCAGGGTCTCTGTCGGCAGGACTGTCGTTACCCCCCGTCTCTCCAGCTCGGCGGGCAGGTGGGAGAGGAAATTAAAGATGCCGGTCTCTTGCCAGAAGTGCTCCCCAAAGGTCTCGTAATCCAGAAAGATATTGGTAACATCCCCGGTTGTGCCGGCCAGCCAGTCAGCATAAGTATCCGCGGTCAGTGGGTACTTGTCCCAGCCCATGTTGGCAAACCGGAATGCGATATCATCGGAGAGCTGGATGTCACGAAGGAGAACGGGCATATCATAGCAGGTATAGATATGGTGCGGACTGCGCCAGCTGAGAACCCGGTCTACACCTTCGGTGAAGATGCCGGCATAGCCCATCTCTTTTACGTGGGTGGCGATCTGGTTGTTGAAGGTGAACTCGGTATTTTCAAAGACGGTGGGCCGGATCTTGAAGAGATCATACATCAGGTCGGTGTGCATGCCGGCCTGGTTGATGAACTCCGACTTGTCGCCAAAACAGCCGGCGATGCTGTGATAATAGGTCTGCCCGAGCAGCTCGCAGTTCTTGTGCCGTGCAACATGGTCAAAGAGGTCCAGCACATCCGGTTGCCATTTCTCCAGCTGCTCGATTAAGGTTCCGGAGAATGAGAACGCACAGTGGAACCCTTCATCCAGTTTTTCAAGGATTATCCGCGTGGCTGGCATGTAACACTTTTCTGTGACCCGGTCCAGCACCTCCCGGTTCAGTTCATCAAAATAGAGGTCATATAGATCTTTTTTCTTCTTCTTCGGATCCGGCGAGAAGTGCCGGTTGAGCCGGAATGGCTGGTGCACTTCAAAGCCAAAACAGACGTCAGGCATCAGCGGGGTACCTCATTATTCATCCGTTCATTTTTGTCCATTTCGGCCAGATTATTTTCAGGAGGATGTTTTAGCGAAATGTGTTCTCCTTCAATACGTGCCCCGTTATCAATAATCACGGATTTTCCGTTCATGCCCATCGAAAGATGGGAATAATGCACCCAAAGCGCTGCCTTTTTTTGTGTTATTTCCTTCTGTTCCATGTCAGATCCCATTCCTCTTTCCGTCATTTCCGTTGCTTATATCGTCATACTCATGTATTCCCTCAACCATCAGGTTCAGGCATCCGTCGTCCCTTCTCCGATATCTACTAAGAGATGCCGGATATCTATCCAGATGATCAGTTCGTGCCGCTCGTGCTCCTTTTCCTTGATCTTCTTTTTGATGATACCAAGGATCGCTGCGTCTTCGCGCCCCCCGGAGGCCGACGTGGAGTCAATATCGCTCCGCTCGAAGGTGGAGACCGCGAGGACATCGTCTACTAAGATACCGGTTTTTGCCTTTGTGATCTTTTCATCCAGGACAATGATCCTGCTGCTCTCAACGGGAAGATCCGATTTCTCGAGTATGTTGAGGCGCTCCTTGAGATCAATTATGGTGGTGATCTCACCCCGGAGGTCGATGATGCCCATCATATAGGAAGGGGTGTTAGGAAGCTTGGTGATGGATGTGTACTCCACCACTTCCCGCACATCGAAGAGATCAACTGCGTAGTGCTCTTTTCCGAGCAGGAACTCAACCACCTGGAGCATACCCGCCTGGTGTTGATCCTTTCTCTTCAGGACCATCTCCGACTGGATCGCTGCTGATCCGGAGGGGGAGTTTAACTCCTCTTTTTCACCTGCTGTTTTTGCCATGGGAATACCCTCCGTCATCAGACCCTGAACCGCGAGACTTCTTTTGTCACCTTGTCAACGATATTGTTGACATTTGCCACCACCTTGGTGATCTGGTCAATTGCTGCACTGGACTCTTCGCTTGCAGCAGCTGCATCCGTTGCCTCCCTCGTGGTGTTCTGCATCAGTCCGCCCACCTCATTGACACTTGCAGTGACTTCCTCAACCGATGCAGCCTGCTCTTCTGCAGCAGCTGCAACGTCGCTCACATTCTGGCTGATCTTGTCGATTGAAGAGACGATCTTGGTGAAACTGGAAAGTGTCTCGTGCAGGGCTTCACTGCCTTCCCGGACTCCGGTATTAGCTGATGTGACCGCGTCAACTGCATTTAACGTCTGTTTCTGGAGATTATCGATCATCCCGGCAATGCGCTCGGCTGATGCCCGGGATTCAACCGCAAGGGATTTGACTTCGGTTGCAACGACTGCAAATCCGCGTCCTGCATCACCGGCACGGGCCGCCTCGATCGCGGCGTTGAGGGCGAGGAGGTTCGTCTGGTTTGCAAGGTCCGTGATCAGGTTAACGATCTCGCTGATCTTATCCATCTGGTCCTTGATCTCACCGATGATCTGGTTCACGTCATTGGAGGATTTGGTGATGCCCTGCATGCCCTGTTCGGTCTTCTGGGCAAGTTCCATGCCTTCCTTGCTGAAATTTGTCGTGTCCTGCACGATCTTTGCTACCGCTTCAGACTTGGTTGCCACATCCTGGATCGTGTGAGAGAGATCTTCCATTGCCTTCTGCACCTGTTCGATACCCTGCGTGGCCTTCTCCGCATTGACACTGACACCGCTTGCATTCTTTGCAACCTGCGCAGAACCCGCGGAGACTTCCTCAACACTGGCGTTGGCCTCTTCAGCGCTTGCGGCCAGGTTACCGACCTGCTGATTGATGACCGACAGTGATTTCGAGACCTCAATGCCGATGTTGTTCAGTGCCTGCTTGAATTTGACGAAGTCACCCTGCACATTGAGTTTCTCGTCAACACGTGCCGTAAAGTTGCCCTGTGCATATTCATTGGATACCCGCATCGCTTCATTCACCGGGCCGACTACGGAATCAAGGGTCTTATTGACTCCGGCAACAATCTCCCAATACCCGCCTTTGAACTTGTCGGCATTCCCGCGGATAGAGAGTTTTCCTTCGACCGCTGCCTTCGAGAGCATATTGGATTCAGCGACCAGGGCGCGGAGCGATTCGGTGGTAGTCCGGAGGGCAGGCCCGATCTCGTCCTGCGCATCTTTAGACTGTACATCTACGGAAAGATCGCCGTCAGCGATCTTCTTCATGGCCCCGATTACCACGTTCTGGAGGTCATCAGAGAATGTGTCCATGGTTCCTGCCATGTCACCGATCTCATCCTTGCGGTTCATCTTCAACCGGTTGCCAAGATGGCCTTTTCCCAGCTCCTTAAGGTTGGTCGCAACCAGATCGATTGGTCCGGTAATGCTCTTGGAAAGGTACAGCGCAATGCCGATCCCTGCGATTATGGCAACAATGGTTGCAATAATCATCATCATGCCGCTACTTGCGGCTATCGCATCACTAGCATTATCGAGTTTCTGAGCTTCTTTGACATTCACTTCAAGCAGCGCCTTATATGCGGCAACAGTGTCTGTCCGTGCATTGATCAAAGGAGATCCGGCTAAAAGAGATGCATCGACTGCTTTCTGGTCATTGGCATCGGCAGCTTTGAAGTTCTTGTCCAGTTCTGCAAGGAATAGTGGATAGCTGGCATCAAATTTTGCCAGATTGATCTTCTCTTCTTCCACAAGATACGTGGCCCGGTAGGCATCCATCTGCGTCTTGATATCTGATTTCATCAACTCAACCGTTGCGACAGTGGCAGGTCGAGCTGCAGGTACAAAGTCATACCGGTAGACTTCTGCCCGTATCTGCTGGAAATCAGCAGCTACTTTTCCCAACTGGTCAATTGGAACCGTCCGATCATTGTACATGCTCGCTGTGTTCGTACTCATGGTTTGCAGACTAGTGTACCCGACTACTGCCACAATAGCGAGAAGGAGGATTACCACCAGGAATCCCCCGATCATTTTCTTTCCGATTTTCATATCATCAATGAAACTCATACACTTCCTTCCTCCTTCATGTTCCCCAATTCCCCGGTCCGGCGATATCCCCTCTTACGAAAGGGCGGTTTTTCGTTCTCCCCCGGTCGGTTCCTGCCAGGGAGGTGCCAGTTCCGGCAGGTTGCCGTATGCAGACGAATACATAACATGGGGTATAGACTCTTCCCTAATTGTCAAATTATGAAACAAAAATTGAAACAATGATGACGAGGCACAAAAATTAATGGGAGATTCTGATCTCATCCTTGTTTTATATTCAGCCCCGTTATCGGGAAAAATGCTTTTTGCATTTATGCCCATCGAAAGATTGGAGTAATGCATCCAGAGTGCTGCATTTTTTTGTAACAGCTCTTTTTGTTCCATACCAGATCTCTGAGGTCTCCCATTCCCCGGGCTGACAATATTCCCTTTCACGAAATGGTGTCTTTTATCGTTCTCACCACGCTTTGTCCCTATCGTCTTTATGCCAAACAGACACTAGGCAGATTCTTGTTGATTCTCTGGCCTGTCAGATTCCGGAGGATACCGGGCCTGATTGCCGCACCCTATTAAGGGGTGATTCGTATTGTATCTATGCATAATATAAATATATTTGAATGCATGGCATTGGTGCATGGCATATGCGCTATCTTTTTATAGTAAGAATACAGTGAAGCATATCTAATGGCAGTAAATAAATTCCCGGATGAGGTTGATGCCATCAGGAAACTGCTTGCGAATAATACGGATGGGCTCAGTATCAAGGCAATCGCAACCACGCTGGGTATGAACCGGAACTCGGTTGCCAAGTATCTCGATATGCTCCAGATGCTGGGAAGGGTCACGGTCAGGCAGTATGGATCTGCCAGGATCTATACGCTTGCAAACAAACTGCCCGCAGCAGCAGTTCTAAAAATCGGAAAAAACAATGTCCTCATATTCAGCCAGGGCCTCATTGTTATCGATATTAATGAACCGTTCCGGGAACTCCTTCAGGTGCCTAAAAAAGATCTCATAGGAAAAACAGTTGAACAACTGCCGTTTTTTCTGGAATCGCACCCGGACCTGTCCCATCTCATCCGTGATGGCCTGAAAGGCAAAGAGATCCGGATTTCTACGGTACTGGTGCTTCCGGATCGATCCCTGCCGGGCACATTCATCTTCAGCCCGGTCTTTTTTGAAAACGGGGATCCCGGCGTTGCCCTTATTGCTGATATAACAGCTGGCACCCAATATCCCACTCACCCGGAAACCGGTGCTGAACGGTTGCTTGTTGAAATGGATGAGGTAGAATATATCTGCCGTTTCAAACCGGACGGAACACTCACCTACATCAACTTGACTTATGGTAAGCTGCTGCAGAAGCCAATAACCGATCTGCTCGGTCATGAGTGGCGGCCAGCGGTTCCCGACAGCGAGTATAAAAAAATCAAAAACTGTCTCTCCACACTGAATCCTGCCCGCCCGGTTGCATCACTGGAATTCAAGGTGATTACTCCTATGGGGGAATCAAGGTGGCAGCGATGGAAATTCCGGGAGATATTCAACCCGGATGGCCAGACTACCGGGTACCAGGGAACAGGCCTTGATATCACTGAGATAAAAAAACTTGAAGAGAAAGTCAGCAGAGACGCAGATGAACTGGAGAAGATAATCCGGCAGCACAAGATCGAGATCCAGGAGTTAAATAAACAGATCTATACCGATATTTCCAATCGCGAGAAAGCTGATTTTCAGCTCCAGTTTACCCAGTTTGCGATGAACAATGCTTCGTACATGATCATCTGGATCAGTCGCGAGGCCCGGTTTGTGTATATGAACAAGAAAGCCCGGCAGGTATTGGGATACTCCTACCGTGAACTGGTTGTAAAAAATTTTACGGATCTTCTTGCCGGAAGCCTCCTGTTGACATGGGACGAGATCTGGGAAACCACCCGTCAGAATCATCAGTACATATTCGAAACCGCAATAAAGACCCGCGAAGGGCGCGATATCCCGGTTGAGATTGTTCTCAATTACCTTGAGTTTAAGGAAAAACAGTACTGCTGCTGTTTTGCAACCGACATCACCGGGCGCAAAAAAGCCGATGATACCATACGGAAGATCGGGCGGGAATGGCAGACGACATTCGATGCTATTACTGATGTGGTTTTCCTGCTCGACTATAAGGGACGGATTGTCCGGTACAACCGTGCCTTTGAAACATTTATCGGAAAACCAGCAGATGAGATTGATGGCAGGTATTGTTACGAGATCCTGCATGGTACCGTCTACCCGATCGAGGACTGCCCGAACGTGAAAGCACAAAAAAGCCGGCAGCGTGAGACCCTTGAACTGAAGATCGGTGACCAGTGGTTTGTTGCTGCGGTTGATCCGGTTTTTTCTGATAGTGGTGAATTTTCCGGAGCTGTTCACCTCCTTGTTGACATCACTGCGCGCAAGCTGGCCGAAGAGGCGCTGCGAAAAAGCGAAGAAAAATTCCGTAACGTGTTCGACTGGGCAAACGATGCCATTTTGTTGCATACCCTGACTACAGATGAGTTACCCGGCCGGTTCATTGACGTGAACCAGGTTACGTGCCGCATGCTCGGATATAGCCGTGAGGAGCTGCTCACCATGGGTCCCCCTGAAATTATGCCCCCGGAACTTCATCCCATGCTCGGAGAGATAATCCGTCAGGCAGAATTCAAGGAATCACTCCTTTTTGAGACCCGGCTCCTGCGAAAGGATGGCACGACCATCCCGGTCGAATCCAGCGGTCACCTGGTTACCTACGATGGGAAGAGGATCTGGCTTTCCCATATTCGTGATATTACTAATCGTAAACTGGGAGAAAAGGCATTGCGCGAATCACGCCAGATCCTGGAGGCCATACTTAATTCCATCACCGTCCGGGTCTTCTGGAAGGATAAAAACTCAGTTTATCTTGGCTGCAATACTGCGTTTGCCCGCGATGCCGGCTTTAATAAACCGGAGGATATTATCGGCAAGGATGATTATGCAATGGGCTGGCGTGATCAGGCCGATATGTACCGTAATGATGACCGGGCAGTAATTGTGAGCGGAATACCAAAACTCCTTTTCGAAGAACCGCAGACCTCATCGACTGGTGAAAGAATTCAACTCCTGACAAGCAAAGTTCCGTTGCGGGATGCCGGGGGAGAGATCATCGGCGTGCTGGGAACGTATCTTGACATCACCGAGCGCAAACGGGCAGAAGAGATGATGCGGCAGCAGGCACAGATCCAGACGGTTAACCGGCGAATTTGATTAATGTCGGGAGAATTACGGGTGCAGGATCTGTGGATTTGCCGAATGAGAACCGGATCGTCGTTTCGGATTTTTAAAATAAAATTAGATTGGTATGATTATTTTCTTCTCAATACAAGAATCAAACCGCACACCACAACCAGCGCACCAAGCACGGTCAGGAAAGAGACTGATGAATACGTTGTTTTCTTTGGCACTGGCGATGTTACAACTGCAGTAATATCTGATGTGATTGCTGCGGTTACCCCTGGTGAAGGGGAAGTTATCTCTGTCTGCACCAGTACGGGTGTTGCCGTTGTGTAAAACGTCCCGATCCGGCTTATTGTGACAACAGGGGTGATGGTGCCGGTGATGTTTACGATTTGGAGTTTTCCCACCATACTCTCTCTGTTCTTTTTTGCATCGGCAAAATTCGGATCAATGCCGAGGGCTTTTTTGAAACACTCGGATGCATCCTGCGATTTACCCAGCTGGACATAGGCGAGTCCCTTGTTGTTCCAGACGGTTGCGTTTGTTATGGTTACTCCGGTTGCCCGGTTAAAGGAATTGAGCGCCTGGTCGTACATCTGGCTGCCCATGTAAGCCAGTCCTTGGTAGTTCCAGGCCATGAAGTTAAGGGGGTCAAGTGTTGTGCAGCGATCATAGGAGACAACCGATGAATCGAACTTCTCCAGCTGGAGATAAGCATACCCCTGGTTGCAGTATGCATCTCCGCGGTTGGTCTGGATGGTGAAGAGCTTATCATAGACAACCACGGATTCATTATATTTCCCGAGTTTAAACAGGCCATATGCCCGGGCATTCAATGCATACGGATCTGAAGCCCGTATCGCAAGAGCCTGTTCGGATAGATTAACGGCAGATTCGTATTGTCCCAGACCATTTAAGGTCTCTGCCTTTCCCGCCATTGCAGCGGCAAAATTCTTGTCAAGTTCGAGCGCATTATTGTAATACGTAAGGGCATCAGCATAGTTTCCCACTATTGCCGCGTTCTGCCCCTTGGTATACCATTCCTGTGCATCCTCAGCATGCACGACGGGAATGGTGAGAATGGCTAAGAGAACAACCAGAATAATTGTTTTTGATTTCATAATCCTATGTCGAAATTTCCCTTAATCGCAGATGAATGTATTCATTTTTTACCAAGAAAAACGCTCTAGACGTTTCATGTGCCGGTGTGTTTGGGATCCGTGGAATCACTGAAGATTTTAACGGACTCTGCCCGGCTCTGGTTTATGACAGGCGCAGAATCCAATGGTAAGAGCCACGGTAATAGCACAGAATGCCGCTGCACAGTATGCAGAAAAAAAACCAAAAGTGTCTGCGATCAGACCGGCAATGAAAGGAAGTGCTGCCATACCCAGATAACTGGTTGTAGAAAACAGCCCCATGGCAAGACCCTGGGGCGCTTTATTGCCGGCAAGAAATGCCATCTGGGCGATCATGACAATTCCTGCAAGTGCGCCTATGACGATGAAACCAACTGGCGAATAAAAAGCGATAAGGACTCCCAAAACCATCAGGACCGCTGACCAGCGGATTGCAAGAACCGGTTGCAGCGATACGCGGGAGGTGATGAGCGCTGCGAGAATGGTAGAAACGCTCATCAATGCAATCCAGATCCCGTCAATATCGGCAGATGCGCTGGAAAATTCAGGGTATAACGAGATGACCACACCGGTTATGCCGACCATAATAATCGAAGAATACCAGAGCCAGCGGTATTCGTTCACCAGGGGCAGGAGGAGATGGGTATCGTTGCGGGGTGTGACTTGCCGAGACTCACGGATGAAAAAGCTGGCACCTGCGGGAATGAGAGAACATGAGGCAAACAGCAGTATTCCGATTACCGGGAGTTGGTACAAGACACTCAGCCAGCCCGCAACGACAAGACCGGTAACAAGTCCGGCATTCAGCATCGCCATGAAGTACCCGCTCATACGTTGATGATCCGGTACAGAGTTGACATACGACATGGCAGCAGCAATAAAACACCCCGCCCCGATCCCTTCAATAAAACGGATCGCCAGCATAAGGAATGGAGATCCGATAAGCGCGAGAAACATCCCGCTGACTACCGTAGTGATAAGGCCAAGACGGATAAGCGGGACATGCCCGATCCGGTCAGACAGTATACCGGCAGGAAGCGTACTGACTACGGCTCCCAGGAAATATGCTGCATAGATTGCACCCTGCAGCGAAGAACTATCCGCAAATGCTGGTAGGACGGGAACGATGGCATTGGAAAGGGCCATCACTGCAAAGACGCCGAAAAAAAGAGTGAGCCGGGTTCTCATAGTTGCCTATAGACTAGACCATGCGGTATGTCTCAAGGTTCATGGGGGAGTGCGTCTCGATATGGTACCGCTTGTAGATGGAACTTGCAAGATCGATGGTGTTGTTTTCATCCCCGTGGATGCAGAAAATTTTCTCGGGACGGGGCTGGATCTGCCCGATATAATTCATCAGCTGCCGGCGATCCGAGTGACCGGAGAAACCGTCAACCGTGACAATCTCTAAGTTGATAGTAATGGTCCCTTTTCGTCCCATCGGCACCTCGCGCCAGCCTTTCTGGATCCGCCGCCCATACGTACCGTCGGCCTGGTACCCGACAAAAATGAGGGCGTTCTTCTCATCCTGTGCAAGGTTTAAGAGATATTCCATTACGGGGCCGCCGTTGAGCATACCACTGGTTGTGATGATCACGCAGGGATCACCGTTAATGACTTTTTCCCGGAGTTCCTGCGAGTCCACCTGCTGGAAGCATTCGGCAAGGAATGGGTTCATGCCCTCGCGGAAGATCAGGTTCCGGAGTTCCGTGTTAAGGTACTCAGGATAGCAGGTGTGGATAGCGGTTGCTTCACGGATCATCCCATCCAGATAGATCTTTACCTTTGGGATCTTGTCAAGGCGCATACCTTCCTCAAGTGCCAGCATGACCTCCTGGGAACGTCCGACCGAGAAGGCCGGGATGATGACCTTGCCCCCCCGCGAGAGGACGGCGTTGATGGTCTCGTACAACTTTGCCTCGGCATCGGTCCGGGGCTGCTGGAAATCATTGCTGCCGCCATACGTGCTCTCCATGAAGAGTGCTTCGAGACGGGGGAACTGGTTGACGGCCGGATTGAAGAGACGGCTCTTGGCATAATTGAAGTCCCCGGTGAAGGCGATGTTGTACATGCCATCGCCGACATGAAAGTGTGCAATGGCTGAACCGAGGATATGGCCGGCATTATGGAAGGTGAGTTTGATATCCGGTGCAATATCGGTGACACTGCCATAATTGAGCGTAATGGAATGCCGGATATAGGTCTTGACTTCGTTGGATGAATAGGGAACCTTCCGGTCTTCCTTGTGAATCACATCGAGATAGTCCAGCTGGAGCATCGCCGAGAGATCACGGGTCGGGGGGGTGGAATAGACCGGGCCTTCGTACCCGTACTTGTAGAGGAGGGGCACCAGGGCACAATGATCGAGATGGGCATGGGTGAGAACAACCGCGTCGAGCTGGGCAAGCGGGTGAATCTCCGGGACATAGAGGTATGGCGTACCTCCCTGGTTGTCCGGCTTTTCGCCGCAATCGATCAGTATCCGGCTATTGGGCGTGGTGAGCAGGAATGCGGCCCGGCCGACTTCGCGGCAGCAGCCGAGCGTGGTCACGCGTGCCCAGTGATCCCGTTTGAGGGCATCCTTGCTGGTATCATCTTTACCGGGAATATCCCGGTGAATCCGGCGACCAATAGTGCGCAGGAATGCTTTACGTTCTTCGTTTGTGGAACGGAGGTACTGTCGGATCTGCTTTACGGTTGAACTCTCAATGGGAGGAGTCCGCACCACTTTTGGGGTCCAGCCGATATGGCGGGTGATATCGCGGAGTGTGGTACCGTTCTTACCGATTACAACCCCGGGTTTTTCTGCCTCAATCAGCACTTCACCCGTATCAGGATCAAAAAAGATATCGGTAATACCGGCGGTATCCGGGACCACAGCCTTAATCTCATTGTATGCTTTTTCGGGATCTTCTAAAATCGTTGGCCTGACAACGATCCGTTTGCGTAAATCCCGTGCAAGGATCTTGATCAAGTCTGCTTCGTCAGCAAACCGCTTCGGGTCATCGGTATAGATGACCAGCTCGGGGCCTTCGAATTCTACCTGCGTCACCGTGATGCCGTGGGGCACCTTTTCATTGATCTTGTCTTTTAGCTCTTTGAGCCGTTCTTCAATTAACATAATAATTAACATCCTAAAAAAAGTTTTATGCGGGAGATTTTACAAGATATTTTTGAAGTGAATCTTCTCCCATTTCCTGGTATTTATCTTTTGTAATAACGACGACATGGATACCTTCTCCGGATCCTGCATCGCGTTTCATGGCAGATTTCAGCGCACGTATTGCAATATCAATCGCTTCATCTTCATTCATATCCTTGCGGAACCGGTCTTCGAGAACCCCGTATGCCATGGGAGAGCCGGAGCCGGTTGCAACAATCTCTTCTTCCTTGGTTGCGCCACCCATTGCATCTACGGAGTATACACTGGGCCCGTTCTCATCAATACCCCCGACAAGGAGCTGGACGTAGTACGGGAAGTACCGGTTCTGGTTTAAATAATTCGAGAGCAATGTGGCTGAAGCTCCGACCGTGATTGAACGCGACCTCCGGATCTGGTAGAGATTGCATTCAACGGTAAGGATACGGGCGAGCTGCTGGGCATCCCCGACACCGCCGGCAGTGGTCATACCGATCCGGTCTGCCACCTTGTACACTTTTTTTGCTTTCTTGCTTGCGATCATGTAGCCCATGGTCGCCCGTTTCTCGGTTGCAAGGATCACGCCATCTTTAAAAACGATGCCGATGGTTGTTGTTCCCTTCATGGACTCCTGTAACTGTTCAGGCATAGTAACACCCCAAAAACAAATTAACGCTAAAATTCTTTAAAAGCGCTGTAAGGTATTAGATGATATTTGTAAATTTAAAGGTTTTTATTCAGACCCTTCACTACAGAGGGCCCGGATAAGTTCCCGATCAAAGAGCATGGCGACAAGGTGTTTATCTCCGTTAATAACGGGTAACTGATCCACTCTTGCCCTGCGCATCTTCAGGGCACATTCGCTGACTTCGGCGTTGTGCGGAACGGCAACCACATTCTTGACCATTGCCAGTTTTACCGGACGGTTGGGAAGCTGGACTTTTGATATGCCGAAACTGATCGTGTGGTTGTCCCGTATACTCTCCCAGGTCCATTCATCGTCATCGGTCCCATTTGAGAAATCACTCACGCCAACGGAATCTTCAATACTGGAACTCCTTATGAGATCGCGTTCCGAAATGATACCCTGCAGTTTGTTTTCATTATCAAGGATGGGGATTGCGTCGACTCCGGAGATTTCCATGATTCTTCCGACAACCGGGAGCGGTGTCTCTTCCCAGAGAGCAAATGTCGTGCTCGTGTAGGCAGTCTTGATCTCATCCTTGATCTTCATCTGGGCGATTGCATGAATGAGATCGGATACCGAAAGAAGACCGATCAGGTGACCATCCTCAACCACCGGCAGTCTCCGGATACGGTGCTTGACGAGAAGATGTGCAGCCTGACGGATATTTGCATCGGGTTCGATACTGATAGGCTTTGCCGTCATGAGAAGCCCCAGCTGGGTCTCTTCGGGTTTTCGCAGCAGATCTTTTCTTGTTATGATACCGACGATCTTCTTGTTCTTGATGACCGGTACACCGGAAATCCCCGTGCGCTTTAAAATTTTTAATACATCATCGCGGTTGCCAGGAATCTCAACATGGACAACGTCTGAAGTCATGTAGTCTTTGACAAGCATTTCAGTTATGATCTCACCACCAGAGTTGCGATTGAGCTATGGGAAACAACAAATGAGCTGACACTGCCGATGAGCAGCTTATCAGCATTACTCTTGCCATGGGATCCAACAACGATGATATCGCATTTTTCCCGTTCTGCAAGGGTTACCACCTCACTGCCGGCGTGACCCTGTTTCATATGCGTGGTAAGGGAAACGCCCTGTGTTGCGGCAAATGCTTTTGCTGAAGCAAGTTTATCCTGTCCTTCTTTTTCAAGAACACGGTACATTATCTCCACAGTATTATCGTTCGGAAGGGAGGAAAAAAGCCCCGTCTCTACCACATAAATCGCATGAATCTTTGCATTCCAGATTCGTGCCTCATCAACAGCCCGGGCCAATGCCCGATCGCTCACTTCAGAGCCATCTATTGCAACGAGAATATTAGTAAACACCGGAATCACCCAAAACAAACATTCCCTTTTTATTTGAGTTTACAAATTTAAAACGTTATGGACAATATGGCAGCCGGGGGCTCTTTTTGTGATAGATGCGACCGGATCGCGGCTGAAATGCAGCGCAGAGCGGGTCGGGTCGATCAGCATAAGATTTGCCCGTGCCCCTTTCCGGATAAAAAAAGATGACCCCGTTAGCGCCGAACCCTGTACTGCTGAACGAAGCAGGTTTTTGGGATCCATGCCATAAATGGTTGAAACAAACGCCATTTCAGAGAACATATCCGGGTGGACGAACATGACATTGTCCGTACCAAGGTAAAGAGTACAGCCGAGTTCCTGCATCTGTCGTAAAGGAGGTTTCTGTGCAGTTGTTGCCACCCCCAGGATCCAGTTTGATCGCGGGCAGACCGCAATAGGAATTTCCCGGTCCGCACACTGGCGGAGCTGGCGTTTTGTTGCATGCGTGGCATGGATGATCAGATCCGGCTCAAATGCCAGTGCCGCATCGACATCACCGGAATCCCGCTCTCCGGCATGAAATGCAATCTTTTTTCCCCGCAGTCTTGCCTCTTTTACCTGGTGTTCTGCATCTTTTATATCACGAACGCTACTGATTCCCAATCCATCCGCACCATTCTCCCCGCCCTCACGTCCAAAGATTATCGGGAGGAACGAGAGCCCGGTTGCAGCTTCTTTGAGTGCAGTAACCCCTTCCGGACCCCCCTCACGAAAATCAGCACAGCCGGCAACTCCTCCTTCAATCATTCCCTGCATACTTGCCCGCATTCCCCGGATAAGATCGTTTCGGGACGCTGCGGCAAGCAGGGTATGCTTCAGCCCATGCGGGGGAGTAACGAGAGCCGTGAGATCCCCGGTTGCACCACAATCCATGGCCACCGTATCGCCCAGGTGCGTATGTGCATTGAATAAGGCCGGACAGATCCAGCATTCTGGCGCACGGGCATTTTCCTCAATTGCCGTGATAAGACCGTTTTCTATGATAATGTCGACGGGAGCCAGCGTGAGCTCGTCGCCAACCAGCGCTTGTCCGGAGATCTGCTGAAGGGTTTTTTTCATACGCCGTAACTCTCCTTTATATATCCACAAACGAAATATATTTGCATGGCAAAGAAGCAAGGTGGAAGATTATTATCATCAGCAGGTCTCGTTAACTATTATGAGAGCGAAGACCGGCGGGCAATTCATATCGATCCTCTCATCGTTATGGGTGTGTCAGCAGGGATTGGAATTATTATCATGATTATGAACTATATCTACTAATGAACCCGAACAAAAATTAAGACCATTCCTTTTTCAACATTTTTTTGGTGATATCCTCATCACTCCGGAAATACAGGTTGTCATGACCTGTCCATTTCGGACAGTTGCGGAAGACAACGGCCGGAACACCATTGTTGCTCTCGCCCATCACGAAATTGGCAAAACCTGCGATCTCATCTGCAACAGCCTCTTCGGTAATCTTGAGCACATGCCCGAACAGATCCGTGTCGCCCCGGAAATCCCGGATTGCAGTAAAACCACACCACCCTATCGCATGACCGGTCTGGCCGCGACGGAATGAGCGCCCGCAGGTGTCGGTTATGATAATGCCGACATCCTTGCCGCAGATTGCCTGTATCTCGTCGCGGATTTCCTGGGACGCTTTCATCGGATCCGGCGGCAGAAAAATAACCATGCCATCTTCAATATTGCTCTGGTCGACACCGGCCCGGACCCCGATATGACCGAACGCAAGTTCGGAGAGGATAAACGGGTGCTCCATGATGATATCTGCAGATGCATCCAGGACTGCCTGGACAAAACGGGGATCTTCCCCATTCAGCTTCCCCAGTCGCTCAGCTCTTTTTGAAGGGACAATTGATGAGAGTTTTTGTGTGTGTCCTTTTGCCTTTGAATAGATTGTCGATGCAATGCACAGGATATCTCCATCCTGCAATGGCATGCGTTGGCAGATCATTGCAGCAATATCGTCGCCCGCATGGATGAGAGGAAGCCCCTGCACGCCCATGACCTGAATATTTTTCATAGTAACAGCTCTATGGGATGAAATGACGATATAGGAGTTTCGTTTCGTGTCCCGGTTTTTTTAAGAAATCCATGTATCGTTTCATTGATGGGGGCTGATACCCCCATACTCCCAATGAGGATATCTGCCGCCGCCCCCTATGGGGCGTCTCCGCAGCGATTCAATTGATTAAGGTGTATCACTTAGAATTTTTTATCAATCCCTGACTGCTCGATACTTCATGAACGAAAGAGCAGGATAAACCTTCATGCCCAGTGAGGCCTCAACAAGACGGCCGAGCGACCCCATCTTGGGTGGGAGAATTATAAGTATATTGCATGGGAGAATAACCGCCAGAATCCTGATTTTCCCATTATTACGAAATGTTCTCATTTTCTGTTGAAGTGAAAAATGCCGTCATTTCAGTATGACACCGTTTTTTTTAACCGACACGGATAAAAAAGCGCCGATATATTTTTAAGAGGATAACGCACATCACCTCATTACCATGTACCTCGTCATCCGGTGCCCATCCTGCAGTACCTTTACGTACGTGGACCATTTCCAGAAATGGAAACTCTGTCCCCAGTGCGGGCATGCGCATGAAGTGGTAAAGACACCCGCGTACCTTGAGGTACAGGATTTCCACGAGGCCGAACATATTGTTAAACAGATGCAAAAGCACCTCCACTCAACAAAGAAAAAGGATTTCACTCCCGAAGAAACTGCCGAGCTCCGCCACCATTATACCGAGGCGCTGCGAAAACGGGTTAAAAACCATCACGCCCACTAATACACGATTCTTTTTTTATACATTCAGATGAGGTGATGAATAACAGGTACAAAATTGTCCCGCTGATCATTGGTGCCGAATAAAATAGTCGGAGATGGATCGCAAGGAAATGAGAAATTCCCGGATACCCGGCCCTGCGATACTTCAAGATGTACGCGGGTGGCACTATTATGGAGGATGAGTGTGATGGAGCAGTATGACCTTACCGTGATTGGTGCAGGACCTGCCGGGCTTTTTTGTGCAATTCACGCAGCAGCACCCGGGTGCAGGATCCTTCTTCTGGAAAAGATGGATGAGCCGGGGAAAAAACTCCTGCTTTCAGGATCCGGCCAATGTAATATTACCCATACCGGTGAGATGCGGGATTTACTGTCCCATTATGGCGATCACGGGAAATGGTTGAAACCTGCACTCTTTTCGTTTACGAATAAAGCACTCATTGCATTTTTTGAGAACAAAGGTCTCCCCATGATGACTGAAGAGAATGGCAAAATCTTCCCTGAAACCCGGCAATCCGCAGATGTGCTGGCGATCCTTCTTAAAGAATGTGCAGCGAGGGGAGTTGAGATACGGTGCAGTGAACCGGTTACGGGAATCACCCGCGATACAGAAAGGTTTGAAATTGTATCTTCCCGTGCAACCTATCGTTCTACCGTTGTCGTGATCACGACCGGGGGATCATCCTATCCAAAGACGGGTTCGACCGGCGACGGGTACCGGTTAAGTACATCGCTGGGACAACCGGTTACGGATACTGCACCTGCCCTCACACCGCTCCTGATCCGGAATTTTCCCTTTGCTGCTCTTGCCGGCATCTCGTTTGAAAATATGCCGTTTACGGTCTGGCGGGCCGGGAAAAAGGCTGGAGAGTTCAAAGGAGACGTCCTTTTTACGCACCTTGGCGTATCCGGCCCCGGGATTCTCGATGCATCGCGGAACATCCAGCCGGATGACGTGATCAAACTCTCGTTTGTGGGAGCGATGAAGCGCGAGGAGTTCACTGCGGATCTCAGCCGCCGTGTGCAGGAAAACAGGACCTGGCAGGTCAGCACGATACTTGCGGGATACCCGATCCCGGAGCGTCTCAACCGGAAACTCCTGAAGATTTCAGATATCCCTGATGATCTGAAGTGTAATCATTTTTCCGCAGAACTGCGATCGCGACTGGTCACGAACTGCACAGAATTTCCCATGACCGTTACCGCACCGGGAGGTTTTGCTGTGGCGATGGTAACCCGGGGCGGAGTGGCGCTCGATGGCGTGAACATGAAAACCCTGGAATCGAACAGTGTTCCCAACCTGTATTTTGCCGGAGAGGTGCTGGATATCGATGGCGATACCGGGGGTTATAATTTACAGGCCGCATTCTCGACCGGTTACCTTGCGGCGCAGGGTATCCGGAAACGGCATGCGGAGAAGAGAGGGGCATCGGGAGAATCACCCCCCACTTAAACCGGGGTTCTTTTCATTTGTGGGGTCTTGGCTATGACTGAAAAACCGGCGCGATTTAATCGCGACTAAATTACACGGTTTTCTCCCGGACCGGGTGTTTCACCTGTATTACGCTTTTACCGATTGCGAATCCCGGACCCGATGCTGAAGGAAATAATACGTACACTCACTGCCGGAAAAAAGATGAAAAAATGTATCCTGAAAATATTATTCAGGTTTCTTTACGACCGGATAACTCAATGAACCCGCTTTCTTGATCAGGTAATACCCCGCACCAAGACCCACAACAATCACACCGATGCCCATCAGTTCAAACCCAAACCCAAAGGGATCTGTAGACGAGGGGTCCAGGAGGATCACTTTTCGTGCCATGGCGATAATGGCCAGCAGGATAATAATCTCTACGTGGATGACATTTTCGATAAAGTATGCTTTGATGGTATCCAGCAGTTCGACACCGATCAGCACCAGCAGGAACCCCCCGAGTACCGCGATCATTTCAGAGGGAATAAGGAGATATCGGGTTTCAAGCCAGAGCGTTATGTACATGGCATTGATAAGCTCAAAAAGAGCTGCGATGAGAACAACCATCAGCAGGAGCATGAGCACCGCGTAAATGCTTTTTTCGAATTTATTGACAATCTCAATCATGGATAATCACTCTTCCACAGGTATCAGATCCGGGTTTGCCGGATTATATAACTTCACCACATCGCCAATTACGATCACGGCCGGAGGTTTGACACCCGCCTTTTTTGCCGCATCGGCAATGGCTGCCAGCGACCCGGTGGTCACCCGCCGGTCTTTCCGTAGGCCGCGTTCGATGATCGCAACCGGCATGTCCGGAGATTTGCCGTTCTGCATGAGGACCGCGGCAATCTTGCCAAGATTGGCAACGCCCATCAGGATTACAATCGTTCCCCGGCTCCGGGCAAGGAGTTTCCAGTCAAGGGCCGGCTCGGGCTTGGTCGGGTCTTCGTTGCCGGTCAGGATGGTGACCTGCGAGGCGTACTTCCGGTGCGTGAGCGGGATTCCCACGGATGCCGGAACCGCAAGGGCACTGGAGATCCCCGGGACCATCTCGACATCGATACCGGCAGCCCGGACCGTCTCGAGTTCCTCGCCGCCACGACCGAACAGGAATGGATCGCCGCCTTTCAGCCGGACTACGGTCTTTCCCGCTTTTGCCCGGTCCACGACAAGAGCCTCGATCTCGTCCTGTTCCAGCGTATGCTTTCCGCCGTACTTGCCGCAGTCGATCTTCTCAGCACGGGCAGGCAGGGATGCAAGGATCTCTTCACCCGGGAGCTGGTCGAACAGCACAACATCCGCAGCATCGATCACATTCCGGGCCCGCTGCGTGAGCAGGCTTTCGCCACCGGGGCCGGAGCCCACCAGATAGACTTTACCCTTCATTGCATAACCCCAGTTGTGTATAGGCTTCATCGATCAAAGCCTGTGCCCTGCCTTTGAGCACCCTGCCCTGCTCCCGTGCCTGCTCAATGGTTGTCACATCCGTTTCTATCCGTTCCGTGCGAGTCCCGTCCAGCGACAGCACTTCGGCGATGAGATGACCGGCCCGGCAATAGATCCCGAGCGGTGTGAAGCATCCCCCGCCCAGCTGTTCCATCACTGCCCGTTCTATCAGCACATCGGTTCGTGTCTGCGGGTGATCGAGTGCCGAGAGCACTTCCATAAGCGAGGGATCTGCCCGGCTCACGACCGCGATGGTGCCCTGGTTCGGGGACGGGACAAATTTCTCCGGAGGAAATCGTTCACCGGGAAGCCGGATGCCCAGCCGGGTCAGCCCTGCTTCGGCAAGGATGATCGCGTCATATTCTCCTTCATTCAGCTTCCGGATTCGGGTATCGACATTGCCCCGGAGATCTTTTATCGTGAGATCCGGGTCGTGCCGAAGCAGCTGGGCACGCCTCCGGGTGCTTGAAGTGCCAAGAATTTTCACGTTACCCAGCGGGCCGTTATGGGCAATATAATCCGCCGGGGAATCGCGTTTGAGCACTGCAGCGGTAAAAAGCCCGTGGGGACGGTACGCGGGAATATCTTTCATACTGTGTACAGCACAATCGATCTGACCGGCAAGGATCGCATCGTCAAGTGCCCGGACAAAGACGCCCTGTCCGCCAATCGCATGCAGCGGAACCTGGGTGGTTGTATCTCCCTGCGTGGTGATGATGTGCTTTTCGGAGGGGATGCCAAGCGCAGAGAGTTTTTTCATGACCATCTCGGTCTGTGCGAGTGCCAGTTTGCTGCCACGGGTTCCAATCTTTATCGACATTTTGCGTACGCCTGTGAGAGAGTTGTCAGATCCTGATCGCTGTGCGCTGTTGAAATAAAGTTGGTTTCAAACTGGGAGGGGGGGAGGAAGATACCGGCATCCAGCATCCGTTTCCAGCACCTGCCAAACGCATCAGTGTTGCACTCCTTGACCTCGCGGTAATTTTTCGGGGGTTTATTGCGGAAGAAATACTTGAACATTGAACCGAGCCGGACAAACGAACCGTCGTGGTTACTTTTCAGCGACTCTTCGAGCGCACGCGTTTTTGCATCCAGCTCGTCATAGAGTATGCGATTATCATGGAGGTAATTGAGCGTGGCGATACCGGCAGAAAGCGAGAGCGGATTTCCGGAAAAGGTTCCGGCCTGGTATACCGGGCCCTGCGGAGCAACGAGCTGCATGATATCGCGCCGCCCGCCAAACGCACCAATGGGAAGCCCGCCGCCAATAATTTTGCCGAGTGTAGTAAGGTCCGGCCGGACGCCATACATTACCTGAGCCCCGCCAATGCCAAGGCGGTAGCCGGTGATCACTTCATCGAAGATCAGCAGAACATCATGTGCTTTTGTGATCTCCCGGACATCCCCGAGATAATTTTTCCCGGGCAGGATCGGTCCTATGTTGCCGAGCACCGGCTCGATGATGAGTGCTGCGACATCGGTATGAGCGGTGAGCAGAGATTCGAGACCTTCGGGATCATTGTAGGGCACCTGCCGGGTGTGCTTCACGAGATCGGCAAGAACCCCGGCGGAATCCGGGACCCCCATCGTGGTTGCACCGGATCCCGCCTTGACGAGCACGGCATCGTGGGCACCGTGAAACCCGCCCTCGATCTTCACGATGTCTTTTTTGCCGGTGAACCCGCGTGCGAGCCGGATGGCGGCCATCGTGGCTTCCGAGCCGCTCGACACAAACCGCACCATGTCCATGCCCGGGTGATCGCCGGTAATCATCTTCGCAAATTCGGGTTCGAGCGGTGAAGGGGTACCGTACAGCCACCCGTAATCCAGCTGTGCCTCTACAGCCTGCCGGACCTGCGGGGCCGCATGCCCGAGAAGGAGCGGGCCGTACGCCATACAACAGTCGAGCAGGGTATCGCCATCAACGGTTGTCAGGTGCGAACCGCTTGCATGGGCGGTATAAAACGGGTACGGTTTTATTGCCCGTACCGGGCTGCTGACACCCCCGGGCATCAGGGTCTTTGCGATTGCGAACAAGTCACTGCTGTTATTTTTCATCGAGCCACCCGGCAACATCTGCCGCAAAATAGGTAATGATGAGGTCTGCTCCCGCACGCTTGATGCAGGTCAGGCTCTCCAGCACCGTCTCTTTTTCCTTTAACCACCCTCGCTCGGCTGCGCATTTGATCATGGAGTATTCACCGCTGACCTGGTAGGCAGCAACCGGCAGGCCGAGTCCTGCTACTTCTGCAAGGATGTCGAGATAGAATCCCGCGGGTTTTACCATGAGGATGTCAGCCCCCTCATCCGCATCCATCTGGGATTCCAGGATCGCTTCCCGGCTGTTGCCGTAATGGATCTGGTAAGTGGAGCGGTCACCAAACGAAAACCCGGAGCCTGCCGCTTCACGGAACGGCCCGTAGAGTGCAGAGGCAAACTTGGTTGAATAGGACATGATCAGCACATCTTCAAACCCTGCGTCGTCAAGCGCTGCACGCAACGATCCCACCATGCCGTCAAGCATGCAGGAGGGTGCAATAATATCTGCCCCGCTCTCAGCATGACTGCACGCGATCCGGTTCATCAGTTCGAGCGAGGGATCGTTCAACAGGTCCAGGCCATTCCGGCCCTCCCCGACAATCCCGCAATGCCCGTGATCGGTATATTCGCAGGCACAGACATCGGTGATGACAACCATTCCCGGCACTTCTGCTTTGATCCTGCGGACTGCCTGCTGTACAACCCCTTCGGGATCGTGAGCCGAGCACGCTTCCGGATCTTTCTCCAGCGGGATACCAAAGAGCAGTACAGCGCGTATCCCGCGTTTCCACAGGTCCGCGGCAACTTCAGCAATCCCGTCGATGGGATAGTTGAACTGGCCGGGCATCGCATCGATCGGCCGGGGGGAACTGATCGTTTCATTGACAAAAAGGGGAGCGATAAGATCGTTCTTTGTCAGGCTTGTCTCACGCAGGAGCGGCTGGATATGCCGTGTACGTGTTCTTCTCATCCGTCGCTGGGGAAACATACTGGAAGCGGGCCTCCTGCTCTTGCTTATGGATTACAGTTTTAAAAACCAATGGTATTTATGATTACTTTATTCACCGTCATGCATCGCCGGTCTTTTCAACAGTATGACTCTTGAGAGCGCAGGCAAGGCGGAGCGCACTGTTGGCCATGTTCTGCAGGTCTTCCTGCGTGTATTTGTTATTCTCGATCAATCCCCAGTCTTTTGTCGTGTCTTCGTCATTCTCCCCCACCCAGGATGCAATGGCAACTTCCGGGGTATGAAATCCAAGCCACGACACAAAATTCAGGAGATTGCCGGCTACGTGCTGGATACCGTCCACATGCCCGATGATGATGAGAGCGGCGACCTTGTTCGTGATCATGCGCCTGCCGAACCACGAGAACTGGTTCTCAATACAGTTCATCCGCTCCACAAATTTCTGGACCAGCGCAGAATGATTGTTCCACCGGATCGGGGTGGCAAGGATCAGGATGTCACAGGCAAGCACGGCATCGTAGACTACCTGCATCTGGTCATCATCGTACTTTATCGAGCTCTGGCACGGGTAGGTGCAGTAATCCGGGTTCTCGGAATAGTTCCCCTCGCAATCATGGATGACCAGATCCTTGAGCCGCAGAAATTGTGTCTCACATCCATTACCTTTGTACAGGTCAAGTGCCCGCAGGAGAAGACGCTCCGATTTGCTCATTCCCGGCTGCTGCCGGCTCGAACCCGACAGTCCCAGAACTTTGATCTGCCGGCAGGCATTCATGTCCGGGACGGGGATGATATTGAGACCGAATTTCCTTCCAACCAGTGGCGCAGGCATGAATTAATAATCCTTAGTCCTGATTATCTATTTGTTGGTTTGTTTGCCTGCGTGATGGCAAACGGGAACCTGCGAATCACGTAACCGGGATGTGCACGATGAATGAGAATGTCAAAACGATCATTGAGGAAAACAAGAAAAAGTGTATCTGTGAACCCTGCCCCTCGTACACCGAGTGCATGCGGGCGGGCCCTGCACTGCTGTTCTGCGTGACGGGAAAAAGCGCTGACTGCATCTTTGAGAGGAAGGGGTGCCTCTGCCCCGGCTGCCCGGTAACGACAATTCTCGGCTTAAAAAAGGCATATTATTGCATCAAAGGTACTGAAACGGAACAGAAATGACGGAGTCAGTCATGCTGCCTGGCGCTGCAATCGTAAATCATCCTGTTTTTTATGCCGGTCAGGGAAATGCATAATCATGCAGATATCCCGCAATCTCTTTGTTCTCCTGATTCTCTGTGCTCTATTATTTTGTGCCGGGTGTACCCAGCCGGCTTCGCAGGTGACTGTTGCTCCGGGTACTGGATCATCAGCGGTTATTGATCCGGCATCCCTGGGTCTCACACCCTCCGATATACCGCAGGGATTTACCCTCGCTGAAAGCAGGACAAAGAAACCATCAGAAATGAGTCAGCTTGCCCTTGACCTGGGCTGGCAGGGCGGGTACGTGGCAAGATATACCAGCCCTCCGCAGAACGGGGCGGGCGGGTACGAGATCATTCACTCCATCGCCCTCTACCCGGCCCAGAAGATGCCCGATGTGATCGCGTATTCAGAACAGCAGGGTCAGTCTGACACGGGTTTTGCCTACACCCGCATTGCCGTCCCTAAACTGGGAACACAGGCCCGGGGATTTTCCGGGACCTACGTGGAGCAGAATGCCGGCGGGAACCGTGAGAGCAATCCGATGACTGCCGACCTGGACACCCCGATTGCCCCGGCCACCGTAAAAATGAATTTTTCCGAGATCATATTCTCGAAGGGGAATGCATTTGAAGTGGTAAAATTGTCAGGACCTTCACCCGACACGGCATTGCTGCTCAGCCTGAGCGAAAGGGCCTATGCAAAGATTCCCTGAAAGGCAAAAACTTTTTTTTCATCACCTTTTTTGGGTATTCCACCATTTCAATCGGAAATAGCAAAAGCCCCTTTTCAGATGGCGGCTCCCCCGCGAAAAAGTATTTTTCCCAGTCTACCGGTTTATTTTTCGTTGCCGATACGGTCGCCTTTCGTGATCGCTTTTACCAGCGCATCGACGGTTTCCAGATCCCCTTCTTCTGCACTGGAACGAATGGAAAAAGTCAGGTCCGTAAGTAGTTTTTTTGCCAGCACCCGGGTAAGGTCATCAACAATATCTGCGGTTTTCTGATCTGCCGGAGTAAGGCGGGCGATTGCCCGGTCGCGCTCCCGTATGCGTACCGTCTCTGCCCACGTGTGAAGGGATGCCAGCGCATCATCGGCAGATTTCCGGTGCAGGTGGCGCAGGAAAATTTCAAGTTCATCTTCAACGAATGCATGGGCACGGTCGGCTTCTGCCTTCCGTGTGCTCATCGTCTGTTCGTTGATGCTGCGGAGATTATCGATGGTGAAGAGATGGACGCCATCGATCGTCTCTGCACCTTCCTCGACATCCCGTGGCTGGGCGATATCGATCAGGATGAGCGGGCGGGGGTGCCCTTCAACGGGCCAGCAACGGTCCTTCATGGCATGGGCAAGATCCTTACGGTGAATGATCGGGTGCGGGGCGGATGTGCAGGAGATCACCACATCGGAAAGGGTGATGTAATGGTAGAGTTCCGAGAGTTTCACCGCTTTGCCACCGATCTTGTCTGCAAGGATAACAGCCCGGCCGTATGTACGGTTTGCCACGTACATGGCGGTCAGGTGCTTTGCCGCAAGTGCCTGTGCGACAAGCAGCCCCATCTCGCCGCTGCCAACGACAAGGATGTGTTTTCCCGCAAGGCTGCCGATCTCTGCCTCGGCAAGAAGCACGGCTGCCGAACCCACAGATACGGAACCCCGGTTGATCAGGGTGCGCTGCCGGACCTCGACACCGACATGCACGGCCTTGTTGATGCAGGTCTCTAAGAAACTGCTCGAGGTCTGCGCCTCATGGGCATCTGACAGGGCCTTTTTGAGCTGGCCGATGATCTGGTCTTCTCCCACAATCATCGAATCTATGCCGGACGCTAAGGCAAAGAGATGGCGTAAAGCTCCCTTTTCTTCATGGACAAAGAACCCTTTTCTTCCCAGCCCGGTAAGAAATTCCCGCAGCTCGTCTACTGACCCTTCCACTATCACTTCAACCCGGTTACAGGTCTGGAGCAGGAGTACACCTTTGAACCGTGCCGATGCATCTTTGAGAAATTCTGCTTCGTCCGCAAACCGGAATGCTTCGATTGCGGTTACATTTGCGGTATGGTGGCTGACACCGGCGATGGCGATGGGTATACCGCTTTGATCAGTCATGCAAATACCTCTTCTTTACCACGTCCCATGCGTCTGAAGTGTCGGCTGAAAGGGCAGTCCATACCGATGCATCATTGAGCACTTCCCGGAGAATCGCATTCCGTTTCACCTGATCGGGTTCAGCACGCTTTAATTCAGCACGGAGGCGCTGCTGCAGGGCGATCATTGAATCCAGTGCCGGAAATGCCTGTTCCAGGTGCTCCCGGATAAACCGGGAGATGGCCGGGCTGCTGCCATTGGTGCTGATGGCGAGCGTGTAACCGGCACCCCGGGTAACCGAGGGTAAGATCACATCGCCGGGCTCACCATCGGCATTGTTGAACAGGATATCACGTTTCCTGCAAAGCCGCCCGATCCGGTTGTTCTGGGCGGGATCAGACAGAGCCCCGATCACAAGGAATGCCCCGTCAAGCAGGGCTTCGAGCGAGGCGTCGGTTTCCGTGCTGACATCGCATTCCCTGCGGGTTACCGGAATCTCCAGAATTTTCTGCTGGAACGACCGGCTAATGACGGTCACTTCAGCCACACCGGCAAAATATGCGGCCTTGCGTGCAGCCACATCTCCCCCTCCGAAGATGACGATGCGCCGTTGGGAGCAGTCCACAAAGAGAGGGATCATCTGGTATTAGGTAGAGTTATTATAGGAAAAAACCCTGTCGTTATGTTCTCATATTTCTTTCAACATGAAAGGGCAGTATATTCGTCAACGCGGGCAGGACTTTTTTATTTTTTCCGGACTCCGGTTCAACCGCTCATCAGGAACATAATTAAGAATTAATCCGGCAACAATATACCTGCTCACGGAAATGTTGAATGGTTCGCTTTCCGCCATTCAAATTCGCCATCCAAAATCATGAAAGCGGATTTCTGTGCGGGCAATGATGCAGTGAGTTCCTGAAAAATATTCTGCTCACGCCGGAGAAAGCGGAATCCGGGGCTCCCCACTTCGATATACTTAAATTGTTTGAATTCCCACATTGTAGAGCACACTGCGCCGATAGTGTAGTGGTTATCACTAGGCGTTGCCAACGCCTAAACCCGGGTTCGAGTCCCGGTCGGCGCACTTCTTTTGTTGGGTTGTTGAAGAGAGCTGAGGCTCTTTTATAAAAATCCATTCTTCATTACTAGATATTCAGTATTAGTTTTGCTAGTATTGTGCCAATATTTGCTCCTTAATGTTTTTTATTTCACTAAGTATATCGTCAAAATTTTTAAATTGATTCTGAAAAATCATAAACCAAGCAGTTGTTGATTTGATATCATTCGGCCAAATATTAATTTGGCTATTCAAACGGACTAGATCCTCAAAATAATTTTGAAGACGAGAATAAAATTCTGGATTTTGAATTAAATAACGAGTTGTGAGTAACAATTCCAAAGAATGTGTTCGAAATCGGCTTGTTAGAAATACACCTCCCCCACGGGGATTCTTTGCATACTGTTGGTTAGTATTTATGTGATCAACCAATATTGGCCATAATTTGACATTTGATTCCAATTCATTTACTAATGCATCTAATTTCCTAATCGTTTCATCTCGAGAGATTATTTCAAAAATTGTCCCTCTTCCAGAAATTGTTTCTAGAACATGGCTATCATTTATATTTGGATTGTTAATACAATCCTCTATTGCGATTTTCAGATTATCTTTGAATCTACTCATCTCACTATGGTAATGAGGATCTGAAGTCAATTTTGGATATTTAATCATTCCTTTTATTGAAATATCAAAAGGAATGTTCGTCCCTTCTTCAGCAATTACAATAGTTCCATTCCTGAAACATTGACGAACTCCTAATTCCCACATTACATTTGCATTTAAATCTGTAATATCTGCTAAAACTATTTGAGAAACAATCAAATTTTTTATGATATCTCTTAAAATGTCAGTTCGAACGGCTTTAGATCTTTCAATTGGTAGATCTGTAAGTCCTTGTATACTTGGTTTTAATAAGTGTTCATAATGATTTGTCCAATATTCTTCAGAATGCTCAGGTATTGTTCCACTAAATGGCATAATAATGAATATTTTATGATCAAGTTCCATCCGTCAACCTCGAATTAATGATAATAATTAAAAATAGATGGTTATTGTACTCAAATAATTATCTAATTCGTAGAAATTAAATTGCAAAATTTAATTACGCAATTTTTACGTCAGATTTTTCTGAATAATTTTATCATCTACATACTTCATGCATGGATATGAAAAGAACTAAAGAGCGAGGATAACTCCGAACCATGAAAATCATCAGTTACGATTCTCCCCCGCCTCAGGGCCTCTCCGAGGCACGGCGGGGCAATACGGTTTCAACATTTCAGTCCCCAAAACCGCCGCGGGGGCGCCCCTTCGGGGGCGGCGGGGTTCATCGCAATTATAAAAACAAGGACCCGGATTTATTTCCGCTAATATATGGACAACTGATCGCCGCAAATTGCATTTGTCCCTCACTGACCCCCCATCCACTCATCTCAACAATAGTAAGGCATAACCCCTCTGAAAAATGCAACAAATCTGGCCCCCCAAAAAAAGGGGTAAGGGGGGGTCAGTGAGGGACATTTTGTAATACAACAGCCCGGCCTGGTAGGCAATCCTGAAAAAATACGACGATAACCGCTCATATTTCCCCGTTCCCCACAAACCAAAGTGCCTCCACTGACCCCCCCTCTTCCTCCCTCCGGGCGTTACCGGGTCCAGGGATTTTCTGCGTACAAAATGATCATGAAAATGAAAAAACCGATTTGCCATCACAGATGGAATACACGAAACATCGTGAAAAGTGAAGATATCCTGTATCCAACAGAGTATGGAAAAACCAAGAAAAAAAATTATTTTATATTTCCGTCATCACGGTTTTTCTTGTTGTGATGGTTGCGATGAATTTCCCTTCAGCGAGGGGGTCTTTTCAAGAATTACACTGGATACAACATAGTTCCCTATCGCGACTACAATTACCAGTATGATTGTATGCAGGACAAGGGCTGAGTACACATCTCCACCGGAAGTTTGCAGCGCATTAAGTCCATAGAGGATCACGGCAAGTCCGACCGCACTGATACTGATCAGGCAAGCCCTTACCGAGGTATACATACGGCTGCGGGTATCCGGAAAGAGCAGGAGCCCTATCAATCCGATCAGGCCGAAGCCGACCCCAATAAAGAGCAGCAGCCAGATGAGGATATCGATCACCAGCGAACTCATCATTCACTGCTCCCGCAGAATTTCGCACATCCAATGGTTCCGGCAAAAAGAATGAGTGCAAGAACGATCGCCGCGTCAAGGATGAAGAGATTTCCCGAAGTGATACTAAAGACGAGTGCGGCTGCTGCTGTAAAGGTAATGAACGCAGTAAAAGAAACAAGCCGGTCATTCCGCTGAGGTCCGGGAATCACCCTCAGGACCGCACAGAGTGCAAGAAAACCAAAACAGAGTGCAGCAAAAAACCATGTGTCTATCATTTCTTGGAGTACTGTGGGAAAGCGGGGTATTTATCAATACTGCCATCTCGCTCATTTTTATTTCTGCAGAACGAATGTATAGACAGATGCCCCCGTCATATCTTGGGAAGATCCTTTTACGCTGGTGCGATCACTGCCATGCACCGGTCCTTGCTGAAAAGTGTGCCTGCGGGGCAGCGACACGAAGTGTTCCGCTGACGCCCCCGGGCGATGCCCGCCCGGCATTTCCCGCAGATGTCGCGCTTATCAATCAGATCTATACGGACCATTTCGGCGCCCCCCTCATTCCTGACGGTCATCTCGCGCTTCTCAATAAAGTGCCGGATCGTGACCGTATGGAAGAGATCATTGTCGGCGGGGGTATAGCCGGCATAATCCGGTATTTTCCCGAACAAAAGCGCTGGGAACCGGTACCCCGCCCGGAAGCCTGCCTCCTGTTCACACCCAAAAAGCGGTTTGTTGTCATCGATGACGGTGCCATCCCCTTCATCCGTGACCAGGGCATGAGCGTTCTTGCGCCTGGACTGGTCTCCATCGATGAGAATATCAAGGCCGGTGATGAGGTGTTCATCCTGACGCGGGATGGCACCTGCATTGGTGTCGGACGCGCTAAAGTGGACGCAGCTGCCGCGCGTGAATTAACGAAGGGCCAGATTGTCAGGACACGCAGGAATATTGCATCAACGATTGTGCCGGGTGCGGCAGACTGGGCGGATGCCGTCCAGGCGAATGCCGATGTTCTCAGGAAGACAGAAGCATCATCAATCCTGTTTGTCCAGGAAGTTGCCGGGCGCAATATGGATCTGGTGGCAAACGTTTCGTACTCCGGGGGAAAAGACAGCCTTGCAACACTGCTGGTTGTAACGAAAGCAATTGGAAAAGTCCCGATGCTCTTTGCCGATACCGGCCTTGAGTTCCCCGAAACCTATGCCAATATTGATACTGCTGCCCGGCACTATGGGCTTGAGGTCATCCGCACCGATGGATCAACAACATTCTGGGAGACGTTCGAGCGGCAGGGCCCCCCGGCAGTCAATGCCCGGTGGTGCTGCAAGGTCTGCAAGCTGACACCCGTGGGGAACCTGATTAAGGATACCTGGGGCCAGTGCCTCTCGTTCATCGGCCAGCGACGCTATGAATCTGCTTCGCGGGCACAGAGTGAGCGTGTCTGGCGAAACAAGAATGTTCGGGCACAGCTCTCCGCTGCCCCGATACACAACTGGACCGCATTGCACGTCTGGCTGTACCTGATGCAGGAGAAGGCACCGCACAATGTGCTGTATGAACAGCGTCTCGACAGGATCGGATGTTTCATGTGCCCTTCGAGCGATATGGCTTTAATCCACATGATTGAAACGGAATATCCTGAACTCTGGAAAGGCTGGTTAGCGAAACTCGAACAGTATCAGGAAGCCCGAGGATTGCCCGCGGAGTGGATCACGGAAGGGAAATGGAGACTGGTTGAGGGATGTGCCGATGACGAAGATAGCCATTATTGATTATGGCCTGGGAAACCTCCGCAGTGTAATCCGCGGACTGGAAAAAGCCGGGGCACAGGCAGTTATCACCTGCGATGCTGACGAGATCGCATCTGCAGACGGTCTTGTGCTGCCGGGTGTCGGTGCATTCCATGAAGGGATGGAACAACTGGGTTTTTTAAAAGATACCGTCATCGATTCGACCCGTGAAGTTCCCCTGCTGGGGATCTGCCTCGGCATGCAGATGCTCATGGAAACGAGTGAGGAGCATGGAATCCATAAAGGATTGGGACTTATCCCGGGAAACGTGCGCCGGTTCCCCCGGGTTCACGGTCAGAAAGTGCCTCATATGGGATGGAACTCGTTAACCATCACCAATACCGATCACCCGCTGTTTGCCGGATTCGGCAGTGACGAGTACGTATACTTCGTACACTCGTATTATGCCGATACCACACCGGATAACACGCTCACGTCAACACACTATATCTGCCCCTTTGCATCTTCCGTTGGAAAGGATACCACATTCGGGGTCCAGTTCCATCCGGAAAAGAGCGGTGCAATCGGATTGCGTCTGCTGAGCAATTTTATCGGCATGTGTTGATCTCTTCCCTTTTTTCAGCCAGCCTTTCATACTGGTACAGATTCCAAAAGATACCATTTTATTTTCGGCCATTCGATGTTCTAGACATGAAAAGGATCATACTCATCGCATTATTCCTGATGTGTATTACCGGGACGGTATCTGCCTATGGGCTTTACGTCAGCTGCGCAGAAAGCGTTCAGGTGGGTCTCCCGCTGAAATGTTCCATTGACAGCGATTTCCCCCCGGGAACCACGTTCGATATCGTGTTTTACCAGACACAATACACCGCAACCGAAGTGAGTCGCCAGTCTTTAACGATTCAGGACAACAAGCTCACCCAGTACAAACTCCTGGATACTAAGGGTTTGCCCGGTGGCAATTATAAAGTAGAGGTCCAGTATCAGGGAGCAGATGAACCACGGCTTCGCTCTGATTCCCAGACCATGCAGCTGGTAAAACTTATCGACCGGTCCGGGGATGTCACCATCACTTCACCAATAACCCAGAGTCCCGAAGATGCGCTTCGTATCGAAGGGTCAGTCACCAAACTGGGGGATGGAGGAGTGAAAGTTGAGGTGCGGGGACCTGATGGGGGGGTACTTTTTGACTCCTGGATTGGTACAAAAGAGGATCTGCGATCCGGTGCCGGTGTCTTTACCAAACTCGTGGGAGTGACCGGCCCCGGAGATTATGATGTCGCGTTCACCGACACGAAAGGATATATCGGAACGATCACGTTCCACGTTGCAGCCCCGGTAACCCAGTCAATCACGCCGGTATCTACAACCAGTGCGGTGGTTAAAACAACAAAAGCCCCGACCACAGCACCAACACCCTGGCCAACTGCCACACAATCTCCGCTGTCACCGGTAACAGCGTTCGTTGGTATCGCAGCTGCCGGACTTGTTGCCATGTCTGTCACGAAACGACGCTGAAAATAATCTCTTTTTTTGCATCCTTTTGGTGTTACCTGATGTGCTTAATCAGGATCCGCAGGTCAACCTTTTTTTAAGGATTGTTTCTTGAAAATAAAAAAAAATAGAAAAACGGGCTCTGTTGAAACGGGCATAAACGATTCAGTTCACACCCAAACCATGAAAATCGTTTTTATGATTCTTCCCCGCCTCAGGGCCTGCTATGGATATCTTGTATCCATGGGTTCCTGTGGCCTGACGGCCATGAATACTTCCGAGTCACGGCGGGGCGCAATGAGGTTTTAGTATTTTTGTCATTGAACCGCCGCGGGGCGCCCTTTGAGGTCGGCGGAGTTTATCGTATATGGGGGAGAGTGGGTGTCATCCTCATATCAGCCGCAGAGAATAGACAAGCAACGGGAAAGAGAGGAATTAACAGAATCCAAAAACATAAAAAAACCGTGTCTGCTTTAACGTCGTTTCCAGAGATATGCCTCGTAACAGAGCAAGACAAAAATAACCATCACCCCGCCAAGAAAGAATGCCAGTGCGGTATCCGGTATAAGGGGAAACGCGGAGGTTGCAGTCCCGGGAGGGATTTGAGAAAACGAAGTTATTGCTTCCGGGACTGGTGTGAAATTTGCAGCACCCGTTTCAGAAATTCCTTTTGCCCCGGCCATCCAGACGTCGGGAGTTGTCGTGGCATTTACTGTGTACCCGTCAGCCGCTGTTTTCATGGCATATGCACTCCCGGACTCCTGCACAGCCATGCGGGGAACTGCATTCAGGCTGCTGCGCATCATGCTCTCCGATCCAAAGAGGGAAGACATGATTGCGATAACAACCGAGCCGAAGGCAACAATGCCGAACAAGGAGGCATATTTCAGCAGCAGTGAACGCACATTGGACTGCCGGGGTGCAACAATGAGGAGCTGGTTAGTGAGCGAATAGAGTTTCACCTCCCGCCCTTTGACACTGTATTTTGTTTCTGAAACTGACAGAAGTCCCGCATCGAGCAGGTTTTCCACATGATATTTTGCCGTGGTCATGGGAATGGCGAGCCGTTCGGTAATATCCGTCAGGCTCTTCTGGCCGTCACAGAGGAGCTGGAGGATATCGCTTGCCGTCTGGCTGCCCATGGCTTTGGCTATCTTCTGTGCCCGTTCATCGCCCGGTTCTAAAACTACAACCTCCTCTGCCATGATTATTCGTTACGGTCAGCCCTGCAGGGCGGCAATAATCCGTTCACGCCCGACTTTCAGGGCAAGGTCAATCTGGTTTGCATCAGGACCGCCACCCTGTGCCATCGTAGGTTTGCCCCCGCCTTTTCCGCCGAGCAGGCTGCACACCTGACCGATAATATCTCCGGCATTTACCCGGGGTTCTCCGGATGCGAGAACAACTCTTACCGATTCCCCCAAACCTGCAAGAAGGGCTACACCGCCTTTTTCTGATACGGAGGTAGCCAGTTGTGCAAGTTCCTTCTGGGGGAGATCGATGCGCTTGATCACGACAGGAATACCTCCCATCGATTCGGCAACGAGGGACTGCATCTCCAGCTCAACCACTTTTGAGCTCATGCGTTCGATCTCTTTTTTCTGGTCTTTCCATTCCGAAAAGAACCGGTTCACGGTTGCCGGCAGGTTATCCGGCTGGACGGACAGGACTTCAGCTGAAGAAGTGACGATCTGTTCGAGATGCTGCATATAGTAGATTGCAGCAACACCTGCGGTAAACTCGATCCGTTCGATACCGTCCTGGATATGTTCCACCCGGATGATCTTGATGACCCCGACTTCGCCGGTGGTCCGGCAGTGGGTGCCGGCACAAGCTTCGATATCACCGGCAACTTTGACGATCCGGATATCCCTGCCGGGCGGGACGCCGCCCTGGTACAGGGAGAACCCGTATTTCTGTTCGGCTTTGGTCCGGTCTTCTGTCGTGATCTCGACCGGCTGGCTTGCCATGATCATGCGGTTTGCCGAAGTCTCTATCCTGCGGAGCTCATCCGGCGTGATGTGCTTGAAATGCCGGAGATCCATGCGGGAACTTTCGCTGCCTTTCTGGGCTCCGGCCTGGTGAATATGCGCACCGAGCACTTCCTTTGCGGCATGGAGTACGATATGGGTGGCCGTGTGATGGCGCATCAGTGACCAGCGCCGCTCTTCATCCACCATTCCCTTGACCCGGTCGCCGCGCTGCAGGATACCGCCGCTGATGTGGTGGAGGATCACTTCACCGACTTTTATCACATCGTCAACCCTGACCATGCTGTCGGAGCTGACCATGGTGCCGGTGTCTGCGGGCTGACCGCCACCAAACGGGTAAAAGAGCGTCTGGTCGGTGACTGCATACCCGTCAAAGAAATCCAGTACAACCGCTTCGAATTCGACATCAGACGGCTGCTCATAGTATAGTTTTTTTGTCGGGGGGAGTCCAAGTACCCGTTCATCATACTTTGCCGTCGTATCAACTTCTGCTTCCTTTTTCGATTCGGAATGCATGTCGGCAACCATGGAGTAGAAATTGTCGGGCAGGTCGACGACTGCGCCTTCTTTGGTGGCAATATCCTTGATCATCTCCGGCTGGATGCCATGCGAGTCGTACAGGGTGATAATCTCGCTTAAAGGCACACGCTGACTCTTGGCCCTGTATGTCTTTGCAATCTTCTGGACAATCCGGGTTCCGCGCTCGAGCGTTGACGCATATTTCTCGGTCTCGCGTTCGGCAATTTCCCGGACAACGCCGATATCCTGCTCGAACTTTTTCATGCCGATGATGCGGGTCTGCTGTTCGATCAGATCTGCCAGTGGTTCTTCGATCTTGAGATCGGTCATCATCCTCAGGGTACGGCGGATAACGAGCCGTGCAAGATACCCTTCCCGCACATTGGACGGTACGATACAGTCACCGAGCATATAAGCAAGGCACCGGGTGTGATCCACCGTTGCGTACACCTTCTCGATAGGGGTGATCATCCGGTCAAGTTTTTCCGGCGAGATATCGATGGCTGCTGCCACTTTCTTCCGGAGCTGGAAGAGGTTGGTGCCGGAGATATCCATGAGACCGGCGAATTTTGCATTGAGCGAGAGGAGCTTGGTGTAATCCTTGTTGTCAAGCATGTGGGAGAGACCGGCTGCACCCATGACCCGGCTCACCATCTCCGGAAATACCGCATCGTAGATCGTAGGCGACCCCTTTGAAGCCCAGACCAGTCGTTCCAGCCCATAGCCGGTATCGACAATCCGCAACTTCATCGGGTAGTACATCTCGCCCTTGAGATCGTACCCCTTTTCAGCAGTCTTCTGGCGCCCGAGGCTCATAAACACGAGCGTGGCAATCTCAAGACCGCCGATCAGCACCTCGACACTGGGGCCGGCATTCCCGCCGCCAATCCACGGGCTCTCTTTGAATGTCACTTTATTCAGATCGCCACCAATGGATGCGATGAACTGGTCGCAGAGCTCAACCGTCCGGTCCTTCCAGTAAATCTCTTCTGACGGCGTGTTGAAGGCGTGGTGTGCCATCATCTCAAAGGTGGTCAGGTGTCGTCCTGATCTGCCGACCGAGTCGAGATCATTGAGCCGGATGCAGGGTTGGGAGATCGTGAGCGGGTTTGCCGGCGGGGGGACGATCCCGCTGGTGACAAAAGGCTGGAAATCCGCGATCGATGCGATGGTTAAGTAAATATCATCTCTCCACCGTGCTGCTACCGGGTAGCGCTCGATCCGGGTGTGCCCCTGTTTCTCAAAAAATGAAAGATAAGCCTCCCGCATGGTATCGAGATTGTGCGTTTTGAAGACCGGTTCGCCAATAAAATTGTACGGTTCGCAGGGTGCATCACCACAGATCTCACGCGCATGGTCACGTGTCCAGAATGCAGACCCGCAAGCCTTGCAGATCTTGCGGACCATTCCCTGTTCTTTAAAATAATCCAGCTGGTATTCCTCTTCGAGCATTAATTGCACATCCATGGAGCAGAGATCATGAAATTCCTGTGAAATAGCAAACCAATTACCTCATACGGCACGGAAAGTATCATTCCTTGAGCAGTAATTTTAGGATCCGGGCAGGATCGAGTTATCGGTCCGGTGTAATGGCTTTGCTGATATCCATCTATGATTCTGACCGTAAAGGCAAAAGGATTTCCGATGAGGGGAGGGGTGTGTCTCTAGTTTTGCTCATCGCAAAAAAACCTGTCCATGAGGAGTGTGCCTGAGATGACCGCAACACTAATGTCATACACCGCTCAGTCTTTTGTATGGAGGCTCGTGCTGAGAAACATTTCGATAAAGGTGCAGATTTTGCCAAACTCGGAGATCTTGAGAAAGCGATTGCCTTGTTTGATAAGGCGCTTGTCCTTGAACCCGAAAACGACATGGTCTGGGTTCTCCGGGGATCCCTGCTGAATGAACTCTGCCGGTACTCAGATGCCCTCACCTCATATGATAAAGCGCTTGCCATCCGGCCGGACTATGACGTGGCATGGTATAACCGGGGCACGACATTGCGTAAACTCGGACGGTTTACCGATGCGGTAACCTCTTTTGACAAAGCGCTGGCAATCAATCCTGCATATCCCAGTGCAAAAAAGGACCGGGAAATGGCGCTTCAGGAGCGGGATAATTCCCCGTGCCGATGAATGATGATGAGGGTATTTTTCTCTGCCGTCAGCTGAGTTGATCAACGTACCAGGAATCGACAGGAGTGAACTGGCCGGTCGTGAGTGCGATCTGCACCGCGAGCAGGTGCCAGCAGGTCCTGCCCCGGTACAGGAAATCCCGGCAGGTGCAGAAATCCTCGTCCACGACATACTCCGCGGTCCTTCCTTCAACAACAAAAAAATCCCGGTACTGCTTGATCTTGCCGGCATCGATGGCTGCAAGAGCTTTTTTGCCCCGGGCTCCAAAGGCCGCTTCAATCTCTGCACGCAGGGTTGCATCCAGCGCGTGCTTTTCCTTCATCCGTTCCCAGAGATCGTTCATGGGATGGAATGAAGCCGGGGGGGATCATCGATGTACTGCCAGCCTTTCCGGGCAGCAAGGCGGCGCATGGCCGGGGCTTCCAGCGCGTAATGGGTTGCTTCAATGCAGGGCAGGGGTGAGGAACGGGCAACAGAGTGTTTCAGCTCCGCAGAAAGGAAAGCATCGGCCCCCGCTTCTTTTGCTGCGGTAAGGAATGCGGGATCAAATCCGCTGCCGGCAACCATTGCGAGGCGGGACAGGGATGAGAGTTCTCCCCAGATCCGGATATTTCCTCCCAGGCGCCGGGCCAGTTCATCTATCGGGATTGTACAGGTGCCAATGATACCCGGTGAGAGCGAGACCAGATCTTTTACTGACAGGAGTTCAGCCAGCGCATCGTTCACCCCTTCCGGTGCGTGATCGAAATTGGTATGCATGACATAGAGATTCATATCTGCCGCGAGCAGCTGGCGCATCAGCGATGCGGTTGGCCCGGTCAGTGCGGTCACCGGTGTCCATAATGGCGTGTGATGAACGACAAGCATATCCGCTCCTGCTTCAACCGCCCTGCTGACCACCGCATCTGTCGCGTCTAACGCACAGCAGATAGTATTGATATCCGGCCGGCCTTCGACAATCAGGCCGATCCTCCCGCAATCGAACTCCTCGGCGAGATTGGGTGGGGCCAGTTGTTCCATCTCGTCAATGAAGGCACGCACATGCATACTGGTGATTGGGCGCCGGGGGTTAAAAATCATATATTACTAATGGTAATAACGATTGTATTAAATATGCATTAAAGCGTATTTCTGGATATGCACAAGTCGATCAGCCAGATCAATGAGCGGATCCGAGACGGCAGTGCGCGGGTGGTTACCGCAGAAGAGATGCCTGCGATCGTTGCCGAACTCGGTGAACAGGGAGCTTTAAAAGAAGTGGATGTGGTCACTACCGGCACCTTTGGTGCCATGTGTTCATCCGGTGCGTTTTTTAATTTCGGGCATGCGGAACCGCCTATCCGCATGGAGCGGATCTGGCTGAATAATGTTGAAGCCTACGGGGGACTGGCGGCAGTTGACACGTATATTGGTGCAACGCAGCAGTCCGATACCCGCGAAGATGAGTATGGCGGTGCGCATGTGCTCGAGGATCTTGTGGCAGGAAAATCCGTAGAACTCCGTGCAAGTTCCCGCGGCACGGACTGTTACCCGCGCCGCACGATTACCACCGAGCTGCTGCTGGAAAATGTAAACCAGGCAATCATGTGCAACCCGCGCAATGCCTACCAGCGCTACAATGCTGCCACCAATACCACGGATCGTACCCTTCACACCTACATGGGAACGCTGCTGCCCGGTTGCGGCAATGTCAATTTCTCGGGTGCGGGCCTGCTCAACCCGCTCTCGAATGATCCGCACTGCCGGCTGATCGGCAGTGGTGTCCCGATCTTTTTATGCGGTGCACAGGGTATGGTAGTTGGCGAGGGTACCCAGCATTCACCGGCGGGAGGGTTTGGAACGCTGATGGTTACCGGTGATTTAAAGCAGATGTCTCCGGACTATATGCGGGCAGCGACCATGACCGGTTACGGGGTTACGCTGTATGTGGGTCTCGGTATACCCCTGCCGGTACTCGATATTGATGTCGTGCGGGCAACTGCCGTGCGTGATGAGGATATCAGCGTTGACATCCTGGATTATGCAGTTCCGAGCCGGAGCCGGCCTGTACTCCGGAAAGTCAGCTATGCAGAATTGCGCAGTGGTTCGATTGACCTGAATGGAGAAGAGGTAAAAACATCGTCCCTGTCCAGTTTCCGCCGGGCACGGAAGGTGGCTGCGGAACTGAAAGGATGGGTTGAACAGGGAAAAATGCAGCTGGCTCTTCCCACGCGCCCGATTGATGCCAAAAAAGTATCAAGACCAATGCACCAGAGCACGCTGGGCCCCCGCGTCCTTGACATCATGGACCGGCAGGTCGTTAGTATCCATGAAGATGAAGAGATCAAGACTGCTGCAAAAAAACTGCTCAAGGGCGAGACCAACCATCTCCCGGTGATCAATGCAGCCGGCATACTGGTTGGCATTGTTACCACCTTTGATATCTCCAAAGCAGTGGCAAATCCCGGAAAGGCACATCTCGTCAAGGATATCATGAAGACCAAAGTGATCACGGCAAAACCTGACGAAGCTGTTGATATCGCAGTGCAGAAACTCGAGAAGCATAACATTAGCGCGCTACCGGTTGTTGATGCAGAGAACCATGTGCTGGGTATCCTGACCGCGATGAATCTCGGGAAACTGTTTGGCGGGAGGTGGCTGAAATGAAACTGCTGGTGAATTTCTCACGCGGAAAAGGTCGGAAGCCGATCATTGCGCAGGTTGTCCGGGATACCGGTGTGCTCATCAATGTAGAACGTGCTGTTATCGACTCCTCGGAAGGAGAGGCACTCATCGATGTACCGGATGACCAGTGTCAGCTCGTGCGCGATTCGATGACCAGCATGGGCGCAACCGTACACCTTCTCGAAAACGGTGTGAACCTGAACGAGAGCGAATGCGTTGACTGCGGAGCATGTATCAGTATCTGTCCCCGCGAAGTCTTCTCGTTCGATCCTGACTGGAAGCTCAGCCTTGATGAGAAACGGTGCGTGCTCTGCGGCAAGTGTGTCGATGCCTGCCCGTCCCATGCCCTTACCCTGCCGGTATGATCCGCGAACGGTTCTCGTACCGGCAGACGTTCGCGATAATCCTTGCGGATGAACCGGAACATATCGGGGCTGCAAAAACCGGGATGCTTGCAGCGCGACAGGTGCTGGAAGCGTATATTGCCCGCGATCCTTTTTTCTCCACCACCTTCGATCCCTACACGCCAGACTCGGATGAGCTGATTATCATCCGTATGGCAGATGCAACCCGGACAGCCGGTGTCGGGCCGATGGCGGCAGTTGCCGGCGCGATTGCGTGGGCGGGTATTGAAGCGATGCAGGAAGCCGGTGCGGTATTCGGTGTAATCGACAACGGGGGCGACATCGCGCTCATCTGCGACCGGCCGGTACGGGTAGGAGTACATGCGGGAACCGCTGCGCTCTCCAACCGGATCGCCTTTGTTGTGCCTCCGCAGGATTCGGTTCTCGGCATCTGCACCTCCTCTGCAACAGTCGGACCTTCGATCTCCTTTGGCGTGGCCGATGCGGTCACGGTCTTCTCCCGTAATGTTGCCCTTGCAGATGCGTGGGCCACTGCGGTCTGCAACCAGATCCGTCCGGACAATCAGTCGGTGCTTGACCAATGTAACCCAAATGATGTACGCGGGATATTTGCAATCATGGGGGATCAGCATGTCACCTGGGGAGTGTTGCCCCCCATTGTGAGTGCGGATGTGGATGAACGGTTGATCAGTGCGGGGGACCGGTGAGAGACGATTTTAAACGGCTATTATGCCGGGAATGCACCGGGCCCGGAGTGTTTCTCTCCCCGGCACTGTGATCGATTACACGGCAGTCGTGAAAAAAGGTTATCCGGCTTCCAGGAAAACGACATCAGGTAAATCCCTGAAATGCTTATCCCCGGTCACAATAGTATGGCTGCCCTGTTTTGCGGTCGCAAGGATAATCGCATCCGCAATTCCTCCGTGGATCTCTTTATGGCGCAACATTCCTGCCATTGTTGCGATCTCCCGGCTGATGGGAATCAGGGTGCAATAATTCAGCATCTCACAAATCCGATCCTCAACCATAGTCTTTCCCTGGGATGCATACCGCTGTGACACTTCAGCAATGGTGATGGTTGAAATAATAAGATCGTTTCCCGATTCAATGTAATATTTAGCCGGCGATTCCGGATGGTTCCAGTAATCGATCCATGCCCAGGTATCAAGAAGGTATGCGATAGGGATCATCCTCCTCTCGTTCAAAGGTGCCGCCGCTGGGGAAACGCCCGGCTGATGAGGGCAGGTTCTTCCTCCGCTCCTTAAAGAGGAAACTGATGGCATCATCATAGGTGTCAAGGTGCTCCATTTCCTTGACCTGATCAAGGGTCATTTTTGTCAGCTGACTGATCTGGATGGTGCTCTTGGGATTTTTTGCCTTCTCCTTCCGGGAATGAACCGGTTTGATGGATGCCCGTTGACGCGGGCTGTCCGGAGCCTGAATCCTGGCAGTTGCCTTTGGCATAATCTGTATACTATAGTTTGTAGTTTAAAATATTTTTCTTTGGATGATTTGCTGATGGGATTTGTGCGGGAGTTTTATTTTGTTATTGAGGATAAAAAGATCGAAGCCAATACTATTCCCGGCCAATCATGAGAATTTTGAGTTTCAATCCTTGTTCTCTTGGATGATTCGCTCGAAGCAAAGAAAATCGATCCTCAAGTGCGAAGCAAGCCCGGTCTCAATCCACACACCTGCGAAAGTGTGACCCGCACAACACCATACGTCGGCAAAACCCATTCTTCCCTCGCCCTAACCAAAAACCCGGATCCATCCCCGGAAAAAATGACCTTCACATTCGCATCCCGGCAGCCTTTTCGGGTGCCGGATGGAGTAAACTACATAGCGAAAATGCCTCGATTTTAAGGCCCTTGGCGGGCTTTGAGAGAGGGCGTTTCCGCCTTTATTTTGGCAAACAGGGCGCGAAACGAGCGGATTTTCTACAGGAACCAAAACGGAGGGTTTATCGGGGTTTTCCGGTACAGGAATTTTGTAAACGGAGCCTGGAATGGGCTTATTTGAGCTCATGATCCAATCCCTTGAAATGTACATACCAGCGGTAAAGGAGTCATGAAGAGGGAGATCAATTTTTTACGCACACGATTTTTAAAAAATCCCCCCGGAAAAAAAGAGTCTCCCATTCGCATCCCGGCAGCCTTTTCGGGTGCCGGATGGAGTAAACTACATAGCGAAAATTGCCTCGATTTTAAGGCCCTTGGCAGGCTTTGAGAGAGGGCGTTTCCGCCATTATTTTGGCAAACAGGGCGTGAAATGCGCGGATTTTCCACAGAGGCCGAAACGGAGGGTTTTTCGGGGTTTTCCGGTACAGGAATTGTGTAAACGGAGCCTGAAACGGGCTTATTTGAGCTCAGGGGATGGGCACCCTGAAACCATATTTCTGACAAGGGAGAAATTATGGATGAGTGACCGAGATTTCCCGATTTCAATCCGCACACCCGCGAAGGGTGTGACTGCCAATTCGACACTTTTTCTTGATCCCAAAAAAAATGATTTTTTAAAAACCGCTCATGACTGCATCATTTTCCAAATCAGCCTCCTCGTGTATCAATACGTTGAATATGTTTCAGTTTATGAATAATTTCATCGACTTGAAATGAGATCAGAAGACCCCGGCAATGATCGATAAAATTGCGGATCATCCATGGACTTGGGGAGAATTTTTGTCTCATCATGTTCAGTTGTAGATTAGGTCACAACCCAAAAGAGCCTGTCAGCGCACTTTTCCGGGTTCAGATTATAGACATTCAAGATAAACAGCGGGGGAACCATCGCACTATATCAAATATTTTTAATATGCCGGTTATAAATTCCCCTTCATTCAACGGGACCCGTACGGGTAAAAAGATACCCGCCATTATACAAAAAAATTATTCCGGAAAACACGGCAGATAACCAGAAATCCGTCCGGCTCCGGTCACCGGTATTCCGGGCTCTCCAGAAATGTCTTGCCCTGCCCGTACGCGGATTTACCGGAGAACGTGGCCACTACCTTATCGCCATCGCTGATAACGATGATGGGTTTTCCTTCCCGGATGCCAAAAAACATTTCCAGGAGATCTGTTTCTTCGACCATAAGACCCCCGCGAAGGGCAGATGCCGGTTCAAGGTCGAGTCGTTCCTGTACCAGCATATCCGGTTCAATGCGGAAAAAATAATAAAAAACCTGGTACGCATTCAGCTGATCTGATACTAAAAGTTCGTCCCGCACAAGTTGATCGAGCGCATCTATGCCCCGGGCAAGCAGTGCCATATCATCATCAGCATCTTCCAGCAGGCGATCCGCAATAGCAACGAGCTGGGAAAACGGGATGCCTGCCTCTTTCTCACTCATGAGCAGTTATTGGATGCGGACGCATAAAATATCCCGTACCGGTGACCCTGCAATAAGAGATCTGACACAATGCTTATTCTCCATTATGGGGAATGAGTAAAGGTGAAAGATGAGGATATCGACTGGATAATCTACCATATCATTGCCCGGGAACCTTCGGTTATGACAGGAAATCTGGCTGCCGCAAGCGGACTTGATGCAACAACTATCGAGTCCTCACTGGTCCGCCTCCAGCGGGCATTCCTGATCGAGCGGACTGAATATTCGGTACGGGCGCTCAGCTTCGGTGAATCCCTCATAAAAACCCAGGTAAAGTATTCTGATGATCTCCCGTTTGTTCTGGAAAACGGCGTGATAAAGGAGAAGAAACGATAACATGACTGAACACGAAGTTGCCATCCTCCGCATCGGCCACCGCCCCGAACGCGACCAGCGGGTGACTACGCATGTAGGCCTTACAGCACGGGCGCTGGGTGCAAAAGGCATGTATCTTGCCGCTGCCGACAAGGGTGTGGTGGAGAGTATCGGCGATGTGGTTGAACGCTGGGGCGGTGAGTTCTTCTGCCAGGATAATGTGAAGTGGCGCACCTGTATCAAGGAATGGAAGGCGCAGGGTGGTGTCGTTGTTCACCTCACCATGTACGGCCTCAACCTGCCCGATGTGATCGGAGAAATCAGGCCTCACAACAAGATCCTCGTCATCGTAGGTGCCGAAAAAGTACCTGGAGATATCTACGGCCTTGCGGATTACAATGTAGCCGTTACCGGCCAGCCCCATTCTGAGATTTCGAGCCTGGCACTCTTTCTCGATAACCTCTTCTTAGGAAAAGAGTTTGCCTGCGAATTTCCCGGCGCACAGATCCAGATTATCCCGACGCGCGTGGGGAAACAGACGGTGGAACGGTGAAAGGCAGGGTACTGGTCGCAGGTTTTGCAACACGCCATGTAGCGCAATCCGCATTCCATGCAGGCTATGAAGTCTGCGCTGTGGATCATTTCTGCGATCAGGACCTTTCCTGGTACACAAAAGACCGGATACGATTCGAAGATCTTGCTGATCTCCCTGATGCGATGGATCAGATGAGTCACCGACATTCGTTTGATCTGCTTGTGGTCACGTCCGGCGCTGAGGAACTTCCCAGTTCGATTCCACTCTGCGGCACTCCCAGGGAACATGTGGCACGTTTCATGGATAAACTGGATATCCAGCATTTCTTCGAATTGAATAACATACCGGTTCCCCGGCTTCTCAATGACGATGAATATCCTGCCATGGTCAAACCCCGGCGTGGTGCCGGAGGATGGCGCAATGCAGTTGTCACCACTGCTGCTGAACAAAAAGCCTGGGAACTCCTCTACCCGGATGCAGAATATATCCGGCAGGAAATGATTACCGGGATTCCGGCAAGCGTGTGCTGCGTTACGGACGGCACACGGGCACGGGCAATCGCATCAAATGAACAGATCCTCCGTGGCAATGGCGAATCCTCGTTTGGTTTCTGCGGGTCCGTTACACCGTTCGATCACCCGCTTTCCGGGCAGATGATGGAGATGGCCGAACAGGTTGCAGCCGCGAGTGGCTGCATCGGCACCATAGGCATTGATTTTGTAATCGGCGCTGAGGGGCTGCATGCAATTGAGATAAATCCCCGTTTCCAGGGGACCGTAGATACAGTGGAGCGGGCGCATGGGTGCAATCTTTTCCAGTACCATGTCGCTGCATGCGCGGGTTTCCTTCCACCTGTTTCTCCTTCAATAAAACAGGTTGCCGTACGCAGCATCCTGTTTGCTGACAGGAATTGTACCGTAAAAGCCGATCTCAAACACCTGCGATCGTATATTGCAGATATCCCTCACCCGGGTGCAACATTCGAAGCAGGACAGGCGATTGTGAGTGTATATGGCTGGGGAGAGACTCGTGATACAGCATGTGCCTTGCTGGATAAACATATTAGCACCGTTAAACAATACATACGGTGATGGTTCCTGCAAACGACGTGCTTGGTGATCCGGCAGTACGGGCATATCTTCATAGGCTGGTTGGCGATGAAGGGCTCAATCTTCTTGAACGCTTCCCCAAAGAAGGCGAACACAGCGATGAAGATCTTGCTGCAAGTACGGGTATCAACTTAAATACCGTGCGGCACACGCTCTACACCCTGTATGAAAAGCGTCTGGCCGAATATCACCGTATCAAGAATAATGAGACCGGCTGGCTTACTTACCTCTGGCAGCTGCGCCCCGATCATATCTTTGATGCTATCCGCGAGGATATGGGACTCGTGCTGGAAAAACTCTCGCGCCGCGAGAAGTACGAAGAAGAGAACGACTTTTTCATCTGCAAGGATTGCCACCTCATATTTACCTTTCCCCTTGCGATGAACAGTGATTTCAAATGCCCTGCATGTGATCAGCCGATGGGACATTTTGACAATGAGATGCTCTTAAAATCGCTCAAGCATCGCATCGACTCAATCAAAAAGTCGCTCGGCCATGCCTGATCAGACAAGAGAAAACTATGAAAAAATGCTGCGCGATGCCGGGTGCAGCGAAAAAGTCATTGCCCACTGCAGGGCAGTGACAGATTGTGCGTGTGAATACGCACAGCACAATCCCTCGATTGATTTTTCTTTGGTACAGGCAGGTGCCATGCTGCATGATATCGGACGGGGTAGCACCCACACGATTGCACATGCACAGCAGGGTGCAGATCTCCTGCGGGCCAAAGGTTTTTCTGAAAAAGTTGCCCGTATCGTTGAGTGTCATACCGGTGCAGGACTGACAGCTGACGAATGTTCACTGCTGGGATTGATTCCACGGGATTGCATGCCTGGAACCATTGAAGAGAAGATTGTCTGCCATGCTGACAACCTGTGTGCCGGTTCCCGGAGGATGAGTATTGAGCAGAGTATCAGTCAGGCATCTCACCTTCCCCGGAAGGTAAGAGAGAGGATGTACCAGCTTGCAACTGAAGTCGAACTTCTCTGCAAATAAAAAAATTAAACGGTTTTTCTTTTATTGCCCTGTGCGGCTTATATGATAACCTGTTTTACCTGCGGCAGTGCCCGGATCTGCTCAATAACGCCCAGAGGCAGGGGTTCTTCAACGATGATCACCAGTTTCGGTTCCTCGGAAAATTGCGGATCGGTGACAAATATCTGCCGTATGGAAAGAAGGTGATCGGAAAGTACGCGTACAGCAGCCCCGACAATCCCGCGCTCATTGGCATTCTTGGGAAGCACGACAATTACGGTAAACCCGAGTGATTCGGCAACCCTGCTCAGGTCCGGAGTAGCCCGCATATTCAGAAAAATATCCCTGAGTAACGGGCGCTCAAGAATGCGTCGAGCTGTTGAATCTACCACCCGACGGTCTGATCCGATCGCTTTTGCGACAGCCGTTGCCGGCATCTCGATACCATTGCAGCTGATCCGGCCATCCTCTGTCACCCCAAAACCGTTTTCAAGAAGGAACCGCACCACCCGGCTCTGTGAAGGCGAATCAGCAAATTCACTGATGATATCAGACCACATACTCACCACTGGGTATGACGCATATAAATATACATCTATGTAAATCCGGAGTCATCAAGGTACATGAAATTTTTTCAAGGCCCGGCCAACCGCAATAATTTGTAATCGCACAAAAAACCAATCCAAATCTCCGGTTATTCCGGGCGATCAGACGCTTACCGAACATAACATTCTTTTAGATGGACAACCTCTTTGTTATGGCACAAAAGCGAGGGTAGCCAAGCCAGGTCAAAGGCGCTAGGTTGAGGGCCTAGTCTCGTAGGAGTTCTTGGGTTCGAATCCCATCCCTCGCATTGCTGTTTTGAAACTTTTCATTGTTAACCCCGGTTGACGTATCTTCAAAAACGTTATTTTGACAAGATTCATTATTTTATCCAACACAAAAATTGTCATGAAAAAGACCGGGATCACAATAGTTGCTCTTCTTGTTATAACAGCAATTTTTTTATCAGGTTGTACTTCACCATCTTCATCACCTGCGCAACAATCCGCTTCGCTAAAAACGGGTACGGAGTTTGATCACCTGTTGCTCTCTCCAGAAGATCTGCCCCAAGGATTGGTACGGGCAGCTGACGGACCTATGCAGGCATCGGATGTCACCGGCACTATGAGAAATTTTGGATGGCAGCGGGGACATCGCACCCTGTATGCAGATGCAATCCCGCTCACGGATAAATCGAAGGTAATGGAGCAGGATATCATGATCTTCGATGAGGCAAATGCTTCTGCGATGCTGGAGGAACACAAGAGGTCCTTTACTGACATAAAGAGCACTGATATAACTGCACTGCTCCTTCCCGACCCGAATCTGGGAGAAAAAAGTTTTGCCATAAAGGTTACGACTACGAGTACGACGGGAGCAGAAACATACTTCTATGTAATCGGGTTTGTAAAATCCGGCAAATATGAGGTATTCTCATTCGAAGGAACTCCCGCAACATACCCGGCATTTTTGCACCTTGCGGAGCGGGCAGCAGATAAAATACGGTAAGTGTAGCGATTCGGTATATTACTATTTTAAAAAAAACTAACGATAGGGGGATTATTTACCCGTTTTTTTTTAATTATCTGGGAATTAAAATTGCATGGGTGGGGTAATGAGTTCTTAAGAGTTATACCCGCAACAGAGAAATTACCGTTCAATGAGCCGTATATGTTCATCGGTTTTTTTCGCCAGATCGGCTTGTCCCTGCAATCGTGCAACATCCGACATTGCTTCGAGTACATGCACGGACTCTTCGAGAAATGAGAGAATATCTGCGGGAAATACTTCTATTCCGTACTCGTCCTGCAGGAAAACGGCGATCTGCCGGTGATCGAGCCCGTTCTCGCGGAGCTCAATGACTTTTTTCGAGAACTTTTTTTCCGGGCAGCCGCAGAGGGGGGAATCCTTACAGGTGCAGCGGAGAAAATCGTTAAAAAAAGCAAGGATCTGGTCTCTCACGCCATAGTCAAGTGAATCATAATCCAGGCGCGAACAGAGTGCTTCGAGCATGGTGCCGGAAAATGCAAGCTCAGGAAGGCGATAGCCGGTGAGCCGCTCAATTTTTTTTGCATTCCGGAACCGTGCCCGGTCAGCGATCAATCCTCGTCTCCTGTTGTCTCATCAAAGTTCTTTAACGAAGTCATTGCTTCGCCCATCCGCTCGCACTCGATCAGCCATTCATCAAAAAGCGTGGTCTGTTCAACATCGTCTTTGACATATTTGCTGCAGCAGGTTGCGCCGTCGATAACAGCGGCACCGATATTTGATACCGTTTCAAGCGCTTTTTCCATGTCCTTCTCTACTTCAGCCTTGCCTTTCTTGACCAGTGTCTTGATGTCCTTGTCAAAACCCCCGGCAAGATAGAGCCGGCAGGATGCAAAGAGCGCCAGTTTGGGGAGCTGGAGAAGCTCCACAAGCTCACCAAGCTCACCTTCGGGAGCAGGGGACATGACGATTGCCTCGACCTGCGAGAGTTTGTCAACTGCCTCTTCAAAGGTATACCGCTTGTTCTGGTAGAGCTTGATGATCTTTAAGACAGAAACAGTGATGTCGACTGAGAATCCGTCAAGTATCCGGAATCCTTCGGGCAACTCTTCACTCTTGGGGTCAGATTCAAAACTCGCTTCTTTGAGGGATTTTAACCAGTTGTCCCAGCGTTCCTGGTTGTAAAAAATATAAAACAACTTCAGCGGTTCAGCCTCGATTTTCTTACTCGCCTTTTTCGCCATTTCAGTACACTATTCACTCTCCTGATTAAAGGATTTCGTTGTCAGTACTCTTTTTTTAACAACAAATCCCGTAAAAACAGTACTTGAAAATGAAAAAACATCCGCAAAAACAGTCTGTCACCGCCAATGGTTATCTCCCTTGAATATCAATAGTTCATAAGAATATGCAAACCGGCCAAGAAAACTGCAGTTCAAAACGGCTCGTAATGGTACGATACGGCGAGCTGTTTTTAAAAAGCGAACCGGTGAAACACCATTTTATCGGATTGCTCTTACGAAATATCGGAAAAGCACTTGCCGCGTCAGGGCTGCGTGGACATTACGAAACGCCCCGGGGGCGTATCCTGATCTTTGGCGATGAGCCCGAAAAAATAGCCGATATTGTCTCGCGTATTTTTGGGATTGTCGATGTCAGCATCTGCATAAAAACCGGGGGTCATATCGATGATCTCTGCACAGCAGCAATTACCCTGGCAAAAGAACACCTTTCAGCGGGTATGAGTTTTGCCGTCCGGGCAAAACGCCAGCAGAAGACAGGACTTGACAGCCAGGTACTGGGTGCCCGGATAGGTTCTGCAATCTATGAGCAGATTCCCGGCCTGCACGTTGACCTTGATCATCCTGATTACGAGGTCTTTGTCGAAGTGAGGGATTTTGGCGGACTGGTATATGATTCACGGATTACATCCCCCGGTGGATTGCCCTGGGGAACGCAGGGGCGGGCGCTGGTACTTCTCTCCTCGGGGATTGATTCACCAGTAGCATCATGGCTTGCCATGAAACGCGGGTGCGAGATCACCCACATTCATCTTGACGGTGGCCGCTGGGCCGGGAGCGATGTAAAGGCGGCAGCAATCGAAAACCACCGCCGGCTCTCGCGCTGGTGTGCCGGTAATCCGCTCATGATGGTGATTGCAAACAGCGAGCCCCTGTATGACCGTATGCAGGAGCTCCGTATCCCACCGAGATACCGGTGCGTGATCTGCAAGCGGTTCATGCTGCAGGTTGCTTCCCGCCTCATGCAGCACGAAGGTGCCCTGGCAATTATTACCGGTGAAAATCTCGGGCAGGTAGCTTCCCAGACGCTGCCCAACCTTTCTGTTATTTCAGAAGGATTAACCGTACCGGTGCTCCGCCCCCTCATCACGTACGACAAGGAAGAGACCATCACCCTGGCCCGCCGCATAGGCACGTTTGACACGCACCCGGGCGATCTTGCCTGCCGGGCAGTCCCCAAGATGCCCGCAACTGCTGCTGTACTGGAAGCCATTCTGGAATGCGAGCAGAAGATGGAGATCACCGCCATTATCGACAAGGCATGTACGGAACTGAAGTATGTTACGGCACTGAACAGTGAGATCGTTTCAGACTTGTAAGATCCCTGCCTGTCACAACCAACAATTATACTATCGTGCTGCCATCTTTCCTGTACGGGTGCAAATGCCGGAAAAAAACCATGCGGGCTATATTACACTCTATAACTCCGGAGAGCTGGCCGAACGCATCGATCGGGCCTATGATATTTTAAAATCCTGTACAATCTGCCCGCGCCAATGCCGGGTTAACCGGACCTGCAATGAGAAAGGGTACTGCAGGACCGGGTTTCTTCCTGTCATTGCCAGTTACGGCCCGCATTTTGGTGAAGAGCCCCCGCTTGTCGGGCGGAATGGTTCAGGTACCATCTTTGTTACCCACTGCAACTTAGCCTGCGGGTTCTGCCAGAATTATGCTATCAGCCAGTGTGGCAGGGGGCAAGAGGTTCCTGTTGAGACGCTGGCAGGAATGATGATCCGGCTCCAGACTCAGGGATGCCATAACATCAATATTGTCACACCGTCACATATCGTGCCGCAGCTGCTCAGCAGTCTTGGCATCGCCATCGGGCAGGGACTTACTATTCCGCTGGTGTATAACAGTGGGGGATACGATTCTGCAGATACGCTCCGGCTCCTGGAAGGCATTGTGGACATCTACATGCCGGATGCAAAATACGCAAGCAATGAAGTGGCACTTGCTCTTTCGGATGCACCACACTATGTAGATTTTATGAAAGCGGCTATTGAGGAGATGCACCGGCAGGTTGGTGATCTCGTGATTGAAGAGGGTATAGCCAGGAAAGGTCTGATCATCCGGCATCTGGTGCTGCCGGACAACCTGGCAGGCAGTGATCACATCCTTCCATGGATAGCGGAAAATATCTCGCGGGAATCCTACGTCAATATCATGGATCAGTACCATCCTTCATGGCATGCGTCCAATCCGGATAATAAACCGTTACCGGCATGCCTTAAGCGTAAGATCACGGCCGATGAATATATGTTTGCCATCAGAAGTGCACAGAGTTGCGGACTCCACCGGGGATTTTAAAAAGTTCAGAGAAGTTTCTCAACACTTTTGATAACGGTTTTCAGCGCCTTGACCCGGGCATATCCTTTGTCATCGGATTCTATGACAACCCACGGGGCATAGGGAGTGTTGGTTCTTGCCAGCATCTCATCAACCGCTTCATTATACTGGTCCCATTTCTCCCGGTTCCGCCAGTCTTCCTCGGTAATCTTGTATTGTTTGAGCGGATCGTCCTCCCGCTGTTTGAACCGTTTGAGCTGCTCGTCTTTATCTATCTCAAGCCAGAACTTCAGCATCCCCCCGCCACTGCTTTCAATATAATCCTGCTCCATCTCGTTGATCTCCTGGTATGCCCGCTGCCATTCGTGCTCGGAACAGAATCCTTCCACCCGTTCGACAAGCACCCGGCCATACCAGCTGCGATCATAAATGGCAATGTGACCGGCGCTCGGGAAATGCTTGATGAACCTCCTGAGATAGTGGTATTGTTTTTCATTCGGTGTTGGTGCTGCAATCGGAATCACATCATAACCCAAAGGATTCATCTGCCGGGCAATTCTCATGATATTTCCTCCCTTTCCTGCGGCATCCCAGCCCTCATAGGCAATAATGAACGGGATCTTTCTCTTGAAAAGAAGATAATGGAGCTCCAGCATCTCTATCTGGAGATTGTTCAGCATATCCTGGCATTCCTCTTTTGAATGAGGCGATTCTGATGAGGATCTTCGCCGTACGGGATTTTTTGGAGGTTTGACTATGTTTTTGGTTTTACTTTTTCTTGATTGCGCTGCCTGTGCTTCGGCCACTCTCTTTTCAAGAATTTTTACCAGGGTGGAATAGATCTTTAAAATGGTATACTTCCGGTCCGTTGCCTCGATCACATGCCATGGGGCATATGCGGTATCAGTATTTTCAATGAACTCATCGATTACCGGAAGATAGGTATCATAATGCTGGTGGAAATTCCAGATCTTTGGGGTGACGAGCCATGCAGTCAACGGGTTTCGTTCCCGGACAAGCAGGCGCATCTTCTGATCATCTTTGCTGATATGTAAAAAAAATTTAAAGATTACCGTGCCATTATCTGCCAATTGCCGTTCAAAATTATTGATCGAATTGATCTTATCTTTCATTGTCTTTTTCCAGCCAATGCTTGACAGTTTTTCAGCTAAAGCCCTGCTGTACCAGCTGCGGGCAAAAATGGCGATCCTTCCGTTGGATGGGGTCCGCAGCCAGAATCTCCACATGAACGGGCGTGCCGCTTCTTCATCACTGGGATTGTCGATTGCATGCAGATTGAAACCACGGGGATCGAGCGACTGGATGATCTCGTGGATGGACATGGTGATGCCGGATGCATTCCACCCTTCAAGAACGATGATGACGGGAATATTGAGATCGCGAAGTGTCCGCTGGAGAATACTCAGGCGCTCTTTCAAATCGCCAATTGGCTTTTCAAAGGTTTCATTATCGATAGTCTTAGTCAGATCCAGCTTTTCAAACATCCTGCCCTCTCGCTCACCGGTATTCTGTCACTAAAGTCATCGTATCGGGATAACGAAACATGGGACATCCCGTGTATTAAAACCAACCGGTGAGCCGGATCCGCGAGAATGCCGGATTAATTAAAAAGGGTGCGGTTCGTTTTATGCCCGCAGATGCAGACCGTTCTCATTTGCGATACCGGCAAACACTTCCGCAAGGTATACTGCCTGCTTCCGCGTCATACCATACGTGTTGAACTTCCAGACTTTTGTTGCACCGGGGATGACACCGGTTACCCCCTTCTCCTCAAGTGCGCTTGAAAAGAAGAAGCCCCGCTTTTTATGGGATTCTGCGATTCTGTCAAATGAACCGATCGTGTCTGCCCGGGTCAGCGTGTGCTTCCGTGGCATCTCCGAGAGGATCTTCGTTCCTTCAACCGCAAGAAGTCCATCCACAACGATCCGGTTGTTTTCCAGTTCAAAGTCAAAGTGTTTTACCCGTTCCTTTACGTGCGGAAATGATGCCATCATGCCAATAAGGGTGACACCCATCAGCGTGCATCCCATCATCTCGGGCTCTTTTATCCCAAATTTTCGCTGGGTCACATCGCCAATAATGGCAGTCGTGCGGAACACTTCTCCCGCTCGTTCTGAGGTTGCTGCAAGGATGCCGGACGGAGCTGGAGCTGCCATGCTCTTATGCCCGGAACCGACAACAAAATCCACTCCCAGATCCCTGCCATTCACGGGCAGGATACCGACCGTGTAGGCCCCGTTATAGAGCACGGGGATATCGTACTGGTGGCAGACCTTTGCGATTGCTTTTACATCGTGCATATTGCCAAACTGGTAGTCAACATGATCGATGAAAGCAAGAACCGGAGCTTTGCCGGACTGTTTTTTAACTTCTTCAATCTTCGCTGCGGTTGCATCGTGTGTTATCATGCGCTTATCGTTTGCAGGAATTTCGCAGGCAATCCCCCCTGCTCCTTCAATCGCAAGGAACTCGGTATAATGGGAGAGCGAAGTGAGGAGAACCGGATCACCCTTCTGAACGTACGTGTGGGCGACAGCCTGGAATCCCCGCCGTGCACCGGGCACTGTGCGGACGGCATCCATGTTCAGCCAGGCTGCGACATCCTTGTGGAACTCTGCAATCGGGGGCTTGCTGATATAGTCAAGCCGGTTGGGCTTGCGGCAGTTGTCACAGACAGAATACCCGTCACCGTAAGCGATCACGGCTTTCATTGCATCCCCGGTGAGCCTTCCCCCAACCTGGATAGGATCGATATTAATTGCGACTTCATCCACCTGTCGCGCTTCGATACCACTCGCGCATCTCATCTCAGCATCTCCTGTTTCAATGAAGCGACCTGCCGTTCAAGGTTCTCCAAAAGCCGCTGTGCCTGCACCCGCTGTTTGTCATCCAGCTCGTGCTGCGGTGCCGTTTCGCGAAGGATTACCCGGAGATCGGTAAGAGTATAGAGTGCCTGGAACGTCATGTCAACTGCCCGTTTTGACAAAAATTTCACCTTACTAGTATTGAGATTGCCCTGAAATAAGTAACCGTATTTAGCCCGGTGCCGGAACGCTGGGTATATCGTATCTCACACGAGAACAAGAGAATGAGGGAGTAACCGTTGGCGTTTACCTGTCAGCAATGCGGAGAATGCTGCAGCTCCATGGGCGAGATTATCGAAATACTTGAAGAGACTGGACCTCAATCATACCGGATCGGATTTTCCGTTACCGGGGAAGAGCGGATCGTTTCGATTGATCCTGATAAACAGGATCTGTTCCGGTTGCAGGAGATCAGAACTGTTCGGCCGATGGCCTGCCCGTTCCTGCGGGAAGGCGGCAACAAAAAATGTGTCTGCTCGGTTCACACATCCCGCCCCGATCTCTGTCGCCAGTACTCCTGCTATCATATCCTCATAATGGATCAACAGGATACACGGATAGGCCGGGTGAGGGAAGCATCCCGGATGTTAACTACGTCTGATGAAGATCTTCGCATACTCTGGAACAGGGAGATTACCGGCGTTTTAATTACGGACGAAAAATGCTGGGAAGAACATGTGGAACAGACACTCACCCATGCAGGATACAGGGTTGTGCGATAACCGGAATAGATTACTTCCGATAACTGACAATCCTGCATTGGAATGATGTAGTTGGAAAAGACATTAAAATGTGTAAAAAAATAATCATCTACACTTTTTTTCTGTCCGATTAAAAGCGGGTATATACGACACATCAATAATTTTTTATTCGTTGGAACAGACACTCCGATTTCCCGATCAAATAAAAATATTGACATTTCTTTATGTGCTTGCAGAGGTAATGCTGGAGATGAACGCAAATGATGAGTTTTTCCTATCTCTGTAAACATCTCGCCGGTACACAGCCTACCAAAGGAAACGAATCGGGAATTCCCACGTGTACAAAAAAACATGATACCGGTGATTTCTGTACACCCGATTCTGAAGAAAAATCTGTAGCGGCAAAAATCACGTGCCGGGACGCAGATTTTATAAAAATTCCCGTTATGAGAAAAAAGAGAATGTGATGCAGAAACTTTGATTTTTTTAATTCCTGTCAAATGCGAGTCTGAAATCAATTCCAGAGACCCTGTTTTCTCAACATTTTATCATGTACAATGATCAAAACTTAAGCGTAGATCCGGCTCTGGGAATTAGTGCCGGGGGGTAGGAGTGGAATTTAAAAATAAAGTGTTAATTATCGGGTATGGGGCCGTGTCCAAGTGCACACTCCCCATCCTGCTCCGGCATGTAACCATACCGCTTGAAAATATTACCATTATCGATTTTAAAAATAAAGCGCAGGATCTCAAAGCGTGGACAACAGGTGGTCTCCGGTTTTTTAAGAGAAAAGTTACCCGGGATAACCTTGACCAGATTCTTTCGGAATACCTTGCCGATGGAGGTCTCCTGATAGATCTCGCGTGGAATATTGACTGCTGTGAACTGGTGCAGTGGTGTCATGACCATAACGTCATGTATGTGAATACATCCGTAGAAGCCTGGGATCCCGATGCGGAGAAATTCACAGCCAGCCCGTATGAAAAGACCCTGTATTTCCGTCAGATGAAACTTCACGAACTCACGAAAGACTGGCATGACGGTGCAACCTGTGTGGTGGATCACGGTGCAAATCCTGGCCTCATCTCTCACTTTGCACGACAGGGTCTCTGTGATATTGCGCGCAGAATGATTGCAGATGACATAGCACCGGATCCGGAACGGATGAAGAACCTGATCCTGAAGCAGAATTTTGCCGGGCTTGCGATGGAAACCGGCGTAAAAGTTATCCACTGTTCAGAAAGGGATACCCAGATTTCCCGGTCACCCAAAACCGTAGATGAATTTGTCGGGACATGGTGTATTGAAGGGCTCAGGGAAGAAGGGACCGCCCCGGCAGAGATCGGCTGGGGAACTCATGAAAAAGATCTTCCGGAAAAAGCCACGATTCCCCCCGTAGGGCCCAAAAACGAGATCCTGCTTGCGAAGATGGGGATCAATACGTGGGTGCGCTCGTGGGTCCCTCACCATGAGATTGTTGGCATGGTCATCCGGCATGGCGAAGCTTTTGGCATATCAGATCGCTGGACCGTCTGGAAAGACGGCAAGGCAATCTATCGGCCAACCGTGCATTACGCGTATCAACCCTGCGATGCAACCATTGCCTCGCTCCATGAACTGCGGGGAAGAAATTACGAACTGCAACCTAAGTTGCGGATCTTAAATGACCGGGAGATCATCAGCGGATCGGATACATTAGGTGCGCTCCTGATGGGTCATCCTTATCATTCCTGGTGGACGGGGAGTATCCTTTCGATTGAGGAAGCAAAGACCCTTGCTCCCGGGCAGAACGCGACAACGGTCCAGGTCGGCCTAGGCGTCGTGACCGCGGTCATGTGGATGATTGAAAATCCCAGGCGTGGTTTCTGTCTTCCCGATGATCTGCCCCATGAGTTTGTGCTGGACATTGCAAGGCCATATCTTGGCGAATTCTATTCAGGCTCTTCAGACTGGACCCCGTTGAAAAACCGGGCGGTCTACTTCAAGGAGAATCCGGAGAATGATTATGACCGGCAAGATGTCTGGCAATTCAAAAACTTCTTATTTGTGCAATGAATGAATCATGTAATGACAAAAATCGCGGTCGATGCAAAGAAGAAGAGGAAGAAGAAAGGGACTGATGACGGGGTACACCATATCAGCGATGCCCGTAAGGAACTGTTGCAGGATCTCGCCCGTGAGCATGGTACCCCCATCTTCGTTATCGATCACGAAAAACTCCGGGATAATTACCGGGAATTCCGACAGAACCTGCCCAAAGTCCAGGTCTATTTTGCGGTAAAGGCAAATTCTAATCCGGAAATAGTCAGGACGCTCTTTGACATGGGCAGCAGTTTTGATGTTGCATCCATGCCGGAATTTATGATCGTCTATGAAAATATCCGGAAAATGCCTGCCAGGGAGCGCCAGGACTGGATCTGGGATAAGATCATCTATGCAAATACGATAAAACCGATTGAAACGTTAGAAGCGCTTGACAAATACAACCCGCTGGTCACGTTTGACAATATTGAAGAACTCAAAAAACTCCGTCGGCATGCACCACATGCAGGTCTCGTGCTCAGGATACGAGTCCCCAATACCGGTTCTCTCGTGGAACTCTCCTCAAAGTTCGGGGCCCATCCGGGCGAGGCAGTGGACCTGATCATTTCAGCTTTCGATATGGGGCTCGTTGTCGAAGGTCTTAGTTTTCATGTCGGCAGCCAGTGTACAAATTTTGAGAACTATGTCCAGGCCCTGCAGCTGTCCGCAGATATCATAAACGAGGTTGAGACGCGAACCGGCCGGAAAATCAGGATCCTTGATATCGGCGGTGGCTTTCCGGTGAAGTACCACCCCGAGGTCAAATCCTTCAAACTTCTTGCAAAACAACTGACTGCTGAAATAAAACGGTTGTTTCCCAAAGATATGCAGATCCTTGCAGAACCCGGCCGCTTCCTTGTTGCCAATGCCTGCGAAGTCGTGGCAAAAGTTGTCGGCAAGGCATTCCGCGACGGGAAACCCTGTTATTATATCAACGACGGAGTTTACCACACGTATTCCGGCCAGGTCTTTGACCATAGCACTTACCCGGTGCTGTCATTCAAGGAAGGAGAGACGCACATTTCCGCGGTATTCGGCCCTACCTGCGATGCTTTTGATACCATCACGCTCTCCGCAGAGTTGCCTGACCTTGAGATCGGCGATCTGGTCTATTCAGAAAATATCGGGGCTTATTCCCATGCCTCATCCACGTACTTCAATGGGTTCCCCCCGGCAAAAGTTGTGCATATCAACAAGTAATTTATAAACTTCAGTACTCTCTTTTTATGGCGCATTGTTCCGGCAAGCCGGACAGTTCAGGGCATAATCCCGGATGCCTTCATTCCATGGTGTAAACCCGATGCAGACTTTCGGTTTGGTGTCATGAATTTTACAATACACCTTGCCATCCTCGGCTCGCCAGAAGAACGGACAATACGTTAATGTCCGGCCCTTTGTATCTGTCCAGTAGTCTATGCGGACAACGTGGGGCAGATCATTTTTGGAAATATCCCGGGCTGTGCACTTTTTCCCGTTAGCAAACCTGATCAAAACATGTTGCAGAATATCCTGGCGGTTAGCCTGTATCCAGGGGATGAGATCTTCAATTACCCCCTTCTGTCCCCAACCCCACTTCTCGCAGCACTTACCGCATTGCAGGCAATCCTGAACAGGAGTCATGGGAACAGAACCGGAAATAATTGGTGTATATCTGAATACTAATTAGCCGGATGTTATTGTATCTGTATTTCTATTCTGTATAAAAACGATAAAGGAAATTACCGGATCAAAAAGGCCATCGTTTATACAGACCTGATGTCTTTTGAATTACAGGATGGGCATGATGGCCGGGAAGTGCAATCCCACGAAAATTCCTCGCCACATTCATTACAGCAGCATTCAGGGCAGCCGGGATCAAAAATATAAATTGCATAGGGTTCACCCTTCATGTTCACACTCATATCTGAAGGTGTATATTGAGGTTGGAAAAAATAAAGCTTGTGAAATATATGTGAAAAAAAGGTTTTTTCCTTATTTCTTGCCTGTAAGATAAATCCGGAATAAGGATTGAAATGATCGATACTCGTTCCTCTGCAAAAAGGTTACATTCCGGTATCATTCGGAACAAGGAGAATGGAATGGTTCTTATTTCCCGGGTCGTTTAAAAATTCCCATGATCATTGAAATTATTCTTGAAATGAATCCCCCTGATGGAGGAGTTGTGTCTTTGTCAGATACGCGCTCGGCTTTTTGAGTGACTTCTTCGTTTCCAAAGGATCTGCCAACATCCACCGGGTTACTTCTGGAGGATGTATCCGTGCCGGAGCCAAAAGGTCCGGGCATAGGTATTTCTGGATTAACAGGTTTGTTGTCGAGCGTTCTGGCCCTTAATGACCGGGGTTCCTGGTCGGCCGGTATTTTTTGTTGCGTAACGTGGGGAGCATTTTTGCCAGTTGATGCATCCATTCCCTGTCCGGTTTTTCCCGCCCGTGTTTCCGGGGAAAGCGGGCGGGAGGAGGAGGTAATTTCAGGAATTTCTTTTGGGAATGATAGCCCTGAGCAAACGGGATTATGGGTACGTTTACCTCCAGGAGATTCAGCCACCACAATCATATCCGGTTCTTTGCCGGGAGGTTGCTGAAGGTCCCCATCTTCAAAAAGAGAAAATGAACTGGCAGGTTCAGGAATTACGTCTGTATCCGGAAGACCTTTCGCTGGCGGGTAAATCTCCGGAATTGGGGTGATCTCCGGGGCAGTCACTTGACGCAAAACGCTCATTTCCGGTACAATACCTTTTCCTGCGGACAGATTCGTTTCGCTCTCAGACATAACGGACAAATCTGCGAGTTCCGGTTGAGCTGCTGGATTAATTCCCGCATCGACCGGGAGTATTTCCTGCACGTTCTCATTCTTTGCAGGTACCGGTACGACACGTCCTTTTTCTTTAATATTACCTGAAACGGATTCCTGCATCTCGCGAGAGAACTTCTCACCTGAAAAGCGTTCTTGTTCTATCCTTCTCTCGATAGAAATGATAACTGCTTCAAGATCCGTGCGGATCTTCTCGTCATCATCCCGGACTAAAGAGAGCTGTACCTTCATATTCTGGAGAAGACTCATATCCACTTCAAGATTTGTCATCAGAGAGGTATATTTGTCAATCCGGTCCTGCGCGATTCCCGCAGATCTCCATACCTCTATATTTGCACGGTTTGCTTTTTGACGTGCGAGCACTTTTTCTATAGATTCGATAAGCTTTTTTGGAGTTACGGGTTTTGATACGAAATCGTCGATGCTGATCCGGTGCTCTTCTGCTTCCTCAGCACTGATCTTTTTTGCAGAAAACATGAGAACCGGGATATGCCGGGTAGCAGAGTTTTCCTTGATTCGCACCAGCGTTTCCCAACCGTCCATAGGCTCCATCAGGATATCAAGGATGATAATAGCCGGAGTCTCTTTCTCAAGTATCTCGAGGCATTGCGCTCCGCCATACACTGCAATTATCCGGTACTTTTTTTTTAAGATAGCTGCAAGCCCTTCAACAATGAACGAGCTGTCATCTACGATAAGAATCGTGTCAGTCAAAGATATCTGATTCCATTGCTCGTTTTCCGCAGGTTCTGATTCATAATACCGTCAGTGAACTGGTACTCATATTTCGGCTATTTCGGCAATTCTTATGTTATCATCATAGTGTATCAACAATCAACTATAGGTATAGGCTAAAATTATTGATAAAATACGATGATGGGGAAATATACATCCAACTTTTAAAATAACCTGCAGGATATTACTATCGTCAATGATTGTACCTGAAATATCGATCTGGAACCGGACCATTTTTCACTCAAAATCTCTTCCTGACCAAAATAAGAATCCTGTTCTTGTGGGAATTAAAACAAAAATGTATAATAAAACCAAAGACATGATAGGAGTTGGTGAATACCTGTGTCAAATGATACTGCAGACAAGACAATAACTGTGGGAGTTCCCAGCGCGGACAGTTATAAAATCCAGACCGCAGAAGCACTCGAGGAAGCGGCTCGCAAACTGCGGAATGCTGACATTTCAATAAAAGGCGAGGATGTCAGGCATATCCTCACCGATGTTGAATCCCGGGTAAACCAGCTTAAAACCGAAGTAAGCGCCGGGTATGAAAAAATTGAAGCCGATTATCATAAAAAGGTCGAGCCGGTTGAACATATCATCATCGAGCATCCCATTCCAGCAGTCCTGATCGCGGCCGGTATTGGATTTCTGATCGGTGTGTTGATCTTCAAATCCCGCGACTGAACGGGGGATCACATGGACTCATCCGCCGGCATCGATGATCCGTCGATAGAATCAGAATTTGCCAGAACATTCAGGTACATCGATCTATACTTCCAGCAAAAAACTGACCTGTTCCTGCAGCACTATGTGTTCGAACCGTTTGACTTTCTGTTCAAACGGACCATGTATCTGTCAGTAATTATCACATTGCTTGCAGCAGGTACTCTGGCTCTCGTACTGGGAATGATCCTCCTCCTCTCCGTATTTGTCCCTCTCTGGGCAGCCCTCCTGATCACGGGAGCGGTACTATTTGCATTGGGCGGAATTATCGCGTATATTGTCCTATCGAATAAAATCATATTAAAGACCCCGACTGCGGAGACGATTAGCCATGGAAAACCGTAAGCGAATAACCGAAGAGGATCTTCTCGTCACCGAAGCATTGATCGCCGAATCCTACGGACAGCTGAAAAAGAGTGTTATGCAGGCCCCGGCTAAGGCGCTTGGACCCATAACTCAAGCCATCAGCGAGCACCCGCTCGAAGCTGCGGCAACAGCAGTCGGGGGAGGGATCGCCGCATACGGGATTGCCAGAATGATAACTCCGCACAGCAGTGGTAAAGAAAATGGAAAAAAGCACGGCAAAAAAAAGAAGGCAAAGCGCCGTCACGATCCCATGATGGATATCCTGTCGGCACTCATCCCGATGGTCATGCCATACATCACTGCGTATCTCGAGAAATATACCGGGACTCCCCGCCAGAACTCACACGATAAAACCCCTCCGCAGGAATAGGATTTCCTGAATATAACCGGGATTTTTTTTACGTTTCTATATCGTGTATTATGAGAATTGTTTTACAAAAAAGGATTTTTTTTTAGCAGCAATTAAAAAAATTTGCATTCTAGAAAACCTTTTTTTTACATAATGTATTGCCCCCCTCTTGCGCCACCAGTCCCCGTTGGGGGACGGGCGCAGTGCGCGATAGCAAGGTTCAGGTAATACGTCATCATCGCAATGGAGGGTGCATCAGTGGCGGGAGCGAAGCCCCGAGAGCGTCAGAGTTTTCTCAATGATTTCTACAGAGCAAAAAAATTGTCGTTGTAATAGCAAAACGTCAGATTTTTGTACAGGGATCTGCGGGTGAATAATATTAACCAGAAGACAAAGTAATGATTATGTTTCCCGCAGCCATGTCGCGGACCGAGCGCGTTGTGCTCTTCATCGCACTCATCTTTATCATAATCATTGCCGTAAAGATGACTGCATTCATTGTCACCATTTTTATAATGGCACTCATCCTTGCTCTCCTTGCTTTGCCAGGTCTGTTCTGGTTGAAAAATAAAGGGCTGTCAGATTTTCATGCAGTGCTGATCCTCACTGCTGGTGCAACACTTGTAGTACTTGGTTTCATTTTCTTAACCATCCTGTCTTTCCATACTCTTCTTGCGGATCTTCCCCTCTACCAGGCAGAGCTCAATCTCCGTCTCCAGGAGATCTCGGCCATCCTCTCATCCATGGGCATCTCCAGTATCACAAACGGAACTCCGACCATCAATCTCAGTGATATCCTGTCCATGGGACTTGTCGGGGCTATGAGTATAGTTGAAGGGATTATGTTCCTCTTCTTTGTCGGGGTAACTACTTTTTTTATGCTGCTCGATGCCCCGAACATATCTGCACGCCTCGAACAGAGATTCGGAAAAGATTCGGAAACAATGCAGCAGTTCTCCCGTATGACTGGTTATATTATTGATTTCATTGTCGTCAGAACTGAAACGAACTTTGTCCATGGATGTCTTTTTGGCAGTTTTTTAGGCATTATGGGAGTCCATGGAGCAATCCTGTGGGGAGTTCTGACTTTTCTTCTTGGATATATCCCCTATTTCGGCCTCGTAATCGCTGCTGTGCCAGCCATCTTTTTTGCCTGGATCCAGTTTGGTATACCGGGCGCAGTCGCCGTAATTGCCGCAGTCTGCGTACTAAACCTGATTGTGGAAAATCCGGTTTATTCCTATCTTGCGGCACGCAAATTCGATATGCCGGCTCTTATTGTCATCGTATCGGTGATCTTCTGGGGCTGGCTGCTGGGTCTCGTGGGCATGCTATTTGCCATTCCGATAACCCTGCTGGTCCTGCTGTTTTTCCAGATGTGCGATGATCTCCGATGGATCAATATCGTTCTTGGTGTCGGTCACCTCTTTGATGAGATAGGGGGTGGAAAAGAGGTAAAAGCGCCCCCTGCTCAAAAAAACTGACAAATTCTTACCCGTTTATTAGTCCATTGCTGATTTTTGCCACCCAACATGCTATACCCAATGAACTCTAATACATATACTATAACAATCGGTTTTGGCAAACAGGAACTTTCCCTCATCCAGGCTATGTTCACACCCAATACTCTGCAAAACCCTTTTTATCCCCATGAATCGAACGCGAGATCAGGTCAATTTCACCCTGAGAGAACACCCATTAAATCCTTAAAACGATGATAAAGAACTCCATAAAACCTGAAATTACCGGAACCCGAAGCGGGTATGTTATCCGGTTCACCTGCCCTGAGTGCTCTACAGAAAATGCCATTGTCAACAAATCCCCGCGAGATCACTATAAAGCAACTCGGGATGCAGCGTGCAAGCAGTGCAAGAAGCGCTCCCGAATCATCACCCCCGACATGCATCACACGGCATATACTTCCGTGTAATCGCTTTTTTTATACACACGTGTGCATGAACCGTGAAATTCAGTTGCCATTTCTGATAACAACGGACCGGATATTTGTATCGCTATGAAAGGAGTAAAAAAGATTTTTATGGCGTTAATTTCTTCAGTTGAAGATCCAGCACGCCATTTTTCAGAGTGGTCCTTGCCCCGTTCTTTGTAACTGATACGGGTAGCGATATGATATGGTGCAGGGAAAAGGATCGCTGCTCGGATTGGTAGTATCCGTCATACCTCTTTGACTCATCTTCCTGTCGATCGCAGGAAATTTTCAAAGTTGTGGGGTCTATAAGGTTTACAGAGATTACCGTTGTATCAATTCCCGGGATCATATCCACGGTCACCATCACTTCATCATCGTACTCTGTCACTTCCGCATTCAGGTTATGCGGGTACTGGCACACGATCTCAGTTTGTTCTTCTGCAGGTAACAGCGGGTTATCAGTTGGTTCAAGAGCAAGCTGGAACAGGTAGTCCATGGATGCTTTTAGTTCATCGAGTTCATCATAGATTGATCTGTGAAAACGTCGTACCATTTCTCTACCTCCTCTTTTTTGTTGCCCAGGTGCTGATCCACCTGGTTACATGGACGAGTGTTGTTTATGCCAATATAGGTATCGCTTGCAGCTATGACAGATGAAGCAGATATGGTGAGTTCTCTACGGATTATCGGTGATAAATAAAAAATACGGATTATAAAAAAAGGGGGAGTACTGAACCAGTGTATATGACCGGCAACAGGAAATAAGGACGATCAATCTTCAGAAATGCTGAAATTGCTTCTAATTTCAGGATTGAAAAAGAAAAATGTCTAAAAAAAGAGGGATTGGGGATTTAGTTAATAATCCATTAAATCCGGTTGCTGGCTTAAGTTAATAATCTCCTGAGTATTTTCCAGCAGACCCGCGAGATATTTTCCTGCCCAGGGTTCTTTCTCATATTCAAAAAAAGGACGGTACATGCCCTGAATGACCGCATTTTCCTTCTCAAACCGCAGCAGGCCGATTGGCGATCCTCCCATCTGGACGAGTGTGTTCAAATCCTTTAAAGGAAGTTTTGCGGAACTGAAAACAAACTTCGTCTCATTGGGAAACCCGACCGCAATTGCAGCGAGAAAGGTATTTTTTGCTTCATTGAGCATCTCGTTAACCAGATCAGATGTATTCCTCATAGTTCAACCATCAATGGGTTGCAATTCATCACTTAAATAATTCGTCAAACGACGGTTTCAATGTCCCACGGTACCGATATACGGACATGGATTAGTTCGATCCTGACAAATCCTTACAATAATTGGGGAATTATGGAGCGGGACATAAATGAGTTGGATCCTCACTCATCACACTTCTCCCTCTTTTCACATGCCCGCAAGTGGACCTGGACCGATCTTCCTAAAATGAATGAAGGAGAATTCATTTGTATGGATTTGGAGTTCAAAAAGAAATGGGGTATCATGTTCAAGGCATTGATCATCATGCTGATCCTGCTTGTGCCAAGAACATTGATCGACATCTACGGTTATGACACCGTACCTATCAATCCGGTGGTTGGTGCATTCATTACCGGCGCCATCTTCACCATTGCAATCATCTTCACCGGTACCTTTACCGATTTCAAGGAGAGCGAGAAGATTGGAGGAGAACTGGCAGCGTCTTTAAAGGCATTGTATAATGACAGTTGTGTCCTCCCCCTTACCGACGAAGCACCGGCACGGATTTTCCGGGTCCATGTCCGCGACCTCCACCGCACCATAAGTACCTGCTTTAAAGAGAACACATTCAACCTTCCCGATATCAACCGCGAGATGAATAAAATCAATAATGATATCAGGACATTGGCTTACCTCAATGTCGCTCCTCCGTTGATTGCAAAATTGAGAAATGAACTGGGTGCCATCGACCGGATAACCAACCGGGTTGAAGTGATTATCCGGACGGATTTCATTCCCGCTGCCTATGCCCTTGCCGAAGTTGCAACTGCGGGTGTGATCCTTCTTTTGTTATTTGTGAAAATTGATCCCCTGTTAGAAGGAACGATCATCTTTGGCGTCATCAGCAGTATGTTGATTGGTCTCCTGCTTCTTATCCGGGACATGGACAACCCGTTTGAGATCGGGACCCATACCTATGCGGATGTAGATCTTGAGACGCTTGCCTATCTTGATACCTACTTTGATGAACAGGATGCTGAAATGGAAAAAATCGTCAGGGGAAATTTATAGATCATAAAGAAATATACCGGCAGGTTAGATTTTCTATTTTTTTCCCCCGAAATGAATAATCAGTACCAGTCTTGCACTTAAAACGGGGAGTATTGTTTTCATGCGTGATCAAATCCAAAAAGGTGACCTCATCCTACCATTCTTAAGGGCTTGTATTGCTGAACAGTATGCAAATTTTTCAAATGGGACAAATACATAAATAGCGTTGATTCACATTCACCTTTGATCAAATAATCTTCCGGGGATTACATGATTTCAGTGCTCTATGTTGACGATGAACCAGACCTCTTGGATATTGGAAAAATTTTCCTGGAACAATCCGGGGAATTTTCCGTCACCACACTGACATCTGCCCCGGAAGGACTGGCACTCTTACAACGCGAAACATTTGATGTGATCATCTCTGATTACCAGATGCCTGAAATGGATGGAATTTTGTTTTTACAAGAAGTTCGATCCCGCATGGCCGATCTCCCGTTCATTCTCTTCACCGGACGAGGAAGGGAAGAGATTGTAATCCAGGCAATTAATAACGGGGTTGATTTCTATATGCAAAAAGGCGGGGATCCCAAAAGCCAGTTTGCTGAACTGGCGCATAAAATAAGGCACTCCATCCGTAGCAGGAAAGCAGAGCGATCCCTCAATGCACGAATCACCTTAATCCAGAGTATCGCAGAAATCTCAACCAAATTCATCTATGTCCCCTCTGATTCGATGGATGATCTGATCCTTCATGCGTTAAAAGAAGTCGGCAAGCTCTGTTCTGCAGATCGCAGTTACATCATCCAGTGGGATAGTCCGGCACAGGCTTCAGCGTCAATGACCCATGAATGGAATAATCAGGGAATACTTCCTGAAAAAGTAAATAGTCAGCATCTCTCCCTGCAGGAGATTCGCTGGTTCATGGACCCGTTAAGCCAGAAAAAAATTGTTCATATTCCCCGACTGAAGGATATACCGGATATTCCTGCATTGGGAAAAGAGCGGCTTTTACGGCAGAAGGAACAGACTCTCATCCAGGTGCCCCTTTTTACGGAAGATACCTTTATCGGGCTGCTGGGACTGTCATCGATACAAAAAGAAGCTGTGTGGACCGAAGAGGATATTGATATTTTAAAAATTTTTTCTGAAGTTATTACCAATGCTCTCGTTCGCCGCAGGGCAGAAAATGAACTCCGTCAATCTGAGATCCTGTACCGGACAATTTTTGAAAATAATGGAAATCCCGTAGTGATTGTTGAGGAAGATACTACAATCTCTCTCGTCAATCAAAAATTTGAGAAATTAATAGGATTCAGCAAGAAAGAAATAGAAGGCAAAAAAAGCTGGACCGACTTTGTGGCAAATCCAGAAGATCTTCAGAGGATGAACGAGTACCACCGCCTGCGCAGGATCAACCCGTCACTGGCACCTCCCGTTTATGAGAGCCGGTTAAAAGATCGCGAGGGGACCGTCAGGGATGTCATTATTTCAGTTACAATGATTCCGGAGACGCAGCAGAGTCTCCTTGCTGTAGTGGATATCACTGATCGCAAAGAGGCAGAGCGGGCAGTTAAGGAATCTGAAAACCTGTATCGCACGGTCTTTGAATCTACCGGCAACGCATCGATTATCATTGCCGAAGATACCACGATTATTCAGGCAAATTCCGTCTGGGCATCGTTAACCGGGCTTCCCCGACAGGAACAAACCGGCAGGAGCTGGACGGAGTTCATTCATCCGGATGATGTGGATCTGATGAAAAAACATCATTATCAGAGAAGAATTGATCCGACCAAGCCTCCAAAAAAATACGAAGCCCGGTTAATCGATGTCAACCATACTGTTCATGATTGTATCATTCATGTAGACCTTATCCCCGGTACAACTACCAGTATTGCATCCATTGTGGACATTACTGATCGCAAACAGGCAGAACTGGCGATCCGGGAATCAGAAAATTTTTACCGGACCCTCTTTGAAACAACCGGGGCAGCCACCATCATCATCGAAAAAGACACAACCATCTCCCTTGCCAACTCAGGATTTGCCCGGTTATCAGGATATTCCAAAGAAGAACTGGAGGGAAAGCGGAGCTGGACGGAATTTGTGGTAAAAGAAGATCTTGAGCGGATGAAAAAGTACCATTATGACCGGCGCAATGATCCCCTCTCCGCACCGGGAATCTACGACTTCAGGTTTATCGACCGGTATGGCACGATCAAATATTGTTTCAATAATGTTGCTGTTATACCCGGAACAACAAAAAGTGTTGCATCAGTTGTCGACATCAATGACCGTGTTATGGCCGAACAGGATCTGCTCAAAAAGAACGAAGAGCTCAATGCAGCCTATGAAGAACTGACCGTCACGGAAGAAGAGTTGCGCCAGAATCTTGCTGAGATCAGTAAAACTGATCAGAGATAAAAAAAAATGTGGGGTGTATGAGGCCCCGTTGTTCTATAAGAATTATTGAATCAGTGTAATGAAAGCAATCACCACGACTGTTATAAAAGACAGGGCGAATACTTTAAAATTGACAACCGGGTCCGGGCGCGACAGGTAAAAAAAAAGAATACTATGTGACTAGCAGTATATCCATCAAACCCCTTTTATCACCATCAGGGTGATGTCATCGAACTGGGGCACATCACCGGTGAACTGTTGTACCGCTTCAAGGATATCTGCCAGGATTTCACGCGCAGGCAACCGGGCGCTCTTTTTTATAATGGTATACAATCTCTCTTCACCAAACATCTCTTCCCGTGCATTGATCGATTCGGTAATACCATCGGTATACATGACAATGATATCGTCCGGTCCAATATCGATAGTCCGGGAAAAATATTCACGGTGCTCAACAGCACCCAGCACAATTCCCGTGGGCATGAGTTCTTCTAAGGATCCATCCTTGTTCCTGAATACCACCGGGGGATTATGCCCTGCATTGACGTAGGTCAGGGTCCGGTTTTTTTCAGAAAGCGTGCCGTAAAAGAGGGTGACAAACATGCCGGCCTTGGAATCCTGCGCAATGACATTATTTGCATCAAAGATAGCCCGGGCCGGGTCGCGGTGCCAGAGAGCATTCACTCTTACCACAATCCGGGATAATGCCATGAACAGCGCAGCCGGTACTCCTTTTCCGGATACATCTGCAATAATGATCCCGAGGGTTCCTTTTTCCAGCGGGATGATCTCAAACGGTATCACATCAAAGAAATCACCGCCCACCTCCTTTGCCATCACACTTTTTGCAGCGATATCAAAACCGGTGATCTGGGGGATAACTTCGGGGAGGAAACTCTGCTGGATCTCTGCTGCGATCTGGAGCTCGGCTTTCGAACGGGCAAGGCGTCCTTCCATCTCACGTCGTTCGGTAATATCACGGATTGTTTCAATAGCCCCGGTAATATTACCCTGGGGATCATAAAGCGGGCTTGCCTTGGCCCAGAAAAAACGTCCCGATTCTCCCAGTTTCGGGATGAACGTGTCCACCACAAGTGTATCACCTTCCCGCTGCACATGCGTATACAGGTTCTCTACATCAGCTTCGGGCATGAGAATCAGATTGGCCAGCATGGGTTTTTTCTCACCATAAAACGGGAGGGCATATTCATAATCCCCCTTTCCCATCATGGATTGGGCAGACACTCCTGTCAGCTCTTCCATGGCCCGGTTCCATGTTATGACAATGCCCTCACGGTTGATGACAAACGTGGCATCCGGTAAAAAACTGATGATCTCTTCAAGACTCTGCCGGGAGCGGGTGATTTCCTGCTCTGCCCGTTTCCGGTCAGAGATATCCCGGATCGTTTCAATTGCGCCGGAGATATTGCCCTGCGGATCAAACAGCGGGCTTGCTTTAGCCCAGAAATATACACCCCCGGGACGGAATGTCGGGATGAAAATATCTACGACTAACGTATCACCAATCTTCTCAACCGTGTCATACCGTTGCTCGATCTCCACTTCCGGCATGAAGATGAGGTTTGCCAGCATAGGTTTGCGCTCGCCATAAAACGGGAGGGCATATTCGTAATTCCCTTTCCCGATCATAGATTGTGCAGGTACACCAGTCATCACCTCCATGGCCCGGTTCCATGCAATCACTTTCCCATCGCCATCGATCACAAACGTGGCATCCGGCAAAAAGTCGATGATCTCCGCCATTCTCTGGTGGGTTCTCTCCATCTCCTGCTCTGCCCGTTTCCGGTCAGAGATATCCCGGATCGTTTCAATTGCGCCGGAGATATTGCCCTGCGGATCAAATAGGGGGCTTGCTTTAGCCCAGAAATATACACCCCCGGGACGGAATGTCGGGATGAAAATATCTACGACTAACGTATCACCAATTTTCTCAACCGTGTCATACCGTTTCTCGATCTCCACTTCCGGCATGAAGATGAGGTTTGCCAGCATAGGTTTGCGTTCGCCATAAAACGGGAGGGCATATTCGTAATTCCCTTTCCCGATCATAGATTGTGCAGGTACACCGGTCATCACCTCCATGGCCCGGTTCCATGCAATCACTTTCCCATCGCCATCAATCACAAACGTGGCATCCGGTAAAAAGTCGATGATCTCTCCCTGAATTGTTCTTTCCCGTGATCCCATTACCCTGCTCCTGTGCAAGAATTGACCGTTATCGGGTATGAACATTCTTCCCGCAGGTACACTGATAGATGAATCTCCAAATTGCGAAAAACGAGAAATAATCTTTTTTAATGTGGTAAAGAATTACCGGTATTTACCATCATTCAACCCGGGTGAAAAAACCGTATCGTAAGACAGATTTTTCCTTTCAGAAAAATCTAAAATAGCTGGATTTTTATCGTCGAGAGAACAGGGATCATCATATTTAGGAAAATTATCAGATATTCCGAACCATCAGGGAAATTTCTCCTTCCAGCCCATCGAAGAATGCGATGCCCTGGAAAAGGAAATCTGCATAGGTAAGAGAACCGGCGTTTTCAAATCCACAGTTCTCAAACGAATGGCGGGATACCGACCCGGTACAGTCCGCAACGATTGTCCGGTATCCCCGTTCCCGGGCAAAATCAAGTACCCGTTGGATGAGAACAGCAGATACCGACTTCCCCCTCGCTTTCCGGCACACGCCCAGCTGGTAGATATGCAGGATTTGGCCCGGTTCTACGATTCCGATGTTAAGATACTGTGCTTCCAGTGTTTCGATAAGCTGGATCGTTGCATCAAAGTGGGAGAGAAATGCGCTCATTTCAGGTCCGAGTGCTTCCAGATTCGTAGTGAGATCCGTGCAGAAAATGAACCCAATCGTCTTTCCGGATGTATTATCCCGGGCAATGAAACTCAAACCGCTGGTTGCGCAATACTGTACATAGCGCCGGGCAAAGGGTAAAAATTCCTCCAGTACTACCCCATGCCATCGGGTAGTGGGTTCGTCCGCAGTAAAAACCTCCGCATAAAGACGGGCGGTTATATCAACCATATCCGATGTCAGGGGCAGGCATTGACAGGCCGGAAAAAAATGCTCCTGTTGCCGATGAGGACCTATACGTTCTTTCCGGTAATTATCCATGTATATGCATAATGTGTACTGATCCTTTGCAAATCTTTTTGCTCTGTAGAATTCATTTAGAAAACTCTGATCGCTCTCGGGAGCTTCGCCCCCGCCACTGGGGCACCCCCCATTGCGATGACGATGTATTACCTGTAACCTTACTCGGGCTATCGCACTGCGCCCGTCCCCCAACGGGGGACTGGTGGCGCAAGAGGGGGGCAATATATTATAAAAAAAGGTTTTCTACAGAGCAAATCTTTTTGTTTTAATCGAGGGTTGATATTGGTCATCTTCTGAATATTGTCCGGTATTGGACGGAAATAGTATCGGAGCTTCCCACAACTGGGAGAAGGGGGCAATAGTCATCACCAACCTGTCAGTCAATATGTTAATGTGTCTGTGTTTAGAATAGTAATCACGGGGAAGGGAAATGGGAGTCTACCGGTACGAGAACAAATATGCGGCGCCGACAAAAGAACAACGCGAGCGGTATATGACCGGAGAACGCGAAGAGCACACCTTTGGCCCGGAAGGAAAGATCCTGTTGATCGCGTATGACGAAGCTGTTTACATAAAAGACGATATCGATGAAGTCCGCATTCTCTTTACGGGAATAAAGGATAAACAGAAAGCGTACGATGAGGTGCGGAGACTCATTGAGCATCACCAGCAGAAAAACGAGGAAGAATCACCGTTTACCCCAGCATCAGAATACTGATACTGCTTTCAGGTTATTCAATCTGTGAGTGCCGAAGATGAACGACACAAAGATGAGAACTACCCGGAAGTAATGAATAATTGAGTGCGATATCCGGAACATTTTTCACAACGAAGACGCTTGAACGCATCTGATTCCTCGGAATGGCCCTTCTCAGCAAGGCACGAGTCTGCCGGAACAAAAGATAATTAGCAGAAAAGATTCGGATGATAACAGGTAATCCGGGCTCTTAATAATGCGTAAATACCCGGAATGCATAGTGATTACGTCTATTATGATAACAATGAAACATCTCATAAATGCACTCCTGCTGGGTACACTTGTATCGTTCCTTGTATTTTCCGGTTGTACCTCTGCAGGAAGATATACGGGCACCTATACCTGTGTCGATGATCCATCAAGTGTTATCATACTGAATCCAGATGGAACCGTGAAATTCTTAAACGGGGCGGGAAATTTCACGGGGACCTATTCCCTTGAAGATACAAACCTCAAAATCTGCGCCAATAACAATGAAGGATCCAATGCTTGTGTATTGACCCAGATTGGAGCAAATGGATCTTTTCCCATGGGTTTTACCACGTACCGAAAATAATCAATTTTACCTGTTTTTTTATCAGTCGTGAATTTAGCCGGAACGGATCCGGTTATCAACAAATATTCAGGAATTTTTTAAAGGATTTTTTCACATCAGAATTGGAAAAGATCTGCCGCTTTATTTGAGGCAACACGTCCTGCCGGAACCGAACTGCAAAACATTATCCAGCTGCCGGATGAATAGTGGATGGGAACTCAATGGATTACCAAATTACCGAAGATGAACCCTGTGAGCAGTGTGGACTCTGCTGCCGGATTTTCGGTCCCGGTATTACACCGACAGTGCCGAATGTATATATCTGGATGGAGCAGGAGCGAACTGATATCCTGCGCTGGTTTATTGCGTATATGGAGAGAGGCACACCAATAAACTGTACCGACCTTGTGGCTGAAGACCTTGGGACAATTGTCTCAATAGAAATGCGCAATCCCGACACCGGTGAGTATGTCACTGTCTGTCCTTTCCTGCGTCGCGTAGCAAAAGAGCGATATCTCTGCGGCATCCATCTGGTGAAACCCGACATGTGCTGTACCTATCAGCCCTGGATCTGGGGTGAGACATACTTCAACCGGTGCAAGGGTCTGGCAAAAACCAGCCATAGTGGCAGATGGCAGCTCTGATCCAGCAGCATGCGCCCTCTCGTTTTTTATCATTCCAAAAATTTTGGCAAGGATTTTTTTCGATTTCATTATAATGACAAGGATTTTTGGCTATTCCCGGTATTATGCAGGTAACGTATGTATTGCGAGCATGCATGGATTAGGGGTCGAATCTCCCTTCAAACCACGGTTAAAAGAATAAACGGACCCTAGAAGATGACAATTTTAATAGAGTCGTAATTAAAAAAATGATCAGGGTAATGTAAAAATCTGTTTTTACGATGGAGAGGGACTAACCTGGATTGCTACCCCATCAAATTCAGCAATTATACGTTCACCTTCATAGACCATCACCCGGAATGTGGAGTACCTGCCGTTATCTGCAACTCGTTTTGCGATTGCAACAAGAGTACCTGTTGCAGGTGCGATATACTGGATGTGCACAGACACGGCAACCCGGTCAATGTTTCCGCAGTTTGCGGCAATACCAAATGCCTGATCAGCAATTGCAAATATTGCGCCCCCGTGCGCTACGTCATGCGGGTTTAAGATTTGGCAGCAATCCATCACAACACGGGCATAACCATCATGAGCTTCTGTGACGCTCATGTTGAGCAACTGTGCAAAAGGGCTGTCGTTGAATGCGGTGATCCGGCGCATTTCATGCTCTTTTTTTATATCGGGTTGATCTGCTGTTGGCATACCATAACCTTACGAATGAAAAGTGAGATGTGATAAAATCATTTGTATTTTTTCTGGGAATAAGAATATTTTTCGGATTCTCCCCCTTTGGATACAATATAAACCCATTCGTAAAGGGATTGGAGGGTGCCGAATTTCTGGTATCTCCGCATGGAAAAGCCCACCTTGAGCCGGTTGTCAAAAAGGATCTTTCCCTCATCTTTCATCCGCATCGCGATCTCCAGATCATCACCGGCATCAATGCAGCGATACATGCCAGCTTTGATGAAAGCATCTTTTCGAAATGCGGTGTTGCATCCAAGTGTATAGTAAAAGGTTTTGCTGTAATAGCCGATGCGGGCAAAGGTATTGGCAAGCAGGAGCGAGAAACCGTTTCCTATGCCTTCTTCGATGGGATACACCGGACCATAGACCTGCACAACATTGGGATCCTTGAAATCCTCTGCAAGGTTTTTGATCCAGTGCGGAGGAAGTATGCAATCTGCATCCGTTGTTGCGACAATATCACCTTTCGCTTCCCTGACCCCGTCATTGCGGGCTCCCCCCACTTTTTTGCTGGTCTGGGTGAATACCCTGTCGGCATACTTTTTTGCAATCTCACAGGTTGTATCTTTTGAACCACCATCAACAACAATGATCTCGTAATCGGTTCTCGGGATATCCTGATGTGACAGCGAGACGAGGCACTGGGCGATATTCTCCTCTTCGTTAAACGTGGGAATGATGACTGATATCATTGAAGGGAAAAACTCCTGTACCATTTTCACGTTTACGGATTATAAGCGTGATCTAAAAAAAAGGATCAGAAATCCCGTTGCCGTGCAACAAAATCCATAACACTGCGGAGGCAGCCGTCCATATTGAGATACTCAAATTGTGAGAACCTGCCGACTAAGGGGATACCTATCGATGTGCAATAGTCCTTAACTACGGCAATATTTTTCTGGTAATCCAGATCGTAGACCACGTAAGCATATGGCTGGCGTTCTACCGAGGTATAGACAATCTGTTCTTTTTTCAGGATGTGCATTGCCTCTAATGTCTTTATTACCGGGGCAATGATCTCTTCATCATTCATGCGGGACACTTCATCGCCCGGCAGGTGCGTGATCTCGGCAAGCACCGATCCGCAGCCTTCGGGGGCTCCGTGGGCACTGTAATTGGACGGGAACGAGATGCGGTTGGTCATGCCCAGTGCGATCTCCGGAATATAGAGCCAGGATATATCCGGTACTGCTCCCCGTATCCCAATATTCACACAGACAAGTGCATTGTACCTGAGGGAAGTACACGCTACTTTTACCTTTGCCGGGACGCTGTTGAGGGCAGAAAAAAGATTCTGTACGGGTATTGTAGATATGCACTGATCTGCTATAATGACGTCACGGCCATTACTGATCTCGAAATGCCCGGCTTTTTTCCGCACCGATGTAACGCAGAACCCGGTTCGTAGGCGATCCCGAATCGGCTCAGCGATAGCACTGACAAGTGCTTCAATACCTCCATCCAGCGGATAGGAAAAAACCGACTGGTGGGTATAACCTTCTGTTGAAATGCCGATGGCTGATTTTATTACATCCTCGACAGGGGGGCGGGGAATACGCCCGTCCACCCAGTGCAGGGACATCTTCTCTGTGGGAAACTTCCAGATCTTTTCATTGTATGGGATCATATAACATTCGGCAATCCCTTTTCCAAACGTATAGTAAATCCATTCCCGGAAATTCCCTGGTACCGGCAATTCGCCTTTTTCAACAGCGACATGGGTTTTTACAAACTCATTGATGCAGAAGAACCGGTCATCCTGCGGAAGGTCAGAAAGGCCATTCTCAAACGGGTATTTGACGTACTGGTCTTTATAAAAAATCTTGGTATTGCGATTATTGCGCTGTTCGTTTCCGGCAATCATCCGACGCATGAACGCGAGCACTTCAGCATCCCGCGAGAAAATGATATGCGACCCGCCAATATCGAACGTGAATCCCTGTTCGTTTTTTGAACGGCAGAGCCCGCCATACGCAGGTTCCGCTTCAAGGACAACCACATCGTTGCCTTTCTCATGCAGGAGGCGGGCAAGTGCGAGTCCTGAAAGTCCGCCGCCAAGAATTGCTATTGTCACTTCACATACGTTGGCAGCCGGAATTTATATTATTGAGTGTAAAAACGGGAAAATTTCGTACCGGTCCACGTATCTTTTGCATCAAGATTATTTGGGTACTATCATGGGTGTTGCAGGTGAATCACACCGGCCGTTATAACAAATAAGCCCTATCTGACAGGAATTCCCACAGGAGCCACAATGCCGGGGATTGGTCATCAGATTAAAACAACCGTCAGGACAACTCATCTGTTCTGCAGAACAGGTGACAACACAATTGCCGTTCAGACAGTAATTTCCCGCAGAGCAGGTATTTCCGCAGGATCCGCAGTTGCTGCTGTTGGTCAGCAGATCGATGCATGTATTATTGCAGGCGAATCTGTCCGATGGGCAGAAGACGGCTTTCGTAACCTGTGACATGGTCTTGCCGGGAGTGATGAGTGTAGTGGGTATAAGCGTAGTGACTACGAGAAGCGGTTCTGTAGTGGGCAACGGTGTCGGTTCTTCTGTTTCGATAATTACATAGGATCCGCCCTGAGTGCTCCCGTTTGCGGTGGCAAGTGTTGATAATGAGGTTGCGGGCGTTCCTGCAGAGGGGTGGGAAGGCGAGGTCGTGATAAGGGGATAGCCAATGAAGATGACAAGAAGGGTAATAACAACCACTCCCGCAATGGCGATCAGGCTGGTTGTCGATTTTATGTTAAAGGGTTTGGTCCGGGAGAGGGACTGGCTCGGCCGAGCTGGTTGCGGGGATGCGATCGCGTCGGTACCGGTAAGATCCGGCTGGAGGGATGCACCACAGCGGGTACAAAATTTATTATTGGGCATCACAGCATTGCCGCACTGGGGACAGAATCGCAAATAAATCACCGGTAATGTATGTTTGATACTTTCCCGGGAAGGGGAAAAAAGGTTTTCATAAAAAAAGCCAGTCCGAATATTACGATAATCGTTTAATTATCACCGCATAGATCAAAAACCTGAAAAAGAATATTATTTAGAAATATACCAGCCGGTCTGGGTCTCGTTGAGCACTTTCTCCGTATTCTTTTTCGTCAACAGGCTGACGACAATCATCATAACCACGGATATGACAAATGCGTAGGCCGAGAAGTGGAGAGGGATCTTGGCAAATTCTATGCCAAGAGCAACCACCTTGAAGTAATTGAGGAAGCCGAAGATGAGTGCGGCGAGCAGGCCAAACGTCATGCTGGCAAGCGCTCCTTGCCGGGTTGCACCTCTCCAGTACAGGCCGGCGAGCAGCGGGACGGCGAAAGTTGCAAGCATGGTACCTATCCCCATCCAGATCAGGATGGCAAGCATATCAGGAGGATTGATGGCGATGATCATGGTCGCAAAGGCTGAAACAACAACCACGATCTTAGAGAGGAGCAGGACCGTCTTGTCATCTGCATCCGGCTTGAGCACTTTTTTGTAGATATCCCACGAGAACATGGCGCCAATGGTTAGCATCAGCCGGTCGGTGGTGGACATGACTGCTGCAAGTACTATAACAGCAAAGATCGCCCAAAGGGCCAGGATTGGCATGGCGTACTCGATGCCGTACAGAATAACGAAGTCCTGTGCATTCGGCACAGCGGGAAGGGTAAACATACCTTCCTTGACCATCACAAGACCGGCAAAACCGGCAAATTTCAGGAGGAAAATGACCGCGCCGTAGAGGACAAAAGCGATCAGCGGGGACCACTTGAAGTACTTTACGTCTTTTATCGTCAGCACGTTGTTGATGACATGCGGTGCGCAGGCAAGACCGAGGCCCAGCAGGAGTGCAAACGAGATAATATAGGGCGGGGCAAATGCGCCAACCGGGTTCCACGGCATGACGAGATTCGGGTTGACGGTTGCGATGAACTCGTTTACATGGGTAAAACCGCCGGCCTTCCAGATGATGATCGGTGCCATAACAAGAACCCCGACAATGAGGATAATTGCCTGAACGAGTGATGCCCATGCAACTGCATAGAGTCCCCCGATTGCGGTATATGCCATGGTAACGACCGTTGCGATAAGGAGAGCCAGCCAGAGGGGGATCTGGAAGAGCCATATGAGCACAATTGCAATTGCCGTATACTGCCCGACGAGATAGATCAACGAGACGATAATACCGGCAACTGCACTGAGCGTCCGGAGCGCAGTCGGGCTTTCGTACCTATGCGCAAGGTAATCCTGAACCGTTACGTAACCTGCGGTTTTTGCAACATTGTGCAGCTTGACCCCGAAGAATATGATACAGATACCAATCGAGAGCGGAACGAAAATCTGCTCCCAGATGGTGGGCCAGCCGGCTTTATATCCGAGACCGGAGACCCCAAGCAGCGACATACCCGAACAGACCGTGCCGATCATTAAGAGGATGAAAACCCAGAAACCGAGCTGGCGGCCGGCAACAAGGTAGTCTTCCGTGTTCTTGATCTTTTTTGATGCCCAGACCCCGATACCGAGCATTGCAAGGAAGTACAGACCGACAACGGTGATAGTGAGAAAGTCCGCTGCCATTTAATCATGCCCCTTGAAGGTTATTCCCCAGTACAACAACAATGCGGCGATGATAAGAACAACGCCCCCGACAACAAAAACCGTGATATCCGGCAATCCAAACATAGTACCCTGCTAAAATCTAACATGTTAACATATAACACGATCGAAATTATTCCAGAAAATAAGGGCGTAGAAAAAGTTTTTTTTATTGCTTTTTTATTATGATTATCCGGACATAGTTTTCCCGTGCAGATATCAGAATAACTGCAGAAACCTCCAATTGTTTCAGCGACAGGTTGTCAATAAGTAACGGCATAATGCCCTTAATCTGTGAACCGGAATTTGCTGAAAGTACTTTTTTAATGTGGTGAAATGCCCAAATGTGAATAAAAAAATTTGCTGAATAAAATTATTTTTTGCCGGCGATTGTCATCAGGGCAATCAGCCCAATCGCGCCAATAGTTACCATTACTGGCAAGGGAGACTTCGTTGTTGTGGATACTGGTATTGGTGTTGGTATAGTTGTAGCAATTGTCAGAATTGGTTGCTCTGTGATGAACGGTGCCGTTGTTGCGGGAGTGGTCGGGAGTTTCTCAACGATATTGAAAAAGGTAGATCCCGTTACATCCACCGTGATGCCGGACACCTTGACGATATATTCATCCGGTTTAAAAGTTGATGCATCGACCGGAAACGACCACCGGTTTAATGCACCGTTTCCCTGTTTTACCTTTACCATACCCGTGGCTCCCGAGAATTCGGCACTCTGGGATTTATACGTGGGCTTGAATGACGATGAGGTAATTTCAACCATCAGGTTGTCACCCACCGCGAGATTGGTCGAACCCGTGATAGTGAACTGTTCTCCTACAACCCGGGAACCGACCGGGTCGATGAATGCCGATGGGGGATTGATGATAAACGATGCAGTTGCAAAGGTATCATCGACATTCTGGCTGTTGATGGCCTGCATCAGTGCGTTTGCTCCCGAAGGGGTCTGAAGGCTGCCACCTCCGGTGAGCTGGAAGATGGAGGTTCCGGTCCCGAGCTGGCGGTTGAATACTTTACCGGATGAGGCATCATAGTAAATATCAAACTGCCCGTTCATCATCGGGTGCTGGATCAGGACGAAATACTGTCCCGGTGCAAGGGTCCGGGTATCGGCAGGTTTGAGTTCATACTCATAGGAATTGTCTGAATCCGGGGAAATTGTGGAAATTTTTACATAATTGTTTCCAAACAGCCAGACCTGCAAGCCGTTTTGTGGGTGACCAGTGGCAATGCCATGGATATAAACAGAATCACCGTTTGCTATCGAGGGTGCACCGGAAAATGAGCTTCCGGGCGAAAGGGAGATTGCCGCGACAGGGGTCAGGACCAGCAGTACGCCCAGGAGCAGGAGGTAAAGGAATATCCGAAAGGGAGATTGTATCATAGTACTCATCCGTTATTATGCCTGATTGGTGATGAAGATGTGGTCAAAAAGATATGAGTTCTGCCATTCCGTTTCTCACGGTATATCTAAATAGTAAAATAGCTACCAATCCTCATGGATCAAAAACCACAAACCATACGGGTAAAGCATGATAAGCCAATCTGTGCAAAATGTCAGGATACCAATCTCAAGGTCAGACCTGATGGCAGCTACACCTGCAAGCGATGCGGGTACGACAGCGCGAAATAAGATAAAGGAAATCTCGCCTGTTTTTTTATATCCTCTCTCTTGGCTTATTGGATTGGGTATGACCGATAAACCCGGATGGTTTTTCTGCTCTTGTTATCCGTTTTTATTTATGCTGTAGAAAAAAAAGTAAAATCCTGAATGCGTCCCTCTTATCCATTTTTCAGTTTGGGATTGCCCCTTGACTGAGTATGCCGGAGGCCATCGGAATCATTTTTTCCCTGCCTTCGCAAATCCTGCTGGTTAATCCGTCACTTTAATAGGATGCAAAGAAGAAGCATGTGAAGAGAGGATTGGTATGAAGATCTGTGTACTGAATGGCAGTCCCAAGGGCAGCGACAGTGTGACAATGCAATATGTCCATTTCCTGGAACTGGCATTTCCCGTTCATACATTTATTATCGAGCATGTGGGCCAGCGGATTCATTCTCTCGAAACACAAGAAGCAGAATTTGACAAGGTGGTGGCATCCATCACTTCATCTGATGCGGTGCTCTTTGCAACCCCGGTCTATTACATGCTGGTACCCTCACAGATGAAACGGTTTATTGAGAAGGTTTTTTCCCGGAACGCCAAGTCCGCATTCACCGGGAAATACGCAGCGTCAATCACCACTTCTATTCATTTCTTTGATCATACTGCCAATGCCTACCTGCATGCAATCGCAGAGGATCTTGGTATGTCGTTTACCGGTTCCTTTTCGGCAAAGATGGAGGATCTCTTGTCGGTGCCGGTACAGGAACAGCTTTTCAGGTTCGGCGATGATTTTTTTACCGGGGCTTCCAGAAAATCCTGTATCCAGGAGAGGTACCCACAAATTCATTTCCCCACTGTCCTGTACTCTCCGGGCCCGGCTCCGGTCCCGTTTGAGTGTACTGGGATAAAAGTCGTCATTCTTACTGATGCGGTGAGCGGGTCTAACTTGGAGCGGATGGTGACCCAGGCAGCGGCATGTTTTGGGAAATCGGCCTCTGTCCTATCCGTACAGGATGCCGGAATGAAAGGAGGCTGCCTTGGCTGCTGCCGCTGTGCCTTTGATAATTCCTGTGTTTATGCCGATGGGTTTAGTGCGTTCTGGAACGAGCAGGTGCTCATGGCCGATATCCTGATTTTTGCCGGTACGGTAAAGGACCGATACCTGTCGGCAGATTTCAAACAGGTAATTGACCGGAGTTTTTTCCTCGGCCATGTGCCGCGTATGACCGGGAAACAGTTCGGGTACCTGATCGAAGGTCCCCTTTCCCAGCTTGCAACGCTCAACGAAGTACTGACTGCATATCCTGCAGTACAGGGTGCAAACCTTGCCGGGATCGTTACCGATGAAGGCGGAGATTCTGCGGTGATCGATCACCGGATTAATGCCCTTGCAGAGCGGTGTATACGGCTCTCGGAATCCGGTTACATGGCCCCCCCAATGTTTCCTGCAATTGCCGGCCACAAACTCTTCCGGGATGAGATCTGGGGAGAGATGCGTGCAATTTTCAAGGCCGACCATCGCCATTACTTAAAGACCGGGTTCTATGATTTTCCCCAGAAAGAGTCCGGAAAGCGGATCCGGACTGCCCTTTTCTCCTTCTTTCTCGATCTCCCTCCCGTCAGGAAAGAGGCGGTGCAGAATATGAAAAAGCACATGATTCAGCCATTCGAGCGGGTATTTACCGATAGCCCGGTCTTAATCCGGGTGAAGGAAGAGGCTCGTAAGAAGTGAGATGGAAGATGAGTCGTGCGGGCCAGTGGTGCGAGCGGGAGTAAGCAGGGCGTTTGAAGAAGCTCCCGAAAATTAATTGTTGGAGCGTAAGGGTACCGTCCGCTCTCTCAAAAGTGCCGATAAGTACATGTCCAGAGCCTGTTCTCATAGTACCCGGCCAAATGGAGTCTCACTCCCACCCCTTACCAAACATCAAGAGTTTGTCCAACCATTTTTTGTTATCTAACAGGAGTGCGATCTGAATTACGGGTAACAGACACCAGACATACAAAGGGGGGTATTTATGAGCCTTAAGAAATGACTTATACTACCTATCACAACAATACGCAATCCGTGATCCGGTAATAAAGATTCCCGATTTCACCAACAATACATCATTCTCGGGAAAATACCCCCAATCAGTAGATGAATAAATGATTATCCAGTACTCTCCTGCCGTTATTGTCATGCTGCTATCAGGGTTGGTCTCTACCGTCCTGATGGTCATTGCGTGGCGCAATCGTTCGATACCAATATTTCAACCTTTCATCCTGCTGATGGCGGCAGAGTCTGTCTGGATTTTCGGGTATGCCCTGGAACTGATGAGCACCAATCTCCCGACTGTCCTCCTCCTCAACAATATCGAGTATCCTGCCGTATCAACTGTGCCAATTGCCTGGCTCTTCATTGTCCTCTGTTATACCGGGCGTGAGCAGTATCTCACCCGGCGCACAATTCCTTTGTTTTTCATTATCCCGGTACTGGTCTGGATCCTTGTTCTTACCAATCCCTGGCATCATCTCTATTATTCAGGGTTTTACCAGGAGTCACTCGGCGGATCAGTTATCTGGATCTACGAGCATGGCCCCTTGTTCTGGATTCATATCGCGTACTGCTACATCCTTGCCCTTATCGCGCTCGTTCTCGCTGCAGGAAGGCTCTTTGCTCCCACCGGACTCTACCGGCGCCAGACAATGCTCTTGGTCTGCGCAGCATGCATCCCGGCACTGTGTAACATGACCTATGTGTTCAGGCTTGCCCCTTTCCCGGATTACGACCTGACACCCATCGCGTTCCTCATTGCCGGGCTTATCCTTGCTGTGGGTATCCTCCGATACCAGCTCTTCTCAACCGTACCGGTCGCGTACTCGCTTGTCTTTTCTACTATGAGGGACGGAGTGATTGTTGCAAACGGGAAAAACCTTGTGATTGATCTCAATCCGGCAGCGGAACAGATTACCGGAGTATCATCGCATGATGCCATCGGGCGGACCGTTGCCGAAGTCTTCCCCGGACTCGCATCCATTCAGGAAGATCCTGTGTCGGAAGTGATGGAGCACCGAATCGAGATCCAGATCAGGAAGGAGCGGAGCCCGGTATTTTATGATGTGCTTGTCACTCCCATGGATTTCTGTCGGACAGGTGCTGCCGGCTATGTTTGCCTGTTTCGGGATATCACCGACCGGAAACAAGTGGCGCTCGCACTTGAAGAAGCCCATAAAAAAATCAGTCTCCTCTCCAGCATCACCCGTCACGATCTCTCGAATAAACTTATGGCTGTGTCCATCTACCTTGAAATGAGTCAGGAACTATCCACCGATCCCCTTCAGAAAGAGTACCTTGACCGGCAGAAGATGGCTGTCGAAGCAATGGGTGATCAGATTGCGTTTACCCGGGAATACCAGCAGCTGGGGACCGAAGTACCTGTCTGGCAGAATGTAGATACGGTGATAAACCGGGCAAAGAAACATGCGGATCTTAAGAATATCTCTTTAATCAGCAACACCGGCTCTCTCGAAGTTTATGCCGATCCGATGCTGGAGAAAGTATTCTACAATCTGTTCGAAAACTCAATAAAATATGGCGGCGCAGGGATCTCATCGATAACCATATCCACCCACCAGTCCGGTGATGATCTGGTCATTGTCGTTGATGATGACGGAGCAGGGATCACAAAAGAGGATAAAGCCCGGCTATTCGAACGCGGGTTTGGGAAGAATACCGGGCTTGGGCTGTTTCTTTCCAAGGAGATCCTTGCCATCACTGACATCACAATCAATGAAACCGGTGAGCTGGGCAGAGGGGCACGGTTTGAATGTCGTGTGCCTTGTGGGAAATTCCGGTACGGAGGTAGCGGGCAATAATCCATTCGTACCCCCACGTCTCGTTCAATTTCAGATAGGGGATCCCCTTAATTTCAAATCTTCTGAAAATAATCCCGTTTACCGGAAATACCCGACTGCATTCCGGAACAGGTGCATATTCATGGATTCGGCCGGCACAGGCACACCGTTGCGCCGCATCTTTTCTTTCATCAGCGGCCAGTCATACAGGTTGACAAACTCCATAGCTCTTTCAGGGTGAGGCATGAGTCCCAGCACCTTACCGTCCGCGGATGTTATCCCGGCAATATCTTCCACCGAGCCATTCGGATTCCAGGGATATTCTCCGTACGCTGGAGTTAAATCATCCTTACAGTACGTAAACGCGATCATCTTCTGCCGCTTTAAGCGCAGCAGGGTCTCCGGGGTGCAGGAGAGATTACCTTCCCCGTGTGCGACCGGACAGTACAACCGCTCGATACCTTTGGTCCAGAGATTGTCAGCAACGGGCTTTAACGAGACAAACCGGCATTCCAGCCTGCCGCCCCGGTTGGGCATCAGGGCGATGTCGCGGGTATAGTGTTTGTCAAACGCCGGAACCAGCCCGAGATTTGCAAGGATCTGGAAACCGTTACAGATCCCCAGCACGAGATTATCCCCGTCAAGGAACTCCAGCAGGTCATCCCAGAGATTATTTCTCACCCGGTTGGCGTAGGCATTGCCGGCACCGGTATCGTCTCCATAGGAAAACCCCCCCGGAAATACCAGCAGCCGGTATTCCGAGAGACGCTTGCGTCCTGCGATCAGGTCGTTGATATGGACAATGTCTGCATCCATGCCGGCCCGGGCGAGCACCTCTTTTGTTTCCATTTCGGAGTTGATCCCAAAGCCACTCATTATCAGTGCTTTCTCACCTATCTTCACCTGGATCGATCGGCGGATCGCACCAGTCGCCCGGAGAGATATTCGTTTTGCAGCAATCGCCATGATCAGTACCCCCGGAAGGGTGCTTTGTACACCGCTTCGATCTCGGCAACAGGAAGATCCAGCAATAGTTTATCTGAAGTGATCCGGAAGTTTTTGCCACCCACACGGCCGAGCAGGAGAGCATCTGCCCCGCAATACCGCTCGAATTCCCGCTTATGGTCCGGGGCTACCGTGACGACAAACCTGCCGAGCGATTCAGAGAAGAGATAATAATCCGGACGCATGGCAGGCGGAATGGTGATATCCATCCCCAGCTGGCCGGCAATGGCAACTTTTGCCAGAGCGATCCCGAGACCCCCGTGACTGACCGGAAAGGCCGAGGCCACCAGTTCATGGGAGAGGGCATCCGTCAGCCGCCCATAGCGGGCTTTTACGGTTGCAACATCCAGTTTTGGTAGTGTATTTCCCGTCCCGCCCAAGAGGGCGAAATACTCTGACCCGCCCAGTTCTTCAGCAGTTTCACCGATCACGTACACAAGATCGCCATCGATCTTTGCATCCATGGAGACGGATTTTGCAACGTCTGCGTGAATGCCGATGGAGGAGATGAGCAGTGTCGGAGGCACCGAGACCTTGACCGGGTTGTTCTCCGCATCGAACCCCGAGAAATCATTGTACATGCTGTCCTTTCCGGAGATAAACGGGGTGCCAAAGGCTACCGCATAATCGTAACATCCCTGTGCTGCCAGTTTCAGCTGGCCGAGCCGTTCCGGGTCATCCGATGAGCACCAGCAAAAGTTATCGAGAATAGCAATCGTATCGAGCGGGACACCGATCGCAATGAGGCCGCGGATGGCCGTGTCGATCGCTGCTCCCGCCATCAGGTACGGGTCGATCTCGGAATAGGTGGGAAAGAGACCTTGCGAAAGACCAACGCCTTTTTTTGAGCCGGGAACAACTTTGGTGAGCGTAGCGGTTGCCTGCACCCGGCCGACACCCTGTACCGGCCCGAGCACATGACCGCCTTGCACTGTATGGTCGTACTGGATGGAGATGAACTCTTTTGAACAGAGATTTTTCCGGCTGATCATCGAGCGCATCGTTGCATCAAGGCGTTCCGGGCAGGGAGATTCCGGTTCAGGGAAGGTCTTTTTTGTATAGGTAGTCTTCAGGTGCTTTTTTGGCACCCCGTCATGAAGGAAATCAAGGTCGATATCCATCACTAGACTGCCATGCCATTCTACTATGCATTTACCGGAGTCCGTGAATTTCCCGATAACGGTCGCCTCGACATTCCGGTCCTCCATCAGGTTCAAGAGCGCGTCGAGTTTTTCCGGGGGGACTGCAAGGGTCATCCGTTCCTGTGACTCCGAGATCCAGATCTCCCACGGGGCCATGCCATGATATTTCAGCGGGACTTTATCGAGATAGACATAGCAACCGTTGCACTCTTTTGCCATCTCGGCAACGGAACACGAAATCCCGCCAGCCCCGTTATCTGTTATGCTACGATACATGTCCAGGTCCCGGGCCTCCTTGACAATCACATCGGAGAGTTTCTTCTGGGTAATCGGGTCGCCGATCTGGACTGCTGTCACCGGGCTTGCCGGATCGAGGGCTTCAGATGAGAACGTGGCACCATGGATGCCGTCCTTGCCCACACGCCCCCCGGCAACAACAATGAAATCTCCGGGTGCTGCTTTTTTCTCGTAGAGCTTCCGGCCTGAGTGTTCCCGTGGCATGATACCGACAGTACCGGCAAAGACGAGCGGTTTTCCGACATACCGGTTATCGAACCAGCACCAGCCCTGCGGGGTAGGAATGCCCGAGCAGTTTCCCCCAACACCAACGCCACGAACGACCCCGTCAAGGATCTGGCGGGGGGAGAGGATTGGCGTTGTCTTGTTCTTCCCGCGGAAGAGAGCGGGATCCAGTTCCGGGTCGCCCACGCAGTACCCATAGAAGTTGATACAGGGTTTTGCGCCGAGCCCAAACCCGATCGTATCGCGGTTGACTCCAACGATCCCAGTCAGGGCTCCGCCAAACGGGTCGAGCGCTGAGGGGGAGTTGTGGGTTTCGACCTTGTGAGTCACGAGATACGTGTCATCAAAAATAATCGAACCCGAGTTGTCCGTAAAGACCGTCACACAGATATCCTTATTTCCCTTTTCGGCACGGATTTTGTTGGTAGCGTCCTGAATATATGTCTTGTAAAGCCCACGGGGGACATCATCATCCATTGCCGAGGCAAAGATCGTATGCTTGCAGTGCTCGCTCCACGTCTGGGCCAGCGACTCTAGTTCTATGTCGGTCGGCATCCGTCCCTGTGCGGCAAAATAGGTGCGTATGGCTGACAGCTGAGCGAGATCAAGTGCCAGGGGCCCCCTTCGCTGTCCGGTCAGGGAATCAACAATCCCTTCTTTCCCAATCCGTGAGAGTTCCCTGTTATCAAGGTCGAGGTTTACCGTTTCGGCGTTCGGGAGTTCGTGAAGGTGGACAACGGGCACGACCGGATCCATACCTTTGTTACCATATTCCGCCCGGGTTTTGATATGGACCCGGTTTACGAGCGGGTTTGCGAGGGTAGCCGCAAGTTTCTGTAGTGCTGCAGGAGATATAATCCCACAGACCAAAAAGAGCTGCGAGGTGTAGACCACTTCTCCCTCTACAAATTTTATAGCAAAGAAATCCTCAATAGTCTGCCGGGCCGTCGTGCCGACATTGTCAGTTACCCCAGGGAGAAATCCCACTTCAATTGCATAATCAAACGGTATCCGGGTGGGGGTGTCAATTAAAAATTTCTGGACAACCGGATTGATCAGCTGGGATCCGATATCAGCAAGTTCTGTACCGGAAAAATTACGGGTGCTGGTGGCGATAGTATAGACATCGATGAGATGCAGTTCATCGATGGGAAAACCCAGCGATCGGATCCTGCTTGTCCGGGTTTTTAACCGGGGATCGGTTGTATAGTGCACTTCTATCCGGTGGACACAACTCTCCATACCGTACTATGTAGGACTGCAATTACAAAATAGATGCCGTAGGTGAAACCGGCAAATCAGGAATGGATGTTCCGGGAATTGGTTAACACACCTTTGTAGGGATCCGCAAATAGGTTCATGGATATTTCCAGCAATTTTTATCCGGCTTCCCGCTCCAGACCGTATCTTTATTATAACAAGTTAAGAGTTTTTGATGCAGGGTGTTTTAGTCGTCCGAACATAAAACCGGGAATTGTTATTTAGAAGAAATTATTATATAGATGAAATCTCTAGGTTGACTATCGGCATATACTCATAATCGATGTTTACCGTGATCAATTGGTATTCACCGAATCAAAAAAATGAGGGGGGACAAATGCCCGTCTGTCCACATTGCGGAAGAAACACACCCATTGGCAAATTCTGTGAACATTGCGGAGCACTGATACCGCAGTTTATTCCCGAACCGGCGATCCAGGTACCTGTACCTCAACCGGGGATCATTACCCCACCCCCGGTAAAAAAAGGATCCGCTTTTGTAAAAATCCTGGTTGTAATTATTTTGGTATTAGGTATCTTTTTTGCGATCGGTATCTATGCAACCTATTCACCGGAAATTATCTATCCGGACCCTTATCCGATCTATCCCACCCCCACACCCACATGGTATGCCCCGTTTGATTTCAATACTAAGCTTCCGGAAGCTTCTTACGAATATCAGATGTTCACCTTAGCCAAAGGAGATAAGGTGAAAGTTGCGGTCTCAACGGATGGTGCGCCTATCGATCTTCTCGTAATGGATTCCGCAAACTTTGGAATATATGAAAATACCAATCCTACACCAGATACCGTGCGCTACTCGGGCCTACGGAACATTATCAAAGATGATTACACGTTTGTCGCTCCCCAGTTGGATACCTATTATTTTGTTTTTGATAACAGCTACTGGCCGAAAACCGGTTCCAATGCAAAAAAAGATGTCGCGGTTAATGCTGTTTTTAGTGAGTATTATCAATAGTCCCGGGTAAAAATCCCTTTTTAGGTATTGTGCGTAAGGAAAATTTTCGTAAAACAAATGTTCGTGGAAAATTCAACCCGGTTATTGTAGGTGATAAAACTTCCGAAACCGGTATTACGACACTATCGCAAAGAACAAGGATGCTTGAGAAGAACTCGTTTAATCTAACGAACTGATTCTTAAATTGTTTATCTCCGTTAAGACAATGATTTCTGCCGATCTCATGATAAAACGTATCCGTTAAAAGAAAACACGAATGTCTAAACTAAAACCCTCAGAACGCAGTCCACATCATTCCCACAGCAAACGCTGTCCGGTACTCCTCTTCTGAGAGCCCGGGGCATTTCTTCTCAAGCAAAGCAAGCGCCTTTCCCAGCGCCTCATCTCCTTTCCCGCACTCCCCGTCGCGAAACGCATTACTGACATCATATACATCGTGCGAAAGCCGCTGGATACGGATAAGAGCATCCCGGCACATGGCCGGGGATTCATTCTGAACCTTGTCCCGGATCCGGTTGAGGAGATCCGTGTCATTGGGAGTAGGACACGAAGGTGGCGACCGGCCCTGCCGGAAGATCAGGTCGAATGCGATACTCATCACTTCCGGGCTGGGTTTCTGGGGTACTGCGGGCATAGGAATGTTCCTCATCTGGATGGAGTGGGGGCGTTGGCTGTTCCGTTAATCCAATCCTCCGGTTTTGTCCAGTCAGCATCTGGTGTCTTTGCAAAATAGACCTGCACGAATCCTTTCTGTTCCATCAGCCGGAGTTGTGGCAGCTCGTAGGTGTAAAAGATCCGGTTTTCCCGTGCACCCTGAACAAAACACCAGACATTGACCGGTTTTCCGGTTGCCTGTGCGATCAGTTCTGCCATATCTGTGTACCGGGCTGAATATTGTCCCCAGATTTCGTCTGCTTCGCCAAATGTGACGGGTTGGGGATCGGTATAGATCTTGCCAAAAATGATGACCGACCCGTTAATGCCGGAAGCCCGCTCGTACCAGTGTTCATTGAGGAGCCGGGTATAGGACGGATAATTATAGTAGGCAGAGCTGCCTTCATCCCAGATTGCACGGTTGGGCGGAACAGCAGATGCTGACGGCCCTTCGTTTATAGCATCCAGCAGCCGGAGCATGCTGCCATGATTTCCTTTGCCAGACCAGAACCCCATATGCACCTGTGTACCCGGAACACCGAGCAACGGTTCAGTGACAAGTGCTTCTGAAAAAAGCTGTGCTGTAAATGCCGGGTTTTTGAAGGCTGCAATCTTATCCGTCGGATCAGGAAAGACCGGCCCCGTGATTATGCTTGTTGAACACTCAGTGCTGCATATCATGACAGGGCAGGTGGAAGAAGGAGGGATGCCTATCACCGAGAGAATAACGATAACGGCCAGGATTCCAAGTAAGACGATGCCAATCATCCAGCGGTTCATATAATCTGACGGGAAAGAAGGGGCCATGAACAGATCCCAGATATCTTTTGGTAATCATTGTTACGCTGAACCCCTATATGGACTTTAAGTCTCGGGATATCAATGGAAGTCCATTACAATAGGGGCAATGTGAGGATAACCGCAGAATATATACACAATCCCATAATACGCTAAGCAGTCGCATGACAAAGAAATGTGAACGTTGTGGTACTCCGGCGCTTGATGACTTGTCAGAGTACTGCAACCGGTGCGGTTCTTCAGTCATTGAAGAGCCAAAATCCAATGTGCCGGTCTGCAGCAGGTGCGGTAACCCGGCTCCCAATGCTGATGTGCTCTACTGTAACCGGTGCGGTACGGAATACCCGGCGGCAGAACCAGAGCAGGACTACCCGCTCTGCTCGCGCTGTGGGTATATAATTCATGATGAACTGTCAGAGTACTGCAACCGGTGCGGTGCTTCTGTGAGGTCAGAACCGGAACCCGAGTTGCCGGTCTGCAGCAGGTGTGGCAACCCTGCACCAGATGCTGAAGCGCTTTTTTGCAACAAGTGCGGCACAGGGTACAAAAAGGAACCGGAGAACACAATCCCGCTCTGCCCGCGCTGCGGTTATACCCTTCCCGATGATCAATCGCAGTTCTGCAACCGGTGCGGAGCAACCATCGGCATAGAACCCGTAAACAAAAAACCGGTCTGTGCAAAGTGCGGGGCTGTTGCTCTAGATGCAGAGACCCTTTTTTGTAACCGGTGCGGAACACCGTTCACTCGTTCAGTTTCCAATCCAAAACCCGTGCACCTGTCAGCACACAAACAGGCCCAGCAGGTCTCCGTCAAAATTTCCAAAAAGAAACAGATTCCCGCTACGGTTATTACTCCGGAAGATCTCTGGGATCAGACCCCGGATGAGGAGTTCGCTGAAACATATGACCCGCCCGCAGTAGCACCCTCCACAATATCCCCCCGGAAAAAATATGCCCATCTCCCCCTTGTGGCAGATGAATTTGCCGGGGGGAAAACCCGGGATGAGAGCATTGTAATTCCAGGAAACGCAAAAAAATACGGTCATATCCCGTTAATAGCCGATGAACTCAAAGAGAAACAATCCCCGCGTCTTGAAATTGAGACTCCTTATTACCCCGGACCTCCCAAGGAAAAGAAAACGGCAAAGCCGAAAAAAGGTTTTTTTGATCTGTTGAAAAAATAAGAGGGAGGGTTCTTTTTTAGTATACGGTGTTTTTAGATACCTGATGGCTTTTTTCAGGTTGCAGTTATGGCCTAAATACTCAGCTGAACGCGGGTCTGGACATCAAATGCCAGGGGGAGATCAAGATACGCTTCCAAAAACCATTCCGGGTACCCAACGGGACCTGCCCCCCCGGTAAATCCACCAGATGCATTTTGTCTGAGTATGTGTGCCTGTTGTGGCACATAGATCCTGAACGGGTATACTAAGGGCTGGGATGTTTTGGGATACTCCCGCTCGCCATCGAACTGGAGAACAAATTCATGCACTCTCCGACTGGTTGTTTCCCAATGCCCATGTGAATGATGCGATCCGGAACCGTGGGTATATTCCCGATATTTCTGTTCAGCATATAATCTGAGAAATACTCCCCGGGCCTTTTGCGGGGAATTCATCGAGAGGATAAGGTCCCCCTCAATCGCCTCTCCTACAACATAGGCAATTTTAGGGATACGGATCTCAATTTTTCCTGCACCAATGCCAAACATGAGGGATAACACTATTTCATTGGTAGCGTGGCAACTATTTTAAAATTTCTTTCACCGGTTCTTGAACGTTATTGGGACACAATGCAACATTACACTGTTATAGTTGATCCCAACCTTTTTTTAAGAATCTTGATGATGAACCCGGATCTCAAAAAAATATTCAGATGATTACGGTCTTCGCTTCTTCGTTACTGCCTGACAGGTAGTCAGGGTGAATCTCCTGTCGTGCAAACAGGGCAAGGATGAGAATGACAATCGCAATAATGAACGAGAAGAAGAAGGCAAGGTCAAATCCCGCAGTGATCAGCTCCAGTTTGATGTTAGCCGGTGCTAGCTTGGTGATTCCACGCTGACCGGCAATTGCTATGATTCCCTGGGTAAATACCAGGTTTGCAAAAGCGATCCCCAGGGTTAAGGGGGCAAACCGTTCAAGGCTAGTGAGGCTGGAGACCATGCCCTGGTATCCCTTACCCACCGAGTTCATGATCATATTCGATGCCGGAGTTATCATCAGGCCAAGACTAAAACCAATAACGAGCAGGCAGAGGATTACAAATCCGGTTGAAGAACCAACCCGGAGAAGCGTCATCATATAAAAACCGGCTACCAGGAAGATTCCTGCAGCAATGCAGAGCACTCTTCCCCCAACCCGGTTATAGAGCATTCCTGCCAGGATACCGGATATCATCATTGCTACCGAAAGAGCTGTTAAAATGAGCCCGGCATCAGAAGCACCGTAACCTTTTACGTACTGGAGATAAAACGGGAGCAGGTAACTAATTCCGGCAAAACTGAAAAAGACCAGTGACATAATGAGATTGGTCAGTAAGAAATTACGGTTCTTAAACAGGCGCAGTTCTAACAACGGGTCGGAAACGCGGAGCTCGTGCCAGACAAAGTAAGCAAGAGTGATGATGGCAAGGGCAAGAGTGCCAAGAATAACCGGCGAGGTCCACCCGAGTTCGTTACCTTCAGAGACTGCAAAGAGCAGGGATGCAAGACCGGTGAAGATCAATAATGCCCCGGCTTTGTCAAAGCCTGCAGGTCTGTCATGCGGCGTAGTTGCCGGAATAACTTTTGCTCCGAGCAGGATTGCACAGATTCCCACCGGCACATTAATTAAAAAGATCCAGTGCCAGGAAAGATACTGGGTGAGCACACCCCCGATGGTCGGTCCGATGGCAGTCCCAAGTGCGGCGACCGTCATAATAATGCCCATCGCTTTTCCTTTCTGCTTCATAGGGATGTACGCAGTGACCATGGCCGGTGCAATTGCCGTTATCATCGCACCCCCCACAGCCTGGAATGCACGTGAACCTACAAGCACGGGAAAGGAAGATAAGAGATCGGGCAAGAGAGCACAGGAGAACGATCCAATCGTAAAGATCAGAAATCCTGACAGGAAAACTTTCTTAAACCCTATGCCATCGGATAATTTCCCGAAAATAAGGACACAACCGGCCATCACCAGGAGGTAGATGGTCGACACCCAGCTTACGGTACTTGTCGAGATATTGAAAACCGATGATATAGTCGGCAGGGCAATATTGACAATCGTCCCGTCTAGTGCCGACATGAATGCAGCAAGGGAGATGGAGATAATCAGGAGATTAAAACCCGCCTGATCCGTTCCCTGATGGTTCTTATCCATACATGGTTATAGGGCGGCGGCATAAAAAAGGAGAGGTTATTCAGTATCGGAACTTGTCGGCAAAAATCCGGTACGCATTTTGCTTTTACGGATCCTCATCAAAAGTGCTTATCATAGGAACTATCGAAAATTGCGATAGTTTTTTCGGGATTACAGGATTAACGATACATTCCTTTCTGGAATAATAATCAGTCAAATTCAGGTACTCTTATCCGATTGAGAGTATTGCATTACGAGATTAATCAATAACATTGATGAAAAGTGTGAGTGGGAGGAGTAAGCCTCCTTCTGTTCTAGCGGCATTCAGCTCTGCGCCATACCCGGGCGGATACCGGACTATCCTCTGGCCCTGTTCTGGCTTGCACCCGCAGGGATTCGTCGTTCCAACGTATCCTGTTCCTCAGACGCTCAGCGAGTTACTCGTGCAGCTGCCTGCACTTCTTGCCGGTAAAGGCTCGATCGCATCATTGCTAAAAACAGGCCGTGTCGTTTCTGTGCCATTGCCGTGACTCTCGCCACCCGTACTTGCGTACGGCTGCGTGACCGGTGGGTGGGGGGACTTTCCTCAGCGACACTTAAGTCACCGTCGGCCGCTCTCTCCCTCTCGCTCTATATATTGTTCGGCCGGGCAGATAAGCGCAGCGACCAACTTCTGGTCAGGTTTATAAAAAAGTTCTTGACCAGACTATCTTTGGTTTCCAGATTTTTTTGTTAGCATGAAACGCCGCTCCAAAGGGGTACCCCCGCAGCGGTCATGTCGATGCAAAAAATACATGAATTATTTTCTGTTTCATCTGCATCGTGCCAACTCTCATTTGAATGAAAAAGTGATCTACACGAACCAGCGATCAGCAGAAACGTTGAAGAAATTCCAAAAACGCGGGGAGTCAAGGGAGGCCCCTTTTGGGCTGTTTCTCCTAGGTAAGAGGGGAGGTCCCCCTCCTACTATATGTAAGAGAGTAGATTCCGTCAGTACCTGTATTAGAGAATACTGCACCGTTCGAAACATAGTTATCCAACCTGCGCTAAGCAGAGTCACAACGAGGGAGTGATGGTATGCTGACAGCAGAAGAAGGAACCCTGGCAATCCGGCTCGCACGCGGCGCACTTGAACACGCAGTAGGGAAAAAACCAAAACCCGAACTTAAACTCAGTCGGGTTTTCAACGCAAAACGGGGCGTCTTTGTTACACTCACAGAAAATGGCGAACTGCGCGGCTGTATCGGTCTACCGTACCCGGTGATGCCTCTTGGTGATGCTATTGAACATGCTGCCAAAGCCGCAGCACTTGAAGATCCCCGGTTCCCGCCGGTAATTAAAGACGAGCTTGCAATTATCGATTTGGAAGTTACCATTCTCACCGTACCGTTACCGCTTCTCTGTGAACCGGCAGAACGCCCGGCAAATATCAAAGTGGGAAAACACGGACTGATTGTGAAAGGGATGGGTTCGAGTGGTCTCCTGCTCCCCCAGGTGGCCACCGAGTATGGCTGGGATACCATTACGTTCCTTGACCATACCTGTGCCAAAGCCGGGTTGTCGGGCAAATGCTGGACTTCCAAGAACGTTGAAGTGATGACTTTTGAAGGCCAGATCTTTTCCGAAAAGAAGGGAACCGTTTAACCTCCAGAGCGCACATATAAAGGCACATCAGGATGCCTTATGGGAATTTCATTCGAGAGCTTGTACAGCGATATCGCCGGCCGTTGCGGGAAACTTACCGTAGGCAAAAAGATAGTAAAGACTCCCGCGCTGCTCCCGGTCATCAACCCCCACCTTCAGCTTGTCACCCCAAAAGAACTCCGGAAGATGGGCGTAGAGGCGATTATAACAAACGCTTACATTTTTTCCCAGAGCAAACAATATCGGGAACGCGCCCTATCAGAAGGTCTGCACAAGGTCCTTGATTATGACGGGGTGATCATGACCGACTCCGGTTCATTCCAGTTATCCGTCTATGGTGAAGTCTCGATCACCAATACCGAGACCCTCTCGTTCCAGCGCGACATAAAAAGTGATATCTGGGTACCGCTCGATATCCCCACTTCCCCCGCATCTGACCGGCAGACTGCCGAAGGTGAACTTGCGATCACCATGCAGCGCCTTGCCGAGGCCAAACAGGTCTTTGGCAGCGATGCCCCGATTGCCGGGCCGGTACAGGGCGGCATCTTTGAAGACCTGAGGGAACGGGCAGGAAAGGCAGTTACCGATCTCGGTTTTACGTTCTGCCCGATAGGGGCCGTAGTCCCTATCATGGAGCAGTACCGATACCGGGATCTCGTCAGTGTTGTTATAGCAGCAAAACGTACGATCTCTCCGTCTGCCTGCGTCCATCTTTTTGGAGCCGGTCACCCGGCCATGTTCGCGCTCGCAACTGCGATGGGTTGCGATCTCTTTGACTCGGCAGCTTATGCCCTCTATGCCAAGGAAGGCCGGTACATGACCGTCCATGGCAGTTACAAGATCGATGAACTCGCCGATCTCCCCTGCGCCTGCAATGTCTGTCGCACTCACACGGTTGAAGAACTTCGCACATCTCCCCAGCGCGACCGCCTGCTCGCGCTCCACAACCTGCATGTGACTCTTGCCGAGATCGCCCGCATCCGCCAGGCTATCACGGACGGTTCTCTCTGGGAACTGGTTGATGAGCGCTGCCGGGGTCACCCGCAGCTGCTTGCCGGTTATCGGGCCCTTCTCCTCCGCAATGCCGAACTTGAAAAGACCGACCGGACCTCCAAGCGCTGCTTCTTCTACCGGGGCGACGAGAGCTGTGCCCGGACTGAAGTGCTGCGCTACCAGCAGCAGCTTGCACGGCTCCGGCTCGGCCGGGAAGTGCTGGTAGCATTCGATGGCGGTGCACGTGAAGAGTTTGAAGATACCCTTCTCTTCAAACCCCCGTTCGGCCCCTACCAGAAGGAACTCAAAGAGACCTTTCCCATAGGCCAGAGCGAGATTCCCGAATGGGACGAAGCGATGGTGCGGCAGGGATGCCGGGGAATACGGGCGCTCGTAGAGAGCCACCCGGATACCCATGTTGTTGTATCCTGCAGCCCACGGTGGGAAACTATTCTGCGACAGGAAGTGACTGGTTGCGAGGTGCGCATTGAGCCAGTTTAATATCCGGAAGCGGGACGGTCTTGGCCGGACCGGCTTATTCAGGCACGAGGGGACAGAACTGCGACTTCCGGCTGCTACGGATACAATTACGTTATTCCCCGCGCTTGGCAACCTGCACAACGCCAATATGCCGGTCTGTGCTCCGGCAGCAGTTGCACGGCAATTTCCTCCGGCATCGGGTGTAATACCAGTCACCATTCATCCCCAGCTGGACAACACCGCCATCAGCGGGGACTGCGTAATGGTGGCCAACTGGCATACCACATTTGCAAATCCCCGGAATTATGTGGACTGGTTAGTCACGCTCAAGAAAAAGACACCAGCCGATACCGCATGGTACGCACCTGCTGCTGCCATCCCCTCAACGGCTGCCATTCTCTGCTACTCCGGGTTTGATCTCTTCGATTTCATCGGCGTTGATCTGAAATCTGCGCAAGGCATTTTCTGCACTGCTGACGGCGAGTTTGCCGCTGATGCAATGAACAGCGGCATCTGCACCTGTACCGGTTGTGCAGTAAAAGATCTTAAAGAACACAACCGGAATGCACTCCGGCAGGAGCTTGCCTTGATTGGGCGTTTCATCGAACTGGGACAATTACGGGATCTTATTGAGTCCCGCTGCCGTATGAACGCAAGCCAGGTAGCAATCATGCGCCATCTTGACAACCAGTACCCGTTCATGGATGCTGCCCAACCGGTTGCCCGTAGTGGCGTGATGCGGGCGAATTCCGGCGATTCCATGCAGCGGGTGGAAGTCCGCAGGTTTGCAGAACGCGTGCTGACCCGGTATCTCCCGCCCAAGACCGATGTTGCCGTTCTGTTACCCTGCTCTGCCCGGAAACCCTATTCGCTCTCCCAAAGCCACAAGCGCTTCCAGCTTGCCATTGGCGCCCGGGCTCACGAACTGATCGTTACCTCCCCGCTCGGTCTGGTGCCCCGTGAACTCGAAACGGTTTACCCGGCAGGTCATTATGATGTTCCCGTCACAGGTTACTGGGATGCAGAAGAATGTGCATTCATCAGCAGCATCCTCACCCGGTATTTCAAACGACACCCGTACCGCCGCATTATCGCTCACCTTGAAGACGGGGCACTCAAAGTTGCCCGGCAGGCAGCCGAGGCAGCGGGAATCATGCTCGAATGTACCTGCGAGGAGCATCCGACCAGCGATACCGCACTTAATGCACTGGACAGTGCGCTTGCCGGGGAACGCCGGATCAAGGATGACCGGCTGCACGGCATGGCGTCGTACCAGTTCAATATCGATCTCGATACCAAGGGGACTACGCTCCGGGGACACTTCCCGGAAGTCTTTTACAGCCGGAATAATCTCCAGCTTTTCTCCATCGACACCGGAACCGGCATGCTCCGCCCGACTGTTGATGGATGGAACTTGATCCCTGACGGCTACCGGGTGTATATCGACGACTTCATTCCCGAAGGTGATGTGCTGACACCGGGAGTAATGCGGGCAGATCCGAATATCCGTGATGGCGATGAAGTGCTGGTTGTAGGTGCGCGTGCCCTTGCAACGGGACGGGCAGCCATGCCGGCGGATGAGATGCTCCGCTCGAAACGCGGGGTTGCAGTCCGGGTGCGTAAGATTAAGCGATTGTAAAGAAAATTTCTAATCAGGAATTCCTGATTTATCCGGATTATTTATACTAAGGAGTGAAAGGGTTGTATTCTGTTGAAAAATCTGAGCAGCTTGCCGATAAAGTGTACCAGATGTGGATTAAGGCACCGCATGTCGCCCACCACGCACAGGCCGGACAGTTTGTGATCTTCCGGATTGATGAGAAAGGTGAGCGTATCCCTCTCACCATTTCTGCTGTCGATGGAGATTCATTCCGGGTCATTTTTATGACAATCGGAAAGACCACCACCCACCTTGCCGCTCTCCGGGCCGGCGATCATATACTGGATGTGGCAGGTCCTCTTGGCAAACCCAGCGATCTCTCCCGTTTTGGCACGTGCGTGCTCGTTGGCGGGGGCGTTGGAACTGCAAGTCTCCCTATTATCGCCCGTGCCCTGAGAAACGCGGGTAACCGGGTCATAGGAATTGTCGGTGCCCGTAATGCAGGTCTCCTAATTCTGGAAGACGAGATGAGCAAAGCCTGCGATGAACTCCTTATCTCCACCGATGACGGCACAAAAGGCTTTCACGGGTTTGCCGCTGACCTGCTCAAGCAGGTAATGGCCCGGGAAAAGGTCGATGCGGTCTGGATCATCGGTCCTGCCATGATGATGAAAGTGACCTGCGAAGTAACCCGTCCCGCAGGAATAAAAACATTTGTCAGTCTCAACCCGGTCATGGTTGACGGGACGGGCATGTGTGGTTCCTGCCGGGTGATTGTTGGTGGCGAGACAAAATTTGCCTGCGTTGACGGCCCGGAGTTTGATGCCCACAAGGTAGATTTCAATATGCTGATGGGACGGCTCCGCACGTACCAGCCCGAAGAGAAAGAGTCGCTTGAGCGCTACAATGCGCATATTTGTTCCTGCAAAGGCGGTGATCAGCATGCATGACCGACTTGTTGGTGAACGCATCCATGATTTCTCCGAAGTCGATGCCGGAATGACTCCTGAAGAAGCGATGATCGAAGCTGAACGCTGCCTCCAGTGCAAAAAACCCCTCTGCGTGAAAGGCTGCCCGGTCACTATCGATATTCCCGCGTTCATCCGCGAAGTTGCATCCGGCAATTTCAAAAAGGCGGCCGCGATCATCAAGGAACAGAATATGCTCCCGGCCATCTGCGGCCGGGTCTGCCCGCAGGAAGTCCAGTGCGAAGGGCAGTGCATTCTCGGGATCAAGGAAAAACCCGTCTCGATTGGTGAACTGGAACGGTTCGTGGCTGATACTGAACGGGCACACGGCATGGCACTCCCTCAGAAAAAGGCATCCACCGGGCGAAGGATCGCCGTTGTCGGCGCAGGCCCGGCCGGGCTGACTGCAGCTGCTGAGCTGGCACGCATGGGCTACCGGGTCACCTTGTTTGAGTCGCTTCATGCTGCCGGCGGGGTACTCATGTATGGTATCCCGTCATTCCGGCTGCCCAAAGAGATTGTAAAGGCAGAGATTGATGCGGTCCTCTCCCTTGGCGTTGAACTGAAACTCAATCATCTTGTCGGCCGCAGTGTCACGGTAAAAGAACTGCTCAGTTACGATGCAGTATTTTTAGGCACCGGTGCCGGTCTTCCCTATTTTATGGGACTGCCCGGAGAAAACCTGCCGGGGGTGTACTCGGCAAACGAGTTCTTAACCCGGGTAAACCTGATGCATGCAGATAAGTTCCCGGTCTTTGATACCCCGATTAAGAGGGGAAGCCGCGTTGTCGTTGTCGGTGGCGGGAACGTGGCCATGGACGCAGCCCGGGTCGCACGGAGGCTTGGGGGCAAAGTCATGCTCGTGTACCGGCGGCGCGAAGAAGACCTCCCTGCCCGCGAGGCCGAGACCCGGCGGGCAAAGGAAGAAGGTATTGAATTTGTCATGTGTTCACACCCCATAAAGATACTTGGCGACCAGGCCATAACCGGTGTCGAATGCGTGCGGATGGAGATGTGTGCGCTGGACAAGTCCGGCAGGCCGGAACCGGTTCCAATCGAGGGCAGCCATTTCACGATCGATGCCGATGTCTTCATTGCAGCAATAGGGCAGGGCCCCAACCCGCTCCTGATCAGCGAGATTCCGGATCTCAAACGCGGCAAACGCGGCAATGTAGAAGTCGACAATGAATTCCACACGTCAATGCGCAAGGTCTTTGCCGGTGGCGATGTGGCTACCGGCGCCGCAACCGTTATTCTCGCTATGGGTGCGGCAAAGAGTGCTGCACACGCGATCGATAAGATGTTGCGGGAAGAATAAGCAGTCTCTTTTTTTTACGTTAATTTTTACCGGTTTCTGGGGTCATTTTTTTAATGACCAATACAAAAAAGTATCAAACCTTCGCAACTAATGCTGATCATATGCCGTTCTGTACATCCTGCGGTGCAGAGATTGCCGCAGATAAAAAGTTCTGTGGGCAGTGCGGAGCTCCCGTTGAATCCATCCCTGCACCGGCAGCTCTTGTCACACGGGTCATACCTGTTGAGCAACAAGCTCCCGCAATCCCGTCTCCGGTCTTTTCGCCACCTCTTAAAAAACCCCAGACTCCGAAAAATATGGTTATCATCGGAGGAGTTATTGCCATCATTGTGATTATAGCCGCAATCTATTTCGTGGGACTGCCGATGCTGAAAAACGGCGCCCAGAAACCGGTTGATGGATTGGTACCAACACCTGCAATTACACCCCCCCCTGTCCCGTCTGCACGACCCACAATTAAGGAAACAACACCCGTTCCTGATACAACCGGCATTCCGGTTCAGGTGCGGGATGACCGACTGGAGGAGGATTACGAGCCGGTATATGCCCTTAACCAGAAGTTTTCGTTTGGGCAGAAAGTAAATTTTCCCTATGATCTTACGCGTCCCCCCCTGTATATCAAGTTCAATCTTACTCCGACAATGATTGTCAAACACCGGTTAGTCTCCATCGGGACGAGCAATGAACACTATGAAAATACTACCGAGGCAAGTCCCTATGCATGGTTTGAGGTAAAGGTGCTTGATGCAGGATCCGGAGCAGTTATCGACCAGCAGGGATATGGGAATGATTACCCTGATATCACAAAACATAGTTTCATGGTAAGGCAGAAAGGAAATTACCTGATCGTGATGTCAGGAAATGAGGTTAATGCGGATATCCAGATGCTGGTAGGAACACAATAAGAAACCTTTTTTTAATCATTGCAGATTTTTTCTGAATATTTGATGTCACGCCCCAATATTTTAATTCATTTACTGTCTTAAGTGTACAATCAAAAAAGGAGTGTAAACATATGAATTTTGGAAGTCTTGGTGGTATGGGCGGAGCGGTTGGCAGTTATCTTGCAACTCCCGAAGGACAGGAAGCAGCAAAGAAATACCTGGCAACCCCCGATGGGATTGCCATGCTCAAAGGATTCGTTGGATCCCCCGAAGGACAGAAAACAATGATCAGCATCCTTCCGGTCGTTCTCGACGGGCTCAATCTCCCGCCGGCAGTTAAAGAAGCCGTCAAAAACGCAATGGGTCCAACTGCGTAACCATTCTGTTTTTTTGAGGGATCCCACAATACCCTGTTTTTCAGGCAGGGGAGGGATTTCCGAGAATCTCAAAGAAAATTTTTTTCCCAAACACTTTTTCAAAGGCCTTCTTCTCGCTCTCGATCCCCCATATCTCGAGCTGGCAGTCACCTCTTGCAACAATCTCGACACGGACAGTATCATTGCCGTCGGCAATGAAACGGACATGCCGGATCAGGGCTGCATGACTCCGGTCAAGACTCTCACCGAGCCGGATGAATGTTGAAAGTACCCGCAGGGCTTCTCTGTCGTGCATATCAAGCTCAGGAATCTCGAGATCCTTTTTCCGCGGGCTTTTTTTCCGGTGGAACCGGGCTAGATTGGCCATGAATGTTACTTCTTTTAAGTCAAAGCCCAGTAATTCGGAATTTTTTATCATGTAATACGAATGTGCCTCGTGATTGGTATACGAGATAAACGAGCCGATGTCATGAAGAAACGTTGCATATTCCAGAAGCTCGCGTTCCGCATCGCCATAGGTATGAAGCCCCTGCTCCTTTGCGCTATCGAACATGGCAAGGACCAGTGCCGTGACCGTCCGTGCATGGGACTCATTGATGCCGCAGGACCTGCCCAGCTGGAGGATGCTGCGCTGGCGGAGTGACAACTCGCCTAAGAGGGGAAACTCGTCCATCCGTGAGAGATAATCAACCAAAAGCCCGTCCTGCAAACCCCTGCCCGTCACCATTATCGACTTGAGGGACAGTTCCTGCATGAACGTGTCAAGGATGGCAGCACCCGGCACGATGATATCTGCCCGTTCAGGATTGATCCCGGGAATTTTCCTGCGCTGTTCGAGAGGCAGGGAGCAGATCATGCCTATGACTTTTTTTAATTCGTGATGCGTGATCATTCCTTCATGACCCGGGTCCGGGTGCAGGTTTTTAAAGGCAATCTCGGCTAGATTTACTGCAGTCCCTGAACTTGCAACAGCACAGACCGGGTCCAGTCTATGGATCTTCTTTATGGACCGGATGATGACGTTTTTTATGTGCTGCTGGATCTTTTTATAGCGTTCCGGGGTAACCGGGCCGGTATCTGTCGGGGATATATACTGGTTTGCAAGCCGTATCGCTCCCAGATTAAAGCTGTCGAGATACTGGTAATTGCGCTCATCACCCACCGCGATTTCTGTGCTTCCGCCGCCGATATCGATAAAGAACGTTGATTTTCCTTCGAGGTGCATGCCACTTGCAACACCCAAGTAGATCAACCGGGCTTCTTCCTGGCCGGAGATAACCCGGATATCTATCGTCACTTCCTGTCGCAGCCGGTGCAGGATCTCCTGCTGGTTGGAAGCCTCCCGCATCGCTGATGTGGCAACAGCAACGAATTCTTCAGCATTGAACGTGCGGGCAAGATCGGTAAATTTTTTGCAGACCATAACCGCCCGTTCAACAGCTTCAGGAAGAATCTCGTCATCATCAAATTCCCCTTCGCCCAGGCGCACCTGCTGTTTCTGCCGGGTCAGGATAGTGTACGAGTGATTCGGGTTGAGCCGGACAACCAAAAGGCGGATGGAATTGGTCCCGATATCGACAAATGCAACAACGCGGCCGTTGATGCCCGGGGTTTTTGTTTTCACCGGATCACCAGGATCCTGCCAAATACCCGGTTGAACAAATCTCCTTTTGATCGTGCACGCTCTTTTTCAACCGATATATCAGCAGAACCGATGACATCGCAGAATATCGTGGTATCGATAACACAGTGAATCTCCTGAACGGTTCCGAGGTGCAGGTAATCGAGGCCATCAGCAATGCGGAGGAGGCTCGAAAGCAGGAGAATTTTCTTCTGGTCTTTTGGAGACAGGAGTGTAAAGAAACTGTGCGATTCCACGGTTACCTGACCCCGGTGAGCTAAAGCAGTCAGGGCAACAATCCCCCGTTCGGCAAGGTCGAGGGGCAGGCGCTCGTCGGCAAAGATCATGGCTGCGCTGCGTTTGTTATGGTTCTTCTGCCCGTATTTCCAACCGATATCATGCAGTATGCCTGCACATTCGAGTAAGAACCGGTCCCGTTTATCGAGATTGTGGAGAGGCAAAAGACTGTCAAACAGCAGAAGAGCAAGTTTTGTCACCAGCTGGCAGTGTTTCTGTCCTTCAGGATATTCGCCCGATATCATCGCGACAATTTCCCGTAGTTCCGGTTCCGGAACCTGTTCATGAGATCTGAAGCTTGTTTTCCTTCCGGTGTCAAGGGCGGTACGGAGTGCTTCCCATATATGAGTCCGTTTCAGCGAGGCCCAGTAACGTACGAAATGCCGGTACAGCGCCATACGCTCCTTCTCCCGCTCAGCTAAAAAGAGTTTCAGGCTTGATAAGGTGAACGTATCCGGGCGTTTCTCTTCATTTTCAGACCGGAGGAGAGAGCGTTCATGGAGGAGCAGGCGTGTAATGGTGTCAATCCAGACATCACAGTCATGGAGATTGCCCAATGCTTCCTGCACGGCCTTGACCCGTGAGAGCGGTTTTTTTAAGTTGAGCCGGTAGACCGGGGCATAGACTTCCATCGTGTACCGGAGTTTTTTTGCCGCAATCCGGGTGGCATGGTGTTCGGCAACCGCCTCCGGGTGGGAAACCCAGGGCTCGAATGAGAGAAGGTTACATAATCTTCGTTCAATCCGGATGGCTGCAATGGGAGCAATGCCATACGCAAAGGCCCGTTTCATTCCCCTTCTTACGCGGGGGTCCTCAATTAAGGCAGTTCGCATATCCTCAATGACATGGCTTTTTTCCAGGTTATCAAGTGCCTTGAGCACTTCCTTTTGTAACGTACCCCGGCGTTTCTGGAGATCGGTCAGCAGGTACCTCACAGCAGGACCGGTGGGAAATTCTGTCGCACCCTCATGCTTATGGGCTTTCCAGGTTTTCTCAGCCCGCTTCTGGTATTTTGTCAGGTACGCAATCTGGACATCACAATCCCGTGCCTCTCCCAATGCCCGGGTGATCTCCTTGATCTCTTCTATCCATTTAACGTACGGTTTTTTCAAGAAGCAGGAACGGAACAGGGGAAGCGCAGCCCGGAGACGGCGGGATGCCACCCGCATCCGGTGGATATATTCGATATCTTCTGCCGCCTTTACTCCCGGAATCTCTTTTGCAAATGCTTCTAAGAGGGGGAGTAATCCTTTTTTGCCGAAGATACAGGCCGCGGTAACGGGTTCCGTCTGCTTCTTTACGCTGTTGACGGACAGATTAGAGAATGCCATCATACCAGCAACCACTGTGTTCCACGAACCATGCCTGGGCATTGAGGGGTTCTGCCCCATCCGGAATGGTGCGACGTTCATAGGTTCCGTCACTCTGCAGCAATCTCAGTTTGATGTTATCGTTGAGCTGCACCGGAAGGATCTTCTCAATAATGGCATCCCGGATAGCAGGATTCTGGACCGGGTAGAGCACTTCCACACGCCGGTCGAGATTACGGGGCATAAGATCTGCACTTCCCAGGAATACTTCCGCGTTCCCGCCATTGCGGAAATAGTATATCCGGGCATGTTCCAGGAACCTGCCAACGATCGACGTTACTTCAATATTTTCACTGACACCCGGGATTTTTGTACGAAGGCAGCAGATACCCCGTACCTGGAGATCGATTTTCACGCCAGCTTGTGAAGCGCGGTAGAGCGCCGCGATGCATAATGGATCAACCAGTGCATTCATCTTGAATATGAGGTGGCCCCCGCCATTCTGCTGGTGACAGGCAATCTCGCGATCGATCATCGAAAGGATACCTTTTCTCAGGGATAAGGGGGCCACCAGGAGTTTTTGGTAACTCTCGATCCGTGCATACCCGGTCAGGAAATTGAACAGGTTTGCCACATCCTCTCCGATCTGCTTGTCGCAGGTGAGAAATCCAAAGTCCGTGTAGATACGGCTCGTTGTGGCGTTGTAATTGCCGGTACCGAGATGCATGTAGCGCCGGATGCCGTCTTTTTCCCTGCGGACTATCATGCAGAGTTTTGCATGCACCTTGAGGCCGACGACACCATAAACCACATGCACGCCCTCCCGCTCAAGGGCGCGGGCCCAGCCTATATTATTCTCTTCATCAAACCGTGCTTTGAGTTCGATGAGGGCAGCAACGGCTTTGCCATTCTCCCGGGCTTCCATCAGCGCTTTTACTATCGGGGAATTGGAGCCAACCCTGTAGAGGGTGATCTTAATGGCAAGAACATCCGGGTCCTGAGCTGCCTGACGGATTAAATTGACTACAGGTGTAAAACTGTCATAAGGCTGGTACAGGAGGATGTCATGGTGGCGGATTGCAGAAAAAATATCCTTGCCTTCCGCAAGATCCGTTGGTAGTGAAGGATTGAATGGCCGATCCTTTAAATCCGGGCGATCCAGCGAAAGGAGCTGCATGAGATCAGCCATACCCACGGGATGACCGACACGGTGGATCATCGCCGACGTGACGACTAACTTCTTTTCAAGCATATGGCAGATGCTGTCATGCATGGAACACTCGACTTCGATACGTACCGGGTTTCCATGCGCACGCTGTTCCATGATCTCTTCGACTGTTGTAAGGAGATCAGATGCATCGTCCACTTCAATCTCCGGGTCCGCATCTCTAGTAATCCGGAAGGGAAACGATGCCACCGTCTCAAGCCCTGGAAAGAGCATGTCGAGATGTGCGGCAATGATCTCTTCAAGATAGACAAAGTGCACATTCTGATCATTCCGACAGTTCTCTTCAGCATCGGGAATGCGGATGAGCCGCGAGAAAAGATTGGTCGGCACTTTCACCCGGGCAAAAAATTCTTTATTGCTGGTGTCCCGGACAATAATCGCGAGATTTAATGAAAGATTGGAAATGAAAGGGAACGGATGCGAACTGTCAAAGGCAAGAGGTGTGAGTACCGGAAATACCTCTTCGACAAAAAAGCGATGCATCGCGGATTTCTGTCGCACATCGAGATCGCGGTACGCATGAATATGGACGCCAGTCTGGTCAAGTTTTGGCAGGATGTCTTCATGCCAGCATCGGTATTCCTGTTCGAGTTCCGGTAAAAGCATCTTCTGGATTCCATCCAGCTGCTGGGCAGGAGTCATGCCATCAGCGGGAAATTTCCGGACACCTTTTGTATACTGGCGCTGGAGCCCGGATACCCGGACCATAAAAAATTCATCGAGATTATTGGAAAAAATCGCCAGGAATTTTACCCGTTCGAGCAGGGGGTGGGACGGATCCATGGCTTCGTCCAGCACATGACGATTGAACCTGATCCATGCGAGTTCACGGTTGATATACAATGCGGGATCATCAAGAGGGATTGTCGGGGCGGTATCCATAAGGCTGCACCTGGCAGGAATTATTTCCGGGTAATGACAATGCTAGAATGGGTACCGGTGAAATATAACAGTTATTACCCGTTCTTTGATATTTACGGGAATCTGGGGACAAATATGAAAAAAGAGGCGAATTTATTGCGAACAGGTAGCGCGTGAAGATGACCCGGGTTTTTTTAAACATCAATCATTAAACAGTCAGGGCCTCGGCAGGAATCATGGAATCCAACCTTTTTTAAGGGAAAAAGTGAAGATAGTAAAACCGGGTTTTTCCGGATTATCTTTCTTATCTGGCTATTGTACCTCACTCAGAGTTTTTTGCGATCTACCAGCTCTTTTACCGATTTCTGGGGATGCTTGCTTTTCATTTTCTCTGCATCCTGAGCATCTATCAGATCTTGTATCGACTTCCTGCTATCCTGAGGTTTTGTTGCCATTGTCTCCGGGGGCTCTGTTATATCTTTCATTATTCCCCAGAATAACATGGCAAATCCGATTACCGCGATACCGATGACCGGGGCTTTTACAATGAGCATTTTTACGGACGGGTTTGAACTTATCCCCGGGGAAAGGGCATTGCCATACTTGGTGAGCAGTTCTTCCAGTAACGGGAAATAGATGAACTGTCCCGGGAGCAGAAAACCGATTATTCCTATAACCAATGCCATCAAACCGATCCATTTAAAAAGTCGTGCCAGACTCATATCGTCTCCGGTATAATTTTCTCTTATGATGTGCGATCAAAAATACCTTATTAAGAAAAATCGGATTCGGGAGGATACTTTCGAACCGTCAAAATTTTAATTATTAAAAAGGTATTGGCTGGAGAATATAACGTGTATACCCCCATCGACATGGTAGAAAAACGTACCCGGGTCTGTGATTCTCCGATCGTGTGACAAAGGGAATTAGGAATTTTTTTAGGTCCGTTAGTTCCAGGTTGGACTCACCCGTTGAAATGATGGAAATCATGGCAGTTTCTTATGAACTCCTGTTTGCGGTGCTCGCTTGCATTCACCGGGGGTTTGAGGTACCCGATCACCGGACTCTGGAGGGCGGGACAGAATGGGCAGAGTGCTGCATCCACATCGTTTGCCTTTTCCCGCACCGGGCAATAATACACACCGTCGATATACTGGACCGTGTCACCCCCGGGAAACAGCGTACCGACCGGATGCCCCGGTTCGTGTTGCACAAACATGTTAAAGCCGGCTATCAGGAATTTTAAGAACCGGAGCCGGTTATCATCCCCTTCTTCTTCTCTACTGCACTGTGTAGTAACCATATCCCAGTACGTTTTCATTTCTGCGGATACCGGTTCTTTCATGGGAGAGAAAGCGCCTTGTTGCTGCATGAGGCGCAGGGTCTGCCACGTGCCCAGCAGGTGTTCGGTGATCTTTGCCTGGAGGTGGTCCCGGTATTCCGGGGATACATTGCGGATCTTCTCTTTGAAATTGCACCGCATCTGCTCGATATCTTTGGGGGAATACCGGAGAACTATTGAGGAGATAATTGTACCCAGTTCTCCCCGGTTCCGTGCGGATTTGAGATGGGTGATATCCGAACGGATCTGTTCAACAACTGCAGACTGGTTGTCCGGCCTATGCCCGGTAAACATTTTCATTCCCCCGTCACGGGCAGCAGGTTCTGCCCATATATATCGATAGTAGCCGCTGAAGGCATTTATTGGCTCCGATCGGGAAAATAGCAGAGAATATATATATTTCACTTTCCCACGTGTATCTATGGTGATTTGCCATGAGTGAGTGTTTTATTGGGCCAAAGGCTGCGTTTTTTTGATACAACATTACGTGACGGGGAGCAGACGCCCGGCGTTTCTTTAACCCCGCAAAAGAAACTTGAGATTGCAACTGCGCTTTCTGATATTGGCGTGGATGTCGTTGAAGTCGGCTCAGCTGCCGCATCTGTTGGCGAACGGGATGCAATGAAGATGATCTCGGAGGCCGGCCTTTCTGCAGAGATCTGCACGTTCGTGCGTGCCCTGCACCTCGACATCGATGCGGCTGCCGATTTTGGCGCGGATTCAGTCCACCTCGTTATCCCGGTCAGCGATCTTCATATTGAAAAGAAGATGCGAAAGACCCGCGATCAGGTGGCACTGATGGCATGGGAGGCTGTCGAGTACGCAAAAGGACGGGGACTTATTGTGGAACTTTCCGGTGAGGATGCCTCACGTGCGGACCAAGAGTTTCTCCACCATATCTTCTCTGAAGGCATCAAGCGGGGAGCAGACCGCCTCTGTTTCTGTGATACGGTCGGGCTCCTGACCCCGGAAAAAATTGCCGGGATCATCCCACCGCTCAGCCGGATAGCGCCCCTGTCCATCCATTGCCATGACGACCTTGGTTTTGCGCTCGCAAATACGGTTGCCGCACTAAAAGCCGGGGCCGGGTGTGCGCATGTGACGGTGAACGGGCTGGGTGAGCGGGCGGGCAATACCCCGCTTGAAGAACTCGTCATGGCGCTGGAAGTGCTGTACGAGTGCCCGACCCGGATCAAAAAAGAGAAGATCTACCATCTCTCAACGCTCGTTTCGCGGCTGACCGGTGTACCATTACCGGTAAACAAAGCGATTGTCGGCGAGATGGCCTTTACCCACGAGAGCGGCATCCATGCTCATGGGGTCATAAAGGAACCATCAACCTATGAATCGATCAAGCCCGAGCAGATCGGCCGCAAGCGGCGGATTGTGCTCGGCAAGCATTCCGGTTCTGCGTCCGTTGAGGCAGCCCTCAACGAGATGAAATACACGCCGGATGCACCGCAACTCAAGGAGATCTTAAAACGGATCAAACAGCTCGGCGATGAGGGCAAGCGGGTGTCCGATACCGATCTCATGGCGGTTGCCGATGCAGTACTTGCGATCGAGTGCAAACCCGTGATCCGGATGAAGCAGTTCACCGCAATTTCGGGAAGCAACATGTTACCTACCGCATCGGTAACCCTGCTGGTAAACGGCGAAGAGATCACCGGCGCAGCTACCGGAGACGGACCGGTGGATGCCGCCATGCAGGTGCTGAGAAGATCGGTATCAGAACTGGCCGATATCCGGCTCGAAGAATATCACGTCGATGCCATCAGTGGCGGAACCGATGCGCTGGTCGAAGTGACAGTAAGATTAAGTAAAGACGGGAAGATAATTACTTCTCGCGGCGCACGCACGGATATTATCATGGCGAGCGTCGAGGCGATGATCGCCGGCATGAACAGACTACTAGAGGGAAAAACATGAAAACCGGGGCAAAAATACTCGTTGAATCACTCCTGCGCGAAGGTACTGAAATTATCTTTGGATATCCTGGCGGAGTGGTCTTGCCGATCTATGATGAACTCTATGATTCACCATTACGGCACCTCCTCGTACGGCACGAACAGGCAGCAGCGCATGCCGCAGACGGGTATGCACGGGCTAGCGGTCGTGTAGGGGTATGCCTCGCCACATCAGGCCCCGGTGCATGTAACCTTGTCACCGGTATTGCCACGTCCTACATGGACTCCACCCCGGTAGTAGCTATCACCGGCCAGGTTCCGACAAATCTTCTCGGCAACGACGCGTTCCAGGAATCGGATATCACCGGTATCACCCTGCCTATCACCAAGCACAATTACCTGGTAAAGAGTGCCGGCGATGTCAGCCGGGTTGTCCAGGAAGCGTTCTATATCGCCGGAACCGGAAGGCCGGGCCCGGTCTTAATCGACATCCCCAAGGATGTGAGTACCGGCATGGCCGAAGATGTGAAGTTACCTGAGAAGGTCACACTTCGCGGCTACAATCCCACCTATAAGGGCCACAAGCGCCAGATCGAAAAAGCACTCGAACTGCTCGGTCATGCAGAGCGCCCGCTCATCTATGCCGGCGGTGGCATCATCTCATCCAATGCCTCGCCCGAGCTCATAGAGTTTGCAACACTGGCATCGGTTCCGGTCACGACTACCCTGATGGGCATCGGCTGCATTCCCTGTCACCACCCGCTCAATCTCGGCATGCTCGGTATGCATGGCACAGAATATGCAAATTTTGCGGTCACGGAATGTGATCTCATCATCGCCATCGGGGCCCGGTTTGATGACCGCGTGACCGGGAAGATCGATACGTTTGCTCCCCACGCAAAGATCATCCATATCGATATCGATCCGGCCGAGATCGGCAAGAACAAACGGGTGGACGTGCCGATAGTTGGGGATGTGAAAGCGGTCTTAAAGGATATTCTTGCGCTTATGAAGAAGCAGGATGCCCATGACATCTGGTTAAAGAAGATCAAGCACTGGAAACAGCACCACCCGCTTAAGTGCCCGTCAACCGGGGGCCTGCACCCGCAGTTTGTCATCCGGACCCTGAGCGATCTGGTGAAGGACAAAGCGGTGATCGTCTCAGAAGTCGGCCAGAACCAGATGTGGACTGCGCAGCACTTCTGCTTCCACAACCCGCGAACCTGGATTACCTCCGGCGGACTGGGTACCATGGGCTTTGGGTTCCCTGCGGGCATTGGCGCACATTTTGCAAGGCCGGATGTCCCGACCTTTGTGATTGCCGGTGATGGCAGTATCCAGATGAACATCCAGGAGATGGGAACGGTTGCAGCGAACAAGATCCCGGTGAAGATCGCGATCTTAAACAACATGTATCTCGGCATGGTCCGGCAATGGCAGGAGCTTTTCTTCGACCACCGCTACTCGTTTACCGAACTTCCACCCGTTGATTTCGTGAAGATTGGCCAGGCATACGGCATCGAAGGTATGAGGGTCGAGACGCCTGAAGATGTACTTCCGGCTTTCCATGCTTCGCTCGACTGCGATGGCCCGTTTGTCATGGACTTCCGGATCGAGCGGGAAGAGAATGTGTTCCCCATGGTCCCGGCCGGTGCTGCCATCAACGAGATGATCGGAGGGCACCCGCGATGAAGCCGCACACCCTGTCGATCCTTGTCGAGAACAAGGCCGGTGTCCTCTCAAGGGTCACCGGGCTCTTCTCGCGCCGGGGGTTCAACATCGAGAGCCTGGCTGTCGGACCCTGTGAAGAACCGGGCATGAGCCGGATCACCATTGTGGTGATCGGTGACGATGCCAAGGTTGAGCAGGTGATGAAACAGCTCAACAAGCTGATCGATATCATCAAGGTTTCGGACCTGACCGAAAACGAGCGGGTGGAACGGGAACTCGCCCTTATCAAGGTTACCGCGGAACAGGGATCCTCCCGGGCAGAGATCATGCAGATCGCTACGATCTTCCGGGCATCGATTGTTGATGTGAGCCCGAAGTCAATCATCCTCCAGGTAATCGGCGATACGGAAAAGATCGATGCACTCGAAAAACTCCTGCGCCAGTACGGCGTCAAAGAGTTTGTCCGGACCGGAACGATTGGGATCCTCCGCGGGTCAAAGACCGTCAGTAGTACAAAATAAGTCCTCTTTTTTACGTACCCTCGTAAAATCATTCGAAAATTCACTTAACGCCAGGCAGAACTCTAGCAGTCACTCCTTTTCATACAATCATGGAAACAAGAATCAAGTCAGAATTTCTAGTACGATCAGACGGACTTTGCTAAGCACCGGGTTTGTTCAGAAAATATTCACCGTCGCTTTCATCAAGATGTGTTTTATTTAGTTTTGAAAAACAAGGTTCTCTCCAGAGTTCAGTTTTTTTATTCAAGGGTCTGGATTTTCTCCGGGTTTTTTCTGCAAGGTATCAATTCCCATTGTCCAGTCAGGATTCCTGCAGGATGACCTATTATTATGCACACCAGACAGGACGCATATGTTTTCCTGTCACGATATTGGCGGAACGATTGATGTAAAAATACTTTTTTATAATATCATATCGTTGGAACAATAGTCGATCCCATCAGAGATACACCATGACAGAAAAACAAGTCATCATCCGGGAACTTGGAGAAGACGGATTGCTCCTGCCGGCCTTGGTAAATACTTCCCTGCTGGCCAATGACCGGATAAAGTATTATTTTACATTACTTCAGACAGCCGCAGAACGGGCAGCTCACCCTGACCGCGACTACCCGACGCTCAGGACAGAACGTGAAACAGCGGGGATCGAGAACCGTGATCTCGATTCGGTCATAGCGGCTTCACAGGCAACAGGCAGGGGGGAATATGCAATTCCTTTTCTCGCAGAAATTATCTCATCAATGGAGACCTGCACGGACGAGATGATTGCACCGTTCCTTACCGGGCAGAAACCTGTCGACAGTACCTTTGCAGAACGGAAAAAAGCTCTCTTCAGTAGCGTGCAATCCAGAAAGAGTGGCTGTATCGACCGGCAGGAAATCCGTCTTTTAACCTCTGGTGACCGGTCGGCGGGTGACAGTCTCCATCTCCTTGTTATGGACCTGCACCGGGAGCTCAACGTGCTCCAGGCATCCCTTGCGCGGGAGACCATTGATGGCGCCCTGACCTACATGCTTGAGAAGGATGACGAGGTCTTTGTCCGGGCATTCATGGCCGGAGTGAATCGCACGGCCCCCCTGAAATTCGATCATCCGGGCCTTGGTACCACGGCAACCCGGGCCGGTGAGAAACTCCTGATCCAGAATGATATCGGCATTACTGATGCCCATGTGCTGGTAATTACGGTCCAGGGAATGACCGTTTCAATTGTCTATACCGATATCCACATGCAGCGGCTCGATTTTTTCCAGAGCCTGTTCAATGACTGGCAGGTCCGGTGGCAGGATACGCTCACCCGTCGGGGAAGCGATCAGTTTGAGAAAAAGGTGTACCACTTATCAGTGGGAACCTTTACTGCCACCACAAACGCAGACCTCGAGAAGTTCCTGTCATTCCTTGGCTCACGGATCGTATTCCTTGTTGACTGGAACCGGGCGCGAAAACAACTCCGGAACTTTCTCTTGAACAAGGACTGTATCGCGATCCTCAAGTGGGCGGCGGATAACGATGTCGGCCATATCGGTTTTCTCCAGCTGGGAGGTGACAAGATGGTCTATTCCGCTCTCGAACTGGCCGCCAAAGTACCGCTCCGGTACGGAGAACCGCTTCACCAGCTACTCGGCCGGGACCGGACTGTCGAATATCTCAAATGGGTACTGAAGACTGCCTCTTCAGGTCTCCTGCAGAACCAGCCCAGTCTCCTTCTCCAGGACGAGATCAAGACAGAACTGCTCCGGAACTTCCGTTCCGCCCATGAGGGAATGATGGATATCTGTGTTGAGCATGCCTCCCTTCTTATCGAAGTCGGGACGGTAATACGCGATTCCCTGTTTCATATCAGGCAGGCGGGTAACGGGGACTTTCTCGAACGTAATGCAAAACATGCCAAACTGTGGGAGAGTAAAGCTGACCAGCTGGTGATGCAGCTGCGGATATTATCCCGCAGGATAGAAGAGGCGGAGTTCTTCTTCTCCCTAATTCATACAGCCGATGATGCGCTGGACTTCTTAGAAGAAGCGTCTTTTTTTATAACGCTCCTTCCGTCTATCTCCCGGTCAAAAAATGCCGACATACAGCTGGCAAACATGGCTGATATTTCCATCCGGGGGAGCCAGGAGTACTTAAAAGTCCTCATTTCCGCCCAGTCGCTTCACAAAGGATACAACCAGGACGAGATGCAGGACTTTCTCATGGCAGTCAACCGGGTGATCGGCCTTGAGCATGAATGTGATGAGGCACTCCGGAAGACCGGTAAGATCATCTTCAAAGAAAGCCAGGATTTCCGGGAACTGGAAGTATACCGTGAACTTGCACGACTTATCGAGGAGTCAACCAATTCTCTTATGAAAGCGGTATATATCATGCATGACCACATTCTCGAGGAGATGAACAGGTAGTATACCATGGAGAAGGAACCTGTCAGGCTTGCCACATTCGGATTCGGGCAGCAGAATATACTTCCGGCAGAAGAGTTCGGCAACAAGGCTGCCGGTCTGGCCACGATGGCTACGCTGGGGATACCGGTCCCCTCCGGTTTTTCCCTGTCCGTAGCATTGTGCCGGGAATATTATGAAGGTCAGCGGACACTACCTCCGGAAACACCCCAGTTCATCAGTCAGGGCATCACCTTCCTTGAACGGGCTACAGGCACGGTCTTTGGGGGTGAGCGACGGCCACTGCTGGTCTCAGTCCGTTCCGGATCGCCGGTCTCCATGCCTGGGATCATGGATACCATCCTCAACGTCGGTCTTACCCCGGTATCAGTTCACGGGATGATTGCCAAATCCGGCAGTCCCCGTTTCGCGTACGATACCTACCGGCGTTTTTTGGAAAATTTTGGTGTCTGTGTATTTAATCATGATAAACAGGAATATTACCGGCTGCTGCAAAACGCGCTTCAAGAGGAAGATCTGGCAGATGAACGCGAACTTGACTTTTTGAGCCTTCGGACGCTCTGCAGTGAATACGCATCCCTGTATGTGACCGATGAGGAACGTTCCTGCCTTACGGATGCACGAAGGCAACTGGAATGTGCCTTTGGTGCCGTCCTTAATACCTGGATGAACATAAGAGCGGTGGAATACCGCCGCCTTCACAGCATTGATGAATCCATAGGAACCGCAATTACTGTCCAGGCGATGGTCTTTGGCAACTTCAGCGCAACTTCCGGGTCCGGGGTTGCGTTTACCCGGAACCCCTGGACCGGTATAAAAGAACTTCTTATCGATTTCCGGTTTGCTTCCCAGGGTGAAGATGTTGTCTCCGGTGCACGCTCGGCAATCACCCAGGCTGAACTGGTCGAACTGCTGCCGGATGTCTACCGCGAAATTCTCCAGATTGGTGCACGACTTGAAGAGCATTATCGGGACATGCAGGACATGGAATTCACGGTTCAGGAAGGGAGGTTGTTCATTCTCCAGTGCCGGACGGGGAAACGATCTCCGCTGGCCGAACTACGGATTGTTGTTGAACTGTGCGAAGGGGGAATTATCGGCCGACAGGAATTGCTTGAGCGGGTCAAAAAAATCCCGGTCGAGTCTCTTGAACTTCAGACGGTTCTTTCTGATTCTCCCCCGATTGCATATGGCATCTCCGCCTCCGGAGGAGTAGCGCAGGGATCTATCGCGTTTTCTGTTGAACGGGCAGTTCTTGACAGTCAGACGGGGCCAGTTATCCTGGTGAGAGAGACTGCTACACCGGATGACATTGCCGGTATCGTTGTTTCTGCCGGAATTCTCACTGCCCGCGGGGCCCGCACCTCTCATGCGGCTGTCGTTGCCCGGCACCGGGGCAAAGTATGCGTGGTAAACTGCACAGACCTGAACATTGAACCAGCACAGCACCGGTGTACCATCAAGGATGTTTCCTTCCATGAAGGCGATATCCTCTCTCTGGACGGCAACTCCGGCGCCGTATTCAAAGGACCCGTTCAGGTTATAAGGCAGCTGCCTGAGGATTTGCTCGAAAAGGTGCGGCAGTGGAAATTCACGGCATGAGAGATTCAAAAGCCGGGGTATCGGAACCTGCATAAAATCAATATACCAAAGAAGGTACTGATTTTGCCAATCCCGGTCGATAATTACGGGGAAGGTATGAAAGAAAATCATCAGCCGGCTGGGTTACCCCATCTGCGATAAGATCACAAACGGTTTTTTTAAAATGTCGTGTCCCCATGAAATTGCTGCTATCCCGGGAGTATATTACGGTGTAAAAAAATGATTTACATAATGCTTTCGAGCTTCTGCTCGAGAACGCCAAGGCCCTTCCGGATATCTTCAAGATTCCTGCCACCCGTGAGAATGATCTTTCCTGAAGAGAAGATAAGAACGACAATCTTGGGATCCTTAATCCGGTAGACCAAGCCGGGGAACTGTTCGGGTTCGTACTCGATATTTTCAACATTGAGCGTGACGACAACCTTGTTGAGATTGATATATTTACCGAGATCGTAGGAACAGACCATATTGGTGATCGCAACTTTTGGCTCTTTAAGGGTCGCAATACCTGCCTCATTCAACGATTTGATAATAATTGCAAGCCCGTCAACAAGCGCCTTATTATTCCGGATGCCGGTGAGCACGATCTTGCCCGACGAAAAGATCAGGGATGCAATCTTGGGATCCTCGATACGATAGACCGCTCCGGGAAACCGTTTCTTATTGAGCTCGCAGTTCTTGACCTTGCTTGACAACTCGACAAGATCAATGGATTCGGCAATGACTCCGGATGCTACGATATTCTCAATCTTCAAAGATTCGTACTTCTTATCAACCATCGTCTATTCTATGATTCTCGTTGAATCATAATACTGATGGAGAACCTTTATGGTATGTTCCGGTTGCAGTGGTTTGGGACGCTCAAAGTTGCTTATTTTTTTAGGGAAAAATGGTTCGCCATTATAAGGAATGTTTCCCTCTTTGCCTGTCGCCAATACCATTTTTTGGGGGTGCATGTATAGTGCATCAGGAATGTGTTAAGACCCGGTAGCGGCCGGATAAAAGGTGATATACTCCGGTTATGTTGCGGGATGCTCCAACGACCGGGACTCAATCGGTTTTAAAAAGACTTGCCGATCATTTCAGTTCAGGAATACGACTCCCGGTATCACGATTCGACAGGGTAACTTACCATATCAGCCCAGTCCAGGTACCAGCTTACGCCTACGGGAACAAGGAATATAAGTGCATAATACAGGAGCACATCAGGGGAATAATAATTCGTAATCCCGAAAAGGAAGACAATGAACAGGTAATCGAGCACTAATGCGATCAACACCCACACCAACCCCACAATCACATAATACGAAAGGGGATGATGATCCCGCTCTTTGAACCACCACCAGGTGTAGAGAATGGCGAGAGGCGTTGAAACAACGATGATTATCCAGCTCATGCTGCTTGCAAAAGGCGAGTAATACAACCCCATTAAAATTGCATACCCGATAACCCAGAGTATGACACCGAGAGCTATCGTGTCTTTGAGAGTCGGGTGCATCCTCTTATTTTGGCAGTATGGGCTGATAAGTTTTGCAAAACAATTGCATGTGTAAGCCGGAACGTTTACTCCATAACCCGCATAGGAGAGGGGGTCTGCACCTCATCATCTGCAGGGAGAACAAAATAAAAGGAGATTTGCTCTCCCAGAACCATTGCTCGAAAGAAAATCGCCCTACACTCTCTTCAGCGTATCCAGAGCAACACTGTAGGGGTCGGCGTCGTCCACATGGGTCAATTCGATAGTGTCGGTTCCGATAATTTCACCGGTCGTATACCCGTTAACGTTCTCGACCATGGCAAACGTCTTACCATCGCGTCCAATAACACCGGCCATCGCGAGTGTTTCGGTGCGGTTAACCCCAAACTTCAGATGACCCGAAAAGAGCCGCCCCTGCTGTTCCGTCACAACCAGGGTTATGGGCATTTTACCATAGTCAGTAAATCCTATGTTCTCTTCATAGCCATACATCGTGCCGGTCCAGGTGCCGATCAGGTTCGGCGTGGCTGGGAAAGCGGCTGCCGGAGTAGCCGCAGCCAGTGTTGCAGACGAGGGTGTTACCGTTGACGTGCACCCGCAGGCAAGCAGGGCAAGAATTACCATGAGAATTGTAGGTGCGATCTTCATGAACAGGAGATTGTGGGATATCCAAGATAAATTAATCGGGTTGTAGCCGGCCCGGAACTCAACCTATAGTATTACTCATCCCGCCAGTCCTGCCTGTCGAGCCAGTACATGTACACGATGGCCGTGGCAAGACAGATGCCGACAAAGGCTGTTGGCATGTACCACTGCCCCGCGAGGTAACGCAGCAAGGCCGAGAGGACGATTCCAAGGGCCATGCCAAGGACGAGCATGCTTGTCACGACTTTTTTGTTGGTGAAGGTGGTATAGAGTTGCTGGATATCCATGAATGCTCAATCGAATTGTTGGGCGGAACGGGGGAAAAAGTTTTTGTGAAGCGGGACACGATTATGATTCATTTTGAGATATTTGGCTAACCGGAAAAAGCGCGGCAAGGTCTGGATGAAAGTACAGTCTCGCGGGAAAAATTTTGGAAATTGAGAGGATGAGGAATTTACGCTCATCGGCGCTTGATGTTATAGTTCACGGCATTTATGGTTTGAGATTGGGGGTCGGGACCGGCACGGTAAATAAAAAATATTCATACCCTATCAATATCAAAAATATGTCTTCATGGAACCTGCCAAATGCCCGTTCTGCAAACCATTTGCCGATGATATTGTAACAAAGAACGAGCTCTGCTATGCCCGCTGGGATCGGTTCCCGGCCAGCAAGGGGCACCTGCTCCTGATTCCCTACCGCCATACACCGACTCTTTTTACGATGACGATTGAGGAGAAGCTGGCAATGTTTGCCCTGATCGATGACTGTAAAGAAGTGATCGAGGAGAATTTCACTCCAGCCGGGTACAACATCGGATTCAATACGGGTGTGGCAGCCGGGCAGACTGTGATGCACTGCCATTGTCACATGATCCCACGGTATGTCGGGGATGTCAAGGAACCCCGTGGCGGGATACGCGGGGTTGTGATGGGGAAGAACGGGTATTGAGAGGAGGCGGGAGGTTGTGCCGGAATGGGGGGTATTGACCCTGAGTAAAATTAAGCCCAAACCGGGCTTCTTTTACAAAATTCCATTTCAAAAATCCTCGCAAAACCGCCCGTTTCAGTTCACTTGAAAAATCTGTTTAAATTTCGACCGGTTTGTCAAAATACGGGTGGAAAAGACCTCGCCCAATGGCTGCCAAAGGGCCTGGGGTTAAGGAGATTTTCGCCACTTAGTTCACCCCTTCCGGTGCCCGGAAAGCCTGCAGGAAAGCGAATGTGAGGATCTTTTTTTCGGAGGTCAAAATCACCTGTTTTCAGAGTTCACAATCCCCCTAATCCGGCTGCGCAATAACCCCCGTTGCCAGAAAAGACCTGACAAAGCCCAAAATGACCCCCGTTTGGATGAAGATCATCCCCAGTTCTATCGAAAACTCCTGGAGGAATTGCATGAAGAGGGGATTAAAAACATACCTGAAATTTTTGACGCAGTTCGATGAGAGCAAGGTCCGATTTTACCCCCAAAACAACCCTTCCTTTCATTTAGACCCTGTTCCAGCCCATCCAGTAAGCGATTGTCAATCTAAAAGGCTCTATTAGCGTCTTTTTCTGAGCCCGAAACATGCCGAATCCGGCCAAACAGAGATCATTATGAAGTTTCCTAAAATAAGTGTTCCGGAATTCGCTCAATTTAAGTAATAATTCGTGCCCGAACCACTTTATTTAGAGAGGACATATGACGGAGAAATTTTGTGAGATGGGATTGGTGGCATATGGCCCTTTGCAGGAAGCATCGATACTAATAAGCGGTATTTTCCCCTTAAGTGTCAGACACTCCGCTCCCTAATCTTCGCTATATGTATTGGAGAGATATCCCTCTAGCCCCCACCATTCATATCCTTCCACGGAAATATTCTCTTTCAATCAAAAGGAAAACTTATGAAAAACATCATCCTCATCGGCATGCCTGGCGCAGGGAAGAGTACTGCTGGCGTGATCCTTGCAAAAACCCTGGGAATGAAATTTACTGATACCGATCTTATGATACAGGAACAGGCTGGAAGGCTCCTGCAGAAAATTATTGATGAGGACGGACCTGATGCATTTAAAAAAATCGAGGAAGAAACGATCCAGTCCCTCCATCGCCTCAATACGGTTATTGCGACGGGGGGTAGTGTGGTTTTTTATGAAAATGCAATGGCGCATCTCAAAAAGGATGGCATTGTCGTTTACCTGAAGATCTCTTATGAGGAGATGGAAAATAGACTCAAAAATATCACGACCCGGGGAATTGTTCTGGTTGCGGGCCAGAGCCTCCGTCACATGTATGACCAGAGGATTCCTTTGTATGAAAAGTATGCCGATATAACCATCGATTGTTCCAAAGAAGATTTTGAGATTATTGTAAAAAGAATCATTGATGATCTCTGAAACAGCCCTAGCTGATCATAAGCAGGGTTATCGGGGAGACCGGGTCACCCCGTACGAATATCTGTCCCAATACAGACACTTTTATACTCTGGAGACCTGTATAGTGGCACAGTTATAATCAGACTGTTTGAGTAATTTATCATGTATGGAGAATCAAATTTTGGCGGAAACCGCGGTCCCCGTGACTTCGGTCCCCGTGAAATGACAAAAGTAGTCTGTTCAGACTGTGGAAAAGAATGCGAAGTACCGTTCAAGCCAACTGAGGGAAGGCCCGTCTACTGCAGAGACTGCCTCCCGAAACACCGGAAGCCCCGCTTCTGAGTGTATTTACGGTTAATTTTTCTTTTTTTTTAGTTTGTTCTTTCACAGACATTCCCTATATCTGATGCTTTGGTTCCGATACAGCGAACAGCAAGACAGGAATATCGATCGTGACCACACCGGGAATTCTTAGTACATACCGGGTTACCTGCCGGAATATTATCGTGAGCGGCAATAACATACACAAAAGATATAGACAAAAAGTGTATGAAATCTGGTACCTATGCAGCAGAAGTCTTCCCGTCTCAGGAATATTGTCATCTGCCTTGTGATACTGGGAGTCTTACTATCGGGGTGCACTACGGCACCCATTCCGGCACCGGAGACCGGGTCTGTCAGGATCACCTCCTCGCCGACCGGGGCAGAAATCTACCTGGACAATGAATACCGGGGTACCACACCGGCCACCATAACAGCAATCCCGACCGGTAACCACACGCTTGAAGTTCGGGAGCGCGGGTATGAGCGCTGGTCTGCCACCATCAAGGTTGACGAAAATCTTTCAGAAATCCCGGTTGCGCTGGTGAGCGCTCCTTCTACCCTGCCCGTAACTTTTGCCATCGTAAATCCGGGCATAGCGAAAACCGATCTCCCCCAGATCCATGTTGACGGATACTGGACATGGCCGCCATCTGCCGGTACTTCCAACCCGTCTTCGGTTCTCGTACATGTCGACAGCTTCAATGTAGGGTATACTGATGCCCGGGAAGTAACGGTCTCGGCTAACCTGTACTATGAAGGGCGGCAGGTCTGCTGGAATACGATCTACCTCGGGACCCTGAATGCCGGCAGCCATGTCACAAAAGATACCATAATATCCTGCACGCTGCCCTCTGGTCTCAACAGCCAGGATTTGATGATCCGTTTTGAAAATGTGGTTGTATCCCCGTAATTTTTTTACCTCATTCCCGCCCCTCATTCAAGGGTGACAAAATTTTACAAATCCTTCAATCATGGTTTTTTAGTGAATAAGATTGACAGGGATCCTCTGCCGCAGGTAACGGCACAGGGTCGCGGATAATTCGATGAGTATCTGCCCGGTAAGAACGGAATTACTTCTCATCAATCCGATTATCTGAAAGAAGACTATCGAAAAGAAAAAAAATTACTTCCGTCCGGCAATCACGACAAGAAGACCGAACGCAACGACAATCATTGTAATACCCGGTGCAGATTTCTGTGTTGGCATAGCTGTTGCCGCAGTTGCTGACGGAGTTTTTGGATTCTGCTGCTCAATTAACCAATTCAGCGCATAGGTCAGCTGGACATCTTCTCCGGACATCGTGCGTGCAACCGTATCCTCGTTGAGCGGAACCCGGATCTGCGGCGACACGCCGCCGATGCCAGACGCATTGCTGTCGACCTGCATCACGTGTTTCTCATTGAGCGATGCCCCGTCCGGGAAGACTACGTACATGCCCAGCGGCAGGATAGCCTGGAGGCCGTTCATGCCGAAAGCCCCGTTGGTCCCGTACCAGGAGATGATCGTGCCGGTTCCGGACTTTGCAAAGATCATCGGGACTCCTTCCCCGGAGCTGATGGTGTCCGGGCTGACCATCACCGCTACCGGCCCATGGTACCCGATTGGCCGGGGCACGGTCCAGGCTTCTGACACAACCATGAACTTCCGGGAACCGGTATCATACTTGGTGGCATATTCGTAGAATACCGGCTTGTCCACAAACCAGCCGGCAAAGCAGGACGCGATGTTGTCATCCCCACCGCTGTTGTACCGGAGATCGATCACCATGCCGGGTGACTTGTTCGCAATTGCGGAAAGCATCGCGGCCTTAAACGGTTGGTAGACCTCATATGACTCATCGTAGATTGCGATGTATGTGTACCCTCCGGGCAAGATCCGGTACGTGAGCGTATCATTGCTGATCTGCGGCTTGATATCGGTCAGGATACTGGGAGCTCCAATATCATTGATCTGTTTGCCGAGGAAAAAGGTGGTCCTTTTCAGAGTGTCGGCCCCGTCATCGTAGGCCGTGAGGTTCACAGTCCGAGGATTCGAACCGGTACCTGCAGTTACGGTAATGGTAGCCGGTGTTCCGACCGGGGCCCGGGTCAGGAGCCGTTGCTGCTGGAGCAGGATCCCCTCAGCGGTGGAAGGTTTCTTCACGGCCCATATGTAAGACGTGGCGCTGATGGCATCCATGATGGGCCTGCCGTTCCATGAGGTCACTCTATCCCCGGGCCGGATTCCCGCAGTTTCTGCTGCACTCCCGTTTGCCACATAACTCACGATCACTTTTCCGGAATCGAGCCTGGTCACGGCAAGCCCATACCCCCCGCCGATGTCGGCATACTTAGCCCCGAAATCGCCGGTTGTCGAGTACGTCAACGTGCCCGTCCGGGATGGCAAACAGGTATCCCCTGAGGGCCCGGTAATAGGCGGCCTTGTCCTGTTTTTTTTCTGCATCTGCGATAGCCGGCGCAAAGGTAGCATAGAGTGCATCAAAATCAACCGCTCGCCACTGCGTAAAGGCATACTTTTCTTTGATGAGATTATGAAAGGCAAGGAACGCCGAGCTCCAGGACCGGGTGCTGTAATCGGGAACCGGGGTCTGGTTTGCCGCAACGGGTGCAAAGGAAGCAGTAATTTCCTCGTTATACGCAGTCTCGTTGTTCCGCTCGAACGGTATGCAGGTATCCTTCCATACCATACCGCAGGCCGGGCAGTTGGCAGAATCGGTTATGGCAGCGGTCACCGGGAAAACAATACCGGCCAGCAGGACAAGAAGTCCTGCGAGAAGAATTAACGGTTTTTTCATCTCCTGCATACAGAACTCACCTTCTGTGAACGGACAGCGGGGCTCATAGTATTCCTGTATTTTACCTGACGTGTATTTAGTATACATCTTTTTAGACATCTGGACGACGTTTTCCGGCTGATCGCGTAATAGTCTTCTCCCACCACATTCCAGAAAATGCCAATTAATACCGGATTACGAGCTAATGAATTACTCCGGATTTTTCCTCCCACACCTCCCTTTGCATATTTTTTTAGTTCAGGACAAGAAATTTAATTTAAAACAAAAGAACGCTAACTAAGAATATACAGCCGATAGTATTACTACCGACATTTTACGGTGAAATACAATGAGTGATGATCTCAACACGATACTCCCCGACCAGCAGCCACTGGGAGCGGTGACTTTTGCAGAGAACCCCGAGCCACGGTGCCCCTGCCTCTTATTGCTCGACACATCAGGATCGATGGCTGGACAGCCCATCACCGAACTGAATGCCGGGATCCGTGATTTTTACAATGAGCTGCAGAACGACTCGCTCGCAATTAAACGGGTCGAAGTCGCCTTACTCTCGTTTGGCCCGGTCCGGCTCATCTCCGAGTTCAATACCGCTGAATGTTTCTTTGATCCCCAGCTCCAGGCAGATGGCGACACACCTCTGGGTGAAGCAATACGAAAGGGCATCGATCTTATTAAAACCCGCAAAGAACAGTACCGGGCAAACGGCATCTCGTTCTACCGCCCCTGGATCTTCCTAATCACGGACGGCGCCCCAACCGACGAGTGGCAGAGTGCTGCTGCCATGGTCCGCGAAGGCGAGAGTGCAAAATCCTTTGCGTTCTTTGCCATTGGCGTCAACAAGGCCGACATGAAGATCTTAAAGCAGATTTCGGTACGGGACCCGGTCAAACTCCAGGGCCTGAAGTTCCGCGAATTCTTCCAGTGGCTCTCCAATTCGATGAAATCGGCCTCACGGAGCAATCCCGGCGACCGTATCCAGCTCGCTCCCCCCCTCGGCTGGAGCGAGATATGAGATGGAAGTACACCTGCGCATCTGTTACCGGAAAAGCCCATACCCGGCGCGGTGAGAATGGCCAGGATTCCTCCCGGGCCGGTACAATCCAGATTTCAGATTCTGAATTTTTTATTGGCATTGCTGCTGATGGCGCCGGCAGCACGTCCGATGGCGGCAAGGGGGCAGAGATCACTTGTGAAATGCTGTACACACAAATCTCTGAAACGCTCCGCAAAAACGGCGACCTTTCCGGCATCACTGATGATGATGTGAAAGCCTGGATCACCGCTGCCCGGGATGCGATCATTGCCGAAACGCAGCCAGAAGGAAAACCGCTGCGGGAATATGCCTGTACCATCCTGGGCTCGGTTGCGGGAAACGGTGGATCTGTCTTTTTCCAGATCGGCGATGGCGCAATCGTGACCGGTTCTGGCACGGACTACCGGACCATTTTCTGGCCGGAGCAGGGAGAGTATGCCAATACGACCTACTTCATTACGGATGAGCAGTATCTCGATCACCTGCACATCCTCCACGCGGAATTACCGGATGAGATTGCATTGTTCACCGATGGTCTGCAGAACCTTGTCCTCTCGTTTGCGCTTCAAAAAGCCCACCCCGGCTTTTTCCAGCCACTCTTTTCCGCACTCGGGCAACACCCGGTGAATGGGTCCCAGTCATTTTCGACGCAACTGGAAAACTTTCTCTGCCGTGACGATATCAGCGAGAGAAGCGATGATGACAAGACACTCGTCCTTGCCGTGCGAATGACAGGTTAATCTATGGCGTCTGTTCCCTTCAGGCCGTTTTTTGATAGTTCCGGCAACCGTATCCTCCTTGGCAGGAAGATTGGGAGCGGGGGCGAAGGGGACGTGTACGAGACGCTTCCGTCGCACGTAAATGTCGTTGCCAAGATCTATCACAAGCCGCTCGAGACACAGAAACAGGAGAAATTGCTCCTTATGGCAAGGGGATGCAATGATGAGCTTAAGAGCATCTCGGCATGGCCGACCGATGTGCTCCATGCAACCGAAAGCGGACCGGTTATCGGCTTCCTCATGCCGAAGATCAGTGACTACGAACCCGTACACAAGGTGTACGGACCCACGCACAGAAAAGAGCACTTCCCTCATGCGGACTGGCGTTTTCTCGTCCGCACGGCAAAAAACCTTGCCGCTGCGTTCTTCGTGATCCACAAGTTCGGGTACGTTATCGGCGATGTCAATGAGGGCAATATCCTTGTCAATGACGAGGCGTGTGTACGGCTTATCGACTGCGACTCGTTCCAGGTCCGGACAAATAACCGGCTCTATTGCTGCGAAGTCGGGGTGGCCCAGTTTACCCCGCCGGAAATCCAGAACTCAAAACATTTTAAAATGGAGCGGACGGCAAACCACGACAATTTCGGACTATCCATCCTCTTATTCCAGCTCCTCTTTTTCGGCAGGCATCCCTATTCGGGCGTGTACGCAGGAAAAGAAGACATGCCACTCGAAAAAGCAATAGCTGAATTCCGGTTTGCTTACGGAAAAAATGCGCCGCTCAAATCGATCGCCCCGCCACCGAACTCCGTCGACCTGTCCGTTGTCCCCAACCAAGTGGCCGGGCTCTTTGAAAGTGCTTTTACTGAAAACGGGGCCAGGCCCGCCGGCCGCCCCGGTGCCGGGGACTGGTGGGACGCTCTTGAGGAACTCGAACAGAGAATGCGCAAGTGCGGTGCGGATTCCGTCCACAGTTACTATTCAGGACTCTCTGCATGTCCGTGGTGCAGGCTCGAAGAGAGATCCGGTCTCCTGTTATTCCTCAGTGCCGACCGGATAACAAAGATCGATCTCCGGCGCGAGTGGCAAAAAGTAGATGCGATAAACCCCCCGGGCCCAATCCCGCAGATCAGCCCCGGCAATTTTTACTCCTGCCCGCAACCCATCTCTCCGGCAATTGGACGTTCCCTTGACTGGAGGAATTTCCGCCAGTTCGCGGGCATGGTGATTATCGCGGGCTGTGTCGTTATGGCACTGATGGAGATGGTTACGGATTATCTCGCGTTCCTTCCCGTAGCTATTATCGTTGCGGTACTGTTCCTGTATCCCGGGGAAGCAGCCAGTGAGAAGAAACGAAGAAGGGCAAATCTCGACAGTGCACGCTACATGTGGGACCTGTGGAACAAGAAGTGGACGGCAGAAGCAGGTGATTCTGCATTTTTTGCGCAGCTGAATCATCTGCGGGAGCTCAAAGGAAAATTTGAGGGCATAGACCGAGGATACAGGGCCGGCCTTCTGACGCTGGAACACACAAAAAAAGAGCGGCAGCGGGACAAGTTCCTTGAGCGCTGCAGCATAGATTCCTGCTCCTCACCCCATATCAATTCCCCGCTGAAAAATGTCTTAAAGTCTGTCGGGATCGTCACTGCCGCTGATATTACCCGGAACAGGTTAGTCGATATTCCCCAGCTCGACAATACCCTGACCAACGAGCTTCTTGCCTGGCGCGAAAAAATGGAGAGAAATTTCCTTTATGATTCAACCCAGGGGATCGAGCAGTCCGATATCAAACCCCTCATCCATAAGTACCAGCCTATGATGAGACCAGTAGAGCGGGAGCTCCAGAGGGGGATTTTAAAGCTGCAACGGATACAACAGGATATCCTGAAGAAACGGATCATACTCCGGTCCTCTGTCGAAAAACGGGCGCGGGAACTTGCCCAAGCTGAAGCGGATTTTGAAGTTTTCAGTCGAACCCCGGAAGAACTGATCAAGCGGGAGATTGATGGGATTCTCACTTCCCGGGTGCACAGGTAAGGAAAAGATCACCGGGAAGAGACTTTTTTTACAAATCCCCGCCACCATTATCCTGTCACCCGCCTATTTATGATTACGAATGATGCCCCATCCCGACCAGCAATCCCCGTCAGGGGTCAATGAGCCGGAGAACGTCCCGGAAATCAGGACTGCTCTTCCCTGGACCCCGTGGGTCCCGTTCACCGCAGACAAACCCGAATTCCGAATGATTCCCAAAGAGCCCGGGCTCTATCGCATACGGCCGGTGGGAAAAGACATCCTCATGTACATTGGGGAGACCCGGCGGACGCTCCACCAGCGGCTGCATGATCTCCGCATGGAGCTCCGGGGCAGGGATCTGATGCCATGGACTGACCCTCACACGGAAGCTCCGGCCCTGTGGGCCTGGCAGGATGCAGAAGGTTTTGAATACGAGTGTTCTGCCGCACCGCTCGATGCCACGACAAACGGGAGACGGGGCATGCAAAACTACCTCCTGTACCAGTGCCGGCAGGAATGCGGGGAATCAACACTCTGCAATTTCGGCCGGTTCCACCCGCGTTACCGAAAGTCCACGACAAGGAAAGAAAATTTACGGGGAGGGAAACTAGATGCTGACCAGAAGGATAACCCGGCTGGGGGACCGAGTCTCCTGCCGCTGCCTCCTGCAGGAAAACCCGGGGAACCGGATTGGATGGGGCTCACGTGGAGTGTTCGTGAAACACTCGTGGCAGAAAAAACACTGACGGTTCCCGCAGGACCGGGCGTGTATATCCTGTTCGATGCCGGTTCGCAGGAGATTTGCTCTATCGGCCAGTCCGGGAATTGTGCTGAAAAATTATCAGATCTTAGCAGGAACTCCTGGGACGGTAAGGAACTGCAGTTTTCTTTCCAGACAATGGAAAAAACAGTCCTCCCGCATCAGCTTAAGGAACGGGAAAATGATCTTCTTGGGAATTATTTCGAGCAGTACCGGAAAGCACCGGAGTACCAATTTTAACAACCGCAATTATTTGGATGGGGATGCTACGTAATTTAAAAAAAAATGTGCAATATCTTTTTGAGAGAAAATTTCTGCCAAGAAAAAATAGATTTGGGTTAACACCACTTGCCAAGAACAATCCTAGTTCTTCAACACATTTTGTTGATCAATTGCCATTTTGTATCGGTATCGCTGGTATTTACCTAAAGATATGATGAGGGCTGATGCCTCCATACCTCAAATACGATGACCGTTGCCGCCCCCAATAGGACACGCTCCCGGCGATTTTGGTAAGTAAAAATTTAATAATCCTAATCCCGTCGTACCTCAAAAAGGCCCTGAAACGGGAAAACATCATATTTTTTTACATGCTTTGTTCATTTAAATAATAAAGATCCACCTTTTTACCGGCCAAAAAAATTACCACCCCAGAAACAGTGTCCGGGTCCGGCTGTAACTCTCCAGTGCATGAGAGCCGTTCTCCCGGCCGATACCACTTGCGTTCATGCCCCCGAATGGGATTTCGGGAGGCACGGTAAGGTGGCGGTTCACCCAGATGATACCGGCATGGACCTCATCAAACACGCGTTTTGTTGTTGCAAGATTGGTTGTCCAGACCGAGGCGCCAAGTCCGTACCGAGAACGGTTTGCTTCAATAATTGCCGTATCGAGATCCGGTATCCTCATCACCGGCAGGATCGGCCCGAAGATCTCATCGGTCAGGAGCCGTGAGCCCGGGCTGACATCCGAGACCAGGGTAGGATTGTAGAAATACCCGGCATTGTACGAAGGTCCGGAAGGAGAGAAACCCCCAGAAAGAATTGTTCCTTCTTGTTTGTCCGCAACATCAGTAATCAGGTCAGAAATCTGTTCTCGCTGTCCTGCGCTGTTCAGGGGTCCCAGATCGATTCCTTGTTCAAGGCCGTTTCCTGCTTTCAGGGCATTTACCCGCACCTGTAATTTCCTGACAAAGGTATCGGCAATTTTCTCGTGTACGTAAAGGCGTTTTACAGCGGAGCATACCTGACCTGCATTGTAGAACCGGCCACGGAGCGCTCCTTCTACAGCATTGTCTATATCGGCATCATCCATAACAATCATCGGGTCAGATCCCCCGAGTTCCAGCGTAAGATCTTTTAACGTTCCCGATGCCATCTTCCGGATTTTTTCACCTGTTTTACAATTGCCCGTAAAGGAAACTTTATGGATAAGGGGGTGACGGACAATAGCCGCTCCAACGGACTCCCCGCTGCCAGTCACGATATTGAGCACTCCCGGTGGAAGACCGGCCTTATCAAGAATATCTGCGAGTTTCAGGGTGGACAGGGGGGTCGTTGACGCTGGTTTGAGCACCATTGTATTTCCGGCAAGGAGTGCAGGACCCACCTTCCAGCCCATGATGATAACCGGCATATTCCACGGAATGATCGCTCCGCAGATTCCTAAGGGTTCATGGACAATGATGCAGTCACCGGCCGGGCCAAGGCGAACAGCCTCACCGGTTGAGTGAGCCGAGATCCCGGCATAGAACTCTAAAATATTGGCAAAACCCCTGACCTCATCGATTGATTCGCGGAGCGGTTTTCCCTGCTCCAGGGTCAGGATGTGAGCGATATCCTTATGCTGCTCCCGTACCAGCCCGGCGGCACGAAACAGGATCATTCCCCGCTCCCGCATGGGTTTTTTCTTCCAGCCCCCGGACGCCGCATCCGCCGCATCTACAGCATGAGCGACATCCTCCGGTGTTCCGGACGGCACCCGATCAATAAATGCTCCGGTAGCCGGATTTTTTACTTCGATCCAGCTGCCATGAGGTCCTCCGGCATCTTTCCCGCCAATCCGCATCAGCATTCAACTATCCCTCCTTTAGTACCTGATGGACATATGCATCGCAAGTGCAATAAAAGAAAGTGACAGGAGAGAGCTGACTTATCCTGCATTTCGTGCTGAGCGGAGCGCGTTAAAATCATAATGTGCTGATGAAGGACTATGCATAATCAATATTCTGGGTATCGAGAGCGCAGTAGTTCGGGCCTCCGCAGTTCCAAAGTGGGGATCCGATCTCCTTATGCCGGCAGGACAAACTATTTGAACAGCATCCCCTAATGTCTGGCTGAGCGGGGATGCATATGACCGAAGAACTGCTTGTAGAAGTCGATGATCTTGTTTGGGAAAAAATGGTGGAGAAAGGGACAAAACCTGTTGCCGTTATGTTCTATAGCCCTTCATGTACTTTTTGTCACCAGATGGAGCCGTATTTCAGAAATTATGCAGAAGAATTTAAAAATGCCGTTTTCTTTGCAAAGATCAATATTGTCACAAACCCGTGGACATCCGAACGCTATGGCGTGAAGAGCACGCCAACATTCAAGTTCTTCTGCGATGGCAAAGCTGTGCAGGAAATGGTCGGTGCAGTATACCCGGCACTCCTTAAAAAAATGGTTGAAGAAGTGCTTATCCATGGCAAGGAATGTGCAAAGAACTCGACAGCTATCGATTACGAGATAACCGGATATGGATAGCGATTAGTATGGATGCCTTTGAACAATGGCTTGATAATTCCTGGCAGAAAAATGCCCGCGACCGAAAGGAATGTATGGCAGTTAAAAAGTCTGCATGTTCCTGTTCGAAATGCCCATCATATCCCCAGAAATCATGTGACGACCGAGAACTCATCTATTGTATTACCGGAAAAAGCCCGGTTAGCACATCGGAGGCTCATGATTGCAGTTGCAGGAATTGTCCCGTCCAGGCCGAACTCGGTCTCATGTATCATGACTTCTGTGTAACCGGAAGCGAAGCTGCTCAACGATATGCACACGAAGCCCATTGATCTTTTTTCTGAAATTTCCCAAAATATTCTTTATGAGTGCTTGTTGACACAGTACTTCTGTTAATTTTGTTAAAGAGGCCTGCTGCACCCGCATTTAACTGCTGCTTCTTCCACTGCTTTTGCGACGACCCGGGTCACATCTTTATCAAGGATATTGGGCATAATCCGCTCGCGCTGGGGTTTTGGGACACAACTGGCAATCGCATGGGCAGCAGCGATCTTCATCTCATCGGTTATCCGGGTGGCACGGGCGTCAAGGGCCCCCCGGAAAATGCCGGGGAATGCCAGCACATTATTGATCTGGTTGGGAAAGTCACTCCGGCCGGTACCGACAACAGCAGCACCGGCATTCTTTGCTGCATCCGGCCAAATCTCCGGCACCGGGTTTGCCATTGCAAATACAATAGCATCCTTGTTCATCGATCGTACCATATCTTCCGTGACAATATTGGGGGCCGAAACACCGATAAAGACATCAGCGCCGTTCATCGCATCCTCAAGTTTACCGGAGAGCCCCGGGCGGTTTGTCTCTTCAGCAAGGATAAACTTGTACTTGTTTTTGTATAGCCCCTCTCTTCCCCGGCAGATCGTTCCTTTGGTGTCGCAGACAATAATTTCGTTCACCCGGGTGCAGACATTCGGGTTGTAGCCTATACATTTTAAGAGCCGGGTGATGGCAAAACCCGCTGCTCCTGCCCCGGATATTACAATATTAAGATCCTCGTATCTTCTGCCGGTCACTTTGCAGGCATTGAGCAGTGCTGCAAGTACGACAACTGCTGTCCCGTGCTGGTCATCGTGCATCACCGGAATACCGATATCCTGGAGCGCATCTTCGACTTCGAAGCATTTAGGAGCGGCAATATCCTCAAGATTGATCCCGCCAAAGACCGGCGCGATGTTTTTTACCTGGTCGGCAAAATCGGTCTCATAACTCTCAAAACAGATCGGGAATGCATCAATACCGGCAAATTCCTTAAAAAGAATTGCCTTTCCCTCCATTACCGGAATAGCTGCATACCCGCCGATATTTCCGAGGCCCAGAACTGCTGAACCATCAGTAACGATGGCAATCGTATTGGCTTTTAACGTGTATTTATACGCGAGATTCCGGTCTTTGGCAATCTCGCGGCAGACCTCTGCAACGCCGGGGGTGTATGCGCGGGAAAGATCGTGTTTGTTATTTAAAGGCACCTTTGAACGGATCTCAAGTTTTCCTTTGTGTTTCGCATGCAGGGCAAGCGCTTCTTTGTAAATGTCATCACTTCCCGGAGAAAACAGCATCGCAACCCTTCCTTATACGAAAAGTGCATGTGAAAGGCAATGAACCTTGCCATGGCAATGAAGAGAATTTATTAAAAAGCGATGATGAAAAAGAGTTTTATTCCGGGGTAATGGAATATGCTGGAAAAATCAAATTATTACGGATTTTTTTGCACAAGTCTCAACGCAATTCCCGCAACATAATTGCCCTGGAATCGTGCCCCGGCCAGTTCGTTCTCGCTTAGCCATCTCTGCCCGTCATTACCTACAATTGTTAACAATCCGTACGGGGAACAACCGGTTATCTTATCTATTCGCTGCTGTCCTTCAAAGGCGTAGGGCAATCCGGCAATGATCATGCCGTGATGCAGGAGAGTTACATGAAAACTCAGGATTGTGGATTCCTGCCCCCCATGCAGGGTTGCCGAACCGGTAAATACACTCCCGACTTTTTCTGACAAGGCTCCTGCTTTCCAGATCCCCCCGGTAGCATCAAAGCACTGGCGCATCTGGCCGCACATATTCCTAAAACGGGTAGGGTTCCTGAAAATTACTGCATCGGCCTCTGCGAGTTGCTGGGGCGTACATACAGGAATGTGAGCGAAAAATTTTAGGCTTCTGCGACTCCCATTTTTTCCAGGACTGGTACAGGAAGGACTTCAGGAACCCGGGCTAGAATTACTACCGTGCGAGATACTTGCCTTGCACATTCTGCCACTGCTTCTGTCATTGCGTGTACGTGGCCAAACATCGAATAATACAGGACAAGGAGTGTCATACAGGTTACCTCCATACCTCGTAAAGATTATCCGGAACATAATACCTGACATTAAAACGGATGTGCGTGCCGGTGTAGCAAAATCCGGATTTGTTCCATTTTAAAATAAGTTACATTTTAATACACGAATGAATAAAAATATACATCAGCGTATAACTTAGTCAATTGGATCCGTTCCAGAATCCTTATGTGCTCCCTAATCCATTAACCCAAATCGGTCAAATGATGTGTTTACCATGAAATCAAAAGATATCGCCATTGTCGGAATCCTGCTTGCCATCGGAGCGATCCTTCGCTATTTCCTTGCAATGCTTCATACGCCGCTCACACCGAACATGATCATCGCATTTTACTGTCTTGCGATCATCCTTATCCGGCCGAAAGTCTTTGAGGCATTGGGTATCGGGCTTGTTGCTGGTATCCTCTCGATGCTGATATCCGGTTCCATATTCCCTCCTGCCAACCTTATCAGCGAACCTATAGGGGCACTGGTCTGTTTCGGCATATATGCTGTCTTAAAGAACCGGTCACAGTTCGCACCCGTTGTCACAACGTTTCTCTCAACACTTGCAAGCGGATTTGCCTTTGCTGCTCTTGCACTCATCGCAGTTGCGCCCAAGATCCTTGCAAAGTACGCCACCTTAGAAGGATTTATTATTGTATTTGTACCGATCGTTGTCATAACTGCGGTATTTAATGCGATTATCGTCCAAATCCTCTACATACCTTCCAGCAGGGTATTGTCACGAGGACAGGAATGATCAGGCTCGAGAACGTTAGTTATACATATCCCCACTCCGTGCAAAAAGCTCTGAAAAATCTCTCTTTTTCTTTACCAGAGGGCAGTTGTATCATGGTGACCGGGCCATCTGGTTCCGGTAAAACCACACTCTGTCTTGCAGCTGCAGGTATCCTCCACCACGAATATGGAGGGAAAAAAGAAGGGCGGGTAATGGTTGATGCACGGGATGTCAAAGACTATTCCAATCTTACGGCTTTGGCACAAAAGATCGGCATTGTCTTTGATGATCCTGAAGCCCAGATGATCTTCACAACGGTTGAAGAAGAGATCATCTCGGCTATCGAACACCGGGGGCTGGATGTTGCCGCAACGGAAGAACGGCTCGCTTCTATCATAACCACTACGTATCTTACGGAGCTCTGCAATCGTTCCCCACATAATCTCTCCGGGGGACAGAAGCAGCGGGTAGCACTCGCCGCAACACTGGCGCTGGGAAATGATATCCTAATTCTTGATGAACCCACGTCCGAACTGGATGAGCATGCGACCAGGCGAATCGTTGCAATACTTACCGATTTGAAAAAACAGGGAAAAACCATCCTTCTCATCGAACACAAGTACGCTCATTTCAAGGACATGGTCGATACCCTTGTGGTGATGGAGAACGGAACTATCAGTGCTATCGGAAAACCCGGTGATGTGCTGGCCGATGATCGTTTAAGAAAGATCGTGATAGCGGACTTTTCGGGCATCAGAACCCCTGATAACGCAATTACTCATGACGATAAAACCGAGGAATTATCCAGCCCCATTATTCAGGTTCAGGACCTTTCCTATGCATATGGGGACATCCTGGCTCTTGATTCTATTAGCCTTACCATCCACTCGGGGGAATTTATTGCACTCGTTGGGGAGAATGGATCGGGGAAAACCACGCTGGTCAAGCATTTTAACCGTCTGCTGACACCCACCCGTGGCGATGTAATGGTCAAAGGTAAAAATACTCGTGAATGCACAATTACCGATCTTGCCCGGCATGTCGGTCTTGTATTCCAGAACCCGGATCACATGTTCTTTGCCGATACCGTAAGAGAGGAGGTGGAATTCGGGTTAAAGAACCTCGGGATAACCGATGGGGAGAGAATCATCGATGCAGCCCTGTCTGAAGTCGGGCTCGAACATACAAAAGATCTCTACCCCCGGTGGCTCTCCCGCGGTGAACGACAGCGGCTTGCCATCGCTTGTGTGGTTGCCATGCAACCGGCAATCATTGTGCTGGATGAGCCAACCACCGGCCTTGACGGAAATGAGGCGCGCCTTGTCCTTGAAATATTAAAAGCCCTCCAGCAGAAGGGGCATACGATTATTATCATCACCCATAACCGGGAAATTGCCGCAATCTGTGCAGACCGGGTTGTAACCATGGAGAAAGGAAAGATTGTTTCTGACACTATCATGACGGGGAGTGCATAAATGGCAGAGATTCTTGCCTATGTCCACAAAGACGGATTCTTCCATAGACTCCACCCGTTTACCAAGATCGCATTCATACTCCTGTTTGGTCTGATGTCGATCCTGTCAACAAATTTGCTGTTCCTCTTCCTGCTGGTCATCGTTATCCTTATTATTGCATATGGAGCCAGCCTTAGTACCGAAGTGATGCAGCAGTTCAAGCTGATCGCCTTTATGAGTGTCATTCTCCTTGGTCTCACCATCATCACGATGCCCAGCGGAGAGACGATTGGTTATCTGATTCCGTCAGTGATTCCAGGAATCGGGGGACATTTCCCGATCACTACCGGTGCGATCGACTTCGGGCTTGTTCTCACCCTCCGATTCATGATCCTCATCTGCGTCTTCCAACTTTTTGTAATCTCGACGCAGCCGCGGGATATTGTTCATACTATGGAGCGTATGAAAATTCCCATTGACTATACCCTTATGTTCCTTATCGCCCTGCGGTTCATCCCAACCCTCCAGATCGAAGGGAAACGGATTCATGAAGCACAGCTGGCACGCGGGTATAACCCGGGCAGCGGCATACTGGGAAAAATCCGTAGCATTGCACCGATTATAATCCCGCTTGTGTCTAACGCTCTTTCCCGGGCAACGGTACTGGGGCTTACGATCGATATCCGGGGTTATCGTACAGGAACACGGACACGAATCAGGGAGTTTGTATTCCAGAGAAGGGATTATGCCACGTTCATGATCCTCATTGCCGCTTGCTGTGGATATGCAACATTAATTGTACAACAGGTACTCTGATCCATTTTTTCAAAAGAATCCATTTTTTAGAGAGATTCAGAAAATATAATAATCACTGAAAACGTTTTTCAAGATTTTTTATGAAGTTGGTACTTTAAAACAGAAAATCTGATTCCGCAGAAATTTATTTTTTAAAGGAAATACGCCCCGGCCGGGCGTATGCACTCATGGTCAAACGCTAAAGCAAAATGATATAAAGTTCCGACCCATGTTAGATGCATGGCAGCTACCAGCACCACCCAAATATCGCACTTCCATCCGGACGATGCGACTTTTATGCGATATTCCAAGAGCGTAATGATACGGGGTATCGAAGAAAAACGAATTACCGAAGATGACGCCCTGTTAATCCGGGAATTTGTTGCCGAGATAAGCGCAACCCGCCATATCAGCACCGGGAGAGCATTCAAACTCAATCACACGCTGATAAACCTCCGTGAATATCTCGGCCCCTACCGACAGAATACCGTTGCAGACATCTACACTGCCGTCGATAGTGTGAGAAATGCAAAAGACTCCAACGGAATTCCCCGGTATAAACAGAACTCAATATGCGATTTTGTCCGGTTCCTGAAACGGTTTTACCTCTGGATGTGTGAAAACCATTACACAACCATAGAGGAAAAGAAAATCCAGAAAATTCAGCCTCCAGCCTACGACACCAACACAAAGAGCCCCGAGATGCTCCTGACCGAAGAAGAAGTCAAAGCGATGATAGAAGTCTGTCAGAACTCACGGGACCGGGCAATACTCGCTGCACTCTATGAAGGTGGCTTTAGGATCGGGGAGATCGGTACACTTCTCTGGAAAAATGTAAAATTTACCGATTGGAACGTCACCATCACGACCGCGTTTAAGACCGGAAAGAACCGGACCGTTCCCCTTGTCATGGCCCGGGCCTACCTCGCATCCTGGCGCAATGATTACCCTCTTTCCGTAACGCCGGATGCATTCGTATTCCTTTCAAACAAGAAGGCCCCGCTTGGATATAACGGGTTGGCAAAACAAATCCGTGTCATCGCCAAGAGAGCGGGAATAACAAAGCACATCACTCCGCACATCTTCCGGCACACACGGGCAACCATCCTTATCCGGCAGGGATACGGTGAGGCCATAGTGAAGAAATTACTGTGGGGGAATCTCAACAGCAAAATGTTTTCAACGTACCTTCACTTGGTTGATTCCGATGTGGAACGGGTAGTAGCTGAGAAGGCTGGGATCATTACCAAAGAGGAGAGATCAAAGACTCTTGAGGCCCGGCAGTGCCCCCGGTGTTTCACGGTCAACGGTCCGACACGGGGACTTTGTGATACGTGCGGATGCGAACTCACCGAAGAAGCGGCAAATAAAATAATGCAGGCAAAGACGCAGGGAGAACTCCAGCCGGAGTTCCAGGCGATGATGGACCGGTTCAGAGGGGAATTGATGCAGATGCAGAATGCTCAAAAACATTGATTACGGGTTGATGATATATGATGAGTATTAGAGTGGTGTCAATGACTGAAGAGTACGACCCAAAAAAAGTTGTAGGAACTCCCTATCACCGGGGGATGCTTCCGTATGGTGGCGGCGTTGGTCCCGATGGCCGGGTGGTTTTTGCCCGAAGCCGTGATGAGGCAGAGCGGCGCGTTCAGAAATACCGGGCTCTCGCATAATGAGTAAAAAGGTATTTCTTGATACCGGAATCTTTTTTGATTGCCTGGAAAGCCAGGACAGAAAAACCCTCATCAATCACGCGATAAACCGGGAATATCAGATTTTTACTTCCCTGTCAGTAATCGGTGAAGTAATCCTGATCATGAAACGGGATGCGAAATTTGCCGAACACCTGACCGGTTTTTTCTCTCTGCTCAGTGAATGGAATATTACGATTCTCGTTCCCACTGACGATGTAGCGGTTATCTGTTATGAATTTTCACAGGACCTGACCGATGGCCGGATGATGAGTCAGAAGACAGATCGGACACACCTTGCATACGCGATCGCGTATGACTGTGATTACTTCATTACCTCTGATGATGCGTTGATCAGATACAAGATCCCCCGCCGGCTCAACGAGTCGGATTATGTGAAGCCGGAAACACTGCCCTTTGAAGCGTTTAAGAAAATGGTGACGAGTTAGAGGGAGGACCTGCGATCGGACTGCCCGCAATGGGGTGCATGTCGCAGATGCAAAATGCTCAAAAACATTGATTTTTTGGGTAATCACCTCTGAAAATTACTCTTTTTTTCAGACCCCCGGAAAAAACGACCCTCATATTCGCATTCCGGCAGCCTTTTCGGGGTCCGGATGGGATAAACTAAGTGGCAAAAACTGCCTCGATTTAAGGGGCTTTGGTGGACGTTTAACGAGATACATTCCTGCCGTATTTTGGCAAACAGAGTGATATACTGCCTCCGTTTCCATCGGCCCCCAAAAGGACGATTTTGCGGGGTTTTCCGGATAGGGGCATGGCAAACGGAGTCCGAATTGGGGTTATTTTCCTTCAGGGTCCATACCCCCGTATTCTCAAGTACATCAGAATCGAGGCCCAGCGGCCCACGTTCGCACCGGGCGAGTGCATCAGCGCGAGGTCGGGGTGAATGTGTCAATGAGCGTACTGCATGAGTACGATCAACAGCGACGAACATTCCGCGAAGCGGTATGTGAGGAGTAGGCCGGGGCAGCCGCTGGCGACAGAGCAGCGCGACGAGCCAGGGGCGTACTGCATCTCAACCGGGCAACTCCGGGGAAAGCAAGGGAGGGGATGTGAAGCGAGCCGGAGCGTTAGCGAGGACGAGTGAACATGACCGACCGATCTTCATGTCAGCAGGACCCGATGGCTCCCGCCCTCCGGCGTGGTGGGCGGGACTCCTGGGTGGGCGGTCCGGGAGATAATCCCCGTCGTTCCTCTCCTGTGCGTATGACATCCATAGACGGGTTGGACGTGATGCCCAACTGATTAAATGGTCTCGAAAATCGGTGTGAGGGGACGGGGCTTGAGAGGTTATTGACGAGATAATGAATTGCATAAGTAGAATGGAATTAGTTTATCTTCACAATCATTTTGCCAATCAATATTTTTTTCTTGTTGTCTGAAGAAACCGAGGGGATCAAAATTCTGATTAAAGGAAGTGATGGATATCACACTTGTTCCTTTCCTTACTACACTATGTATATCTTCGTCGGTTACATCGATTGATGAATATGTTGCAAATGTTTTCGATAGATATAATTTATCATAGCTCCCGCGATATTTTGATACATGGGGGGCCAGAAAGATGACGCGGATATTGCCAGTCACCTTGAAGCTATTTCCCCCGATAACTATCGCAGGCAAAAAATTCAGCAAGAAATTTCTGACCTCATTGAGAATGCAGCATTAAGTGCAGAATCGAACAAATTTCTCTTAAAGGACCTTCAGAAATTGGAAACCGCGTTCGCTAACTACAACCAATATATCGACATGCATGTCGAAAAAGTAATGAGTAGCATAGAAAAGACTCCACGTACAGAAAAAGCAATTGAGCGCCGAAATGCAGATAATAAGGCGCTTATTCGAACTTATCTCCCTCAAAAACAGGAATTCGCTTCTGATGGTTTTACTAGAGCAAGTAACTTGAAGAAAAAAGAATGATGAAATTACACTATTTTTTTAACAGATTTGAAACAGAATGAATTTCCCATCCATTTTTTATCAAATCATCTTCATGACCAGAAATATTCGAAGATTGACATGCGAAAACTAACAAATGTTTCGGCCGACTAAAAGCAACATGTGCCATCAGTAGATTTTGAATATGATACGATTTCTCAAGATCTTTTTTTGGTCGGTTACCCTTTAAAAAATCAATTAACCGCTGTGAATCGGTGAATTTTTGATAATATGTTTCTAAATATAGAGTAGCGATATGCGTTTCACCCTTGACAGAATGGACTGTTCCTACATTAATTGTAGAACCATAATCCGAAACAAATTGATTTGTGGGTCCATCAACATCAGGTTGTATTGAAGGATCAATTTCATCATCTGTCAGGAATGATTTTCCATTACTATTAGTGATTGACCATACTGTTTTTACACAGTCACTAATTGTATCACGAAGATTTTTCGGAGAGATATCAGATATTAAAGCTAAAAGATAAGCCTTCGCGATTTTTGCACGAAACTCTGAATAGGAGACCTCATTTTGCTCTTTCCAATATTTTTTAATAGTTTTTGGGGAATGGATACGATCATTTTCTTCATTCTTTATGCCAGCAACATTAAGTCCACATGCAATCCCTTGAAAAATAATATCAAAAAAATGTTTTACAGAATGAGACTTCGCATCTTGTATTGTAGATGCAGAGCAAGTGATTAAATTGAAAAAAACGTTATTTGAACGCTGACGCTGATTACAAAATTGAGGGAAATACGAAGGAATACAGAGTTTTTTAGCCTCACGATTATCTTTTCCTATCCATCCTATCGCGCAATATAATCCCTTTTGGATTTCATACATTTGGATCAATTTCCCAAATGCTTTGAGTACTTGTTCCTCTTCTCCGGGTAAAAAAATTAGAATATGAACAGGAAATGACTCCATTGATTGACTTTCTTTTAAGCTAATATCGTCGTTAACTCTGACCGAACTTAATAATGCAGTTATTGTTCTTCCAAAACGCTGCGATGCAGAAAAATGAAGTGAATTTCGTGGGGACCAAATCATTTCGCTTCCAATATTTGAATTGAATATTGCTTGGTTGGGATCTCCGATACGTTGAACAATAAAAAAATCGGTTGGGAAGATACGATCCAAAACACGAAACTGATGTTCGTGAGTATCTTGAGCTTCATCGAGGAGGATTATGCAGAAACGACCCATAAATGATTTATGAATATTCGGAATCGTATTGACATAGCGTAATGCGATTGAGTAAGCGTCATTAAAACTAAGAACCCCTTCTTCAAGAAGTGTTTTTCGCATTCCGAATATTTTTTGATATGAAGGAGTATGCTCCCCCGGATTCGTGATTTTTTCATCGAGACTTTTCCAAACGGATAATGTTTGTGGGTGCAGCCAGTAATTTGCTAACGTCGGAATTCCGCCTCTTTTATCCATCCAGTACTGAAATTTTCGATCCGCCCGATATAACTTGGATAGTTCAATAAGAAATCGTCCGTTATCAATTGCAGTAATTGATTTATGGAATTCTGATCGGTATGCCGGGATTGTAAGAAATTGATTAACAAAACTTTGTATCGTACCAAAAAAATTTGGATATTGAAATAATGAATCGGCAGCAGATCCAGCTCGTTGTTTGATTTCGTTAATAGCTACATTTGTGTGGGTTAAAACACAAATTCCTCGACCGTCTTCAAATGGCATCTTCTTCGATAAGATCAAAATTTTGGCTAATAATGCAGTTGTTTTTCCACTCCCCGGACATGCAACAACATCTCGTGATTCCATGCATTGAATGAATGCTCGTCTTTCTTCATCGAATTTCTGACCGTCATGGAGCAATAATTTCTCAGCGTAATTGATATCATCGTCAGAAATTTCAATGGGCATTCAGGTCTCCCGACATTCGGTTACATGATAGATGGCGTTTAGTATATACTCTAAGGTTTTTTCCGATTGTAGACTTGTTTTTACTGAACCTGGAGCTGAAGAATTATTTTTTTCTTCCAAAGATTGTGCGAATACCTGCGCAGTTATTGCTTTAGAGACTTTTTTGTCCAACATGTATTTTTTATATACTGCGTATGCAATTCTCTCCCGTTTTCTAGTATCTCTACTCAAAGACCGTTCCCATTCAGCAATATCAGTACCTACCTTTGTTTTGACAGATTCTTTCAAAGATTCAAGGGGAATACCATCTTTTGAATTCCCGATTTTTTCAGCCCAAAGTAAAGATTGATAGAAATCAGTTTTAAATGACGACATTGCAATTTCATATTCCAAAGTCCAATTAGGAGAAACGAAAACTTCAACCTCTGAATTCTTTAGATGGGCAAGTGAGGAAACCCTTTTAATTTTATTATCAGCAATTTCCTTTTCGGTTTGTTTCAATTCGGAATCATCGTTGAATTCTAATGGTTTTATATCCATATCGGTGATCAAAGCTACCTTAAATCCCATCGATTCATTATTCTCACGATGAAAAATTTTCACGTAGTGTGAAAATGCTGTACTACCAACATTAACAATCGAGATACCGTAACGATGCAGGGGCCTATCGATAATTTTTGCTATTGTTGGGATCAAGAGATTTTCAGCGTCACCTTCTACGATTAAAATTCCCCGTGCAAAAAAGAGGTTAGCCTTGGTTGCATCCAAAAACCTGTAGAGAAAATCATAATTTTTTGGGTCAAGTTTCGTGAATTTTTTTCCCATTGGAAAGATTCTATCCTTTTTACAAATGATAAGGTTTTCAAGAGGGATACTCGATCCAAGTGTCGTACTATGTGTGGTAAGTATAATTTGCCCTTTGTCTGCTTTTCCTCCGAGAAAGTGGATTAGACGAAGTTGTGCCTGAGGATGTAAATGAGCTTCTAACTCTTCTATCAAGGCGAGTTTTAACCCAATATTATTTTCAGATTGCAAAAGTAAAAGTTCCGTCGCCATAAACAAAAGATTCGACGCCCCAAGACCGGATGGGTTTGTATCTAATGAAAGCGTAAGACGTTGAAGGATGTCGAATAAATCTCCACCAGAAATGGTTACGGAGGGGTTATGATCATCACCTTGCGGAAAAAATGCTTCAACATAATTATTAAGTGATTTCATTAACTTGCTGGCGCCTGCATCATCGGGTTTGATTTTAAAATATTCTTCGATTTTTTGATTAGCATCATTAAAAATGACCTCTAAGTCATGATCACTGTCAGCCTCTTTTTGAAACAGAGAATGTGCTTTAAGGATTTGAGCAAACCTTGAACGTCGCCCAGGTATTAGTTCAGCTTCAGCATCTCGAAGAGGTTTAAGATATGTCGTCCGGAGAAGAGCTTTCGCTTCCCCTTCAATTTGTGAGCCGTCCGTATCAGAACCCGCTCTTACACTGGAAAAAATTCTATTTCCTTTGATCCATGCATTCAAATTCACCTTTAAAATAAATGCAGGCTCTCCCCCAAGATCCTCATTTTCAAGCCATTCAAGAAATTTTCCTGATTCAATTTCTGTAAGACCACGAAATATACATTCTATCCGCAACTCTAGCGCTCTCGTTTTTTCTACAACATGAAAATCAGTTTCATCAATACGAGTGTACTCTCCGCTCTGGGTACCTAATGTGTAACGGATTGCATCGATAATCGAAGATTTTCCAGAATCATTCTCTCCGATAAGGACATTCATTCCATCATGGAACTCAATCGAAATCCCGGGTGAAGATCCTTCAAATTGATCTCCAACCATTCCATATTTTCGAAAATTCCAAATTTTTAGCTCGGAGAGATACATTTTCACTTTCCCTTGTTTATTAGTCTAAACAATTTATTTCAGCATAATATTTTGGTTATTAGCTCGATAAAAAATTTAGATAATATCTGGCCAAAGAAACACTTTATCCTGAACTCCTTTTCTTGCTTTAACGCCGCCATCTTGTGATACAATAAACGCAACAGAATCGTCTAAACTTGAACTAAACCTGAATGCTGATCTATGACGAGTTCCGTAATTATCAACGGAGACGCTTTGTTGAGGATTGTCACCATGATGGAAGCGTTCATCAGCCCAACCGTACCCGGGGTCCCTGCTCACAACACCCCCCACCATTCTCAAAATCCCCCTTCCTTTATCCGGTCATTCGACAGACTTGCCGAAATCAACGAATCGTTAAAAATCAGCAACTCCTCATAAACCCGCTGATCATTAATCACAAAATTCAGCGGGGGAAAATCCTCTTTCTCCGCCATAGAATAATTACAGTTTATCACCGTTGACTCAAATGTGCGTTTTAAATCAATGAAGGAGAATAGCGTAGAATAGTGCCGGATGTCTCTTTGCGATTTCGCATAAATTTCACGGAGAATCTTATCGACGGTGACCTCCGTATCCCCGGTAAACCCGTTCCGCATCAGTCGCACCTGGTCGAGGGATTTCTGGACAAACTGCCGTTTCTCGGATTCGGACTGGGGGAGTTGATCAATCTGGATCCCCACACCGGATGATCCCGGTTCAATGCTTGCAATCTTATTATTCAAAACGGCGATGATGTGAAAGAGGAACTGCTTGTTTAACAATAAAACCGTAAAATAATCGAATTTTTTTAACCGGGTGAGAATTTTTACAATCTCAGTATCCGTAAACAAAAACTCATCAAAAATAACCCGGGGCCAACCCCCGCCATAGGAGATATCGTCAGAAATTGGCGAGAATTTTTCCTCTCCGCAATAGCGGTATATCAGATCATTTTTTGAGAACGGAACCCACTCGTCTTCACCACTGTCATTTAAAATCGGTCCTGACTCCGCCTTTTCACGGAGTGAGAGTTTCTGGACTTCTTCTTCATCCGGCATGTAGTTCAGACGAAGAAATAAAATATTCTTGTTAATCACGAAATAGACGGGTTCAGATTTTTTTTGTCGATCCGATGGTGTATTTCCCGGGTGACAAAGTAATTTGAACTTCTGCTCATAATCCGGTAAATCAGACCATTTTACCAGGAGGTTATCGCGTTCCATCTCATTCAGAAGACCACTTACCTTATTCGGTCGTGCTAAAAGTTTCAGACCTTCCCTGCCAGCAACTCCCCCGTTTTTTAAAATGTTTGAAATATTGTACGCGTAATCTCTCCCCTTGATCATAAGATAGAGAAACAGGACAGTCTTCGCTTCAGAATCAAAGGTCTCTGTCCAGGTTTTTGATAACATCAAAAGAAGATTGTTGTTGAGAGCATATACTCTTTGAGTGATATATCCTAAAATCTTCAATTTTTAGTATATATCCCAAAAAAGGGGTAAATCGGGGAGTTTTCGTATATTAACAATACCTTCAATACGCTAAAGTGTATGAAGCCGACACCCGACCCGGAAATTACGAACCGGATTCTTGGAGCATTCCAGAACACACCGGTGATGAACATCGAACAAGTTGCAAAATCAGCAAAAACGACCACGATCACCGCCACCAAACACCTCTCCCGTCTGGCCAAAAAAGGCACGGTCCGGGAATATCCCTGTGGAAGAAATCGCATATTTGTTGCAACCCCGGGGGGAATTGTATGAAAGAGGTTCAAAGAAAAAAGAAAGGCGATGCACGGGACCCCTTAGCTACCAACACCGTGGTCCCGGCACCCCTGTCCAGAGCTCGTGAAGAGGTGGACAGATGATGTCTCTCTCTTCTGGCACATCAACATTACCCAAACCCCGGATAATCCCGAATTTCACAATCGATCAGGAGACCCTGGATCACCTGAAGACAACCAGCCCGATACACTACCTTGTCGCCATAGCATGTCTCAAAGACGGCAGGTGGCGACTCGCTGAACATTTCGAAGAGGTGCGGTATGACTGATGGCGTTGATTCGCCGGAGTTGGCTTCCGAACAGATGGTGGGTATCCCGCTCTACCTCATCCCCAGAGCGATCGCCGACCAGATCCGGAAGAAACGTGAGGCGGTTGCCTACATCGAAGTGCGACCGGAGAAAGGGCACTTCTTCACGATCACGATAAAAACCTCCGAACGCCGCGTGTTCCGGCGCACCGGTGCCGCAGAGACCGGGGGAGAGACCGGTGAATAACCGCTCCTCTTTCCGGACAACCGGCAGCGACCGGAGCACGGGGGTGGCCTGTGGATGGCCCGCTCCGTGATGCAGTTGCCCGGATAGCCGGGCCCGGGCTGGTTGTCGAGATCCGGGCGCTCACCGACCAGTTCACCCATAGCGGGTACTTCAGCGATCATGAAGCGCTCGTCCGGTCTGTGGAGCCGCTCGATGCCGATGGCTCGGTCCACGGCATCTATGTCACGCTCAATGAAGTGAACCCGGCCCTGCTCTCGCGCCGGGCGAACCGGATCAAGATGCGGCTCGGCAAGAAGGACAGCACGACGAGTGACGCGGATATCCTGCGCCGCCGCTGGCTGCCCATCGACATCGACCCGCTGCGACCGAGCGGCGTATCGAGTACAGATGAAGAGCATGGCCTCGCTCTGGCGAAAGCCGATGAGATCGCCCGGTGGATTGCCGGGCTCGGCTTTCCGGACCCGGTCCGTGCGGACTCCGGTAACGGGGCTCACCTGCTGTACCGCATTGACCTGCCGAACGATGAGGCCGCAACCGCGCTCGTGAAGGCGTGCCTCACTACGCTTGACACGCTCTTCTCGGATGAGCGGGTGAACGTGGATACGGCGAATTTCAACGCGGCCCGCATCTGGAAGCTCTACGGCACGGTCTCCCGGAAAGGTGACAATACACCCGAACGCCCGTACCGGCGGAGCCGGATCCTCTCGGCCCCGGATGAACTGATGATCGTGAGTCCGGAACAGCTCCGGGACCTCACGGCCCGGCTCCCGACCGAGCAGCATGCACAGCAGCCGACCGCAGCGAAGGACAAAGGTTTCAACCTGTGCCGATGGTTATCCGATCACGGGCTTGGGGTACGGTCCGAAAAACCGTACAGTGGCGGAACACTCTTCATTCTCGACCAGTGCCCGTTCTCCTCGGCCCACAAGGACGGGGCATTTGCAATTCAGTTCGGGAGCGGGGCGATCTTCGCGGGATGCAAGCATTCCTCCTGTGGCGGCGGTACTCAGCGGTGGCAGGAGTTACGGGAGCAGTTCGAGCCGGGCCGGGGGGACCGGCGGAAACAATGGGACCAGGTACAGACTGCACAGAGGAAAGTAAAAGCGAAGATGAAGGCAGAGGCGAGAGGCGATGCAGGTCCGGTACTTCCGGAGAACCCGGAACTCCGGGCAGAGGCTGCCGAAGTGCTTGCTCACGGGGACCCGCTCTCACTCATGCTCACTGCCTTTGCGCAGGAGCATATCGGGGATGAGATTCTTGCACGATGCCTGATCCTCACGATGGCATCGCAGGCAGTGAAGAACTCGGACGGACTGCATGTCTCGGTTACGGGTGAATCCGGCAAGGGCAAGACTCATGCGTTCAAGAAGATGATGCGGCAGGTGCCGGACCGGTACAAAGTAAAGGGCACGATGAGCAACAAGGCGCTCTATTACATGACCGACCTCTCCCCCCGGACCGTGCTGATGAGTGACGACACCGATCTGTCCGATGCCATCCAGGAGATCCTGAAGTCGGCGACCTCGAACTTCGATGAACCGATCACCCATACGACCGTAACAAAGGACCTGACCCCCCGGGTCTGCTCGATTCCCGAGCGGTGCGTCTGGTGGATTGCAAAGAAGGAAGGGACCGGTGATGACCAGGTGATGAACCGGATGCTTACCTGCTGGATTGACGAAACCCCGGAGCAGGATGCAAAGGTGCTTGCGGCCAAGCAGAAGAAGGAGCAGCAGGACCCGGACATGATCGTCGATGAATCGCCCGAACTCGTGACCTGCCGGGCCATCTGGCAGATCATGCACGAGCAGATGATGTGGGTGATCATTCCATTCTCGGAGCGGATCCGGTTTCATGCGATTAATAACCGGCGAAACCCCGACATGCTTTACGACCTGATCAAGAGCCACACAGCACTTTACTACCAGCAACGCGACCAGAAGACCACAGAAGACGGGACGCTCTGCGTGTACGCGAGCGAGGCAGATTTTATATCGGCAAAAGATCTCTTCACGCTCCTCAACGGTATGGCGGGCGGGCAGGAATCGAAGATGACCAAGAAAGAGTCGGATCTGCTCGATGCTATCCAGCAGGCCCGGCAGGAAGAGTTCACGATCCAGGACCTGCAACGGCTCACCGGCTGGTCCTACATCAGCATCTACCGGGCCCTGAAAGGCTACGAGAGCCGGGGGAAGAACTATACCGGGCTTCTCGAAAAGTGCCCGGCACTTTCCTTTACCGACCGGACCGTGACGATCTCTGAAGAGCAGGGTAATTCGATCCGGCGCAGGAGCGATGCCTTCCAGTGGGATACGGCACTGTTCCGGGAGTGGAATTGTGGCGATGCATGCTGGCTTGACCGCGATCCGAAGGATGGGGGCGATCCGGTTTTATCATTGCAGCAGGCTTCCAGCAGTGTTGCGGAACCTGCTGAAAATAAAAAAAATAATTTTTCGGTTTCTGTTTCCCCGGGTACTACTAAGAATAAAAGTACAAATGTACTAAGAGATAGTACTTTTCAGCAGAAAGAGAATTATGGAGTAACTCAGCAACCGGGTCCGGACGTAATGCAGTGTGTCCATAAATCCGGAAATGCTGCAAACAATAATCAAATTCCGCCCGGTGCCCAGCAATCGCCAGATAGTGCACCTGCTTGCGCTCCGATTTCTTCCAGCACCTGTTGTAAACAATTGAAAGATGGCGATCACCCGGCAGCATCCGCTGCAAAACGCTCCCTAACCATCCGGGCCAGGGACTACAAACCGCTTGAACTCCCGGAGCCGAAGTCGGTGTGCTCGGTGTGCGGGAAGAAAGGCTCATCGTATGTGGAAAAGTTTACTGCAGAACGGAAGGCCCGGCCCAAGGATCAGCAGGATGCCCGACGGATTTGCAAAACGTGTTACAAGGCAGCGGTGAAGGCGGAGCAGGAGGCTTCTATTCCTTTACCGGGCACCGTGGATGTTTCCCGGTGTGAGCGGGTGACAGCGGCGATCGGGAAGTGCTCGGTCTGTGGGCTAGTGAGGGCTGAGTGGATTGACCGCGAGGCGGGGGTGAAGCTCTGCGAGCATTGTTACGGGAGGGGTGTGAGGGAGAAAGCCCGGGGGGCTGGTGTCGGTTGACGGTCCCCCCGGCCCTGCTCTCGCACGAGAGCACGGAGCATTACACGCCGCAGTATATCCTCGATGCGGTGATCGCCAGCATGGGTGCGATCGATCTGGACCCGTGCAGCAACAGCCGGGAGATCCCGAACGTGCCGGCAGCGAGGCATTACACTGCTCAGGAGAACGGGCTTGTGCAGCCGTGGGAGGGTCGGGTTTTTCTCAATCCCCCTTTTGGTCATGATGTGGAGCGATGGTTCTCGAAACTTTACCTGGAGTGGTCCGCTGGCCGGACTACTGAGGCGATTGTGTTGTGGAAGTCGGCGACTGAGACCGCAGCGTGGAAGACATTGACGGCACTATCGTGTCGGGTGTGTTTTCCTTCTACAAGGATCCGGTTTGTCGGTCCTTCCGGTGATGATGGACCCGGACCGACATTTTCACCGGCGCTGTTCTATGTTGGGGGTGGACCGGAGCGGTTTGAGAAGGCGTTTGCCGGGATCGGGGTAGTGTGGGTGGTGCCGGGGAAGTGAAGATGAGGAGTGGCGGCTGGAGATTATCGGGTTGAAGAAGTGCAACACCGAGCCGCTCGATATAATCGGGGATCTGGAGTGCGAGGATGTGCATAAGGACAAACGGCCTGAGAAGAAGCGGGGGCCAGGAGGCGATCAACACCGGGACCTGTTCAAAACGAATAGAGTTTTTTTCTTGAGGATGTTACGCTCAACGGGGCTTAGCCCCTCGCCGCGTGGGATACCCCCGTATTTGAAAAACTAAAAGACTATCGGCAATCTTCTAGCAGACTTAAATTTGGTAATCAAATCAAAAGAATTATTGCCATATTAGTTTGCAATAACATCATATTGAAATGACAAATGATTTAATTGAAATTCAAATTTCAAGTCCCACATGGGGAAATCTTAATGGACATCGAATCTATGTCACCCTGCAAATAAATCAAAAACTGACCGAGGAACAGATTCGTGGTGAATCTGCTATTAACCTTTTTAAAACCGGGAAACTTTTAAAGGGATTCAAACACCTTGTTGAAGCCATCAATTTTCAGAATCCTGAAAATAAAATTATCCTTACTACTGAACTCTCGCATAAAGTGGACAATACTTACTTCATCAATTATAATGACTATCGAAAAGCTGCGACTAAATCTTTCTTTCCTTTGTATCGAGAAATAGGAATAAAAAATGCAAAGCTATTCCTTTCCGGGACCTTTCCAGAATCGTTTAATTCTTCATCATTACCAGATCCTGAAATCCCTCCAAAACTTTTTGAGAGATCATTCAATCGATCAATCCAAGGGTTTTTGAAAAACTCAAAGAATCGTGGAAATTTATATGATCAGACTTCAAAGGGGATAAAAAAATTAAGGGAAACGCGAAAAAAACTCAAAGAAGAAATAAAAAGTCTGGAAGAATTAAGGAAAGAATCGAATATTGCCGTTTTTCAGATTAAGATTGATGATTTTGTTGAAAGATTAAAGAAAAGATATCCTGAAACATCCGGTGATAGCTCATGGCAAAAATGGATCTATGCTAATACGTGGTTATTCGGGGTAAAGTACCAGGCAATTTTTGAAAAAGAAAAAGTCGGTTTTGATAATTTACCCGATTTTCTTTTCCTAACCCACGATGGATTTTTGGATATCCTCGAAATCAAACTCCCTCAACATGATGTAATTGATGAAGATTCCTCGCACCACGGATCCTACAAATGGACATCAAAAAGTGCTGAGGCAATTGGACAGGCTGTGAATTATCTGCATGAGATGGAATTGAATCAACTTCAAATTCAGCAGAAAATTCGGGAAGAATATCATATCGACGTATTTACGATCAAGCCCCGAGCATTCATCCTCATTGGGAATTCTGAAGATTGGGAAGAAAAGAAAATCAAAGCGTTACGAAAACTCAATTATTCTCTTCATGGAATTGAAGTATTGTCTTACTCGGATCTGAAATCCCGGGGTCAGAACATTATTAAATTGTTCAATGAATTGGGGGAATCAAAAAATTTAAACTGAGTAAACCTTCATCACTTCATCGCCGTAGTGGTTGATCACCTTCACAGCAATCTTCCCGGTATCCGGCATAGCGAATGGAAGGCTCTCATACCGGTACAAACTCTCCCATGCCGCTTCATCGATCTCCGCTTTGAGCGCCCTCTTCAGTTTCTCGTATGGGTCTTTGGTCTTATCACCCGTGAAGTACGCATGCCGGACAAAGAAGCTCTCCCCGTTGTAATCGGTGTCGATGAACCAGCAAGCGATATCATCGGTTGAGTTGCTCCGGATTGCCCCGGTGGTTGGATCATAGACATCGACACCTTTGATCTCAACAACGATCTTCTTACCCGGCTGCTTTTTGATCGCAATATCAGGCTCTCCGAAGACTACGAACAAATTACCGGCGCCGGTCTTCTTGAGCAGCTCATCCATGCCGAGATCATTGTTCATCCGGGCAGGAAGCACAGTGAGTTTCCCGTATTGTTTTATCTCATCGCTGATGTGCGGATCGAAGGCAAACCCGCAGACTATCATGAGGTCAAATCCGAGCCCCTTCACCGCTTCCTTCGCCGCCTCTTTGAGCTGCAACGGACCAACAGTTCCATGTTCAGGTCCGACAGAGATACCCACGCTTCTTGTGGTACCTTCTGCGTCAATATAGGTCCCCTTCGCATGAATCCATTTCCCGGCAAAAGGATCAAGCGATACAAATTTGATCCGCTCGTTCTTCACCCGGTTATCTACGCCGCTCTTACGGAGATTGTCAAGGATGATGGTGGTGAAATCCTGTCGGTCGTGAGCCTCTTTCTCGCTGACTGTCCCGTCCATGTTCTCGTCAGCGGGGAGGATGCGATGCGGCGAGAGGCTCTCGACAGTAAACGGCCCGGTGACCCGGACCCGTTTTGGATCATCGTAGGGTAGATCGTAGAGCATCTCGGTATCTGCCCGCAACGCAATCGAGACATCGATATCCTTCTGCCGCTGCTGCCGAAGATCCCACAGTTGCGAGATAAGCCCGGCGAGTTTTTCGTTCTCCTGCGCTTCGCGGGGGATTTCCCAATCTTCCCACTGCTTCTTTGCCGTCTTGTTAATCGATGCCCTAATGGGTTCGAGTTTTGCCTGGTACTTGTCGTAAATGGCATCAATATCTTCATTATGTGCGATTGATTTGAGCGTGATGTGTGGAACGCGATGGTACACGAATCCTTTCTTAATATCGTACATAGTGGGATACAACGGCGGGCGCTGTTTGGTGATCTCGCCTTCCTTGGCGAGCCCTTCTGGAGAATCGGAAAGAAGATAGTATGGGAACCGGGCGCTCATGAGTCGGGTACGGGCAAGGGCGAGGGCAACTCGGCTAGTATCGATGGTGATCCATCGGCGCCCCCATTGCTCGGCGACATAGGCACTGGTGCCAGAGCCGCAGGTAGGATCGAGCACAATGTCACCGGGATCGGTGGTCATAAGGAGGCAACGTTCGATGATTTGATTGGATGTTTGAACAACGTAAATTACATCAGGAGTACTCGCAATATCCGTCCATATGTTATTATATTCAAAAAATGGGAAATCATCAATTTTTCTTACGTACCTAATTGAATTACCGGTTTGAATTATTCGCTCTGCGTTAGATAATCGACCTAATCCCCTTTCAGTTGTAAGCCAACCTTTTGCTATCGCAGGGAGATAGCCCTGTCCGTTATATTTGAATTCAAAAAATGATGAACCCCCGGAACCAAACGTTGTTAAAGTTGTTGCCTGAAATGCTTTCCAGCCTTGCTGTAATAGCGTATCAATTTCAATTGTTGTTTTCGGAATGGGGCATCTCTCTTTTTTCGGCGATATTAATTGGTCATACCGAGCTCCAGATCCATGACCCACTCCCAATTTTTTCTCTTGATATATTGGATGATATCTTGCTTGAGTGATATCTTTAGCATACCACAAAACAAAATCACACGCCCCCTTCAAAAATTGAGAGGATAATCCAGCCATCTTTTGAACGGTAATTTGGGAAATGAAGTTCTCACTTCCAAATGTTTCATCTAACAACGAGCGTACAAGATGAACATTCTCGTCACCAATTTGAATAAAAATACTGCCAGATTGCGTTAACAATTCGTGAGAACTCGTTAAGCGTTCGCGAAGGTATGACAGATAACTGTGAATGCCAATTTTCCATGTATCTCGGAATGCACGGATCTGTTCCGGCTGTCTTGTAACTTCCTCTGCTTTACCATCTCTAACATCACGTTTCCGTGTGCTTACCTGCCAATTGCTATTGAACTTGATCCCATACGGCGGATCAAGATAAATCATCTGGACCTTACCTTTCAGTCCCTCCTTCTCGGCAAGCGATGTCATCACCTGTAACGAATCACCGAGCACCAGTCGGTTCGACCAGTTCTGCTCATGGTGGTAAAAGTCTACCCGCTGGTCGAAATCTTCTGGTAGCCCGTTGAAATCTGAAAAGAGATCCGCTTGGTAATCTCCAAGTGCTTCACTCAACCCACCCGGTTTTGAATGGGCAAGGAAATCCTCAATGATCACTTGCGGGTGAATTTTCTCCTGGATGTAGATAGGCAGCACGGGTACTTCCAGATCCTGTGCGTCCTGTTCGTCCTTGCCCTTCCAGACAAGTTGCGGATCGAGCGAGGTATCGCGGGGATATCGCATGATCTGGGGAGCTCGTTCATCATCATCCACAAAGTCCCGGAGTTCCTCGGTGGGGATATTCGTCCGCTTGTCCGCGTGCCGGATCGTATCAACCGGTGTGTTCTCCATTACTGCTTTTTTCCGTGCCATAACTCACTCCGAAACTCTCGTCTTCAGGTATCCCCTGATCGAATTCTTCACATTGTGCGGGTCCGTCACTTCAAAGAACGCCCAGCGCCCGAACCCGCCGTGGTTGTTCACCGCAGGAACCCAGAGCGTCTTAGCGGTACTGACCTTCGCCGCCTTCTCCGGTTTCCGCTCCCCCGTCACTTCAACGATCAGGTTGAGCGGGTTATCAATGCCATGTCCGTCATCCATCACCGCGATAAAATCCGGTATATACTGGTGCTCCTCACCTTCGAAGGTATAAGGAATCGTAAATCCGAGATGATCGTTCTTCACGTACCGGATCATCTCGTCCATATCCTCAAGCGCCATCGCCGTCTTCTGCTCCCAATCCTGCGTGTCCCCGACAACATAGTTCACGTTGCACTTATCAGCCCGGGTCTGGAAGGTCCCGCGAATCGTATCGAAATCCACAAACCGGGTTGTCCCCAGTGTATCGTATGGCTGAAGGATAGGCGTCAATCGCGGGTTTCCGGTAGCGGACTGCACGATTGAATGATAGATCCGGTCGGCGGCAGTATTCGCTGATTGAGTGAACCAGAGCAGCTGTACGAATGCGTTATCCTTGTAATCTACGCACTCCTCCAGCCATCGTTTGGTAATCCCGAGCAGCTGCGGGAACAGCCACGGCTTGTCGTTCCCGTCTTCATCCCGGAAATATTTCTCCAGGGTCACCTTTGCCAGCAGGAATGCAACCTCATTCGGGCGCCGGCGCTTCAGGTCATCCAACGTGTGAAAACTACTCTCCCCCACAACCGGCGCATTCTCCGTCTTAGTCGGAATATCAGCCGTGCTCAGCGCCATCCGGGAATCTTCCGAAAATGTTGCCGTTAGCTGCTCGCTCCCGAGCTCGTACCGATAGCCCCGCAGCCGGGGAAATGTGATCTCGCAGGAGATCCGCTCATCCAGCGCCCGCACACGCGTCGGTGTTGGCCCCAGTTCCGGTGCTGTGGTCGAACCGCTGCACGGGATGAATGAGAACGGGATACCATACACTTCTGCATATTCCGGTGTGAACATCCCCTTCTCGTTCGTCGCGTAACTCATCCGGCGCAGCGCACGCCCGACCACCTGCTCGCACAACAACTGAGTCCCGAACGCACGGACACCGAGAACGTGCGTCACCGTCTGCGCATCCCAGCCTTCCGTCAGCATCGAGACACTCACCACACATTTGACATGCTCACCGAGTTTTCCCTGTTTCCCCACCGTATTCATCACTTCGCGTAGGATATCCTCATCGGTCAGTTTGTCGGTATCCCGGCCCGGGAAGCGGACCCGGTATTCCGCCTTGAACTCCTCGATCTCACGGGATGCAATCTTCTTGAATTCCTCGCTCATCGACTCCCCGGACTCCAGCTGTTCACTGTCCACCAGAATCGTATTCGGGCGCGAAAGCCATCCTCCATGCTCATCATCGTTCCGGAAGATCGGCAAAGCCCCGGCCTGAACCACCGTTGCCTCGCCAATCTTCTTCTCCCAGCCGGCAATATGATCGAACACCAGTTTGGACACGTTCGTATTGTTGCAGACCACAATGAACACCGGGGGAGTCCGGCCTTTGGCCTGTGCCTCGACATTCTCCTCCCATAACCGGTAATATTTCTCATAGTTGCTGTACAGGCTGTGCAGGGCCCCTTCCAGTTCCTTTGGCAACACCGGCTCACCTATTATCGCATCGGTCCTGCGCCCTTTCTTCGGGAGTTCGTCCCGGATCCGCATCCAGATATTCCGGTATGTGGGCAATGCACCGGCCATAGAATCGTCGGCCACCGGCACACGTGGGACTTTCACGATCCCGGCTTCAATCGCATCGATCAATGAGAAGTCCGACACTACCCACGGGAAGAGCGTACCTTCCGACCATCCTGAACCTTTCAGGAAGAACGGCGTGGCTGAAAGGTCAAAGATATTTTTCACACCAATCTTCGCCTTTACCGATTCGATACCGGAAATCCAAATCCTCGCGTCCTTGTCTCGTGACTCAACCTCCTTGCGTTCATCACCCGTGACCTTCTCTGTTTCTCCTTCTGCCTTCTTCCAGTAACAGTGATGCGCCTCATCGTTTATCACAATGATATTCTTCTTCGTGCCGAACTCGCGGCAAACACGTCGCACAACCTGATCGGGAGTTTCGGTAAATACCCCGTTCTTCCCGTCAGCCAAGAGGGATTTTGTCAGTTTCCCCGCTTTGATCTTCTCGCGGGGCAGGAACGTGTGGAAATTTGTGATAATAATCTTCGCCTGCCCGAGTTTCTGGAGTTGATCGGTAGGAATGATGTCCCGCTGCCGGTAATAATTCTCTGGATCGTTCGGGAGCAGCACGCGAAGACGATCCCGTATGGTGATCCCCGGGGTGATGATGAGGAACGAATTAGTAAACCGGACATCCTGCGGATTTTCAAGTTTATTGAGTGCCTGCCATGCAATCAGCATCCCCATGACCACGGTCTTGCCGGTGCCTGTTGCCATTTTGAATGCAATCCGGGGCAGACCTGGATTCGAGCTCTCATTAGCCTCCTGGAGCATAGCCTCCATCCAGCTGTCTCCATAGCGGGATGCGGTTTCCGTCATGTAGATCGCTGTCTCCAGTGCCTCGATTTGGCAGAAAAAGAATTTCTTCTCGCGTTCGGCACTCGTCCAGTAATCGAGAAGTCTCCGTGTTGTTGACGTAACACCGGCATAGCCCCCATTACGCCAGAGCGAGATCCGTTCACGGATCCGGTTAACCATCGCGTTTTCCTCAATCCGATCCTGCGTCCATTCGGTATCAAAGGTGAGTTGCTTGCCTTTCTTCTTAGGCTGGGCAATAGGTACAAACCGGGAACTCGCTCGCCTACCGGTAATTACTTCATCAGTAATTCCTTCATTAGTGAATCGGAAATGTTTGTCCGGTTCGGTGAAAGGAGAATTGATTACAGGGTTTTCAATAACGATTTGAGGCATTTGAATATTCAAACGTTAATTCATTCTACAAGTCCGATAAAGATTCTGTTTTGAATTTTCCCCATCCCCACCATCCCCCCAACTCTATCGCTCATCAACAAGTCACGCATAAATCGCCGTCAGGAAAATATGAATATAGCCCGAGGGCCCGGGGCGTGATGCCACAATGATGGCAGGAATTGGAAAAACAATGGCAGATTTCGTACAGAACTCACAGACCAAGAGCGCAATCCGCGAACTCGCGGAACCGATTGCAGATGTTGCAGCGTTCAACACCATCATCCAGTCGGTTATCACCGGTAACCCGTTTGCGTGTGTATCGTATATGACCGCCGGGGTGACCCATGACCCGGTTGAAAAGACCAAGGAAGGGTACACGACCAAGATCGTCTTCCAGGACGCCGAAGCAAATACTGTCGGTAACCTGTCGGACAAGTTCACAACCATCGCAGGATTCAATGCGGGAGCCGCAGCAATTCTCGCAAACACAGCCCTTGCAACGGCTCACGGCGGAACTCCGTTCCGCGACACTGATAACGAAACGTTCAGCGCAACTCTCAAGTGCCACGACCCGAACGGCGAACTGTACATGGTGAATTTCAGCCGCAACCGGGTGACCCTGACATCCTATTCGGATGAAGCCATCCGGACCCGTGTCGAGACCTGGGCTGATACCGTAACGGCACTCGCCTAGAATCGCCCGACGATAAGACCCGGAGGGGAGAAGACCCCCCAGGTCCCCTCTCTTTTTGGTCCTCTCGTCTTTTGCGGAGGAACATTATGGATATTGAAACATTAGGAATTTTGTTAGGATCTGTGCTTCCGATTTATCCCGTCCTGTTTACGATCCATCAGAAGATCGGCAAATATGATGAGATTGTCGAGGAGTTCAAGAAACTCCGGGCGGAACATGAACGACACAAGGAGAACTATCATGGAACCTGAAATCGCTAAACAGCCGGTCGCAACCGTGACCGGTCTGTACCGGGGGAAATTCGGCGGGCTCGAACCGCTCACCATAGATAAGCCGCTCACCCGCGATGAAGTGCGGCGTAATCCCATCTTCTATGAATTGGACCTGCACCCGGAGCAGGGCGATGAGAACCTGATCATCGATGTGATTTACGATAATCTCGTACCCATCCGCCTGCAGGACCTGCGCCGGGGTACGGATATTCCGCGAGGAGTCCGGTTCTGGCCGGACTGGTTCGACATCCCGCCCTATGAGGAGATGCATGACATCGATGGTCGCCGGGTTTACCCGCGAGCGCCCGGTATCCACACGGTCCAGATCCGGACCGGTCGGCGCAAGTTCGCCCAGATGGGCCGGGTCCGGGATTTCAGTCCGGGGAATGGCGGGCACAGCAGCCCGGTCTTTGAGATCCGGATTGCGGAGAGTCCCGATGTTCGAGAATGAAGTGCAGACCCGGTGTGCCATCTGCGGCACCGGGGTCCTGCTCGGGATTGTCCTGGTGCTGGCCCATCTTCCTCTTCTTCTTCTCATCGTACCGATCGCGGTGCTGTTCCTTGGTCTCGTTGCGGACCCGGAGGAGACGCACGCGGTTTGGTACGGGATGCTGAACACGCTTGGCATCTTTGATCTCTCCGGTCTTACTGATGCAGAGCGGTTGAATTATTCCGATAAGCGGCATTACTTCTGGTTTGGCGAGGTCGGGATGGCCGCGATGCTGGCCGGGGTGTTCGCGGTCCCGGTCGGGATCTTCCTTGCGGGCCGGGCGGAGATCACGCTTGCGTTCATCGGAGCTGCGGTGCTGTTCCTGCCGCTGTTTGTATTCCTACCGAAAATTATGCAACAGGCAATGAAGGCGAATGCGGATGCAGCGATCGAGGCGTTCGGGAAGAATGAGCAGGTGAAGAGAGTCTTCTGGACTTTGTTCGTTGCAATGGCCGGGCTGGTCCTGGCCCGGGTGGTGGACCCGGTGACCGCTCACCAGGTGGTAGGGATTATTACCGGGATGGGGGGATGAAACGATCTCCCCCTCTTCATTTACCCTCCGTCAGAGTCCCCTTTTTATCTGGGGGTATAAACCATGAGGGGAAATAAGCCCAATTCGGGCTCCGTTTGCTAGACTCCAATCCGGAAAACCCCGTAAAACGGTCCGATTCAGTACGTATAAAAAATACTCCTGATTCTCCCTCCGTTTGCCAAAAAACGGCAGAATTGCATCTCTCTTAAAGCCCACCAAAGGCCCGTACATCGATGTGATTTTAGCCACCTATTTTACCCCATCCGGACCCCGAAAACCCTGCCGGAATGCGAATATGAGGGTCGTTTTTTCCGGGGGAGGTCTGAAAAACAGGGTTTTAGCCTGGAATACGGGGAGCCGGTCGCGGAGCAGGGGCGAGCACGGCGAAGCTGTGCGATGCGGGCGATGCGGGCGGCGATCAACACCAGAACCTGTTCAAAAGAAATTAAGTTTTTCTTCTTGAGGATGTTACGCTCAACGGGGCTCCGCCCCTCGCCGCGTGGGCTTCCCCGACCGAGTCAACCAATGTAGACAGAATTAAACACGAGCATGGAAGAATCTGATTATGAGTATTTTGGGAAAATTATATCCTGTGGTTATCCTCACAGCTGTTTTGATTGCAGTTTCTCTTCGCTTCATGATGTATGAATTCGACAATAATGGTCTCAGCTACTTTGCAGTAGTTTCAGGTTTTTTTGCTGTCGGTGTTCTTCAGATGTCGAGCATTTACATGAATGAAAAAATAAAAGAGATGCCCCTACCCGTGAAATACTGGTAAGTCTGCCGGCTTGTGACAGGTTCAGTGCTTCTTTAAAATTTCCTCCGTGAATATTGAATAATCATCAACCAACATCACACTCTAATCAACTAAAAAAAAATTAGAGAAGTACTGAGACTCTCCTAAGACAATCTCAAAGAAATAAGATATAGCAGAGCAAATAGAATTGCTAATTAATGTGTCATGCGTAAAGGTGCGTAAAAGTGTAAAGGTCGTAAAAGTGGAGAATCGCATAAGGAGATCGAGATATTATGAAGTCTAAACCAAAAAAAGCAAGCAGCTCTAAGACAGCCCGAATGGCAAAAATAGTGAACAATCAGTTTGATTCTGTTAATAGAAATATATTAAAGATAATCTCCGAGAGAAAAGAAATCTCTATTCAGGATTTAGCTGTTGAAATAGATCTTAATCCCAAAAATGTTGCTGTCAGGGCAAATAAACTTCAAGATGAGGGACTTATAATAAAATATAAAGGAAGCAAAAATAATAAAGCCTTTGTTAAATGGGTTGGTGGGGTTCCTGCCTTAGAAGACGATCTGGAATCTTCGACGAAAAATCATATTACTGGCGCACTACTGGTAGAAAGTTACGATTCAATGATATGTGATCCGTTTTCACCCTTCTCCTTAATTTTTGAAAATCATTGTTGGGAGGTAATAGAGAATTTCGCAGAGGGACTTAACGATCTCGAATTATCTCAACGGTTAGGTAAAGCTACATCATTAGATACAATTCGAAGAATCATGATTATCAGTTCAACCCACAACATAATTTCTATAAAAACAATTCGTAATTCTGCCGGCAAAGATATTTCCGCACTTTTTGAGCCTTTATATAAAATTGAAAAAGTTAATAAACAATATATGCAGTATTTAACGCTGATTCGGGGTTTGGCGTCAGCTATGAGTTATAAATTAGAGGGAAAGGCATCTGACAACTCTATTCATCCATTCGCACCTATTCTTGATCTGAATGAGCAAATTTTTGAATTATTCTCTGATATTGTATTGTCAGTAAAACAACCTGAAGACAGAGATATTCTTACGAAATCCCTCAAAAATTACGATTTTGCTCAGGATCTTGATCGACTATACAAACAAGAGAATTGGAGATTGAAATTAAAAAATTCTTCAGTTGTCTCACTTGATTCAAAATCTGATAATATTATCATCTCTAAAGATTTTTTTAACGATTCCAAAAATAAAATCCTTAAGGGGATGAAATGATATGGCAGATGATATTTTTACACCATACCTTTCAGATCCAATGGTACAAAAAATTCCTGAAAGATCCCTTTCACATTTGAATGACCCCAAATTGAATGATGTAATTAGGGCGTTAGATCAGATTACCCGGGGTGTTAGAGATTTTTCTAGAATACACCCATTAAGAAATCATCAAACAACGACCGGGCGCTTTAGTGCAACAATTAGTATTGCTCGTGCCCTCGCGTTTCTGGATACAGCCCATTCCACACAATCTGTAAATGAAATTGTTGAACGAATATGGAACGTAACACCAACCACTACCCAAAGGAAGAGCTTCAACGATAGTGTGTATGGTACTGTAATGTCCAATATGATATCAAGCGGAACAATTCAGTTTGATGCCTCAAAACAAAGAGTACAACAGGTAATGCCATACCCAGTGAGCAGCAAATTATACATTTACGATCATTTTTTACATAAACCTGTCATTTTCGATCAACAGAAAAACCATTTCAATATTATTCACAGTGTTCAAGATTTTCCCGAATTAACCTCCGTTCTTGAGACAAACGCTCCCAATCCGGGTGATTTTCCAAGAGATCTTTCTGCATTACAGAGCATAGATGTAATTCTCCCATATAATATTGGAGGAAGACCGTTCACATTTTCACAAACTTATATATCCGGCGAGAAGTCGTTTAAAACTTGGGAGGCAGTTCTAGAATCTGTAGATAATGTGAGGATTGGTCTACGAGAATTGCTTGTAATTCAAGGTGAAATGGGAGGCTATATTACACAAACGGAGATTTCGGAAATAACTGGGATGCCTCCGAGGATTGTAAATCGACTAATCAGAAATATAAGTAATATGGGATTAGCATTAAAAACCCGTACACTCCAAATGGGTGATGCACTTAGTCGACCCACAAGTGGCACTTTACTAAATATGAATTATTACGAATACAATAATGCCACCGATATATTACGATTGATTAGGAGTGTTCCTGATTCGCGATCTATACTAGAGACATTAAGAAGACACGGTACATTATCTGAGGATGATTTGTTGGATGAATATGAAGTGTCAATTGTTCAATCGGTCAGGAATACATTGGATGGGATGGGTCTTATAAGCAAAGAACCACTTTCAGACGGGATCTTAGTTATAGCACCGAACAAAAACGGTCAAAAATTCCTCTTTGATGTATTAGCCGTTGCTGCCAATTCGCGGATAATCACAGATCCTGATTATGATATTAAAAATAAATTATCGGCAATGTTTGAAAAAGTCGATGAAGATAAATTAAACAAGGTTACCGGGCAACTTACTTTTGATTTCTTCAAAGCACAAGAAGATGAATTAAGAAGATAATATCAATTTTTCATTACAATTAACAGATTTCACGATCCCCCAGACATTAGGTGCAAGTCTCATACTTTAGGTGTAGAATCGAGTTTAGGTGCAAAGTCGTTATGTCTTAAACAGTTCATCATTTTTTCCTGTAGTTTTATATTAGACTATATTTTTACTTTCGGATCTACTAAACCGGGATCGGTCCTGGGGTGACATGAAGACGCTCGGTCATGTTCACTCGTCCTCGTTCCGCTCGCTTGCGCTCACTGCACTCCGGCTCGCTTCACATCACCTCCCTGTTTCTCGCGGTTGACCGGGCACACGATGACGCCCCTGGCTCGTCGCGCTGCTCCAGCGCCAGCGGCTGCTCCCGCCCGCTCCTCACATACCGCTTCGCGGAATGTTCGTCGCTGTTGATCGTACTCATGCAGTACGCTCAGTGACACATTCACCCCGACCTCGCGCTGATGCACTCGCCCGGTGCGAACGTGGGCCGCTGCGGCCTGACAATCCCCCACCGATTTTATCGAAAATAGTGCGTTCAATTCCGGGCAATTCGATTACTCATCGTTTCACGCGACCCACAAAATAATTGCACCTAAATATATATTATGGAGTGTGCGGTGTGAAAGTGTATAGCCCTCCTTTTTCGATTTAAAGCCCGTAAAACCCCTAAAACCGAAACCTTAAATTCACACAAATCTATCTTTTACAATCGGGTCCAGGGGCTCATTGCAATTCCTGCAATTCCAGGACGTGTCCCCCGTAAAATCCGGTACGAAGGAGTACCTTATGAAAAAACTAAAAACCATTGGGGAAAGTTCACGCACTCATGCACCGGGTGAGAACGTGAATGACGAAGAAGGAAAAGCAGGGGCCATCGTCGCTAAACAAATCGCCCCTGCAACCACCCACCGAATACGAAGTAAAACAGTAGGGGCTGACTCAAATGTTGTGTCGAAAGATTAAAAATTCTTGTTCTCACCCGGTTCCTGGGCACGTAACCTGTAAAGAAATTACCATGATTGAAACCCGATTCGATACTGATGTTCCATGGAGGTCGTGATGCCCGGTAAAACGAAATCTCCAGAAAGCACCGTGGAGCAGATCGAAGGCATACCCCTCTACCTCGTCCCAAGAACCATCGCGGACCAGATCAAAAAGAAGCGTGAGACAATTACCTGCTTCGAAGTGAGAGAGGGAGCCAGGCATTACTATACAATAACCGTGAAGACTTCGTGATGCAGGTACATGACTAACGCTCAGTGACTCGTCCGCACAACGCATCAGGGGCTCGGACTCACCGCTGATGCGGTTCGTTACCTTCGCGCCCTGAAGCGGTGCTCCCTCGGGCCGCTGGGCCGGGACAGGATAGCCCCCTGATGGGGGCACGGGCTTCTTGTATGGGCGGGGGACAAAGCGACGGTTACAGGGCGCATCAGCGACCTGTCGATCGCTTTGTCGGGTGGGTCCAACCGGAGCAAATCACATTTTCCGATTAACTGGAGAACCGGGCTCCGAGCCGGGAGGGAGGATGCGAGCCGGAACACGGCGACCTTCGCCGTGTCGCGTGAGCATCGGGCGGGCCAAGGCAGATCAAAGCGGCTCAACAGGACAGGCACACGGCAGCAGTCCGGGCGGGTCATGGCTACACGGCGCGGTTACGGGGCGCATCAGCGACCTGTCGCGCTGTGTGCCTGGGTGGGCCAGCATGAACAAAAAGATATTGCCGGACGACGAATATTAGATCAACCCGGCAGGGCTCTTTTGATTGACCTCATGGTGACCCTGTCCGGGCCACTGTTTACCCGCAACAAAAAATAATTCTTTTCTTCATCCTGTGCAGCCACCATACAAAAAATTTCCCCAGTCCCCAGAGGGTGATCCGATTTCTTTTGTGCTGCCGTATCTCCTTCATGGTCAGCATGCTGCACCCTCAGTACTCCGATGGCAGCATAAGCACACCATCGACAAGGTACATCTTCCAGGTCCCGACCGGGAAATCCGTGTACTCGTAGTTCTGCTCGTAGATCGCCGGCATATCGCAATCTTCCCGGCAGGTCAGGATCGCTTTTCGATCCTCATCGACAACGAGCGCCCACAACTGAAACGGCATTTCTTTGACTTTCGGGTGATGCCCGAAGACAGCGCCGATATCGGAGAGCAGCCAGTGTGCCTCCGCACGGTCGGCCAGGTGCCCGATCCCGTCCGTGTGCATCAGACCGGTGAACGGGTCGCGGATGTACCGGGAAGTCCCGGTAAAATGGGAGAGGGAGGATTTTAGATCCAATGCTGCGATCATCGCTCCCGCCCCTGTGCCTCTGCTGGGATCCCGCTCGGCAGCGGATCGCAGACCCATGCGATCATATCCTGCCGCTGTCGTTCTGCGATAAGGTTGTCGAGCCCTTCCCGCTCGGCCCGGGCTTTCCATGAAGCTATGATCTCATCGTGCCTGCTGCGGAGATCCTGCGCATCTGCCTGATCCAGAAAAGCCCGCTGCTCCTTCTCGTGTATCGTGATCTCGATGCGTTCGAGTTCTTCGAGGACCTTCACTGGCAGGGCATCAAAAATAGTGTTCATGCCGTCACCCCTTCCACCGCATCGGTCCCGCTGGCGCTGGCAGGGACCGGGGCCGGAGCCCCGATCATAAAATCCGCTGCCTTCTCTGCCCTGCCTGCTGCATACATCACGAGATCGGCATCCGCCTTGATCGCTGTCGCCCAGTTCTGGAGATAGGCTGCCTGATTCTGGACAATCGCCGATGAATCAATACCGGTGAGAGCTGCCAGGTAAGCGCTCCCGATCTCGGCGACCAGTTCCTCGCGCCCGTAGGTGTCGGAACCGAAGCAGACCGGATCGGTCCGCTTGAACCGGTCGAGCCGTGGCCCGGTGGAGTGGACGCACTCATGAAACATCGTGGCGTAATAGTGCTCGGATGTTCTGAACTGGCAGATATCCGGGATGGTGATCCTATCCATCTGCGGGAGGAATGCGGCCCGATCTCCTGCGGTGATTGTTATATTTTCCCGGCCTGTGTAGTCATGAATGACCGCATCGCATCCGAGAAGGTGAGCGTTCTCCTTCACATCGGGGAGTTTGTACCCCTGCTCTATGTAATCGGTCTGTGCGACGTTGAAAACAACGAAGGCTTTCAGAAACCGGATTTGTTTTTTGTTCTCCGTCTCTTTGCCGTTCTTATCCGTCTTTGTCTCGGTCTTTACGGTCCGGCCCGCGTAGATAATCCCGTGGCCGTGTTCGCCCTTCTGGACCTGTAACCCTGCGGCGAGATACTGCCGGTAGGTTGCCCAAAAAGGAAGAGGGTAGGGACTGAGCCCGAGAATTAACCGGTTAAGCCCGGTGTATGATCTGCTGCTGAAAAGATTTCGCGGGCCGTTTTCGGTCCACGGTTTCAGCCAGGGAATTTTGCCTTCAGAGAGGGCTTTTATAATTCGTTCGTTGATCTGTGCTTTTACATCAGCGGCTTTCATGCGTGAACCCCGGCGGGCTGGGTGGCTGTAATCATGGCCTGCATGGTTGAAACGTTCGCGTATTTTCGTTCACCCTTGAGCATCCCTTTGATCTGCGCAAGCGGGGAGACGTACTGCACATCGTTGATCGTTATCATCACCGCTTTACCGGACCGGGTGATCCATGCCTTCCCGACCGGTGCCGCTTCCGAGTTTTTCATTACATCAGATATATCAAAGACCGGTGCGGGCCAGTGGTCTTCGAGCCTTCGGACTTCCCCGGCAGGAATAACCGCTTGCATAGTTTTGACATCGATACGGACCGAGCCGTTATAGAGGCGGGCTGCCCCTATGTGCTCGAACTTTACATCTGTGTTTGTTGTTGACCTCATGGTGATATTCACCATACATCTATCGACGTTAGCGCTTATATGTCTCCGCCGTGCGCAGTGTGAAAGTGAAGGCGGTGCGCCGTCCGATTTGCGAAATAAAGATTTTGCGTAGAATTTTGTTCACGCTTGGCCCACCCAGGCACACAGCGCGACAGGTCGCTGATGCGCCCCGTAACCGCGCCGTGTAGCCATGACCCGCCCACGCTGCAGGATATTTTCCGGTTTCCTGTTGGCATGAGATCGCTAGAGCAGGACCCGCCCGGCGCTCACGCGACACGGCGAAGGTCGCCGTGTTCCGGCTCGCGCCCTCCCCCCCGGACCGGGGCCCGTTTTTGGTTGTTTAGGGAAATGCATCTTGTCACGGTTGAGCCCCCCCGACAAAGCGAGCGACCGATCGCTGATGCGTCCGGTAACCGTCGCTTTGTCCTCCCACCCGTACACCGATCCCGTGCCCCCATCAGGGGGCTATCCTGACCCGGCCCAGCGGCCCGAAGGAGCACCGCTTCAGGGTGCGAAGGTAACGAACCGCATCAGCGGTGAGTCCGAGCCCCTGATGCGTCGTGCGGATGAGTCACTGAGCGTACTGCATGAGTACGATCAACAGCGACGAACATTCCGCGAAGCGGTATGTGAGGAGCGGGCGAGAGCAGCCGCTGGCGCCGGAGCCTGCGACAAGCCAGGGGCGTACTGCATCTCAACCGGGCAACTCCGGAAAAGCAAGGGAGGTGATGTGAAGCGAGTCGGAGCATCAGCGAGACGAGTGAACATGACCGACCGATCTTCATGAATCTCAAAACAAGTTCTCGTCGGGGAAGCCTGCGCGGCGAGGGGCAGGGCCCCGTTGAGTGCAACCTCCTAGGTAAATCTTCGTCGATGCTGCATGTAATCACGCTGGGATCGCCGCCCGTTTCGCATGCTTCGCACTGCTCCGCGACCGGCTTACCTAAAATTTTTACTGAAATTTTATGAGATTGAGCAAGTAAAAATGACACATTTTTCTATGTGAAAAGAGCATTACAGAAATAAGCGCGAATTGAGCAGCAAAAATGATTTAGACCTTAACCAACGGTCAGTACGCCCCGGCCGGGACTTGAACCCGGGTCAAAAGATCCGCAATCTTTTAGGATGTCCACTACCCTACCGGGACCCGATTACTTTCTGCTTTACATAAAATGTTCTCATCGCTTAAATAATTCACCATTAAAAAAATATTCAATTGTTTTAGCAGGATTCTTAAAAAAAAGTAATTGGTTATTCCTTAGATTAATTAATATTCCCTTGTCGTTTTACAGATATATTTATATTTGCTGCAACCTTGTTGCCACCAAATTCAATAAGATAATTTCCCATGGTACGGATTGTTAAGCGACGGGGATTCACTGTCCCATATTGTTTACTCTGACCAAACCCATCCTGAAGTACGATTTTACCGGTGGACTTTTCACGAACCGTCACTTCAAAATATGCATTCGGATCAAAATCATTGACTTGAACGGTGGTGAATTCATTGGAGAGTACTCGACTATCACCAGCAACCTTTCTTGTTGTATTGGTCACAGAGAGGGTAAAATCAATCAACATAGGGGGATTTTTCAGATCGAAGGAAACTGCAGATTTATTATAAGCAAAGGGTTGATTTCTAACGGAATAAATAATCACATAATCTTCCGGTATTTGGGTTAAGGAGGGAAAGGTATGATATCCATCGAAATTCGTGGTATTGGATGCTGACGTGGGTGCTATTGTAACATAAGGTGTTTCTATCGTTACATATATTGGAGATGTTGTAGGAACAATCGGCCCAGGAGGAAAAAGTTGGCCGGCTGTTGTATTACTTCCTGGTTTATCCTGCTGTTCGACAGGAGGTGCCACACATCCGGTTACACTGATAATGAGAACGATTATGATCCCCAAAATGAGAGAACCAGACAATTTTTTCATTAGTCAATAATTGAGTTTTTTATCGTAATTAAGTATTATTAAGAAATTTCAGGAAGATTTCTTAATTTTCCTTGGTGGACAGGATAAATCCAACTATTCCAGCCGGGACCCCGTCTTTTGTAGAGAGGGTGGATTTCTGAATTGTGATTGTGTGCTGCGTTCTACCGGAAAGGGTAATATTGCCTGAGTATATCAGCATACCCGGTTTTTTCAAGAGATCATCATTATGAGAAGTCAAGATCTGGGTATCTTCTGGATCAAGGATTTCATGACAGGTTTTTCCGGCAATCTCAGAAAAACTCTTGCCGATAGCCCGGGAAAAGGACCGGTTACAACCCAGGTACCTGCCATGAGTATCCATATAAAATAACGGGCTGGGAAACATATCGATTATATGCTGTAAAAAGCCCAGCTGGTTTTCAAGTGCATCCTGTGCGTGCTTCCACTCAGTGATATCAGTAATTATAATATAATGCAAAATCGAGTTATCGTGTTCTACTGATATAATACGGCTGTAGATATAACGCCGTGTGCAATCTTTCCTGATAATCCAGAACCTGAGATCAGACGGCACATTCCGGGAAATAAGACAGTCATCAATATTCTTTTTGACCCGTCCTCGATCTTCCGGGGCAGCAAGATCCTGGGGGGTAAGTGTTGATAACTCATCATGGGAGTACCCGAAGATCTCTTCTACTCGATCATTTGCATAAAGAAACCTGCCATTGTTGTAAATTAAAATACCATCCTGAAGATTTTCTGCCATCAGGCGGAACTTCTCTTCACTTGAATGCAAAGCCTGTTCGGCAGTTTTTTTTACCGTAATATCTTCAAGGATAATGATCATTCCTTGTTTACCGTCATCGAAAACGGTAGGAAGAATCTTCTGGTAATAAAACCGGGGTGTTGGTTTTATGATCCCAATCTCCGAATCGAAAATCCCTTTTTTCAATGATTGCTGTACCTGCTTAATAAATCCTTCCGCCGATGATCCTATTACTTTTAGCGAGGAAAATCGGCTTCCCAGAATTTCTTCCCGTGATTGTTGAATAAACGCAAGGAATGGATCATTGATCCGGATAATACGTTCTTCTTCATCGAGAATAAGAATCATATTATTAGTGTAACCTATTATGGAATCCAAAGGAACCCGGGATGCGAGAGAGAAAACTTTTGCTTTTCCATAATTACGCATCTGGACATGACCGGAAACTTGCAGGATCCCGAGATAGTGCCCCACCGAATGTTTGTTCTTGTTAAGTGCGCGTGCAATTTCTGTGATACTCATACCATGAGAGGAGTTTTTTAATATCTCTTTAATCTGAATGAGCTCTTCTTTAACAGGTTCCATTGTAGCAAAACTTCCGTTCAAATTCTTATCCTATTTTGTTTGAGTACCCCATAAAGGTATCACATATATGTAACCCTTGTTGATTACATATAACAAGAAAATATAAATACGAATCAAACCATTATTAGTACCACACTAACAATGTCAAAGCAAAAACAAAGACGCTTGCAGCACAAATTTAACACACAAAAACTGTAACGTGGAAACAACAAAACCGTGGAGGCTCAATCGATGACAAATTATCTCAAGATATTATGCATGCTATTTATTCTTTATGCATGCCTGATTACACCTGCAATGGCAGGAACAAAATACATGGCTGGCAGTCCTGAGTTGTCAGCATATATTTCTGGTACCAACGAGTTCAGTCCGGGTACTGAGGTCCAGATGACCGTTGTTATTGAAAATACCGGGCTCAATGAATTCAAATTTGTCGATTCTGGCATCGTTGATCGCGATGATCAGCCAAATACCGCAAAGTTCCTGACCGTCAGGTTAGAACCCGGAAATGCCCCCCTTGTCATCAAATCCGAAACCCAGATGCTGGGCGATCTTAAAGGAGCGAGCAGTGTAAATGCCGTCTTCACAACCAAGATCAATGCAGATGCACCTGCTGGAACTTACAATCTGCCGCTCGATGTAACTTATACTTACCTCCAGACTGCCGACCAATATGGCGTTGATACAATACAGTACTCTTATAAAACAATTAACGAATCAGTCACTATCCCCATAAAAATTAAACCGGAGGTTTCAATTGATGTCCTTTCAGCAGTTCCGGAGCACCTGAACGTAGGAACTGAAGGGTACATCAACATGAAAATAAAAAATACAGGATCCGACAACGGTTCTAAATCTATTGTAAAAATTACCAGAAATGGTAATAGTCCCATCATCCCAACCGATAGTAGTGTGTATATCGGAGATTTTCCTCCTGGCAGCACCGTGGATTGCCGGTATAAAGTATCCGTTTCCACGGATGCGCAAAAACAAACTTATCCAATTGATGTTACCGTTGTGTATGAGGATAATGAAGGGGACTTTGTTACCTCCCGTAGTGATACAGTTGGGGTACCTGTTGGGGGAAAAGCAGATTTTGCGGTGACATCACCTCCTTCTGAAATGAATCCCGGAAATAAAAAAGTTATTAAGGTCGAATATAAAAATACCGGAGATACCACGGTAAAAAGTGCGCAGGCACGGATAAGTGCGGTTGATCCCTTTACCAGCAATGATGATATTGCCTATATCGGCGACCTGAAACCCGGCGAATCCCGGACTGTGTCGTATGTCATGAGCGTTGATCGTTCAGCAACCATCAAGGAATATGGTCTTGACTCGGAAATACGGTACCGGGATGAACTCGACAATACGTATATCTCCGATACTATGAAAGTGAAAGTGGATGTAACCGCTCCCACCGGTGCAACTGCCATTCTCTCCAACCCGATCTATCTCTCAATTATCGTTGCAATTATTATTGGTGCAGTCTACTTAGTTTATCATTTCCGGAAGAAAAAATAATTTTTTACTGATTTTTTTTAATCAGAGATAGTTCACTGCATAGCTCAATGAACGAAAGCACAAAATATTGGAATAGAATTTTTTTTAATATATATTAACATCATTGCTCCTCGCTGAAACTGGTGGAATTTTCTGCACATTCCCTCAAAGGTCAAAAATTATTAATACAGGTCGATTCAACATTTGGATGAAAATTTAGTTGAGTTAATTCAAGTGAATTTGTTTGAGTGGAAAGATCCGATCATATGAGGAGATATAATGCACATTATGGAAGGGTTCTTACCGTGGCAATGGTGTCTGGTGTGGTGGATTGTTGCTCTGCCCTGCCTCCTGCTCGGAATATTTCAGTTGAAAAAAATCCTTGCAACTGACCGGGAGGCACTTCCCCTGCTCGGGGTTACGGGAGGATTTATCTTTATCCTGTCATCCTTGAAACTTCCTTCCGTTACCGGCAGTTGTTCACATCCCACCGGAACAGGACTCTCAACTATTTCCTTTGGACCATGGATCACCGCAGTTGTCTGCGCAATCGTTCTCCTGTTCCAGAGCATGTTTCTCGCACACGGGGGGTTGTCGGTTCTTGGTGCTAATATCGTATCCATGGGAATTATCGGACCTCTGGTTGGGTATGCGTTATACCGGATCCTGAGGGATACTTCTGTCAATATCTACATTACCGTATTCCTGGTAACTGCCCTGGCCGATATATTTACCTATATAACAACATCACTAGAACTTGCACTCGCATACCCTGCAGAGACCGGGGGATTTGTCAGCTCATTTGTCCTTTTCCTGAGCATATTTGCCATTACGCAGATTCCCCTTGCGATTGTCGAAGGTATTGTCCTTGCCCTGGTGTTCAAATATATCGTAGCCCTCAAACCGGATATCCTGATCCGGCTGAAAATCTTCTCTGAAGAAAAAATCAATGCTGCACGGAATGAGATCTCATGAGATTCAATTATTCACTTGAAGTCCTGACCGTGATTGCGATTTTTGCATTCTGTGCAATATTTCTATACACGAGTTCAACAATGAGCGGGGCAGAATTTTCCGGCTCCGATAATGTCGGATCAGGACTCATCGCAAAACTTTCCGGTACACCAGTGGAAAAATTCCAACCACTGATCCCCCAGTGGGAACCGCCAAGCAAAGAGATCGAGTCCTGCCTGTTTGCATTCCAGGCTGCCATAGGTGGGATTCTTGTTGGCGGTGTATTCGGTTTCTGGATTGGACAGAAAAAGAAAGCATAATCGATACAGAGCGTGACTACTATCTATGTTTGAGGAACTTCTGGAAGATATTGCCCAGAAGAACGGACTCCGTGAGGTAAATGCATACCTGAAACTGGCAGCCGGTATTGGGGCAATCCTTCTCTGTCTTTTCTCAACGAGTTATATTGCTCCGCTTTTTATTGCCGTTATTCTCACCGCAACAATTCTTATCCTGGCACGGGTGGATGCAAAAACCTATTCAGAGCTCTTTATTTTTCCTCTCTGGTTTGCTATAATGAGTGTAGCCGGCATCGTTCTCATCACAGGTGGACAGGATATATTCTGGAGATGGGATATCCTGCCCGGGTTCTCATTATCCATCACCCGGGAAAGCATAAATCAGGGCATGTTTGTCTTCTGTCGGGTGATTGGCGGAATGTCTGCAATGTGTTTTATTGCCCTGACAACTCCCATGACAGATATCTTCATTGTGTTACGCCAGTGCAGGATTCCCGAAGTTGTAATTGACCTGATGATGATCATCTACCGGTCCATCTTCATCCTCATCGACCAGGTTATCCAGATTTACCAGGCACAAGTCATGCGTCTTGGCTATTCCACGTTAAAGGAATCCATACACTCGTTTGCATCGCTCTGTGGGGCTGCATTTATTGCCAGCTGGGATGCCGGGGATGACCTTATTCGGGCAATGGATGCCCGATGTTATGACGGGAAATTTGCCCTGCTGGGGGAAAACCGGCCTGTCGAAAAAATTCCCTGTCTTGCAGTAGCGATATTTCTTACGCTTTCTGCCGCTGTTGTGATTGTATCAGGAACTATCACGATAATTTAAGGACCAGACCATGAGCAGCATCATACTTGAAGCCCGCGATATCCGTTATCGTTACCCGCGGGGAATGGAAGCAATCTGTGGTATCAGTTTCCATATCCGTAAAAAAGAGAAGATTGCTCTTGTCGGTCCCAATGGTGCTGGGAAATCCACGCTCCTGACTATGTTCAATGGCATGATACGCCCGGACTCTGGAGTTATGCTCTTTGATGATCAGCCAATCCGTTATGATACTGTATCGTTAAGGATGCTGCGAAAACGCGTAGGGTTTGTCCTCCAGAACCCGGACCGCCAGATTATTGCCCCGACCGTGTACCAGGATGTGGCATTCGGGCCGACAAATCTCGGGTATAGTGAAGCCAATGTAAAAGAGGCCGTGTCAACTGCGCTCCGGCATGTCGGGCTTGAGGGATTTGAACGCCGCCCCCCACACCAGTTATCCGGCGGAGAGAAGAAACGGGTGGCAATTGCCGGGGTGCTGGCAATGGACCCGGATATGCTTGTCTTTGATGAACCCACCAGCGGTCTCGATCCGTCAGGATCAGAAGATATTATGGAACTACTCGATGAATTGAATCATGAAGGCAAGACCATCATCATTTCCACCCATGATGTTGAACTCGCGTACCCGTGGGCAGATCGCGCTATCCTGATGACTGATGGAAAAATCCTTCATGAAGATATTCCTGAAGTAGCGTTTGGCAATCTTAAATCCGTTCGCACGGCTCACTTATCCCTTCCGACTCTCCTTGAATTGCACATGGAACTCCAGAAAAGGGGTTTTTTACTACCCGGGAAAAAACCCCGTACGGTGCTGGATATGATGCACTGCATCGAAACGTTATTTGAAAAAACCAGAGCACAAAACCAGCACGGCATGATTACCGTATGCAATGTTGATCTGGATTGCCAGGAATATCTGTCGGAATGGATATCGATGCATAACGGAATTTGTACAGGTGCCATGGGCACACGGGCAAAGCAGTGTGCGGAAAATTCCCGGATTCATCTGGATTTTACTTATGGCGTTATAGACAAATGTATTCTCAAAGCCCTGTTGGGAGAGGATTCCCTAATACTCACAACGGAGAGCATGGTCAAACGCGTGTACCAGAGAGTGGATGCATATTGCCTGGAAAGTGGAGTTCATATTCCTGTACATCAACTCACACCACCGCCAAAAATACTCAATGAAAAAAACGGAAGCGTGCCATGAATCCGGTTCCCCGCATAGTTATCGCAGGCACCCACAGCGGATGTGGCAAGACAACGATAGCTAGCGGCATTATGGCTGCACTTACCCGGAGGGGATTGAAAGTCCAGCCATTCAAAGTCGGGCCGGACTTCATCGATCCATCTCATCACACCCGGATCTGCGGACGGGCTTCACGGAACCTGGATCCTTTTATGATGGGCGAAGACGGCTGCATCGATACATTTCTCCGGGCAACGCAGGGTGCAGATGTTGCAGTGATCGAAGGCGTTATGGGCATGTATGATGGCATTGATGGTTCCGATATGGCGAGTACAGCCCATGTCGCACGGATCCTAAAAGCCCCGGTTATGCTGGTAGTGGATGCCAAAGGCATGTCCCGCAGCGTCCATGCACTAATCAACGGATACAAGAACTTTGATCCAACCATCTTATTTTGCGGAGTGATCTTCAACCGGATAGGAAGCCCTCGTCACCGTTTAATGATTGAACCATCATTAACTATCCCTGCTTTTGGATTTATTCCCCGTAAAGAGGAACTAGCTGTGGAAAGCCGGCATCTCGGTCTCAGGATGGCACATGAATCGGGAAGTATGGGGGAGTTTGGAAAGATCATTGAAGAGAACTGCGATCTGGATGCACTGTTAGCTGCTGCGCATCAGGTTCCATCCTTGCTAAACACGAATAATATTCATGAATGCAAACCGCAGATTCGGACAAAAATTGGTGTAGCGTTCGATGAAGCATTCTGTTTTTATTACCCGGATAATCTTGATAATTTTCAGAAGGCGGGAGCAGAACTGGTTTTTTTCAGTCCTCTCTCCGGTTCACTTCCGGTAGTCGATGCAGTCTATCTTGGCGGGGGTTACCCGGAACTCCATCTTGCCGCGCTTGAAGCATCCCGGTGCACGCACGAACTGAAACACGCTGCTGATTCGGGTATGCCAATTTATGCGGAATGTGGTGGACTGATGTATCTTACCAAAGAGATTCGATCGGATACAACTTACCGGATGTGCAACATCCTTCCCGCTTGTGCAGAGATGACCGGCCGTATCCAGGCGCTCGGTTATGTAAAAGGGGAGAGTATTGACGGTCATCCCTTCCTTCCATCGGGCCAGTCGGTTACCGGTCATGAGTTTCATTATTCGCGATTGGATCCCTCGTACGATGCCAAGTACGCATTCCGGCTATCTCGGGGGAAAGGTATTGAGGATGGAAAAGACGGGTTGATCTCGCAAAATGTCGTAGGCTGCTATACGCATGCATACTTCACCACGTCATTTGCAGAAGCCCTGGTTAACTCTTCTTTGCTGTTTTCACGACAGTAATAAGTATTTACTGCCAGGATTGTAGGGATTCTTTCTCCATTATTGTCCTATTAAACAAAAGTTGATAATCCGATCTTTGTAATTGGGGGAATATTCTCTTCTTTTCATGATTGATAACTGGGGTCACCCAAAATGTGTTTTTTGACGCTTCCCTTCGACATCGGGGCGATTATTTCATTGCATCGCGGAATGCATTAAAGCTAAAAAAGGGCGCTGTGACGTCAGTTAAGTGATGATCCTCCAAAGGAAAAGAACCAATAAGACGTTTTTTCCACAAGGGATATAATTGTCATACTGCGAACCTATCATCACCAGTATACTGGGGAAAATTCATGCGTAGCGATGAAGTTAAATCCGGATACCAGCGGGCTCCCAACCGTTCGCTCCTGCGATCCCTCGGGGTCACTGAACGGGAGATGGGACTGCCGTTCATTGGAATTGCAAATGCCTACAATACGATTGTCCCCGGACACATCCATCTCAGGCAACTTACGGAGAAAGTCCGTGAAGGGATAGCTGCAGCTGGCGGCGTCCCGTTTGAATTCGGTGTTATCGGTATATGTGACGGGATTGCGATGGGCCACGAGGGTATGCGCTACTCGCTGCCTTCGCGGGAGAATATTGCTGATTCCATTGAACTGATGGCTGAATCACACAGGTTTGATGGGCTTGTCTGTGTCGGAACCTGCGACAAGATCGTCCCGGGCATGCTGATGGCAGCAGCACGGACCAATATCCCCACGATCGTTCTTACCGGTGGGCCTATGCTCTCGGGATTTCAGGAAGGAAAAGAACGCTCTCTTATCGATGTGTTTGAAGCAGTCGGAAAAGTAGCTGCAGGAACCATGAGTGAAGAAGCACTCTGTGAGTTAGAGGGGTGTGCCATGCCCGGATGCGGCAGCTGCCAGGGCCTTTACACGGCAAACACCATGGCCTGTATGACCGAGGCTATGGGAATGTCACTTCCCGGATGTGCTGCTATCCCGGCAGTTGATGCTGGAAAATTACGGATTGCGCGAGAGACCGGAGAAGCCATCCTGCCCCTTGTGAAAAATGGAATCAAACCGCGGGATATCATTACAAAAAAGAGTCTCCGTAATGCAATCCGGGTGGATATGGCACTGGGCGGATCGACCAACACAGTCCTGCACCTGATGGCAATTGCGGTAGAAGCTGATATCCCCCTTACTCTTGAGGATTTTAAGACACTCGCAGATGAGATCCCTCACCTTTGCTATATGCAACCGTCCGGTCCGCATTCAATGCAGACCCTCCACCGATCAGGAGGTATCCCGGCTGTGCTGAAAAGACTTGAATCGTATCTGGATGACTGTATCACGGTCTCAGGTAAAAAAGTTCTTGACATTGCAAAAGATGCACGCATCAGAAATGATGAAATTATCCGGGATATTAAAAATCCAATAAACCGGGAAGGAGGACTCAAAATTTTATCGGGTTCCCTTGCACCAGACGGCGCTGTCGTCAAGAGCGCGGCGGTACCAAAGGAGATGTGGAAGCACGAAGGGCCCGCCCGCGTTTTTGATGGCGAAGGGCCGGCCATGAAGGCGATTCTAGCCCGTGAAATCAAGGAAAAAGATGTAATCGTCATCAGGTACGAAGGACCACGGGGAGCTCCAGGTATGCCAGAAATGCTTTCTCCCACATCTGCACTCATGGGACTGGGATATACCAAGGTAGTCCTGATCACCGATGGACGGTTTTCCGGGGGAACACGGGGGCCCTGTATCGGGCATGTTGCGCCGGAAGCAGCGGTTGGTGGACCGATAGCACTGGTCAAAGAAGGAGACAAGATTTTTGTTGATCTCTTCACAAAAAAGATCGATATCCTTGTTGATGCAGCCATTCTTGAACAGCGGCGAAAAATCCTCAAACCCCATACCAGGAAACTGACCGGGGTCCTTGCACGCTATGCAAAAACCGTGGAACAGGCAAACCTCGGTGCTGTGCAGCGTTAACCAAAACGGGAATTTTCCCTTTTGAAATATCTTTTTAAAAATTATTGTGTTGTGATTATTGTATTGTACATTATTGGTTCAGGATCCGACTTTTCCTCACCGATATCATATACCAAAGACACATAACGGCTCGTGAAAATGAAATAGGGCACATAGAGTATGATCATGACAATCACGCCAATAAGATCGCCAAATATTGGGATTAATGAGAATACATTGGTAACCATACCAAAAATAAAGCCGATTACACTGATCACAATTAGCGCTAACAGGTAATTCAACCAGCCAATCCTGCGGATGTGGGACACGATTGCAGAAAAATTAAACGCTTCTGCCATGCTGCCGGTCCGGGCGAACCGGACCACGCCAAGAAATGAAAAAATACTGATAATAATCCCACAGAGGACTGCAAGCAGGAGCAGAATTGCCAAAAAACCAATCGCTGAGATAAATTCCGGATGAACTAGTATCCATTGCTGAATCTGGGCATCGGAAAGAGATGATGGATCCTTATGTGGCGCTCCCCCGGCAATCAACGTTGATAACAGCGGAAGAAACGCGATGATAACCAGCAGGATAACGGGGATGATGTACACCACCTCCACTACGAGCAACTTCAGGCCATCGATAAACATCGAACCCCATTGTTCAGGTTCTGGGGCCGGTTTTACTCCCCGGAAAATACGTACCATATAGCCGAGAATCAAAGGGAATAGTATCAGACAGCCTATAAGAATGAGCCACCGTTTTGTTCGTCCCCATACACCCTCTTTAGTATAGGCAAATGTCTGATCAAGCATTGAACCATAATCCATAAAAACCACCAGATTAGTAAAAATCATAGAATTTTTGAAAGTAAAAAGGCTATCCACCAAGAATAACACTTTTTTTTCAGTGATTTAAAAAAAAGATTGATTTTTATGCAGAACCTGCAGCATCATAGAGCTGGCAGACATAGCGGGAGATAAACAGAGTCCATGGAGCAATGAGGCAGAGATAAATAAGGATTCCCAGGTACGGGATCATCATCAGGATCGTAACGATGATTCCAAAGATAATTCCAACGACGAACAAGACAACAATAGCAATAATATAGGGGACCCAGCCGAGTTTTTCGATCGTTGCAAGGATTGCGCTGAAGTTGAATGCCTCACCAATGCTTCCGGTCCTGGCAAACCGGACAATTCCGATAATCTCAAAGACGGCGATAACAATCGCAAGAATGAGCATGATTATCAGGCCGATAGCCATAGCACCAATTGCTGCCATCATTGCTGTTGTATCCTGGGTTACTATTGCAACTGCAGATGCACCGATAACAAGAACCCAGACAATGATGAGTGGTATTGCATAGATGAGAGCGACGATTACATACTTGATACCGTCAATGAAAAGGGTTCCCCAGTCTTCGACTTCAGGAGCGGGTTTTTCCCCTCTCAGAATTTTCATTGAATAGCCTGCAAGGGGAAGTCCAAGAAGGATAGTTGCGATGATAAGCATTACCCACTTGTTCCACTTGCCAACAACTGCTTCCTTTGCGTATTCAAAGGATTCTCCAACCATACTTCCATAATCCATTATTTCAAACCTCTTAAATGCTGATTCTGTCAATCATCCATGACACTAAGCCACAAACGATTTAAATTACGTATGATCACTTCGCAGAATATATATTTATCGCGTATTGTAATAAAAAATTTAAAAAAAAAGGATAATTACCCCTTCATTCTCAAAATAAACTTGATACTGCTGCACGTTTACTTTTTCTATTTATTCCAAATAACTGGTGGATTGAAGGAAACGACAGGTAAATCTTTTTTTTGAAAAAAAATGAACAAATGATTCAATGCCTGAAGTACCGTATACCCGTAAAAACCATCGCCATGTGTAAGCGGTTTGCGGCTTCAATAACTTCCTTATCCCTAATTGATCCACCTGGTTGCACAAGTGCTGTTGCACCAGCTTGTGCACCAACTTCTAGCGTGTCGGGAAATGGCAGGAATGCATCAGAAGCAACTGCTGATCCTTTAAGTGAACTACACGCTTTTTCTATAGCAATCTTTGCTGAATCCACCCGGCTCATCTGACCGGCACCAATTCCCAAGGTCCGTTTCTGATCGGCAAAGATGATCGTGTTACTCTTTGTGTGTTTGCAGACTTTCCAAGCAAGTTGGAGAGCTTTCATCTCATCAGGCGTTGGATCCCTGTCCGTAATCACTTCCCAGTGTTCCTGGTATTCCGGGGTTCGCTGTACGAGTACTCCTCCATCAATAGTACGAATTTCATCAGCTGGGGAAGGTGGGGGAAGAATGAGCACTCTCATTGTATCTTTCCGGCTCATGACAGAGAGTGATTCTGGTGAGAATGATGGTGCCACAACCACTTCAACAAAGGTTTTGCAAATCTCTTCTGCCAAGATACGATCCACTTCACGATTTAATGAAATTACAGATCCATATGCAGAAACGGGATCAACATCTCGTGCTGATATATACGCATCCAGCAGATTCTCTCCAACAGCCACACCGCAGGGATTATTGTGTTTGACGATAACCGCGGCCGGCTCTACAAACTCCCTCAAGAGGCCGGTTCCGGCATTCACATCGAGATAATTATTGTAAGACATCTGCTTGCCCTGCACGGGTTCAGTACCCGCAATGCCGCTGGTTCCATAGACTGCAGCCTTTTGGTGAGGATTTTCTCCGTATCTCAGGGTCCGGCCCCCGGTGAACTGGATGGAGAATGTAGTCGGAAATGGGTTTTCAAGCCGGTAAAGATAATTACTGATCGCTGCATCATAAGCAGCAGTTCGCGCAAATGCTTTTCTTGCAAGGTCCAGGCGCATATCAGCAGTTAAACCAGTGTTGCAGATTGCATTCATAATATCCTTGTAATCTGAAGGATCAACAATCACGCCAACATCGCGATAATTCTTTGCCGCAGCGCGTATCATGGCTGGTCCACCGATGTCGATGTATTCTATCAGATCTTCAAGTCTCATCTGTTTCTGGGACATCTTTTCAAACGGGTACAGGTTTACGACCAGAAGATCAATGCGATTGATACCATGTTTTTGCATGACTGCATCATCAATCAACCGCCGTCCCAGTAGCCCTCCATGAACTTTTGGATGCAGGGTCTTGACCCGTCCATCCATCATTTCAGGAAAACCAGTATAATTCGAGACTTCGGTAAAAGCAACTCTGGCTTCTGCCAGTGCCTTGCCGGTCCCCCCGGAGCTCATTATGCTGTATTTTTCCCGGATAAGCTCCCGCGCAAGTTCGACGATCCCCGTCTTGTCCCAGACGGAAAGCAATGCCCATTTCATGGTCTATTGTATGAAATACAGGAGAGAAAAATGTATGCTGGTATATGATAATTAAAAAACCAATTATTCGACAGTTGCTTTTATAGGATTTCAGCGGATGAAATCCTTAAACATTATAATAAATTCTATTGAATAGGGCCTTAAATCAAAATCTGGGCTAATTTTAAACGCGATAAAAATAATGGCCCTGGTTTTAAGTCTTAAATACCAATCCCCCCCCATAACGGCGATTCCAGTTTATGGATTATGTAAATATATATATAGAACTACAATACAACAGATATGAGAAAAACGTAAAGGTCGCACTATGACTAATGCAGAACCCAGTAACGAACAGACTTGCGAAGAATGTGCCGGCATTTCGGATAGTGCCCCTTTGAGCGCCGAAACGGATCCAGCCGTTCTGGATGAGCAGAAGAAGGCATTTTCCGAACTCAATGATCGGTATTTACGTCTTGCTGCGGATTTTGAAAATTTCAAAAAACGCACAGCGCGTGACCGGGAAATGATTACGAATCTTGCAAATGAACGACTCGCAGTTGATATCATAGAAGTCCTCGATAACTTTGAGCGGGCAATAAAAGCAGATGATGCTCACTTGCGCGAAGGTATCGTCCAGATTCAGCATCTGCTCTATTCACAACTGCAGCGCCACGGCATCACACCATTAGATGCTCTCAAAAAACCATTCAATCCTGCAGAGCATGAGGCAATTGCGCATGTGCCTTCCGAGGAAAATGAAGGAATCGTTGTCGATGAAGTGGCACGCGGGTATCGTATGCATGACAAAGTAATCCGGCATGCAAAAGTTGCAGTATCAAAAGGAAAGTAAGTAAAAGGAGGTAAAAAAAATGGCTAACGATAAAGTTTTGGGAATTGATCTGGGAACAACCTACTCCTGCATGTCCATCATGGAGGCGGGAAAGCCAATTGTGATCCCGAATTCCGAAGGTGGACGAACAACAGCATCGATCGTTGCTTTTACAAAAGAAGGTGAACGGTTGGTTGGCAGTCTTGCAAAGCGGCAGGCGGTAACAAACCCGCAGCGGACAATCCAGTCCATCAAGCGAAAGATGGGTAGCAGCGAAAAGATCAAAATTGATGATAAGAACTATACTCCGCAGGAAATATCATCGATGATCCTGCAGAAATTAAAAATTGATGCTGAAGCCTATCTTGGCGAAAAGATCACAAAAGCGGTTGTCACCGTCCCGGCATATTTTAATGATGCCCAGCGCCAGGCAACCAAGGATGCGGGAAAGATTGCAGGATTAGAAGTACTGCGTATCATCAATGAACCAACCGCAAGCGCTCTCGCGTATGGTATTGACAAGGAACAGGACGCAACGGTCCTTGTCTATGATCTTGGTGGTGGTACGTTCGATGTCTCAATTCTCACGCTCGGAGACGGTGTCTTTGAAGTAAAATCCACAGCAGGTAATAACCATCTTGGCGGCGACGACTTCGACCAGCGAGTCACCGATTATCTTGTTGAGGAGTTCAAAAAGAAAGAAGGCATCGACCTTCGTACCGATCCGTATGCCATGCAGCGCCTGCGCGATGCTTCGGAAAATGCCAAGATCGAGCTCTCGCAGCGCCAGAGCACCAACATCAATCTGCCCTATATTACACAGGACAAGAGCGGTCCGAAGTTTTTGAACATCGACCTCACCAAGGCAAAACTCGAACAACTTATCGGTGATCTGGTCGAATCAACGGTCGGCCCGGTCAAACAGGCGCTCAGTGACGCAAAGCTCGAGGCAAAGGACATCGATCATGTCCTGCTCGTTGGCGGGTCAACCCGTGTACCACTTGTTCAGGATACAGTGAAAAAGCTTCTCGGAAAAGAACCGGATAAAGGACTTAACCCGGATGAATGCGTTGCCCTCGGTGCAGGTATCCAGGGTGCAGTCCTGACCGGTGAGACAAAAGATATTGTTCTTTTGGATGTCACCCCGCTTACACTTGGTATCGAGACACTGGGAGGCATAGCCACAAAACTCATCGAGCGCAATACGACTATCCCTACACGAAAAAGCCAGATCTTCTCAACGGCAGCCGATGGCCAGACCAGTGTCGAGATCCATGTTGTCCAGGGAGAACGTGCGCTGGCAAAAGACAACTTCACCCTAGGCAAATTCCAGCTAACCGGAATTCCCCCGGCTCCGCGCGGTATTCCACAGATTGAAGTCACGTTTGATATCGATTCAAATGGTATCATCCACGTATCCGCAAAGGATCTTGGCACCGGTAACCAGCAGAATATCTCCATCAAAGGTGACAAGAAACTCACTGATGAAGATATCAAGAAGATGATGGATGCCGCAAAGATGTTTGAGAACGAGGACAAGCAGAAACGCGATGAAATTGAACTGCACAACCAGGCCGACACTGCGGTCTTCACAGCAGAGAAGATGCTCAAAGAAAGCGGTGACAAGCTTGAATCTGAAGATAAACAGAAGGTTGAAGACAGCGTTGCAGCAGTAAAAAAAGCGCTTGCGGATGACAATCTCGATGAGATCAAGAAGTCCATGGAAGCTCTCACCGAAGCAGTATATGCTGTGACAACAAAGATCTATCAGAAGGTTCAGGCAGAACAGGCAGCACAACAGCAGTCCGCTGGTGCCGGCGCTCCGCCAAACCCGGATACCAAAGATGATGACAATGTTGTCAATGCTGATTACAAGGTAAAAGAAGAGTGAATTAAAAAATGGGCGCAGGAGATTATTACGACATACTCGGCATATCCCGGAATGCCGATGACAAGGAAGTAAAGAAAGCATACCGCAACCTCGCCCGTAAATATCACCCGGATGTCTGCAAAGAACCAGGAGCAGAAGAGAAGTTCAAGCAGATCAACGAGGCCTACAGTGTCCTTTCCGATGAACAGAAGAAAGGACAGTATGACAACATGGGTCACGAGACGTACACCAATGCTTCAAAAGGCTCCTATACCGGAGGGGGACATGGGGGCGGAGGATTCTCTGCTGACTTCTCCGGATTTGGAGATATTTTTGATTTCTTTGGCGGGGGCCAGCGGCGATCAGGGCCGCAACCCGGCGCAGACCTCCTCATGCGCATCCAGATCCGGCTTGAGGATGCAGTTTCCGGCATTGATCGTGAGATCGAAGTGATGCATACCGAACCCTGCGCTACCTGCAGTGGATCGGGAAGTGAGACAAAACGCCTTAACATGTGTCCCCGTTGTGGGGGTACCGGGCAGATGCGACAGACTGCCCAGTCAGCATTCGGCCAGTTTGTCCGCATGACACCCTGCACCCAGTGTGGCGGAAAAGGTAAAATTCCTGAGAAAGTCTGCAAAACCTGCCATGGGTCCGGTCATACCCGCGTGAAAAGGAAAATATCTGTACATATCCCTGCAGGGATTGACAATGGTATGCGGCTTCGCATGGAGGGATATGGAGAGGCCGGGGATTACGGTGCAGCAAATGGCGATCTGTTTATCGAAGTGTATGTCCAGTCACATGACCGGTTTATCAGAACCGGTGATAACCTTGAGACTACTATTGAGATTAGTCCTGCACAGGCAGCTCTTGGTACATCCATGGAGATAGAGACTATTGACAAAAGACATATCGATCTCAAAATACCTGCCGGTATTCAGTATAATACAGCACTAAAGATTGGAGGCGAAGGGGTAAAACGCCGCGGGCATCACGGTGATCTGCTCGTACGGGTGAAAATTATCACGCCAAAATCCTTGAGCGGGGAACAGAGAGATCTTTATCAGAAACTTGCCGATATGGAAGGCAGTTCCGACGCAGGTGGAGGGTTCTTCTCGGGTATCATGGGAAAGAAAAAAGGAAAAAAATGACGGGATTATTCACTTTCCCGTTTTGTTTTTTAACACACTTATTTGAGTTCCTGCATGTAATGGGATAAGGATGAAACTGCTCTTTGAGCTTTCCGGAGAGAACCCGACACTGCCCTTTGCTGAACTTGCATGTGTCGGCACTATTCTTGAAGAGCGCCTGCAGGTTGCGGTTGCAGAATGTCCCCATCCCGAAGAAGCCCAAAGACTTGCCATGACCCAGGTCGTGCTCGAGTATCTCGGGGAATGCGATCCGACTATACCTGCATTCACTGCATTACTTGAAGAACTGGCCATAAGGTCAACAAATACTTTTGCGGGTCGGGTAAAAAAAATTCATGGGGGATGCAATGAACACAATCCCTCATCACAACGAAAGTTCGAACGACTGATTGGTGATATGATATCGGGTCCGGTATGTTTGAACAACCCGGATACTGAATACCGTGCAATTCTTTCTGAAGACAAGTGTTATTTTGGTAAGGTCCTCTTCCCCATCAACCGTTCCGGATATGATACGAGAAATCCCGGGAAACGTGATTTTTTTCACCCGGGTGTCATGATGCCAAGAATGGCGCGGACACTGGCAAATATTGCTTGTGTACAGGCAGGAGATACGGTTCTCGATCCGTTCTGTGGCACGGGCGGAATCCTTATTGAAGCAGAGCTACTGGGGGCGATGGGAATTGGCAGTGATTTCGATCCATTGATGGTGCAGGGAAGCCGCCAGAATGTGATACAATCTTCTCTGATGCTTGCTGACGCAACGTCTTTACCTTTTCAGGATCATTCAATCGATTCGGTTGTCACTGATTTGCCCTATGGCCAGTCGGTCTGCATTAAAAAGGCAGATACCATGGCTAATCTCTATGCAGATGCACTGGATGAGATTGGCCGTATCTTAAAAACAGGAAGGCGAGCGGTTATTGTAACCCATAAGGATATTTCCGAAATTGCCCGTAAACATATGACGGTTCTCCAGCAGCACGAACAGCGCGTGCATAAGAGTCTCACACGACGCGTCTTAGTTCTCGGTCATTAGGAATACTTTTTTTAAAGGATAATTTATGGTGCATCCATGCCAGATATAACCCGGTAGTTATGTATGCAAAAAAAATGATACGTGCAGGAATATTCGGCATCGTTTTCTTTGTTCTTTGCACTCTTCCGGTATTGGCATATTCACCTGAAGCTGCCGATTGGTACGCACAGGGAAACATGCTTATTGAAAATAAAAATTATACCCAGGCAATTGGTGCTTACAATGAAGCGATTGCCCGGGCCCCGGATTATTTTGAGGCCTGGAATGGCAAAGCCGATGCATTAAACCGGGCACAACGATTCAATGAGGCTCTCGCTGCATCGGACAAGACATTGTCTTTGAATCCAAACTATCTGCAGGGTTGGATCAACCGTGGTTATATACTCTACAATCTTGGCCGGTATGAAGATGAACTGAAAGCCTATGAAACGGCCATATCCATCGATCCTTCAAATCCTGATGCATGGTTCAACAAAGGCTATTCCCTTGCAGGATTGAAACGGTATGACGAAGCGATCACCGTCTTTGATAAAGTAAAGTCACTCGATCCTACCTATCCGAAACTTGCCGATAACCGGCGTATTGCAGAACAAAGCCGCGATGCAGCTACTCCATGGTATATTAAAAACGCTCTCACAATAGGAATTATTGTCCTTTTCACCGTCGGCGCAATCGTGTGGTTTATTTCCGTCAGGAAAGAACACTAATTTTTCTCAGTTCTGTCCTTTCCGATAAACCAAAAAAAGGGAAGTCATTCAATAAAAACAGGGATTCTGGATATTAACCGAATTACCGGGATTTATCGTAACATATTTGTGCGTCTTCATGCTTGCCAATCGTATCCAAAATCCCGCCAATATCCTTCCAGACTTCTTTGCGGGATGCATCCAGCTCCAGTGCACGTTTAAATGCAGTCAGGGCATCCGGGTATTTTTCCAGTTCCTTTAAAGATCGTCCTTTGTGAATCCATGCATCCACAAACTCCGGCTGGATGGTAATCATATCACTGTATGCCTCCACCGCTTCATCGTACCGTCCCAGTGCATCAAGCGCACTGCCCTTAGTAAAGTGGGCAATGGAAAATGTTGGATCGATTGCTATCGCCCGGTCATAGGAAATCAGCGCAGATTTATCCAGATTCTGACCTGCCAGTGACATGCCGTGACGAGTCCAGCCAACAACATTTTCGGGATCGAGTGCCAGACCCTGTTCATACGCAGATTGTGCTTCCTTAAATTTGCCCAGATCGTAATATGCGTTCCCTTTGCCAATCCACGCGTCTGCCATTGTCTTGTCAAGATCAATTGCCCGGTCAAAAGCATCGATGGCATCGCGCGTCATACCCAGTTCCGCAAGGGCAACTCCTTTATGAGCGAACGTGGCAGCGGTATGATCAATCTCCAGTGCCCGATCATAGGACTTGATGGCATCACGGTACTGTTCAAGTGCTGCATATGCAATTCCCAGGTAGGAAAATATTTCAGCAGAGCGGGGTTTGTTCTCAAGCGCATGGTTGTATGCGGTGATGGCCGCATCAACATTACCCAGTTCTACATATGCCCGCCCCATCCAGAAGAATGCAGGAGCACAAGTTGGTGTAATCTCGATGGCATGTTCAAATGAGGTAATAGCTGTTTCATAATTGCCCAGTGAGAAGTACGCCTTTCCCTTTTCATAAAGCGCATCGGCAAATCCGGGATTTATTGCCAGTAAGCGATCGAATGCGACAATTGCTTCTTTAAGATTTTCATTCTGTATCAGGGCAAGACCTTTCTCGTACAGCGCCTCTTCAGAATCAGGTTTTATTGCAAGTGCTGCATCAAAAGCTTCGATCGCATCTTCATATCGTTGAATCCGGGCAAGGGCGATACCCTTGTGCTGGAATGCCTCACAGTACCGGTTATTCAGGGCAAGCGCTTTTTCAAACAGGACTATCGCATCTTCATACTGTTTCCGGTGAATCAGTGCAACACCTTTGTGATAAAACGCCTCGGGATACACAGGCTGGTGTTCCAGTGCCCGATCAAAGGCATCAATAGCTTCAGTGTACCGTTTCAGATGAATCAAGGCTATGCCCCGGTATAGGTAAGGTACTGCATAAGCGGGGTCAATTGCAATCGCATGATCATAACACTCCAGTGCTGCATCGTAACTGCCAAGATTTGTTTCTGCAATGCCGCGATAAAGCCATGAATCTGCAAAAGTGCCGTTTTGTGCCAGTGCTTTGTCAAAAGCGCTGATAGCCTCATGGTACATTGAAAGACCCGAGAGGGCCTGTCCTTTCTGGAAATAGGCTTCAGCGCATCGGGGCCGGTAAGACAGGGTAGCATCCAGATTCCGAATCGCCTCCTGGTACCTGCCAAGACGGATATTTGAGACCCCTAGGTTATAATGTGCCTGAACATCCCTGACATCGATGCCCAGTGCCTTGTTATAACAGCTGATTGCTTCCTGTTCTTTTGATAACGCCGAAAGGGCGATACCTTTTCCGGTCCAGATCATGGCAGCAGTCGGGCGGATGCGCAGTGCCGGATCAAATGCCGCAATTGCATCTTCATACCGTCCGAGTCGTATAAGTGCCCGCCCTTTCTGGTACAAAGCATCAATATTCTTCGGCTCTAAGTTGAGGGCATTTTCAAACGATAGGGTTGCCTCTTTATACATTCCCAGTTGGAAGAGGGAACGTCCCTTATCAAAAAAGGCCTGCGAATAATCGGGGCGGATCGCCAAGGCGCGGGCAAACGCTTCAATGGCATCATCATATCCTCCGAGCGCGTAGAGTGCACTCCCTTTCAGGTACCATGCATCAGCATTTGATGGATCGATCTCTAAGGTCCTCACAAATGCTTCAATGGCATCATTGTACCGTGTGAGATCGGCGAGGGCTCGCCCACGGTGAAGCCAGCCATCAATCGATTGCGGGTCAATCCTCAGCATACGGTCAAATGCCTCTATCGCATCACTTTGGCGCCCGATGGCTACAAGAGATAATCCTTTGTTGAAAAATGCCAGGGCATTGCCGGCATCAAGATCGATGTTCTTGTTAAATGCAATTATAGCGTCTTCATGACGTCCCAGGTGCGCAAGTGCAAGACCTTTGTCATAATAGACCGCAGCATAATTTTTCTCAATCGTTAATGCTTTGTCGAATGTTTTTACTGCCTCGCGGTACATCCCCATGGATGCCAGTGACCGGCCTTTGTCATAGAGAGCTTCCCCAAACGCAGAATCTATCTCCAGTGCCAGATCATGTTCTTTTGCCGCTTCTTCAAACCTGCCGAGACGATAGAGTGCAAGTCCTTTGAAATGATGAGTCTGTGCATGTGCAGGATCGAGAGAGAGTGCCTGGTTGTATACCGGAATAGCTTCTTTGGTTTGGTTAAGAAGATCCAAAGAACGTGCCTTATTATAAAACGCTGCAAAATTTTCCGGCTCGAGATTTATGCATTGATCGAAGGCAACAAGAGCCTTTTCATGTTGATTGATCTTTGCAAGGATAAGACCCCGTTCCAGCCATGCAACTGCATTATCAGGATCAAGACGGAGCAAATGCTCGTAGGATTCAGCAGATTGGACATAATCTCCTGCTTCGGCTAAAGATGCAGACCGATAATACAATGCCGCGATATTATCGGGTGCTGATGCAAGGGATCCATCCAGTGCCCTGACAGCCTCTGCAAACTTTTTGAGGTGGAACAGGGAAAGACCTTTTTCATACAGTGCACGTTCATCTCCCGGTTTGAGCTGAATAGCATGATCGAATGCCTGAATGGCACTTTCCATCTTCCCAAGACATGCATATGCCATTCCCATTTCAAGATATGACCGGTGAGATTCAGAATTGAACGAAGTGGCAGTAGTGAATGCATCGATTGCTTCCTGGAACCGCTTGAGGTGCAGGAGTACTGAACCTTTTTCAACCCATATATCAGGATTCGTTTCATTAAGGCGAAGTGCTGCATCAAAAGTATCACCAGCCTCCTCGTACCTGCCAAGTATCACAAGCGAGAGTCCCTGGTTATAAGGGGGTTCATACCGCCGGGGAAGATTTGATGCTGCTGCTGCAAGAATTTCTGCTGACTCTTCATACCTTTCCAGATGGAAAAGCGCAAGCCCTTTTTCAAAGAGTATCTCTCCATTATCCGGCTCACGTCCCAGAGCGATATCAAGGATATGGATGGCATCTTCATATTTTTCCAGTCGCCGTAATATCTGTCCCTCTAACAAGAGGAGGGGGATATTGTAGGGATCGCCAGTTCTGGCTCTCTCTAATGCTGCCACCGCATCGTCATCCTTACCAAGACGCTCGTAGGCAAATCCGGTATGGTACCATGCGCCGGCATGTTCAGGCTCGTGCGAGAGCATTCCCGCCAATGCAGTTATTTCTTCTTCGTATCGCCCAAGTTCTTCGAGAGCAAGACCTTTGGCGAGATATGCCTTAACAAAACCGGGATCGCAGGTGATCGTCCGGTTGAATGAGATTATGGCATCATCATACCGGTTTAAAGCCACATATGCACGACCTAAGGCAAAGTGTCCATCCCGCTGGCTATCATCGAGAGATAGTGCATGCAAAAATGCTACAATTGCATCATCGTATCGTGATAACCGGAAGAGCGCACAGCCTTTTCCAAAGCAGGGATCATATCTGAGCGGATCAAAACTGATCGCCTTGTCAAATGCAACGATTGCTTTCTCAAACTGGCTGATTTCTAGGAGGGTAAGACCTTTGTTATACCAGACATCATAGTTGCCCCCATCAAGACTGATTGCAGCATCGAATGACCCAATCGCTTCTTTGAATTTTTTTATGTGGGAGAGTGCAATGCCTTTATAATAATAAGCCGGGGCATATGACGCATTTACCGCGAGACCTTTTTCAAAAGCAGTTATTGCCTCCCTAAAATTAATAATTCGAAGATTTGCTAGCCCTGTATCAAAAAATGCTGTGGCAAAATGCGGATCTATGCCTGTTGCGCGTTCGAATGCTCGGATTGCATCAACATCCCGGTTCAAGCGGGTAAGGGCAATACCTTTGTCATACCAGGCATTTGTATATTTAGGATTTATTGCAATAGCGTGATCGTATGATGCCACGGCCTCATCGAACCGTCCAAGTTCAAAGAGGGCGATTCCACGGTCATACCATCCATTTGCTGACCCAGACCTGATCTCAAGGGCACGAGTCAGTGCATCAACAGCAGGTTCAAACTCCCCGGTAGAGAGAAGTGCACTTCCTTTCCTGAACCATGCCGGAGCACATGCCGGATCGGCCGACAGCACCCGCTCAAAACACTGTATTGCTTCATGGGTTCTTTCCAGTTCGAGATACGATTTGCCTTTCCGGTACCATGCAGTGATGTTTTCTGGTTCTAATGCAAGAGCCCGCTCAAATGCTTCCACCGATTCCACATACCGTTCACATTCATACAGTGCACTTCCTTTGAGAATCCAAACTTCTGCCAGGTTATTCTCAAGGTCCAGTGCAGATTCAATCGGGATAAGTGCTTCAGTAAACCGGTGAAGTTTTGTTAAGGCAAGTGCCCTCTGGAACATGACCTTTGTATCTTCAGGAGTCAACTCCAACATCTTATCAAATTCCTTGAGGGCATTTTCATACTTGCCAATCTGCGCATATGCTAAACCGGACTGGTAAATCGCATCATAAATTGAAGAATCATATGTCAATGCCGTCTTGAATTCCCTGATTGCCTTTTCGTATTTTCCTATAGAATTCAGGCAAAGTCCTTTCTGGTAATGCGCCCCGGCATGTTCAGGACCATATTCAAGAGTATAATCGAATAATTTGATTGCTTCAGGATAGTTCCCGAGGCGGGCAAGGGCGAGTCCTTTTCCATATGCTGCATCCGCGAATGCAGAATCGAGTTTTAACGTCTGATCAAACGCGGTAATCGCATCTTCATCCCGTCCAAGAATAAACAGTGCCTGGCCTTTACCAAACGATGCATGTGAATCTTTAGGGCTCAGTTCCAGGGTCCGGGTAAATGCGTCCACACTTCCTTGGAAATCTTCGAGCAATACCAGAACCTGCCCTTTCTCAAACCACGCAGCCGCGTCATCCGGTGCGTGTTCGATTGTGCGGTCCAGGGAACGTAATGCTTCGGGGTATCGGCCGGTTACTATGAGTGCGTGCGCCCGGTTGAAATGGACCTGAATATCATCCTTGCCGAGAACGATTGCCTGGTCGAATGCAACAACGGCCTCTTCATATCTCTCAAGAATAGTGAGTATGAGTCCTTTCTGGTAGGCGGCTTCCGGCTGTTGAGGATTGTACTCAAGTGTAAGATCAAATGCCGGAATGGATTCTTCATACCGGTCAAGTTTTGTTAAAGCGAGTGCCCTTTGGAACAGGACCGTGGAATCAGTGGGTGTCAGCTCCAGCAACCGATCAAAAGCACGAAGGGCATTTTCATTCCGGTCAAGATGTACATATGCCAGCCCGGACTGGTAAATCGCATCGTGAATTGAAGGATCGTGTATCAGTGCTTTTGTAAATTCATCAACCGCTTTTTCATATTTCCCTATTGCACTCAGCGCCAGTCCTTTCTGGTAACGTGCCCGGGCATGTTCAGGAATATATTCGAGAGTATAATCGAATGATTTGATTGCTTCAGGATAGTTCCCGAGTCGGGCAAGGGCGAGCCCTTTTCCATATGCTGCGTCGGCAAAAGTTAAATCGAGAGATAACGTCTGATCATATGCTGCGATCGCATCTTCATCCCGTCCAAGGGCAAACAGTGCCTGGCCTTTACCGAACGCTGCATGAGCATCCTTTGGACTCAGTTCCAGAGTACGGGTAAATGCGTCAACGACACCGGGATAATTTCCCAGTAATGCCAGTACCTGTCCTTTCTCAAACCAGACCGCCGGGTCTTTCGGTGCTAGCTCGATAGATTGGTCCAGAGAAGATAACGATTCAGCATATCGGCCGATAACCATGAGTGCATGGGCCCGGTTAAACAGGATCCCGGCATCAGTCTTTCCAAGCGCAATTCCCCGATCAAAAGCTAAAACTGCTTCTTCGTATCGTTCGAGATTCGCGAGCGCGAGTCCTTTCTGATAGAAGGTATCCGGATATTCAGGATTATTGGCAAGGGAGAGATCGAATGCTGAAAGGGATTCTTCATACCGGTTGAGTTTTGTTAAAGTGAGTGCTCTTTGGTACAGGACCATTGCATCAGTGGGTGTCAGCTCTAGCATCTGATCAAAAGCACGAAGGGCATTTTCATACCGGCCAAGGTATGCATACACCAGCCCGGACTGATAAATTGCATCGTGAATTGAAGGATCGTGCGTCAGTGTTATTTTGAATTCACGGATTGCCTTTTCATATTTTCCTGTTAAACCCAGTGCCAGTCCCTTCTGGTAATGTGCTCTGGCATGTTCAGGAACATATTCAAGAGTATAATCAAATGATTTGATCGCATCCGGATAATTCCCAAGGCGGGCAAAAGCGAGCCCTTTTCCAAAGGCTGCTTCAGTGAATGTGGTATCCAGGGTTAACGTCTGATTATAGGCCGTAATCGCATCTTCATCCCGTCCAAGGGCAAACAGTGCCTGGCCTTTACCAAACGATGCATGAGCATCCTTTGGACTCAGTTCCAGTGTTTTATCGAAGGCATCGATTGCCCCGGTGAAATCCTGAAGCAAGAGAAGTACCTGTCCTTTCTCGTACCAGGTGGCTGCATCATCAGGTACGATTTCGATCGAACGAACAAGGGAACTCAATGCATCCTGGTACCGCCCGGCAGTCATAAGCACATGTCCACGACTGAACAGTATCTGGGCGTTCACGTCACCAATTGTCAGGGATTGATCAATAGCGCCGATCGCTTCGTCATTCCGTCCAAGGATAAAAAGTGCCAGCCCCTTATGATAGGCAGCATTCTGGAACTGCGGGTTGAGTTCAAGGGCACGATCGTACGCGGGCAGGGATTCTGCGAATCGTTCAAGCCGTGTGAGCGCCTCTGCTTTTTCGAACCATGCAACAGTGCATTCGCTGTCGTGTGCAAGTGCATTCTCAAACGCTTGCAGGGCATCATCATACAGGGCCATCCGGGCATATCCAAGACCCTTGTAATACCATGCGGCAGCATACTGGGGATCGATGGAGAGCACTTTTTCAAAGAGCATGATCGCGTCTTCCCATCGTTTCAGGTGCATGTACGCTTTTGCCCGTAAGAAAAGGGTTTTGACATCCAGCGATCTCTGTTTGAGGGATTTTCCCAGCGCTTCTACCGATTCCTTGAACCGGTTCAACCGGTACAGGGAATATCCCTTGCACGTGAGGATTTCCGGATTTGCCTTATCGGAATCCAGTGCATGATCGAGAGATATGACCGCATCTTCATATCTCCTGAGTTTTATGAGAGAAATACCCCGGCTCCGGTGTACCTGCCCGTTATCAGGATCGATAAGGAGTGCCGCATCAAACGCGGTAATTGCGTCTTCGTGTCGCCCGGTCTGTGCCAGGGACAGACCTTTTGCCAGGAATGACGGGGCATCATGGCGATCAATTGAGAGAGCCCGGTCAAACGAGAGAATCGCTTCAGCATAATCTCCCAGGGTATAGAGGACAAATCCTTTTTCTGCATGAACTCTTGATGTATCAAGACCAAGAGTAATGCACCGGTTAAACACTTCAAGGGCAGATTCTGCCTTATTCATCCGGCTTAAAGCCAGTCCTTTATCATAGAGGATATCAACGGTGTCGGGTTTAATTGCAAGAAATGCATCAAAGGTTTCCACAGCAGTTACGTACTTCTGGAGTGTGACTAATGCTCTCCCTTTGCCGCTTAAGGCTTCACAATTTATCGGATTGATCTCAAGCGTGCGGTTAAAAGATTCCACTGCATCTTCGTCCTGATGCATCTTGACCTGTGCTATGCCCTTATATAAAAATGCCCGTTCACACGCAGGATCGAGGCGGTTGACCTGTTCATACGACTGAATGACATTATCATATAATCCCAGTTTATCAAATGCCCGTGCCTGACCATAGAGTGCAGTAATTTCTTTTGGATTAGCGGAAATTACCCTGCTGAATGCATCGGCAGCATCCTGATATCGTTCCAGTGCGAAAAGTGCCCGTCCTTTCTGGAGATATCCCGGTTCAAAATCGGGCATCAGGCCATTTGCCTGTTCAAATGATGCAACCGCGTCAGCAAAGGCACCTTGGCGGTATAATACGATACCTTTGTAATAGAAAGCTTCCCCGAATGCAGGCTGGTTGGCAAGAGCATGGTTAAATGAAGTAACTGCATCAGAGAGAGCATCCAGATTTAGCTGCGCTCGTCCTTTATAAAACCATGAATGAGCATTGTTCGCGTCGATATCGAGCGCGTTATTATAAGACAGGATTGCTTCCTGGTAGCGCTCTTCTGCGGAAAGACAGAACCCTTTAATCAGCCAGGCATTAGCCAACTTCGGAGAAGTCTCAAGCGTCTTGGTCAGCGCTTCAATAGCCTCGGTAAATCTCCCTAATTCGGCAAGTGAGAGCCCTTTGTGATACAGGGCATCGGTATATCCCGGATCCAGTTCAAATGCGAGGCCAAATGACGATACGGCCTCGTCGTGTTGACCCAATAAAGCGTGAGAGAGTCCTTTCTGGTAAATGATCTCTGCTTTCCGGGGTTCAATTTTGGATGCAGCCTCGAAGACAACAATAGCATCGTGGTAATTCTCCAGACGGACAAGAGCCAGTCCCTTCTGGTAGAGCGCATCAGCATTGTCTGGAGAAATTTCGAGGGTAATGTTGAACGAGAGTACCGCCTCATCGAACATACCAATCGCGCAGAGGGCAATTCCTTTGTTATAGAATGCAGGAGCATAACCGGGAATCAGATCAAGCACATGATCAAAAGATTCAATTGCCTTTTCTGGATTTTTCTGATGGATAAGGGCAAGTCCTCTATCGAAATATGCCTGAGCATTGGTCTTATCCAATTCGATTGTCCGGTCAAATGCACTGACAGCCTTGTCGTATTGTTCCAGATCTGATAAGGCAACACCCTTCCGGTACCATGCCCCGGAAAATTCCGGATTGATCTCAATCGCCCGTTCGGCAGCAGCAAGAGAATCTTCATTGCGTCCCAGATCATGCAGTGCAAGCGATTTGTAAAAGGCTGCGTCAGCAGATTGGGGATTTAGTTCCAGCGTGCGGTCAAAGGAGTCCAGTGCATCCCGGTAAAGACCAAGGGTATAGAGAGAGAGTCCTTTCTGGTATGCTGCAGACACGTCAGTAGGAAGCAACGAAAGAGCCCGGTCAAATGCGGTAATCGCATCTTTGTGTTTCCCGGTTTTTGCGAGTGCATACCCACGGTTATAATGCGCCTGTTCAAGATCGGAATCAATCTCGAGTGCCAGATCTAAGGTTGAAATTGCATCATCAAACCGTAATAGTTTCAGAAGCACGAGACCTTTATGGAAATGAGCCTCGCAAAAAGCCGGATTCAGTTCTAATGCCCTATCACAGGATTCGTTGGCTTCAGTGAAGTTCCCAAGATCGAATAAGGCACGAGCCTTATAATAATATGCATGAGAATTGTGGGGGTTCTCATGGATAGTCCGGTCAAAATCCTTAATGGATTCCCGGAATTTACCCAGATTATAAAGAGCAATCCCCTTTTTCAATCGCGCATCAGTATATTTTGGTTTAAGACGGAGCGTCTTATCAAAGGAAAAGACGGCCTCACTGAACATCTTTAAGTTTGAATAGGACTGCCCCTTGTGATAAAATGCAAGTGCATTTTCAGGATCATAGATGAGGGCTTTGTCAAATGCTTCAAGGGCATCTTTATTCCGGTCAAGTTTCTGAAGTGCAATACCCCGGTTAAAGTGCCCATGTGCATTACTCGTATCACTCTCAAGATTGCGGTCAAAAGATTCGATCGCTTCTGGGTATTTACCCAGTTTAAGGTAGGAATATCCCCGATAATAATGGGCTTCTGTATATGCAGGTTCTATCTCCAGTACACGATTAAAAGCTTCAATCGCTTCTGTGTATTTGCCAATCTCTGTTAATGATCGACCTTTATTGTAATATACCGGAGCAGAGGGCTGAAGTGCGATAGTCTTATTAAAAGCAATAATTGCATCCTGATGATCCCCAAGTTTTGAAAGGGCAAGACCTTTATGGAACTGGGCATCGCTGTTAGCAGGATCAATTTCGAGAAGCACTTCAAACACATGGATTGACTCCTCGATCCGGTTGATCTTTTCGAGGGACAATCCTTTGTAATGGAATGCTTCAATGCATCGCTGGTTCAATGTAATTGCATTATCAAACGCATCGATAGCATCCTGGTACCTTCCCAGATCATAATATGCCCTGCCACTTTTTACCCATCCGTCTACCAGTCCGGGATCGATTTTTACTGCTTTGGTATACGAAGCAATGGCATCCTGGGTTTTACCGAGTTCATTTAAAGCATCACCCTTGCGAATCCAGATATCCTGCAATGAAGGATTTATCTCCAGTCCGCGGGAATAGGCAACAATCGCTTCCTGTGTTTTTCCCATATCATACAGGACATGTCCTTTTTTCACCCAGCCTTCAGAAAGATTTGGATTAATCTCGAGGGATTTAATGAACGCGACCAATGCCTCAGGGTTTTTACCAAGACTGACATTTGCATCTCCTTTTTGCATCCATATATCGATCAGCGTCGGATTTAGCGAAAGAATACGGTCATCAGTGTCAATGGCTTCAGCATATCGTTTGAGAGAGATTAAGGATCCTGCCCGGTAGATCAGTGCTTCCATCAGAGAGGGATTTGCTGCCAGACTCCGATCAAGACACATAATCGCCTCCTCATGACGGGAGAGATGGGCTAGCGCTATACCTTGGTACATATATCCATCGGAAAGCGACGGATCCATCCCAGTTGCCCTGTTGAGTGATTCTAATGCCTTGTCGTATTGCCTTGACTGGACATAGGCTATACCCAGATAATGATAGGATTGGGGATTTGCCGGATTTCGCTCAATAGCCTGTTTAAAAGAGGTTACTGCATCATCATATCTTTCAGACTGGATGAGGGCAATTCCCCTGAAATGATGGGCCGGGGCATTTGTGGGATCGATGGTGAGAGCCTGATTAAAAGCCCGGATAGCCTCTTCGTAGCGTTCCCGCCCGGCAAGAGAGATTCCCAGATAGTAATACGCAGAGCCATTTTCAGGCTGAAAGGTTATTACCCGTTCAAATGCCTTGATGGCATCATCATATCGTTCACGCTGGGCAAGAGCAAGTCCTTTGTGATAGAGCGTCTGATGATCATCCGGAGCAATTTCAAGCGCCTGATCATAGGACAACACAGCTTCAAGGTGTTTACCTGTACGTGCAAGTGTAATTCCCCGCTCATACCATGCCGGGGCGCACTTACGGTTGATCTCCAATACCCGGTCAAATGCTTTTACAGCATCTTCAGTCTTATTCAATGCTGAAAGAGCAAGACCGGAATAATACCATGCCTGGGCATTCTCAGAATCATCCTCAAGTGCCAGGTTGAGTATCGTGACTGCATCGGAAAACCGGGAGAGGTTGACAAGTGCTATTCCTTTTTTTACCGTAGCTTCAGTGAGTTGGGGGTTTAAGGCAATCGCTTTCTCGAACGCCTCAACTGATTTTTCTTCCAACCCAAGATGAGAAAGGGTTACACCTTTTTTAAGCCAGGCATCAACCAGGGTCGGATCCTGTTCAAGTGCATTATTGAATGAGACATTTGCATCTTCGAATCGCCGGAGGTGCATGAGAGCTGCGCCTTTTTCATAAGCAGCATCTGCATTATAAGGGGAGAGCACAAGTACACGGTCAAATGCGGCAACGGCATCATCAAACCGGTCAATCTTCAGGAGTGATTTTCCCCGGTAATATTGGGCATTGAGATGTGTAGGATCTAAATCGATAACGTCATCAAATGCCTGTACCGCATCTTCAAATCTGCCAATATGGAAAAGCGCCTGTGCTTTCTCGTAAAGAGCATTGATATTTTGAGGATCTAGTGCAATAACGTGCTCAAATGTCGTTATGGCCTCATCATATTGCTTATTTTTTACCAGTGCATACCCTTTGCGGGAGAGGATCTCCCTATTGTCCGGATCGATTTCCAGTGCCAGATTATAGGAGTCTGTTGCTTCCTGCAGTCGGTTGGAAAGGAGAAGCGCATTCCCTCGCTCGAAATGGGCATGGGAGAACTGGTTATTGATCTCCAGCGCCTTATCAAATGCCCGTATTGCCTCATCAAACCGGTTCAGGGACAGAAGGGCGACTCCTTTATAGCACCATGCCCAGATATCCCGCGGATTATCTTCAAGGGAACGGTTAAAAAGAACGATTGCTTCACCGAACCGGTCAAGATTAACCAGCGCAATTGCTTTGCGGACAGATGCTTCGCTATGTTTTGGGTTTAAGATGATTACCTTGTCAAATGCAACGATAGCATCTTCCTGCATGCCGAGAGTTGTAAGAGTAATGCCCTTATGGAACCAGGCATTGATCAGGGAGGGATTCTGTTCAAGTGCTTCATCGAATACCGGAATGGCGTTTTCAAGCCGTTCAAGATGCACAAGAGCCATTGCTTTTTCATACAATGCTCCGGCATTCTGAGGGGAAATCGCAAGAACACAGTCAAATGCATCTATTGCTTCTTCATAACGCAAAAGGTGCATGAGCATGATGCCTCGCTGGTAAAGGGCCAGCGTGTGAGAAGGATCGATCTCTGCAGCCCGGTCGAAAGCATCGAAAGCATCACTATACCGGCCGAGACTGGCAAAAGCGAGTCCCCGGTTATAATGCGCATTTACATAATTGGGATTGATTGCGATGGCGCTCTCAAATGCTTCGATTGCTTCTTTAGACTGTTCAAGCTTTGAATAGGCCAGGCCCATATCATAAAATGCCTGTGCATAGGCGGGCTTTAATTCAATACTTTGCAGGTATGCATCAACCGCATCTTCAAATTTCCCGAGTTTTGCAAGCAGGAGACCTTTCTGATGGTATGCCTGGGGATTCTGAGGTTGTTCTGCAATTGTCCGGTCAAATTCTTCTATAGCCTCAGTGTTTCGTCCCAGCTTGGCAAGAGCAAACCCTTTGTGGTACAATGCATCAGCATATGCCGGACGGATTTGCAATGCAAGATTGTAGGCCGCAATTGCTTCAGCATAGCGACCGAGATGTGCATAGGACAATCCTTTCTGGTACATTGCGGGTGCACACACAGGATCAAGGACTTGTGCATCGTCAAAGGATTCAAGAGCATCCTTGTATCTCCCCAACCGGGTAAGCGCAACTCCCCGGTAATAGTATGATGCAGCATGATCTTCTTTTTTCTCTAACGCATGGTTGAATGCATCAAGGGCATCATCATACCGGCTAAGGTTGATACAGGCTACCCCTTTTAAATAATAAGCATCGGCATTCGATTGATCAAATGAGAGGGTCCGATCAAAATCCTGCACTGCTTCATCATATTCATTCAGGTACGCATACGCGATACCCCGGTTATAATAGGTTTGGGCATGAGCAGGGCTAAGTTCTGCAGATTTATCAAAAGCGCTGATTGCATCATCGTATTGCTGAAGCTGGTTATGGGCAAGACCTTTATGATACCAGGCATCTGCAACCTGGGGATTACGTGAAAGTGCCTGATCGAGAGCAGATATAGCTTCTTCGTATTTCCTTGATTTCAGAAGGGAAATCCCTTTGATTGCCCAGATATCAGCATGATCGGGCTCATGTTCGAGAAATTTTGCTGCGGATTGTGCAGCATCTTCATAGCGTTCCTGTTTTGCTAATATGAAACTGCGGTAATACCAGACCCAGATATCGGCAGGGTCCAGTTCATTAGCCTTATCGAATGCAGCCAGCGCTTCATCGTATTTTCCTATTTCATAAAGAGAGATACCACGATTATAGAACGCCCGGGCATATCCGGGCACGATCTCAATCGCTTTGTCGTAAGCAATGATCGCCTCATGATGCCTTCCGATATCTCCGAGAGCAATGCCTTTATTGTAGAATACTTTCGCATGGGTCGGATCTATGGTGAGCGCATGATCGTATGCACTGATTGCCTCTTTGAACCGCCCCAGTTCATACAATGCAATGCCTTTTAAGATCCAGGCTTCGGCATTGTCAAACCGTATGGAGAGCAGTTGTTCGCAGGCATCAAGGGCTTCTTCGTTTCTTCCAATCTGGGCCAGCGTTGCTGCTTTATTATACCAGGCATTTGGATCTCCGGGTTCTATTGAGAGGGCAAGATCATATGCTGCAACGGCCTCTTCGTATTTCCCGAGATCGTACAGAGCAATTCCTTTAAAATAATGGGCTTTTGCAAGTTTGGGGAACAGCGCAAGTCCACGGTCAAACATGACAATGGCTTCCTGATACCTGCCAAGGTCATAGAGTTCGATGCCCTGACGCAACAATGCTTCAGCATCACTCTTATTCATGTATTTTTTTACCTCGCACGATAATTAACTGAATATTTTTGGTTTTTCACGCGGCAGTTCTTAGACTTATAAGTTTTATAAAGGCGGCATATACCCTTTCTGGTACTATTATATGTACAGCAGGGATTTATGAATCCTGTTTTTATACTAGTGATAAAGAGATGAAAAACTTTGGAGAAACTTAAAAAAATTATTCCCCGCATTGTTTTTTTATCACGAGTGCCAGCCGCTTTATTCCCGTAATAATCTTCGGGTCTGTGGAATTGGAGAAATTGAGCCGCATGGTATCCTTTCCGCCACCATCAATATAAAAAGGAGTTCCTGGCAAAACAGCAACATGATCTTTTAAGGCAGCAGCAAAAACATCCAGGGAGGAAATGCCATCCGGTAAGGTAATCCAGACGAACATTCCACCCGTTGGCCGCGTATAGGTAACAGAATCCGGAAATGTATCTGCCATTACGTCAAGCATGCATTCACACTGATTTTTATATGCGTTCTGGATTTTGGCGATGTGAGTATCGATAGTTTCCTGTTGCAGGTACTCAAAGGCAATCCTTTGTGAGAGATAATTGGAATGCAAATCCGAAGCCTGCTTTGCAATCACAATCTGTTCCATAATTTCCCGGGGTGCAACGATCCATCCCAGTCGCATGCCCGGGGCAAGGATTTTTGAAAACGAACCGGTGATAATGGTCTGTTCCGGTAAAAACTTCCGGAGGGAGGGAAGAGATTTGCCGGAGAAATTCAGTTCGCCATAGGCATCATCTTCAATATACAAGGTATCGGTTTTTTCAAGGATCCCTGCGACTTCCTTACGCTGTTTCTCCGAGTAGGTAATGCCCGATGGGTTCTGGGAATTCGGAACCCCATAGAACAACCGGATGTCATGATGCCGGCAGGCATCATGGAGCATAGATGGATCCGGCCCCTCATCTGACAGGTTTATTGGGTGAAAGACGGGCTCATAAAGAGAGAATGCCTGAATTGCTCCAAGATATCCGGGTCGTTCTATGGCGATATGATCCCCGGTATCGATAAAAACCTTGCCGATAAGATCAAGGCATTGTTGAGAGCCATTCGTAATCAATATCTCATCGGAATGTATCGATAATCCCAGCCGTTTTTTATATCGTTCAGCGATAAACCGGCGAAGGGGCAGGTATCCTTCCGTTGTGGAATATTGCAATACTGATCTTCCGTCATCGGCAAGAACCCGTGCAGAAGCCCGTGCAATTCCTTCAACATCAATGAGTGCAGGATTCGGAAGACCCCCGGCAAAGGAAATGATGTCAGGATTTTCAGTAACCTTGAGTATCTCCCGGATAAAGGATTTGGGAGTTTTTGCCATCCTTGGTGCAAATGTGTACTGCTTATTTGCAGTACGGGTATGTGGTGCAAAGGGAGGTTTCATTAATCGCCTGATAACAGAATATTTGTCAAAAAAATGATAGGATGTACTTATTTTTAAAGAATAGTATGCCATTTTGACATCGTAATCAAAGAAGAATTTACAGAATGAAAAAATGACAAAAAATGCAAGTTAAAATGCATTTTTAAAGGAATGATAATAGACAAGTGGGAAAAAACATTTTTTTGACATAAGTTTGAATTAATTCCTAAAAAATGCCTTTAATATTTTCACGACATGGAATCTGATCATTTATGGGTTAGAAAATAACAGGTAAAAGTAAAAATTGGGATTAAACGAGCAATTACTCATGTATTTATCTGACGGGGTTACTTTCCACTTCTGACTCATTAAAAAATGACGAACTTGTATTTTAGAGAGATTTGTTTTCACAGTTCATCGGATACAAATACTTCAGGTTCCATAAAGCAGAGCACGGCTGCTATTCCCAGCAACAGAATAGCCGGAGAATAAAGGTAGAGTAGGTTTAGAGTCCCGGCAATGGGAACTGACAGGGTGATCCAGACTGCGGATGAGAGCAGCATCCATCCGGCAAATCTCGTCTGTTTTTTTGAGATTGCCGCACCCCCCATACCAAGACTTGAGAATAATGCAGCCTGGACTCCCGACAACATCATATCACTGGATGTGGCAGTAAGGATCACAAAAAAAGCAACTGCGAGTCCCAAAATTGCGCCGGCGAGTCCGATAATGAACGGCCTTTTCATACACTTACCGTCAATGTAATTGTGGATAAATGTTGCCGTTACCGATTTGACCCGCTGCAAACAGACGCAATAATTCACGCAGCGCATGCGCTCTATCGTGGAAGAAAACGACGGAACTTCATTTTATAAAATCGTTCAAATATTCAGATTTAAGGTAATCCGGTGGTTTTTTGAAGGATTGCGCATTTTGTAAATTAACAGACATATAATTCGTTTTTGGTCGAAGGGGGCGATAATTTAAGAACAAAAGTCATGGTTTACCCCAATTCTATGCTTGAAAATGGTGTTGCGACCAAAATCTTTATTAATTCCCAAATTAACAAAAAATATAACCCTTTCCGGTAGGAGGTGAAAATCCACATGGCAGCAGCAAAGAAGGCAGCGGCAAAGAAGCCGGAAGCGAAGAAATCAGCAGCAAAGAAGGCAGCTCCAAAGAAGAAATAATGCCGTAATCTTAACACTTTTTTTGTAATGTTTTTCTAAAGAAAAAGAATGCTATACCGCATTTCTCCGTTGTCAAAGACGAATTCGTGGAGCGGAAATGGTAATTATTCCCTGGCATTAATACAACTTGATACAGCAGGATCGTGCAGATGAACAACTGTTTAAAGGATCTCCGATATCGAACATTAAATGGTAATGGGGGGAACGGGGCAATGATAAAAGAAATATTGTACAAAATTATCCTGCCAATAACAAAAAGGGAATCTGACGATTCATAACGAGGATTCTTACCGCTGCGATGATCGAGAAGTATAGCAACGGGCGGATATGTTCCATGAAGGATAATATGTGTTGAAACGCAACAAAATCAATTGCAACAGGAATCCCGTAATGTTATTGCAATAAGTTATTGCAATAATTTCAGTATTTTTATGGAAAGGAAGTTCGGAACAGTAATACTTAAAACAAGAAGCCTATGCCGAGATTTGAACTCGGGACTTCCTCCTTACCAAGGAGGCACACTGCCGGGCTGTGTCACATAGGCATAATTTATTGAGGATATAACCAGTTGCGCAATCGCTTTCCAAGGAGACGAATTGCCTAACAACGTTGTAAGTCATCCCTATAAAACATTGCGGAAAGAAAAGAGGAAAACCAGAATATTTCCCGTTGCTCTTTGAGGCAACACCCTATCATCAGCAGTTCAGAGCGCATGAATATGATCAATACTCCGTAGTACTCCATCGTAGGTTGAAACTTCAATAATAGGAACAATCGGAGTCTTTCTTATCGCACTCATCACATCCTTAAAATTGATACTACCTGCCCCAACAGCATCATGCGAATCCTCTTTTCCCCTGTTATCATGCAGATGATAGTGTCCCGCCGGATACCGGAGGAATTCTGACAGGCACTTGTTCTGGTGTGCATGACCCACATCAAGAGCAAGGGTAGTATTACCGATAAGCGGAAGTTCGCCGGGTGTTTTTAACAGGAAATATTCCCAATTGCCCATATTCTCGATAAAAAATTGAACCGAATATTCCTGTGACAAGTGGTTGAGATCGTTAAGAGAACGCTTCATCTGCTGTTCGGCTTTATCGCGTTCCTCAGCCCATGCAAAATACCCCGGGTGAATAACAAGTGGCGCATTCACTTCTGCTGCTATTACAAAACATTCTTTCATTACCTCAATACTCGCACGGCGGATTGGTTCAAGCAGGCTGGCAATATTTGTCCCCCTGCACGGGGTATGGATGGAAAAACGTGTGGAACAGGAATGAAGAGGTTCGGCAGATTTTAAGAAATGCAGTCCTTCATCCAATACTTCAATATAATTGGTAATACGAGAGAGTTTGTCAAGTGCATCCGGAAGCGGGATTTCGTGAAGGCAGAATGTGGATACACCAAACATGAATGAGTGATATGCCAAACGACACTAATAAAGATGCACATCGTTTAAAAAAATCAGGAGTTATTTTTTTAACCGGATTTCCATCTGCGGGAAAGGGATCTCGATACCTTCTGCTGCAAAGCGTTCCGCAATTTGAATATTGATGGCATCTTTTACTTCATCGGGAAGATTATATTTCCGTGCCCATACGTAGAGGATAAACTTCAGACTGGAGTCCTGGAACTCTAAGAAGAAAGCTTTTGGCGCAGGTTCTTCGAGAAGATATTCGGTTTGTTTGATAGTATTTTGTGCAATATCCAGCAAAATCTCTTTTACTTTCTTTGGATCGCTTCCATAGGCCACAGAAACCGGGAGGGTAATCCTGAGTTTTTGATCCGGCTCTGCATAATTTACGATAACATTGGTTGTAATTTTGTTATTCGGGATTGTCACGATCTGGTAATCCAGTGTTTTTAAACGGGTACTTCTCGGCCCGATACTGAGCACATCACCATAATACTGGTCTACTTTTATCCGGTCACCAATTTTGAACGGTTTGTCAACGGTTATAATCGCCCCGCCAAAGAAATTGGAGATAATATCCTGGGCTGCCAGCGCAACAGCCAGCCCGGCGATACCGGCACCTGCAAGGAACGGTGTGATATTTACATTAAAGACAGACAGGATCGCCATCAATGCGGCAAACCAGATCACGTATTTGCTGATAAGGACAAGTAGTTCCACCAGTCGGTCATCCCAGTCACCCTTTGATAATGAGGCAAGCTTGTGACCATAGATCATCATGATATCATGGATGAACGAAGCCAGGATCCATGCCGCGATGACAATATAAAAGGCGGTCACGTAACGGGGATCGAGGATCCACTGCAGGTTTTCCGGAAGAATACCGAAATGACTGATAGCAAAATAAGCTGCAATAACAACAATTGCAACCTGTACCGGAGTGCCTATAGCAGCAATGATAATGTCGTCCAGCTGGGTTTCTGTTTCATCAGCCCGGGCTTTGAGCCACCCGACAATGGATCGTGCACCGAGAGCAATCAGTATCCCGAAGATTATCATTCCTGCTGCATACATGTAATTGATATCCACAATGCCACACTCCTTGTACGTAGTCTTATGTGACCAAAGGTAAATAATTATGAGATTACATGGCTACGGGGACTGATATTGCCAAAACGCTTGCTGAATTAGTAGACCGGGATATGACCTTTATGCATATCTGCGGTACGCACGAAGCATCCATAGCACGATCCGGCCTGCGCAGTATCCTGCCCGAACAATTAAAAATTGTTATGGGGCCCGGGTGCCCGGTCTGTATTACTCCCCAGGGTGAAATTGATGCCGCACTCGATCTCGTGGAGAAGGATTGCATCATCGCGACCTACGGCGATCTGCTCCGGGTCCCGGGATCGAAAGGCTCGCTGGAATCCTGCGGAGGGGATGTACGCGTGGTGCAGGGAGTACACAAGGCGGTAGAAATCGCCGGGAAGACCGATAAGGAAGTAGTCTTTATCTCTGTCGGCTTCGAAACAACGGCTCCTACGGTTGCAGCAACCATTCTTACCAGACCCCCGAAAAATTTTTCCATCCTTTCCTGTCATCGCATCGTCCCTCCTGCGATGAAATGGCTGCTGGAACAGGGTGAAGCGAAACTTCACGGGTTCATGCTTCCCGGCCATGTCTGCACCATCATGGGATATGAGGAGTATGAACAGTTCCCTGTGCCCCAGGTGGTTGCGGGATTTGAGCCGGAAGATATCCTTCTCGGACTGGTCATGCTGGTAAAACAGGTAAAAGAAGGAACTCACCGGGTTGACAATGCATATCCCCGTGCGGTTTCACGCGAAGGGAATATGAAAGCCAAGAAAGTGATGTATGAAGTGTTTGAAACTGCCGATGTCGAATGGCGCGGATTCCCGGTCATTCCCGGCTCCGGCCTCCGGCTGAAAAAAGAATTCGAACAGTACGATGCACAGAAGAAATTCAATATTGTCTTCAAGCACATAAGCAAGCACTCCGCATGTGTCTGCGACAAGGTACTGCGGGGAATTGCCACTCCCGAAGACTGTAAGCTTTACGGCAAGGTCTGCACCCCGAGAAACCCGGTCGGTCCCTGCATGGTCAGTCATGAAGGGGCCTGTAAGATCTGGCACATGTACCATAAAAAAAAGGTCTGAATATCCTCAATCATCCTTGCATATGGAAAAAAGTAGTGCTGGAATAATTAATATTTGGATGGGAAAACACGCTAACCGGTATCACTTTTTACCAAAGCTCTTAAGAATCTCCTTTACATTGGTGGTTACTTTCTCCAGTTTGTTATTAGCTGCGTGAATATCCACCTCTTTAATGGCATCAACCACCTTTATAGTCGCATCATCTAGTCCTTCTTCAGCGGCATGCATACCCACCCAATAAAGTGCCCCCACGACGTTTAAAGTCGCATCCTCCATTCCTTTATCCGCGGCGTGGACGCCAACCGTATTCAGGGCAAGAGCCACCTGTATGGTCATATCCTCCAGTTTCTTATCCGCAGCGTGGATGCCAATATCCCCTAAAGCCCCAGACACATGCACGGTCGCCCTCTCCAGTCCATTATTCACGGCATAGGTACTTACTTCATCGAGGAGCCCGGGCACCACCAAAACCGTCAGCTCCATTCCCCGGTCTATGGCATGGATACTAATATCCTTAATGGCCCGAACTGCCTCTATGGTCCCCATCTCAAGTCCCGATAATGCAGCATGGATTCCAACGTAACGAAGTGCCTGTGGCATAAGAATGGTTGCTCTTTCAAATTTCTTATCCGCGGCATGGATACCAATTTTTCTTAAGGTCATAGCTACCCGCTGAGCTGAATCCACCAGTCCTAAATCATCATCTACCGGTCCCAGATCCGCAACCTGATCCCCCAATTTTTCAAGAACCATCATTATTTCTATGACAGTCCCTTCATCGTCATTCCTGAGCGTAACCACAGCGGAGCGTTCAATATGATTGCAGAAATGGTCAACGATAGAATATCTATGAAGATTATCAGATGAACGAAGGAGTTCAATTACCCGTTCCTCCAATTGATTCAGACCCGCCCGGGTTGTCGTTATATCAAACCGATTAATCGATGCGTGGACGACATCGAAAACGGGCTGCATCATATCAGCAGCCCCTTCCGTCAGCTGAATGTTGCCGATATTAATATCGGCCACCAGCATCTTCACTACTGCATCAGAACGGAGAAGATTGATTGTGTTATACATGTAGAGGAACAATGTGAGAAACGTGTAGGCACCGAGAATAAAGATCAATGAGACAAGGGACTGATCATCCGGACTGGCTACTTCTTTGAGCGCAAAAAATCCTATTAAAATTGACTCGATATATATGACGAGAAGAAACCACATGTCCGGGTTCTTCTTCATCACGTCGACAACCCGGGGGGTATATGAGCCCGCGGTCATCTGGATTGCGATGAGTGTTAAAGTGATAACAAGGGAGACTATGGCTGCTTGTGCCTGGACCATCGCGCTTAAAAAATACAGGGCGTTATTGATGTCCGTTGGAACGACTTGGAACCAATTAAGTATTAAAATCCCGAAAATTGCCACGATAGCAAAAAGATCGACATATTGCCCGAACCGATATAACCAAAGAGAAATCCAAGGGTCATCATTCAACTCTGATATTATTGAGGGAATATCGTCGAACTTCATTCCCCGTGTCTCCAGGTCTGCATCTTAACATGTAATGTATAATTCCCGATTCATAAATTGTTTGAACTGATTTTCTCCGACAATACTACCTCTTGGTGTGTAATGCGCGTCGTTTAGAAAAAAAGGAGGACACGATCTTCATTGCTCATATTTACTCTACCTTCATTCTACGGTCTCTGCAAATGTTTTTCTGCTCGACTCACCTCTTTGATATGGCAATGTCCAGTGTCATGGATTCCATCAATCCGGAATCGGAATCTAACCTAAATTAACGGGTAAGCAGTGGACAATTTTGACCATCAGCCTCGGTAGGGTAGCGGACATCCTAGAAGCCTCCGGAGCTTTTGACCCGGGTTCAAGTCCCGGCCGAGGCGTGTTTCTTTTCACGTCTAAATCTTTTCTCAAAATAGCATCTTCAGAATATTTTATCATTAATCTGACTAGTGGAAAAGGAAAACAAAACGTATGGATAAAAGTGGTGAAAATCACTCAACAATTTAAGAAGTCTCTGACCACTCGTACCTTAATCAACACCCTGCTTGGGAACACATGAGAGGAACGGGTGTACGATGTTTTTCTACATCACAGTCCGCCGCATTTTTCCCATGTTCGCGGGCTGCAAGACAACAAGCGAAAGATAAACAACCATTTAACCCGCTATACCCGACACTGATCTATGGATCGGAAAGAACACGTCCATATCATCAGTGCCGGTGAGAAAATCTCCATTGCCTATCCGGCAATGTTCCGTGAACTCCCGGCGATCTCCCGGACCATTGTTTTTACCGACAGCATCATCCATGAAGGATCTCCGGACCCGGTGATAGAGAAACACCGGTTCGCGGTACGGAATGCAGTTTCGGCAGTGCAGGAGATCTCTGCGTCGCTCTCGATACCCTTCGCCCGGGAGATGATCTATCCGCCGGCCTATACTTCTGTCCGGTCAGCGCTTGCGAAGATCCGGCGGGAGTACCCGGATGCACGGTACACGTTCGATCTCTCCGGCGGGTCAAAAGAACTCTGCCTGGCGCTCTTTGCCTTTGTTCCCTGGCTTGGCGGGGTGGTCTATTCTTCCTTTGATGAAAAAATCACACGCAGGGTCCCGCTGCCGGACCGTACCATTAGTACCCTGCTTTCCAATCCTAATTACCAGACAATCCTTGCTATACTCCTCCGGTACAGGGAGGACAAAAAGGGAGCGACACCAATTCCGTGGGTGTCCCGGCAGTACCTGTACCAACAGCTCTGGCCGTACTATATCCCGTCCCGGACAAAGAAGGCAAAACCCGGTGATCCCTCCAAGCCGGTAATACAATACAAGCGGGGTCGCAAGCCGGCCGCAGAATTATCCCATGCCACCTTCTCCGGGTTTATCGGCACCCTCCGCGATGCAGGGCTCATTGAGGAGGAATACTCTCCGGATAGCCGGAAAGAGAAAACCTACCGGATTACTGAAGCTGGGGAATTGGCTTTCCGGTTCTTTTCCGATCCGGCCACAAACTCACTGGTCAGAAGCATGGTGGAGAGTTCCTGAGCAGGATTCGGTATCACTTTTTTGTACGTTTTTGGTGCACATTTTCACAGCAGAATTTTCTTTTTTTTTTTCAATTTTTTTTGCCAGACCCTGCTTGAAAAATTTTGCTCTGTAGAAAACCTTTTTTTCACGTAATATATTGCCCCCCTCTTGCGCCACCAGTCCCCCGTTGGGGGACGGGCGCAGTGCGATAGCCCGAGTAAGGTTACAGGTAATACGTTGTCATCGCAATGGGGGGTGCCCCAGTGGCGGGGGCGAAGCCCCCGAGAACGTCAGAGTTTTCTCAATGATTTCTACAAAGCAAAAAATTTCAATCGCGTGCATGAGGTGTTAGTTGATGAGGCTACAATCGGATAATTATCCTACAATCGGTATGTACATGCTACAAAATTTTTGTTTCTCCGGCGTGATGGTCCGGAAAATGCAATCAAGGGTCGATTGAAAAAAAATGAGCGGGGGGTGAGGGGGTGATTGAAATTTTTTTGCCGGAGTTCGATTGCGATTTTTTCTGTGCGAAACGCGAACCGGGTTTTGTACTATGCACTTACCGGTGAATGATCCAAATGGGTTCATAATTAAATTATCAGAATCGTTTGAAATGATAAATCGTAATGAGAATTCCCCGCCTCATGGCATCTTCGAGGCACGGCGGGGCAATGAGGGGTCAACAGTTTATTCATTAAAACCGCCGCGGGGGCGTCCCTTCGGGGGCGGCGGCGTTCATCGCAGTTGTAAAAAGGATACATCTCCATTTTTTCCGAATAATATGATTTTCAGGGGAAATAATCAGGAAATTTTCTTAACGCTGCCGGGGTCATAGGCAAATGCCCGTGAACAAAAAGATTTCAAAAAAAAAATGAAGAACAAAAATTATAATACCGGCTTCTTCTTCAGAGCCGCTACCAGTATTTTCACACCGGCTTCGATATCATTGCAGTCCAGCACTTCTACCGGTGAATGGATGTACCGGGATGGGATACTCATCGTTGTACTCGGGATGCCCCCCTTGGTCAGGTGAATTGCCGTTGCGTCTGTAGTCCCGCCGCTGCCGACTTCCATCTGCACGGGAATTGAGTTTGAATCCGCTGCTTCCTTGAGCCATTTGACCACTTTGCGGTTCGCAATAAGCCCCCTTCCGCTGCTGTCAACGATGGTGATGACCGGACCTTTGCCCATTAAAACGGGTGCATCTTTCATCTCAATGCCCGGGTGATCGCCAGGGATGGTGACATCGGTTGCGATGGCACAATCGGGATCGAGTGCGTACGCACTGGTCCGTGCGCCTTTCAGGCCAACTTCTTCCTGGACTGTGAAGACGCCAAAGATGGTAAGTGGGGAATCAACCTCTTTCAAGGTTTTTATCAGCATCGCAACACCGGCCCGGTTGTCAAAGGCTTTTCCGGTAACCCGGGAATTGGCAAGTTCACAGAACTCCCTGTCAATTGTTACAGGAGTACCGACTTCGACACCGAGATAGTCGACCTCATCGGGATTTGTGGCACCAATATCAATGAAGAGATCATCGACTTTTACCCCTTTCTTGCGCTCTTCATCATCCATCATATGCGGGGGTTTACCGCCAATGACACCAATAACGGGACCGTTTGCCCCATGCAGGATCACCCGCTGGTTGTAGAGCGTCGGCCCGTACCAGCCGCCAAGAGCAACGAACCGGATGAAGCCTTTCTCTTCGACATACTTCACCATAAGGCCGATCTCGTCCATGTGGGCAGCAAGCATCACCTTGAACTTGTTGCCGTGCTTAATCGCAATCAGGTTGCCCATGGGATCTTCACGGATTTCATCGACATGACCCTTAAGCTCTTTTTTGATGACCGCATAGACATTGCCTTCACTGCCCGAGACACCGTGGGCATTGGATAATTTACGTAACAGTTCTTTGACCATGTTAATCACACATTACCTTTTGAATCCTATCAAGGGCACGCTTCAGGTTATCCCGCGAGGTAGCATAACTCATACGGGCATATTCGGGTGCATTGACACCGAACGCAGCGCCCGGGACAATCACTACCCCGGCATCAATAATTTTCTGGGTGAGCGCAGGTTTCATCGGTACGAACGCATAGAATGCACCTTCAGGGAGCGGGAAGTCCAGCCCCAGTGCAGACAAACCTTTACAGAAAAGATCCCGCCGCGCCCGGTATTCATCCCGCATAACCGTAACGGGATGCTGGTCACCTTCGTATGCTGCAACTGCCGCATACTGGGAGATGGAAGTCGCGCAGGCCTGGCAGTACTGGTGGACTTTGATGCACTGGCCGATGATGTCAGGAGATGCGGCAAGATAACCGAGACGCCAGCCGGTCATCGCATAGGTCTTGCTGGTCGCGTTGACCGTAACTACATTATCGCCGAACTGGCCGGCACTCCAGTGCTTTTTACCATAGATGAAATGTTCATACACTTCGTCAGAAATGATGGTTACACCGGCATCATCTGCATACTCAACTAAGGCTTTGATGGACTCTTTGCTCTCAACTGCCCCCGTTGGATTTGCCGGGGAATTTATCACAAACAGTTTTGCCCCATCCATCAGTTCCTTTGCCTTCTCCACATCGATATGCAAATCATGGGTGAGGGGAACACTGACCGGAGTGGCACCAGCAAGGATTGCAAGGGATGCATAAGAAACAAAACCCGGATCCGGGCAGAGAACAATGTCGCCGTTGCCGGCCATTGCCTGCATCACAATATGGAGCGCTTCGCTTGCACCGGCCGTGACAATGATCTGGTCCGAAGGGCAGGTGAGCCGGTTCTCATGTTTGAATTTTTCACTGATTGCGTGGCGGAGCTCGGGGATGCCGTTGTTGCCGGTATACCCGGTCTTTCCTTCCTGTATGGCCCTGATGGCAGCATCCTTGATGTGCTGGGGGGTATCAAAGTCCGGCTGCCCGAGCCCGAGATTGATGGAGTCGGGACCTGCTGCCTCGAACAGGCGGCGGATGCCCGAGATCTCGATATCTTTTACCCGGTCTGCAAATTTCATGCTCATCACTCCCGTGTTATTCAATATTCGTATGCCGGTTCTTGAGAGCACTTTCATCGGTCTTTGTGATCTCCATCAGGAGTGAGACGACGGCATCTGCAAAGATCATGGAAGCAGTCTCAAAGAGCGTGCCTAAAGGAGCGAAGGATTTGTGCTCCCCCATCATCTGCCGTATCTCAAACTCGACCGCATCATCCTCAACCGTATCCCGGTGATGCTCGATGATTACAATGCAGTCAGCGATCTTGCCGATACGCGAATCTGCATTCGATGAGATGAGGCATATCCGTCCTCCAATCTCTTTTGCCGTTTCTGCGAGATCCGCAACCGTCTTGGTCCTGCCAGAACCAGAGAAAATGACCATCAGGTCTCCCTTGTTCAGGGCAGGAGTTATTGTCTCTCCGACAACATATGCCTGGAGCCCGAGATGCATGAGGCGCATGGCAAAGGCTTTGGCAACAAGTCCGGACCGCCCGGCCCCGATCACATAAATGCGCTTTGCGTTCAAAAGTTCAGTAATGAACTTCCCCACATCTTCATCAGAAATGGTATTAGCAATTGTGCGGATCTTTGATGCCATCAGCCGCATCATTTCCTGTACCCTGTGGCTCTCCATTACGTTTCCCACACAAGATGTTATTGCATAGTAGATGAGAATTTCGCAAAAGATGGTATCAAGGCGTTTTTCAGAGTTTTGACAAAACGATGACAGGTTCTCCCGGCATAGTTTAACAGCAGATAAGTGCCAATAATTCCTGTATACTACCTGGTGACGATTCGAAATGCTCCCCTATTTTTCGCACGATACATTCAGTCTGTACCATGCTGACTGCAACGAGTATCTTGCAACACTGCCTGACAATTCTGTAGATCTTATCTTTGCCGATCCTCCCTATAACCTTTCAAACGGGGGATTTACCTGCCAGAACGGGAAAAGAGTCCCGGTTCACAAAGGAGCATGGGATGTAAGTTCCGGTATTGAGGAAGATTTCAATTTTCATAACGCATGGATAACGAGCTGCCGCCGGGTTCTCAAAGATCAAGGTTCAATCTGGATATCCGGGACATACCATTCCATCTATGCCTGCGGTTATGCACTCCAGCGTACCGGTTTTCACCTCCTCAATGATATCAGCTGGTTCAAACCCAATGCGCCACCAAACCTGAGCGGCCGGTATTTTACCGCTAGTCATGAGACCCTGATCTGGGCACGTAAAAGCAGGGATGCAAAACATACGTTCAACTATGACATAATCAAGAACGGCAGCTGGAAAGAAGATGTAATGAAACGACCGGAACGCCAGATGCGATCGGTCTGGAGTATTCCCTCACCAAGGGGTAATGAAAAGAAAAGGGGAAAGCATCCGACACAAAAACCTGTTGCCCTTTTAAAACGGATTATCCTGTCCAGTTCAAAGGAAGGAGATCTGGTGCTCGATCCTTTCTGTGGCAGCGGCACTACCGGCATCGTTGCACACCAGTATAAAAGGAGATTTATTGGTCTGGATGTCGACAAACAATATCTTGATCTGGCACGGGACAGGTTTCTGGATACAGAGTAATTGATTGATTCCGTGTGCAGATCCGTTTTATGGAATGTATCGTTCGATCTGACCCGTCATCGCGAGTTTTCCCGCATCAAAAACCGATACTGCCCCATGCCCTCCGCAGATCAGGCATCGTCTGCCGGAAGAGGCAAGATGGGCATCTGTTTCCTGCACCAGTTCAAGGAGTCCTTTTCGCTCTTTCTTTGCGCTGTCACTGTCAACGTTGACAGAAGTAACGAGAAAAGCTGCAAGCGAGCTATAATCTGCCCGTTCTTTTGAAAGACTGGAAAAATTGATCAGGCTGTCAGCAGCAAACAACAATCCATGAGTACGTGAATAGAGGAACACCTGGCCGGCAGTATGCCCGCTCAGACCATCCAGTATTTCCAGCTCAATATCACCGATTGATACGGTCCCGATAACAGGGAATATTCCCCTCATGGTTCCGTTCGGGACAGAAAGACATTCGACATTTTTCGGGATAGTGAATTTTGAGAACAGGTTGATCATCTTTGTATAGAATTCATCGAGCGATGCATGATCGCTTCGTGAACCATACGCCCGGTTATTCGTCCGGATGATCTCCAGAGTACTGTTGTGCATGAGTACGGGAGCAGTAAAAAACCCGGCAGCCCCGCAATGGTCCGCATCGGCATGGGTCACAACAATCCGATTGATTTTTTTCAGATCTCCCATGCCATACCGGGAAAACATAGCCATTACATCGTGATGATAAATCCCGTATCCGGTATCAATCATCAGCAGGTTTTCTCCGGATTTGATGAGGAATATATTTCCCCCACAGGGTACCTGGAAGCAGAATAATGTCATTCGATCGTCAACCGGGAATTTCTGGACATCTGCGTAAAAATTCTGTCCGGTTGTTGCTTTCATTGTCTGGCCTGAAGCAAGTACACTTTCAAATACTTTTTTGGGATCGCAACCGCGGTCCATCAGTTCCTGTGCCATATGGTTGGTATCGGCAAGAAACGAGAGTAGGAATATATCTTCGGATTCCCCGATGAGCTCGCGGATTGCCTGGGCGTACCGGACATAAAAAACGGTATCATCCAGTTGTTTTCCGGTAGTATCGTATTCGATGATCTCAATGCGGTACAACGATTTTAACTGGTTAAGCAACCGCTCAACTACGGCACCCTGTTCCAGATTCAGGCTTACCGTGAGACGTTCCGGGTGCCGGCTCTTATCATCAAAATCCAGAAACGAGATATTTGCCCCGACATCGGTAGTTAATCCCAGGAATTCGTACAGTGCACCCGGGCGATGGGGAAGATATACACAGAATTTTAAAAAACTCTGGGGTTTTATGGAACTCTGGAGAAACCCGATCTGCGCAAGATCCCGGGTAATCCGGGAATAGGATTCTTCTGATGCAGTAACCTCGTAAAAGACGGTTCCGGGATCGATGCGGCGGTCAAACTGGATACGGTTGATATTGCCATCATAATGCTTGATAATCTCCGCGGCACGTTGGAGTGATCCGGGGGTATCGGGCATGTGAGCGATAAAAGAGAATTTCTTCACGGATATTCACCGGTTATTTGAGTACAAGTTTTCGTTTATATCGATATAGGTTATGGTGTGGATAACAGGAATTAAAACAAAGGATACGATTCAGAAAAAAATTGGTTTTTACGTCCTTCTCCAGACAAGGACAATTGCACCGGATATGATAAGGCCAATAAGTACGGTGACGGGGGATAGAGGTATTGCTGACGGGGTTTTCTGGAGGATTGGGGATATGGTAATCGGAGTTCCTTCAACGACGGCTACCTGAACGGAAAAGGGGACGTATCCGGGAGTTTTTATTTCTACAAGGTGGTTACCAAAATTCAGATTGCCCAGATCAACAGGTGTTTTTCCCATCATCACCGAATCGAGATATACTGAAGCTCCCGGCGGGGTTGATGCGATGGAGAGTGCCCCTCCATTTGCCGTAATAACCGGAGGATTTTGGGGGGTCGTAGCCACGAGGGGGGCCGGTGTTAAAACAGTTGGACTACCGGGAACCACTGCCACGGTTGTATTTGTTCCGGCCAGAGTATGTTGAGAGACGACGGTCAGAACCATCTGAAGAGAATTTTTCAGCGAGGGATTGCTTATCGTCACAAAATATTGTCCCGGCTTCATGTCAACATGGAAACCATAGTTGAAATATCCGGAAGCACTGACCGGAGAAGAATAGGTGTGAACAATTTTACCGGTACTGTCGGTTACATCAATCCGGACATAAGACACACCCCGCTCTGCTGAGCCTATTATCGATACATAGTCATCTATGGTTGCAGGATTCGGGGAAAGCGTGGCATAAAATTCCGCTTTTTTCAGAACCACTGACGTTGTTGATGAAAATTCTGGACGGGCGAGATCGGCTGCCGTGAAATAATACCGTGCAGTCTGCATTTTTTCAATTCCTTTGATACTCGAGGTATACCATGAAAATCTCCAGGTACCATCCGGGTTCACGTTCACAGGACTTCCCGATCCCGGAGCACCATTGAGATCGTACAGGGGAACACCTTCCGAAGGAAGACCCGGGCCGGTTATCCGGATAAAGGTGATATTGCCTGCAGTGTTTTTCCCATCAAAAATAACCGTGTCGCCAATGTAACTTCCGCCCGATCCCCAATAGGCTATGGTTACGGTCTCATTAGCACCCAGCACCGGCTGGATAATACAAATTGCTGCAACCAGCAGCACAAAAACTGAAAAATACTTGTAAATTCGCAAGACACCCATTTTTTAGCCTCTCATTAAAGAGAATATCATTTAAAAGGGATATATATTTTTGTTATCGTTAGTGGATCATACATTTACCTTTTTTTCCTTATAACGAAACTATATCTGTATAACAGGGAAACGATATATTCGAGGGAATTTGACAATGACCGACGTTGAGTTGGCCAAAAAAAATGGCGACCTGCAATTAAAAACAGCAATAATGAAAATTCAGGGAACATTTTCCTATGAGGATACTGCCTATCACCTCCCCATATCCTACGCACTTACTGGCATACCGGTACATGACAGTAATGCATCGCTGGATGTTTTTTCCCGTACGCAGGATAACTTACTCGTTGCGTCGGAATGCATTCTTGCAAGTAAGACTGCACTTAAGGGTAAAGAAGAGGCGCCCTTCACAGGTTTTATTGGCGATAGTATAATCCGGAAACTCGGGTATTCTCTTGTTGACGGAAGTATCCTTGGCCTTGCCCTGATTGTCGGATCACCCCAAAGTGCCGGTTCTGCTGCAGCCATCTGCCGCGAACTCCAGGAAAAATATATGCTCACGTTCCTTGCCGGCCCGGTCGTACCTTCTTTATCTGCTGCCGGTGTAAAACTGGGTCTTGACTATCGTCTTATCCCCCTCGGTTCAAATGCGTTGTATGGTGTGCACTTTGTTGATATCATTGCACGTGTAGCCATGATGTTTGGTGGGGTTACCCCCGGGGATATACACCGGCTTATCGGGTATGCAACGGAACGTGCGAAGGCCATTGTTATCGTTCTTCCCGGTCTTTCCGATGAAGAAATTGCACTTGTCGATGGTATGAGAGTGCTTGGGTTTCCCATCCTGTCGCTGGGAGAATATTCTGGAGGCGTATGGATTTCTGCAACTCCCCAGGATATTGTCAGCAAAGGCATGGAATTAAAAGGCATTCGTGTCAATGTGACAGCCATCCCCATTCCCATGGGTTGCTCACCCGCCTTTGAAGGAAAAAGTATCCGGAAAGAGGAAATGTATGTAGAGTTTGGTGGAGGCAGATCACCGGCGTTTGAACTGCTGCGGATGAAAAATGCAGATGAGATCACTGACGGGCAGGTAACGGTTATTGGTCCCGAGATCGATTCCCTGAAAGAAGGATCTGCAAACCCGCTCGCAATTATCATTGAAGTTGCCGGCAAAACCATGAAAAAAGATTATGAACCGGTTCTCGAGAGAAGAATTCATAATTTTGTCAATTACGGTGAAGGATCATGGCATGTAGCCCAGCGGGATCTCATCTGGGTCAGGTTATCGAAAGAAGCCGTAGCAAAAGGCGTGAAGATCGAGCATCTCGGCAAACTTCTCGCAAGCAAGTTCCGCATGGATTTTCCCCAGTTGCTGGATGCCGTATCGGTCACGCTCATAACAGATAAGGAAAAAGTACTGGCAGCAAAGAAGGAAGCAGAACGGGTCTATGATGAGCGGGATGCCCGCATCAAGGACATGCGTGATGGCGATGTCAGCACCTATTATTCCTGCACGCTCTGCCAGACATTTGCGCCGAACCATGTCTGCGTGATCACCCCCGAGCGCCCTGCCTTGTGCGGGGCCATCAGCTGGCTGGACGGTAAAATAGCGTTCGAGATATCACCTGCCGGTGCAAACCAGCCAATCGAGAAAGGATCGGTGATCAATGCCCAGAACGGTGAATTTGAGGGGGTCAACCGGTTTGTCAGGAAAGCCAGCCATGGAGAAGTTGACCGGTGCTCGCTCTACAGCGTAATGGAATACCCGATGACCTGTTGCGGGTGTTTTGAATGCATTGCCCTGATGCTTCCGGAGGTAAACGGGATCATGGTGGTGAACCGGGAATTCAAAGGACTGACGCCTTCGGGCATGTCGTTTTCCACCCTTGCCGGTACAATCGGTGGCGGTGCACAGACACCGGGATTTGCAGGAATTTCAAAAGGGTATATCCTGTCAGACCGGTTCTTACAAGGTGAAGGTGGCATCGAACGCCTTGTCTGGATGCCCGCACAACTTAAAGAAGAACTCAAGCCGCGATTGGTGAAAATACTGGCCGATCAGGGCAGGCCGGACTTGTTTGACAAGATCGCTGATGAGACACAAGCAGCAACAATCGAAGATCTCATGGTATATCTTGAAAGTGTAAAACATCCGGCCCTGACCATGAAACCCCTGGTGTGATGCTATCATGGGATTTGATCTGAATTTTGGCTGGAGTGACACGATTACCGAAGTAGTGCTCGGCGCCACAAAAACAGACGGGGGCACCCGGAGAATTTCTTACCGGATTGGAGGGGGAAAAACACTTCCCTTTCTTGAACGGATACCGGGTTCTTCTGCCCCGCTCATCGCCTTTGAGATCTGCGATAATCCCCAGTACTGGTCCCCGATTGTCAGGAACTACTGCGGGGATATAGTAAATGATTGCGGGAAATGGGCATTTACAGCAGATTCTGTCTATGGGGCAGACATGATCCGCCTGTACCTGACCAGCACCCGGCAACGGGATTTTTCCGATATCGCATCCGTAGGAAAAACCGTAGAAACCGTTTTATCCGGCACCAGCCTGCCCCTTATTATTGAGGGAAGCAATGAACCAAAAATTGACAGCGAGGTGTTCCTGAAATGCGGAGAAGCCGGCCAGGGAGAACGCCTCCTTTTGGGAACTGCTGAAGCGGGCAGGTACCGGAGCATTGCTGCTGCTGCCATGGCCTACAACCATTCGGTGATTGCACAGTCCCCTATTGATGTCAATCTGGCAAAACAGCTCAACATCCTGTTAAAGGAGATTGGGGTTTTACGGGACCACATCATTATCGATCCGTACACCGGATCGTTAGGCTACGGTTTTGAGTATTCCTATTCGGCAATGGAGCGAATCCGATTCGCAGCACTGAAAGGCGATGCCGATCTTGCCATGCCGATCATCTGTTCTGCAATCGACACCCTGACGGTAAAGGAAGTCCGTGAAGCAGACCCCGCGATTCAGGACGATATCGCTGTCCAATGGGAATTTACCACCGGACTTGCCGCTGCCGCTGCCGGTTCAGAAATCATCTGCGTGCGGCATCCCCGAACAATTCCCCTGCTCAGGAAAGCGTTCGCCAGCCTTAATGCCGGAAAAACGGCGGCAGGGGAGGTATAATATGGCTCTCAAGGCACTCGACATCTACAAACTCCTGCCCAAGAAAAACTGCAAGGAATGCGGTGACCCTACCTGCCTGACCTTTGCCATGAAACTTGCCGGGGGAAAAGCGGATGTCGACCTCTGCCCTTACCTCGACGATGCTGCCAAATCAGTACTGGGTGCTACAACGCGCCCACCAATCCGGCTGGTAAAACTCGGCATTGGTGAACGATCCTTTGCAGTGGGTGAAGAGTTTGTACTCTATCGTCATGAAAAGACGTTTTACCATCCACCGGGAATCATTTTCAAGATTGCCGACACCCGGGCCCCGGAAGAGATTTCCGCGGTAACAGCGCGTGTACGGGATGAATTTTTTACCCGGGTAGGTGCGGACCTCCGGTTTAACGGAATAGCCATAGAAAATACCAGTGGTTCTGCAGATACGTTTGCCCGGGCTGTCGAAACTGTTGAAAAGACCGCCGACCTGCCCCTTGTACTGATGACGGCCAATCCTGCAGCTCTGTCAGCGGCCCTTACGTATTGCGGAACCTATCGTCCGCTTATTCATGCTGCCACACTGGAAAATCGTAAGGAATTCTGTGCACTGGCAAAACAGCATGGTTGTCCGCTGGTGGTCAAGGGTAAGACAATTGAAGAACTTGCACAGATGACCAAAGATTGTACCGCAGATGGAGTGCAGGACCTTATTCTGGACCTTTCCCCGGAATCGTTACAGGCATTTATTGTCCGTTCTACCGCGATCCGACAACTTGCCATAACCCGGGCAGCTCCCGATCTAGGGTACCCGGTATTTCTCGATGCATCCGTCATGGAACTACCGGATGCAGCTGTTGCACTGGGAATTACAAAATATGCGTCTGTCATTGTTACTTCCCCGCTCTCTTATGCAGCGGCAGAAGCTGCACTGACCCTGCGCCAGAATATATACACCGATCCCCAGAAACCGATCCAGATGAATCCGGGGCTGTACCGTGTAGGCAACCCGGGAAAGGACGCCCCTGTCCTGATGACGGTGAACTTCTCGCTTACGTTCTTCACCCTCCAGGGGTATCTCGAATCCACGCGCTTACCCTGCTTCATGCTGATTGTCGACACAGAAGGACTCTCAGTGCTGACAGCGGTTGCTGCGGGAAAACTGAGTGAGATGCTGGTTAAAGACTCGATAAAGAAATTCGCTGTCGAAGACGAAGTGTCCCACCGAAAACTGATAATCCCGGGATATGCATCACCACTCTCGGGCCGGATCGAAGAGGCAACAGGGTGGAAAGTACTGGTCGGGCCTCGTGACGCTGCCGAAATTGGGGAGTATCTTCACGAGGAGTGGAAACAATAAATGCGAACGGTCACATTCCTCCCCGGGTATCGTAAAACTGAGATCGCCAGGGGCAGTACAATCCTCGATGCTGCCCAGCGGGCCGGACTGAACATCAACGTAGTCTGCGGGGGCCAGGGAAAATGCGGAAAATGTATTGTCTATGTCCAGTCGGGAAAAACCAGCTTTGATGCGCAGAAATACGGGAGGTTTTTAACCGATGATGAGCGTGCACGGGGCGCCTGCCTTGCCTGTGAAACAACAATCGATAGCGATCTGCAGGTGTTCATTCCTGAGAGTACGTTGATCCAGGAACAAAAAATTCTCATTGACGGCCAGGAAACCGCCATTGAATTTCACCCGTCAGTCAGGAAATATTACGTCGAACTCCAGCCCCCTACACTTTCCGATCCATCACCGGACCTTTCCCGGTTGCTCTGGGGCATCCAGAAAAACGGGGGTCCGGTTGCTGAAAAGATGTATGTTCCGTTAGAAGTGCTCCGGGAGATCCCGGCAATCCTGCGCCATTCCGAATGGAAATCCACCGGGACGATCTCTCTCGTTCCGGGAGGATACCGCCTTGTGGACCTGCAGGAAAACGACACATCGAAAAGACTCTATGGTGCAGCAGTTGACCTGGGTTCCACTACAATTGTCGTATACCTCTGGGATCTGGTATCCGGTAAAATAGCCGGAATTGCATCGAATTACAACCGGCAGATCAGTTGTGGCGAGGATATATTAGCCCGGGTGAATTTTGCCCGCAGAAACGGGCTTGCAAAACTCCAGGCACTTGCAACCGAGAGTATCAATGCGGCTATCACCTCTGCATCCAATACCGCGGGAATCGACCGGGAAGATATTTACGAAGTGGTGGTAGCAGGAAATACGGTTATGACCCATATGCTGCTCGGCATCGATCCGGCGTATATGATCGCCGAACCGTATGTTCCGGTAGTGCGCAGGGCACTTTCAGTGGCAACCGGCAGGATTGGTATTGCATGCAACAAAAATGGCGGGCTTTTTGTCTTTCCTGCAGTCAGTGATTTTATTGGCGGGGACATCATCGCAGATATCCTTGCCTGCGGCATGAGCGAGAAAGAAGAGATCTCCCTCCTGATCGATATCGGTACCAATTTTGAAGTTGTACTCGGGAACAACGAGTGGATGTTCTCGTGCGCCGGCGCAGCCGGTCCTGCGCTCGAAGGGGGTGAGGTGCTCTTCGGTATGCGGGCAAACCCGGGTGCGATTGAAAAACTCACCATCGAACCGGGAACCTTAAATCCGGTTTATTCAACAATTAATGGCATAAAACCCCGGGGCATCTGCGGATCCGGGCTTATCGACCTCCTGGCAGAACTTCTCTGTACCTGTATTATCGACCGCACCGGGCGCATCAATACCAGTATTACCAACCCACGGATACGAACCACCGGCCACTTTCCCGAATTTGTCGTTGCGTGGGCAACCGAGACCGATATAGGAAAAGATATCGTTATCACTGAAAATGATATCAAAAACCTGATCATGAGTAAGGCATCAGTGCATGCAGCCTGCCTGACCCTGATGAACCTGGCAGGCATAACCCGTCGTGGAATTACTACCATTTATTTCGCAGGTGCATTCGGCAATTACATCAACAAAAAGAATGCCACGATTATCGGTCTCATACCGGAAATCGGTATCGACCGGATTATTAATATAGGAAACGGGGCGGTGACCGGTGCAAATATCGCACTCATCAACCGGCGAAAAAGAAAAACCCTTGATGAGATTGCCTACCGGATTGCCTATATCGAGCTGAATGCCGAGTCGTCGTTCATGGACGAGTACACCTCCAGCACATTCCTGCCTCATACGGATCTCACCCTTTTTCCCATGGTACAGAAACTGCTGGATACCTGCCGTATTGCAAAGGAGTAAGAACCATGGCAAAAATGATCTCTTCTCCCTGTTCAAAGGCAACCGGTGTCGGTGCCCTCCCCCACAAAGATCCCCGTGAAGCATGCAACGATGTGCTGGAAATATTCCCCTCCTTCCCGTATATCCCGACATTACCCGACCGGGGACAACTGGAGAGCATTGTCTTTAATGATTCAGAACAATTGCCCGGGCGGATAATACGCGATGACCGGCTCCTTTTTGACAGCACAACAGACCAGACCGCTGCAATGGAACAGGTGTATATGGACTATGTTGAGAAAAATTTCGCTCCTTATACCCTGAACAAGGATTATGCCTCGGCATTTTCTGAAATGATGACGCACGATCTCTCCCGGGTCAGCATGTTGAAATACCAGGTCACCGGTCCGGTCACGTTTGGTATGCAGGTAGTAGATGCCAACAAACGTCCGATTTATTATGATGCACAACTCGCCGATGTGCTGGCAAAGATGCTGGCATTGAAAGCCCGCTGGTGCGAAGTCGAGATGCAGAAAAAGACCGGTGTAAAAGAAACCCTGATCGTCCTCAACGAGCCCTATCTTGCGTCCCTTGGATCTTCGGTTGTGCCTGTAGATAAAGAGACGGTGAAGTCCGGCTGGGAAGATATCGCAATGCTTGTTGAAGGCGGATTGGGGATCCATTGCTGTTCAAATACCGATTGGGAATTTGTCCTCGGGCTCAATCCATCTGTTGTATCTATCGATGCCTACGCAACATCGAAGGAATTCCTGCTCTATGCTGACGCAATAACCGGATACATGGAACGGGGAGGAGTAGTTGCATGGGGAATTGTTCCAGCGGATTCACGGATCTTTATAACCGAAACCACCGAATCCCTGTACCGTAAATATCTCGATATCCGAACGCAGCTCTCCACGCGTATGCCCGAACAGCTCTTCGATGAACAGTCACTTATCACGCCGAGTTGCGGGATTCGGTTTGCTGATCGCGCCTCTGCCGGAGATATAATGCAGGCTGCCGCAGAAATTTCTCGTCGTATTCGTTCAAACCTCACCTGATAACCGGAATTAAGGTTTTTTCATGTCAACACATCCCTTCACCATTGTCATTTCCGGTAAAGGCGGAACCGGGAAAACAACCATCAGTTCACTGCTCATCCGCTCTTTCATCGATCTTGGAGAAAAGCCAGTACTTGCCGTTGACGCAGATCCCAATGCAAATCTCCACGAGGCACTGGGAGTTTCGGTCACTGAGACCCTGGGGAGTATGCGCGAGGAAGCGTTTACCCGAAGGATTCCCCCGGGTATGAACCGGCACGATTATGTCCGCTTCAGGTTCCGGCAGGCACTTGTTGAGGCGGAGGGTTTTGATCTCGTTGCAATGGGAAGACCGGAAGGCAGCGGGTGTTACTGTTTCGCAAACGATCTCCTTTCGGAATGCATGACAGAACTGGAGCGGGAATACCGTTTTATTGTTATTGATACTGAAGCGGGCATGGAGCATATCAGCAGGGGAACCATAGGAAAACCCGACATGCTGTTGATTGTAAGTGATCCCGGTGCACGGGGGTTGCGCACGGTCTCACGGATACGGGAGATTGCCACCCAGTTAGGACTTGAACCAGCCAAAATCCATATCGTGTTCAACAAATACAAGTCAGGTGCTGCACCGGTTGATATCGGCAACGAAACTCCGATAGCAATTCTTCCGGATGATCCCGAAGTGGAAGCTGCGGATCTTGCTGCAAAGCCGGTTTCAGAAATCCCGCCGGATAGTCCGGCACGGATTGTTGTGCGGGAACTTGCTAGGAAACTCTGTTTACTCGCGAAAAAAAATTAATCTCTTTAAAAAAAACGTAGAAAAAATCAGAGGAAAACAGCCACGGCAATAGTGGTTGTCCAGAGGCCGTTTTTGTTCCCTTCAGCTGACTGGCAGACGTGTTTTGTCTTGATAATTTTTCCGCTGGCCTTGTAGATCTGTTCGCGTTCCTGCCATGCAAGACTGGCATCAAACTTGATACCGAGGGTGGTTGCCAGCATCGTGGCTGCAAGATCTTCAGCATATTCCCCGGTCTTTTCCTGGGTTTCTCCATATGCGTGATGCTCTGAGAGATACCCGTAATCTTCAACTTCCTTTGGGAGGGCAAGACCGATAGCTGACGATACCAGGCGATTCGGTTCGTTTGTATCATTCCTTGCCATAACGCAGAACGTGATTCCCCCCGGGAGGAGCTGGTTTAACCCGTCAGATTTGCAGATCTGCTTGCAGTTGGGAGGAAAAATACTTGAAACGTACACTAAATTGCATTTCTCTATCCCGGCCCTTCGTAATGCCAGCTCAAATGAGGCAAGACGGTCCTTATGGACACCTACACCTTTGGTGAAAAAAATCTGGGTCGGAACAAACATATTTTTTAAATAATATCTGTTTCCTTTTTAAGTTTTGGTCATTTGGGCAATATATAAAATAAAAATAAGAGGTATTCCGTTAAAAAAAATGACCGCGCCCTGCTGGTTGATGAAAAATCGGGAAAATCGAGAGCCCATCCATACGGTATGTCTGTAATGTAATACCCTCAAATTACGAAAGCCCGGCCAGGATGCCGGGTAACTCATCCATCGCGTCAATCGTAAAATCAGCATTAAACTCACTTCGATCATCAGAAAATCGGTCACCATACCGGGCATAGACCGAACGTATGCCCAGTTTCCTGCACGGTTCGATATCTCTGCGGGGACTGTCTCCCACTAAAAGTACCTCGTGAGTTCTGGCTTTCATCATGTCAAGTGCAACAAGGAAAGGATCAGGCGCGGGTTTCTTTACACCAACCATATCATAGGTTACCATCCCGCAAAAAAACGGGAGAAGTCCTGCTTTTTCCAGACGAAGTGTGGCATCTTTTGCGCATGCATCAGTCACAATCCCCATAGGATAGCCGAGTTCCTTGAGAATTTCAAGAGTTTCCATTACACCGGAATAGGGTGTAATGTGATGGAGTTTTTCAGTTTCGTATATCCGGCATACATCCTTGAAAATTCCATCCGGAGAGAGTGAGCGATCACTCATATAATCAAGAATGTTTTCATGGGATTCGAATCCCCGGACCGGGCGCAGGAAATACTCAAAGAGTTCATCACCATCATCAGTTCCAAGAAATCTTGTGACAGCGTGGCAGGACGTGATCTGTGCTCCGACAAGATCAAAAAGGGTATTATCCATGTCGAAAAGAAGAGTGGTAATTCCATTGTTTTTCCCGGTCTTGGGGTTTATCATCATCTCAATAGTTTGGTTGCTCAATGCATAGGATTTTTGATCCGGGCAAATTCCGGGTCAAAGATTTAACCCCAAAGACGGCAAATAGAAAATATTGCTTTGTAGAAATCATTGAGAAAACTCTGACGTTCATGGGGGCTTTGCCCCCGCCACGGGGGCACCCCCCATTGCGATGACAACGTATTACCGGTAACCTTACCCGGGCTATCGCACTGCGCCCGCCCCCCAACAGGGGACTGGTGGCGCAAGAAGGGGGCAATATATTACGTGAAAAAAAAGGTTTTCTACAGAGCAGAAATTATCTACCGGGATGCACTACATGGCCGAAATATTTCTCATTGAGATCCGTCTGGGGACGACAAAATGGCGGGTTAGAGAGACCATATATGCCATTGCCAAAAAGTTCCGGCTCGAAAAATTTGTGGAGAGAAATCCTCATATCACCCTGTATGGACCCCTGAACCTTAATGAAGGCATCAGCTCGCAGCAACTCCTTGACGCTATCGGACAGGTTGCATCCCGGTATGATCCAGTTCCTTTCATGATAGACGGATGGGAAAAACGTGAAGGTATGCATGGAAGTGTGATCGCTTTTTCGGTCCGATCTTCAGAAGCACTAAAAAATCTCACTGCCGCAATTGCTGATGCACTCATGCCGATAACCTTCAGCTATAATGTCTGGGATGCATATCGCGACAGGAAATGGTTTCACGTGACCATTGCCAACCGGCTCGATCCCCGGAAAGCAGAAGATTATTTTTCAGCTATTACAAAATCCGATGATACGCTGCCCCATATTGACCGGACGCAACCGGGATTATTCACCGGGCTTCTCAAATGGCTGAAAAAAACAGCCGGATTAAAATCCCGGCTGATCATCTGGCCGGTAACGCTGAATGAAACCGGGCTCAGAATTACCGTAATGCAGGGTGAAAAGATTCTTGCAGAATATGATCTTCTTGAAAAATGCTGGATTGCTGATGGAAATCGCCATACCTCCCAATCATGGCAGAACACCCTGTCACAATACCGTAAAAAAACAGGATTTGAACTGACAACCAGAAAACCCGATCAGGGAGGAGAGGTATTTCTCATCTCGGATTTACATCTCGGTCATGCCAATATCATCAGGTACTGTTCGCGCCCCTTCCTTTTTTCCGATGTGGCCGAGATGGATCGTGTTCTCATTGACAACTGGAACTACGTAATCCTACCCGAAAGCAGGGTTTATTATCTGGGTGATTTCCGCTACGGTAAACATGCACGTAGCATCAATGATTACCGGAAAAAACTGACCGGGAACATAACATTTATCAAAGGCAATCACGATGATGTTGAACTCGGAGCAGTCCCGTCATCAACACTGGATTACAAAGGGTTAACATTCCTTCTGGTGCATAATCCTGCCGATGCCCCTCAGGATTTTAAAGGATGGGTTATCCACGGCCATCACCATAACAACAATCTCCATCATTATCCTTTCATCAATAGGGAAAAACGACGGATAAATGTCAGTGCGGAAGTAATCGGTTATGTACCAGTGGGATTGGACGAGATCTGCTCACTCATACAATCCCGCCAGTCCGGCGGAAATACCGCCCCTGTTCTCCTCAGAAATCACTCCATAGATTGAAATCCCCTGTACTGGCGCAGGAAACCGCTCTGTCATAATCTATTTACGAACCGGAAATATAGTCCCACTGTAATGGTGAAATGATAATGCTGTTTGAACGGATTGTGTCGGAAGGAATTTCTCATATTTCATATCTCATCGGTTCGGGAGGACAGGCCGCAGTGATTGACCCGCGCCGGGATTGTGAGATATATCTCGATATAGCGCGGAGAAATGATCTGGTTGTCACCCATATTTTTGAAACGCACCGGAATGAGGATTACGTAACAGGATCGAAAGAACTTGCCTCCCGCTGCGGTGCAGCGATATACCATGGTAGAGCGATGGCTTTTTCTTATGGTATACCGGTCCGGCAAGGAGATACCTTTACATTTGGCTCTCTTGAACTTACCATTCTTGAAACCCCGGGACATACTGAAGAAAGTATTTCTCTGGTCCTTAGGGATAAGGAGGTTTCAACACAACCATACATGGTTTTCTGTGGGGATACCCTGTTCTCCGGTGATATTGCCCGAACAGATTTCTACGGAAAGGATCGTAACGCGGAGATGGCAGCCAGAATCTATCAGAACATCACTACACAAATCCTGCCATTGGGCGATGGCGTGATCATCTGTCCTGCGCATGGGGCGGGCTCGATCTGTGGAGGAGAGATAGCGGATCACCCTTTCACCACCATAGGATATGAAAAGAAAACCAACAAATGGCTTCAAGTTGATAAGGATGCTTTTGTATCTGCAAGGATCCAGGAATCTCCCTATGTCCCTCCTTATTTCAGGAAAATGGAACACTATAACAAAGAAGGTGCACCGCTCCTGCACAGGACTCCGGATCTCAAGCCCCTTTCAATCAGTGAAGTTAATGTGCTCAGGACATCCGGATGCCAGATTCTCGATATCCGTTCACCCACCAGTTTTGGTGCAGGACATATTCCGGGAAGTATCTCAATCTGGCGCGAGGGGCTCCCTGCGTTCATGGGCTGGATACTCAATTACGAGCTGCCGATCGTCATTGTAGATGATTTTAATCTCTCTCTTGATACCGTGCAGTGTCATTTCATCCGGCTTGGTTACGACAATGTTGCAGGATACGTTAAGGGAGGATTTCCCCAGTGGACAAAAGCCGCGCAGGATTTCACGACCCTTCCTACCTGTTCCGTGCAGCAGCTCAAAGAACGCCTGGAAACCGAATCACCGTATATCCTTGATGTGCGCGATATTAAAAACTGGAATTTACTGGGACATATTCAGGATGCACATCACCGGTATGTCGGGGAACTTACTGATCATCTGGATGAGATCCCGAAAAAAGAACCTCTCGTGATCTGTTGTGATGCCGGGTACAAGGGAAGCCTTGCAGCGAGCATACTTGCCCTGCACAACTACACGAAGATGACCAATGTGCTCGGAGGTATGACGGCATGGATACGGGCGGGTTATAGTATTGAGAAATAATTAAAAGATCTTTTATTATTCCTGCCAGAATTAACAAGATTTATCTTCTTTGTATGGGAATGCAGATTGTTGTGAATGTATGGATATAATTAAGATCCCGAGGATGGAAAAACAGGAATATGACCGTCTGATTGAGAAGGGGTACATCTGTCGTATTGCATTTCAGGGGGAGAAATATCCCTATATTGCACCATTCCTGTATGTTTTTGACGGTTCATTTTTGTATTTTCTCTCGACAAAATACGGGAAAAAGATCGAATATTTCCGTAAAAGCCCGTATGCCTCGGTTGAAATCGAAAAATACACAAAAGATCTCTCATCCTACACATTTGTAACACTCCAGGGATACATGGAAGAAGTGCACGACTCCATTGAGAAGAAGATCATTAGGGAAAAGTTCGTGGATCTTATTGTTGAACGCAACCTTTCATGCAATATTCTTGCTGCACTGGGTCATTCACCATTGGACCCCCCTGCTGCAATTGGCGAAGAAGAGCGATCGCTTGTCTGGAAACTGGTAGGCGTCAAGGATCTTGTTGCATTAAAAAATCTTTGATGGTTACGTATCCTTTTCAGATTTCAAGAAATTCAAGGAAAACTTTTGGATACATGAAGGATTGCAAAAAGGCATTTCCGGAACAGGCATAAGTAATTGCTACGCAATTCATTGATTTAAAAAAAGTCGTCTCTCCCGTATCTGCGGTGCTTGCTTTTCCAGCGCAGATACCTGCGGGAAGGGTGCACACAGCATGATGGAGGACTGATACGATACCGCAACCGCAGCCCATTATCAACGCCAGCACGTATCTTCTTTCAGATAATCAAGGACTCTTCCGATCCTTTGAAAAACCTTTTTTCTTGTATCCCGGACCTGCGTTCACATTTCCAAACACATTTTATGCACAACAACGGAGATCAGATACACAGATGACCCAATTGACTGTTGACATTGGAGGAAGCCCGGGCATTAACTGCCGCGGTTTCTGCGAATATTGCTACTTCAAACATGTCAAGGGTGTCCAGCCACTGGGGTGCCGGTACTGCCTCCCATTTAAAAAAGGATGCGATTACTGCACTCGCGGTGTTAAAGAAGAGTACAGCGGATTTAAGGATCTCAAAACTATTGCTGAAGAAACTCTTGCGAATCTCCAGACAAAAAGGGGAGATATCGACCGGATTACTATCAGCGGGGGTGGGGATCCGAGCTGCTATCCCCGGTTCACCGAACTTATTGAACTGCTTGGCAGTATGGAAGCACCGCTTCACATAGGTTATACCAGTGGTAAAGGCTGGGATGATCCTGCGATTGCCGATCTCCTGATAAACAATGGTCTTTCAGAAATATCTTTTACGATCTTTGCATCGGATCCTGCTCTTCGCAAACGTTACATGCATGATCGAACTCCTGAAGTATCATTAAAGATTGTGGAACGATTGTGTGAGAAAGCTGATGTATATGCTGCTGCTGTGATACTGCCCGGGATCAATGATGGAGAGGTTCTCGAGCACACCTGCGAATGGCTGGATGCCTGTGGAGCAAAAGGATTAATCCTGATGCGGTTTGCAAACTCAACGGATCAGGGTTTGATCCTGGGAAATGGTCCGATCATCAAAAACCAGAGGGTGCAGACGGTGGAATCTTTCCGTGATCTTGTTGCTGATTTGAGCGTCAAATTCGACATGAAGATATCCGGAACCCCCCTGTGGGATCCTGATATTGGTTCTCCCTTTGCAATTATCAGTGAACCTGATCTGATACAGAAACTACCCCGGGTAAACCGGAGGGCATCTGTTATCAGTGGGAGCGTGGCAGCTCCCTATATCGAGAAAATCCTGTCTGCCTGTGGTGCAGAAGTTCCGGTAATACCGGTTAGCAAGGAGATCGCGTGTCTCATCACAGCAGACGATCTTCAGAAAGTCGATATATCTGCGCTTGAACGTGCGGTCATCATTCCGGGACGGGCATTTGTGTTTGACCCTGAGGCACAGGAAATACTGGCACGAGATGGTGTGGATCGTGAAGTGATCCGTGGGCCGGATATGCTTACTGCTGATGCTGAAACCAGTATGGGCATGACCCGCGATCAAGTGCTCGCTCTTGAGATGGAAGGCTTTGCCGAGCTTATCCAGACAATAAACCGGTACGGAAGTAATAAAAAACCAAGCTGAATTAAACGGACCGGCTAAAGACGAGACAACAAAACGTCGCCGCGATTCCATCAAAAGTTGGAAATCTCAAAAGTATAATGTTTTACGGCTCTGTTGAAATCCTCTTTTCTGTTGCTTGTCTGTCCTCGACTAAAGACAGGAGGGTGACCACCTCTCTCCCCCAAAGGGGGAGGCAGCCCAAGGGGAGTATCCCCTTGACCCCCTCAAGTTTTCTCATCAACCTTCTGACGGCTATCGCAACATTGGGGGATGCCCGAGCGGCGGGGTGGAAGCACGATGTGCTGTAACCCCCAAGAGCGATTCTTTGGTGCCCCACAAGGATTTCAATAGAGCCTGTTTTACTAATAATCCATTTACTTCCATTAATGCAGATGTCCTTTTCTCGCGATTGAAAACGTAAGATCAGAGGTTTGGTTTATTCTGGAAATTATAACAAAGAAAAAAATCCGATGATTGGACAATGATATAAAAAAAAGGTGATTCATCATTTGGTGCCACCAACCTTTAATGTCAGATATCAAATCAACAAATAGTTAACATTTTATTGTCTGTAGTAAGCCTATTTTGATAATACCATACCCCCCTCTTGCGCCACCAGTCCCCCAAGGGGGACGGGGCGCATGGTGATTGGACAAGGCGGGTTACAGGTAATACGTCGTTATCGCAATCCGGGGGATGCCACAGTGGCGGGGGCGGAGGTGGAACCAAAGCCACGAAGAACGTCTGATAAGTTTTCTCATGGAGATGGCTTCTTAAAAAAACCGAAACAAAATCTTAATTGGTGGCTCTAATTAACGAATCACAAAAAAGAAAATTATATGATTGCTGCTGTGATGCCAATAACACCGGACTGGATAATAACAGCAACAGCGATAATAACGCCAGCCATCTCGAGTGCTACTGCGACATTACCTTTCTTGAGTTCCTCAAATTCCTCAACGCCTTTTGTCAGTTTGTCAAGGATATTGAGCGCAAGGTAGATCGCACCAACAGCAAGCACAATACCCAGAATAAGCTGGATGAATGCAACACCAACGGAGAGCAGGCCATCAACGGACAGGATGCCTACACTCAGTGCCTTGTTGATTCCTACGGACAAGCCGGATACACCGGACTGGACAACGAGCGCAATTGCAACAAAGACGGAGGCAACAAGGATACCGACTGCCACATTTCCCTTTGCGAGTTCCTTTTCCTCATCAATGCCCTTGGTGATCTTCCCGAGCACCGCAAAGCCGACATACAATGCCACCACGGCAAAGATGATGGCAATAACTAACTGGATTAATCCTACTGCTACATTTGCTAAAAGCATCATTTCACTCCTAATTACCGTATGGTGTTTGATCAAACGGTAAATAAATATATCGTCAAATCAGGCAAAAAAGAATGATATTCACCGCATATTTGACAATCAGAAAGAAAAATGAGCGTATAATTATCAGGGATCTAATAAAAACAATCTGATAAAACGGAATGCTGCGGGAGGGTTACGATCCCCCGATCTCCAGATATCTCAAGCCTGAACGCGTAAAAACGTTCAATAAACCCTATGAGTCTGGCGCCCTAACCAGCTAGGCCACCGCAGCACGAAAGTGCATAATAAAAACGCAGTAAAAACTATTAAAGGTTCTGATAGGCATTTTAAATCGTCCATCAATCCTTTTTTTGCTGCAGGTACTGGTTGACAGCAGCAGAAATTGCAGCGACTTTTTTCTCCTGTTCAAAAGATCCCGCGAGGGTCTGCATCCGGGTCTCCTCATCACGCGTGTACCGTTCGAGAGTGTTGAAGATATGTTCTTCCTGAAGGAAATGGGTGTGGGTATTACCTTCGATAAACTGTTGGTTGTTCATGATCGCATAGTGAAGGGGCAGGGTGGTCTTTACGCCAAGAATAATGTACTCCGAGATTGCCCGGCGCATGCGCTTGATCGTGTCAGCCCGGGTACGGTCCCAGGCACACAGTTTCGAGATCATGGAGTCATAGATGGGGGAGATGGTATAGCCCATGTGGATGCCGCTGTCGATCCTGATCCCCGGTCCACCGGGGGAACGGTACCGTACGATCTTTCCGGGATCGGCTGCAAAATTGTTAAGGGGGTCTTCGGCATTAATCCGGCACTCTATCGCATGCCCCCTGATGGAGAGGTCTTTCTGTTCGAAAGGGAGGGTTTCACCGGCCGCAATCGCCAGCTGCAGCTTGACAATATCTACACCGGTGATGAACTCCGTTATGGTGTGTTCGACCTGAAGGCGGGTGTTCATCTCCATAAAATAATAATTGCCATTACTGTAGAGGAACTCGACGGTTCCAGCATTCGAATAATCCGAAGCCTTTGCAACTTTGAGGGCTGACTCGGCCATACGTTCACGTAGTTCCGGAGTCATGATCGGGCAGGGCGCCTCTTCCACAAGTTTCTGGTGCCGGCGCTGGATCGAGCATTCGCGCTCATAGAGATGGACTGCATTGCCATGCTCATCAGCAAAAACCTGGAACTCAATATGCCGGGGTTTGACAAGATATTTCTCAATAAAGACCGTGGCATCTCCGAATGCAGATTGGGCTATGCGCATACTTGCCGAGATCGCTTCTTCCAAATCTTTCTCATTGTTTACGATCTGCATCCCAATACCGCCACCGCCGGCACTGGCCTTGACGATAACCGGGTACCCGATCTCAAATGCGATCTTCTTTGCATCTTCAATATTGTTGATGCCACCATCAGTACCGGGAACAACCGGTACGCCACTCTCCCTCATCATCTTCTTGCTGCCGATCTTCGACCCCATCGCCTTGATGGTCTTCCAGCGGGGTCCGACAAAAGTTACGTTCTCGTCAAGGCAAAGTTTTGCGAATTTATAGTTCTCGGCAAGAAACCCATATCCCGGGTGCACGGCTTCAGCCCCGCTTTTCTTGGCGATATCGATGATCCGCTCCATGTTAAGGTAGCTTTTTGAGGGATGGGCTTCCCCAACATTGAATGCCTCATCTGCATATTTCACATGGAGCGCATTCTTGTCAGCAGCAGAATAGATCGCTACTGTCTCAATATCGAGCTCCCGGCATGCCCGCATAATGCGGATGGCAATTTCACCCCGGTTTGCTATCAGGAGTTTTTCAAAAAATTTCATTGCACCACCAGCAGAACATCGCCATTCTGGACGACATCTCCGGTATCGACAAAGATTTCTGTAACCTTCCCATCAGCAGGACTGTGGATAGGGTTCTCCATCTTCATCGCTTCGAGTACAATGAGCGTGTCACCTTTCTTGACAATAGATCCCCTGTTGACATTGACTTTGAGAACCATGCCCTGCATGTTGCTCTTGATTCCCCCCTCAAACTCTCCCCGGGGGATCTTCTGCGGGGCGATACTTGTCACATCGACCTTGTTGCCTCCAACCGATACGATGCGGACATTGAATACTTCTCCGTCAACCTCGACTTCCATCTCGTTCGGGACTTCGGTTTTAGGTTGCATAACGGTCTGCTTCTTGGGAAGCGGCTCCTGCTGCCGGTCCCCTTTCAGAAATGCCGGGGCTATTGCCGGGTAAAGAATATAGGTAAGGACATCTTCTTCCTTTTTTATGAGACCTGCTGCGGTGGCTTCAGCTTTCATCTTTTCATAGGAGGGTTCCAGTAAGTCGGCTGGCCTTACGGTGATGACGGGATCATTGCCTATAATCTGGCGGCGAATCGTCTCATTGACCGGTGCGGGGGATTTTCCGTAGAGCCCGTGAATGTAGTCTTTGACTTCCTTGGTAACGTTCCGGTAGCGTTCCCCATTGACAAGGACATTTAAGACCGCCTGTGTCCCGACAATCTGACTGGTGGGCGTGACCAGCGGAGGGTAGCCAAGGTCTTCCCGGACGCGGGGGATCTCGGCAAGCACTTCTTCCATCCGGTTGAGGGCATCCTGTTCCTGTAATTGAGAGACGAGGTTGGAGATCATCCCTCCGGGAAGCTGGTAGATGAGGACGTCGGAATCTACCCTTTCTGAAATGGGATTGAGCAGCCCGCCGTATTTTTCCCGAACCCGTAAACAGGCATTTCTCACATTCCGCAGCCGCAATAAATCAATACCGGTATCATAGGGGGTTCCTTTCAGCGCGGCAACGATACTTTCTGTCGGGGGCTGTGAAGTTCCCATCGAGAACGGGGACATTGCCGTATCGAGAATGTCCACCCCGGCTTCAATTGCGGTCTGGTAACTCATCGGTGCAATCCCGCTGGTTGAGTGGCTGTGCAGGCAGACCTTGATATCCACGGCTTTTTTAATCCCCGTTATGAGTTCCCGGGCCGCTTCGGGCATGATAAGCCCTGCCATATCCTTGATACAGACAGAATCACAATCCAGTGCAGCGAGTTCCTTTGCCATCTCGATGAAGGTGCCGGTGTTATGGACCGGGCTCGTCGTATAGCAGATCGTACCCTGGAGGTGGGCACCGGATTTCTTAACCTGGTCCATTGACCGTTTCATATTTCGGATATCGTTTAATGCATCAAAGACACGGAAGACATCCACACCGTTTTTATGCGCCGCAGCCACGAATTTGTCGACAACATCATCAGAATAATGACGGTACCCGACAAGGTTCTGGCCACGGAGAAGCATCTGAATGGGTGTGCGTTTCAATTCATCTTTGAGAAGTGAAAGACGGTCCCAGGGATCATCGTTGAGGAACCTGATGCATGTATCGAATGTTGCCCCACCCCAAGCCTCAACGGAAAAAAAGCCGCATTTGTCAAGCCCTTCTGCGAGAGGAATCATATCCTCGGTCCGGAGTCTCGTGGCTATGAGTGACTGGTGCGCATCACGGAGCGTGGTATCCGTGATTTTGACTTTATGAGGAACTGATGAGTACAAAGGATAGCCTCTTTAGGACAATTCGATCAGATTTAGCCTCTCAAAAATTCATCAGGAAAGTATAAAAAATGCACTAACAATGCACTAACAAAAAAGGACCGCAATGACTGCTGCGCATATGGCAAAAAACACAGCTACGAGATCTCCTTTTTTCCGGGCAAAGACCGGGATGCAGGTCCCGCCATGGACATAACCCCTTATTGCCAATAGTTCTGCAGTATCCTCTGCCCGCATGAGAGTCCCGTGGACAAGGACCCGCCCGACCGGAATGATACTCCGAACTCCAGACCGCACTCCTTTCATTCGTTCCGCAGCGCGAATCCGGTCAAAGTCAGTGGTGAGGGTGTTTAAGTTCTGCAAAGCCATTTCAGCAAGCATGCCCAGTTCAAAACCGGTCCGGTTTCCAAAGAGCCAGCAGCCGAGATTCAGGAATTCCCCCCTTTTCTGACCAGCAAGTAACCAGACCCCGATAAGGATGACAACCATCATCCGGAAGAAATACGAGATACCTCCACCACCGGTAATTTCGAGTATTACACTGAAAAAACCAATAAGTATCACGGAAGGGAGAACCAGCCGGTTTTTCCGGATGAGATGAAGATTGGGCGTAAACAGCAGCCACCAGATGAATGCTGCAATGGCTCCGGGAATACTGAGAAATGCTACGAGAGACAGAAGGGTTGCTGCGCCAGTCCGCAGCCTTATGTCATGCATGCTGCCTCCATGAGATCTTCCGGAGAGATGTTCTTCGGTGTTTTTCCCGCAGCTATCAATGTCCGGATGAGGGGGGGTGCATAGTGCCAGTTCCAAAGACCATCCGGGGGCGAACCGCAGTACCAGAGCCTGCCCTCACGGATCTCCCAGATATGCGCGACCCGGGGAAATATTGCCTGCTCGTGAGTGAACAGCACAGTAATTCCTTTTGAACGGCTGGAAAGGGTGTTGCAGATCCGTTGTTTCTCATTCACATCGAGTGAACTAAAGGGTTCATCGAGAATGAGGAGATCATAGGGGTTTGCAAGAACACAGGCCAGGTGAAGCCGCTTGAGTTCCCCCCGACTCAATCGCAATGGATCACGGTCTCTTTTCTCTCCAAGGCTGATTGAGGAAAGGATGGTTTCCGGGTCCAGACCCCATGATTTACATTCATCATGAACGGTTGTGCCGGTGATATGATATTCGGGAAACTGGAAAGAGACCATCAGTGACGATACCTGCTCCCGGGTAACGGAACCTGATGCTGCCGGTAAAAGGCCTGCCATCATCAGGGCAAGCGTAGACTTTCCGCTCCCCACATCTCCGCAAACGAGATGCAGTCCCTCATCAAAAGTGCCCTGTGCTGAAAAGCTCCATGTTCCCAGAGTTGCCTTCACATCATCCAGTACGAGTTTCATGCCCTGCACTTCCATGACAGTGGATAAAACGCGGTATCTGCAAGTTTGGCAAAGACCGATTCCGGAGTTCCCGAAAAAAGGATCCGGCCTTTTTCGAGAAAGACAAGGTGATCACTCAAAGATGCAAGCTCCATATCCTGCGTGCTGCGGAGTACAAATGGTATGCCTGACTGGTGAATAATCCGGTCAATTGCCTGAATGCTGCAGGCATCCAGGTGTGAGTCGCATTCATCAAGGACGAGGACCCGGGGATCCTGGATCATCGCGGCAGCAAGGGCAACAAGGACCTTCTCACCCCCGGACAGTTCCCGCACCATCCGGGCAGACAAGCGGGCAAGCCCGAACCGGTTTTGGATCTCTTCCATGCGCTGGCAAATATCGCCGGGGGAGATATGCTGAAAGCGAAGCGTGGATGCTATCTCATCAGATACCGTATCGAAAAGAAAATTCCGATCCGGAAATTCATTGACCCAGCCGATATCTGACTTGCGTGGTTCTCTGTTATCTATCAGGACAGAGCCGGTATCGGGCACGGTAATTCCCGCACAGAGCTTGAGGAGAGTGGTCTTCCCGCTGCCATTCGCACCGATAACCGAAGTAACTCCCGTTCCTATTGACAGGGTATCAATCGCCAGTGAACGGTAGCTAAGGTTCTCGATACGGATCATGCAATTCGTTGCCCTATCAGATATGCAGCAGCGGCCTTGATTGCATCACCGGCAATAAAAGGGAGTACACCGGTAGTGATCGCGGGCAGGAACCCAAGTTTTAAGGAATACATCAGCCATGCGACACCAAACAGGTAGATCACACCAGTTGCTACAACGATCCCGCCAATCCGGATAAGCTTTGAATTCTGTTCATAGGCAAGACCCGTGATAAGTGCTGCAAAAATGAAACCGATGAGATAACCCCCGCTTGGCCCAAGGAGCACGCCTAAACCCGCCATGCCATTATGGAACAAGGGCAGGCCAAGCACACCGAGAATAATATAGAGCAGCACCGGAATCGCACCATAGCGATGCATGATTATACCAGCCATGATAACGAAAAGAGTCTGGAGGGTAAAGGGGATGTACCCGATCGGAACGGAGATCCAGCTGCCCAGCGCTATGAGTCCGATAAATGCTGCAGAATATGCAATAACCCGGGATCTCTGTAAATCACCAAACATCGTCAACCATAAAAAAAATGATGGTTGACGATAAAAAATATCCGCTTACTGCTGATAACAATCGCCAGCTATGACCCGCTCCAGCTTCCCGTTATCTTTTCGGACAATAAGAGCGCCGTATTCATCGATATCAATCGCTTCGCCTTCAAAACTGTTTTTGAGAGTACGAATCTGGACGCGGCTCTCGAGTGTGGCAGAGAGGCTCTTCCATTCCTGCGTGATAGATTCATACTCCCCGCTTTCTACCAACTGATACCGGTTCTCGAACTCCCGTAAGATACGGGCAAGGAATGAGGCACGGTCGATCTCATGTCCGAGTTCAGCGCTGATGGATGTGATATCCCTCTGAAGGTCCAAGGTGAAATCCTTGACCGGGTTGTTGACATCGATCCCAATACCGACAAGGCAGTAATGAAGGGTGTCTGATTCTGCCGACATCTCAAGGAGCAACCCCCCGACCTTCTTTTTCCCGATAAATATGTCATTGGGCCATTTGATCAGCGCCCCGAGATCGAACTCCTTCCTTATTGCCCGTGCCACGGCAATGGAACCTGCCATCGTGATCATAAAGATGTGGTCGATAGGAACCTGTGGTTTTAAAACAATCGTGATCCAGATTCCCCCAGCGGGGGAGATCCATGCCCGCCCCATTCGGCCGACACCGCCGGTCTGCTCTTCTGCAATGATAACTGTGCCATGGAGCTTTTTCGGATCGCCCTCGGAACAGATCTGTTTTCCCACACTGTTCGTGGAAGGTGTATGCTGGAAATAACGGATGTTTTTACCAATGATCTGGGTATGGAGTTTCTTATGAATTTCATAGGGAAGGAGCTTGCTGCTGGAATGCATGAGCTTGTAGCCTTCCTTCTGGGATGACTGGATGTCGTATCCCATCTGGCGTAGTTCTTTTATGTGCTTCCAGACCGCTGAACGGGTGACTCCCAGTTCATTGCTGATCATTTCTCCGGATATCGGTGCAATAGTTCGTTCAAGAATCTCAAGCACTTTAAAGGCGGAATCAGACATAGAACTCACCGTTTGGAATCAATTTGTTCTGAAGGAAGCGGACACGGATCTTTGCCACACACCTGTTTTATTATCGCAGACTGGTTTTCCATAAGCGTTGCAAGATCAAAAATTCCGGTCATATCGACAACACCTATTGCACCGATTGCCTTTCCATCCCGGTCTCTGAAAGGAGTAACTGTTACGGGAACACCCTTGTACGCTCCACTTGAAGGAATTATTTTTATCATGTGGTTGGTCCTGATTGCCTCTATAAGGATCGGGCCATTGTAGTGGCGATCGATAACCTTTCCATCTTCAACCCGTATACCGTCCTTCTCGAGTGATTTTGCCGTAACAGGAAGGTGGTGGATCAGTTCGTGAACTGCAAGGACAACAGGTTCGAGATCGCCGGCATCTGCATTGCAGGATAAGGTATAACGGTGCATGGAACTTGCCTCATATGTCTGGTCATTCTCTATCTAGATGAATATTGCGTATACCGTTTGTGTAACCATATCAGGAGATTTCAATTACAGGAAATTGTTCCCCATCCTACAGGCATGTCTGTATCCCTTCGCAACAGAATTTTTTTAAGAAATTGCGCGAAGGATATTCATGAATACTTGTGATGACAATGGCCCCCTTTCCCAGCTGCTTTTCAACAATAACATCCACGGAATCCGCTTTGCCAACAGATAAACCGTCATGATGAGCAAATGAGCCATCGCATTCGATACATGCAGGATCGTAATCATCAATCAGGGTACTGGCAGCAGATGATGGGATACACACAATCTGCCGGGGATGACAGTCATGCTCATAGGTTACTGCGAATGGAAGCCAGTCATACACATACGGCTTTTCGGTTGCTGCACCAAAGACCAACAGGTGCCCCCCATTCTCAACAAATTTTTTTATCCGCGGAGAAGAGGCACGGAGTGCCGGTAGCAGATTCGTATAGAGGTGATTTCCAAAACCGGTGGGAATGATCAGGCAGTTGAATGCTCCCCGGTAGAATGGTGCTGCCAGCATGTGAGGGGTGACTAATTCACAGGTAATACCGCAGTCCTCAATATACCGGTTAAAATGCTGGGAAGTTTCCCACACGAACCCGGCTCGACAATTCATCCCTTGATCACACCCAGGGGGGTGAGACGGGCGACAAGCCGGGAAATTCCCACATCATGCACAACACCCACGACTTCATCGCTGGATTTATAGACTTCCGGCGCTTCATCGGCGATTGCGTTTTCACTATGCGCCCGTACGATTATCCCTGCTTTCAGGAGATTTGCCGTAACCTCTTTTCCACTCAATTGCTTTTTTGCCTGGTTGCGGCTCATGAGACGCCCGGCCCCATGACAGGTACTGCCAAAAGTCTTTTCCATTGCGATCTTTGTTCCGCGCAGCACAAAGGAAGATGTACCCATGCTGCCGGGAATGATTACCGGCTGCCCGATTTTCAGCAGATCCGCAGGAAGGTCATCGGAATCAGGGCCGAATGCACGAGTGGCACCTTTGCGGTGAACGCAGACGTTCATGCGTTTGCCATCAACTCCATGCTCTTCGAACTTTGCAACATTATGTGCCACATCGTAGACCAGGGGCATATCTTCATAATTGATCCGGAACATCTTTGAAAGAACTTGTCGCACCGTATGCGTAATGAGCTGCCGGTTTGCCCATGCATAATTTGCCGAAGCTGCCATTGCACCAAAATATTCCTTTCCTTCTGGGGACTGGATGGGTGCACAGGCAAGTTGCCGATCCGGAAGGGTGATATGATATTTTTTTGTCGCAGTTTCAAGGAGTTTTAAATGATCGGTGCAGACCTGGTGCCCAAGTCCGCGTGATCCGCAGTGGATCATACAACAGATCTGGCCCAGCCGGATCCCGAATGCCCGGGCAGCATCCGTATCGAAGATCTCGCTCACAACCTGCATTTCGAGAAAATGGTTGCCGGATCCCAGTGTCCCTCCCTGAGGGACACCCCGCTGTTTTGCTTTTGCCGATACTGCACGGCTGTCAGCCTGCTTCATGTACCCACCCTCTTCGCAGCGGACAAGATCGCGTTTGGTACCGAAACCTGCATCGACAGCCCAGCTTGCCCCTTTTATCATCATACCATCGAGATTCTTGGGAGATATCCTGAGCGAACTCTTGCCGCCAACACCGGTTGGAACTGCCTTAAAGAGTTCTTCGATCAGGTCGCGGCGCCCGGAAATATCTTTCTGTGCAAGCGGTGTGGTGAGTAACCGGACCCCGCAGTTGATATCAAATCCTACACCCCCCGGCGAGATTACCCCTTCATCGAGACTGAATGCTGCAACGCCCCCAATCGGAAATCCATAACCCCAGTGGATATCCGGCATCGCAAGCGAATGGCCGATAATACCGGGCATGGTTGCAACATTTGCAACCTGCTGAAGCGCACCGGGTTCCAGGCTTTTTCCTAATAACTCCGACAGGAAAATTTTTCCCGCAACCCTCATACCCGGGACATACCCTATCGGTATTTCCCATTCATTTACTCCTGTTTGTCGCACACCGTCAAGCATCAGTTTTCACCCCCGTTATCTGAATTATTGTCGAATTATTGTAAAGACCTTGTTCCTTGAGATCTTTTCCCATTATTTCACCCGCGCCTATACATCAAATAAGATATCCAGCATATATCCGTTCGTATCCTTCCTGATAACAAGTCCCGAATAGGAGATCCCTTTTACTTCTGTTCCCGATGAATGTCGTAAAGGATCAAAAGATTCCCCATAGAGAACCGCAGCCAGATGCAGGTGATCGATAATGATCTCTGCTCGTGAAAAGACCAGTCCTTCAACTTCAGCGATAAAGAGTACTTCTGAGAGAAAATCGCATAAGAGTGATTCAATATTGTCAGATTCGATCCGGATCTCTTTAATTATTCCATCATTACGGTCTGTTCCATATACAACCTGCATAAGGGCAAGGAAAGCATCGGTAAAAAGGGCATCGAGCGTTGAAGCCTGAGCACGGATTTTTACATCCGCCGTATGAGATATCTCTTCAAAACTCATCCGCGTTCGTGCCTGATCAGATCATTGTCATCAAAGAAAGGAATCATTTCCATATGGATACTGTGCAGGAACCGCGCCTGGTGAATCGAAACATATATTGTATGGTTCCCGGCTTTTAAGAGAAGGTCTGTTTTTTTCGGGGGTTTTACCTGGACGGGTAAAAGAATGGGCCCTCCGCAGGATGTACTGATACGAAAATCACACTTCCGCTTATTGATAAAATCGATAACATCAGGAACAATGGTGACCTCGCTCAAACCTGAGCGGTCATGGGAATCTGTATGCATGATGCTTTAATTATTAGAAGGCCCGGCTAAAAAACGATATGGATCAGGAACGCATCAGCAGACGCCGACAATCCTGACAACAACATCAAAGTATTTGTCCTTGAGTTCATAGCGGTTCACTCCATCCTCATTTCGCGTTGCATGGAGGATACCGATCCGGGAAGCAATGATGCCGACCATGGATGCAATTGCATGAAATGTTACCACAAACTGCTTTTGCAATTCTGCAACAATTTCTGCAATGGTGATGGATTTGATCTTTACAAAGAGCCGGAGTACTTCACGCCGGATCCCAGTCCTGTCCCGGGAAAGGTAGGATTGCAGGCGCCCTTCAATGACTCTTCTGATCTCAGTTGGAGATCTCATACTTTTAGTGTCAAAGGTCAAGGTATATATATTTATTGATTTTATGCGTTTTAAAATCCCAGAACGGAAATCCAGCCATTTTTAAAAGGAACAATTTTTTTCTGCGAAATTTTTTTTTAGAGGGGGAATGTTTCCCATCCCGGGTTTTATTTCCCTTTGTATTACTGCCGTACCTGACTATGGTCCATGCCAGACTCTGGTAACTATTTAATCGTTGATTGACAGATGAATATGACATGGGATTGTTCAAATATAACATCGAAAAATATTCACCAAAACAACTGGTGATAATCCCGCTGGTTCTTCTTGTCATTTCGATCGTACTGCTTGCGCTCAATATGGCAACTACGGGTATGCCAGTAACACCGGGAATTGATTTTTCCGGGGGCACGGCAGTCACCCTTGACACTTCTGATACACGGGATCAGATCCAGGCAACCTTTGCCGGGTACCCGCTTACTGATATCAGTGAAGGCGTGAACAACGGGAAATTTTTAAAATTCAGCACAATGGATGACGCAAAATTCCAGTCGCTGACGGCCCTGATAACCCAGAAATATCCGGATGCAAAGATCGACCAGATCGGGGAATCTTTTGGAAAAACCCTGCAATACCAGGCTGTAATTGCGCTGATCTTTTCTTTTATCGGCATGGCAATCGTGATCTTCTTAGCATTCCGGACATTTGTCCCGGCAGCCGCTGTTGTTCTTTCGGCATTTGCTGACATGGTAATGACTGCAGCAGCGATGAACATTATCGGAATCCCCCTGACGCTGGGGACTGTTGCTGCACTGCTCATGCTTATCGGGTACTCCGTTGACAGTGATATCCTTCTCACCAACCGTGTTCTGAAGCGGCAGGGAAAGCTCAACGAAAAACTGACCGGAGCATTCCAGACCGGCATCATCATGACCTCGACTACTCTTGCGGCAACAGCGGCACTGTTTCTCGTTTCATGGTTTGGCTCGGTGCAGATACTTATGGAGATATCCGCAGTGCTTCTGCTCGGGCTGGTTTTTGATATCCTGAACACCTGGCTGACGAATGCCGGCATCCTGAAATGGTATGCCCAGAAAGGAGGTGCCAAATGAACGCAGCTGAGTTAAAAGCACTCGTGACTGACTGGCGGGTAGCCATGCTCATCATCCTTGTTGTTCTTTCTGTAGTGGCGATATTTCCCCATGTCGATCAGAATGGCAAGATGGCCTCCAATCTTCAGTATGGCCTTGATCTTCAGCAGGGGTCGTGGTTACAGCTCGAATTCCGCGCGGAAGTCGTAGGATTTACTACGGATCGTCCGGTTGAAGAGTTTATCACAGATCTTTCCAAGAAGCTGGACACGGAGGTCCTGCTCGTTGACGCTACACACCTTGAGATACGGAAATATTATTCCCAGGCCGATCTCGAAGCGATATTTACTGCTGCTGGTGGAAAAATCACCACCTACCAGCAGGGTGTTTCAAAATCCACTGCTGAAGATGTCAAGCGTATTCTTGAAAGCAAGATCAACACCCTTGGCACCAAGGATGCAAAGGTCAACACCCTGATTGGCTTGAATAATGTAGGCCGTTATATCCGTGTCGAACTAGCCGGCGTAGATATGAAACAGGCCCAGGAAATTGTCGGAAAACAGGGTAAATTCGAGATTCGTATCCTGACTGTCGGAAACGAGAGCGAACATGTAATTTTTGGCGATGCCATTACCAGTGTCCAGAACCCATCCCAGGAACCTGCAGGCAGTGATCACTGGGGAGTAGGCTTTTCCTTAAGCGATGCGGGTGCAGCAGCATTCCGTGAAGGGGCAATAAAATATGGAGCAACCGTTGATCCTGAGCACCACAACCTGGTCATGCTTCTTGACAACAAAACGGTGTACTCTGCTCCCTTGTCCGAAGACCTTGCCGGTAAACTTCAGGCAGAAACCATAAGGCAGCTTTTCGCATCAACCGGTTCCGGGAAAGCCGGAACCACTCAGGCAACGAACCTGGAAATCCACCTGCGGGCAGGAGCTCTTCCTGTTGATGTGACGATCGCCGGCTCCGGAGGGGTATCTGCCCCCCTTGGTGAACGTTATAAAATGATGGCATTGCTTGCCGGTATTTTTGCGCTCATAACAGTCGGGTTAGTCATCTACTTCAGGTACCGGGAACCGAGCATTGTGTTACCCATGGTGTTGATCAATGCCTCGGAAATTGTTATTCTCCTTGGAATTATCAGTCTCATCAAGTTCCAGCTGGATCTCCCGACCATCGCCGGTTTGATTGCAGTCGTAGGTACGGGTATCGACCAACTGGTCGTTATCACGGATGAGATCCTGCATGAAGGCAAGGTTCCTTCACCGAATCTCTACTTAAAGAGACTTTCCCGGGCACTGGGAATCATCGTCGTTGCTGCAGCAACCGTAGTGATTGCGATGCTGCCCCTTGCGCTCATGGATCTCTCCACGCTCAAGGGATTTGCGATCATTACCATCCTCGGTGTACTGGTAGGAGTACTGGTTACCCGACCGGCATACGGTAAGATCATCATGCAGATCCTCTCCAAGTAACAATACCATAGATTTATCTTTTTTTTAATCGACTATTCTTCCGGGTATGTTTAATGAGCAAACCAGTCTTGTTTGATTTTTTTGCCACATGGTGCGGTCCCTGCAAAATGCAGACGCCCATTTTAGATGAACTTGCAAAAAAGATGGGAGCTTCTGTTGAGATCCGGAAAGTTGATGTCGATCAACACATGGATCTGGCAGAGAAATATGGAATCCGTGTTGTACCAACACTCATTATAGAAAAGGATGAAAAAATTATCCAGTCTATGGAAGGAGTTACGGATCTCGCAACTCTCGAAAAACTCCTAAAACCTCTGGTGGAATAACGTGAAGATCGGTATTGTCGGAGGAACCGGTGATATTGGTGAAGGAATGGCCCTGCGCCTTTCGCCACTGTACGATATCATTGTGGGATCCCGAGATAAGGAACGAGCAGAGAATGTCTGCAAGTGTACCCTTGATGTGTGTGAACAGCGTGGCAAAAATGCCGGCACACTCGTTGGTGCATCGAACCAGGATGCAGTAACCTGTGCAGATATCGTGATCCTTGCCATCCCGTATAAACACCTGGCGAGTACTATTGAATCACTGGACTGTTTTGAAGACAAGATTGTGATTAGTCCTGTCAACCCCATGGAGAAACGTAATTTCTTTGAATTCGTTCCTCCGGCTGAGGGATCGGCAGCTCTCCTTGTGCAGAAGATGCTGCCCAAAAGTACACGGGTCTGTTCCGCGTTTAACACCATTGCGGCTAACAAGTGGCGTGCGCTTGACGAGGAACTTGCGTATTCAGTACCGGTCTGCGGGGATGATGCAGATGCAAAAAGTGAGGTAATGGGTATTGTAAACAACATCTCGAAACTCCAGGCATTCGATGCAGGTCCGCTTGCCGTTTCCTGTATGGTAGAGTCACTCACCCCATTGCTTCTCAATATTGCACGGTACAACAAGATGCGGGATGTCGGAATCCAGTTCCATTAAGGTGCAGCGTATTGTCCGGTCACTTGCCGGTCATTATGGCGAGATTGACTGGTGGCCGGGCGACACGGATGAAGTGATGATCGGTGCAATTCTTACTCAGCAGACCCGTTGGGAGAATGTAGAGCGGGCACTGCTTGAACTGCGGGGGAAAGAACTGAACTGTATGCGTTCGTTGTATGCTGCAGAAAAAAAAGATATCGAAGAGGCCATACGGTGCACGGGTTTTTTCCGGATCAAGGCACAGCGCCTGCAATCTCTTGCCGCCCATGTTTTGGAATCATATGGTAGTGTGGACCGGATGAATCATGTTCCAACAGGAAAACTCCGGGACGGTTTGCTCAGTGTTAAAGGAATCGGTGATGAAACTGCCGACAGCATCCTCTGTTTTGGTTTTTCACGGACCAGTTTTGTGATTGACGCATATACCGAAAAGATCGTGCGATGTATAGGTATTAAGGATAAACGGCAGGAATTAAAAACCCTGTTTGAAAAGGTACTTGCCGGTGATCCGAAAGTGTACCGACAGACTCATGCCCATATCGTGGAATATGCAAAAGAGTTCTGCGGAAAAAAGAGGTGCAGTGAATGTATTCTGGTGAATTTGAACGGATAGGAAAACGGCTGTTTGCAGAACACCTTGTCGGGGGCAACTTTGGTAATATGAGCATACGGACCAGCAACGGAGGTTTTTTTATCAAGCGCACGGGTGCCTGCCTTGACATTGCCACCGAGCCGGTGTTTGTCCCCCTCTCAGGTAATGCACCGAAAGAAGCGTCAAGTGAGTACCGGGTGCATCGCGAAGTCTATAACCGTTCAAATCACATGGCCATTGTTCACGCCCATCCCCCGTATGCAGTTGCCGCATCGCTGGTGATGGAACAGATTGTGCCGGAAGACAGTGAAGGCGAGATGCTCTGTCCGCTCATTCCCGTGGTGACGGGTGAGCCGGGTTCGCAGGAGATTGCTGACAATGTAGCGCGTGCACTTACTACATCGAAACTGGTCATCGCCCGGGGACATGGAACGTTTGCTGCCGGTGCAACTCTCGATGAAGCATATGTGTTAACCTCACTTGCCGAGCATTCCTGCCGGATACTTGCATTGAAACGACAGTTTCTTTAAAAAAAGGGTTTTGATTTTTTTCCGGTTATTGTTTTAAGGTGATTCGTTAATTAGAGCCGCCAATTAAGATTTTGTTTCGGTTTTTTTAAAAAGCCATCTCCAAGAGAAAACTTATCAGACGTTCTTCGTGGCTTTGGTTCCACCTCAGCCCCCGCCACTGTGGCATCCCCCGGATTGCGATAACGACGTATTACCTGTAACCCGCCTCGTCCAATCACCATGCGCCCCGTCCCCGTCGGGGGACTGGTGGCGCAAGAGGGGGGTATGGTATTATCAAAATAGGCTTACTACAGACAACAAAATGTTAACTGTTTGTTGATTTGATATCTGACATTAAAGGTTGGTGGCACCAAATGGTGAATCACCTATTTTAAAAATTACTTAGGATGTTTTGGAGGCTCCAGGAGCTGGATCTCCCGGATGATCTCCCGGTGAAAGATAAGCAGCATATCGCTGATCATCCCGAACATGAAGATCTCAATACCTACAACGATAAGAAGCACCGTAAGAATAGTGAGCGGGATGTGCTCGATGTTGTGCAACCATTCGAGTACTACAAAGACACCCACAAGCAGACCAAGAACCGTTGTGAAAAGGCCCATCATGCCAAAATAGAACATCGGGTTGTTCACCCGCGCAAGCCGGTAGATGGTGCTGACGATCTTGATGCCATCGTGGAAGGGGGATAGTTTTGTTGCTGTGCCCGGACGGCTGGAATACTTTATCGGTACTACCATTACCCGCTGGCCGTTTCTGACGGATTCAACAGATATCTCGGTCTCGATCTCAAATCCCTTCTCTTTTAAGTGCATCTGCTGGATTGCAAGCTTGGTAAAAGCCCGATACCCGGAAAGGATATCATGCAGATCCCGGCTGTGGGCGACCTTGAAGAGGAGATTGAGCATATGGTTTCCAAAGAGATTCATATGGGAAAATGAACCCTCTTCAGCATTGATGAGGCGATCGCCGATAACCTGATCAAATCCCAAAAACAAAGGTGTCAGCATCTTTTCCGCATCTTTTGCAGAATACGTACCATCACCGTCAAGCATGAGGATATAGGGCTGCTCTATTACCTCAAACGCCTCGATGATTGCATTTCCCTTTCCCGTTCCGGATTGTGTACGAACAGTTGCTCCGGCCTCACGGGCGCTTTTCACGGTATTGTCCGTGCTCTTACCATCAATGACCAGGATATGAGTATACCCGAGCGCGGTGAACTCCCGGACGACAGAGCCGATTGTCGGACCTTCGTTCAACGTGGGAATTAATATGCAGACCTCATCTTTGTTGAATTTCATTGGTATAGTATTTTTAATAGAGTGGCATAAGTGCTTCTATGCACATCCCGAAAAAAGGGCTGCGCGCTTTTGGCATTGCAGAAAGTTATTCCGGCCGCACCAGTTCCACGCTGGCAGGAGTGGTGATGCGAAAGGATCTCCGGATAGATGGCTTCTCGTTTGGAGATGTGACGGTTGGGGGAATGGATGCTACGGACTGTATCCTTGCCATGGTGCGTGATCTTAACCGGCGTGATATCAATGTCATTATGTTATCCGGTTGTGTAATTGCATGGTTCAATATAGTGGATCCAGCACGCATTTGTCAAGAAACCGGAATTCCGGTTATCTGTGTCACTTACGAAGACTCATACGGGCTTGAAACGGACATCAGGTATCATTTTCCCGGTGATGAGGACAGAATCAATGCATACAGGAAACTGGGAGAGCGTATACCCGTGATTCTTCACACAAACCAGACCATTTTTCTCCGGGCATGGGGGTTGGACCCAGCGGATGCAATGAAATTATGCAATGATTTTACTCTTGAGGGAAAGATTCCGGAACCTCTTCGTGTTGCGCGGCTTTGTTCCCGCCAGTTGATAAAACATCGATCAGGTCATCGTCTCCCCTTAATCAATAAAGCGGATTGCCCGGAGGAGAGAATTCATAAATATTAACATAAAAATGAGAATAACAGGGACAATTATCAGGAGTTGAAGGGATATGACACAGGAAGAAAAATGTAAGCGTTGGGTATGCCTGGAATGCCACTATATATTTGACCCGGTAAAGGGAGATCCAAAAAACGGCATTGCCTGTGGAACGGCATGGAAAGATGTACCTGATACGTGGCGATGTCCCGAATGCAAAATTCTTAAGGCAAAAAAAGGCGTATTCAAACGACTGGATGACTGAACCTGTAGGACCATCTTTTTTTTATTGACTTACGCGCAGTACGTATGGCGCGACAGGATCTGTTCTGTTGTCGAATCGTACACTTCAAATGTGATCTTATCTCCCGGGTGGAATGTCCTGTCCTTGTAATCGATCCTGATCGATTGATCAACGTTCCAGGTTTGTTTAGTCATCCCCGCGATATACTGGATGCCAAAATGGTGTGAACTGATAAAATCATGTCCGTTCATGGTTGGAATAATGCAATCCAGGGGGAGCCCGTTTTTGTAGGTTTTAGCATACAGGTTCTGGTTTTGATATCCGATTGAACCCGTATTTTTCACCACCATGGAACTATCAAAATTTGTGCCATGTAAGATATTGGTAATTTTGAAAATCGCAGGCACTTCCGTGTCATGCGGTTCAAAATCCGGCATATGAAAGAAGAGGAGGACAAGCATTGCCAGAATTAGCGTTATCGCTATGGTGAGGACCCCGGCAATTACCGGAGATGCCGCATCAGTATTCCCGGGAAATAAAGACAATACCTGATATAAAAGATACAACATTATATTTTTATTGAAATCGTTCTCAAATGCATAAAGATCTCACCCTTCAGTGAACACGGTACCTAAAAAATTTCGTCTCTCTCTCATAACTGAGTCAGATGAGGATGAACCGTGAACATAAATATCCCCGGCTCCAAGCATTTCCTGAGGTTTATCGTCTCCTGCTAAGGATTGCCCTTAAATGTCCACCCTTCCTGAATGTTCCAAAACAATTGACGCACGAGAAAAAGGGCGGGAATTTTACCTTGAAGGTCTTGCATTGGGACGCGAGGGGCGGCACGCGGATGCACTCGTTTCATTTTCTCTCGCGCTTGCGGTTGATCCGACCCTTGCGCTTGCATGGGTAGGACGGGGGTTTGCCCTGGGAAAACTGGGAAGGTATGAAGAAGAGATAGAGTGCTGTGAAAAAGCGATTGTGTTAGATCCCCGGTGCGTTGATGCATGGAACAACAAAGCATTTGCCTATGGCATGCTTGACCGGTTTGAGGACAAACTCAAGTGCTGTGATGAGGCGCTTGCGATCGACCCGGAGAATGCTGTGGCATGGAACAACAAGGGAGTTGCGCTGGGGATGATGGGAAGATATGAAGCGGAGGTTCGCTGCTGTGATCGTGCCATTGAACTCAGGCCCCGCTATCTTTCAGCGTGGGTAAACAAAGGATTTGCCTATGGAAAACTGAGATGGTATGAAGAAGAGATTATCTGTTACGATCACGCTCTGAAAATTTATCCGTTATTCCTGTCAGCTATCGTGAAAAAGGGATTGGCTTTAATCAACCTCAAACGGTACCAGGACGCGATTGAAGAGCTTGATCGTGCCCTTACCATCGATCCCGGAAATGCCAAAGTTCTCTACCGGAAAGGTCTCTCTCTCTGTATGCTATCCCGGCATGAAGACGCGATACGATGTCTTAAGAAAGCACTTGAAATCGATCCAACAATTGCTGATGCATGGGTTGTGATGAGCAATTCGTGTTTTATGCTCGGAAAACTTGAAGAATCGGCTCGTGCATTTGACCAGGCGTATTATCTTGATATTAAGGATGTCCGAACCGGTATAGTAAAGGGTCTTTCCCTGTTAAAAAACGGGAAATTTGACGATGCATTACGGTGTTTTTCCGATGTGTATGGGATCCTTCTCAGATAATCCGGCAGAATAATTTTACCCTTTTTGTATGATTTTCGTACGATGACATCATTGGGGTTTTTTTGTCTCAATACTCAATCTTAAAAAAACACTATTGTTCTCATACGATTACTCCCGTTGCATTTTTTCATAGATTTTTTTCACATAGTCAGAAAAAACGCTCCGGGTTACAATGCCCCAATAATGCGACCGGGATTACTTCTCAGGGTAAGGAAGTGTCGCAATTACATTAATACATCTTCCTGATTCGATAAGAAGATCTTTTTTACATACTCCGCTTTTTTATGTCTCTCAAACGAACAGAAGAGTATGGATGTTGAGGAATATGTCCGCAGAAATATTGCTGATTGTGCGGACCGGGAAACCCTGCAAAAAAAACTCACCGAACGAATCCTTGAAATAAAAAATGTAAAGAAATCCTATGCAGATGCATTCTCACGGGCGGTGATTGATGAAGTCAACAATACACTGGGATTACAGGGTGACTTTTTTGAATTTGAGCCCGCTCATGTGAAGATGGGCGAGTTCGGCGTGGGGTCCCGGGGACAAGGCGATTTTTTTGCGCACCGCCAGATCGCCCGTATCATCGGAAAAACATCCGCCTCTGTGGGTGTGGATGAGATGGATGATGCAGGTGCAGTCTGTGCTGAGGGAAAATATATTGTCTGTACCGTTGATGGCATGCACTCCCGTCTTTCCGATTACCCGTTTCTTGCAGGGTTTCATGTTACCCGGGCAACGCTCCGCGATGCCTATGTAATGGGAGCAAAACCTGTCATGCTCTTTTCCGATATCCATGTTGCCGATGACGGGGACGTAGCAAAGATCTTTGACTATACTGCCGGGATAACCACGGTGGGCGAAGCGATGAATGTACCGCTGGTTACGGGTTCGACATTACGAATCGGCGGGGATATGGTTCTTGGGAACCGTTTAACCGGGTGTGTTGGGGCGGTAGGAGTTGCCGAACATCTCACTGCCCGCAAAGCAACCAAAGCCGGCGATGTTATCCTCATGTCTGAAGGTGCAGGTGGCGGGACGATTGCAACCGCAGCAATCTATTCAGGATTTCCCGATGTTGTAGAACATACGATCAATCTGAACTTCCTTATGGCCTGCGAAACCCTGATGAAAAGTGATGTTTTCTCCCGCATCCACGCCATGACCGATGTGACGAATGGGGGGTTACGAGGCGATGTGTTCGAGATGGCAGAAACCGCGAATTGCCGGATCGTGATCGATGAATCAGCTACTACGACATTGGTTGAGCCCCACGTCAGGGCAATGCTTGAGAAACTTCAGATCGACTACCTTGGCGTATCACTCGATGCACTCCTCATTGTTGCTCCTCCCGATGTTGCAGATGAAATCTGCCGCATTGTAAAAACCGCAGGTGTCCGGATGCGCCCGGTAGGTTATGTTGAAACAGGCAAACCTGAATCGGTTCTCATCATGGAGGGAAAGGAATGCGATTTCACGCCGCGATTCAGGGAGTCTGCTTACACACCGGTCAAAAAAGTTGTCGATACTGATCTGCGGGACTTTGAAGCAATGAAAGAAGGGGTGCTGCATGCTGCAGAAGCGGCAATTGAGAAAAAGAAGCGCGTTCTTGAGAAGTTACAGAAAAAATAATATCCTTTTTTATTCCAGGGGCTTTCTTCCGCTCACACAAATATTGTATGCCAGCTGAGGAACTCTCTTCTCAACAAATGGTTCGACTTTACAGGCGAGGTTGAAGAGCGGGTCGATCATATCGATATGGGCAAAGGAACACCAGGATACGTTAACTTCTGAAAATCCAGCCTGTATAAAGAGACTGATCATCTCGTTCTTATCGTAATAATGCTCCCCGAAATCCTTCATCAGAATATGTTTGATCTTCATCTTCTCACTGAGTTGATAGATCGCCGGAATCCCACGGGTAAGAAGTTTTTTCCCTAACGTGCAGATTGAAATGACTCCTCCGGGTTTTAATACCCGGTAGGATTCCCTGAGCATTGCATGCGGATCTTTTACATAACTGAACACAAGAAGACTGGCAACAGCCTCGAATGAATTGTCACAGAAGGGGATTTTTTCCCCGGTCCCGACAATGAATTCACTTGTCGGGCACCGCGCGTGCGCACGCGAGATCATATTTCCACTGATATCCAGTCCAACAGCAGTGCCACCGTTTTTGATAAATTTTTCCACAAACAACCCGGTTCCGCATCCGATGTCAAGAAGTCTGCCTCCCGGGGGTAATGGGCGCATGAGCTGGTTGCTGATGTGTATATGGTAACTCCTTCCCCGGTGATGATCGTAATGATGATCATACACATCGGCTATGGAATCGTAATGGTGCTGGATTTTGTTATGTTTGGTTGCGCTCAAGAAAACACCTGGTGGACTCGTGTGGTAAATGCGCCGATCTGAACAAATTCATTGTTGCTGTGTCGCATGCGCAGTTCTGCGTCGGCAAGTGCAATGGCAATTTCCGGGTGATTGTATTCCCGTTTGGTAATTATCCTGATCTGTTCGAGCACTTCACTGCCGGACAATCCGTAATCGATCATCAGGGATTCAAGTCTTCTGATAGCGCCACGGATATCCCCATCTTTTATTGCCTTAATTGCAGAATCCGACACATTTGCTGTTTCAGATTGATCAATTTCAAAGAGATTGCTGCATTTTCCTGTTTCAAGGGCGACCTGAAGCAGCAGAATTGCCCGGCGCAGATCTCCATGTGCGGCCTGGACAATCAATTCCAGATCATCATCTGAACAACCCTGTTTGTCGGTTGGTTCATTCTCCTTTACCATGCGAAGATAGTGAAGTATCACCGTTTGATCGATCGGGGCAAAGAACAGGGGCAGGCAGCGGGATGCAATGGCGGGAATTATCGAACTCTGGTTTGTTGTAGTAAAGACAAAACGACACGTACCACTTGAGCGTTCCATAATCCTCCGTAAAACCTGCTGGGCTTCGAGCGTGAGCGTGTGGGCATCTTCAAAAACCATCAGCTTGAACTCTGTGTCCAGCGGGCGCAGGGATGCGTACCATTTGATAATATATTTGAAATTGTTAATGAGTGACTGGTTTTTCTGGTAGAGGTGGGAATACCGGTCATCCTGTTCAAGCAACGCTTTACCCTGGGAAAAAAGGTCAGCAGTCTGGAACAGGGAACTATTCAGTTCCCAGTTCTCCCCATACAGTTGTCTTGCAAAGCATTCGATTGCTGCACTTTTTCCAGTACCATGCGGACCGGTGAGGATCAGGTGAGGCAGGGTTCGCTTTTCAGCAAAGGATAAAAGAAGACGGATTGACGGATCCTGGCCCACGATCTCTCTGAATTCTTTCGGGCGGTATCTCTCAATCCATAGCATGCTCAAGCCTCAATGATATCTCACGTATAGCTTCTGACAAAAGATAATGATTGTCAACAGTACCGGTGAGCTTCCTGCATTCATCGTCAGATAATTCTGTACACGCACGGGTAATTTCAGGAAGCGCACGGGTGAGCTCATCGATAACGGAAAGGGTTGCTGACCGGGCTGAACGGGAAAGAGGATTGAGATCTATTACAATGACCTTCTTTCCCATTTTCACCAGCGCTTCGCACCGGTCCCCGTCTTCAAGGGGAACCAGCACGACATCCGCAGAATACATTCCTTCCCGCCGGCACCACGCCCGGTCATGCGAGAGCGGAAGTAACCGTTCCGCTTCGCCGGAAAAAACATCGGAACCGGCCTTGCTGAGCAGTTCTTCGATCTGTTTCACTCGTTCTTCTGTCCTGTGGAACAGGTTTACTTCTACCTTTGCCCCGCTTGCCTTCTGGAGAGATGCAATCTGGTGAGCGGCCAGCGCAGCAGTGTTGCCATTCACCGAAATGACCGGGTTGCGTGCGGAGATGAGCATCGCTGCAGCGATTCGTTCAGCAAGGCGGGCGCTCTCAGTTGTCCTCTCCCCAATAAGGTAATCAAACGCCTCCCCTCTCCCGTGAGCGGTAAGCCCTTCCATGGATACAATACCGGAGCGGACGCTCTCTGCAAGGTTCTCACGGGTGACCAGTGAATGATATCGTGGATGATCTTTTGGAATCATACAGGATTCTCCAAAATTCTTGGGCCGGTAGGGGATACCTGAAACTCGTATACTTCCCCAAAAGGAGAGAGGACCTCCCGTGCTTTTTTCCCATAGGCAAAAACGCCGTTTCCCAGCATGGTCATGCCTGCCGGAACATTCTCCTGATCACAGATATGAAATACTTTTTTTACCGCGTCTGTCATCAATCCGCTCTGCTCGGCAAACTGTTTTGAGAGTGAGAAAAAATCCCGTGCATCACGGGGAGATGCCAGGGGAAATGCAGAGGATACCTTTTCCATCTGGGATGGTGAGGCAAGAACCGTTGGCGTGTGAATCGGCCCAAAACTTACCGAGTACAGGGATTCCGGCAGATCAAATTTCCGTTCAATCCTTGCATCGATTCCCGGACCGTGCCGGATAACCCGCCCGCCACCCTGAGCTGCTGCCACATCGCCAAGCCCGGTCCGGTGTTCAACCTCAATCTCATGAGAATAACGGGCGATATCCCAGGGAGTTAACCCGAGATTAAAAAGACGGTTGAGGGCCGTAACTGTTGCAAGAAGGGCCGCGGCAGAAAGTCCGAATCCTGCACCGATCGGCAGGTGACATTCCGTTGTGATGGATGCGGTTACCCCTAATCGTTCCATAATTGAAGCAAGGGGAGGCGACTCACATGAAATTATTGAGGGGTTACCATTTACCGCCCGGTGCCGGATAATAACCGAGGGAGTCTCAGAGTGCCGGACCGTTGCTGTCACTCCTTCCGTGATGACAATGCCTGCTCCCATACTACCCGTAGTCAACGATGTGCTCCCCTCTATCCTTTTAAAATATCCGGATATGTGGCCCGGACAGAATGCAACAACTCTGTTTTTGTCTGATGGGGAGCCCTCCATACACATATAAAACAGTTAGGCGTTTTTCCTCATAATGCATCCTGTCAGACAGTACGGGTACATTTTACTCAATCGACACTAAAAGAGCTCATTACCGATAATGATCCCGAGCATACTCCGGACCCCCTGTTCATGCAAATACTCCTGGAGTTTTCGATCGAAGAGGGGTCAATTTACCCCAAAACGGAGCGTATATTGGAGAGATACAGAAATCAAAGCCCGCAAAATGCCCGGATACGGGTTTTTTGCCATCGCAGTCAACTCCTTTTTTTTGTGGTGGGAAATGGCCAATATCGGGGGTGATATTTAATCCCAAACACCAGTTTTCAAAACAGGGGTTTTCATGCAATTCACGGATTAGTGGTCATCTGAAAGCCGATCCTCAATCCAAAAGGTACCATTAGGGATCATTTTAACCCGTTTAAATGGGGTGTTTAGCCTTAAATCATCCAATAATAGCGTATTTCCAAAACTTCGTGTCAGGATTCCCGGTTTTTGAGAATATATTCGGTCTTTAGAAAAACGCCGAAAATCAAATAGACCCATTTCAGGCGTATTTTGGCAAAATGAGCCCATTTTAAATGGGGGGATCTCTTGCCATACCCGGGAGCGAGGGAGAGTAATGGCATACGCCCCCGGTACTGGTGGAAGCAAACGATCACCATTTGACCAGCAATGAGATCCCGCTGTTTGTCGCAAGCGGGGTGCAATCCGGAATCCTGGCCGGGTATTTATTGTAATAATTGTTCCCAGATAGCGATCGCGATCGCTTCTTTAGTTCCGCTCACGGGGGACTTGTCCCGACGCGTTACCATCATATACTCGCCGGATTCGCTCCCCATGGTTTCGGGTGCGTTTATCAGTACCATGTCAATACCTCCACCCGAGATCATTGCATCTGCCATCTTTTCCTGGCCTCTGCCCAGCTTGAATGCAACAATCCGGGGAGAATATTTTTTTATGATCTCGTCCAGCAGCTTGGGGAGGGGTTCAAGGTCGATATGAGCCTTCTTTCCGCTGGGAATTTTCCCGTCAATTTTCCGTGGAGCAAAATCTGAGATTGCTGCTGCGCTGATGTATATGTCCACGCCCTCGCGGGCAAACCGGATGTGAACCGCAGAGCGCATCTCATCAGCGGACTCGACATGGACATTGTCTACGCAGGGAAAGGTATCCCGGTGCACAACGGTTACCTCCGCACCGAGACGGTACGCCTGGAGAGCAAGAGCCCGGCCCATTAATCCGCTCGATCGCGTGGTCAGCACGCGGACATCATCCACCGGTTCCCGGCAGGGGCCGCTGGTGATCAATACACGCTGTCCTTTGAGCGGCTTTTGTAAGACTGCACGCTCGCACCGGAGAACAATCTCTTCGGTATCAGCAATCTTTGCCTTTCCCTCCTGGATCCGGGGGCCCGCACATTCCACACCCCATGATTGCAGGCGTGCAAGGTTCTCCACAACCGCCGGGTGACGATACATGCTGTGGTGCATGGCAGGAACAATGAGCACGGGTTTCCTGCTGCCAATAGCGGTCGTGGCAAACGTTGTGACCGGGGTGTCATCGATGCCGGCTGCGATCTTGCCAATCGTGTTTGCTGTGCAGGGAGCTATGAGCAGCAGGTCAGCACTTCCTTCGTCCCCGCAGTACTGCACATGCTCCACCATACCGGATAACCGCTGGAGGGTCTCCCTCCCGCTGGCATAGGTGAGTGCGTCCGGGTGGATGATGCCGGCTGCCGCAGCACTCATCACCGGCTGGACAATCGCACCACGACGTCGCAGGGCATGGATGAGCTTTACCGTTTCAACCGCCGCGATACTGCCGGTAACAGCAATAACGATCTGTTTTCCGGCAAGGGTCTGGACAAGGGTCATGCGAGCAACACATCCTGCACCACATGCCAGGCATGTGGCCGGTATTTCTTTACTTTATGTACCATGATAGTGGGAGAAAAACCTGCGCTCTTACAGAGCTCCCTGATCTGATCTTCCACGCTTCCGATACTGTGGACATGGATAGTACTTCCCGCCACAGCATGCTGCAGGGCAGAAGGCAGCAGGGAGATAGCATCAAAATGTCCCATGATGATCCGGTTATAGATCCCGGAAAGCAGATCCCTGCAATCGCCCAGTGATGGAGTAATGCGATCCGATAGTCCGTTGGCGATGATATTTCGTTGCAGGTAATCAAATGCCACCGGGTTTATCTCCATTGCATGGACATTTCCCCCGCTCCCCGCAACAGGCAGGGTAAAATAGCCGATACCGGAAAACATGTCTGCCACCCGTTCACGCAGACCGCTCTCCTGCACCAGTGCTGCCATGCGTAGTTTCTCGATCCGGTTTCCCTGCGAAAACATCACTCTGCGGGGGTCCAGAAAATAAGTATACCCGTTCTCATGATGCCGGACTTCTCCGGCTTCTCCCCACATCACTTCCGTTGAGGGGGTCCGTGTCACGTCATTGAGCGACTCTATCCAGAGTACACCCTGCGGGTGACGGAACTGAACAATCGTCTCAACTTCAGAATGTGCGGGCTTTTTGCCGTGAACGACAGCAATTTCGCCGATCATGAAAAAACCCCGTCCCCGGTATTGCCTTTTTTCAGGAATCACGCGGTCAAATGCAGCATCATCCTTGACCGGGACCCAGATCGTCTCGCCTTCCGCGTAGGGACTCCGGCTCCGGTCAATCCAGTCCTCATCCCGGATAGTCCGGATCTTTTCCTTTGGCACCGCTCTGACGCGCATCCGTTACCTGACTACTATGATCTGCTCCCCGTCGCGTAAAATGCTGAGATGATCCCCGGGCCGGGCACACATCCATGCAAATTTCTTAAACTCAATAGTCCGACCGGAATCAGGATCAAGAATCCCAATCATATCCTTATCAGAAAAAGCCACAAGTGCAGGTGTTGCATTCCGGGCATTGCCGATCACTCTCTCCACATCCTCGTCTTTTACCGCACGGAAGCTGCCATCTGCAAGATCCATCACCCGGATATGATTGGACTCTACGCGGTCGACCTCTGCATATCTTCCCCGGGACAGGATGACATCCTGCTTCTGGAAACGGGGAATCCGAAGTGCATAGGTGATACGGAAGAGCTGTCTCCCGCTTTTTTCCCCAACCAGTTTTGGATGCGTGGTGTACCTGCCCCCCAACTGGGCAATGATTGCCTTGCAGATCAGGACGCCGATATGCTGGGACCCGATGATGATGTCAAGACCGTCATGAATCTCGTTCATATCGTTGATAAACGAGAGGCGTTCACCCCCGGCCTGGAGATCGTCTTCGACCTGCTGGGCTATGGATGAAGCCATCTGGATCTCGTACTTGCTGGGAATCCTTCCCTCAGCCCGTACCTGCACTACCCCTTCATAGTAACTTCCGCTGATCCGGTTGCAGCGGTCGCACTGCTCTTTGTGCCAGACGAGTTCTACCGTGCATTTCTCTTCAACAGATTTTTTGTACAGCTCGCCCCGGATAACAAGGTATGCGCGCGATCGGTTCACGGTCATATCCACAACGGTGACATCAATAACAGGCTTTTTTATATCCGGATGCAGGTGCACCGCTGATCGTGCCAGGTCCGGTGCAAGATCGGCCCGTTCCTTTGAAGAGTCCGTCCAGGTGTTTCCGATTTTGATAGCCCCGCAACTGGGGCAGTGCGTGCTCAAAGCACGCCGGTCGAAGGTGAACCATTTGGTACTGACAACCTGGCACTCATTGCAAAGCCCTTCATTTTCTGTTGGTTTGCCACATTTCGGGCAGAATCGATCCTGTATACTCATGTTAAACCCGGTAAATCTGCGCGTGCGGTATTTTTCCAATCATGATACATTCTGGACGGGTGAGATAGCCCATGCTGATGGCTACGTTAACCGCACGCTCGCCAATCAGGTTGATATTTCCCGCCTTCTCGAGCGCTGACCGCACTTCATCTTCGCTTGCGGGAGTAGTGCCATAAAATGAATCGTGAACTGAAACGGTAAGCTTCTCATGACTGATTGTTGTATTGAGAAGTTCACGGTCGCAGACCGCAACCACATCCGCCGACCCGGGCAAGTGATGAATTTTTAAAAACATTGTATATTCATTGAGCGGGGGGCATGAAAAAGGTAAGCAGGTGAATTATTTTACGGTGATTATGACCCCGTACACCTTTTCGATCGTCTCGGCATGGATCCGGAAGCAATCATCCGGAGAGATCAGGCCTTTGTCGAGAAGCTGGTTCGTATACCGGGGCACGGATTTGGGTCCGATCACTGCACCCGGCCGGGAATTTTCATCCATATAATCGCTCTCCATGGTAAATGGCCGTTTATCATGTGCAAGCCGGGATATTGCTTCATGTTTTGCAATTAAGGAGGGGTGAAGGGGAGTGTCAGGAGATCCGTAATGTTTTACCACCCGCTCTTTTGGCACGTTTGCCCGTTGTGCCATCTCCACCACATCGGTACAGGGCCCGGTTTCCGCATGGATCTGGAGGGCGCACCTGCATTCCGCAGCGAGACTGAGTGCATGCGCAAGTACTTCATTGGATGCAGCAAGGATCTCCGGGCTGACCTCATAGTGAGGTCTTCCGCTCTTGAGAGCAACGGCCTTTCCTTCCTGCACATACCGGGCAGCACAGTCAAGTCCTCCCTTCATGACCGTAACAGCCTGTTCAAGAGTCATACGTTCGGTAAGCCTGCTGATCTCTGCCGGGTGGACCCCAAGGATGGTATTGACCCCAAGCCCGATACCCGCAACCATGTCTGCAACCCGTAACGTTTCATCAAAAACTCCCGAATAGTCAGCGCCACAGGTGGGATGCACAGACAGGGACCATGACGGCTTTGAAACAAGGAACACGTGTGTTCCTCCCGCCCTGAGAAAATCCTTTGCGGCTTCAATGCCACGCCCGTTCACCGGATCAAAATGGATATGATCGTCAGTGATCGGAAATGCCGGGGATTTCATTGCACTCCACAATCTTCATGAGGGGATACCCGTTTTCAGGTGCAAGCCGCGCCCGGCAATACGCAAACCCGACCCGGGTGAGGATTTCTACGTCGAACATAAGCCCGGAAAGTTCACTATACCCAAAGACATTTTCTGTCATCAGGTCCCGGTTCAGGCGAACGGTGATCTCTTCTACAAAAGGCTGCAGGATCACTGCTTTTTCTATCGCTGTTTCCACACTTGAAGCGGAATTCCGTGAAATCGGCGTGCCAACCCACTGGTGGTAAAGCGCTCCAAGCTTGATGCCTGCCTCAAAGACGGCCTGTTCCCTGTCAGTTATCATGTTACCTCAAATCAACTGGATGATTCCCTGCTTTGGTTCCATTGCTTCACCATGGCGCAGGAGCATGTCAATGCCATCTTTTACTTTGTCCCGGCTGAATCCTTTGGACGTGACTGCGTCAATCACCAGATCAATACCGGCACGCCGGCCTTCCCCGCCAATATCACGGATCGCGTCCTTGATTACACGGACGATATCCCGTTTCTCTTTCGAAATCCCCGTAGTAACTTTGTCAATATCAAAGGTGCCGGTTTTTGCATCGTAGGCAACCTGGCGCAGGCAGGCATCCACGATATGGATTACCCGTTCCGCATCGCTCACCTCTATGGTATTTGAGAGCCGGATGCGCGCACTTGCTTCTGCGAGTCTGACCAGCGCTTCGAGCTGTCGTGCCGTTACCGGAACTGCTTTGTTGGGTTCGGCAAGTCCCCTGAGACGGAGATAGTACCCGATGAGTGCCTCTTTTGCCTCTACAGAGAGCATCGGAAAACAGGAACGTTTTGCATAGGCGATATATTTCCTGAAGAGGGCGGGTTCAATATCCGGCATCACCGGTTTGAGCTGCTCGAGAATGTAATCCTGCGTTACGCCGGGAATAGGGGACTTTTTGTGCTGGGCAATCAGTTCACCGACACGGTGCGTTTTAACGATGTGTTCGGCAATAGCAAGATCCCGCTTCTGTTCGGGCTGATCGGTCATGATAAAGATCAGGTCAAACCGGGAAAGCAGGGATGGGGGCATATTGATCTGGTCCGAGATATCGCCAAACATGTCAAACCGCCCGTACTTCGGGTTTGCCGCACCGAGAAGTGCACAGCGGGACTTGAGGGTTGCCGTGATGCCCGCTTTTGCAACGCTGATGGTTTGCTGTTCCATTGCTTCATGCAGGGCAGAGCGATCTTCTTTCTGCATCTTGTCCATCTCATCGACAGCCGCAATACCCATATCTGCCAGGACAAGCGCACCTGCTTCAAGAGTCCAGCGCCCTTCACCAAATTCATCCTTGACTGCTGCTGCAGTCAACCCGGCAGAGGTTGATGACTGCCCGCTCGTGTAGATAGCACGGGGGGAGAGTTTTACCACATACCGGAGCAGCTGGCTTTTTGCGATACCAGGATCTCCAATCAGAAGGACGTGGATATCTCCCCTCAGCCGGCTCCCGTCCGGCATCTCCTTTGCAATTCCCCCGAATAACTGGAGCACGATTGCCTGTTTCACATCTTCGCTGCCATAGATTGTCGGAGCAACGGAGTGCGTGATCATCCGGTAGATCATCGGATCTTTGCTCAGGGTAAGAATCTCGTTTTCCGCTTCCTCGTCGATTTCGACTTCCTCGAACTCTTTTTCCGCAATCTCAATGGAATTGCATTCGAGGAAAATATCGAATACCGTACTTTTCTCGCCTTTGACTACCCGTTGCATTGAACGAAGGATCCCGTTAATAATGACCCGGTCGCCCGGAGAAACCATTCCGGATAGATCATCCGTTACGTCAATATCCAGCGTCTGGGGCTGTTCGCCACCCCTCAATCCTTCCGGGGACTCCTGGATCCTGAGTTTCTGGGAGTCAACAAACTTCGAGCGCTTGGGCAGCAGTTCGAGTTTCTTGAATGCGCAGCCGTCCGTAGCGCACCCGTCGGGCTCGATGAACTTCCCGTACTTCTGTTTCCGGACCGTGAAATGGCCTGCAGGGCATTTGAAAACGGCTTCGACTACGCGCGGGCGGACTTCGGTTGTTTTGCGCAGGATCCCTTCGGCCGAGACAAACGTATTGATATCATCCGATCGGATGTTCCGGATAGCGATTTTTTTCGGGAGATTGGTAAACCGTATATTGATGCCTTTGGGGGGTTTGCCATCTTTTGTCCGGACGAGCTGGCCGCTTATTATCGCCTCACCGACATCTTCGAGGACTTTTCCCGGATTCTCGAGGAGCTCATCGGCCATTGCAATGCCGGCTTTACCGAACCGCTCGATCTCCCGGTAGTCAATATAGAGGGAGCGCTTGTGGGGATACTCACGCGAGATCTCACCCAGTTCTTTTTTGTACCGGCTTTTAAGTAACCGGCTCCAGTCCCCGGTCCGGTCTGACTCCTGAAGGTCGGGTGTTTTATCCATGGACGTCCTCACTGGTTCTTCTGTGCGGTCAGCACAAACCGGGCAATGAGAGCTTCCATCTGGATATCGCTGTTCGCACCTTCAGAAATACGGAAATCTGTCTCGCCGATATGGTCTATCAACTGCACTTTTAAATTCCGGTTCATATCCCGTTTTACCAGTGCCCGGTAACACTGGTTGATCAGCTCGTTGGGAGCAATCCCGCGTTCATGCAGCAGTTGGTTGAGGAGCGATTCGGCCCCGTCAAAATCGCCGGCAAGGGAAAGGGCCAGCAGTTCATTGATCTCGTCAGGACGGGCAGTCGAAGTGATCGCATAGACCATCTTCTCATCTATGGTTGCGCTGATGATTGCCCCGCCCTGCAGCGCGTTGATTGCCTTGCGCATATCACCCTGAGCAATGTACACGATAGCATCCATTGCTCCAGCGGTGATACTGAGTCCTTCTTTTCCGGCAATCCTCCGGACTTCTTCTTTTACCGCTTCTGCGCCCAGGGGTTTGAAGCGATAGATCGCGCACCTGCTCTGGATTGGATCGATGATCTTTGAAGAGTAATTGCAGGAAAGAATGAACCGGCAGGTCTGGGCATAGCTTTCCATCGTCCTTCTTAATGCAGCCTGCGCATCAGTTGTGAGGGCATCAGCTTCATCCAGAAAGAGGATCTTGAATGTGGCATCGCCGAGAGGGGTCGTGCGGGCAAACTGCTTGATCTGGTTGCGCACTACATCGATCCCACGCTCATCGGAAGCATTCATCTCGCGGAAGTTCATCTGCCAGGAATCCTTAAAAAATTCCCGGGCCAGGGTAACTGCCGCGGTGGTTTTACCCACACCGGCACTTCCCGTGAACAGGAGATGGGGGAGGTTGCCATTCTTCACATATGATGATAATCGCTCCACGATCTCATCCTGACCCACAATATCAGCGAGCCGGGATGGGCGATATTTTTCTATCCAGATGGTGTGGCTCTCCTCCATAGCTGTCCTCTTGTGTGCTGATAATTTTACTATATTATACGCTATGCCTGATTGTTAAACTCATTTTCCTGCATGAAGAAACTGTTGCATTCTTTTATGCATGTCATAATGTTTATCATAATGGTTTTGAAATTACTTTCATGCAAGGAAAAAATATTTTATTCACTTTTTGCCTGATTTTTCTGCTCATAGCCCCCGCTACAGCAAGTTTAAACAAGATAGCGGCAGGTTCACCGGTATTCCTTGGCGAAAATGATGTTGATATCTCATCTGCCCTGAACGGTTGTCATACAATCGCGTGGTGGAAAAACGGCACTTCAATGAGTGGACCCCCCGCAAAAAATATCACCATCTATGAAATGAATTCCGTTTCTGAAAAAATTTATCACTACAATGTCAGCCCGGAAATATATGCGGGATATACCGGCACGTGGTACTGTGAGGAAAAGGAACCCAATTTCCCGGTCTTTGAAATCCGTGATCCCCAGGTTGCGATAATGGTCTGGGATCTGGATAATAATCAGGATGTAACGGGAAAGACGATACCCCGCGCAACAAATATCACTTACCGGATTGATACGAATCTCTACCCGGCACTCAACTACCTCAACCGCCCCAACTCAAATCCATCCGATGGTTTTTTTACGGTGAAACTGACCGATCCACTGGGCCGGAACATTCCCAATATTTATACGGGAACATATGGAAGAGCAAATACCCAGATTCTGCTTTTTGATAATTATCCCTATATTACTTCTTCAACGTATATCTGGAAAAACGGAAATGCATGGGATCATACCGCCCGCAATATTCAGGGTGACATGATCTACCCTCCCGGCACGTATACCTTCAATGTAACCCAGGATCTCAACAACATGCGGGAAAGTTATGCATCAAGTGATGGGGCCGGTCGGGAAGGAAAGACCGTATCAACGGCAACGGTTACTTTCCTTAGTCCTGAGCCATTGGTAATAACATCTTCTCCCGTCACTGCCGTTTCCACGTTACCGGAAGTGACGATTACAGCAACGGCAACTCCCGTTACGACGATTCCACCCGCAACAGCGACTTCAATTCCTGTTGCAAAAAAGACTACCTACACTCCCATGCCCTCATGGATCGCACTGCTCGGCGTGGGAATTGCAGGATTTCTTGTAATAGTCCGTCGCAATAATTGACCGGACCTGCCTCCATTTTTATCATATCTTAAGTAAAAGGATTAAGAAGGTAGGTTCAGATGAATTTTCGTGTGGTTACCGTATGTGTCCTTCTCCTGCTTTCCGTTGCGGGAATAGTGACTGCAGCAGAATCTCCCGCGGGGCTTCAATCCGCAGGTGCACTCTATTCAAAAAGTGTGGATCTTGCAAATGGTGGAAAATACATGGAAGCGTTACAAGCAGCAGATCAAGCGCTTGCACTCAATGAAAGTTCCTTAATGCCCGTTATACAGGCAAACCGTGCGGGAATACTCACCGTTATTGGACGGTACAATGATGCAATTATTGCTGCCGATGCCGCATTGGCATCTGAGGGCAACCTGACGACCACGCATTCCATTGCCTGGTACAACAAGGGTGACGCACTCCGGCATCTCGGCAGGATTAATGAGGCAAAGGCTGCATTTGCACAGGCACAGGCTTTAGACCCCACACTCATCCCCCCCACAGATATGACGATTATCACACCGGTTACTACACCTGCAAAATCATCTCTTTCGCCATCTCTTGCAGCGGGTGCACTTGCATTGGTTTTCCTTATAGGGGGCTTATTCTCCCGCCTCAAATAATACAAAAAACAAAAATATTTGCTCTGTAGAAACGGGCATGAACCATTAAATTCACTCCCAAATCATGAAAATCGTTTTTATGATTCTCCCCCGCCTCATGGCCTCTCTTTAGGCACGGCGGGGCAATGTGATTTCAACAGATTATTCATCAAAACCGCCGCGGGGGCGTCCCTTTTTGGTGCGGCGGGGTTCATCGCAGTTGTAGAAAGGATACATCTCCATTTTTTCCGGATAATATGATTTTCAGGGGAAATCCTTTTTTTAAATAATATATTGCCCCCCTCTTGCGCCACCAGTCCCCCGTTGGGGGACGGGCGCAACGCGATAGCCCGAGTAAGATTACTGTTAATTCATCGTCATCGCAATGGGGGGATGCCCCAGTGGCGGGGGAAAAAGCCCCCGAGAGCGGTCAGAATTTTCTAAATGAATTCTACAGAGCAAAATTATCCCTTTTGGTAATTCCCCATTACTCACTATTGAACTAAAAAACTGTTCGATGAGGTGAACATGCAGCACATTAACATACGTCGTGTCTGTGTCATTAGGTTAAGAGTATGCATGGTAATGACTATATCTTGAATACCTTCCGCCAACCATTTTACTAGGATCTATGGAAGGTGCAGCACGGGTATTTGCCGGAGATTTTTCCGGATCAACCCTCTCGGTTCAGGATGCAGACGGGCAGAGTCCCGCATGGGTAGTGACACCGGGTGCTGCCTGGTGCCGGCTGGTGTACCTTGCGGGGGCTGTTACAGAAGTGACAGAGAACGGCGATATGCTGCGATGCCGGCTTGCCGATCCCACGGGAGCGTTCAACCTGATTATCGGGGGGAGGAATTCACCGCTTGCCGGGCAGTTCAGAAAAATTCCCGTGCCTTCCTTTGTAACGGTAACCGGTCGTGCCCAGTTGTACCGCAGGAACGATTTGGTGGATCTTTCGATTCGTCCCGATAATGTGATGGTAGTTGATCGTGCGATCCGGGATCAATGGATCCTGAAAACCGCTGAAGCGACCCTTGGACGACTTGAACAGGTACATCTAGCCTTCCTGGGCCGGAGTACAGATGATCATATTCTCAAGGCGCACCGCCACTATAGCCATTCACCTGAAAGCATCCGGGCACTCGCTGACATGGTGGGTTGTGCTGTGCAGAGTATCAAACCCCCAGAACTCATTGCAGTCATCCGGTCGGATGTCCGGGAACTGGTGATGGAGATCCTGAAAAACACCAGCAGTCCCCGTGGCATTGCAGTCGATGTTGTCATCAGTCAGGCTGGGGATCGCGGGATCGCCCAGACGGAAGTGCTTCTGGCTATAGAATCACTTATCGTTGAAGATGAATGCTACCAGCCCCAGAAGGGATTTGTCAAACTATTATGAAGATGGAATTTATCGGTGAGGGGCCGGCACTTGTCATCGAAGGTGAACAGCGCATGCTGGTTGTTGCCGACCTGCATTTCGGCATAGAGGCGGATCTGGCTGCACACGGCCTGCATTTTAAGAGCCGGAGTGAACGCAGGCTTGAACGCCTTCACTCGGTTATCGATTCGACAAAACCGGATGCTCTGGTGCTGCTGGGCGATGTGAAGCACAGTATCCCCACCCCCACGTGGCAGGAGCATTACGAGCTGCCAAAAATCCTCGATTCCTTACGGGCCAGGATACCGCTCCATGTGTTTCCGGGTAATCATGATATCGGCATCGAACGGTTCCTGCACAAAGGGGAGATCCAGCCAAAAGACGGGGCGATCCTGGATGGTGTCGGGTACCTTCACGGGCACATGATTCCTTCGCCTGTACTGGACGGTCACCTTATCGTCATCGGTCATCACCACCCCCTGCTCTCACTCAGGGACGAGGTTGGCTGTGCATTGCAGACCCCTGCATACCTGCGGGCAGGAATTGATGCAAAAAAAGATCCTGGTGGCAGAACCCCGTCCGATAATAGTACTCCTTCCCGTGTATTGTTTGTGCCCTCGTTCAATGAGATTGCCGGGTACGACATCCTCCAGATCATAAAAAAACCCTTTTCACCCCTTTCGCGAATGATGCAAAAAGAGAATACCGAGATCATCCTTGCCGATGGGACATACATCGGCCCGCTGCGTGCATTGATTCCCGATGAAGCAGATTGAGTCGCTGCATCCAAAAGTGCAGGAATGCATCCGGAAACGCGGATTTGCCCGCCTCTCCGATGCACAGAACCAGGCAATCCCCCTGATCCTTCATGGGAACCATCTGGTCCTGATCGCTCCGACCGGAACCGGAAAGACCGAGAGCGCAATGTTTCCGGTCTTCAACGGCCTGCTCTCGCTCCCTGCCGGCGGGGGGTTCAAGGCGCTCTATATCACCCCTCTCCGTGCACTCAACCGCGATATCCTCTCCCGGATGCAATGGTGGTGCGGGGAACTTGGCCTGACGGTGGGCGTGCGGCATGGCGATACCCCGATGGCAGAACGCCGCAAACAGGCGCTCAACCCGCCAGATCTCCTGATTACCACCCCGGAAACCGTGCAGGCGCTCTTCATGGGAAAGCGCCTCCGTCAGCATCTTAAGCAGATACGGTACGTGATCGTCGACGAAGTCCATGAGCTGGCAGGGAGCAAACGGGGCGCACAGCTTGCTGTTGCGCTGGAACGGCTGCATGTGTATGCCGGGGAATTCCAGCGCATCGGCCTGTCAGCAACCGTGGGTAATCCCGAAGAGATCGCCCGGTTCCTCTGCGGGGCCCGCCCGTGTTCTGTGGTGCAGGTACCGGTGGCAAAACACCTTGAGATCTCGGTTAAGTACGTTGGAGACGATTTCAAACACCAGACAAACGTGCTCTCAAAAGCACTGAAACGCGAAGGTTCCACGCTGGTCTTTGTCAATACCCGGGTGACTGCTGAAGCGCTGGGGCACGCGCTCTTTGAGCACGGGGATGTTGAGGTTCATCACGGTTCGCTCTCAAAAGAGGTGAGGATCGATGCCGAAGAACGGTTCAAAAAAGGTGAGATCCGGACCCTTATCTGTACTTCTTCCATGGAACTGGGGATTGATATCGGCCGTGTCGATCACGTGATCCAGTTCGGTTCCCCCCGCGAAGTGGCCCGGCTGGTACAGCGGGTGGGGCGTGCCGGGCACCAGCTGAATACCATTTCGCGGGGAACCATTTTTGCAACCGGCTTTGACGACCTGCTCGAATCCCTTGTCATTGCAAAAAAGGCCAAAGGAAACGAGATCGAGCCGGTTGTACTCCCCCGGAATGCCGCAGACGTGCTCGCCAACCAGATTGCAGCAATTGCAGTTGAGTACGGTGAGATCGAGCGTTCAGCGATTCTGGAGATTCTTGAGCGTACCGCGCTCTATCCCCGGTGCGAGGCGCTATTGGAGGATGTATGCAGGCAGATGGAAGAACACCGCCTTATCCGCAATGACGGGGGGCGTATCATCACAACCGGACGGGCGCGACGGTACCTTTCCAACAACCTCTCGATGATACACGATGAACGGAAAGTGCCGGTCTTTGATATGGTATCGCGGAGGACCGTGGGCACACTCGATGAGTCATTCGTGGTTGGCTGGGTGCATACCGGGGCAGTCTTTATCACCAAGGGACAGCTCTGGCGCGTGCTGGAGATTGCTGACGGGAAACTGACCGTTGAACCGGCAAAGAAGGCGCTCGGGGAACTGCCCTCCTGGGAAGGAGAGCAGATCCCGGTGCCGTTCAATGTTGCCCGTGAAGTCGGCGAGATGCGCAGAACCCGGAAGATTTCCGATTATTCTGCCGGTGATGAGGGGATTGCCTTTGCCGAAGCGTTCCTTTCCGAGATGGATAAGAACCGGTCGCTGGTTCCCACGGATCACCTCATCACGCTTGAGAATACTGATGACGGGGTGGTCTGCAATGTCTGTGCCGGGCATAAGGCAAACGAAGTGCTCGGGCGTGTACTCTCTATCCTGATCTCCGCCCGCTACGGGACCACTGTCGGGCTCGAACTCGATGCCTACCGGATGCTCCTGCGCCTTCCCTCGTCCATCCGGGCTGCCGATGTGCGGGATCTGCTTCTCGCGCTCGACCCGGCACATATGTCCGGCATTCTCCGGCTCGCCCTGAAACGCACTGCGCTGTTCAAATGGAAACTGGTGCAGATCGCAAAGAAGTTCGGGGCAATCGATTCGGATGCGGATTACGAGAAGATCAGCATTCACCGCCTGCTCGATTTTTTTGATAATACCGTTGTCCAGCAGGAAGCGTACCGCGAGCTGCTGACGGAATACATGGATATTGATACGGCATCTGCCCTCGTCTCTCTTGTTAAGCAGGAAAAGATCCAGGTTGCGTTAGGCCCCCATTCACTCATTGGTGCCGGGGGACTGCTTTCCTCCCGGGATCAGATTCCCCCGCCGACTGCGGATCACGCGGTAATTGCCACGTTAAAGCGCAGGCTTGAGCAGGATGATGTCATCCTTGCCTGTATGAACTGCCGGGACTGGAAGAGCCGGACCATTGTATCCCGGGTACAGGATCCGCCCCAGTGCCCGAAATGCGGAGCACGCCTGATTGCTGCGCTCAAGCCCTTTGATGAGGAGCAGTATGTCATGATCCGGAAGTTAAAGAAGAACGCTGATGAGCGGGCGATCGAACAGCGGTTGAAAAAGAATGCCAATATCGTGCTTTCCAGCGGGAAGAAAGCGGTTATTGCACTTGCAGCACGGGGAGTAGGTCCGGAAAATGCGTCACGTATTCTTGCAACCCAGACGGATGGCGATGCGTTCTACCGTGAGATTCTCAAAGCAGAGCGTACATTTATCCAGACACACCGGTACTGGTCATGAACCCGGTGGAGTAAGGAAAAAGAAAAAAAGAAAAAACCGTTTTTGTGTATTACATGATACTTTCGAGTTTCTGCTCGAGGAAGTCAAGACCTTTCTTGATATCTTCAAGATTCTTTCCCCCGGTGAGGATGATCTTTCCTGAAGAGAAGAGCAGGGCAACAATCTTGGGGTCCTTGATCCGGTAGACGAGTCCGGGGAACTGCTCGGGTTCGTATTCGATATTTTCGAGATTGAGTGTGATGACTACCTTGTTGAGATTGATGTACTTGCCGATATCATACGAACAGACAATGTTGGTGATTGCAACGCTGGGTTTCTCGTGAGTATCAACACCTGCTTCTTTTAATGACTTGATGATCAGACTGAGACCCTGGGTAAGTGCCTTTTTATCACGGATACCGGTGAGGACAACCTTTCCTGAAGAAAAGATCAGGGAGGCAATTTTTGGATTCTCCAGCCTGTATACTGCCCCGGGGAACCGTTTGGTATTGAGTTCGCAGTTCCTGACCTTTTTTGACACCTCAATAAGATCAATAGAATCGGCAATTACACCCGAAGCTACGATGTTCTCAATCTTCAATGATTCGTACTTTTTATCAGCCATCCTTTGTACTATTTTTTTTTTGTGAACGATAATACTAATGGACAACCTTTATGTCCCTTATTTTCTGTCTTCTGCTGACGTTTACGGGTATGCCGGTAAAACCGGATTGCATAAAGATAATCATCTCAAATCGTGTGCTTTTTGTATCCGGATCTGTTATCCGGGATATGACTGCATAGCATTTTTTGTTCCCGGTACTGGCTCTGGTCCCACCGAATCACCGATCAAAGATACAAAAAACCCGGTGAAACGGACCCCCGCACCGTACAAATATCTACGCGACATTGAAATTGTGCCTGACCTTCTAAAAAACCCTGTCCGGTAAGATCAAACGCAGGGAACTGCAGGTAGCAGAGCTGAAAAAACCAGAACCGAACGTGACTGCATCACGTAAATCATTATATTTTTTAAGCCACTTTTTGTTTTCGTTCTCATCCGGAAGATCAATGTTTGTTGAAACAAAAAAATCATTGAATCGTGGTGCATAATTTAATCGAAATCCTCTTCTTCTGCACCACTAAACGATCATGTATGGTGCGGTATTCTGTCACTATGGACGATTCACTTGCAGAACGTATTGATAAATCGTGTGAGAAGCGTGATATTTCCCGGTCTGACTGGATAAACGAGGCATGCACCACACAACTTACCAAAAGTACAGGTGTTAGCAGGATTGGTGCAACAACACTCCCTTCTGCCGGTCCGGTTTTTGGACCTGAAGATCATAACATGCCAGATTATGATGAAATGTTCCGGAAATTTTCCATCGAAGTCCCTGAATACTTTAACTTCGGTTTTGATGTCATCGATGCATGGGCAAACAAAGACCGGAACAAACTTGCCATGCTCTGGGTGAACCAGGAAGGCAAAGAGAAGACGTTTACGTTCTGGGACCTTATGCGGCTCTCGAACCAGATTGTAAACATCCTTATCAAGTATGGCATCAGTAAGGGCGACCGTGTACTGATCATGCTGCCCCGGGTTCCTGAGTGGTGGACGTTTACCCTTGGCCTGATCAAGCGTGGTGCAGTATATGTTCCCGCCCCCACGATGCTCACCCCCAAGGACCTGAAATACCGGATCAATATTGCTGATATCAAGATGGTCATTACGATGGAAGAACAGGCGGATAAGATCGAAGAGATCGCAAAGGACTGCCCTTCCCTTTCGTGTAAAGTACTGATCGATGGCAAACGCCCGGGCTGGATCAGTTACCCCACCGAACTTGACTACCCGGCACCCGTATCGGCAAAAATCGTCAATCTCCCCAGTATGAAAAAGACAAAGAGCACCGACCCGCTCGTTATTTTCTTTACCTCCGGTACAACGGGCGAACCCAAAATGGTGGTACATGAGCAGAGTTACCCGCTGGGACATATCGTTACTGCACGTTTCTGGCATGACCTGCGCATCAACGATCTCCACTTCACCCTCTCGGACACGGGATGGGCAAAGAGCGCATGGGGAAAGTTCTACGGGCAGTGGATCGAAGGGTCGGCAATTTTTGTCTATGATATACGAAGCCGTTTCAATGCCACCGAGATACTCCCGCTCATAGAAAAATATGGCATCACCACGTTCTGCTGCCCGCCCACCATTTACCGGATGCTGATCTTGGCCGATCTCGACAAATTCGATTTCTCAGAACTCCGTCACTGCACCAGCGCAGGCGAACCTCTCAACCCGGAAGTGATCAAGGCCTGGAAGGATGCAACCGGTATGACTATTCTCGAAGGATACGGGCAGACCGAGACGGTGCTCTGCATCGGGACGTTCCCGGGCATGACCCCCAAATTCGGTTCCATGGGGAAACCCTCGCCCGGCTGGCACGTTGAACTCCATGATGACAACGGCAAACCTGTCCCCCTCCATGAAGAGGGCAGGATCGCGATAAAAACAGATCCTCACCCGGTCGGATTGTTCCGGGAATATCTCAACAATCCTGAAGAGAACAAAAAATCCTTTGTCAACGGGTATTACTACACCGGAGATAAGGCCTACAAGGATGAAGACGGATATCTCTGGTTTATCGGCAGGGATGATGACGTCATAAAATCATCCGGTTACCGTATCGGTCCCTTTGAAGTGGAGAGCGCACTGATTGAGCACCCTTCAGTTCAGGAAGCAGCGGTTGTCGGGTCTCCGGATGATGTCCGGGGTCTTGTTGTCAAGGCTTTTGTCATCCTCAAACCCGGGTTCCAGCCTTCCGAAACCCTGGTCAGGGAGATCCAGAATCATGTGAAGAAGGTCACCGCCCCGTACAAATATCCCCGGATAATTGAGTTTGTGGATTCCCTGCCAAAGACGATATCCGGAAAGATCCGGCGCAAAGAGCTCCGTGAGCAGGAACTGAAAAAATCTTCCAATGATAATGGTGCCCCTAAAAAGGCATAACGACCCCCTATCTTTATTTAATTTCAATCGTAATCTATACAGGCGCGAGGGTAGCCAAGCCAGGTCAACGGCGCCAGGTTCAGGGCCTGGTCTCGCAGGAGTTCTTGGGTTCGAATCCCATCCCTCGCATTGTAAAGCGATTTTGAGAAATCGCACAATTTTTTCTGAAGCTTGTAATCATAATGCTCTGGCTGGCCCGGGTGGTGCAGGTCCGTCATAATTATCGTATCTGTGTATGAGATCATCTTCCGTCTTCATTCGACCTGCGTCGGAGACCCTTGTAGTAAGGGGGGGGTCCATTCCCTGAGGGTAAATAAGCCCAATACGCGCTCCATTTCCCTTTTTCGCATTTCAATCTCTATTGGGAAACTACGTAAATTCCCTATTTTCGGTTCCTGTGGAAAATCCCCTGGATTTTCGCTCCGATTACCAAACTGCGGGCGGAAACGCCCTCGTATAACGCCCGCCAAAGGCCTTTTAATCGAGGCATTTTTCGCCACGTTAACCCATCCGGGCCCCGTAAAGGCTGCCGGAATGCGAATAGGGGGATCTTTTTTCACGACGGTGATTTTTGGAAGAGGGGGGGTTTGGAGTTGAACGAGTTTTGTGCGGATAATTCCGGTACCGCTGATCAGTACCCGAATCTTCGCTCGTATTCCTTATGGGGCAGCCATTCCAGTACCAGGGCAACAACCTGCGTCCCGTCACCGGCAACCGCATACATCAGCCGCCAGTTTTTATGAAAATTACATTTCCACAGGTTGTCTATTCCGTATTTTGTGATGTATATTTTTGGGATTAATCGTTTAGGTACCTGGATCCCGCAAAAGGGATCTTCGGCAATCATATCGAACGCTGTATTCAATTGATTAAAAATCTCTTTTTCTTCCACCCTCCCGGACTGGAGCTTAAAAAAAGCGTCACTGACCTGATCGTCAGCGAAGTAGAGGGCGGATTTCATCGGATCTTCAGGTTATTGTTACTAAGGTATCGATTTATCAGTTCCGGGTTATAGATCCAGCAGATTTTTTTGTCAGCGTCCGTTGCAATCTTTCCGGAATCCTGGAGGTAGCTGACGACCGTAGAGAATGTCTGGTACATCATCTTCTTGGGCAGGTTCTCCCACAATGCCCTTTTTTTATATTCCCCGCTGTGCTCCCGGATAAAGGACTCGACCATCAGTACGGTATCGAGCTGGGGCGAGTGAACCGCTTTGGCCTCTGATGTCATAGGATAATTTTTGTTATATAACTATATATAACATTTGAGCCGGGAATAGGGGGATGTGCCGGGGAAGAGGGGGTATGGACCATGAGGGTAAATACGCCCGTAGCGGGCTCCTTTTACCAGATCCCTGCCCGGAAAACCCCGTAAAACGGCCCGTTTCGGTTCGCGTGGAAAATCTGTTTAAATTCCTCTCTGTTTGGCAAAATACGGGCGGAAACTCCCTCGCACAATGGCTGCCAAAGGCCCGGGAATCGGGGCTTTTTTCGCCACCTGGTTTAGCCCATCCTCTGCTTGGAAAGGCTGCCGGAATGCGAATGCGAGGATCTTTTTTTCACGACGGAGGTTTTTGGAAGAGGGGGTTTTGGGAGTTAAACGACGTTAGATGGTCGTGGTGCTGGTGGCGATCAACAGCAATTGAACACTATTGATTAGGAGTTAATGCTCATCGGGGCTTTGCTCACTTTGATCGATTCATCTGCTACTTAAGCATCCGAATCAATTCATCTTTTGATATTCCTTTCCATATCGCAACTTTTGAAAGTATATCGTTCAATGTTCCTGGTGCAATTTCATTATGCAGGGGAATTGTTATTGTATGTTCACAGGCAGGTGTCATACATTTTAGTTGGCATGGCTGCCCCGCTGACGGACAAAATGGTACCCCAGTCTTGAAAAGACCCTGATGAGATCTTTTCCACTAACAACCGGAAGCCCGGGCAACAGTACCTACCTCGGTTTCAGATATCGAGAGGATACGGATACTCTCCCCTTTAGCCAGTTCTTCTTCAAAGTGAAGCTCGACTGCTTCACGGATGTTTACCATCAGTTCATCGAGAGTTTTCCCTTGCGTGAAAATATCGACACCGATGCCCCGGCCGCACCAGTATTTGTTATCAGAATAAATTTCAAATTTGACGAGCATGAAAGCACATCCGTGATATTTTATTGTACAGTGTAACACAAGGGGCGATAATTCTTTGTTAGGGGAATTTTTCCGGTTTCCCTTGTTGTATCCAGCACCCGGGGTATGACCACGGGTTCAATGCCGGTGTGGCGGCCGGGTTGACTTTTTTGTGAAGGGATAATGTGATTCCGCGAGATGTCGGGGATGTGCCGGATGCATATAGGGGGTGCGGGGGGATGAGCCCGGGTATCCCCGGAATAAATTAAAAAAGAGTTAAGCCTTGGTCTTTTTCTTCCCGTGAGCGATAACAGCCGCAAGATATTTGTCAGGATCCTGTTCAAGCCACTGTTTTCGTTCTTTGGTGTAATCACCGCTTCCCGGGTCATATATCTGGAGGAACCGGACCGCATCGAGGGGTCCAAGTACTTTCACGAGTGCATCAATACCCTGTTTGTGAATTTCATTGAGTGTCTTTGCTTCCATGTTCGTTCACCTCCATAAGCCATTCAACGGGATTTTTAACTTCAATAGTTATCTGATGAGCATGCCGCTTTTCCGGTCACAAAAAAAGGATGTTTATTCTGAACCAGAGACCGTTTTGGCCTGTTTCTGCATCTCAAGGATCTCGTTGTAGATTTCATCAAGATCGTTACTTAGCCACTGCTTGCGCTCCTTGGTATAATCCCCCTTTCCATGATCAAACATCTGAATGAAGCGGACCATGTCAACGGGACCAAGTGTCTTACGCAGGGCATCAATCCCTTCATCATGAATTTCATGCAGTGTCTTCACTTTCATTCCCGGTCACCTCCTCATACCATTCAGCAGGATTTACGATTCGTATGGAAATTATATCGCTGTGGTGACTCATAATGTTTTTCAATGCGTCATCAGTCGTGACCAGAACCGTTGCACCCGCCCGTTCCGCACTGGCAATATGCAACGCGTCAAGGGCTTTTACTCCCAGGTTCATGAGCACGGTTGCACGTTCCTTTATTGCCATGTCTACGAGAATGTTTGTGGTTGTCTTTGTGGCGAAGGTGCTGACGTACCGTTTTCTATCGTGATCAACAATTTTGGCAACTTCATACGTGACTAACGGAACTCCAGATAAGTTCCCAGTCCCGTGAACACCGGTTGAGAATTGCAATGACGGCTTCACTTTCATACCGGATTCTTGGAATGAGCTGGTCGTCAAACGGTCGGCACAGGCAGCACACATCGAGATAGACTTTCACTTAAAACTTCCAGATTCACCATTCACTTCCGGAATCAATAAATGATTCTATTACCGGGGCTTACAGGAATGCCCGTTCTGCGAGTCCCGTCGCGGATGAGATCGTCGCCCGTAATGAACTGTGCTTTTGGCCGCTGGGATCGTTACCCGGTCAGCAGGGGGCACCTGCTCGTGCTTCCGTTCCGGCATACGCTGGATTTTTTCTCGATGACTCCGGAGGAGAGGGTGGCTTTGATCTCTTTGATTGATGCTTGTAAGGATGTGATTGAGGCGGAGCTCTCTCCTGCGGGATACAACATCGGGTTCAATGTCGGGGAGGCGGCCGGGCAGACGGTGATGCACTGTCATTGTCATGTGATTCCGCGGTATGTCGGGGATGTGCCGGATGCACGCGGGGGTGTGTGGGGGGTTGTGCCGGGGAAGAGGGGGTATGGACCCTGAGGGTAAATACGCCCGTAGCGGGCTCCTTTTACCAGATTCCTGCCCGGAAAACCCCGTAAAACGGCCCGTTTCGGTTCGCGTGGAAAATCTGTTTAAATTCCTCTCTGTTTGCCAAAATACGGGCGGAAACGCCCTCGCCCAACGGCTGCCAAAGACCCGGGAATCGGGGCTTTTTTCGCCATGTAGTTTAGCCCATTCCAGGCCCGGAAAGGCTGCCGGGATGCGAATGTGGGGAACTTTTTTACGACGGAGGTTTTTAAAAAATCATGTAAGTGAAGAATTGATCTCCCTCCTTAGGGATCCCTTACCGCTGGTACTTAACATTCCAGGGTTTGGACCCTGAGGGTAAATATGCCCGTTTTGAGCCCCGTTTACAAAATCCCCTCCCGGGAAACCCCGTAAAACGGCCGGTTTCAGTTCACGTGGAAAATCTGTTTAAATTCCTCTCTGTTTGCCAAAATACGGGCGGAAACGCCCTCGCCCAACGGCTGCCAAAGGCCCGGGAATCGGGGCTTTTTTCGCCACCTGGTTTAGCCCATCCTCTGCTTGGAAAGGCTGCCGGAATGCGAATGCGAGGATCTTTTTTTCACGACGGAGGTTATTGGAAGAGGGGGTTTTGGGAGTTGAACGACGTTAGATGGTCGTGGTGCTGGTGGCGATCAACGGCAATTGAACACTATTGTTTAGGATTTTACGCTCAAAAGGGGCTTCGGAGCGAGATTTTGTGGGAATCAGAGGAAGAGATCCTTTGGCTCCACTCTTCCTTTTTCTGTCCGGTCGAAATCCTTGTCGAAGCTGACAATCGAGAACCTGTATTGCTCCGCAGCAGCATACTGGTACGCATCATCAAAATCCAGGTGAAACCGGTCTGCGGCCCTGGTGATCTTTGAGAAATTATCGGTTGTCACACGGAGGATACGAATCCCGCTGGCGATGATATCTTCATCGACAAACGTAAGGAATTCCCGGGATTTATGTTCCCGCAGGTAAATTACGCCAATCGTGTGCAGGGAGAAATCACTGATATTCAGAGTCGTAAGATCGGCCCGGTGAAAAAAATCCTTTACTTCCTCAACCCGCGAGCGACGGAGAATGTACTCGAGGAAAATATTGGTGTCGAGAAGGTACATCAGGCTTCCCGCCATTCCAGTGCCTTGTGCTGGATCTCAACGGAGGAATAGCGTTTGCCGAGTTCAGCAAGCGTACCTTCGGCCGCACAACGGAATGAGGTGGGAGATGATCTCTTTGAGCGCTTCACCAGTTCATCGATATAGTGAATCGCTTCTTCACGTAAATCAGGAGGGAGCAGACGGATTTTTTCATCGACTGAGCCTGTTGAGGAGGACATGATGATTCAGGATTTTATTGTTTTTGATGCATAGAATCTTTTCGGGCGACCAATCTCCGGAACCTGCTGCCGGCACTGGAGAAACGTGAATGCCAAGAAACGGGACAAGATTCCCTCTCCGGCGTTAATCGACAAGAGATCTGATGCGATTGTCAATTATTTGGACCACATGTACGAGGTCTATCCCCGCCGCTTTTCCCGGGAGATAATCTCACCCTGACAGGTTCACGGAAAAGATGCCCGGCTGGCAGGATGCAGCACTGGAACGGCTCTGGGAGAAATGCGATTATCTCATTGAGGTCCGGGGGAACTGGTGCATGGAGCCGGAGAAATTCTCATTTTTTTAAAACAAAAAATTCTCCAAAGCATCTATCATCCACCAGCGATACAATACGGGTATGCGTGATACCGGTTGCCCGCCATTCTTAGAGGTGCTCTCCTGCCTCTCCTGCATCCTCCTTTCCCTTGCGATGATCGGCTGGCTCCTGCTCTGGCTTTCGGCATGGAACGTGCAGGTCATTTCGCTCGAAGTGTGGGTGTTCTTCCTCGCGTTCGGAGTGATTGTCGTGTATAGTTTTATGCGATTGATCCGGGGGTTGTTTCCCTTGTGGCTGAGAGCCGGGCCGGGGGGTTCGGTGATGGTGAAGGTGCTGGAGATTGATGCGGTGGGGGAGTGAGCTAAGGGAATTTCCGGCCGGGTAGGATGTTGTGGGATTGCAATTGTCCTGTGATTCCGCGATATGTCGGGGATGTGCCGGATGCGAGAGGGGGAGTGAGGGGGGTTGTGCCGGGGAAACAGACAGAGTAACCCCGAATCACTTCGATTTTGATCGCGAGGTTACGGATCTTTGGGAGCGATTCGTCTGCTGTCTCCGCATTATTTCCTTCTCACGTTCAATCTCTTCGATCAGTTCCTGTTCACTGGGGAGGTAGAGTTTATACCGCGATGCAAAGAGCTGGCTGTTATCATTCAGCGCTGAATACCGGACCACTGTTTCATCTTTCTCCGTGCAAAGAATAATGCCGATTGTCGGGTTGTCTCCATCTGTTTTTACCCGGTCTTCAAACAACCGTACATACATATCCATCTGCCCGATATCCTGATGTGTCAGCTTTCCCGTTTTGAGATCGATGAGAACAAAACACTTGAGGATGAAGTGGTAGAAGACAAGGTCGATATAAAATTCCGATGTTTCAGTGCTGATCCTGTACTGGCGGGATACAAATGAGAATCCTTTACCCAGCTCCAGGAGGAACTGCTGCAGCTTGTCGATAAGTGCCTGCTCAAGATCCCGCTCCAGGTATGAAGCGGAAGTTGGAATTTGCAGAAACTCCAGCACATACGGGTCCCTGATAAATTCTTCCGGGCGTTTGGCAAGCGGCTGTGTCAATTCCTTTGCTTCAGTCATAACCGCATCCCGGTCGCGGCTTGTGAGTAATCGTTCAAAATAGAGGGAATCGATCTGCCGCTCAAGGGCCCGGACGCTCCAGTTCTGGCTTATTGCTTCGCTGATATAATATCCCCGGGCGGCGGGGTTCTCCACCCGCATCAGGAGACGGTAATGCGACCAGCTCAATTCGGCACACACTGTGTACCCTTTTCGGGCAATCGGAATATCGCCCTCCTGACAACCATCAGGAAATGCTAAAAAGAACTTACGAAAGTTCTTCAGATTCGTTGAAGAAAAACCTCTTCCAAACTCATCGGTAAGTCTCCGCCCCTGGCTGTGTGGGCAGGGCCTGGTGCTCTGAAAATCAATCAGGATCCAGACTGTGGCTTGAGCCTAAGCTAGAAGTACTGTATCGTGTTCGCGATGAGGGGGCCCAAGATCATTTCTCTACCCTGGCTCTTACTTGTTTGTCCCGCAGCCTGTGGGACAATTACCGGAGACGAAGGGGACTTTGAATGATGCAGAAATCATTCATGTCCGCATCAATCCGGAACTTCATGATAAGTTACCCGGACTTAAGGTAGTTCACCAGCGCTTTCTGACCATTCGATCAGTTTCTGCTTCAACTCTTCTTTTGAGGGGAGGTAGAGCTGGTACTGGGAAGCGTAGATGTTTGCATCCTCAGGCAGGGTGAGCCTGACAAGAGCATCGTTCTTTGTCTTGCAGAGTATCATTCCAATGGTAGGATTCTCGTCTTTTAGTTTTACCTCACGATTGTAATAGTTGACGTACATCTGCATCTGGCCGAGATTATCGTGGGTGAGTTTTCCGATCTTGAGGTCGATTAAAACATAACACCGGAGTATGCGGTTGTAGAAGACGAGGTCCACGTAGAAATGATCTGCATCGAAGGTGAACCGCTTCTGCCGGGATTCGAAAAGAAATCCTTTCCCCAGTTCCAGCAGGAAAGTTTCAAGTTTATCGATTATGGCGGATTCGAGATCGCTCTCGGAGTAATGCGTGCTCTCATCGATCCCGAGAAATTCGAGGACGTAGGGATCTTTGAGCACGTCCTGCGGATTACCGATAATCTGTCCTTTATCAGCGAGAGATTTTACCCCGTTTTTATCCCTGCTGAGTGCGAGCCGTTCGTAGATCCCGGAGTTGAACTGCCGTTTGAGCTCGGAAAGTGACCATTGGTTTTGGCCGGATTCTATTTCATAAAACCGGCGTTCATCCCGGTTGTCGATATTCATGAGGAAGACGTAGTGGGACCAGCTGAGGGTGAACCGGGGGGTGAATTGGGCAGGGTCTGTCTGACTTATTGGTATTTTCGCCGGTGTTTTTACCGGCAATTGCGCAGACAGTGTTTGCGCAATTTGCGGAGTTACGTCACGGTATTCGAGATAAAACCGACGTATATACTCAAGGTTTCTCTTTGAAAAACCGCGCCCGAGCTCTTCGGTTAATCTGTATGATAGTTCCCGTACTATTCGCTCCCCGTATTCCGCACGTTTACTCCCCTGTTGTTCAAACTCCACAATCCGCCGGCCTATCTCGAAGTTGGTGATAACCTGCAGGCTGTTGACGTTCTGGCTGGCGGTCCTGCGAGCGCTTTGTACCAGCTCCCGGATCTCTTTAACGAGAGGGAGGAGGGGTTCTCCGGATGGTTTTGCTATCGCGGTACTGGGTTTCATGGTTGAATCGCGTTCCTTATCCAGAGTCTCGGTACTTGTGAGGATAAGGAACCCGGTTAGCGGGGTGAAAGTGAGGGGGATGCGCATCAGGAGGATGAGAGCCCCAAGAAGCCACAGCCCGTATTTTTGTCCAGATTGAAGGTATACGGTGTGTGACTGCGGGAAATTGGAGGAAACCAATGTATCGCTCTGGTATCGGCCATTGGTGATTGTCTCGATAGCCTTTGAAGCATCTACTCCTCTTGCGTCACGTTCGGATATTCAGGTACTTTGGGTTGGAACGGCTACATGCACACTGATCCAAAGGGTCTCAATACCGGAATCAAAATATCGTTGAATTCTAAAGAAATATGTGTCTTCCGGAACCTCGTTTGTTGTCGTCAGGATAGTACTCACGTTATACACTTTTCCGGGATACGAGGTAAATGCAGATGGAGTACAGCTGATGGTCATACCGCTGGGCAACGGTAATTCAACATCGGAGTATTTTCCCTTCACACGGGAAGGAATAATCGTCTCATTCCTGATTGCCTCCTGGTTTTTTTCAATTCGCAATTCGAAGGCAATATTTTTTCCGGCTTCAACTTTCCCAAAGTTTGAGGATAAGTATGTCTCTTCTGCCCCAAAATGAGATTTGCCGGGAACGATCAGTGTTATATTGTTTTTATCAATTTCATCTGACCTAGGTAACATCTGATTAATCGATACATAGCATATGGCGGCAAGTATCGCAAGGATCAGAATTATCCCGATTATTGATCGTCGTTTCATTCATCTTCACCAAAAAAGGTATTTTTTCATTATGCATTTGCAGTGTGCAGGGTCACCTGTGTATCCGAGGTCCAGGTTACGTCAAGGTTCGTCAACGCATTGTGTGGATCATATTCCACCAGCTTTACCCAATCAATATCAACAACATTTAAGTTGACATCTCTGATCCGCATATTATTAAATGTTGTATGCCCCGGCACATCGGAATTATCATCCACACCATACCCTTCAAGTGCGGTGTACATCTGAAGATTCGTAGATCCAATATTTGCTGCGTTTTCTGAAACGATACTCATGGATTGTCCCGTGGTTTGATCGGCAAATATGATATTCCAGTGTTGGATATTGGGATTCCAGCCTAGTGTTCCTGCAATACTATCTCCGACATTTACATTGATAGGATTACTAGGATACCCTACACCATATTGATCAACATACCATGCTCTCCCGGTCCAGCGACCACTTCCGGCTTGGTTCCATTCTAATACAGGTTGAACAATTCCGCCGCTCGAACTTGGCTGAATACCATTAAACAGGAAATCTGTCGTGTCTGTTTGCGGGGTTGGTGGCGATGAAGGGACTGTCCAATATGCTATGAATTGCCCTAGTTCGCTTACCGTCAAGTCACGTGAAGACTCAATCCAGCCATCATATCCCGGAAGGATTAATGGATTATCCGGATTCAAAACGGTTAAAATACGTCTTCCATCAGAATCGACAGTGGTTATCTCGCCATTTGTCCGGATAATGGATCCATTTGGAACCTGATGAATCTTTGATGCTGCTTTATATCCCCCGGGAGCAGCAATTCTCTTCGCGTTTGCGTCATCTGTGATGAGAAGTTGTTTTCCTGTCGAATCAAATACCGATGTCATGCCATTTTTTGAATGCTGGATGATTGATCCATAGGGGATTTTCGATATTGTAGGATTCTGGATTGCCTTAGAGGTTTGGATGATCTGATCATTTTGTACATTTTCATCAGGACTCAAATCATTTCCCACCATGACAGTATTCTGATTGATATTATACTGCAACTGCGGTAATTGAACGGGTATTTCATCCCTACCAGCATTATCCGCCACAACGTCTTTTACACTTTCTGCCGCGCTCGCGATCGGTACCACCGCCATCGCTGCCAGCAGCAGTGCCAACAGGACGACGCCAAATTTTCGTAGGTTCATTTCTCTTCAACTCCTTTTCGCGTATTTCATACGCTACGCTCGAAGGCATGGGAAAACTTTCAGGATCAGAAGATAATGATCACGTGCCTACGGGCGGGACCGGGTTCAACGTAGTTTTGTCGCTTGGTGAACCCGTCCTACAGTTTTGGGACACCTTATTGATGTCCACGGGAATTTGATTTTTTTCTCAGGATTATAAATTTTATAGCGCATTCAGCTACTGGTCCTCCGATAGGTGGACAACCTGGCAGGATTGCTGGAAAGTTGCAAAAAATGCTGCAGTTGGAAGTCTATGAAGCGGTCAGTATGGGGATCGCGGTTCCCTTAATCGATTCAATACTCAAGTAGATGCTCGTTACGTGCTTTGGCTACACTGGCTACAAGAATGCCAAGTTCAGGAGGAACGAGGTTCAGAAGGATTTCTTATTGACCCATAAGCCTGGTTTCATCACCTGCTAACCCTGAACTATGATCGCTCTTAGTTTTCGCCTCCCAAATACTGCTAATTACTGCCTCTGGTTCTCCGACGTAAAAACACTTGATTTGAAAGAATTATTACCGCATTTTCCCGAATTATTACCTCAGATGCGGGAAAAAAGGGGAAAACGGGGCATTTTACGGGCGTATTTCAGGGGTACTCACGGGATGTCTGAAAAAGGGGTTCATTCCAAAAAAGGATCTTTTATCACCCGCGATCCTGGTCGTAAAAAGATGAACCCCTCCTGAACTATGATCGCTCTTAGTTTTCGCCTCCCAAATACTGCTAATTATTGCCTCTGGTTCTCCGACGTAAAAATACTTGATTTGACCGAATTATTACCGCATTTTCCCGAATTATTACCTCAAAACCGGGAAAAAGGGGAAAACGGGGCATTATACGGGCGTATTTTGGAGGTATTCTAAAAACAGGGATCATACCCCCCGGAGGGATAGTCCCTCTGTCGGGGGAACTTCGGATTTGAATCCAAAGGAAGATCCCGTCTCTGCCAGATGAAAAAACGAGTGATCTCTTCCTACACCATAGCAGCTTACACGCTTGCAGCGTTTTTCCCTGCAAGCGGCTGACCATCCCGCCCCAGCTCGACAAGACATTCCGCAATAAGACGGAAGAACCGCCACGTGCCATGCCTTGAGCGGAGCCAGAGTTCGCGAGATATGGATTCATGCTTCGTGATCAGGCAGAGCCGATCCAGGCAGTCTTTGAATTCCCCTGCGAGTTCTGCTGCCGGCGCATGAATATGTGCACAATACGAGACACGTACGAATACTACCGGCAGGACAGAGACGATCGTGAAATCATACAGTTTTTCCGGACCACGCCCGGCAACCTGGATGGCACCCCGCTGGCGTGCAATAGGTATCGCATCCGCCAGGGCCCGGCGCGACGGCGGTCCCCGGCTCATCTCTCACCTGGATCCGGTTCACCGGAATTATTCCGGGGTTCCACGATGGAATCCCGGGAACGTTCTCCGGTAACCCGCGGCGGGGCAAGTTCCTTTGGCAGGGATTTTGTCCGGATGGAAATGTTGTAATGATGCCAGTGCGTCCGCTTCACGCTGACCCGGTACACCGAATCGCCTATCCGGTTGATCTGCCGGGCAATTGCCCGGGGCAGCAGGTAGAGGGGGATTTCCCCCTCGGTCACGGATCTACTCTTTGGTATCCCGTGCCCGCCTCCGCCTGCCGGGCGATTCATCATCAGTGTTCCTCGTTGCCATCATCATCCCCGTCCGGGTTCTTTTGTGTTTTCCGGTGAGAACGTGACCGGAAGCCGGTGCCGAGTATCTCCGTCTTGCGGGATACCTCCCGAACCGGAGATAATGGCTGTTTTTCTTTCCTGACCAGCATGGTATCCTGCCGGGTACCGGCAGGAGCGTTTTTACTTCTGTTTGTGGTTTCTATGCTATCACTTCCTTTGGTGTCAACCCGAAGACGCGATAATCCTGGTAAAAAAATACGCTGATTATCATGGTCCTCCCGGGCTGACCGGGTCTTTTTGCGATGTTCGTCGCATCGCATTGACCCGTTTTTTCTTTTTGGGACAACCCCCGGCTGTCCACGAATAGGGGTTTTGTCACGCGTTATATAACGATTCTAACGCAACCATCTACCGGATCCCTGAATGGTAGACGAGCGCGTTAGAAATGTTAAGTGCCGGATTAAGGAAATCCGCTCCGGGATACCCTTAGTCCGGCGGGGGCGAATGTCTTTAAGGCTGATCCACGGGAAGAATGCAGGGATGGCGGCCGGGAATGAACTGGGGAAGAATTCTCTCGAAAAACCAACAAGGAGTGATTATGTCAAGAGATTTTCTTATCAAAGTACTATCCTCGGATGAGTATCAGACCCTTTGTTATGCCATTCTCCTTATCCTCTGCATCGCAAACCTGATCGTGATCTTCGTGATTGTTTCTGCCAGGTGCGCGGAGATTTATTCGAGCGGGGGTGAATGCGGGATTGGCATCGGCTGGTTCGGCCTTACAGCGGTATTCATTGGGATTGGAGCGGCTTCGGCGTGGGGGCTGTTCCGGGGGTGGCGAGCTGGTCACTTGAAGTTCTTTTATTTTTTTTAATCTCTTTTGGATGGAAAAAACAGGTCTCTTCTTTGATACTTATTTCGTTACTATTCTGGTGACTGGTGATATTTTCCCGGGCCGCCGGAGCACCGTGTTCAGACGTATCGGTTAAAGCCGGGGGTATCCTCACCGGTGTGTTTCTCCGGGGTACGGGGTTGACGAATATTTGTCACCAGTGCACCGGAGTTAGTGTTGGCGGCGGGGAGGATAAATCTATGCACATGGTATATACCATATTCTATTTGTGCATTAATCCCTATATGTGCATATCTCCAATTGGGAGATATGGTTCAGAAGGAAATTATTGTTAAGTCCCGGTACCACTTTGGTTCCAATTCTCTCGATCTCACAATCCCTTCTGACGTCGTTAAATCCAAAGAGATTAATCCAGGCGATTTTTTTCGTTTGACTACCAAGGAAGAAAAGGGCAACCTAGTTTTACAATACGAGCGAGTCTATAAAACGAAGGTGTGAGTGGATTGACGCTCAAAAGGGGCTGGCGCCCCTTGCCGCGTGGGCTAGCCCAGATATATATTCACACCACATTAACAAGTTATAATATAGGCATAAAAGTAAAACTTGTAGCATGGCCGATCGCCCAGAAAATTATATCGACCTTTTTGCCGGATGCGGCGGACTATCTCTGGGCTTACACAACGCTGGATGGAAAGGGCTCTTTGCGATTGAAAAAAACCAGATGGCTTTCGCGACCCTCAAGCATAACTTGATAGATAAACACCAACATTTTGATTGGCCTGATTGGCTATCTCCTAAAGCTCATGACATCAAAGTTGTCCTGAAAGAACATGCTAAAGAACTAAAGGCACTTGAAGGCGAAGTTGACTTGATTGCAGGAGGCCCGCCATGCCAAGGATTCTCATTTGCTGGGAAGCGTGATGAACAGGATCACCGGAACCAGCTTGTCAATTCTTACCTGGACTTTGTGGAACTTGTCAAGCCAAAAATGGTTTTCTTCGAAAATGTTCGGGGATTTACGGCAAAATTCGTAAAGAAACCCTCGGACGGCAAGATCTACTCGGAAATTGTCCAGAAAAAATTAGAATCATTGGGATATGACGTAGAACCAAGGATAATTAATTTTTCGGAATATGGTGTTCCCCAGCGGAGAAGAAGGTTTATCCTTGTGGGAATAAACGAGGGAAATGCTGCAACTTTCTTTGAAAACCTTAAGGAAAATAAAAAATCGTTCCTCCATGAAAAAGGGTTACCTGAAATATCTACGGCCTGGGATGCAATATCAGATCTTGAACAGCGACATGGCAAGATAAAATCTTCCGAATTCCCGAATTTTCAATTTGGTGTGTATGGGCCGATTCAAAGCGAGTACCAAAAAGTCATGAAAGGGGATTACACAAAAAACCCAGATAGCCACAGGTTCGTTAACCACAGGAATAAGACAATGGAACGATTCCAATTTTATTTGGACACGTACCCCCGGAACAAGAACATAAGTAGCGTCACAAAAGAGGATCTTAACCTAAAGAAACAAAGCATCACTCCCATGGACCCAAACCAGCCGAGCCCAACCCTTACAACGTTAACTGATGACTATATCCATTATTCCGAACCACGGGTCCTTACGGTAAGGGAATTTGCCCGTCTCCAATCATTCAATGATTGGTTCGAGTTCAAGGATAAGTATACGACCGGCGGTACGTTAAGAACTTCTGAGGTTCCCCGGTACACTCAGGTAGGCAACGCGATACCGCCTTTATTTGTTGAACAAGCGGGGATTGTATTGAAGGCGATGGGTTAAATGGAGCACGAACTTGATTTCAAAATCAGCTCTGGTTTAAAGAATATCATTGGTCGTGAATTAATTACTAATGATTTAATGGCAATCTTTGAGCTTGTCAAAAATTCGTATGATGCAAATGCAAAAAAAGTAAGGATCCTTTTTGAAAACATTAAGGATGAAAATAAATCAAAAGGATCTAGAATTCTTATTATTGATGATGGCTCGGGGATGTCATATGAAGATCTGCTCAATAAATGGCTTTTCGTCGGTTACTCTGATAAAAAAGATTTTGAGAAATCATTAGACGGGGAAAATCCGAATTATCGTAAAAAAATTATTGGGAATAGGATATTTGCAGGCCAAAAAGGTATTGGCCGATTTTCTTGCGATCGTTTGGGAAGCGACCTCATATTATTAACAAAAAAAGAAGGGGAAAAAGAATATCAACAACTCCAGTTAAATTGGAAAAAATTTGAAGAAGACCCAAAAAAAGAATTCCATACAATTAAGGTAGATTATGAAAAAGTCAGTAAAACCAAAATAAAAGATTACGGTATCCAAAAGGATTTTAATAACGGCACAATTCTCATAATCTCTTCACTGAATGATACCTGGGATGAGAAAAAATTATTAGATTTAAAAAGGTACCTTCAGAGATTAATAAATCCTTCAGAAACCGGTGAAATCACCGAGATCGAGATCTCTTTAGAGGCCGAGGAATTTGTTCAAGAAGATAAGAAAAACATTGAGGAGGCAAAGAAAAAAGACAAAGAATGGGATATCAAAGTTATCAATGGTATAGTAAAAAATATTGTTTTTGAAAAACTTGGAATAAAAACGACCCAAATTAGTTGTCAGGTAAATGAGACTGGTGAGAAAATAGTTACGAAACTTTACGATAAAAATGAATTCATCTTCAGTCTCGAAGAAAAAAATGATTATCGACTGTTAAAAAATATCAATATTAAGATCTTTTTTCTGAATAAAGAAGCGAAACAAGCTTTTTCAAGAATAATGGGATTGCAACCATTCAGGTATGGATCAATATTCTTGTACAAAAACCGATTCCGTGTTCATCCATACGGGGATGAGGGAGATGATTGGTTAGGACTTGAAGGAAGGAAGGGACAAGGGTATAAAAGATACCTTTCTAATCGGGAATTAATGGGACGCATCGAAGTTAACGGTTACCAGCCTGGGTTCAAGGAAGTATCAAGCAGAGATGGAGGAGTCATCAAGACAGATGCCTTTAACCAGCTGAACGATTTTTTCCATAAAAAAGTGCTTAGGAGACTGGAAAGGTATGTCGTCGAAGGCATAGATTGGGACTCCGATGCGAAAACTCCGACAGAAATTAAAGAGGACAGCTTAAAACTTATCAATAAACTCGTGGGCATGATCAATGATCCCGAAAAAGATTTGGAAATAAACCCTAACCTTTTCCAGATTGCGAAGGAGAAACAAGTCGAAAAACTTTCAGAAGTAATGAAAAACATTGAATCACTGAAAGTTCATGTAAAATCTGCACCTGCAAGAAAATATATTGAAAGCCAATTGAAAGCAGCTCGCATTGGAATAAAAATTTTAGAGGAGGAAAAAGCTGATATTGTAGAAGACCTAGAAGCTGCCAAAAAGTCCTCCCTTTTTCTCGAACAAGCAGTATCCGCAGACAAAGATGTACTGATGAGCTTAAATCATTCAATAAAAATTACAACTTTTACTATTGAGAGAATTCTCAAAAGACTTAATCAGCTTATCAAAGAGGGAAAGGACTCAAGTGAGATGATACCTTTAGTTGACGATATCAAAATTGAAAATGACAAAATCCGGGTATTATCAAGTTATGTCAGTTTGGCATCGTTCGATACAAAAGTTGAATCTATTAAACGTGATCTAGTCCAATTCACAAAAGAGTATCTTGATCGGATTCTACTTGGAAATAAACAGGATTTAAAGATAAAATATGAAAATGAGACCCTTATTTTTCCATATAAATTTAAACCGCTAGAGATTTCAATAATTTTCGAAAATTTGGTTGACAATTCGAGAAAAGCGGGCGCATCATGGATACGAATAAAATATGAAAAGCAAGTTAACGAACTACATATTTTTATCTCCGACAATGGTGGAGGTATCCCAGACACAAAAATAAAACACATATTCAATAGGGGATATACAACGACGAATGGATCAGGCCTCGGATTATTTTATGTCAATAAACTTATTGGCCAGAACAAAGGTGAGATTAGATTTATCGGGAACAATCTTCCGGGGATGGAAAAAGGGGCATGCTTTGAGGTAATTTTTAGATGAGCGACGATTTTACAGTTGTTTGGGTGGAAGATAAGAAATCAGTAGTCGATGACCAAATTGAGGAAGTTAGACAACATCTCAAAGAGTTAGGTTTTAATTTAATTCTTCTTTATGATGAAGAAGGGGATAAAGTAGAAGCATTCATTAATCAAAACCAGAATATTGAAATTATTGTTACTGATTATAATATTTCAGAGGAATTTACAGGAATTGATATAATTAAACTAGTTCGTAAAAAAGAGAAACTCATCGATATTCTTCTCTATTCTGTCGTTCCTGAAATTTCTAATGATATAGAACTCTTGAAACAGGTCAGTCGTTTTGGCTTCATCGAATTTATGGAAGGAAAAGATGTAGCTGAAAGATTGAAATTAATTATTGATAAAAATATTCGACGAAGCCAAAATATTATTTTTTTGCGAGGATTTGTCATTTCCAAAGTCATTGATCTTGAACTAAAATTAAATGAATTTTTCGCTGAGTATTTCAAAATCCAAGTTTTTCTCAGGGATGATTTCCACGATTATGTATTAGAAGGATCATATCTCCCATTAGAAGGGAAAAAGAAGGTCTTGGCAAAAATCCTAGACAAATATGACATTAAAACAGATCCGAAATTTTCTGGAATGGTAGGTAAATTGATGCAGGTGGCTGATTTAAGGAATAAATTAGCCCATTGTAAGATTGATCCAACTAACCCTACAGTACTCATATCATCTGGTGAACCCTTCCCATTAAATAGATCAGACCTGAGAGATTTACTCAACAAAATTGACACCGTAGCATTGCAAATTGATGAACTAACGAAATTCATTCGGAATCTTGAAACTCCAAAAGAATAAGTTTTCACCGTGTTATTCTCGTAATTGTGTTGTTCTTTGGATTTTGGAGATGCATCCTTCCAAATTTTTTAGGATATCACTTTCCCAAAAATGCAAAACAATCCATTCTTCTTTTGATAGGCGAGTATCATTTTTCTCGTCACGTTCAATATTTTTTTGGATTTTCTCTATCCAGTACGGATTCAACCGATTCTTCAATTCATCAAAATCCTTCCCATGCCAGAAATCACCGTCGCAAAAAATCGCAACCTTATATTTTGTAAAAACAATATCCGGTTTCCCAGGTAATTTCGTATTGACACGATACCCCCGGATTCCTTCCTTCCAAAGTGCCTTGCGAAGCATGAGCTCGATCTTAGTATCCTTTCCTTTTATCGAGGCCATGATCTTGCTACGCTTCTCTGGGGAGAAAATGTCAACCATCTAAAAAATCGCACCTGAGGGTACACGGATTGTTTCTTCCAGAGGTAAATAAAATCTTCACTCGTTTTGGGAACATCGGTATTAAGAAAGATTAATCGTCACGCTTCCTATAACAATAAACTTAATAATTTTTGGAGTGGGAAATGGGGGAACTTGAGAACGGTAAACAAAAAATCGGGGAAATTGACCTCACCCCGAATCCTCGCGTCTTGCGAATGCTCGGGCAAATTGAGTTTGATAATTGGCAATGTCTCGCCGAGCTAATAGACAATTCAATCGATGCCCTGATGGAAACCGGCGGAGGGAATGTTTGGATCACCCTCCCAAGTTCAACCCAATTCGAAAATGATCCTGACGTTTCGATTAAAGTCCGTGATGATGGCCCGGGTATGACACCCGAACAACTCCAGAATGCACTTAAGGCCGGCTATTCTGGGAATGATCCCCTCTCCAAACTTGGCCTTTTCGGCATGGGATTCAATATCGCAACCGCACGGCTTGGCAGGACAACAAACGTTATGACAAGCCGGAAAGGTGAAAAAAACTGGACTGTCGTAACTATCGATTTCCATGAGATGGAGAAATCTGGGAGTTATTTCCGCTCCCTGTATGCTATCCCAAAAAAGAACAAGAATGACACAGGGACAATAATATCAATAACAAATCTTTCCGAACGAGTCCGGACAATTAGGAAACAGAAAATAATCAAGAAACGACTATCAAAAGTTTACAGCCCTATCCTACAGAATGGGAATATCAATATTCACATCGATGATGACAAGTTAACAAGCCGGGGCCATTGTATCTGGGGCAAGAACCGGTACGTGGAACGGGAAAATGGGGATATAATCCAAGCTTGGATCCCTATCGATAAGAAATTCGGCGAGCAATATTACTGCAAGAATTGTTGGGAGTGGATAGACACAGTTCCCGCCCAAAAGGATCTCCCGAAAGTCATTTGCCCGCAATGTGGCGATTCATCCGGTGTTGTCGTAAAGGATAAGAAAGTCACTGGATGGCTGGGCATTCTCCGGTATTTCGACATGGATGATTTCGGAGTAGATCTCATCCGTAATGGTAGGGTAATCGAGGGCTTATCAAAAGAATTTTTCAGCTGGTTCAATCCCAGGACTGAAGAGAAAGAACTTGAGTACCCAATCGACACGGTTTATTGGGGGGGTCGCATCGTCGGTGAGCTTGAAATTGATTTCGTACCGGTTACTTATACCAAAGACCACTTCGAGAAAGCTGACAAACGATGGAAGGAAATAGACCGTTATATAAGGGGCGATGGCCCGTTAAGGCCGGAAATCTCGAAAAAGGAAGGATACGGCGGGGATAATAAAAGCCCGATGGGATTGGTATACAAGGGATTCCGGTCCGGCAAGGATCCAGGGAAGTACTGGCTTGTTCCCGGTAAATGGAATGAGACGGAAAGGAAAGTTAAAGGCTGGAATGACTCGATTATCCGGGAATGGGTTGAGAAGTTCTACCAAGGGATTCTGGAATACCAAGACGATACGAAATGGTGGGAAGCAGTAGAGTATGCGGAGATGAATAAGCGGACTTCTGGAGGACAAGAACCGTCTTTGGCGGTCCCAGCAGCAAAGAGACAAAAAACCAACCAACCGCCTCTCGCGCAATCTCCTATAGGAGGGGTCCAGGAACCTGTAACCGGCATTCAATTACAATACGGGCCGGCGTCTACAACAAAGAACGATCTCAAGTTTGAACCGGATATCTTCCTCTCGCAAGAATACAAGGTCGATGAGCTTGGTGAGGTCCCCATTTCTGTATCGGCCAATAAGATTACAAATGGCTCCATCGAAGACAGCCCAATAAAAATCGAAAAGAATTCAACCCAAAAATTCGTGGCCTATTACAACCCGAACCACCCGATATTTAAGACATATAACCTTGAACCGATCGACTTGGTTTTACTTGAATTAGCACAAGTCCTAAACCAAAGGAAAGACGACCCGAGGGATTGGCCAACCTCCAAGATATTCTATTTCCTCAAGAAAAAATATTCCCCTGAAAAACGACTTTCGCCCCGTGATCTTGGCGGGAAAGCAAGTGACATGATCATGAGCATGAAAAAATTCATCGCTTCAAAAAATTTTACGATACCAGAAGAGCTGATCAATGATCGGACGATGGACCAAATCCGGAAAAATTTCCTCTCTAAAATGGGAAAAGGGGAAGAAGATGTCAAGAAACTGGTGAAGACGAGTAAGTATATCTCATATGCTCCTGACGAGGAAATCCTGAATATTTTCAACCATTCACCAGAAATTTTCCTTGACGGAGGATTCTGGAACCGGCCATACAGTTCTCTTGTAACGCCGGAATTACAAGATGAAATTAAAAGGACATTTTCCGGTTTCATCAGTGATATCATTTGGCTGAACCACGAAGCCAAGGACTATGATCCTGAAATAATGGCAGACGATGTCGAGTTCCGTCTCCAACGGGGAGCATATAGCCTGCGACTGCTCGAACGGTACCGTGAATGAAATGGGCGATACAGGTTTCTTGTCGTCATACCGGATTGAAAAAGGCCCTTGGCAAGCACTAGAGAGAGCGGTAGCAAGACTATACCAGCACATCGGATGGCCACATGTCGCATTGATCGGAGGTCCAGGAGATCATGGTGGCGATATAATTGTCTCCGATGAAAACGAGGATTTTATCATTCAGGTCAAGTTCAAGAAAGAGAGTTCAACTCTCGTCAATAAAGGTGCAGTGACCGAATTGAAAACTGCATTGGATTTTTACTCGATCAACAAGGGGTACCTTGCCACCAATACCCGCCTCTCCTCGACAGCTAACGACTATATCCAGGAATTAAATAAGACCGGGTACTCAATAGAAAAACTTGAGGGAAATTCCCTTTTTTCTTTTTATTCCCAATTACCTAGATTTCCTGATATCGAATACACCCCATACCCGTACCAAGTCCAAGTGATCGATTCGCTATGGGGAATGTACCATCAGGGAACGACTAAGACAATGGTTATACTAGCGACAGGTTTGGGAAAAACTTTTGTCGCAGGAACTTTCCTAAAGAGGGTATTACACGATAAACCAAAAGCCCGGATCCTAATTCTTGCAAACCAAAAAGCACTTTTAAGCCAATTCGAACGGGCACTCTGGAAGCATCTGCCGAAAGATGTTAGTACACACATTTGGGATAGTTCTGAAAAGCCCGCTTATGATGACGGGATCACCCTCTCAACATTCCAGACGATGAGAAATGCAATCGTCCGGGATAATTTCGAGGGGGAATATGAAATCGTGATTGTCGATGAAGCACATCACGCACCTTCGGATACGTACTTGGAAGTGATTGAAAAACTCAACAAGAAATTCTTGCTCGGGATGACTGCAACCCCGTGGAGAACAGACGAGAAAGAACTTTACGATATTTTCGGGAATCCGTGCAAGAATTGCGTTATTGACATTGTCAAAGCTCTCCAAAACGGGTACCTCTCCAAAGTTGATTACCGGTTATTGTGCGATAACCTCGACTGGAATTTCATCCAAGGGAAATCCAAGAAAAAATATTCCATCAAGGATTTGAACAAGCGGCTTTTCTTACCGGAGAGGGATGAGAAAGTAATCGAGCAAATACAGAAATTATGGGCCGAGTTATCGCCGAAACGTGCGATCGTCTATTGTGCCAGCATCAGCCATGCGAAGAGGATGGAGACCGTTTTGCGTGAGTACAATTTTTCTGCAAGGTGCCTCCACAGCGATCTTGATTTCCGTGAATCCGAAAGAAGGCTCCGGGAATTCAGGAGAGGAAAGATCCAGATCCTAACTTCCATGAACATGTTGAATGAAGGGATCGATGTCCCTGAAGTCGACTTGATAATTTTCCTACGTGTAACTCATAGTAGGATAATTTTCCTCCAACAACTTGGGAGAGGGTTGAGACTATCAGAAGGAAAAGAAAAAGTTGTCGTGTTGGACTTCGTTGCGGATATCAAACGGATTGCAGAAACAATAGATATCGATGCCAAGGTGTATGGTGAGAAGGATCACGAAGTCTTGAAAGACCAGTTCAACGTCCAATTTTCGGTACAGGACGCTAAGACCTTCTTTGAAGAATATTTACGTGATAAAGCGGCAATCCAGGAATATTCTGATGATGATACGATAGTTTTCCCGGCTTAATTGGAAGGAATTTTACATGATCCCTTCAGAAGAATTCGTGAAAAATCTTTGCGAAAAATCATTCTTATCTCTTTGGTGTTACCCAAATCCTCGATCCAAGGATAATAAAGAGCTTTGTGATTTTTTGGTAGTATGTGAACCTGCGATTATTATTTTTTCAGTAAAAGAAATAGAATTTAAGGACACAATTGATCTTGAAACAGCACTTCAAAGGTGGAGATCGAGGGCCATAGAAAAATCAGTTAGCCAAATATACGGAGCCGAAAGATGGATTTTAAAAGCCTCAAATGTTATCACCTCCGAAGGAGAAAAGGCATTAATTTTTCCCGATAAAGATAGGTGTATTTATCGGATAGCTGTAGCTTTTGGAAGCAAAAGAAAAGTACCGGTTGAATCAAAGAAATTTGGTAAAGGGTTTGTTCATGTTTTCGATGAAGAGTCTTTAGATACTTTGTTACAAGAATTGGACACAATAACTGATTTTATTAAATACCTTAAAGGGAAAGAAGAGTTCCAAGAATCGGGGAAGGGACTTTGCCTGGAAGGAGGCGAAGAAGATCTTCTTGCGTATTATTTAATAAATAATCGAATTTTCCCAGCAGGGCTTGATCAGGTTTTGATTCCAAAAGGATTATGGAAACAATTTTCCCAATCTGAAGGCTATCGCATAAAAAAAGATCTTGAACAAATCAGCTATGCTTGGGATAAATTCATTGAACAACAATATTCGCAATTTAAGAAAAAAACTCTACTAACTACTCATACCTTAGATGAGTTTGAAACCGCAATCCGTGTAATTGTAAAAGAAGATCGTTTTAACCGCAGGAGTTTATGCGAACTATTTTCTGATTTCTTTTTCATGAAAAAATTGAAAAAAGGCTCGGCAAGAATCACCACTTCAATGTCGGGTGTCACTTATGTTTTTCAAGTCAATGATGAGGATCTACCACGGGAGGATCGCAAGGCCGAGTTGGAGATGCGATGTATATTGGCCAGGGGGTTGCGTAAAGAAAACAAAACCGTTATAGGTATCGCAACATAAAGATTCAGGCGTCCCAAAGATGAGAGGTCATGGGATCTTGTAAATTACAAACTGAATCAATGGACTGCTAATTCACAGCATGATTTTGAGTTGATTCAAGGCGCTACCGGATATTTTCAAAACGTCAATGAAATCAGTAAAGAACTCCATGAATATAAAAAATCATAATTTGAAAGAATTAAAAAAAGCCGAGCAGGCCAAATATCGGATTAAACCGGATATTTCTTTTTAAAATCATATATTGTCGCCATATAGGGAGATGCGGTTTTTTTTGCAATTAATTCTGAAAATTGATCGAGATACTTTGATTTTGTTTTATCTAATATGCCTAAGCCCATAGATCCTAATAACCCTGGCATACCCCCAAGACCGTAGCCGATCATTCCACTAGTAACATCAATGCCATAATTGCATAACGTAGCATTCCTTTTTATTGTGGAATCCGCCCAGATATTATCCATTATCTCGCTCAATTCATCATTTTTCTGCCGGACCAGAGTATCATTTTTATCAACGATTGCTTCGTTCAAAGCAGAATTTATTTTATAAAGATCATTTTCCTCGTATCGTGAAATTACATTCTTACATGCTTCCAAACTTTCAGGATAGTATGTACATTTTTTCATTAAGTAACTGCCAATCTCCGGAAAGGATGATCTTTTCGTGGTCCCGGCAGTGTTAATGCCCATTTGGCTAGCGTCCTGCAGTGTATCAATGCTGATTGATAATGTGGATTTTAAGGGATCATTGATAGGATAAAGAATAAGCTTCGAAACAAGCGAAATATATGCATTCGCAAAATCTGGTTCGATTAAAAAATTTTCAATAAACGTATCAGCAAATTCATCGAACCCAAGATAACGTAAATAGGTATATTGCAATCTTTGAGTTCTGAGGTGATTTCGACCAGTTACTGATGATGTCCAACTTTGCCATTCTGGGGACAATGAAACCAATAAATTGAATTCATCAAGACAGGTTGATTCTGTCTCATAAATTTTTTCGTCCATCCGATCGAGATTCACTGTATATACTGGAGGTGAAAATTCTCGCAATATCGGTTCTAAATAGTCAAATTCTGCGTAATGGGTTGGATGTGTGGTCAATACAAATTGGATTTTTTTTGTTTCCTTTACAAAGCGTAGAAAATCATTGAGAGTATCTATAGAAATATTCCAGTTTTTTTCAAAAATATCTGGTGGGATGGGATACAGTCGGAAAATTACCGTGCCGGCAAATGCCACCTGACTCCAGAATGATGAGCTTTCATCAACGATATAACAAGTTGGAGATCGTGATATATCGACTCTTTTAGAAAAAGGAATATTTCGTTGGACAGCCTCGATTTCCCTGATCTCATATTCTTCCAGATAATTCAGATCTATACTCATGGTTTATCAGTATCACACTGTTCGATTATCCGCACACGATTCCTAATTTGAGATTAACTCATCAATTAATAGACCTGTTGCCCATTTTTGGTATATTACAACGGTTCGTCTTCGATTTGAATAATTGGAGAATCCCCGCCGCTAGCCAGCCATGTCCTGTGATTCATTTCATAGTTGGAGGTTGATACAGAACCACAGAATTATTACATTTCTTGTTTGAGAGGATGGTTTCAATTTTTTTGATAAACACGGTTTCATTGTCTTCGAGATTTATGGAACAGAAGGAATGCATGGAATCTGTAACCAATTCCTCCTGTAGTACAGGACGGGGAAGCCCACGCGGCAAGGGGCGGAGCCCCGTTGAGCGTCAAATCCCCTGATCCCTCCAGGCCTCCAGAAGTTTCTGCACACCCAGGAAAGTTCCTGCTATTTTAGATGGTGAAAAAGTCAGCACGTGATACCCAGGAATAGTTCCTGATTCCAGTGGCCGAGCCCCTTCCGCCGGGTGAGCGCCTGCTCAATATGCGCAAGCACGGTCTGCTGCGCAACCTTCTCCAGGTTGATAAAGCACCCCCGGGGAAGGGAAAAGGCATTCTCCCGTATCTGCTGCACGAGCGGCACATGCGCATCCGCCAGCAGGGCACGGTACTTTGCATCGAAGTGATAGTTCGCATGCTGCCGCCCGACAAAATCCAGCACCGTCAGACATTCCTTTCTCTCACAGAGCCGGAGGCCCCTGCCCAGCTGCTGGAGAAATACCGTCATGCTCTCGGTGGGACGCAGGAAGAGGATCGTGTTCACTTCAGGAATGTCCACGCCTTCGTTATACAGGTCCACGACAAAAATAAAGCGGATCTCCTTTGCCTGCAATCGCTTCCGGACGGTTCTCCGCACGTCATCTGCACTTTCGGAACTCAGGGACACCGAGGGGATACCTATCCGGGTGAAGATCTCCGCCATGTAATTCGCGTGCTCGATACTCACGCAGAACCCGAGACCGATGCACTCGTCAATGGCCGTCACGTACTTCCGGAGCGAATCCGCAATAAGGCCCGCCCGGGTATCATTCCCCGTATAGCGTTTCGAGAGGATGCCCTGGTTGTACCGGCCGCGTGACCACTCCACATCATCCAGGTCCACCGAATCCGCAATACCAAAGTAATGGAACGGGGCAAGGAGATTTCTGCCAATGGCTTCCGTAAGCCGGATCTCGGCCGCAATCCGGCCATCGAACCAGCTTAAGATATCGAGGTTGTCCATCCGCTCGGGCGTTGCCGTCAGCCCCAGCAGAATCTTCGGCTGGTAATGGGACAGGAGATGCTGGTAGGATGCGGCGGCAGCGTGATGGAATTCGTCGACGATGATAAAATCATAATGTTCGGGAGCAGTCCGGTCGGAAAATTTCGTACTGTTGAATGTCTGGATCGACATGAAGACGTGATCGGTCTGCGCAGGAATCCTACCCGCAATTGCAATATCCCCGAAGTTCTGGTCTTTTAAGATCCCCCGGAAGGTGTGGAGGCTCTGCTTTAAGATCTCCTCGCGGTGCGCAACGAAGAGCAGCCGGGCCCGGGGCATCTTCTCGCGGAAGCGGCGGAAGTCAAACGCCGAGATGACGGTCTTTCCCGTTCCTGTCGCCGCCACGACCAGGTTCTTGTAATGGTTGTGGATCGTTCGTTCCGCTTCGAGGCGTTCGAGGATCTCTTTCTGGAAGGGAAACGGGGTGATGTCGAAGAAGTACGGGGTGCCCTCATCACCGGGTTCTTTCCGTTCCTTCCGGACCGCCTCTTCAAAGGTTGCCCGGTCGTTCTCCGTATACTCCAGAAATTCCGGGTCATGCCAGTAACTCTCGAACGATGCCTGGATCTTCCGGATCAAAGGCTTTGCATCTTTCTCGGTGAGTTTTACGTTCCACTCAAGACCCGACGTGATCGCGGGATTCGAGATATTCGAGGACCCGACATACGCGGTTGAGAACCCGGAGTCCCGCTCGAAATAGTAGGCTTTGGCGTGCAGCCGGGTGTGGGCCGTATCATAGGATATCCGCACCTCTGCGTTCGGCAACGAGGAAAGGAAATCGATGGCCCGGATGTCGGTCGCACCGGTATAAGCAGTCGTGATCACGCGCAACCGGCCCCTCATACAGAATTGTTTCAGCTCCTCCATGAGGAGCCGGATGCCGCTCCATTTGATGAACGAGACGAGAAGGTCGATCCGGTCGGCCGAGAGGATCTCTGCCTTGAGCTCCTGTATCAGGCTGGGTTCGAGAGCGGAGCCGGTAAACAGGCTGCTCTGCGCAAGGGGGGTGACGGGCCGTGATGCGGGCCCTTTTTCGTTGCCGACCGAAAAGATAATTTCTCCTTCACCTGGGATTGTACACTCGCTGAGACATTCCTGTTCCGTGATAGTCGCGAGGAGCCGGATGATCTCATTACAGCATGCGATCTGTTCTGCGGTTGAGCCTTCGGAATCCTCCAGGAATCCGAGAGATTTTTTCAGGACCGGGCCGAGGTACTGGGAGAGAAGAACGGATGAATCAAAATTTTTCAGGGTTTCCTTGCTTATCGTTATTCCCTGTTCCCGAAGTTTTTCTTCGAGATGGGTGTTGATCAGCTGTTCGTAGATACCATGAGAGAGCGGTTTCATGGGATGTGCCTTGTAGGGAGATTGGATTGAAGAGAGATTAAGACACCAGGTTTTGCGTTTTCCTGTACAAACCCGATCATTCTATGACACAATGTTTACCTTCAGTCAGAGAAAATTCGAAAATTATGAGTTTTTCCCTCCGGGGCAAGCCCACGCTGGCTGTGGGGCGAAGCCCCGTTGAGCGTAACCTCCCAGTGAAAATAAAATTACAGGCATTACTCCCCGGTAAGATCCCGCCGCATCCAATCCACCCGGTACCCGGAAAACCCCGCAAAAACAACCCGTACAACAAAAAGATACCACCCGGTATCAAGGGAGCACGCATACTTCCCGCCACTCCACGCCACCATCGTCTTGGCATTGCCACGGCGCAATGATAAAAAGATCCAAAGAGCCCCGGCACGGACCCGATGAACGAGGAAGTGAAAGGCGAACCAGGTAATGGATCGTGGTGAAAATCCCGGTACAGTACTATCGTATTAAAAACCGATCGCTCGTATCTCCTCCGGGCAGGACCCGGGATTTTTTTCATTTCCGACCCCTCTCAATTTAGAAAAATAAATCCGGGTGTCATTAATGCGGGGATACCCGGCTTAACCGAATTCCCGGGTCAATGCATTAATAATCCCCCCGGTATACCTAACTGGTACCAGGAACAAAGACATGGATCACTACAAACGGATCGCGGCAAACCGGGATAAGATCTTCGTACTTGCAGCCCGGTTCGGGATAAAAGATATCCGTATTTTCGGCTCCGTAGCCCGGCATGAAGCCCATGAGGGAAGCGATATCGATTTCCTTGTCGGGTTCCCCCCCGGCACATCTCTCCTTACCCATGCAGCATTCCAGCGGGAACTTGCCGACCTCATTGGCTGCGATGTGGATGTTGCATCAGTAAACGGGCTCAAGGAGCAGATCCGGCATGCGGTGATACAGGAAGCAGTGCCGCTATGAGATCGGACATTGACCGGCTCCGTGATATCAATGAAGCAATACAGCGTATCGGAGAAAAACTCCCATCAGGAAAAGATGAGTTCTTTCAATCCGACCTGCTCCAGGTATGGGTACTCTATCACATCCAGGTAATTGGTGAAGCTGCAAACGGTATCACTCCAGGGTTCCAGAATGATCACAAGGAAATTCCCTGGAAAGATATTATCGCGATGCGACATCTTCTCGTTCACCAGTATTTCGGCATCGATCTGGGCGAAGTCTGGAGTACTGCCCAACAGGATCTTCCCAAACTTCAGCAGGAGATCTTACGAATTTTAAAAAGCGGGTAATTCATCGGTACCCTGTATGGCGGACATAAAGGAACGCCGCAAGAAGAAAGCCCTTTGATTCTTTTTTTAATTCTTTCAATATCGTGGGTTCCCGCCACTCCACGCCACCATCGTCTTGGCATTGCCACGGCGCAAGGGTAAAAAGATCCAAAGAGCCCAAGCACAGACCCGATAAACGAGGAAGTGAAAGGCGAACCAGGTAATCGTTCGTGGTGAAAATCCCAACACAGTACTATCGTATTGAAAACCGATCGCTCTCATGTCCTCCGGCAGGTTCCCCGGATGTCTGCAAAAAAAGATTCCTGCGGCGCAAAACCATCGGTGTCTCCGGCCCGGGACCGGGGCAGGGTCCACGCGGGTTGTGAGGCAAAAACCCCGGCTGGCGTACCAATCCTCAGGATAACCGGGATGCAACAAAAAGACTATTGAAGAGTAAAACCCCATGTGACAATAAGCATGCAGTATTCCGATATCATCCAGCCAAAAAAAGTACGGAAGGGAAGTTCCCAATCTTCCCGCACAGCAGCTTCCCTGAATGAATCTGTTCCGTGCGTAATGGAATCGGTCCCCGGCACTCCGGGCAACCAGAAGATCGAAAAGATCCTGTCAGATATCCTCATCAAACTCGAGCGTATCGAAGAAAAAATTGATGAAGCCGTCTACCCTCCGGAATCTGCCATCAAGCCGGCATATGTGAAAAAGATCAAAGAAATCGATGCAGAACTCGCAAAGGGGAAAGGCAAAACGTACGCTACGATGGATGAATTCATCCGGAATATCAAACAATGACCTACACGATAGTTCCGGATGCAAAAGTCGAAATAATATTCAAAGAAGATGTGGCAGAAAGATTCTGCGAGGTTCAGCCAGCTTGAAAAGAAGTTACTGGAACTGGCAGAAAACCCGGAGACAGGAAAACCCCTGAAAAAACCACTGAAAGGATTCTGGCGGCTGCATATCGGGCACTATGTCCTCATGTACAAAATCGATAAGAAAAACCAGAAAATTACTCTCGTGGATTATGCCCATCACGATGAGATATACTAAAACATTTTTTCAAAAATAAAATCCCATCATGAAAAACCGGGAGGCTCACCCGGGATAAACCCTGCGATCTTTGACACCGGCCCGGGACCGGGTGCACCCGGGGTAAGTCCCGGTCGGAGCCCCGGTTGATGCATCAGCACCGGTCCATCACCAGCATCCGGCACCCTTTTAGTCCCGTTTCCCAGTATCACATCTTATTCTGGTTAAACAGACTTAAACCTGATAAACGCGTGTAACTCTGCTTTACCAGACTTACCGGTACAATCATAACAATCCTAAAAAAATTCCCAACGCATATTCAAACGTCATTTTTTTTAATTCAGGTGCCGCCCTCACTCCCGCAGAACCATAGCGGGTAAATAAATTTTTATACATTAGTAATGTAAATAAAATGCAGAAAGCATACATTGGTAATGTATATGATCCTGGCACAGCAGCTCGAAGAACTGGTACTCACCCAGAAAGAATCATTCCTTTCCCGGGATCCCGGCATACCCCGGGAGATCGCAACCGAACGATTCGTAAAGACCGATGCGATTGTCGTTATCACCGGCATACGGAGGTGCGGCAAGTCAACGCTCATGCGCCAGCTGTCAGCGCAGTACAGCGATTTCCTGTACATCAACTTCGATGATGACCGGCTCATGGACTTTTCCCTGTCAGATTTTCCCGCCCTGATGCTCGTCTTTGAAAAGACTACCCCGGGAACAAAAGTTCTCTTTATCGACGAGATCCAGAATGTCCCGGGCTGGGAGCGGTTCGTCCGCAGGATCCATGACGAGGGGTACAAAGTCTTTCTCACCGGCTCCAATGCCAATCTCCTCTCGGCGGAACTCGGCACACACCTTACCGGGCGCTATACCAAAATCACCCTGTACCCGTTCTCGTTCCGGGAATGCTTACGGTTCAGGTCGATTGTCACCGACCGGATCACGGAGAAGAAGAAAGCCGCTATCCTCGCGGAGTTCGACCGGTATCTCACCGGCGGGGGGTTCCCTGAATTCCTGAAATACGGGGATCAGGAATACCTCAAGCGGATTTATGACGACATCCTGTTCCGGGACATCATCAGCCGGTTCAAGATCCGGGAGGTTAAAGGGTTCCGGCAACTCGCCCACTACCTCTTCACCAATGCAGCAAATGCGGCAACATACAATGCCTTAAAAAACACGCTCGGGTTCAAAAGTGTTGTCTCGGTCCGGGATTATGTCGGTTTTTTAGAAGAGGCGTACCTTATCTTCGAAATCTTCAGGTACGATTTTTCCTTAAAAAAACAGTACGTCAACGAAAAGAAACTCTACTGCATTGACACCGGCATGAGAAATGCTGTCGCGTTCCGGTTTTCGGATGACAAAGGCAGGATACTCGAAAATCTCGTGCTCATCGAGCTCCTGCGCCGGGGAAAATCCGTATATTTCTTCAAAAACCCCAAAGAGTGCGATTTTATCACGGAAGACAAGGGAACGATAACCGGGGCGATCCAGGTCTGCTATGAACTCACGCGGGAGAACCGGGACCGGGAACTCGGCGGTCTTGCCGGTGCGATGACCATGCATGATCTGACTGCCGGCCTCATCCTCACGTACCACCAGGAGGAGACCATTACGCTGGGTAATGCGGTCATCCGGGTGCTGCCAGCCTGGAAATGGCTCATCGAATACCGGGACGAGGCCGGGTACCCTCCGGAATCGGCCATCAAACCCGCATATGTTAAAAAAATAAAAGCCCCCGGGAGCACGCTTATCCTTCCCCCGCCGGGGCCAGGTCTTCGGGAGCGTACAGCCAGCGGGCAAAAATCCGGGTAGCCACCGGCATCACGACCCAGGTGAGCAGGCATACCAGAAGCGAGACAAATACCAGTTTCTGGACAAGAAACGACCGGGTATCCAAAAACGGGTCCGTGACGAGCGAGATGATAATCGAGACCGGCAGGACCGCAATCCAGGTCACGGCCGCCATGCGTGCTTTTGTCGGGGGCCTGAGGACATGCTGCCCGGGGAGCGTGAACCATGTCTCCAGGCCCGAGAGTACTTCCGTGCGGGGCGGGGCAATCGTGAGCTCCTGTTCGGTCTTCATCCACGCGAGGTAGTCTGATGAGGTATGCCACCGGTCGAGTTCTTTTTGGGAAGTAAACTTGTACACGATCCGGTATACGCCATCATGGTGTTGACCCGGCCGGAAGATCGAGATCCCGAGATTGCCAGGGGTGAAACTAAACTCGTGCATGTAGTTTTTTATTTCCTGTTCAAACCGCGGTTCGCAGCCTTCCTTCACGTAATGGACGCGTACGACCGTGATGGGATTATCAGCAGATTCAGCCAAGGGGAAGTCACCTTTGTCCCGGTAGTTCGGGTTTCCCGTGCTTAAAATCTTTCGAAAATGTCCGGTACTGTCGGTACATCCGGGGGTCTCTCACCGGTCTCCCTGCCTCAAATCCCGCCCGGTATTTTCGCCGGGTCATATACTTCTGGGGCAAGCCTAAGCGGCTGGGGCAAAAGCCCCGGTTGACGCGTAACCTCCCCGAACACGGAATGAATTGACGTCTCTCATAATGGATCTCTTGTAATTGGTTGGTATCATCCCAGACGTTTGGATCCCGGGGACAAATACGCCCGTTTTGAGCCCCGTTTACAAAATCCCCTCCCGGGAAACCCCGTAAAACAGCCCGTTTCGGTTCGCGTGGAAAATATGCTTAAATTCAGCCCCGTTTACCAAACTACGGGCGGAAACAATCTCACCTAAAGTCCGCCAATGGCCATTAAACCGAGGCATTTTTCGCCACGTAATTTAATCCATCCGGGCCCCGGAAACCCTGCCGGAACGCGAATGTGAAGGTCTTTTTCTCCGACGGAGGTCTCAAAAATGACCCCGACGAGAATTGAAGCATGCTCTCAATCCAATACTTTATCCTGTTTTGCATAAAGGGGACTATATATCCGGGCTTCTTGAGTCCGTTCAGGTTTCCGGAGATACGAAGGAGATGCAAGAATGTCAACTGTTGAGGAAAATATGCGTCTCATGCAGACGCTGGATGATGCCTGGAACTCCCAGGACTGGGTAACATTCGAGAAACACCATGCAAAGGATGTCGATGTCTTCTGGCCGGGACAGGAAAAACCGACTCACAGCCGACTATCCCACAAGGAAGAAGCAATCGCATTCTTCAAAATATTCCCTGACAACAAGGTCGGGAACCATCCCTACAAGACCCTGTTCGGTTAAGGGGACTGGACGTGCTCGGTCGCCGACTTCACCGGTACGTTCGAGGGCCCGATGACCACTCCCGATGGCAAGGTAATACAGCCCAACGGGAAGAAGTTCAAGGTTGAGTTCTGTACGGTTGCGCACTGGAAGAACGGGGAGATCGTGGAGGAGAAGCTCTTCTATGACAAGATGTCCCTGATGCAGCAGATCGGCCTCATGTGAAAGCCTGTAAGCGGGCGTCGATCCTCTCTCACTGATCAAGAGAGATGAAGACGCTCGGTCATGTTCGCTCGTCCTCGCTGAGGCTCCGGCTCGCTGTTTTTTGGAGTTTCCTGTTAGTAGGATGACGCCCCTGGCTTGTCGCGTTGCTCCAGCGCCAGCGGCTGTCCCGGCCCGCTCCTCACATACCGCTTCGCGGAATACTCGTCGCTGTTGATCGGGCACATGTGTAACGCTCATTGACTCGTTCGCGCGATGCACAGGGGCTCGTTCGGGTCGCTGGGCTGGGCTCCATCCGTATGGAATGAAATTTTTGATCCAATCCAGCTCATTCTTTCTCCTGCACGACAACCGTAAACATCGTCCCCGCATTCCGGTCCCGTTCAATGGTACCGTCCAGTTGCTCCACCAGCGAGATCACCAGCCGGAGCCCAAGTGATTCTGCATTCCGCCAGTCGAAATCCGCAGGTAGCCCGACACCATCATCCTTAACGGTGATAGAAAGTGTCTTGTCATCTTCCCGTACCGTGATGGACAACGATCCTGTTTTTCCATTGGGGAACGCGTGTTTCAACGCGTTGCTGGCCAGTTCGTTGATGATAAGCCCGAGCGGGATTGCCGTGTTGATACCGACCATGATCTTCCCGATATCGATATCCAGGGCCACCTGCCGGGAATCAACTCCATAGAACGAGATAAGGTGAGTTACTAAAAACCGGGTGTAGCTGGCGAGATCGATATGGGAGATATCCTCGGACTGGTACAGTTTTTCGTGGACAAAGGACATCGCCCGCACCCTGTTCTGCGTCTCCGCCATGACCTGTTTTAACCGCTTGTCATCGATCTGGCGCATCTGGAGGTTGACTAAGCTGATGATGATCTGGAGATTATTCTTGACCCGGTGATGGATCTCGCGGAGGAGGAGGACTTTCTCATCCAGCAATGCGCTCAGCTCCTCGGTCCTTACTTTCACTTCCTGCTCAAGTTCCTCGTTGAAATGTATCATCAACGCCTCGGCTTTCTTCCGTTCAGTAATATCCCGGACAACCCCGAGCATCACATTCTTTCCCAAGATGGTGACGACATGGGTGTTGACTTCTACGGGAATGACCGTGCCGTCCTTTCTCCTGTACTCAGTCTCGAACCGCGCACTTCCGGTAGTACGTTGCTCTTCAAGAATTTTCTCAATGGGGGGGTTGTGGTAGTCCGTAGCGATATCGAGCGGAGTTTTTGTAAGTAACTCCTCCTTGGTATATTCCAGCATCCGCCATGTGACATCGTTGACATCGGTGAACCTGCCGGGTGTCCCGTCATCATTGATCCCGTGGATATGGATAGCGTCGGTGGTATTGTTGAATATATCACGGAACTTCTGCTCGCTCTGCTGAATCGCGGTTTCTGCTTTTTTGCGTTCGGTAATGTCCCGGGCAATTGAGAGGAGTACGGTTTTTCCCATAAGGACAATCTTGTGGGAATTGACCTCAACCGGGACAATTAACCCGTCTTTTCTCCGGTGTTCCGTTTCAAAGGTTGCGTGACCGGTGGTATGTAATTCCCGCATGATCTCATCGAAAGGCCAGCTGAAGTAATCCGTATTGATATCCAATGGGCCGAGCCGGAGTATCTCCTCTTTGGTATATCCCAGCATCCGGCAGGCGACATCATTAAGATCGAGATACATGCCGGGAAGCCCGTTGTCCAACAGTTTGACAATTTCAATCGCATCGTTTGCATTATTGAAAATGTCGCGGAACTTCTCCTCACTCTCCCTGAGTGCACCTTCAGCTTTCTTCTGCTCAGTGATGTCTTCATGCACTAAAATGACATTACGGATCGTCCCGGCTGCATTCCGGACCGGGTAGATACTGCCCTGTACCCACCTTTTATCCCCGAATCCCAGGGTCTTGGCACCATCGTATTCCAGGGGGGGATACGCAACCGCCTCCCCGGAAAAACCTCTCTCGATAAAGGGCATAATTCCAAGGAGGGTGAGCTGCTCATCCTGAAGCATATTGTAATCCTTGAGATCCTCCAACGTCACTCCCCAGAGTTTCACAAAGGCAGGATTGACCTGCAGGGTCCGGCCATCCGGTGACATTACCTCGATACTTAACGGGGACTGCTCGATCATGGTCCTGAAGCGTTCCTCACTATCGCGGAGGGCTTCCTCTGCCCGCTTGCGCTCGGTAATGTCCGATAAAACTCCTTGGACTCCGGAGAATGCCCCGTTGGCAAATGCGGGATAACTCGAAACGCTCAGCCACCGCTGGTCACCGGATTTTGTTACAACCCTGAACGGGAATGATAAGATGATACCCTTCTTTGCTGATTCGAATGCCTGCATCACGCCTGGCAGGTCTTCCTTTACAATAAATCCGGTAAAGGGATGCCCCGTTAAATGGGACGGGGGGTACCCGGAAATTTTTTCAATCACCGGGCTGACGTAGGTGATGATCCCCCGTTCATCGAGCGAGTAGATGGCGTCATTGATGTTCTCGACCAGGCTGCGGTACTTCTCTTCAGATACCCGAAGGGCTTCTTCGGCTTGCTGTTTGCTTTTAATCAGGTGCTGCCGTTCGAGGGCGTCATGTATCTTTGAGAGTATCTCATCAATGTTGACGGGTTTGAGGACATAGCCGGCTGCGCCTTCGTTCAGTGCCCGCATGGCATTTTCCATCGACGCAAAGCCCGTGATCATGATCACCGCCAGATCCGGGTGCATGTCCTTTAAGGGAGCAATCAATCGTATGCCCTCAATATCCGGCAGGTTGATATCGAGAAGAGCTACCGCAACCTTCCTGCCTTGTGCCTGTTGCAGCCCCTCCTCCCCGGTCCCGGCAGTGATGACGTCAAACCCCTTCTTTTTCAGGATGAGCGTAAGGGTCTTTCGTGTGCCTTCATCGTCATCGATAACAAGAATCTTATCCCTCTCATCCATCAGATCATCCTGCGGGGTTTCATCCCGGTTTTTTTCCTTGACAGCTCGTTCATGATTTTCAAGAGGGCACCCATCTCAAGGGGTTTGTACATCACCGTGTACGCGTCCGCGTCCAGGGCAGTCTCGAGCATCGTGGTCATCTCCTGCCGGTACCCGGTCATCATGACGGCAGTCATACCCGGATGGTCTTTTTTCAGTGCTAGGTATGCCTGCAGGCCATTGATTCCGGGGAGTTTCATATCAATCAATGCGATTTCCGGAGGCTGTTGTTGTGCCATGCTTATAGCTTCCTCGCCGGAAGGGGCAGTACTGACGGCATGACCCTGTCGTGCGAGGATATTTTTGAGCGTGATCGCGGTCCCGGGGTCATCATCCACCACAAGGATGTTCAACCCTTCCGGTTTCCGGGAAACATCCTCTATCGTGCTCATCACCTTGTTTACGTCAACCGGTTTATAGAGGACCCCCTGTGCGCCTATGCCCAGCGCTTTTTCAACCAGGCCGTCAACCGCGTACGCAGTCATCATCGTGACGGCAGCATCGGTCCTGATCTTCCGGATCTCTTCAAGGGCCTCAACCCCGTCCATACCCGGCATCTTGATATCCATGAATATCATGTCAAAGGTCTGGTCCCTGATATGCCCGATCGCCTCCGGGCCGCTGTGCGCAACCGTCACCTCGTACCCTTTCCGTTTCAGGATGAGGCTTAACGTCCTGCACAGGTTTTCATCATCATCGACGATCATGACCCGTGGTTTTTCACTCATGTTACGGTCCCCCTTTGATGCCGACCGGCAGCGTCACGGTAAAGGTCGTACCTTTTCCCACCGTACTTTGGACATCGATACGGCCATGGTGTGCTTCGACAATCGCCTTCGTGACCACAAGCCCGAGGCCGATACCCTTTGCCTTGGTGGTGAAGAGCGGTTCGAAGAGTTTCTTCATGTTCTCGTCCGTTATGCCTGAGCCGGTATCGCTGACCGATATCACCACGCCGCCCGCTTCCGGAATCATGGATGTTACCGTCAGTTCCCCGCCCTCGCCCATGGCCTGCACAGCATTGGTGACAATGTTGGTGAAGACCTGCAGCAGCTTATCAGGGTCGGCCATGATCTCCGGCAGGTTCTCATCAAGGTTCATGGCCAGCCGGATATTTTCCGGAAGGTGACTGCGGGTAACTGCTTCAGAGATAACTTCGTTGATTTTTGCTTTCCGAAGAGTCAGGACGGTCGGTCGGGCGAAATCAAGAAGGCTGCTTAAGATATCTTCGGAGCGTGCCACCTCCCGGGTCATGATCTCAAGGGTCTCTTTTACATCCGGTTCCGGGTTTTCGAGCACCATGTTTAAGAAATAGGCCGCATTCTTGATAGCGCCCAGCGGGTTTCTCAGCTCGTGGCCTACTCCCCCGGCAAGTTTTCCCAGGACTGTAAGTTTTTCCTTTTTTACCAGCTGCTCCTGTGCGTCCTGAAGTTCCCGTGTCCGCTCACTGACCATCTCTTCTAATGTTTCGGAATATTTTTTGAGTTCTGCCTCGACCTGCTTGCGGTGGGTGATATCCCGGTCTATCCCCCGGTACCCGCCAAACTGCCCATCCTGGCGAAATACCGGCACGCCACTGGTTTCAAGGATGACGATACGGCCGTCTTTATGCAGGTTGACATTTTCAAGCGATGAGAACGGTTGTTGTGCTGTAACGATCTTCATGAAGATCTCCCCGACCCGGGCAGCCTCTTCCGGAGGCATAAAATCGAAGGGGGTTTTTCCCAGCACTTCTTCGGGCGCGTAGCCAATCAGGTCACGGACCTGAGGACTTGCATAGGTAAAGACGCCGTTTTCATCCACTTCCCATATCCAGTCGCTCGTTGTCTCGACAAGCTCGCGGTACCTTCCCCGGCTCTCCTGCAGCGCTTCCAGGTTCTTTTTCAAGTCTTCTGATTGCCCGCTTACGACCGTTTCCTGAACTTCCAGCAACTGGGTTAAGGCAGCAACCATGGATTTCAGCTGAGGAACCGTCTGGATCACATTTTTGGTATCCATCTGTTATTTTCTCCTCTATACGTCCGCTTTTTCCTGTGATCCGGTGAAGATATCCCCGCCATCAAAGGGCAATAGGGCAATCTTGATACTTAGTGCCAGCGACCTGAACAGATCTGCTGTCTGTGGGGAAACCGTAACCTTGCCGAACATGATGATTGCAAAGAGATTTCCCGAAGGCAGGATACCACCAAAACCGAGCACTGACCGGACACCGAACGGGATGACAAAGTCATCCTGGGCGGGTACATACCGGCTGCCGGCCGCATCAGGTATCAGGAAAACATTGTAGGTCGTTTGTGCCATATCCATGACAACTGCAGGATCAGGTCGTAATACCGTATTGACATCCAGCCCCAGTTGCTGGATGAGCTGCCTGACCATCGGAAATGCTTCAATGAAGTGTTCACTGGGCAGGGGAATTGCCTTGTGTCCTGCGGATAGTTTGCGCGAGTTCCACTCCGGTAGCGCTCCGGCTCTTGCCAGCAGGGTAAGACATTTCATTGCAGGAGATTCAGGTAGGTCGTTCAGCACGTTCCGTGCAAATTCCTGGAGATTCGCATCGAGTTCCCCGTACGGGTGCGTCTTGAAGAGACGGACCAGAACAAAGGCCCTGTTCCCGTCCTTGTCAATGAGATGATCGCACAGGTAATGCACGATCCTGTCGGCAATCTCTTCCATGCTGGCAGCACCCGATCCCATCGATCGGAGGGCGGCCGAAATCTCAACCATGTCTTTTACGGTAAAATCAGCAATATCTGTCATCAGGTCCCCTCAGGATTCTGGATTATTCCGGCATTAAAGAAAGACAGCCCCGCATTCTTCTCATCCCCGTAACCGGTTGTCCACTCAGCCACGCGCTCTCTTAAAATTTCTTCCATTGTGCGATTTCCGGTCAGGCTGTGATATTCCGGGTTGGCATCCGGCACACTGCCATCATTAACGATGATACTATCGCTGGATCCGGTTGTCCCGGCCATCGTCCAGCCCGGCCCCCTCTTCCCGGCTCTCCCTTCGTAGAATTGACAGATGACACTGGGAATCGTGTCCGCTGTCGTTCTCAGCTGCTGTTCGTTCATCAGTGCATCGTCCGGGGGTTTTCCTGTCATGAACCTGCCTCCCTCCTGATTTCTTCCGGTTTGGAGAATGTAAACGTGTACTTCGTTCCTTCCGTGCGGTCGATCGCCACGGTGCCATTGAGCTGATCGGTCAGCGTGCTTACCAGCTGGAGCCCGAGCGACGTCTGGTTCTCAAGCGTGATGTCAGACGCCATTCCTGCACCATTGTCTGCTACTACAAACATCAGGCTAGCGGGATCTTCGGTATTCGGGACATGTGCAAAAAATCAAACCGGCAGGAAGAAATATGAGAGTGCGGCTGTCTGTTTCCGTTATCCCATCTGTACCTTTTTCCTGCACGATCATAATACCAATCCGACTTGACCAATTGGGATGCAGAGCAGAGGATCTTTGTTCCTTCTTTCAGGTCCGGCGGAACAGGGTGGGGGAAACCGGTGGTTGGTGAATTGTTGGTGTCAGATTTGGTTGTGTTTTGGAGTCATTGAATGGTGAACATGCACTGCTCTCATCATTGCATATTCGAACGATCACCAATTATTATGCGGATTATATATAACTTTTCATGAAAAACACCCTGTGAATTCCTCATTATCCGGAACATTTCATAGATGCTGTTGAAAACCGTTTAACTGAATCTTCATCGGGAACTGTTTGCGCTCATATTTTTTTATCTGCCGTGGAACTCCCGTCATATATCCCGCCACGATGATTGAACGAGGCAATCGGCAGGAACAGGCACGTGAAGATGATCTTCCGGACCCTGTTTATTGCCCGTTTAGTTCCCCTGTATTTTTCCCAATGCTTCGGCTGCTTTCCCCCGCGTTATTTCATCCTCATCATTCAACGCCAGCCTGAGTGCGTCAATTGCTTTTTCTGATTTTATCTCACCGAGCGCCCATGCTGCCCCGTGCCTGACGTAGACATGCTGATCTTTCAGGGCCAGGATAAGCGGTCCAACCGCTTTTTCCGATTTGCTGTACCCAAGTGCCCCGGCTGCGGTCGAGCGGACAATTTCGTTGGGATCTTTGAGTTCCTGAATCAGATGTTCAATGGTTTTTTCTGCGGGAATATCTGATGGTACGGTCGTGTCTGTACGGGCAGGTTCGACTTTATTGTGGACCGGTATCTTTGACTTCGTTTTACTTTTTGAAACCATGATATGTTACAACCTCTTACTGGAACTTCCCTGATATGGCGGATATCGGGATATGGTATGGAAGACCTCTTCGTAATTTGTGCGGACTTGAACGGTCATATCCGGGCAGAGCATGTGGATATATATATCAAAGATATATATATATATATGGAGATTTGCAGCTCACGGATTAATGCAAACGACGCGTTGAATTGGATGAAAATATACCGGGGATGGGATCAGGCCGGGCTGATGCAGGCCCGGGTTGTGGATCCGGTGACCGCTCAGCAAATGATCGGGATTATTGCGGGGGGTTTGAGATGACCCCCTCATTTATCGCTTGATGGAGATACCAGGAATCAGGGGGGTATGGACCCAGGATAAAATACGCCTAAACAGGGCTCCGTTTACCAAATCCCTGTCCGGAAAACCCCGTAAAACCGTCCATTTCAGTTCGTGTGGAAAATTCCCCTGATTCTCGCTCGGATTGCCAAAATGCGGGCGGAAACAACCTCCCCTAAAGGCCGCCAAAGGCCCTGGAATCGAGGCATTTTTCGCCACTTAGTTTACCCCATCCTTACTCCCGAAACCCTGCCGGAACGCGAATGTGAAGGTCGGTTTTCCGGGGCATCACTTTTTACAAAAGTTGGAAGGCAATAACAAGCTCATACTTTCTTCGAGACATCTCCCTTCATGATATACTTGACGATGATAAAGATCACGAGTGCGATAATGATAAAATCTATCATTGCGCCGACAAAATCGCCCAGCAGGAACTTAATGGGACCCACCTGAAATACCGCCTCTCTCCAGTTTCCGCCCGGGATAATTACTGCAATGATCGGCATGATGATATCGGATACCGTTGAGTTGACCAGTTTTGTGGCAGCAGCACCGATGACAAATGCGACTGCAAGTCCAATCACCTGGTATTTCTGGAGGAAATCCATGAATTCCTTGTTAAAGCCCTCTGCCCCTTTTCCGAGGGTCGAGACTCCGCCCCCGATCAATTTTTCTGCATCACCAAGATTCTTATCAACCATAAAATATCACCCCGGGACCACAATTTTCCCGTTGAGAAACTGATTGACGGAACACCACTTCAATCTTTTTACATCTACAGTACGGTAAATAAGTGGTTGATACAATGCCGTAAAAAAAGAATTATCCGGAAGGAACAAAAGTGTCTTCTGGTTTTCCTATACCAGCGGTGAAGGCTCACGATCACCGGTTACCGGTAATTTGGTGGGTTTTATAAGAACCGGTTCATTCGATGAACGGATTTTTTCGATAATAAGTGTTTTTCCGGCCGGTGTCATAGCAAAAACCGGTATCGCAATGCCTGCCTGAACCAGCGCAAGAGGACCGGCAATCTCCCGTATGGGTTTAGATGCACATGACGTTACCAGATCGGATGCACCGATAAGTCTTGCTGATTCTAGCCGGGATAAACCGCTGACATGAACGGCAACAATAACTGAGTCCGGGTACGCAGCACGGATCGCTTCTGCATCTGCAGGTATAGCCACCGTCACAGCAATGCGACGGAAGCCTTTGAGGTGGGCGAGGGCAACACCCGACTGCTGATCGATCCGTGCGTTGATCGGATCAAGGACATACCCCCGGTTCTGTTCGATTCTATCTATCACTGATGGATGTGGCGATGTAGACACGAGTCCTGACATCCTGCCACCGATACCCTGTACCATTTCCGGGGTGGTGGCAACCACCGTACCGGCGCCATCACAGGCAACAACCGCTGCATCGAGTATGCCGGATTGTATGCCGAAACTGATCAGTTCCGAAGCTCCGAACCCGACAAACGCCCGGGTGTCCAGCACTTCGCGTGCGGGCGTGCACATCCCGAATGCCCGGATCCGGTGTTCAATGTTTGCCTTAATCGCTTCCGGTGTGATCTCGGGTACCGGAAATGCAAACCGTTTTGCCAGGGGGCAGTCAGCAATGATCGGTTTTCCGACTTCAACTACCTTCCCATCGCGTACAACGACCCGGCATTTGCCGATCGCTTCGATGATGTGTTCATCCTTTTTGTCAGCCATTATTGTTTCCTTAAGAATACTGGGACTGTCACATAATAAGGAATCGTGCACCATTACAAAGCTACAAAAACATATGTTCAGAAACGACGATAATTCTCTATGAACGAGTGCTCGCGGCTCTGGGAGATCGATCTGTTCCGGGGCATCGCGATCCTCATGATGATTGTGTTCCATACCGTGTTTGATCTCAGTTTTTTCAGCATTGCACCGGTAGATGTGTCGGACGGATTCTGGCGGTACTTTGCCTATATGACCGCTTCGCTTTTCCTTATGATTGTCGGGGTATCACTGATCATCAGCCATGCCCGGGCAGGGCTGAAATTATCCGGCGTTTCGCTTGCGAAAAAATATTTCATCCGGGGTGCAGGAATTTTTGCGCTCGGGCTCCTTGTAACGTTTGGTACCTGGTTGTACCTGCGTGAAGGTTGTGTGATCTTCGGCATTCTGCACCTTATCGGGATTTCTATCATGCTCTCTCCCCTTTTTTTCCGGTTTGGAAAGCTGAACATCCTGTTCGGACTCGCATGCCTTCCGGTTGGCTGGATAATTTCGGGTTTGAGCGACCCGGCATTCCTGCTGCCACTGGGAATAATCCCGCACGGATTTTCTTCTGTTGATTATACTCCGCTTTTCCCATGGTTTGGGATGGTGCTGATTGGTATGGGACTGGGAGAGTACCTCTATGACGGAGGCGTACGGCAGTTTTCCCTCGAACCATTGCCGGATCTGCTGGTTGCACCGCTCTCGTTTCTCGGCCGTCATTCGCTTGTAATATATCTCGTCCACCAGCCGGTGATCATTCTCCTGCTGGCACTGGTGACCGGAACAAAAGTGCTGTAAGAGATGGGGGGATTTGTCCTGGAGTCCCATGGTTTCCCGAGAATCATGAACTCGTCCATTCCCGGTCTCCAGATCAGACAGATTGAGAAAATACCCCGCGAAATAAAAGTTGGCCGAGGGGCCAACAATACTTCACAACCTATTTACCGATCCGCTCCCCATTTTCCGTATTGTTCAAATCGTAACAGGTGATCCCATGACCCGCATCTCCACAACTTTTATCCTGATCATTTCAATTGTCTGCATACTTCTTGTGGCCGGGTGCACATCACATTTTGATCAAACCAACCAGACGGGTAATGCAACCCCCGGGGTACAACAGCTCCCGTCCAGCTACCAAGTGACCATAGCCCAGCCGGAGGAGAGATCCAGATTCATCCGGATGGATACCGATGTGTATAACCAGGGAGAGGTTGTCGAGTTTTTTATCTCCAATGAGGGGCGTGGAACGCTTGAATGCTTAAACGATCCCCCGACGTTTTCGGTAAAATTCCAGACAGGCAGCGGGATCTGGGCAACGCGGATGGGAACAGATACGCCGGTTAAAACCAATAAAACGTACCTGGATGCAGGAAAATCAACCCAGGCATACAGGTTCATCACTTCCGGTTGGGAACCCAACCGCTACCGCATTGTATCGGATTGCGGAGTCTCCCGTGAATTCCTTATCCGTCCTGCACCAACCCCGGTGCCAACGCTCTGCCCCCCAAAAGAACCTGAACCCTTATGGGTTCGCATAAATCCTGTCAGTAATTCATATTCCGGTAAAAATTTTTCCATCAGGGGGACAACAAACCGGGCTGTTGGTGAAGAACTCAAATATCTCGTATTCCCCAGCGGAATGTTGCCAAAAAACATGTCCATGGGAAACGAAAAACCCTTGTCAACTCTCGTAACAGAGGGGGAATGTGGTGAAAATACCTGGTCGGTTGATCTCAATATACCAAATCCCCAGGAATACTACATCATGATCTCGGCAGGCACCCTGAATGCTACGGCTATCAAGAGATTTGTCGTTTTATAAAATCCGTATCCTGCGTATTTACTGCCCGGCCATCTGAACATGCACCTGCTCATGGATAACTCCATGAAGGTGGCCGGCAAAAATGGTGTGAGCAAATAATCCATGAACCTGAAAATATTCACCCTTGCCCTTGAACCGGTGAACCCGGTACAGTTTTCCCTCAGTGAATTACGGTCAGATATCGCCGGGAAACTGGGTGAATTCACAACACTTCGCAAAGAGAGTGCAGCCGGGTTCATTCATCGCTACCCGGTGGTACAGTGCAAGCAGGTAAAGAGTTCAATAATCACTCTCGGTATCAGCCAGGGTGCCGATTTCCTTTACCAGCACTCGGAGGGGCTTAAGGAATTTTCGCAGGGAAAGACCGCCTGCACAATCCTTGAGCGTGATACCTCCATCCGGCATGAAGAGTTTGGAATTTCCGGCACAACTCATACCTATGAATTCCTGACACCATGGCTTGCCCTGAACCAGCAGAATGCAAAGAAGTTCTATGACCTTAAAGGCAAGCCTGACCGGGATGCTTTCATGCAAAAGATACTTACCGGCAATCTCGAAACGCTCGCAAAATCGCTGGACTACAAAACGCCCGTGCCGATAACCTGCGAGGCAAAGATAAAATTCCGGATAGACCGGATTGATCGTGAAAATGTCATCGTCTTTCTGGGAAAGTTCCGGACGAATATACGGATCCCGGAATATTTCGGCATAGGCCAGTCCGTTTCGCAGGGATTCGGCACGATAAAAAGTATCCCGGACATTCCTGGTCCGGAAGAGGCGGATACACCATGAAAGAGGCACTGCTGGTCATCGATGTCCAGAATGAATATTTTACCGGACAACTTCCCATTACCTATCCCCCGGGAAGTTTTGAAAAAATTCTGGTGGCAATGGATCACGCCCATGCCACCCACATGCCGGTTCTCGTGATCCAGCATTCAAATCCAGTACCGGAAGCAACTGCATTCAGGAAAGGGACACGTGGCTGGGAACTTCACGATGAAATCAACCAGAGGCATACGGATATCATCATTGAAAAAAACATGCCCGGCAGTTTTACCGGAACGAACCTTGATGGCTGGTTAAAAGAGCACAACATATCCGTCATAACTATTGCCGGCTATATGACCCAGATGTGCTGCGACACGACTGCCCGGCAGGCATTCCATCGTGGATATACAGTAAATTTTCTGTCCGATGCAACCGGAACCCTGTCGATAAAAAATACTGCCGGCACGATCAGCGATGCAGATCTCCACCGCGCAATTCTCGTCACTCAGCAGCAGCGGTTCTCCCGTGTTCTGACAACTGCTGAATGGATGCAGCGGACATGAGAGGGTCATGCTCGTGCGGATTGACCAGACTTTTTTAGGGTTTTTTATTCGCTGATTTTTTTGCATTCCTTTTGTCAAATCCTATTGTTCAGGCAAGGACTGATGTTCCCATACCGTAAAAACGATATTACTATCGATTTAACAAAGGCAAACCGGCAGCGATTCTATGACCGGACCTGAAACAACAAAGAGATATTTCCTGATACAAAGCCCGATATGCGATAACAACCTCACAATACCTTGGACTCTGAATACATGCTCTGGATTTTCTTAGCGCTCCTTGGCGCCCTGGCCAATGCCGCTTATTTCATTATTGTCAAGAAGTATATCACCGCACTGGATCCAAAGCTCCTGACAGGAATAGGGTTCACTCTTGGGGGAGGCCTGCTCTTTCTGGTGTCGGCCTACCGGGGATTTCCCCCTCTCGGCCCGGACTTTTTTTCAGCAGTGGGAGTTACCTTAATCCTGAACATCATCGGGCTTAACCTGATTTTTAAAGCCCTGTCTTCATCCGACCTCTCGCTCTCAGTCCCGATGCTGTCGTTCACGCCAGCCATCCTTATTGGTACTTCTTATATCCTGCTCCATGAAGTGCCATCATTGTTCGGTTTTTTGGGTATCTGCATCATCGTATGCGGTTCATATGTGCTGAACATTTCAGAAGAACATGAACATTTCCTGGACCCGGTCCGGGCGATGATCCGGAACCGGGGCAGCTGGTACATGCTCATTGTAGCATTCCTGTTTGCCATCTCGATCAATTTTGACAAGATCGCACTGCTCAATTCCGACCCGTTCTTTGGGATGGCACTCACGGTTTTTTTAATCGGGATTGCTTTCCTTGCTGAGTCTGGATATTCCCATTACTCCGGCAGGAACAAATCTCTGAATCAGGTTATGAATAACCCGGTCCATGTTGCACCTGCTGTCACGTCATTACACCTGAGGCAGTTTACAGGACTGTGCCTTCTCATTGGCCTTTTCGTTGCTGTTGAGGCTGCGTCCATAAATATGGCCTATACTCTCCAGATCGTTCCCTATGTTATTGCAATAAAGCGGATGAGTATCATCTTCATGGTCCTTTACGGAACCCTCGTATTCTCCGAAGAGGATATCCTCAAACGCATTCTGGGGGCTGCACTCATGGTTGCGGGTGCAATTATTATCCTCTTGTTTGCGTGATACTTTCCGGGCATCTAAAAGGGTATCGTTTAAACAAGAAAACGACGGTGAAAAAAAATACCGTCAGCAACCAGCATTAAAAAACCCGGATAAAAGGAATCTTATCCGGGTACAACTCCAGTTACCGGGACTTGTACATAATCGCATCGGTAATATCTTCAAGAGTTTCCAGCACGCCGAGAACCTCTCCTTTTGCATCACGGATAATGGCTGCAGTGAAATACAACCAGGTTCCTTCACGCCCCATCTTCGGGAAGAAATCTGTAGCTTCATACGCGCCCCTGACCAGCCGGGACTTGTTGAATTTTCCTGCATACCACTTAGGAATATCATCGATCATTCCGTCGATCAGCAGATCGGCAAGGCATGGTCTCTGCGTTTCATAAAACGCCCTCCAGTGCTGATTTGTACCAATGACTTCTTCGGCTTTTATCCCACTGTGTTCTTCAAGCGCCCGGTTCCAGAAGATAATTTTGTGGTTCTGGTCCAGCATGAACTGCGGGATAGGGGATCCCTGAATGACTTCATTGATCAGTATTTCCCGTTCACGGGTCTCAGTTTCAATCCGCTCGCGGATGTCCCGGATGACCGCAATCGCGTTCAGGATCCCATGGATAGTTACTGTCGAAAGGGAGATCTCTGCCTGGATAATTTCCCCGGTAATTTTCTGGAACTGTAACTCGCGGGGCTTATGTGCAAATGGGCCAGTAGCGGTTTCGAAAAATAATTTCAGGTCTGATTTATCGTCATTACGGTATTTTTCCGGAGAGAACAAGGAGAAAAAATTCTGCCTGAACACGGATCCTGAACATGCCCCGAATAATAGCTCTGCAGCAGGATTCCAGTACGTGATGACACCGTTACGGTCAAGAAGTGCAATAGCATCATTTGCAGAAGATGTGATCCCGCGGAACATCTCTTCGTGCTCTTTCAACTCTTTTTTTGCCAGCAGTTTCTCGGTAATATCATTTCCCACAATAATGTAGCCCAGGGGTTTGTTATCATCCCCGGTAAGTTCCCGCGTATTCCACGAGATATACCGTGTCAGTCCCCGTTTTGTGAGAATGTGGGTCTCGATGTTTTCCAGATACTTGTTATTACGGATAATATCCCTGATCATTTTTGTTACTTCACGCCGATACGCAGGATCGGGATACAGCCATTTCCATACGTCAGAATGGCCGATGACTTCCTCTTTTGCATAGCCGGTAATTGCTTCTGCCGCTTTGTTCCAGATAATCACATTGTTATTGGCATCAAGAAACGTCATCCAGAGTTTTGCGTTGATAATGATGCTTTTCTGGAACTCTGCATATCTCCTTAAATCGCTCTTTACCTTAGCGATCTCGGTGATGTCAGTTCCCAGAACAATGAACCCGATACTTTTCTTATCTTCTCCAACAAGTTCGCGGGTGTTCCAGGAAATTTTTTTCATCTCCTGGTTTTTGGTGACAATTGTGGTCTCAAAATTTTCAAGGGATTTTTTAGTCTGGATATTTTCTATAATTTTTTGTGTGACCTTCCTGCGATAAGAAGCATCGGGATAGATCCATCGCCAGATGGTATTGTGGCCAAGCACTTCATCAGCCGAATACCCGGTGATCTCCTGCGCAGCACGGTTCCATATCACCACATTTCTGTTGGTATCCAGAAACGTCATCCAGAGTTTTGCGTTGATGATGATACTCTCCAGAAACTGGCTCAGGGCGTGAGAGTCCAGGGTAGATGCCCATTCCTGCTGAATACCATTCATGTTTTTTTCCGGTTCCGGTTGTTTTTCCATTAAAACCCCTCGAAAGAAGTGATCTCTTTGCCTGAAAAACACAGATTTTCCGGCAGGTTACTTTTTTTTAGTATATTGACAATTGTCTGTATTCACTTTTTTCTGGTAATCAATCTTTGGTTGCCGTGCAGATAAAAAAAGGAAAGAATGTTTCTGGTTTGATTATTTAAAAAAACAGTGGCACATCCCTGAATTCCATCACATCAAATACACCACGGTCAGTGATCCGCAAAGAAGGGATTACCGTTAACGAAAGGAACGAGAGGTACATGAAGGGATCATCAATCCCCCCCATCTTCCGGGTGACAGAATGGAGTTCTTCCAACCGGGACGCAACTTCGTCATATGGCAGGGTCGACATCAGCCCGCCACAGTCAAGCGGGAGAGCGGCCTCCTGTTCTTCAGATAGTGCAGCCATGCCGCCTTTCATCCGTATCACCGCGTCAATTGCCCGCAGGATCTCCTGGTCACTGGTACCGACAGCGATCAGGTTATGCGCATCATGGGCCACACTGGATGCGATTGCCCCGGTCCTGAACTTAAAACCCTGAACAAGGCCCACCCCACAAGCGCCGGTGCCGTACCTGTTGCAAACCACAACTTTCAGGATGTCATCACAGGATTGAAGAGGTCCATTGATGGGAATATTAAGAGCATCCGTCACGATCTGGTGCGGCACAATCCCGATAACCCGTGCAGTACCTTTACAGGGAATCTGGATTGAGTCCATAGAGGGGACCGTGCACCGGAAAGGGGCTTTTTGGTTTTGTCGTTCATCTGGTATGCGGTCCACAAGCTCATTTCCGGCAACAAATACCTGGTGAATGATAAAAGTGAGCGGGTTATCAATAATACAGAAGTCTGCACGGCGTCCGGGAGCAAGTGCCCCGCGATCAGTAAGCCCGAACCGTTCAGCAGCAGAAAGTGTGGCCATACGGATAGCCAGTTCCGGGAGCACTCCGCATGCAATGGCCTTCCGTATGCAGCGATCGATATGCCCGTCTGTCATCAGCAGGTCAACGTGGCAGTCGTCAGTCGCAAAACAACAGCGGGAAACCGTAATGGGTGAGATCAGGGGCGCAAGTTCGCTGATATTTCGTTCTGTCGAACCTTCCCGGATATACAGGTACATGCCTTTTTTTAATTTTTCTTCAGCTTCGGTCCGGGTGGTGCATTCGTGATCGCTCTGGAGTCCAGCCAGGATATAGGCATTCAGATCCATTCCTGAAAGCAGGGGAGCGTGTCCGTCACGAATGGAGAAGAGCTCCAGTTTCTTTCCGATAGCGGGATCTGCACCAAGCACCCCGGGAAAGTTCATCATCTCTCCAAGGCCTAAGACCCCCTCACGGCCTTTGAACCGGGCAAGATCCGGGGTATCAAGAATTGCCCCCCCGACATCCACCGGTGTTGCCGGGACACATGATGGCAGCATATACCGGATATCAACGGGTAGTCCTGCCCGCTGGGACAACATCCAGTCAATACCGGCAACCCCGGCTACATTGGCGATCTCATGGGGATCTGCAATCACGGTTGCCGTCCCGTGCTGTGCTACCAGCCGTGCGTACTCGCCGGGGGTGAGCAGCGAGCTTTCGATATGGACATGGGCATCGATCAGTCCGGGAACGATGTACATGCCCGTGAGATCATACTCTTTTTTCCCGGAATAATCACCGATACCAAGGATTATTCCATCTTTTACAGCAAGGGTTCCTTCATCCCATGCACAGGTAAAAGGGTTGAAAATTTTCGCGTTTGTGAACACGGCATCCGCCGGCGCTTTGCCCCGGGCTGCATTGAGATTGGCCAAAGAAAAATCTGTCATATAATTTACACCATGATATCCGGGATTGCTACAATTTTTTTAGTCATGTTTCTGGATACGATGACATCCACTGATTGTATCGGGCATGAGGCAGAATACAAGGAGATGGGATCTGTTCAGCCCGGTCATGATCCAATGGTAAAACTGCTAGCTTAAAAACGATATGGTTATCCGAATGATATGCCCCTGCGGGAAAAAAGTATTCCGGAATTTTTTCTCCGTCATAAAAAAAGGTTTTTATACTGATACCATGAGGCTCGAATTTATTTGACGAGCCTATACTTACACCACATTCAGGCAACCGCTGATACTCAGCTGATATCTTTGAGCAGGTACTTGATATCAACCCAGATGATGAGTTCATTCTTCTCGTGGTCTTTATCCTTGACCTTCTTTTTGATAATCCCGAGAATTCCCGCATCTTTATTATTATCTGCTGCCGAGGTCTTGTCGATATCACTCATATAAAACGTGGAAACCGATAGTACGTCGTCAACCATGATCCCTGTCTTGGCTTTGGTGATCTTCTCATCGAGCACAATGATTCTGCTATTCTCTACAAGGGTCTCTGCGCGTGCCGCGATATGCAGGCGGTCTTTTAAGTCCACTATAGTAGTGATCTCGCCACGGAGATCGATGATGCCTTTCATGTAGGAGGCAGTGTTCGGGAGCTTGGTAACGGTCGTGTACTCCACTACTTCCTTGACGTCAAAGAGATCAATGGCGAATCGCTCGTTTCCGAGCAGGAACTCTACGATCTGCAGCATCCCACTATCAGGCTTCCCCTTCTTTGTCTCCTTAATGGACGGGTTTTTATCCAAAGAATCTGTGCCCGGGGCAGCGGGAATAGAAGAGATTTTCTCTCCTTCCGCAGGCTTTGTAGATTTTGCCATACCAGTACCCCCGAATCAGCACTTGAACCGGGATATTTCTTTTGACAGGTTGTCAACAACGGAATTGACATTGGCGACAACGCGTGTAATCTGGTCAATTGCTGCACTGGATTCCTCGGATGCAGCGGCAGAGTCCATGGCCTCTTTGGAACTGCTGTTGATCAATGTCATGACCTCGCTGACACTTGCAGCCACTTCTTCAATGGATGCTGCCTGCTCTTCTGCAGCAGCAGCTACCTCGCTCACATGCTGGCTGATCTTATCGATAGATCCAGCGATCTTGCTGAAACTTGCGATGGTTTCATGAAGGGCACGGCTTCCCTGGCTGACTCCCGAGTTTGCTGATGCTACCGCTTCAACGGCATGATTTGTCTGGGTCTGAAGTTTCTCAATCATCCCGGCAATACGTTCAGCGGATGAACGCGATTCAACGGCAAGCGATTTGACCTCAGTTGCAACGACAGCAAATCCGCGTCCTGCATCCCCGGCCCGGGCTGCCTCAATAGCTGCATTGAGAGCTAACAGGTTGGTCTGGTTGGCAAGATCAGTTATCAGGTCGACGATCTCACTGATCTGATCCATCTGCCCTTTAATCTCCGTTATGATCTGGTTCACATCATTTGAGGATTTAGTGATACCCTGCATCCCCCCCTCAGTTTTCTGTGCAAGATCCATTCCCTCACGGCTGTAGTTGGTTGATTCTGAGGCAAGTTGTGCAACGGACTCAGATTTTGTAGCAACTTCCTGAATCGCACGGGAGAGATCATCCATTGCCTGCTGCACCTGCCCAATACCCTGTGAGGATTTTTCCAGGTTTACACTGACTGCCGATGCATTCTGCGCAATCTGGTTTGCCCCGGCTGAGACTTCCTCGATACTGGCATTTGCTTCCTGGGTATTTGCGGCGAGATTTGTTACCTGATGGGTTACTCCCAGCATTGCTTTCGAAACATCGGTACCGATGCTGTTTAAGGATATTTTGAAATTCTTAAAATCCCCTCTCACCTTGATTGAATCCTCAAACCGGGCAGTGAAGTTACCGGCAGCGTACTCTTCCGAAACCCGCATCCCTTCCGTAAGGGGAATTGCGACGTTTTCAAACGTCTTGTTGATGCCGGCAATAATTTCCCAGTACCCACCTTTGAATTTGTCTGCATCCCCGCGGACGGAGAGTTTTCCTTCAACGGCTGCAATTGACAGTTTGTTCGATTCGGCAATGAGCCCTTTCAATGTGTCGATGGTCTTTTTAAGGGCGGGAACAATCTCATCCTTGTCATCCCGGACTTTGAGATCCCGGGAAAGATCACCATCAGCGATCATTTTCATGGTGCCGACAACATATTTCTGGAGATCATCAGAGAATTTGTCCATCTCCTGAGACATTACGCCAATCTCATCCTTGCGGTTGAGACGGATCCGCTCTCCCAGGTGACCTTTGTGGATCTCGCTGATGTTTTTTGTCACCAGGTGTAACGGACCGGCAATGCTCTGGGAAAGTGCGATTCCCATTCCAATAGAGCTGATGACACCGATTATGCATAACAGCACAATTACCGCGGCATTTGAACCGGCAGCACCTGCATTGTTCATGCTGCTGTATCCGATAAGCGCAACAATAGCAAAGATCACAGCGGTAATGAGGAAGGATCCGGTGATCTTTTTTCCGAGAGGAAGGTTGTCAATAAATTCCATGGTATCTTGCCTGATAGGGTAAATTTTGAGTGATTCCTGAATTTTTGGACTTACTTTTGTGTTCGTAAGATGTGAAATGAACATTTTTTATCCGGGGGATCAGGGATGTGCTCCCATCACTTCCGCCGGTTTGATGACCTAGACCCTTTTATCAATATGGCGGAGTGTTTCCCGGATATCGATCCAGATGACCAGTTCATGCACAGTGTTTTCCTTGTCTTTTGCACGCTTTTTAATGATGCCGAGAATCGCGGCATCGTCACCTGCCCCGGCAGTGGATGCAGCGTCAACATCACCTTTTTCAAATGTCGAAACGGCCAGTACATCATCAACAAGGATGCCCGTCTTTGCACCGGTCAGTTTTTCATCGAGAACAATAATCCGGCCCGACTCATCGGATCTGTCATTTACACGGAGGATATGGAGTCGCTCCTTGAGATCGAGGATTGTGGTTATCTCGCCCCGCAGATCGATGATGCCTTTCATGTAGGGAAGCGTATTGGGAAGTTTGGTTATAGTGGTATACTCTACTACTTCCCGCACATCGAAGAGATCGATTGCAAAGTGTTCCTTTCCTAAAAGGAATTCCAGGACCTGGAACGAATCCTGCTGCCGGGCAGAACCAGTTCTCCCATTGGATAAAGGGGGTGTAACCGTCCCCGCATTTCCGTGAGTTTTTACCGTTCCCGAACTTTCAGCGGTCATTTTCCCTTCTCCTTACTTGAAACTGTTGATCTCTTTTTTGACATTCTCAACAACCATTGAAACATGGCCGATGACTTTACTGATCTGCTCGATTGAAGCCGATGATTCTTCACTTGCTGCTGCGGCATCAGTGGATTCCTTTGCCGTGTTCTGCATCAGGCTGTTGACTTCATTGACGCTGGCAGTGATCTCTTCAACCGAGGCTGCCTGCTCTTCGGTGGCGGATGCCACATCCCCCACATTGCGGGTGATCTGGCCAATGGAGTCTGCAATCTTTGAGAAACTTGCAACGGTGTTCTGCAGTGCGAGACTGCCTTCTTTAACCCCGGCATTGGCTGCGGAGACAGCGTCAACTGCATGCAGGGTCTGGTTCTGCAGGTTCTCGATCATTCCTGAGATGCGTTCAGCAGATGCACGGGATTCGACAGCAAGGGACTTGACTTCAGTTGCAACAACCGCAAACCCGCGTCCTGCATCCCCGGCCCGGGCAGCCTCAATTGCTGCATTCAGTGCAAGGAGATTTGTCTGGTTGGCAAGGTCCGTGATAAGGTTGACAATCTCGCTGATCTTGTCCATCTGGCCTTTGATCTCAAGGATGATGACATTCACATCGTTTGAGGATTTGGTAATGCCCTGCATACCCTGCTCGGTCTTTCGGGCGAGCGCCATTCCTTCCTTACTGTAATCATCGGTGTCATGGACAATCTTAGCGGTAGATTCAGCACGGGATGCAACATCCTGGATAGTACGCGACAGGTCTTCCATTGCTTTTTGCACCTGGATGATACCCTCCATGGATTTTTCAACATTCACGCTGACTGCAGTTGCATTCTTTGCTACCTGTCCCGCACCGGCAGATACTTCTTCAACATTAGCGTTTGCCTCTTCAGTACCCTGCGAGATCTTGGTCATTTCGTTGTTGATCATTGCAAGTGCATCATCGATCCTCTTCTGTGCCTGGCGTGCAGCATTACGGACATCGGTCAGGTCGGTGAAGAATTCCATCGAACCGATGACCGTTCCTTTCGAATCGGTGATGGGAACTCCGGAATACATAATGTCAAACTTGCGTCCTTTCGGGTTTGCCTGCGTTTCAGAGGTGACCATCTTTCCTGACTGCATACACTGTCCGGATGCACATTTCTGCGAACGGCAGTCTGGCGTCTTGAAGTGTTCATAGCATTTCTGTCCCAGCATGCTCTGTGGGGTTACGCCCGCCATACTGGCCGAAGCCTTGTTGGCGTAGAGAATGGAAAATTCCTTATTTACGATGAATGCCGGGACGGGAATTGCGTCAAGGTGACCAACTACGGAGTTTATCGTGTTGTTAAGCCCGTTGATCATGGTCGCGTATTCGCCTTTGAACCTGCTGCTGTCTCCTCTCGCAGTAAGTCGTCCTTCAACGGTAGCATTACTTATCGTGGTAATTTCATCGCTGAACTGCTGGATGTTATTGACCACCCCGCTGAAAGCTTCTGATACTTCGCCGATCTCATCGCCGCCACTGACCATCCGTGCGTTTGAGTCAATCTCCATTGCAGCACCCGAGAGATCCCCATTCATTACTTTCCTGCCAAGACCGACAAGGTCTCCCATTCTCCGGGCGATTGACCGGCCAAAACTCGTGGCAATTGCAGCTCCGGCACCAATACTGATGATAAGGATAATGATAATCGCATTTCTCAGGCCATCTACCGGGCCGCTGAAGTCTGACGGATCAACATGCGAGGCAATAATCCAGCCGGTTGGTGCATAATAGGTGTAATACGTCACTACATTTTTGCCATTGTCGTTATAGGCAAGGCGTTTATTGCTGCTGGTTACTGCATCCTTATTTGCAATCATTGTCTTTGCAAACTCTGCGTCGGCAACGCTGGAACCCTGTTCGGTCGGGTGGATGATCAGGGTGCCCTTGTTGTCCATAACATAGAGATAACCGGTCTTGCCGATTTTCGTTTCCAGGATCTGTTCTTTTAACGGGCCGTAAACGACATCTTCAGGTACTCCGACAAAAAGGATACCGATGATCTCCCCTTTTGCATTTTTAATCGGTTCGTACGCTGCAGCATACTTTTTCCCGACAACATCTGCAGTTCCGTAGAAGGTCTGTCCCTTGTTGATGACTGCATCGTAAACAGCATCAGAAATCGGCGTGCCTATGGCCCGTTTCCCGTCAGCACCGATGACATTTGTTGAGACACGGATCGCTTTGTCCCCGATCTTCTGGAAGACCGTGGCCTTGCTGCCCATATCCTTTTCAATGGAATCTACAATCTGGAAATTATCATTAACGATCTGGTCACCATAAGCAATCTTGCCGCCAACAATGGCAGGAGTTCCCGAAGCAGTGAACCGGCTTCTTAAAAGATTAAGATCCCCGTTCAGCTTGTTCTTTGAAAGATCATAGGAATTGGATGTCATTCCCCGAATATCGGTGATCTGCGTATTCAGGGTCATGTCGAGCTGGTCGTTGATCGCATTGCTTGCAGTTATATAGGCGACCGTCCCAAGCAGAAGGGTGGGGACAATAACGAGGACCAGGCAGATGATCAGGATTTTTGTGCCGATCTTCATGCGGTTGAATTTTTCAGTCATTTCTTGAATCATTGTGAACATCTCCTAAAGTGTGTCCAGGGAATTTTCCTTGCGGGTGAATGTGAACAATCCTCGTCAAATGATTGGACAGGTTTTTAAAAAAACACATTATTCTTCACCAATATCCCTGAGCAGATGCCGGATATCGATCCAGATAATCAGTTCGTGGCGTTCGTGCTCCTTTTCCCTGATCTTCTTTTTGATGATTCCAAGGATAGCGGCATCTTCGCGCCCACCGGAGGCTGAGGTAGAGTCAATATCGGTTCGTTCGAACGTGGACACAGCGAGGACATCGTCTACGAGGATACCGGTCTTGGCTTTGGTGATTTTCTCATCGAGAACAATGATCCTGCTGTTCTCAATGGGAAGATCTGACTTCTCAAGAATGTTGAGGCGTTCCTTGAGATCGATAATCGTGGTGATTTCACCACGGAGGTCAATGATCCCTTTCATGAAGGAAGGGGTATTGGGGAGCTTGGTGATGGAGGTGTACTCCACCACTTCCCGCACATCGAAGAGATCAACTGCATAGTGCTCTTTTCCAAGCAGGAACTCCACTACCTGGAGTTTACCCTTCCGGGGTCCATCGGTTTTTAGTTCCGCCGGTTCCCCTGCTGGTAATTCGGCTGATACGGGAGGCGAGTGTTTCTCCTCTTTTTCACCTGCGGTTTTTGCCATTAAGAAAACCCCCGTAATCAGACCCTGAACCGCGAGACTTCTTTTGTCACCTTGTCGACAATGGTGTTGACATTAGCCACCACTTTAGTGATCTGGTCAATAGCAGCGCTGGACTCTTCGCTTGCCGCAGCCGCGTCAGTTGCCTCTCTCGTAGTGTTCTGCATGAGCCCGCCCACTTCATTGACACTGGCCGTTACTTCCTCAACCGATGCCGCCTGCTCTTCAGCTGCCGCAGCCACGTCGCTGACATTCTGGCTGATCTTGTCGATCGACGAGACGATCTTACTGAAACTGGAAAGTGTTTCGTGCAGGGCTTCACTGCCTTCCCGGACCCCGTTATTTGCGGAGGTGACCGCATCGACTGCATTTAACGTCTGTTTCTGGAGATTATCGATCATCTCAGCGATGCGTTCTGCGGATGCCCGGGATTCAACGGCAAGGGATTTGACTTCCGTTGCCACTACGGCAAACCCCCGTCCTGCATCACCGGCACGGGCTGCTTCGATCGCGGCATTGAGGGCAAGCAGGTTCGTCTGGTTTGCAAGATCGGTGATGAGGTTGACGATCTCGCTGATCTTATCCATCTGGCCTTTGATCTCACCGATGATCTGGTTCACGTCATTGGACGATTTGGTAATGCCCTGCATACCCTGTTCGGTCTTCTGGGCCAGTTCCATGCCTTCCTTGCTAAAGTTTGTCGTGTCCTGCACGATCTTTGCTACTGCTTCAGATTTGGTTGCCACATCCTGGATAGTGCGGGAGAGATCTTCCATGGCCTTCTGCACCTGCTCGATTCCCTGCGTGGCCTTCTCAGCATTGACGCTGACCCCGCTTGCATTCTTTGCAACCTGTGCTGATCCGGCAGAGACTTCCTCGACACTGGCGTTGGCCTCTTCAGCGCTTGCAGCAAGGTCTCCAACCGAATGGTTGATGACCGAGAGTGATTTCGAGACCTCGATACCGATGTTATCGAGAGAGTTCTTGAATTTAATGAAATCCCCTTTTACCTTGATTTTCTCGTCAATCCGTGCGGTGAAGTTCCCTTTTGCATATTCATCAGAAACCCTCATTGCCTCATTCAGCGGGACAACTACCGAGTCAAGGGTCTTGTTGATACCGGCAATGATCTCCCAGTATCCTCCCTTGAATTTCGTGGCATCCCCACGGACGGAGAGTTTTCCCTCTACAGCAGCTATCGAGAGCTTGTTGGCTTCGGTCACCATATCGCGGATTGCATGGGTTGTGGTATTGAGTGCAGTAATCGTCTCATCACTAACATCTGCTGCTTTCAGGTCTGTTGACAGATCACCTTCGGCAATTTTCTTTAACGTGCCGATGATCCATTTCTGCATGCAGTCATCATAGGAGTTCAGGGTTCTTGCCATCTCCCCAATCTCATCCTTGCGCTCGATATGGAGTCTTGAATTGAGGTGTCCCTTCTTGAGTTCCTTGAGATTGTTTACTACCTCAACAAGGGGGACGGTAATACTCCTTGCAATGTACAGTGCAATACCCAGTCCGGCAATGACCGCAACAATAGTTGCAATGATCATCATCAGGGACGCTGATGCGGCGGCAGCGGCGGTGGCCTTGTTTAAGTTCTCGGCAGTCGTAAACGAGCTGGTAACCAGTGTCTTGACAGCCGCGAGACAGTCACTACGGGCGGTAACGGCCGGGCTCCCTGCAGCGAGACCCGCATCCACCGCTTTTGTGTCACCGGCATCGGTATCGGTCTCGAGTTTCTTGTAGGTTACCTGCATCCTGCCCCATGCCTCGTCAAACTTGTCCAGAGTGGCCTTGTCCTCAGCAGAGAGCGGTCGTGTGCGGAACTCCTTCATATTATCATTGATAATTCCAACCTGTGCGGCCAGTGAAGTACTTGTTGCCGGGCGATCAGCGGGAACCGCAATGTACCGGTAGATATCTCCCCGCATCTTTTCCAGTGCGGCATTGGTCAGTGCAAGGTTCTCTGCACCTTGCATTTTTTCATATAATGCATTCTGGCGGGCTGCTGAATCCTGCAGATTCACGTACCCGATGGCAGCAACCGCAACAAGAATGAGCAGGACAACACTGAATCCGCCCATCAGCTTCTTACTCATTGGAATATCATCGATGAAACTCATACTCACTCACCCATCTCTGATTTTTCATTTTAGGTTTGGTGCTCCTGCTTACCCCGGTTATCGGGGGTCACCATCACGTGCTCCCTGTGTCTGTGGAGAGCACCCCCATTAATCATCATCACTTGTGCTCATCATAGAGTCAAGGGTAACATAGACGTTCGTCACCGATTGTATATAAATGTTGGGCTTTTGCTCATCAAAAGCAATGTTTAATACTGTTGAGCAATAATGATGAATACTTACGGGTTGGCAGAACTGCTATGAATACACTAATTCAATTATTCAGGATGTAGATACTGTGGTGCGTGAGGAGGAAATTAACCGGATTACTCAATTGCTTGCGGAAAATCCAGCAGGACTGACTATTGAACAGGTATCCCGCCAGCTTTCCATAAACCGGACCACTGCAGCAAAGTACCTTAACTTTCTGATAGCTTCGGGGAAAATTGAGAAACGCAATCTCGGGCCTGCAAAAATCTTTACCTTGTCGCCCCGGATCCCGCTCTCCCATTTCCTGAATCTCTGGCAGGACGGCATCATTATTCTGGATAATAACCTCCTGATCCAGCAGGTCAACGATCCCGTATTGGCCCTGCTCTCCCTGAAACGTGATGATCTTGTTGGGATGCAGATCGATAAATCCCCGCTCGCAGTGATGCTTACCGAATCAGGAATGAATCACCTGCAGAAAGCGCGTGAAGGGCATGAACAGGTACATGTCGTTCAGTTCATGATACAGGACCAGGCACAACATTTCCGTATGAAAATGATTCCCCTTGTTTTGGACCACGGGGAACAGGGACTCGGTATCATATTCGAACAGATACCCCATGTGCCGGAATCATTCCAGGAATCCAGTCGTAAGGAAGATACCGTTACCGGCAAGATTCCAGAAAACGTAGAATTTGAACGCAGGATCTCCGAACACCGGAAGATCGAAAGAGCACTCATCGAATCAGAAGCAAAATACCGGGCACTTGTTGAGAATATCACTGAGGTCATATTCACGCTTAATGATCAGGATATAATCACTTACATCAGCCCGGCAATAAAGAACCTGTCTGGAAACGACCACTCCGCGTTTCTTGGGCATCCAATGCAGGAATTTGTTTATAATGATGATATTGTACCGTTCGAAAAAGGTCTTGAACGGAACCGCCATGGAATCTTTGAACCATTTGAATTCCGGTTCCGGACAAAAAACCTGTCAAACCGCTGGGTCCAGGTATCGGGAAAGACCCTGCCGGGAAAAGAGACGGGTACCGGATTCCACGGGGTCATTGCTGATATTCATGAACGCAAACGCATGGAAGATGCGCTTCGCCATGCAAACAAGCAGATCATCCTCCTTACCAGCATAACACGGCATGATATTCTCAATGGCATCACAAAGATGCGGTTATCTCTCGATCTGGCAAAAAATGAGACACGGGATGAAAAACTTCTCCACTTCTTTGAGCAGCAGGAAGTAATTATCGCCTCCATACAACACCAGATAAATTTTACCCGGGACTACCAGAATATTGGTATACGCCCGCCCCAGTGGAAGGATATCGCGGAACGGTTCCATGCTGCAGTAGCATCGGTCCCTCTCGGAAAAATTTCAGTTTCCGTAGATATTAAAAAAATTGAGATCTTTGCCGATAATTTAATTGAACGCGTATTTGCAAACCTGATTGAAAATACTCTTGAACATGGCGTCAAAACAACGATAATCAGGTTCTTTTCAAAACAACAGGGCAGGGATCTGATCCTGGTCTATGAAGACGACGGTATCGGCATACCCGCTGATGAAAAGGAGTTGGTCTTTGAGCATACCCGAAGGGGGCGCATCAGCTATGGATTGTTTTTCTCCCGGGAAGTGCTCGCGATAACCAATCTTACGATTAAAGAGACCGGGGAAGCCGGCAGGGGAGCACGGTTTGAAATCCTCGTGCCGGAAGGATTGTACCGATGATGGAAGGATGGTGAGCAGATGTGTAAAAGGAATGGAGTACTCATTAATTCAGGCAGACAGGAGAATACCACAGGTGTTCAGGAGAGCATATAATGGCAGATGCTGGAGAAATTTTGGAATTTACGTTGGGTAAAGAGCACTATGCGCTTGATATTACACCCGTCCGTGAGATTGTCGAGATGACACCAATCACCGTTATTCCCCGTGCACCCGAACACATTACCGGGGTTATCAACCTGCGCGGAGAGATCGTTAATATTCTGAATCTTAACTCATTCCTCAAGTTACCCAACCGGCCGATAACAAAATCACAGAAGATCATTGTATTCATGGCAGATGCAGCAAATGGCAACAATGTTGGTGTGATTGTCGATAATGTGAGCAGTGTAACCGAAATCTCTGAAGCCCAGGTTGATTGCATGACTGACGGAATCGCAGGCAATGAATCAAAATATATCAAGGGTATCATCACTACCGGCACAGAGAATGAAGAGAAAGAGGAGCGGGGATTAATAATCTGGCTTGACATACAGAAGATGTTTAAGGATATAGAAAATACGTAATAGCATCGGGGAAATACATTTATGGAAGAGTCTGCGACTGAATTCAACCTTTTAAAACGTCATGTCGAGCAGCTGTTAAAAATCCAGTGTTCAAATTACAAAGAGGATTATATCAAAAGACGTTTTTTGTCCCGTATGCGTTCAACGAATTCTACAACATATGCGGATTATCTCAGGTATCTCAAAGCACATCCTGCGGAAAACGAACCTTTACGAAATGCACTCACCATCAACGTGACCGAATTTTTCCGTGACAAGGAGGTTTTTGATGAGATTAAAAATACGGTTCTTCCGGCACTCTTCCAGCAGAGGAAACGTATTTCTATCTGGTGTGCCGGTAGTTCAACGGGGGAAGAACCGTATTCTCTGGCAATTATTCTTCATGACATACTTGCCAGTCATAAGGACTGGTCCGGTCATATTATTGCAACCGATATTGATGAAGTGGTGCTGGGAAAGGCAAAGGCAGGAATTTTTGAAGAAAAAGCTATCTCAAAACTGAGCACCGCACAGATCCAGCGCCATTTTACCAAAAGGCCGGATGGCACGTACGAAGCCAAACAGCACTTAAAAGACCTGATACGGTTCCGGCCACATGATCTCATGAGCGGAGTTCCCCCGGCACGATATGTTGATCTTATTACCTGCCGCAATGTCACGATCTACTTTACAGAAAAACAGAAAGATGATCTTGCGCGTACTTTCCATTCAGCGCTCATCGCCGATGGCTATTATGTCATGGGTAAAACTGAATATCTTGGGCGTCAGGTCGAGGATCTTTTTGCACCAAAGAACACAGCCCAGAAAATTTTTATTAAAAAGGAAAAACTTACAGTCCCAAAAACGGGTTAATGTTTTTGCCGATCATCAATTTCCAGTTCATCACCACGGGCAAAATCTTTTGTCAGATCGTGTTGCATCTGTTTTCGGGATGCGTGCAGCTTAATCTGGGTAAACACCACATAGAAATTGACTCCGATGATGAGAATGACGAGCATGAGGCTCACCCAGAGCATTATTCCCTGTGCAGACAGAAACGCAGCCCAGAGGAGAACGACAAACGAGATGAGATAGAAAACTACCCACGTCTGAAGTCCTGGAAGCTCCATATACATCACTTACTCACCGAAGGCATAAAAAATATCTGTGGATTTCCTGTTAGTGGACTCACAATTGCTCAAATTATCGCGTAAACCGTTCCGGGTATCCGGAACGGTGTTTTTTTCAGGCAAACATCGCCATAATTTTTATAGTGCATCACCCAGTACTTTGTGTGGAAAAAGGCGATATTCTTACTCTTGCCGGGGGCCTTCTCATCGTGCTGGTAATAGCGGTAGTCGCAAACCCCCAGTACCTGGCTTCCATCAAGAGTGCGGGTGACAAAACCACCCCTTCCCCCACTCTGATCCCGATTCCAACGGTCACCTACCAGACAACGGTATCCCCGACCCATCTCCAACTGACACCCACACCAATACCTGCTGATGCACCTCCGTATCAGATCTTCTATTCCGACAAACCCTTTCTCTATCCGGTTTTTAAACTTCCCGAAAACATGGAAACATTCGGGGGATCGGATATTATCTCGCGAAGCCAGGAGATGGTTCCATTTGCATTTGTGGACGAAAAACGGGGCGGCCTGACGCAGACATTCTCTGTTCCTTATCCCGTGTGGATACTCAATACCACCGTTATAGCAAATACAACTCCGCAGTATGGCAGGTTCCGTATGGCGCTTTGTTATGCTGCAAATGGTACTCTCATTGAAGGAGAGGAAATTCTAAACCGGGGTACTTCATACCGCTTAATCCAGACATCCAATACTGATCTTTACATGATAATCAGTACTGCGTATATTGACCGCTATTATATCAGTCTTGAAGCTCCCCGGAGATACTATGACATCTACCGGCCCCGATGATACCTCATGATATCAATTCCACAGAACAGGAAAAATTTTTCTTTTCCTAATAATAAAAAAAGGAGAAAAATTAAATCCGAATGAAATAAGGGGGATAATTTCCGATACGCTTAGTAATGAGTATGCCTTACCGGGTTGAAGGACCTCTGGTTTTCAGATTCATTTTTCACCATCAGATATAGGTCGCTGCCGGGATCCGATAATCATGCTCAAAAGAAAGAATAACCTGATTAATTACTGAATTATCAAATGCAATTTAGCCATACTTTTATTACCTAGCCATAACGATTGAGTTACATTCAGCATTTGCCATTTGAAAAAACCTTAGGCAAGGCATTGAAATTCTTCATGGACTCGCCCCTGAAGTATTGACACTCAGCCGACAGTTGATGAGATAGAAATCGTTGCTGTTTCCTTAACGGGAAATGGCTGGATAATCTTCATGTTCCCAAAGGATGCTCTATGACATATACTATTGCCCTGATATCAACGGATGAGAACGAGCGTTTGATGGAGCTCTATCTTCCCAAGGTTCTCTACGAGATCAAATCAGAAATATACGGATGCTGTATTAAACTGCTTTCTGATGATCATACCTTAAAAGAGACCTGGCAGGAGAATTTTTACCCCATGTCACAGAATGTCCGGTCACATGGCAGGCTTTTTGTATTCAAAGACTCCTCGTGTAAACCAAATACTGTTTTTTTCGATCCACATTCGAGGTCTGCGTACCTGTTCAATTTTAATTATTACGGCTGGATAAAATCAATTGCCCTCAGTCTTGCCGGTGATATCTTGGAAGACGAACATAATATTTATTCTGTGCATGGTGCATGCATGGACATTGATGGAAAAGGCCTCTGCCTTATCGGAAATTCCGGCGCGGGCAAAACAACCCAGACCTATGGACTATTAAAAGATCCGCATACCCGCATAGTATCGGATGACTGGTTCTTTTCAAGGGTATATGGGTCAGATATCCTTGCCTATGGATCGGAAAAAAATTTTTACATCCGAAAGGATCTCGCGACAGTCTGGAAGGAGTATGATGGACTTGTTCCTGAGGGTGATTTTGATGAAGAGGGCAGGGCTGTTGCAGATCTCCGGTGGGTAATTGGCAAGGGCAGAATTCTTCCTATGACCACGTTGAAGATGATGATACTTCTTAAACGGGATCCAACGGATAAAAACGAGGCACGGTCTCTGCTCCCGGAAGAAGCTCTCGCTCTCTTTGAGGAAAATAACTATTTCAACCCTCACCTTCTCGTCAATAACCCGTATAAAAAGCATATACGGCAACGATATATTACAAATCTCCTTGAAAGAACCACAGTTTATCTTGTTAATACTATCAATTCTGCCCCGGTAACACAAAGACTGATACGATCCCTGGCAAACGTTCCCCAGAGCCCCTGATTCGATAGTTCCCATCACCGGTTATCTCGTAAGTTGGCAGAATAACATGACAGGTTTGAACTGTACAGTGTTATGCAAAATACGGGCATTATTATTTAACCTTTCGTTTCATAATGGACCCATGCTGGTAGCTCAAGCGCGATCCTGAGTTGTGGTAGCGCTGACGCGGCCAAATGCAGGGGGAAATCATGAGCAAGAAATGGGTTTATGCCTTCAATGAAGGCGATGGAAAAAATAAAAAACTACTGGGTGGCAAGGGGGCCAACCTGTGTGAGATGACACAGATCGGGCTTAGGGTACCACCAGGCTTTGTCATCACAACAGAAGCCTGTCTCGCTGTTGTGAATGATCCGAAAAAAGAACTCCCGCAAGGGATGATGGACCAGGTGCATACCCATCTTGCGGAAGTAGAACGCAAAAGCAAACGTGTTTTTGGCGGACGTAATAATCCGCTCCTTATCTCAGTCCGTTCGGGTTCTGCCATGTCCATGCCTGGCATGATGGACACTATCCTTAACCTCGGCCTTAATGCAGAGACACTCCAGGGCCTTATCGCACAAACCGGAAATGAACGATTCTGTTATGATGCCTACCGCCGTTTTATCCAGCTCTTCGGTAAGGTTGCTCTCGGGGTTCCTGAAGCGGAATTCGATGCCGAGTTCGAGGCGATCAAACAGAAGGCAGGCGCAAAACATGATGTAGATCTTTCATCCCATGACCTCGCCGAAATTTCCGAACGTTTCCTCAAAGTAGTCCATCGCAAGACCGGCAAACCTTTCCCGGCTGATCCCCGCATACAACTGGAGATTGCAATCAGGGCGGTATTCGAATCGTGGAGTGGCAAACGGGCAGTGGATTACCGGCGGGAATTCAAGATCACTCCGGATATGGCCAATGGCACTGCAGTCAATGTCATGCAGATGGTATTTGGCAATATGGGGAATGATTCAGCTACCGGGGTTGGATTTACCCGCGATCCCGGTACCGGCGAAAATGTTATTTTCGGGGAATACCTGGTAAATGCCCAGGGTGAAGATGTGGTTGCCGGTATCCGTACTCCCAAGCCGGTATCCGCAATGGCTGATGAGATGCCGGGGTTGTACCAAGAACTTCTGGACCTGCGAAACAAGCTCGAGATTCATTACAAGGAAGTGCAGGATTTCGAATTTACCATTGAAAAAGGGACCCTCTACTGCCTGCAGACACGCAATGGCAAGATGAACGCTCATGCCCTTGTACGCACATCTGTCGAGATGGTAAAAGAAGGGCTTATCGATAAACACCAGGCGCTCCTGCGCATCCAGCCGGAGATGCTTGAGCAGATGCTTTTCCCCCGGTTGGACCCTAAGGTTACAAAAAAACCTATAGCAAAAGGCCTGCCTGCCTCCCCGGGTGTTGCGATTGGTATTGCCGTCTTTGACGCGGATCGTGCCGAAAAACTGGGCCGGACCGGTGAACGGGTGATCCTGGTGCGGGAAGAGACCAAACCCGAGGATATCCATGGATTCTTTGCCTCACAGGGAATCCTGACGAGTCGTGGGGGCAAGACCTCACACGCTGCCGTCGTCGCGCGGGGGATGGGAAAACCCTGTGTATCAGGTGCCGAGGGTATTCACGTGGATGTCCGCATGCGTCATGCAAGAGCGGGCGATCAGGAGTTTGGGGAGGGGGCATTGATCACCATTGATGGCACTACTGGTTCGGTTTACCTCGGGGAGGTTCCGATGATAGAAGCGGAGTTCTCCAAAGAACTTGCCGAACTCCTCTCAATAGCGGACGGTTTGGCAAAGCTCAAGGTTATGGCCAATGCCGATACGCCAGATGATGCAGATCGCGCGCTGAAATTCGGTGCAATGGGCATAGGCCTTTGCCGGACGGAGCGCATGTTCAACGGTACCGAGCGCCTTCCGATAATGGTGGAGATGATTGTAGCCGATACTGAAGAGGAACGCCGGATTGCACTTGACAAACTGCTACCGATCCAGCGCGAAGATTTCAAAGGTATATTCAAGGTTATGTCCCCCCTGCCGGTAACAATCCGCCTGCTCGATCCACCCATCCATGAATTCCTGCCAACCGAACATGTCGTAGTAGAAGACCTCGACCATCTCCGCCATCTCCGGGAAATTCTTCAAGGTATGCAGGTGCTTTCTGATGCCGTGACATTCATGAACCGTACAAGAGAGATACAGCCCCAGGTGCAGAAATTTACCGACCCGGTGCTGGTGGATGAAGCAATTTTGAAAAAGGAAGCGATTTTGAAAAAGGTTCGGGCATTGTATGAGGTTAACCCAATGCTAGGCCACCGTGGAGTCCGGCTGGGTCTTACCTTTCCGGAAATCTACAGGATGCAGATTCGGGCGATTCTCGAAGCCGCGGCTGATTGTCAGAAAGAGGGAATCGTAGTGCACCCGGAGATCATGATTCCCCAGGTCTGCACAGCCCAGGAACTTATCCGGGTGAAAGTGTGGGTGGATGAGATCCGAAAGAGTGTGGAATCGACCTATAAGGTAAAACTGGACTTCAAGTTCGGATCCATGCTCGAAGTGGTTCGCGCCTGTATGCGGGCGGACAATCTCGCGGAACAGGCAGAATTCTTCTCATTTGGGACAAACGACCTGACACAGGCAACATTTTCCTTCTCGCGCGAAGATGCAGAGAACAAGTTCCTTCCTATGTACAACCAGAAAGGAATCCTGCAGGACAACCCGTTCGAAGTGCTGGATATCAAGGGCGTTGGCCGACTCATGGAGTCTGCGGTCAAGTGGGGGCGTCACACACGGCCAGACATGAAAGTGGGTATCTGCGGTGAGCATGGTGGACATCCTGCATCCATCCGGTTCTGCCACAAGATTGGACTGACTTACGTCTCCTGCTCGGGCCCCCGTATCCCGATCGCCCGACTGGCAGCTGCCCAAGCCGCGATTCTCGAAGGCGAAAAAATGGCAGACAAGGCAGCATAAGAGAGGTTTGTTATTCTTCAGGTTAGTGTCAGGATATTCTCCCATGGAAGAGTCGAGAATTTCATTATCAATAAGGATTCTTCACTCTTCGCGCTATGTTTCTAAAAAAGATCCAAAAATCATGCAAAGGGATTAGAGAAATTTGTCTTTTTTTATGAATACCCGCATGGAAGGAACTCATTAAAATACAGAACCTTTTTTTGTCCCGGTGCCAATTTTTCATTGGATATTAACAAAGTACTGGATGCCTTTCGCGTTCGCCGGATCATTAAGGATGATGCTTACCGCGTTCACGAGCAGAAGAGATCAATGACAACGTCTTTGCTTTTTTCTCGTACCTTCGCATTCACGCAGCTCAACCCGGATAACCCTGACTAGCGATCCTGAAAGTCCGTTGGCCCAGTGCAGATTTTAAGGAGAAGATCATGAACAAGAAATGGGTATATACCTTCACCGAAGGCGATGGCAAGAACAAGAAACTTCTGGGCGGTAAAGGCGCAAACCTGTGCGAAATGACGCAGATTGGGCTTAAGGTGCCACCCGGTTTTGTGATTACAACTGAAGCCTGTCTCGCCGTTGTGAATGATCCTAAGAAAGAACTCCCGCAAGGAATGATGGAACAGGTGCATACCCATCTTGCGGAAGTAGAACGCAAAAGCAAGCATGTTTTTGGGGGGCGAAACAACCCCCTCTTGATATCGGTTCGTTCCGGTTCAGCCATATCCATGCCGGGCATGATGGATACCATCCTTAATCTGGGTCTCAATGCTGATACGCTTCAGGGTCTCATCGCCCAGACCGGTAATGAACGATTCTGTTACGATGCCTACCGGCGATTTATTCAGCTCTTTGGGAAAGTCGCGCTTGGAGTGCCGGAAGCGGAGTTCGATGCGGAGTTTGAAGCAATTAAGCAGAAAGCCGGTGCAAAACATGACGTAGATCTCTCTTCGCATGACCTCGCTGAAATCTCGGAGCGGTTCTTAAAGGTAGTTCACCGCAATACCGGTAAACCCTTCCCCTTTGAACCTTATGAACAACTGGAGATTGCCATCAGGGCTGTTTTCAACTCATGGAGTGGTAAACGCGCTGTAGATTACCGCAGGGAGTTCAAAATCACGCCCGATATGGCCAACGGTACTGCTGTAAATGTTATGCAGATGGTATTTGGCAACATGGGCAACGATTCTGCTACTGGCGTTGGTTTCACCCGCGATCCTGGTACGGGCGAGAACGTGATGTTCGGGGAGTACCTGGTAAATGCACAGGGAGAGGATGTTGTTGCCGGTATCCGGACCCCAAAGCCGCTTGCAGCAATGGCCGATGAGATGCCGGGCATTTACCGGGAACTTCAGGTATTGCATAAAATACTAGAAGCCCACTATAAGGAAGTTCAGGATTTCGAATTCACTATAGAAAAAGGTGTGCTCTACCTCTTGCAGACAAGAAATGGCAAGATGAACGCTTCTGCACTGGTGCGTACGTCCGTTGAAATGGTAAAAGAAGGGCTCATCGATAAATCCCACGCAATTCTTCGCATCCAGCCGGAAATGCTTGACCAGATGCTCTTCCCCCGTATAGATCCCCGGGTTACTGAAAAGCCCATTGCAAAAGGACTGCCAGCATCTCCGGGAGTGGCGGTTGGTATTGCAGTGTTCGATGCTGACCGGGCGGAACAGATGGGGCGGACTGGTGAGCGCGTTATCCTCGTTCGGGAAGAAACCAAACCTGAGGACATTCACGGATTCTTTGCCTCACAGGGTATCCTTACAAGCCGTGGGGGTAAGACATCCCATGCTGCTGTTGTAGCGCGGGGGATGGGAAAGCCCTGCGTATCCGGTGCCGAGGGGATCCACGTTAACGTCCGCATGCGCCAGGCAAGGGCTGGTGACCAGGAATTTGGTGAGGGCGCATTGATTACCATCGATGGTACTACCGGCGCTGTTTATCTTGGAGAGGTTGCAATGATCGAGGCGGAATTCTCACAGGAACTCAACACCCTGCTGTCCTGGGGAGATGAAATGGCCCGGCTCGGTGTCATGGCCAATGCGGACACTCCAGATGACGCAGCACGAGCGGTTAAGTTTGGCGCGGCAGGAATTGGATTGTGCCGTACCGAGCGCATGTTCAATGGTACCGAGCGTTTACCCATCATGGTGGAGATGATCGTTGCTGAGACAAAAGCCGACCGTCAGGCAGCTCTTGATAAACTTCTGCCAATACAGCGCGAGGACTTCAATGGAATCTTCAAGGTCATGTCTCCCCGCCCGGTTACTATCCGCCTCTTAGATCCACCCATCCATGAGTTCCTGCCAACGGAAAACCTGCTTGTAGACGATATCGAACATCTCCGTCACCTTCGCGAGATCCTGCGGGGCATGCAGGTGCTTTCAGAAGCAGTCACGTTTATGAATCATACACGGGATACAAAACCACAGGTGCAAAAATTTACCGACCCGGTTCTGGTTGATGAGGCGATTGTGAAAAAAGAGGCAATTTTAAGGAAAGTCCGCGCCCTGCATGAGGTAAATCCCATGCTCGGTCACCGGGGAGTCCGGCTCGGCCTTACTTTTCCCGAAATCTACACCATGCAGATCAGGGCCATTCTCGAAGCTGCAGCCGAGTGCCAGAAAGCGGGTATCAGCGTTCACCCGGAGATCATGGTGCCTCAGGTATGCACCGCCCAGGAACTCAAGCAGGTAAAAGTGTGGGTTGACGAGATCCGAAGGGATGTAGAATCGAACTATAAGGTAAAACTTGACTTTAAGTTCGGCTCCATGCTCGAAGTGGTCCGTGCCTGTATGCGCGCGGACAATCTCGCGGAACAGGCAGAATTCTTCTCATTTGGGACAAACGATCTGACTCAGGCCACGTTCTCCTTCTCGCGCGAAGATGCAGAGAACAAGTTCCTGCCAATGTATAACCAGAAAGGTATCCTTCAGGATAACCCGTTTGAGGTACTGGATGTCAAGGGGGTAGGACGACTTATGGAACAGGCTGTGAAATGGGGACGACACACCCGTCCGGACATGAAGATGGGGATCTGTGGGGAACATGGTGGCCATCCAGCCTCAATACGGTTCTGTCATAAGATTGGCCTGACCTACGTCTCCTGTTCCGGTCCCCGTATCCCTATCGCACGGCTCGCAGCAGCCCAGGCTGCGATTCTCGATGGTGAAAAAATTGCAGACAAGACCGTCTGATCTCCTCTTTTTTTTTACTATGATACATTATGTCCTGCGGGTCTTTCCGTACCTATACGAGTACATATATTCTGTTTTTACTGCTTTTATTCGAAGATAATATTGAGTGAAGCAAGAGGGAAATTAAAAGAATAGTGAAATAGGAAAAATGGATCAAATATCCACTCATTTATCTTTTTGAATAAGTTCATTTATTATATTTCGCTGCGAGTACAAGTGCCGGGTCATATCCGTTTCTGACATATTCCTTAAGCATCCTTTTTGCAGAAAACCGGGGTGCTGTGCTTCGTATTGTCTCCTTCATTTTTTTCACCCACATGTGGGGGATTCCATCATCCGAAAGGGTGTAATACATCGGGACAACCTCGCGTTCAAGCAGATTATAGAGTTGTTCAGCATCGCCCCGGTCCCGGTTCTGACCGGGGGCTGTATCTCCAAATGCCCAGCCGTTCTTCCCGTTATATCCCTCAATCCACCAGCCATCGAGAACACTCATGTGAAGGACACCGTTTAACGATGCTTTCATACCGCTTGTCCCACAGGCTTCCAGAGGGGGGACCGGGTTGTTGAGCCAGACATCAACACCATGAACAAGATACTGCGCCATCTGTTCTCCATAATCCTCAACAAAGGCAATTCTCCCTCCAAAGTCCTGCTGGTGGGCATACTTGTATATCTTCTGGATAATCCGTTTTCCCTCTTCGTCAGCAGGGTGTGCTTTTCCCGCAAAGACGAACTGCACCGGCATCCACCGGTTGTTAACGATCCTCTTGAGCCGGTCGATATCCTGGAAAATGAGGTCAGCACGTTTATATGTTGAAAATCTGCGGGCGAATCCAATCGTAAGCGCATAGGGATCGAGAAGTGCTCCACCGGTTATTACGTTAATAGGATCAGTACCCTCTCCGCCCCATTTACGGCGTTTAAACTCCCGTATCCTGTTGACCAGTTTTCTTTTCAGCTGGGTATGAACCTCCCATAATTCTTCATCCGGAATTTCATGGATCATCTCCCATATGAGCGGGTTGTCATGATCGGTCAGCCAGTTCGGGCATGAAGGTGAGAAATATTTGTTCAACAGGAGTTGCATTTTAGGGTCGAGCCATGTCGGCACATGAATGCCATTTGTTATATGATGGATAGGGATTTTCTCTTTTAAAAGATCTGGCCAGAGTGGCTGCCACATCTCCCGGGCAACCTCACCATGCTTTTTGCTCACACCATTTTTGAAGGCACACATTTTTAATGCAAATGCGGTCATGTTGAACAACTCCCCATGATCCCTGGAAGAATGGCCCAACTCAAGGAAGGTTTGCCGGTCGATATCAAGGAGGGGAAAATAATGGGAGAAATATTTATCCATAAGGGGGTAGGGAAATGCATCATGGCCTGCGGGTACCGGGGTATGTGTAGTAAAGATACTTGTTTCGCGCACCTTTTTTGATGCGTCTTCAAAACTCATTTTATCGCCAATTTGTTCCCGTATCCGTTCAAGCAGTGCAAATGCGGGATGCCCTTCATTCAGATGAACAATGGAGGGACGTATGCCCAGAATGTCCAGGACATAACTACCACCAATTCCCAGTACAATTTCCTGTCTAAGTCTCAATTCGTTATCGCCGGTATAGAGGCGGTACGAGATCATACGGTTAACCGGATCATTCTCTTTGATATCCGTATCGAGAAGATACAGAGGTATGTTTCCGACATCTACTCTCCAGACTGCAACATAGATTGGAGGATCGATATAGGGTACCCGCGCCAGCAGCTGGGTATCGTGATTATACATAACTCGTTTGATCGGTGCGGCATCCCTGTTCAGGAGTTCATTGATATCCTCCTGCCAGCCATCAGAGCCAATATGCTGGTGAAGATATCCCTCCGAGTACATGAAACCGACCGCAACCAGCGGCAGACCAAGATCACTGGATTCTTTCAAGTGGTCGCCGGCAAGAAAACCAAGCCCCCCGGCATAGAACGGGAGGGAGTGCTGGAGACCATATTCCGCAGAGAAGTAGGCAATGGTGAGACCATTATTATTCGAGAAATGCTCGGTAAACCAGCTGTTTTTCTGGCTCATTTCCTGACGGAAGCGTGCCATTACAAGGTCGTAATGCCGGAGATACTGGGGGTTTTTCGATGCGGCGATCAGGGTTTCTTCGGGCAGTTCCCGCAGCATTTTTACAGGATTATGGATACTTTCTATCCATGCCTGAGGGTTCAGGGTTTTAAAAACCATTTTTACCGCTGGATTCCAGCTCCACCAGAGATTGTACGCAAGATCGATGAGCCCTGAAATACGATCCGGTACATGCGGAAAATCCTTATTGGTAATATCGGCCACAATACTCCTCAGTGATTGAGTAGTGGTTTCATTTCCTTTAAAAACTATCGCAAAAAATGCTTAAAACAATTCAGGATTGTTCTTTGTAATTCTAAAAAAGATATGATCCAAGCATTGAATAAAAAGCTCATATATTTTCAGGAATGAAAAACCGGGTGGCATTTTTTCAAGAGGGAAAAAATAAGATTAGGTGGAATCGGTAAGATGGGATTATTTCCTCATTCTTCCATTGACGATAGACACCGCCACCAAATCATGGCACATTTTAAGGCAGTTCAACAACCGGATTCATTAAAAAAATCAATTAAGTAATAAACACAGCAAAATGTTAACTACACCATTTTCAACAAAACAATTGAAATCCGACAACGCCAAAAGACAGTTCAGGGGTACTCTTGCATGGATAACAAGATGTGGCAAAAACTCTATGATGATGTGAGTTCAGGAATCCCAAACCCCGCTATTGTCGGATTCAATGTGAATCTTGATCGCATCATCACAGTGACCCCAGAATTACTTAATTCTCCGCTCTTCAATCAGCCAATACTGTCTGAACTCCGGTCCCGCCTCCTGCATTCCATGTATACCTGCACTGCCGAAGAGTGGTTCGTGGCCGATCTCCAGATATACCGGCAGTTTACCCGCTTATTTGCCGATATCGGCCACCTCTCCATTGGCGGACAGGCAGGTATTGCAGCAGTTCATCTGGCATCGATTGGTATTTCGGATGTGCTCTGTATTGCTCATTCCCTGGGGCCGGAAACCCGAAAAATCCTTGAAAAATCCGGGGTTCATCTTTTGGATCTCAAAGGAGGCAGCAAAGATTGTCCCGATACCATTCATCTAGTCTTCGAATACTCTCCGGGCATTGTACCGACGGCTGATGGAATAATGCCGCGAAATAATCGATTTATTGCTTCCCCGGCTCATTCACCGAAGTCGATACTGTTACCAGATGATAGAAGCGATGCGTTCAGTGCAGCGATCGCTCAGTACAACCGTGCATTTCTCTCAGGATACCAGTACCTTCATACCGATAAAGAATTTCGGCGGGCGGCAGATCAGATCCTGCTCATTAAAAAGAATAACAACCAGATGCGAATCCATGTGGAATGCGTATCGGTAACCGATACTGGTGTTATTAATGGTTTTATCCGTCATATTCTGCCTGTATCGGACAGCATCGGACTCAATGAACATGAGCTCGTATTACTTCTTCATTGTCTGGAATCTCCGGAAGATGAACCGGGAGGTTTTAAGATTTTATCTCCGGTTCAACAGGTACAAGGGGCACTGCTAATCTGTAAAAAATGTGGCATCAAACGCCTTCACCTTCACACATTTGGGTATTATGTGCAGGTTCTCAGAAATGATTGTGCACACCCTCAGGCATCACTCAATGCCCTGCTCTTTGCTTCTCGAGCAGTCGCTCAGGCTGCTCAGGGAACAGATACGGAAATTTCTCCAGTCGGTATCTTTGCATATGACGAGGTCGATGAGATATTCGGGCCCCAAATCGCTCCGGGAATCTTTCAAAATAGCACGCATACGATTGTTATGATCCCAACAATTATTGCAAAGGATATTAGGAAATCTTCCGGGCTCGGTGACATCCTTTCATCCAGCGCTTTTGTTGCTGACACATTCTGAACGAAATCCTTGCCAGTCACCCAAATGCTCCTGTTCGCAGATTAAAAACGAAATGCAATCAATGCATTTTTGTGTGAGATGCATTTTCATTTTTTATTATGTTTTGCACGTATAATAGTGGAAAGATATATATTTTATCTACGGGCATTGTTGTAATACCCAAAAAAGGAACGATCCAAAATTTTTATGAACAAGAATTCCACCCGACCTAATCATCAAAACACAGAAAAACCTTGTAATAACCGATTCATTTAGTTGATCCTGTTAATCGAGCATCAGGTGGATTGTCCCTTTTTTCTGAAGAGGAAGTATTTGCCATGCCACCAATCTGTATCGGATTCGAAGTTCACCAGCCCTATCGGCTGAACCGGCAGTTTGAACCAGATCCAAAGATGAAAAAGAAAGATCTGTTTGATCGCTATTTTGACGGTCTGAATAAAGAAATACTCATACGGGTAGCAGAAAAGTGCTATAATCCAGCAACCAGAATTATTCTTGAAAAACTCGATAATGGTTTTTCCTGCTCTTTTTCCTTGTCGGGGATACTCATTGAGCAACTGGAAAAATGGAGCAAGGATACCCTCTCCCTCTTCGAACAGGTGGCACGGCATAAGAACAGCGAGATGATAGGGCAGACTTACTATCACAGTATTGCCAGTTGTTTTCATGATAAAACTGAATTCAAGGAACAAGTCAGGCTTCACTCGGATCTGATGTATAACCTGTTCAAAGTCAGACCAACAATTTTTGAAAATACAGAATTCACATTTAATAATGATATTGCCACCACGACAAAAGAGATGGATTTCTCGGGAATCTTTACTGAAGGTGTGGATCGTATACTCGGGTGGCGTAGTCCGAATTATGTGTACACCTGTCAGGGTATTCCTGTGATGCTTCGCAACACCCGGTTTTCTGATGACATTGCATTCCGCTTTGCCAACCGCACATGGGATATGTACCCACTGACAGCCGATACCTATGCCCAATGGATTGCCTCATCTCAAGGGGATGTAATCAATGTTTTCCTCGATTACGAAACCTTTGGCGAGCACTTCTGGCAGGAAACAGGGATATTTAACTTCTTAAACTTCCTTCCTGACGAACTTGCAAAACAAGGTGTAGAATCGATCCTGCCATCAGACTGCATCTCCCGTTTTTCTCCCTCTGGCGAGATAGATGTACGGGAGACAATTTCCTGGGCGGACCTTGAAAAAGATACTTCCGCATGGATGGGAAACGATCGACAGCGTGCAGCTTTTCATGCAGTCCAGCTGGCACGACCCTATGCCATTGACAAACCGATCTGGAGATATCTCCAGACGAGTGACCATTTCTATTACATGGCTTCCAAATACGGGACCTGCGGAGAAGTTCACACCTATTTCAGTCACCACGAAGCTGATGACGCATTCAAAACCTACATGAAAGTTCTGGCAGATTATGAATTGCGAAATATCCGCGTGATGAAAAACCGGAAGTCTGCCAAAACACTGCGAACCCTGGCTCCTGAACAGGCATTTCATTTCGCCGGACCTTCAGGGTTCATCGGGCATACAGCCTATAATCTTGACCAGTTTGAAGAACTGCTTTACATCGTGCCTAAGGATTCGATCCAGTTCCACCAGGAACGAGGCGATTTCTCCTTATGGATAACAGATATTCTCGAAGATCCACGTCTTGCAGAGAGTATTGCCGGTATAAACGAGCGCCATGATCTGGCTCAAGTCATAAAAGAGCGGAGGGAACTGCTGTGGAGTCACTTAAAATAGCCTTTTTCTGCTGGGAATCTATGTACGCAGAACGCGTTGGCGGGCTTGCCAATGCGGCAACCAATCTTGCAGAAACATTAGTGAAACAGCAGCACGAAGTTCATTTTTTTACCCGGGGAAAGATGCCCGATCAGACCATCAAAGGTGTCAATTATCATTATTGTGAGCCCGCCGGAAAAAACATTGTAGAATATTGCGATGCCATGAGCAGAGCGATGGTAGATCAGTTCAAGAAATTTGATACCCCCCATCGGTTTGATTATCTTCACTTCCATGACTGGCACGTTGTGCAGGCTCTTCATTACCTTCAGGACAGGAATACCATTCTCACCTATCATTCTACAGAATACGGGAGAAATGGCAACCAGTTTGGGGACTGGTGGGAATTCAAAGAGATCTCCGGAAAGGAGTGGTATGGCGGATTGATTGCAAAACGGGTGACTGCGGTATCGGCAACACTCAAAAACGAAGTGATGAAGTTATATAACATACCCTTCGACAAATGCGACGTCATTCCAAACGGAGTAGTCCCACGTGAATATAAAACAAATATCGATCCAGGTGAAGTGAAACGGGCATATGGAATCCATCCCTATGCTCCCATGGTCCTGTTTATTGGCAGACTCGTTTTCCAGAAAGGCCCGGATTTATTTATTGAGGCGATACGGAATGTCTGCCAGTACCGCTGGGATGCAAAAGTGATTGTAGCCGGTGATGGGGGGATGCGACAGCTCCTGGAGGAACGTTCAAAGGATCTGCCGGTGAACTTTGTTGGCTATATACCTGATACGGAGTATATCCGATTGTTAAATGCCGCAGATATTGTCGTAATTCCCAGTCGCAATGAGCCGTTTGGCCTCGTGCTTCTCGAGGCATGGAGTGCTGAAAAATGTGTTGTGGCATGTAATGTTGGTGGACTTTCAGAGAATATCGACGCGTTTGTGAACGGTGTAAAGGTTGAAGTGAACCCGGAATCCCTTGCCTGGGGTATCAATACCATGATTGATGATCCCTGGACTGCTGAAGCTCTGGGGAAACGGGGGAGTAAGAAAGTAAAACGGATCTTTCTCTGGGGTCCTATAGTAAAAGGACTAACCGAAACGTATGCCCGTACAGTCTCATAAAATAAAGGATATTGCATTGGACGGGCTCTCCACTTTTTTGGTTTGATACAGTAAAAATTTCCTGAAGGGCAGACAGATGATAGATTTTACGAATATTTCTCAGAATTATTTATCGGCCCATTGCTTACACCAATCGTACCAGAATCGGGAATCACTGAATTACCACAGGGATCTGATGAAAATGCCGGATGCTTTTTACCAGATACAAGACCATAGAGGAATTACGCATGCATCATCCGAACTTTAAGGACACGATTGCAGCATCGCCGTATATATTTACCCTTGGGGTTGCCGGTGACAGTGGTTCAGGAAAGACTACCTTTACCCAGGGTGTGCGGAGCATCTTTGGCGATGATCTTGTTTCAACAATCACGCTTGACGATTATCACAGTCTGGACCGGGACGGGCGCAAGGAGCAGGGGATCACGGCTTTGAACCCAAAGGCAAACCGTATTGAGCGGCTCGAACAGGATCTCATCTCCCTGAAACGGGGGGTCCCGGTCGAAAAACCGTCTTACAACCATACTACGGGCAAATTCGACCCACCGGCCATCTTCTTTCCAAAGAAGATCCTCATCCTTGAAGGACTGCACACGTTGTTCACGCCGACACTGAGAAAATATCTCGATTTTACCCTTTTTGTGGATCCGGTAAATCAGGTGAAGTATGACTGGAAGATCCTAAGGGATGTAAACAAGCGGGGGTATTCCCGCGAAGCAGTCCTTCGGGAAATTGCAGAACGGGAACCGGAGTATGAACGTTATATCGCCCCCCAGAAGGAATATGCGGATGCCGTAATAAGTATCGATTATTCCCGGTACGGGCAGCAGTTAGGCAAGGAACGGAATGTGTATAAGATCACCCTCTCCCAGAACCGGATGAAGCAGAGTATTGAAAATATCGATCTCTCATTAGACCTGTATTCTATCCTCTCATTATCCGAGCGAAATTTCTCACTGGAGTTTGTGACCAGTGAGCAGGATGGTCACAAGATGGGTCAGCTGATTAGTGACGGGGAATTGAGTGAGCATGTTGTGAAAAAACTTGAACACAGCATTGAAGAACAGACCCGGGTTCATCCCATATCTATCTTCAATAACCGTTCCTACGTAACCGCAGGAGATCTTGTCCAGCTGATTCTTTGCTGGCGCATAATTCATCGCCGCATTTTCATGGAAAGCTGTAGGTAATACCATTCAAAAGGATCCCTGCATACAAAAAGACCATAACCTGTGAATGAAAAGGAAAGTGTAGGAGACTCTCATGAAAAAAGATGCACCATTCAAAAACCCGCTTGATGTGCCTATCGATCCTCATGCAGATATATCGGATCAGGGTACCCTGAACTCAGGAGTTGTCACGGTATGAAAACCATAGGGGTCCTGACCGGAGGTGGTGACTGTCCCGGGCTTAACGCGGTGATACGGGCTGTGGAGAGAGCGGGAGTGAAATATGACTTTGAAACGCTCGGTATCCGGAACGGGTGGCAGGGCCTCATTGATGGGGATGTTGAACCGCTTACCGATTTCTCTGTTTCTGGAATCCTTCCCAAGGGTGGAACGATCCTTGGTACATCCCGCACGAACCCGCTCAAAAAAACATCGGATTTCCAGAAGATCAAAGCCAATATAAAAAAATACGGCATTCATGCGCTGGTAGTCATTGGCGGTGACGGGACCCTTTCTGCAGCCCGTGATGTGGCAAAGCAGGGAATTCCTGTTGTGGGTATTCCCAAAACTATTGATAATGATATCTGCGGAACCGATGTGACATTCGGCTTTGACACTGCGGTTGCTACGGTAACTGAAGCGATCGACCGCCTTCACACTACAGCTGAGTCACACCACCGGATCATCGTTGTTGAGGTGATGGGGCGAAATGTTGGGTGGATCGCAGTCATGGCTGGAATTGCCGGGGGAGCGGACGAGATCCTGATCCCGGAAGTGCACTTTACCATGGATGCGGTTTGTAAAAAATTACAGGACCGGTACGATGCAGGGAAAAAATTTTCAATTGTTGTAATTGCAGAAGGTGCTCATGAGCAGGATCTCGGGATGCCCTCCGTTCCCGTGAATGAACGGGACGAATGTGGCCATGAGAAGTTTGTGGGGGTGGGAAATATTCTTGGGAAAGAACTGGAGCGTCGTCTGGGTATTGAGACACGCGTCACCATTCTCGGGCATGTCCAGCGAGGCGGATCGCCAACCGCATATGATCGTGTTCTTGCCACACGGTTTGGTGTTGCAGCAGTCCAGCTTGTACACGCCGGTGATTTCGGGAAAATGGTTGCGTTACAGGGAAACCGTATCACCAGCATCTCTCTTGAATCCGCCGTTAACCAGCTAAAAACGGTGGACAAGGAGTTCTATGATTTGGCAATGATGGTAATCGGGGGTCGGAAATGAAAGGAAATTCTCGTTATCAAAAAGGCCTTCCGATCAATCCTGCATTTTCAGTTTGCTGGAATGGGCCCCTGCCCGAGCCCGCTGTCAGAACGGCAGAAGATCTCCGGGGGGTCCTGGCAAATCCCGGTTGTACCTGCACAGGACCTGTATATTATATGTACCGTGATGTTGCCCGATCTGCTGAAGACCGCAGCTGGCTTGCTAAACAGGATCTGCGATTCGATATCACGGTCATCCTCCCGCGTGAACTCTGCGGTGAATACAACAAGACCAAAGGGCATTATCACCCCGCTGATCCATCCGGCACCGGTTACCCGGAGATATACGAAGTTCTCGCTGGCGAGGCACATTACCTGATCCAGAACCATGATTGTTCTGATATAGTGATGATAGCGGCATGTGCCGGCGATATTGTTGTGGTTCCTCCGGGATATGGGCATGTGACCATCAACCCTACCCATTCTACCGTTCTCCAGATGGCAAACATTGTCTCCTCGCGTTTTTCCAGCAATTATCACAGCTATGAAGCGCAGAACGGGGCAGCTTTTTTTGAGTGGGTAAAAGAAGGGTTTGTAAAGAACCCGACCTACAGGAACCATCCGCATCTCCGGCTGGTAAAAGCGCAGCGCCTTGCGGATGTAAAGGATGCGATCCCTGACCCGCTCTATAATCTCATTGAAAACCGGGCCCCTGTCCTCGAATTTCTCAACCATCCAGAAAAGTTCGAATCATTATTCCGGCAACTCTATCCGTAAAAAACTTTTTAATAGGAAAATGGCTCAGCCATTCTTATGTACAAGTATACTTGTGGCCATCGGGAGCATGTGTTTTTTTGTTTCAGGATCTCCCAAAAATCCGCGTCATTTCGGCAAGATTTTGGGTCACGGGGGGAGTAATCTGGTTTTTTTCCATCTGCCATCTCCAGTTGCCCTCATCGGTTCCCGGACGGTTCATCCGGGATTTGTTTCCCAAGCAGAGAACATCCTGCAGGGGAAAGATTACCGTATCTGCAACTGACATCATGGCAAGCCGGATAAATTCTGAGGGTAATTGTTCTGCAGGTAGTTTCCGTCCCATATACTTTAAGAGTCTCATTCTCTCTTCCGGTGTAGCATCAGATTCGAGCCATCCCCGGGTTGTAGCGTTGTCATGGGTGCCGGTATAAAAGATACAATTTCGTTTCAGGTTATGCGGGGCATGCGGACTTTTGGATGGATCATCAGTAAAAGCAAAGAGAAGCACCCGCATGCCCGGAAGATTAAATCTGGCAATAAGTTCAGAGACATCTGGGGTAATAATCCCGAGATCTTCTGCGATGATGGGTAGATCGGTAAAACGTTTTTTCATCAGAGTTAATAATTTTTCACCCGGTGCCGGGATCCATTTCCCGTTTATTGCATTAGTTTCTCCGGCTGCCACTTCCCAGTATGCAACAAAACCCCGGAAGTGATCAATTCTTGTATAGTCAAATAAGGAGAGATTGTGCTCAACACGGCGTATCCACCAGGAAAAACCCTCTTTTTCATGTTCTTCCCAGCAATAGAGCGGATTTTTCCAGAGTTGTCCGGTTTTACTGAAATAATCCGGGGGGACTCCCGCCACAACGATTGGCAAAAGGTTGTCATCGAGCCGGAACAATGCCGGGTGTGCCCATACATCAGCGCTGTGATAATTAACATAAATCGGAATATCCCCGATCAGGCAGACACCTTTTTTTTTGGAGTATTTCTTCAGCGCCTGCCACTGTTTATAAAAAATATACTGGAGAAATTTTTCCTTATCAATCATTTTTTTAAGAGACAGGCGCATCGCATCCAGTGCCGAGGGATCGCGATATTTTATCTCCTCCGGCCAACTGCTCCAGCAGCTCCCCTTATAATGCCAATGTAACGATGTAAAAAGTGCAAAATCCTCAAGCCACCAGGAATTTTTCCTGCAGAACTCGTTATACACAATAAGTTCGGTTTTTTCCATCGTGAACCGATCATAAGCAAGTGATAAAATACCTTCTTTAAACCGAATCGCAGCATTAAAATCTACTGTGCCACAGGGAAATTCCGGAATTGCAGCAATCTCATTTTTATTAAAAAAACCGTCTCTGGCTATACAATCGGGGCTTATGAGCAGGGTATTGAATGCAAAGGCGGATGTACTGTGATACGGGGAATTATCATATTCCTGACGGGTAGGGTTTAAGGGGAGTATCTGCCAGTAACTCTGTTGTGCATCTGCAAGGAAATCCACAAACTGGTAGGCAGAGGGGCCGAGATCGCCGATGCCATATTCTGAAAAGAGAGAAGTAATGTGTAAAAGGATTCCGCTTCCTCTCCGTTTCACACAAGGTCCCCCGTTTTTTTCACAGAACAATGTCCAGTGCTGTCCCGGCAATCGCTCATTTCTGCAGATACTCCTCTGCCATCAGGTATCATGAGAATTTCACTCCCAGGTACCCTCCCAGCTCCTCAAACAGTCGCATCCATTGCTTTGCATAAATATCCCCCGATCCAGAAAGTGCCTGCATAGCTGCTGCTTTTTTTCGACCAATATGGAAATAGTCATTCTGGCATTCCCAAAGATTATATTTCAATGAAAGTGGGGACAACAGCCTGAAAACGATTGCGATCTTTTCCATAAGAATGAGATCGTCCGGGTTCTCATAAAGACGCTGCATGAGGTTAGTTAATGCAATGCTTGCAGTAAAATTGAGGCTTGGAGTATCCGGCTCAAATTTTCCCTTGGTCATTTCATCAACGAGGACTGCAAGTCGTTGTGTGTCGAGATTAGAATCGGAAAGAACTTTCTTGAGATCAAGATTGATAATATACCAGACAGGATTCTCAAGCACTTTTGGCGGGGGTATCTGCATCTCTTTCATGGCATGGAGAAGCGGGAAAAACTGGTTGTAGATGTGCCGGAATGCAGATTCCATATCTGCAAGAGTTGAGTCAAGAATTGCGTACAATACCTTCCTCTGCCCATCACGGAACAGATCCCAGAGTGAATAAAAACGAATGCCGTAGTGGTCTTCAAGGCAGAGAATCATCCTTGGGATATCACTTTTGGAAAAACCTTCCAGTAATTCATCCCGCATAGAAAAAAATGTCTTTTCATCGGGAAATTCTGTTGCCCCACCCATGAAATTATGGTTTCCTAGATGAAGAACGGCAAACATCAGGGTATTTTCTTCCCAGGTAATATCGGAATATAAAAAGACCTTCCCAATGGCAAGTTTAAGTTCTCCGGTTTCTTTCTTATTGTACGTCACGTTCTTCAGAGTATAATTTTTTATCCGTATCTTTTCCGGGGAATCGACAATCAACGATGTCAATGCATAGTGAAAACCTACCCTTGAAAGATCAACAACAGAGGTCTGGACGAAATTACGATACACTTGCGCTCCGTCCTTATATTCCGGTACATTACTGGGGGCATTTTTCAATATATAGATAAAATCCGGTTCAGGATCAATACCCGCGACCTCCCGTACAAGCTGCATTGCACGGCAGGCATAACGCAGTACCTGGACTGATTCTATCCCGGAAATATCATCAAAAAACCACCCGCAACTGGTATACATGAGCATACCATTTCTCTGGATCTCAAGCAGTTTGAGTACCTCGACCTTTTCTTTGTTTAAAAGTGTACGGGTCGCATGTTCTGAAAAGAACAATTCAATATTTTTGGGAGAACGGTTCAGGATGACATCAATATAATCATCCCGTGCCTGCCAGGGATCTGTTACAAACAAGCTCATTCTGTCTTCAAAGAGTGTCACCAGTGTCTGACGAAGCCAGTCCATGGCTTCCCGAAGCGGGGAACGCCATTTCTGTCGTGATAGAAGTGCACAACTTTTAACCGCGATTGGTTCATCCTTTGCAGTAGAATGGATAAACGGATTAGATGCAGTCATCTGGACAATTGAACCCGGGGTACAGCACCCACAGTCATCTCTCCAGCGTTCGATACCGTGAGTGCAGCTCCAGGATGTATTTTCAATTATTTCTACCAGATGGGTTGGCGGATTTTTACTCAGGTATTCTCCATAGATGGTTATCTGCGCAAGATTTTTTGATTCAATGAGATAGAGGGCATATGCAAGCGCCATATCCCCAAACCGATGGTGATGCCCATAAGTCTCCCCATCAGATGCAATATTTAACAGCCCGGACTGTTTTTGGTGCTGGGAAAAAAACCGCATCATCCTGTTGGCAAACACTTCACCATTTTCCAAAAGATTGGAAAACGCAATTTCCTGTGAAATGCCCTCATCATAGAAAAAGATGACAATCGATTCACCGGATGGTAACCGGCAGAGATACGGCATGGAACTGTCAATGCCCCCCCGGCTCACATCAGTCCATTGTGTATCATCGACCGGTTTTACCCGGTTGGCCTGTTTAGGAGAGAGAATGGTAAACTTGATTCCCTGTTCTGCAAGAATTTCCAAAGTTTCCAAGTCAACTGCCGTCTCGGGCAGCCACATTCCTTCAGGTTTTCGTTTGAACCGGAATTTGAAATCTTTAATCCCCCAGATTACCTGGGTATGTTTGTCCCTGTAGTTTGCAAGGGGCATAATAATATGATTGTAGACCTGTGCAATGGCAGAGCCATGACCGGAAAACCGTTTAATACTTTCTTTGTCCGCTTCTAGGATTGACAGATACAGTTCCTTGTTGTTCTGCTCTAACCAGGTAAGCAGGGTAGGGCCAAAATTAAAACTAATCTTTGCATAGTTATTGACAATGTCGATAATCTTCCGGTTCGAGTCAAGAATTCGGGACGCAGCATTGGGGGCATAGCATTCAGCGGTGATGCGTTCATTCCAGTCATGATAGGGATATGCAGAATCCTCTGTCTCAACTTCCTCAAGCCAGGGGTTTTCACGGGGAGGCTGGTAAAAATGGCCATGAATACAGACAAAACGACTCATTCCTTTATCCTCTCACAAAATCTCCCTGGTCAGACTGCAAATTTTTTAAGTATTCACCCATTCTCTTTTTTACCAGATAATAATCTTCCGTACGGGTTTTTTCTGAATTATTTTAAGACTTTTTAGTATGCAAAGGTAGTATGCACTTTTTGGATTGCCAAGTGTTCTGACAAATAGTGATCCTAGTCAGTGCAAAGAATACCTTTTTTTTGGGTCTTGGGGGGACAAACGGCGTATACCCGCAACCGGATAATCATAAATATCATCCGTCATTCACTTACGATAGTCATATTTTAAAAAAATTACTGTAAAATCGATGACCCCGTAACGAAAAAAGCATGGATAACGTGTCGGGTTAATTGGCTTTTGAAAAAAACTGCTCTGTAGAAAACATTTAGAAAACTCTGACGCTCTCGGGGGCTTCGCCCCCGCCACTGGGGCACCCCCCCATTGCGATGACAACGTATTACCTGTAACCTTACTCGGGTTATCGCACTGCGCCCGTCCCCCAACGGGGGACTGGTGGCACAAGAGGGGGGCTATCTATTACATGAAAAAACGGTTTTCTACAATGCAAAAAAACTAGAGTTTTTCAACGGTAATACGGATCCTATCACCTGCTTTTAAGATATGGCCTTTTGGGATGTCGATATTATACCAGAGAGCATTCGGGGTCTCTTGCGTGGGATCCTGTGACATCAGGCAGTCCTTATGGTCGTTTATATCTGCCACAAATTCGATCTCGGATTCGAATTCCAGAACTTTTGTCATGATAAAAGAGAGAGATTTTATGGATGGATTCAGCACACCCTTGGTGTGACCATCCATGTTGTACTGTTCGAATAGCTCCACCGTATGATGTCCAGTTCCTTGCAGTTATCTGCAAGGATCGCCATGTTGGTACCTACCTCTTTAGGTGATAACCCAAGGTCTTTGGCAATATATTTCGATTTGAAATAATGCTTGCCCAAGGTTATACCGGAATTGAGGTACTGGACGATCTTGTGCTGGGTCTCATTATACGTCTCACGTAACTTTTTGGTAGTTGACATGTTGTGCCTCAGCATTAGAAACTCATATAAATTAATTACTATATAAACTTATCTTTTTTGGAGGTCCCAAATCCTGTCTTTTTTCTTGTACTACATCATAATTCAGACCAGAAAGAATTTATCGGGCGTTCTGGTCGAGCTGTTTTTGAAAATGCAGATTTGCAGGCAGGTTTCGACTTTTACGGCGTTATTTACGCATAACTGACAATCATTATCCAAAAAATTATTGTTGAACCTGTGCATCAGCAATTTTGTTGATCAATGCTTCGATTACTACAGAGCGCATACCTTCAACAAATTTTATACTGCCCACTACCAAGTGTCCGCCACCGCTGATTCCGCCGCCCGGGATCTCGACACGTAATTCCCTGACCATTTTGGGGATATTCATCAGGACGCCACGGGATCGAAGCACAGCAAAATCCGGCCCAAACCCGATAGTAACAACGGGTTTACCTGCATTCTGCTGGCAGAGACGATCATGTACCTCACCGGAGGTTTTTCCCGGCGGGGGAAAGGTGAACTTGTGGGCATGGATCTCCACATCGAGAAGGAAGAGACGTGCATCATTTTTCAGGATACGGGGATCCACGTGAGCCATGCAGGCGCTCATCTGGTCTGCAATCATCGTATTTGCCCCATCGATAAGGAGGGTAAGGAGTTTTTTATGGCGCTCGGTATTTCCAGCAAGGTTTAAGATATCCTTTACAATCTCCCTGCCGTCATTAAACCGGAGCCAGAACTGCTCGTAATCGAGCGCGAGGGCAATATCCTTGCAGGCCTGTTCTGGGAAATTATCACGCACAAGTGCAAGATATAATGCCCGTTCGGGTGCCTCGCTCCGGTCCCCGACCGCTGCGACTGCCGGGAGATGGCGAATTAGCGGTTCGACTTTGGGGTTGATCAAACGTGCGACTTCTGTTCCGAGCATCCCGGCAGTGATCCCAAAATCTCCCCCGACATGATAAGGGTTGACATGAGCGAGAAGATACTTGTCAATGGTAGTATCCGGGTGGTGATGATCTATGACGACAAACGGGATATCGTAGACACTGGCGATCTTATACGAAGGTTCGTCTTCTTCGGTCGACCCATTATCGGTGAGGATCACAAGGGGCATCTTCTGGCCGAAACGGACATGATCTTTTAATGAGAAATCGAGGTCCCGCGTGATATCCTCAATCTCGTAAAACGGTGCTTTTGAAGGCGCTCGCTTGAATAAGAAATACTCTGCATCAAAATCACCGCCACTCTCGCGGATCAGTGAAACAACCGCCTGCTCGATTGCAACCGCTGAGCAGATGCCATCGGCATCCGCATGGTGCCGAAGGATGATCGGCTGAGAAGTGAAGACTGCTTTCCTGATGATCTTTGCAACCTTTTTCATCTCGGGACGGAGTTTCTCCATGACGTCACTCTGAACAAGGAGCGGGATATTCTCCGGTTCTGAACGGAGATCCAGAGCTTTTTCAATTCTTACTTTAACGACAGCCGCTTCTTCATCAGTGAGAATGGACAGACCGTCCACTTCAATCTGGAGCTGGCCATTTCTCATCATCACTTCTCCGATGAGCTTGACCATATCCCCCAGTTCCGCTTCCGGGTATGCCCGTACACCGGCTTCGATGAACGCGGCACCGTTCTGGGTACCCGTTTCGTCAACAATGGTAAATATGGTAGGACCGCTTGTCTGTTTGATCTGGGCGATCTCACCTTCGATAGCAACCGTCTTTCCAAGTTTTGAAGGAAGATCGATTATTCTTACAGTAGTGGATTTGCGCTCAACGTTCTGAACCTGGTAAACCTGGTACTGGACCTCTTCGAGATCAATATTACCGTTTGGCCGTACCTCGCGGACCTTGACCAGTACTGAATCGCGCTCCTTGTGTTCTGCCTTGACATTGCTCTTGTGCACAAGTCCCTTTATCCGGTCGTTTAACTGTACGAACATACCGAAAGTTGCAAAACCCTGCACCTTTCCCTGGTAGATATTTCCTGCTTCGACATCGGCAAGATCACAGCCGGTGCCGAGCCGGTAGACGAGCACATCGTTTGAATTGTTATTTTCCATTTTCTCTCACCACACACACAGCGAAACGGGCATTTTTGCCTTTTTTATTAATGCCACGCAATTGGATACTGCTCTGTATATTCATGAATGGGTGTCTGAAGATTAAATTTGCTTGTTATCCGCAAAAAAGTAAAATTGCATTAAAAGAGGATAAAAAGAGGAATACCGGATCAATCCCGGAATGGTACTTCAATCATATCGAGATCATTAGGTGATATGACCGTCCCGGAGAATTTTTTCTTTGCATCGCTGATATGCGCCGTTGAATCGATATACCGTGAACTTATGTGGACGAGAACGAGAGTGCGGGCTGAAAGGATAGTGGCGGCTTCTCCTGCCTGTGATGCTGTCGCATGATAAAATTCAGCTGCCCGGACTGCTTCGGTTTCATCGTAGGTGGCATCATGGATCAGCAGATCTGCATTCCGGGCAATCTCTCCCAAGGTTGTATGAACTGCACGGGTATCTCCGGTGTACACAATCTTACGTCCGGGACGTGGGGTTCCAAGAACGTCTTCGGGTTTCACTTCACGCTTTTGCCCTTCAGGCCCAATGGTAACAATCTCCCCGCGCTGGAGCCGCCCAAATAAGGGACCCGGGGGAACCCCCAGAGCAATTGCCCCCTCGCGGTCGAACCTGCCCGGGCGGGGATCTTCTTCCAATGAATATCCCAGTGCCGGCATACCATGACTTACGGCAAATGCGGTGATCGTGTACCCGTCAAACCTCACCCAAGAACCATGTGATAACTCAACTGCTTCAATCGGGAATTTTAAATTGAATCGTCCAACATGCCGCAGGGTAGTAACGAATTCCTGTACCCATTCCGGCCCGTAGATTGTAAGGGGTTCGGTGCGCCCATTAAATGACATCGTCTGGACCAGCCCAAATATCCCTAGAAAGTGGTCAGCGTGCCAGTGGGAGACAAAGATCGCGTTTACTAAAAAACCACAACGGGCCCTCATCATCTGCTGCTGGGCGCCTTCCCCGCAGTCAAAGAGCAGGGTGTCGGATCCGCGGCGGATCATTATGCAGGGGGGATTACGTTGTGGCGTTGGCAGGGCACCGGCGGTGCCAAGGAAATATACATGCAGGGTCTCACCGCTCACGAAAAACACTTCCGGAATACCGCTATACTCTTTTTTGCTTCTTCTATAGATCGCCCTTCAATCACAACAACCCCGGAATAGTTTTCTGCAATCGTCTTTCCGATACTACTCCAGCTGATAGTTCCGTCACCCAGTGCAAGATGCTCGTCAGACATCCCGTGGTTGTCGTGAATATGGATATGGCTGGCTTTGTTTACATAAGGCAGGAAACTGTTCACTTTGCCCAGTGTATTCGCATGACCGAAATCAAAGGTCATGCCTATTCCCTCAATACCGTCCGTCATACCAATCAATTCTTCGGGAAGCTGGCAGAGGAACTCTTTTACCCCAATCATATTTTCAACACATGCAAGGACAGAATGTTCTGCTGCACATTTTCCTATCTGCCGGAGCGCCTCTTTCTGGAGATCCCAGACTTTTTGTGGCATCAGTTTTCCAACCGGAGAGAGATAGCCCGGATGGATAGTAATCCGGTCGGTGAAAGCAGACGCATGGGTTATACACGTGCATATCTGCCGTATCGATTCGCGCCAGATGGGATCATTCAAGGTAGCAAGGTTCAGATCCCCAAAGGGGGCATGTACGGTAACGCCAAGATGTGTACTCGCAATCATACCTTCTATTTTTTTGAAACATTCGGGATTATCAAGGTTATAGTTGCCATCAGCTACGATCTCCCACCCGTCATATCCGGCATCTTCGATCCCGTATACCCAGGAGATATCATCCCAGACTTTTGATGATGAAGAAAAATACGGTTTGAGGCTCATGGATCACGTCTCAGTGAGTCAAGGACGGATGTTACAGCGGTGGAGAAATCCCCCAAACTGCCTTCGTTAGCTATGCTGATATCTGCCTCGGCAAGCGCGTTTCCTAACCCCCAGCCGATCTCGCGCTCATCGCGGTTACGCAGGGATTCAGCCTGAACAAAATCATCAGAGCGGCCACGTGCCCTGATCCGGTCCAGCCGTTTTTCAAAGGAGGAATCGATTCTGATGAGGGTAAAACCGGAAAAGTGCTTCCGGAACAATCTCACTTCAGCATCGCCACGGATCCCGTCGACAAGCACCAAAGGAGCGGTCTGACGCAGTATCTCGGGCACGCACAATGCAGCAACTGCATCCATACCCCCCTCAGCACGAAGCCTGTTTGCGGTTGCCCCGAAATTAGCATCCGTGGGTTCAAGTCCCGCTTTAAGAACCGCAGCCCGGATCATATCGCCCATGACTATGACGGGGATCCCGGCATCTGCGGCAATCTTTGAGAATTCACCTTTGCCGCTTGCTGGCAGCCCGACGACTCCGATAACTTTCACAGGATATTTCTCCAGTTATAAGATATTTCCCCAACCTCTCGTGTCCTTATCCGAACTGTTTTTTTCAGAGAGTCTGCAATTTCTTTAATTTCATTTAGTTTGAGTGGGGGGTGTTTGTTCTGTTGTGTTAGTTTTTTGCAGATATATTCCCCATTGGTCATATCAGGAGTTGCATTGCGTATTACTGGTATTTTATGTTCACCCTGCTGAAGAACAATAGATACATCTCCGATTTTTTCGGAGATTTGTCGGATATGTTCTTGATTCTCATAAAATATGGTAAACACTACTTCAAACTCAGTTAATTGTTTTTTTTCAAGTGCCTTTTTGCAGATTCGGATAGATTTTTGGACATTTCTTTCGTAATTTTCTTTTGACAGATGGCAATAGCCCTCTGTTGTACCTGAATATCCTTCCCAGGTCGTTTTGTAATCAATTGCGACTTTATCCAGCAACCCGTTAATAATTAATGCTTCAATAGTTTCAGGAAAATATCCATTGCTCTGGATTCCGACACACAGGTTGACTTTTTTTGAATAACGGGCCAATGCGATCAAAGCATCTTTTTGTAACGTTGGTTCGCCTCCGGAAAAGACAACGCCGCTAATGAATGGCGAGGAAGTTTTAATCATGCTATTGATCTCATCAATATCGCGATAATCTTCACCCGCTTGAATATTTTCATTCTGACAGTAAGTACATCGTAACGGACAACCCCGCAAAAAAACTGTGCAGACTGCCTTTCCCCGCCAGTCAATTGTCGAGAGAGAAACAAATCCTCCAAAGTTCACTTTGATTAAGATCACCGTGCCGGATTATTTTAGCAGAAAGAATATTTGACTGTATTGAGTTAAATTTGGAGCATTACATCATTACTGTCAGACAATAGTTGACAGTAGAATCCATAAGGGTTTGATTATCAGGGGCCTATAAAAACCCATAAAAAAGGAGGTGATGGCGTGGTTAAAAATGGGGGGGCCTGATTAGAACTGGAAATGCTTATTCACAATCTTGATTGCACAATAGTCGCCGCACATGGTACACCCGTCAGTATCAGCAGGCATACGCTCCTTGCGGATAGCCTGTGCCCGTGCCGGGTTCATTGCTACGGCAAACTGGCGGTTCCAGTCAAGATCACGGCGTGCATGTCCCATCTCAAGATCGAGGTCACGCGTCTTTTTTAGTTTGATCATGTCCCCGACATGGGCAGCGATGCGGGAACTCATAACCCCTTCATAGACCTCCTCAGGGGTCGGGAGTGCAAGGTGTTCTGCGGGAGTGACGTAACAGATAAAATCAGCACCGAGAGAGGAGGAGATTGCAGCACCGATCGCAGCAACCCGGTCATCGTAACCCGGGGCGATATCGGTAACAATGGGGCCGAGCATGTAAAATGGCTTATTGTTGGTGACACGTTTCATCAACGTTACATTAGCAGCGATCTCGTCGATTGGTACATGTCCCGGGCCTTCGACAATGACCGGGACATTCTGTTTGTGCGCAATATCAGCAAGCTCAGCATTGATGAGTAGTTCCTGAACGGCGGCACGATCGGTTGCATCATGGATTGCACCGGCCCGCATACCGTTACCCATGGAGAGCGTGACTTCGTGTTCTTTCATGATCTCAAGCAGGTAGTCAAACTCGCTGTAGAGCGGGTTCTCTTTTTCGTTGTGGAGCATCCATGCGGTCATGAATGCGCCGCCACGTGACACAAGTCCGCCGTGCCGGCCCTGGTTTTTCAGGCGCTTGACCGTCTCCCAGTTGATGCCGGTATGGATGGCCATGAAGTTGGTTCCGAGTTTGGCCTGCTCGGCAGTGATCCGGAAGAGATCGTCCTCTTTCATGTTGACGACAGCGCCGTCCTTGATTGCCGCCTCGATGAATGCCTGGTAGAGGGGAACACAGCCAACAGACAGGGAGGTATTAGCGATTACCTGTTTGCGGATCTCGACAAAATCGCCACCGGTAGAAAGTTCCATCAGGGTATCAGCACCAGCACGTTCGGCCTGTTTTGCCTTCTCGATCTCCTGGGGAATATCAACGATATCAGTGGAGGTCCCTATCGATGCATTAACCTTGGTCCGGAGCCCTTCGCCAATCCCGCATATTTTTACTTTTCTATAGGGTGAGACCGGGATAACGATATGGCCTCCTGCAACACCGCGCCGGACAAAATCTTCGGTGACTCCTTCCTGCTTGGCAACGATCTTCATCTCTTCTGTAATGATACCACGTTTGGCATCAGCGACAATACTCATGCTATACACGTTGCAGTAAAGACCAGATAAAGGCTTCTTTTTTCAATTCTGGACTAAAACTGGCTTGTCTTTTCAACAAGTAAAGTTGATTTGGAATAACGCAGATTTTTTTGTTTATTGTCTGGTAGCAACTACCGGTTGTCTATTGATGACGAGAGCACGGGTAATCAGATACGAAATGGGAAACCCCGCCTTATTCGGACAGAAATCTATACCATGATTCTTTGGAATTTCTTTTAGGGGAGGCGTACAAGCATTTTATATAGTATGGAACGCTAACTTATGGTAAACCTTGAATGAACGAAGTGTTTTACGATGACAGAAAAGGATTATGCAGAAGTTACAGTAAAAGAAGCAACCCATGATGATGCCGGTCGCGGAATCGCACGGGTAAGTATCGAAGTGATGAAGAAGCTCGGGTTGGTCTCAGGAGATGTTATCGAGATCCAGGGTAAGAAGAAGGCAGCGGCAGTTGTCTGGCCCGGGTTTGCACAGGATACCGGGTACTCCATCCTTCGCATTGACGGAAACATACGGGGGAATGCCGGTACCGGCATTGACGAGCGGGTAAAGATCAAAAAATCTGAGGCTGTGTATGCCAAAAAGGTGGTGATTCAGCCCACCCAGCCGATACGCCTTGTCGGTGGTGAACAGTACCTTGCACGGGTGTTACGCGGCCGGTCGGTGATGGAAGGCCAGACTGTCCGCGTGGATGTGATCGGCAATTCAATCACGTTAGTGATAGCAAAAGTCGCTCCGAAAGGAATTGCGATTGTTACTGATGAGACCGAGATTGAACTCAAGGAAGAGCCTTACAAACCCGAAGAGGGAAAGAGGGAGCTCTCCGACATTCACTATGAAGACATCGGGGGACTGGGACGGGAACTGCAACTCGTGCGGGAGATGATCGAACTTCCGCTGCGGCACCCTGAAATCTTTGAACGCCTGGGGATTCAGCCGCCTAAGGGTGTGTTGCTTTACGGGCCTCCGGGAACGGGTAAGACCCTGATCGCAAAAGCGGTAGCAAATGAAGTGGATGCCCATTTCATCACCATCTCCGGCCCGGAGATCGTCAGCGGTACCTATGGGGCCAGCGAGGGAAAACTCCGGGAAGTCTTTGAAGAAGCACAGGCTAATGCACCAGCGATCATCTTCATCGATGAAGTCGACTCCATCGCACCCAAACGTGAAGACACCAAGGGAGAACTGGAGCGACGCGTGGTTGCCCAGCTGCTTGCACTCATGGACGGTCTGAAAGGACGCGGGCAGGTTATTGTGATCGCCGCAACCAACCTGCCGGATTCCATTGACCCGGCACTCCGCCGTGGGGGACGGTTTGACCGGGAGATTGAGATCGGTATCCCGGATAAAAAAGGGCGCATGGAGATCTTCCAGGTACACACCCGGGGCGTCCCGTTGGCAGATGATGTGAAAATTGAGGAATACGCAAATTCCACCCACGGGTTTGTAGGAGCGGATGTCGCATTGCTTGTGAAAGAAGCGGCAATGCATGCAATTCGAAAGATAATCCCCCAGATTAAGCTCGATGAGGAGATCCCCAATGAAGTACTTGATGCATTGCGGGTAACTAACGATGACTTTGCCGAGGCCCGTAAGCATGTAGAACCCTCGGCAATGCGCGAGGTGCTTGTTGAAGTACCCGATATCACCTGGAAACAGGTAGGTGGACTTGAAGAAACCAAGCAGGAGCTCAAAGAAGCAGTTGAGTGGCCACTGAAGTACCCGGAGGTATTTGAGCAACTCCAGACCAAACCCCCTAAAGGAATTCTCCTCTTCGGTCCGCCCGGCACGGGAAAGACCCTGCTTGCAAAAGCGGTAGCAAACGAGAGCGAGTGCAACTTCATTGCGGTCAAAGGCCCTGAACTGCTCTCGAAATGGGTCGGGGAATCTGAAAAAGGTGTCCGGGAGATCTTCAGGAAAGCGCGGCAGGCATCGCCGTCTATCATCTTCTTTGATGAGATCGATGCGCTGGTCCCAAAACGGGGAAGCTTTGAGGGGTCATCTCACGTAACCGAGAGTGTAGTCTCCCAGATCCTGACTGAACTCGACGGCATGGAAGAACTCAAGAATGTCACCATCCTTGCAGCAACGAACCGCCCGGACATGCTGGATGATGCCCTGCTCCGTCCCGGTCGGCTCGAACGGCACATCTACGTACCGGCACCGGATGAAGACAGCCGGAAGAAGATCTTCGAAGTCTACCTCGGTGGGGATACGGGAAGTATCCTTGCCAAGGATGTGGATATCGATGCACTGGTAAAACAGACCGAAGGGTACGTGGGTGCAGATATCGAATCGCTTGTCCGGGAAGCCAAGATGGCGGCAATGCGTGAATTCATTGTCGTAATGGGTACCCGGGGCGAGCAGGAACGAAAGGACGCCATCAAGAATGTGATGATCACAAAAGCGCACTTCGATGCTGCACTGCTGAACGTCAGGGGCTCGCTGGACCGTGAGGCAATCGAAATTTCAGAACAGCAGTCATGGCAGATGCTCTATAATGAGGAGCAGCGCATCATCCTGAAAAATGCTTCAGCAGCACTCGCCCGTGCCGGTATGATGCACAAGGACACTGACAGTCCTGCGTTTGATGCACTTCGAAAGGCTACCTATCACGGTAAAAAGGATTTTGCCGCCATTAAAAAACTTACCGGAGAACTGGAAAAAAAAGAAGAATCCCCCAAAACAAAAAAATCTGAAAAATAAGGAGGAAATCAAATGAACGATGATGTACAGGATATATTCCGGGAGATGGACACACTTGCTGACCATCTCTTTGCCCGCATGGCCCGCGATTTCGGAACCGGGATACCGCAGGTATACGGTTACCGCGTGGTTATCCAGAATGGTGATAACTCTCCTGAACAGATCGAGGAACCTGAAACAATCCCTGCGCGTTCTGGTTCAGAACCCATACCGGAAGTGCACCGTATAGGAGACGAAGTGATGGTAATCACCGAACTGCCGGGTGCAACCAAAGATTCAATCCATCTCGCTGTAAAGGGAGATGAACTCATTATAGATGCCGACAGCGGTGACCGACAGTATCATATTACTGCCTCACTCCCCCCGGTAGATCCGGGATCAATACAGACCTCGATCAAAAACGGAGTCCTCGAAGTGAAGTTCAGGATTCCGGCAGAGAACTCATACGATGATTGATGAAATGAGAAACAATCGTTTTTTCTGATCTGGAGAAAACCTTTTTTTATATAATATATTGCCCCCCTCTTGCGCCACCGGTCCCCCATTGGGGGACGGGCGCAGCGCGATAGCCCGAGTAAGGTTACAGGTAATACATCGTCATCGCAACGGAGGGTGCCCTAGTGGCGGGGGCAAATCCCCCGAGAGTTATTCATGGCCCTTTGGGCCACAGAAGGCCATGGATACATGATATCCATAGTAGCGGTCAGAGTTTTCTAAATGAATTCTACAGAGCAATTTTTTCAATAATCCAATTTAGGTTTAATATCGTTTTACTCTCTATGACGGCCCTGTGAAAGTATCCGTCACGTCAGATTCGTTTATCCGCGCGTGACGTTAAGGTGGCAGATAAATGGTATCAGTCTGTTCGGCATGAGATAGGTAAGATGGGGGGAGGATTGATCGTTACGGCATGACAATAATCCTGATAAACAACGGCATCAAACGACTACATAGAGATCATGGATATCCATTTGGATAATTTGTGATGTAACGCTCTTTGTTGCAGAGGATGGCAAAAATGATACTCAAAGATTTCCTTGTCCGTGCAGGAACAGAAAAAAACCTGATGGAGTTAATTCTTTTTTTAGGAAAACAGGCTCAACAGGTGAAGAAAGGATTTTTCTGTTCAATCAGGAAAACCCCGGCAGATGAACAGACCAAAAACATGTACGGCGAAGAGCAGATGGCTCTCGATATGTACGCTGATGATGTGTTCATTTCAGGATTACAGCAGACGCGGCTTGTCCGTTATATCGCAACGGAAGAACAGCATAAGATCATCGAAGTTGAAGATGCGAAGAACAATTTCGGGATTGTCATCGATCCCCTGGATGGATCATCGCTTATTGATGTAAACCTCTGCACGGGTTCCATCATCGGCATCTATCCCGGCCATGTCCTTGAAAAGGGCGCAACAATGATTGCTGCCGTCTATATCCTCTACGGCCCTCTGACAACCCTGACATTTACCACCGGCAAGGGAGTTCATGAATTCGCTGAAGACGGTACGGGTGAATTTTTCTTAAGGCACCAGGATCTCAAAATTCCGGAAGGGAAGATATATGCACCCGGCGCCCTGAGGAGGGATTACCTCCCTGCACATGCACGGTGGATTGAACATCTTGAGCATTCTGGATATAAGCTCCGGTTCAGTGGCTGTTTTGTTGCCGATGTCCATCAGATTCTCCATAAGGGAGGTGTATTTACCTATCCCGGCTTCAAAGGAAGGGAACGGGGAAAACTAAGATTATTATATGAAGCAAACCCCATGGGAAAAATCATCGCCGAAGCGGGAGGGGCAATCAGCAATGGAAAGGGCGATATCCTGGATATCCAGCCTAAAGGTATCGACGATGTCACACCTATTTATATCGGGTGTAAAGAAGAGATCCGGCTGATTGAAAAGTTTATGCTTGATGGGTGATGAAACAGGAGTGAGGAACTATGACTAAGAATACTTTTGGCCCAATCCCCGGTTCGACAATATTGAAAGGCATTTCCGGCCGGAAAGCAATAATTATGGCTGCGAATATCCGGATTGCTACTGTCGCACAGGGGATTTTTAAAGCAGCGAAAGATACCGATTCTGCACTATTTATGGAGCTTGCCAGGTCTGAATGTGACCTGAGCGGAGGGTATACCGGGTTCACCCCAAAAACATTCTCAGAAAAGATGAATGAAGCTGCAAAGGCAGCACAGTGTGATATATGGGCTCTTCATGCGGATCATATATCGATTAAAACCGGAAATCCTGCCGAGATCGATGGAACGAAACAGTTGATCGATGCACAGATCGCTGCTGGATACACATCTTTTGCCATTGATGCCTCCCACCTCTTCAATTTTGAAGGAAAAACCGTAAGGGAAGAACTTGAAAAGAATATCCAGGCGACCACGGATCTGGCCCTTTACATCACAAAACGGATGAATGGAAAGGAGTTCGGTCTTGAAGTGGAAGTCGGTGAAATTGGGAGAAAAGACGGCCACGGGCTCATTCTTACGAGACCGGAAGAAGCGGTTGAATTTATCAAAGCATTACAGGAAAACGGGGTTTATCCCCATGTGCTTGCGATTGCCAATGGCAGCACGCACGGGCACGTATATGATGACAAGGGAAATGTCGTTGAACAACTTTCCATCGATATCCCGCAGACGCAGGCCGTTGCCAAAGCATTGCGGGATAATCACCTGCATGTCGGCATAGCCCAGCATGGGATCACCGGTACTCCCCGGGATCTCATCAACCAGCACTTCCCGAAAGGAGATATCATAAAAGGAAATGTCGGGACCTTCTGGCAGGATGTTGTATTCGCCACATTAAAAGTGTATGAACCTGCACTCTACAAAAGTATCCAGGAATGGACGCTTGGCAAATACCGGCCGTTAAACCCCGGCAAAACGGACACGCAGATATTTGACGGGAACTGCAAATTTGCCATAAAAGAATTTTTCAAGGAGCTCTATGCGGTTGACGGCGATACCGAACAGGCAATTGAAGCCATGGCCTATGCGGAAAGTCTTGTCTTTTTTAAAGCGTTCAGTTCCTATGGTTCCGCATCTCTTGTCAGAAAATCCATAAATAAAAAATCAACGTAACTTTTTTATATATAAAAGAGATTCTATAGTGATCTCGTATGCCAAAAACCACTATTTCTGTTATTAAAGCAGATGTGGGAAGTTTTCCCGGTCACTCCCGCACCCACCCGAAACTTCTGGAAAAAGCGGCAAAGATGCTCAAGGACCAGAAAGGCAAGCTCCTCATTGACTGCTTAGTCACTCACTGTGGGGATGATCTCGAGCTGATCATGACCCATACGCATGGCGTTGACAATGAGAAAGTCCACAAGCTGGCATGGGACGTGTTCATGGAATGCACCAAAATTGCCAAGAGCATGAAACTCTACGGCGCAGGACAGGACATGCTCTCGGATGCATTTTCCGGAAATGTCAAAGGTCTCGGGCCCGGCGTCGCAGAAATGGAATTTGAAGAGCGGGCAAGTGATCCCGTTCTTATTTTTATGGCAGATAAGACCGAGCCGGGTGCATGGAACTTCTTCCTGTACAAGATTTTTGCCGATCCCTTCAATACTTCCGGGCTGGTAATAGACCCTTCGATGCGCAAGGGTTTCATTTTCGAGGTCCATGACCTCATGGAAAAGCGCATGATCATGTTCAAATGCCCCGAAGAGATCTACAGTCTTCTTGCATATATCGGGGCACCGTCACGGTACGTTATCAAGCACGTGTTTACCCGGGATGGTGTGATTGCAGCTTCCAGCAGCACCCAGCGCCTGAGCCTGATTGCGGGAAGGTATGTGGGTAAGGACGATCCGGTCATGATTGTCCGCTCTCAGAGTGGTTTTCCTGCGGTTGGTGAAGTGCTCGAACCCTTCTGCACACCGGTACTTGTGGCCGGCTGGATGCGGGGATCACACCATGGCCCTTTTATGCCCGTAGGTCTGTGTGATGCAAACATGACGCGGTTCGACGGTCCACCCCGGGTCATCTGCTTCGGGTTCCAGATTTGCAACGGCGAACTGATTGGCCCTGCAGATATGTTTGATGACCCGGCATTTGACCGGGTCCGCTCCCGGTGCAATGATCTTGCCGATATCATCCGATCACAAGGGCCCTTTGAACCCCATCGTCTTTCATTAGAGGAAATGGAGTACACCACCCTGCCTGCCGTTGAAAAAGATCTCAGGGCACGCTGGGCGCCGATTCCCGAATAATCTTTTTTGCTCTGGAGAAATCATTTAGAAAACTCTGACGCTCCCTGGGGCTTTGCCCCCGCCACTGGGGCACCCCCTATTGCGAAACGTATTACCTGTAACCTTACTCGGTCTATCGCACTGCGCCCGTCCCCCAACGGGGGACTGGTGGCGCAAGAGGGGGGGCAATATATTACGTGAAAAAAGGTTTCATATGAAAATCGTGTTCTCAAGATATGATAATGGGGGTTGAGACCCCCATACCCCCGGTAATGATGAACGTCGCCGCCCCCGACGGGGCGCCCCCGCGGCGTTTGAGGTCTAAATATTCTAAAACCTCCTTGCCCCGCCGTGCCTGAAGAGAGGCCCTGAGGCGGGGGAATATCACAAACTTGTTTTTCATGGTTCGGGTGTGAACTCCCGTTCATGCCTGTTTCTACAATGCAATTTTTTTTTGATTCGCTATCACTTACCCATTCGTTTTTGCAGCAGTATTTTCCTCTCTCTATTGCTCATGGACACGTACGTACAGCTCAAAGGACCGGTGCAATGAGCAAACTTTAATTATCTTACATCCCAAATTAGGGCAGATGGTTAACGGAATTGTTTTGCCGATAAAAAAAGTGTTTGCGCTTGTGGATTCAAAAATATCCGTAGAGATCAAAGACGAAGGCAGGAAACTGCAGGGCCGTCTCGTTGCTGTGGATGAGTATCTCAATATCCACATGGACGAGACGATCGAGTTTGTAGATAACCAGCGGGGCAGGAGCCTTGGAACCGTTGTAATCCGGGGCAACAATATCCTGACCATCGCACCGGTTATCTGAAATGATCAAAGGTGGAACTGTGGACGATCCTGTTGATGAAGCACTGAAACTAATTCAGTCAAAACCTGAAGGCGTTCTTCAGAGCGAGCTCTGGAAAGAGCTGGGTGTTGATAGCCGGAAGTGCTCGCGTATTGTCAAGAAACTCGAAGAGGGCGAACTCATCGACCGGATCGAATTCAAAAAGGACGGGATCAAGACCTACCTCCTTAAAGCCCGGCAGATGCCGGTCAATCCCTCCGACCTGCTGGCAGGAGATGAATTAATCCCGTGTATCGGTTGCGAGCTGGAGTGCGTTGTCGAAGAATGCCACCCGCTCATGGACTGGATGTACCAGCTGGCGATCGTCCAGCATACCGAGGAATAAATTTCAACTAATATTTTTCTGACAATTTGCTTTTTTGCAGGTATGATTAATCTGACTGGCAAAAAACAGCGATGTTCCTTATGGCACAGGGGTTATTATGGATAAATACCGGACTTCATTGCTATTCCAGTGCCTGATTTTTTTGATCCCCCTCAACATCTACATGTGGGGGAACTGGCTGCTGGTCAATGTACAGTGGGCATTTTTCCGTTTTCAGCAATCAGAATTGGGGAACTGCCTGGTTTTTGGTTACCAGGATATTTCCTATATTTATTTTGGCCAGAATACGGGATTATTCAACATTGCTGCAGCCTGCTTATGGACAATGGGATCAATAATTCTTTTTGTCGGTCTTCTCACCACGATTTACGCTTATAGTGATGAAAGATCTTCGATGCTCAAAAACGCTTCTTTTTTTACTATCGGCGGAGGGATCATTCTGGGGGTATCCGCTTTATGCCGGTTCCAGGGCGGTTTTGCCATTCCCATCGGGGTCCCCATTATCCTCATAATCGGATGGTGGATATACGAGGAAAATAGTATTGAAGAGGAGATTGACATGGAATCTGACGATGATTTGGAAGAAGTACCGGATTCCTGAAATCACCGGTTTATCCTTTTATCCGCTCATCGTTTTCAGCCCCTCTGTTTTTCCCGACCCTTCCCGGTGCGCCATTCTCAACAACTATTTATCATTCAGCCATCCACCTCTTAGTAGTGAATTCAACGCAATTTTCTCCGGGAGATGCCCGATGATCTCTGTTTTGTTTGTCGATGACAATACGGATCTTTTTGCACAAGTGCGCTCGTTTTTAGAAAAGACCGGGGAGATCAAGATCGATAATGCCCATACCATAAAACAGGCCATTGAAAAACTTAAAGGCCGCAATTACGATGTTATCGTTGCGTACGAGCAGCAGCCGGATGTGAATGGCATTGAATTTGTCTCGGATATGAACGGGATCGAGTTCATCAAGTATCTCAAATCCGTGGGAAATGTAACCCCGGTTATCCTGCTCGGCAGGAGAAGCTCGGGTAAGGTTGCCGTTATGGAAGTTGCCCACGGAACTGAGATTGCCTTTCCGAAAACAGGTGATCTCCGGCCGCAACTTTTTGAGATGGTCAACCTGATCAAGCAGACCATGCTGCGCAAGAGATCCGAACGCGAGATCAAGGCGCAGAATGAACAGCTTGCCGCCATCCTCTCTGCAACCCCGCTGGGTATCTTCCAGGCACGCAATGGCATCATCGAATGGGTGAACCGCCAGTTCCCTGCTATTCTCGGGTATGATGAGTCGCAGTTGGTGGGAAAAGATCTCCGGGCATTTCTCTCATCTCCTGAAGATTTTGATCTTATCTCCCGGGAACTGCAGATCAAACGGGATGCACAGGGAGTTTCCCACGCGACGTGCCTCTTTGTGAAAAAAGATAAAAAAACCATTGCATGCCAGCTTCAGGTGCTGCCTCTCGACACCCGCGACATCTGTAAAGGCGGAACATTTGTCGTAACCGATATTTCAGAAAAACAGAAGATTGCCGACGCATTAAAAGAGAGTGAGGCAAAGTACCGCGAAGTTATCCAGAACACCCAGAGTATCATCATACGGATGGACATGCAGGGTATTATCACGTTCTTCAATCACTATGCACTCACCTTCTTTGATTATACCAGCGATGAAGTGATTGGAAAGAACGTCAACAGCACGATCATTCCGGCAAAGACCCGTTCGGGTAATGATCTCTCCATGATGGCAGATGATCTGGGTTTCAATGCCGAAGGATATGCCGTCAACGTGAATGAAAATGTCCGGCGCAACGGTGACCGGGTGTGGATCGCCTGGATCAATAAAGCCATCCGCGACGAGAAGGGGCATATTGTAGAGATTCTCTGTATCGGTAATGATATCACGGACCGTAAAAGGGATGGCGTTGTGCGAATCAGTACGGATACCTGGAAAGACCTCGTAGTAGCAGACAGCGATGTAAAAGAAGAAGTCTTTGATGCAGTCTTTCACATCTGCACGGAGATCTCTATTGAAGGACGGGAAGGAAAACCGGTAGGGACAACATTTCTCATTGGCGATACCAAAAACGTGCTGGAAAAGTCCCGCCAGATCATCTTAAATCCGTTCGAAGGACATAGCCCGGAAGCCCGCCGTATCATGAATCCTGAGCTCAAGGAAAATATCAAGGCCCTGGCCCAGCTTGACGGAGCGTTTATCATTACCGGGGATGGTTTTGTCGAATCTGTGGGACGTTACATTACCGTCGACACGAGCAGTGTCAAACTCCCCCCGGGGATGGGGACACGGCATAACTCGGTTGCGGCCATTACGCAGGTTACAAAAACGGTGGGTATCGTCGTCTCCCAGAGCGGCGGCGTGATCACCATCTTCCGGAACGGGCAGATCTTGAAAAAGATTACGTTATAATGGTGATGGACAGCACGTTTACCGGTTATCTGTACTGCACCGGCGCCCGTGGAACTCTTCCCAGCAGATGTGCCGGCAGATGTTGCCTACTGCTTTGAATGCATCTTCAAGATCCGGGAAGTTGGGGATGCCGGAATCCCTCAATATCCGCAAGGGGGTCTTCATCGAATCGCCACCGATCATGCACCCGACAATCATCTTGTGCGTGCTTTTTGAGAACCGGACCAGCTCATTGGCAACGCGGATCGGATCGGAAATAGCCGATGGGACTGCGATAATAAAAGCGATATCCCAGAGATCCTGGTTACGGATCATCACATCGAATGTACGGGCGAACCGGTCTGCGCTTGCATCACCGACCATGTCGATGGGGTTGCGCCGGTTCCAGTCTACGGGCAGGATGGAGTCCAGTTCTTTGATTACCGCCGGGGGAATCTCCACCATCTCAATACCCATTATGTCTGCGTAATCGGAAGACAGGACCGCAAAACCCCCCGCATTGCTGATCACAATTGCACGGATACCTTTGGGATACCCTTCCGATGCGAGGAGTTGGGCGGTCTGGAATGCCTCCCGCATCGATCGCGCAGGGATTACACCGGATTGCCAGAAGGCTGCCTGGTATACATCGTAACTGCCCGCAAGGGAACCCGTATGGGATGCAGCAGTCATCTGGCCAATTTTCGATGAACCGGCTTTTATTGCCACAACCGGCATTTTTGGTGTGACCTGCCGCACGATCTCCATGAAACGTCTGCCGTTGCGGATCTGCTCTACGTACATGATGATGGCTTTTGTGTCCGGATCATCAGCAGCAAAGAGGATATAATCTTCAAAGGTGAGATCTGCCTGGTTGCCGACACTGATCACTTCAGAAAACCCAATCTCTTCGGGCAGACTCCAGTCCACCATGGTTGTGATAATCGCCCCGCTCTGGGACAGGAAGGCAAGATTTCCGGGTTTTGGAGAGACCGGATCAAAGGTGGAATTGATCCCCTGGTGCGGGAACATGAGCCCCAGGCAGTTGGGACCCATAATCCGGATATTGTATTGTTTTGCAAGGGAAATGACACGATCTTCCAGTTCACTTCCCACAGGCCCACTCTCCCGGAATCCTGAGGAGATGATCACGACAAGAGATATCCCTTTCTTTCCTGCTTCTTCTACTATCGAAGGGACAACCTTTGCCGGGACAATCACGATTGCAACATCGACCGGGCCGGGAAGGGAGGTAAGTGAAGGATAGGTGGTGCGGCCAAGGATCATATGGTGTTTCGGATTTACCGGGTAGAGTGTTCCGGGAAACGAGAGAAGATTGCGAAGTACCGCATAGCCTACCTTGTTGGGTTCAGCAGAAGCACCGATCAATGCGATGGATTTGATATGGAGCAGTTCTTTGGGTAGTGGCCGGACGGGTTCCGGTTTCACAGGAAGGGGGGTGTCATCCGTATAGAACCGGGCATCCACCGCACACAGCCCGTGCTCATAGAGAAAGACCGGATTGATATCGAATTCCACGATATCAGTGCTCTCCATAAAAAAATGTGCAATGGTGTCGATAAGGTTTACCAGTGCTTCCTTGTCACGGGGGGGTTCGTTGCGGAACCCCTTGATCAACCGGTACCCGTTCAGCTCATGGAGCATGGCATTGATATCCGTAGCCGTGACCGGGAGCACCCGTAGTGATACATCTTTTATCAGTTCGACCAGAGTCCCGCCCATACCGATAGTGATCACTTTTCCAAACGCCGGATCGATCCTCCCGCCAATAATGATCTCCAGTCCCTTCTCGAGCTGCTGCTCGACCATGATCCCTTCAATTGTTGCTGACGGATTATAGGTTCGGACATTGGTGAGGAGCTTGTCATATGCGCCAAGCAGCACTTCTTTATTCCGGATACCGGTGATCACCCCGCCGGCATCACTCTTGTGGACGATCTGGGGAGAGACAACTTTCAGTACCAGGGGAAATCCCGTTTTTTCAGCAGCAGAAACTGCCTCAGTAATGGAAGTGGCAAGTGCATACCGGGGAATCGGTACGCCCATTTTCTGTAAAATTTCATACCCCTGTGCCTCTGAAACCAGTTGACGCGACATGTCCCCCTCACTCAACCAATGGATACATGCATTGTGGTATTAAGTGTTGTGATTACAGACCGTTATCGAATTATGGGGTGAAGTATGGTTCGTTCTTTTGCAAAGACGTCGCCATATCTGACAGGACAGGGAAGAGATCTGCATTAATTTTATAACGATCCCGCATGAGCTCTGCCAGACTACCCTTACCGAGGCGTTGCTGGATCACCGGGAGATACTGGCGTTCATCCTCGGTTGCATGTTTCCATGCCAGATCATACAGTTTATCAAGGTCTGACCGCAGCCCGCTGGTGCCATTCCGGATCACCTGATCCGTGAGTGCCATAAGAGTATCCTGATCCGTTTCAACCGGGAGTGACTTACACCGGAGAAGGGCACGGACAAATGCGCAGACAGCCATGTCCGAATGAATGCATTCCTGTTCGTCAAGCGCCTTTATCTCAAGGCATTTGCGTGAGAACCGGATGATCACCCCGCTGGAATTCAGCCATTCCTCGCAGAGAATACCGGCATCACGTTTCTTCAGTGCTGCATAGATCTCTTCCTGCGAGGAATGATAATCGTCAACCGATTGGATCTTTTCCGGAATGATGCCATTGCAGATCCGTGGCATTTCCCGCTGGTTCTCGCGGTAGTATACCAGACGGTTGTCCATGGAGCCGGTCAGGTTTCCTTCAACAAACGGTGAGGAAGCAGTAATGGCGATCAGGTAGGGGAGGATACAACGCAACCGGTTGTAAAGCAGGACGAGCTCCTTTGAATTCCTGTAGGACAGGTTGATCTGGAGTGCCTGTATGTTTAACCAGCCATGTTGCTGTATGTTGAAGAGCCGGTCATACATCTCGTAATATTCCCCTTCATCATGGTCCCAGACAGCCGTCTGTTCCAGCCGTAAGGTGGGATGCATCCCCAGGCCCAGCAACCGGTACTGGTCGGGAAATATGCGATAAAACTTGTGGATCCCGCTCATGAGGTGCGATTCGAGAACCGATAGAGTATCCACAGGTACCCGGGGAATGATCTCGAGCACGGTCTTCTGGAGTTCCTTTCCCAGTTTCACATCCCCAAAGAGGATCTCGCTCTCGTACCTCCCGCATATCGTCTTAATAATCTCGTCCGATAGGGGCAGGGGATTAAACCGGTTATCGTTGATAGAATACTCGTGTTCGGTGCCGATCGTCATAATCAGAGATGATCCTACCGGGGGATTTCTGCCACTTTGTCGGTTTCGGGCTCTTCGATCCGGCAGATCACCGCAAGCTCGTCATCGGTCAGATTCTTAACGAGGTGCGTGATACTCCTGACTGCAAGCTCATACTGCTGCCGGTACGCTTCCGGTATCTCCTTTAACAGGCCGACAATGGGACAGATCCGCTCATGTTTGAGGTAAATTGCGATCATGTCGCCGTTCATATCAAAGGTAAACGGTCCTGACCGGCAGGTCTCGGGCTTAAAGGCATGAATACTGCATTTGCCATTCTTTGAGAGGACGCATTCACCATTTTCCCGGGTTTTTAACCGCTTGTACCCGACGAATTCAAATACATCGGGGGATACCCCGGCCGCTGTCAGACGCTCACAACACGCGGATGATACCGGGGGATGAGCCTCATCGCAGCAGTGACCGCCGCATTCCATACAGATCGTTTCAGCACGTAGTAACCAGTTTTCCATAACAATCACGCTGCAAAAAGATGGGATATAATCGTCTCGAAGACACGGGGATAACAATCATCCTCACCGCTCTCGATCGACGGGTTGTCATTCACTTCAATCACGTACGCATCGCCGTTATTGTTTTTTATATCGACGCCATACAATCCCCGTCCGATGGCATTCCCCGCATCGATCCCCAGTTGGATCACGTGGGGCGGAACCTCTTCGGGCGGAACACTGTCAACCCCGCAATAGACAATATGACCATTGACCGAGGCCTGTATCTTGAACGTGACCGAAGGAATCGTGTATTTGCAGGCATAGAGCAGTTTACCATCAAGCACCCCGATCCTCCAGTCATATTTGCTCTCGATATATTGCTGGACGACAATCCAGTCAGACATCTTGATGAACCGGTGGGCAACCTTGAAAAAATCTGCAATATCGCTTACTTTTTCGACACGGAGGGAGAAGGAAGTGGAAGGTTCTTTCACTACAAGTGGCGTGCCGAGTTCGTCAAAAAGCCGGGTCACCCGTTCGACATTCAGCTCCTGCCTGGGTAAAAAGACCGTCTTTGGGAGAGAGACATTCTTTTTGATCAACCGGGAATACATGTGGATCTTATCCGAACAGCACCGTATCGAATCCGGATCATCAATGACCGGGATTCCATGAAACCCTGCCATCTGTGCGGCTACATAGGTAATATTCATCGGGTCAGTCCGGGCCCGGATAAAGAGCGCATCCATCTTTTTGATCTTCTGGATATCCACCGGGAAGATAAAATTCGCTGAGTGACCCAGAGTCTCGGCAACGTCACGGCACCGGATCAGGGCATTCAGCTGCTCGGAATTCGAAAGGGTTTTCCGGTCAACGAAGATCCCCAGCCGGCTCATAGGAACTCCTGGTGGGACAGGAATGCTTCAAGGATCACACGTTCATTGTCGGTCATGTGAGAATACCGGGCAGGAGACAGCGATGAAAGGGCAGAGTGATTTCCGTTTTTCACCAGCACCATCTGGAAGAGAGGAATTGAAAAGAGATCATAGATTTTCCCGGCTATATCTGCGACAGCGTCATCCTCACCACCGGTCTTTCCGAAGATTACCGTACACTCGCTGATTTTTACATCTTCGCCCAGTTTCTGGTAACAGAAAGGGTATTTCCCTTTGTTGGTGAAATGCCGGACTGCTTCTTTTGCTCCCTCGTTGTCATAGACGGTAATATACTCCGCGGTTGTTGCAAAATAGTTCAGGCCATAGATGATGGCTGGCAGCGGTACATATCCCTGCGAGATCTCCCAATCACAGACCGGGATACCGGCGAGTTTTGCCCGTTCAAGACAGATGGGCACGACAAACGCATCGATCACCGCACCGGAGGACGGGTGTATCTTCATTCCCTCCATCTCCTTTTGCAGGATAGTATAGTACGTGTCGGTTTTGTACGAGTAATCTTCACTTACTACGTGGGAAATCTCACCACGCCTGATAATAAAAAGCGAATCTTTGTGCAGCAGGTTGTTTTTTCTGCCGTTTGTTTTTGCCGGAAGTTTCCCTGCACACGTTACAGGTGAAAGGTAGAAAGCCGGTTTTACTGCTGCAGGTTGTGGTGTGATGGCGATTGCAGCTGGACCGTATCCTGCACTTTGGGGAAGGGCGATTTTTTCCGGGGGTGGGGTTTTACCCCCTCTATTGTTCATAATCCCATCAACCCGTAAGAACAACGGTTCTGAAAAACCGGGTTAATTGCACCTGTTTCGCCCGGAATTATCTGTGACAAGGGGTTATTACAGGCTGACAGATGTGCATATGCCGGGATGGAACAGCATATTTTTCGCTCTGCACCATGTGTACCGGGATAAATAATTAAAGAGGTAAGAAACACCGGATGGTGCTCTTCATCGTCATCTTCAGAGAGACAATCGGCCATGTTGAACACTAATCCAACAATGTGTGGATTGGGTTATCGTTGATAGCTATATGCAGTACTGTTTAAAGAATTTTGCATGACCGGGAGGAAAATAACCCTGATTCATAGAAAAAATCACCCAGCCTCAGAGAGCAATTTCCCATTGCCCGATGAAACAGCGCGTAAAGTGTACCTTTTTATCATGGGCACGTTGAAGTGAGCATAAGATTGATTACTTTCTATCACCATCAGTAATCAAGATGCATATCCCAACCCCGGAAGAACTTCGCACGCGCCGCGAATCGCTTGGTCTGAAACAGACCGAACTGGCCCGGCGGGCAGGAATCAGCCAGTCAATGGTTGCAAGGATCGAAGCAGGAAATGTTGACCCCCGAATAAGTACTCTCAACAAGATCATTGTGGTGCTCAACAGCTCCGAGCCCAAGAAGATCAAGGCAGCGCAGATCATGCACATGCCCGTGCTCTCTGTCCAGCCTCAGGACGCAATTACCCGCGCAGTTGAGATTTTCGAGAAAAATAATATCTCACAGTTGCCGGTCATTGAACGGGGATCTCCTGTCGGGTGCATTTCAGAAACAGTGATTGTAAAGGCAATCGAACAGCAGCGCCTGCACAAGACCCACCTGTTTGTTGTGCGGGATTTTATGGAGCCGGGATTTCCGACAGTGCCTCCGGACATGGATGTGGAGACGGTTATTAATATCCTCCAGCAGAACCACGCGGTGCTGGTGGTGGAGGGCCGAATGGTCCGGGGTGTAATTACCAAGCATGACCTGATCTCGTTAATTGTTTGATCCTTTTTCCCATTTTATTGGGCTGCCTCATATTATCGTAAAATATGTATTCAGATCCTCGGAAAGACAGGATACGGTAAAGACAGAGAGTATTTATAGTAATAATTAAACGATTACCTATCGTGGTTGAATCCACCAAGGACGTGTTTACATGGCAGAAGAATCCACGGAAATCAGCAGCATGACGGTCATCGGAATCGGCGTTGTAATATTTGTGGTGATTGTGGGAATCTGGTACCTTTTCCTCAAATAACTCGCCCTTAAACGAAAAAATTTTGTTATCAGAGTTTTGAGACGAGATCCCGAAGAATCGCGCCCGGATCTTTTGCTTTTACTACACTTGATGCGAGCAGCACGCCATCCGTTCCGAGGTCCACGGCGATCTTTACGCATTCTCCTGACTGGATCCCGGCGCCGGTCAATACTTTTACCTTTGGATGTACTGCGTGGACCGCAGCAACCGATCTCCTGATAATATCCGGATTTGCTTTTGAGACCGATACGCCGCTTCCGATAAGTTCCGGGGGCTCAATGGCTACATAGTCCGGCCCAAGGGCAGCGGCACCGGCACTGGCGGCCTCATTGTTTGTACAGACCACCGAGATGAGCTTGTGCGCCGCGAGGCCCCTGACCGAAGCTTCGATATCTGCAAGAGTCAGGCGCTGTTCCGAGTGGTTTACGAGGGAACCTGCCGCACCCGCGACTTTGATCGCATCAACGGTAATATGCCCGGTGTTCGCGCCGGGTTCACACCCGTCCACGTGCTGTGCATAGACCGGAATGGCAAAGTGATGACTGATCGGGTGGAGATCGATGTATGACGGGGCTATACCAATAACCGCCCCGCTTTCGCGCGATACGAGTTCTGCTGCCTGTGCGATCATGTGGGCACGGTTGCCCATCCCCTCCCGGTACGTTTTCAGGTTCACAAGGATTAGTGGTGAAGGCATATCTGACACTCCTTAAATATTAATTCCTGATTACACGATTGCAGTTTTTTACCTGATGAAGGTTTTTAAAAAAACTCCACACTGCACCGCATTTTTTATGATTCTTTCAGCCCCCGGATGAAATGACCTGCGGTGATCTCACCCAGGGAACACTTCCTGATCCGGTCTTTGAGCGCCTGCAGTCTCTTTTCCCCCACCGGTTGTAGGGCAGCAAGGATACCCAGCGCGTCCTGGTAAACAGGTATCATTGCCGAAACATAGGCCCCGGGCCTTCCCCGGGCATCGATCACCACTTCACTGATGCCAATATCCCGGATTTCCGGAAGATGATCCACGAGGCAGAGCTCAGCGGCATTGCCGATATGGGTTCTGCATTCACTATCCGTGCGGACCGGAAATACGTGGCCGGTGGAGTCACGGATACCAAAAAAAACATCTTTTTGTTTTTCTGGTTCGCCCCTGCAGTGCAGGTGGGGTTCCAGCAGGCAGTCATCGGAGATGATCGCCTCAATGACACCCTGCACTATCAGGGCAAAGCGGGTATCCAGCCCCGTCTTCCGCGCAGCAGATACCAAAACCCTGCACTCCTGCCGGGAGAGTTCCGGTGACAGGGTGAGCAGGTGGCAATCGGATGAGAGTTTTTTTACGGTTACATGGTTGAACACATTCAGCCCGGTGGAACCCGATATGACACACCGGGGTGCGATCCGGTGGAGAGCATGGATCATGCCCGGGTTTTCTACCATGATTCCCTCTATGCCACTACCAGATACTTCCCTTACCAAAGGAAGAATGGCGTCAGAAAATGCCGTTCTTGTTATGCGGGGGAACTTCCATACAAGGGGAATACTATGGGTCCGGCATAGTTCAACAGCCATCCTGATCTGTTCTTCTGTCCCTGCATGTTCAGTATGACAACAGCTGGTGACAGTGTCCGGAAGAGTGATATCCGGTTCGAAATATACCCGGTCAATCCCCGACTCCGTGGCCACGCGAACCGCGTCAAGGGAATCCGTATAGACTGCGAGCCGGAGCGGGGAGGGGGATTTGACGGACGGCGACTCAGGATTTGCCGGGAGATAATCACCTTCCCGCGTCTGCCAGCAGGTTTTTGCCCGCAAAACCTGTTCTGATGGTGGACGGGATGCGGCCACAAGTTCGGATTGTGCACGTGCCAGAAAATCCCTGCGTGCCCGGTTCAGTTCCGCAAGCGGGGCAAAGAGATCCCCGGCATAGTGCATGGTTACTGTCGCGATAACAAACGGGGTGCCACCGCTCTTTCTCATCTGCTGCTCCATCAGTTCAGCCGTAAGCGGGCGGGACTCGGCCGGCACAAGCGTAATATCCGGCGTGGAGGATATCGTGATTTCCCGCCCGTCAGCCGGATGTATCCGGCCATCGAGAGTCAGCCGACCGCGATCGTCTACCCGTACGTCAAGATCGAGCGGTACCGGGTGGCGCAGGTTTGTCGAGGGATGACCGATGATCTGCCGGGCATGGGCGGTCAGGTCCACGGAAGAAGTGAGGTATACCTTTGTGCCCGGGCCTGCCGGTTGTGGGAGGGCAAGGACGATACTTTCCTTTGTCCGGGTCGGGGCAGTATTGAGGGCAAACCCGAATTGTTGTTCCGGGAATTGCTGATCGATGAAAAAGAGCCCGTCTCCGGGTTTCGGTACCCTTTCACTATCGATCCTCACGGCTGCGGTTCTCGTTTTCGCATCGTACCGGCTTACCGTTCCAATAAACAATCCCCGGTTATCGGGCGCATCCCTGCCCATGAGTGCCCGGTGCCGGTTAACGAAGAGATACCCGGCCGTAAAACCGCGGTTGAACGCGATGAGGAGGTTGTCCATCTCGTCAGGAAGCGGGCTCTTGTCTCCTGCTGCGATGGCATCGAGTGCCCGCCGGTATGCAGCAACAACCACTGCCACGTACTCCGGGGATTTCATCCTTCCCTCAATCTTTAACGAGGTAACCGGCGATGCGGCAAGTGCATGCAGATGCCCGTACGTGCAGAGATCTTTTGGTGAGAGGAGATAGGGTTCCCGCGCAGGGAGGGGCAGAACCTGTACCGGCCTGCCATAGGCATCGGTTGTTCCGGTGACAAGCGTGTAGGGTTTCCTGCACGGCTGGGCACACATTCCCCGGTTCCCGCTCCTGCCCCCGATGACGGAGGAGAGGAGACATTGCCCGGAATAACCATAGCATAGCGCCCCGTGTGCAAAAACCTCGAGCCCGACACCGGTATCCTTGGTAGTGGTTGCGATCTGCTCCACTTCGGCAAGCGAGAGTTCCCGTGCGAGCACAACGCGGGAAAATCCCTGTTCTGCCGCCCATTGTACCCCTTCAGCATCGTGAATGGTCATCTGGGTAGAGGCGTGGATGACAAGACCGGGAACAATCTCCCGCGCCAGGGCAGCGATCCCGATATCCTGGATAAGGACTGCATCAACACCGATCGAGTACAGCCAGATGAGATACTCGATAGTGCCTGCGATCTCGCGGTCATGGATGAGGGTATTGACGGTCACGTACACGCGTACGCCGCGGGCATGGGCAAAACTGACCGATTCTTCAATCTCTGCGTCGGAAAAATTGGCAGCAAATTTCCGGGCGCCAAACCGCTTTCCGCTCAGGTAGACTGCATCAGCACCCGCGGCAATTGCCGCCCGGAACGCTTCGGGCGAGCCCGCTGGTGCGAGCAGCTCAGGAAGCGGTTTTTTGCCGGGGATGCAGACAGGGTTGGACAAAAGACTCTCCTCTTTAATGGAAGATGATGCTGAACACTCCGAGTGTAACAAGAATAAGGATTACCGAAATGGCGATAAAGCCTCCCATGATCAGGATGATTGAGCGTTGCCGGGGCCACGCAAATGCCCATGCAACGGGGGGACAGACATAGAGGCCCAGGGTGATAACGCAGGGAATGAGCCCGTAGATGCCGTATGTTGAAATGAGCGTGGACTGTTTTACTTTTTCTTCCGATCGTGCAAGAAACTGTGCTACCCGTTCGGAATGCTGACCGATCGTATCGAAGATATCGAACATGCACAGGGTGATTCCCAGCGCCATGCTGCTCAGTACCAGAAGGACAAACGCAGGATGCAGGCCAAGAGCGATACCGATGGGAGCAGCCCCGTATTCGATGAGGAGCATGCTCGGGATAAGGGCGACCGTTGCCATGACCGATTGGGAGAAGAGAACAGCAGCTGCAACGGGAACAATAATGACAAGTCCCACGCATTTCGCTATCGCGATGATAAACAGGCGGATATAGGGGGGAATCGCGTCGCTCTCCATGACCGTGACAGATCTATTGCCTTAAAAAGGGATAAACAGGTATCTTTTGTCAGGTAACGAACAAACCGCTCACGTGACAACCGGTCGTCTCAATCCCGTTCAGGTTTTGGCGTATCTTTTTGTGAGCAGCCGGCCAACACCACGGTACATGAAGATCGTTGCAGCGCTTACGGATCCGCTCCAGGCATCCCGTGCACAGGAACAGGGAGCCGATATGATTGAACTCAGGTTTGACCTGATGAAGGGGGATCCGAAGAAGCTGGTTCAGCAGTGCAAAAAAACCTGTTCGCTGCCTATTATTGCAACCCTCCGCTCCGGACGGGAGGGGGGACAGTTTTTCGGTGACGGTAAGGAATGGGAGAAGAAGATCCGGCCGATCGTCTCCCTTGTCGAATACGTGGACGTGGAACAGCAGTTTGTAAAAAATGCGGTCTGCGTAAAGGACGCGGGAACAAAGATCATCGCTTCCCACCATGCGCCCATGATGATGCCGCTGCATGTATTGTTCGTCATGGAACGCGAACTCCGGGCGTACGGGGATATCGTGAAGATCATTGTCACGCCGGGAAATGCCGATGATGTCATCGAGCTGATCGCATTCACGCACGCGGTGAAACAACCGATCTGCTGCGGGGTGATGGGCTCTGCATTCCGGTATGCCCGGGCAGTGCTGCCGCTCTTTGGCTCTGAACTGGTGTACTGTCATATGGGTGAGACAACTGCCGAGGGACAGTACACGGTTGAGGAGTTTGTCCAGCTCAAAAAACTGCTGCTGGGATAATTTTTTTTAGTTTTTTTGCCGGTAGCCATTCGGGCAAAAGGATACTGCTGACAGAGAAAACAAGGCAGGATGCATTTCGTTGTCTCAGGTTTACCTTATGCATAAACTATAACCGTTCCGGTGAAAAAGAGCGTTACTACGACCAAGTCTGATGGTGAAATCAGAACGGAATAATTCGGTTTATGAAAGAGAGTAATCCAAAAAGCCCGGATAAAAGCGTGGTCCGCTGGGTCACTCCGGCATGGCTGGACGCACACCGGAACGATCCCGGGCTGGTCATTATCGACTGCCGGCAGAATACCCATGCCTACTTCACGGAGCATATCCCCGGTGCCATTCACCTCCATGAAGGATTGCTCCGCATGCACATCGGGGGGATACCCGTTCGCTGGATTCCCGCCGAAGTGGCGCAGGTACTGTTCCGTACGCTGGGGATCGGGGAGGACCGCCCGATTGTGGTGTATTCAGCATGCCGGCCGGCAAACGTGTCCACACCGGTAACCGGTGACGGGCTGGAAGCGCCATTCATTGCCTACTCGCTGGTCCGGTTCGGGTGCCGGCGGGTGATGATACTCAATGGCGGCCTAGAGCAGTGGAAAGCCGGGGGCTATCCGCCGGCACAGGATTTCGGGGAGTCTTTTCCCTCAGCATTTACGGTGGAGATGCCGCTCGACCTCTTCATCGGGTACGAAGAATGCGTTCGCATAAAAGATGACCCGGAGGTAATACTGGTAGACACGCGGCCGTCACCTTGGTATGAGGGGCAGGGACCATGGAGAAAACCGGGTCATATCCCCGGCGCAGTCAGTCTTCCGGCAACCCACCTCTTTGATGCCGATAATCCCTCACTCTTAAAACCGGAGAGAGAGATTCGCGCACTTCTCGCAGGGCTGGAGATTGCCCCGGAAAAAAGGATTATCTGCTCCTGCGGTACGGGAAGGACAGCCGCAGCAGTGTTTCTCATCCTGAAATGGTATCTGGGGTACCCGGATGTCGTGATGTACGAAGGCGGGTTCACCGAGTGGGTATCGCATTCGGAAAATACCACTGTGACCGGAACAATGCCCCGGTAATCCATTTCCCACGGTTTACCCGTATATTCTGAGGGACGGCATAGCATCCATGAGTTCGTGTTCCAGATCCCCCATCCAATCGATGTAATACGGGAAGACTGAAGCGCAAATCAGAAATAGTGAGAAAAATCAAGCATCTTGACATGAAACGTATCATCATCCCGATAGCTGCTCTTTTGCTCCTGCTGTGTGTGCTCTCTTCTGGCTGCACCACCATTTTCGGGACACCTGCTCCTGCAACAGCGGTACCTACGCCGGTACCCACAACGGTACCCGTGATTGCCACCCCGCCGCCAGCAACACCTTCGGCAGCCCCGACAACAGAACCCCTCCAGTTCCTGCCCACAGACCAGCAGGTCAATGTCCTGCTGACCAAAGATCGCCCGACGTCGGAAATTCATTTACAATACCAGGGCGGGCCGGGAGAGAGATTTATCAATAAGGTCCTGATGCGGGTGTACACCTCGGATACCGAGTACCAGGAATTTGTGATGAGCGACGGCAAAAAACCCCTGCCCGGCGATGAAATTGTGGTCCCGGGAACCCGGGGAAAGGACCGGTGTGAAGTATTTGTGGTCTCTGCCGGAATCCGCTATAAGGTATTGGACGAAGCCGCTGTCGGTGGCGGGTATTATTAAGAAAATCCTTTTTTAGAGGTAAAGTCCCTCTCATTTTGGCATTCAATCCTCCGATTGTAATGACAGTCCCCGCTTTTAAAAAATGCGATTCTTAATCGGCGTTGAATATCCTTACCGGACGATGATGGCAATTTAACTTGCTTCACGTCCGAATGTTAACAATTATTCGGTTTTTCGCTAGTTTTATGGGGATAAAAGTTGTTACTAAAAAATTGATTGTGATGTTTCCCCGCCTCAGGGCCTCTCTTTAGGCACGGCGGAGCAAGGATGTTTCATTTTTTAGCAGTCCGTAAAACCGCCGCGGGGGCGTCCCATCGGGGGCGGCGGCGTTCATCGTATTTTTGGTATAGGGGGGCATCTGTTCCCCATCTTTGTAATCTGCCCCACGTTACCCATTCAAAACAGCGATGAGCTAATCATTCTTTCATAAACAGTGACATAAGTCAGATGTAAAAAAGGTAGCAGTCCCGTTCCAAAAAAGGGGTTACCGGTATTTCATCTGTTCCAGCACGCAGTCCATGAGCACCAGCGCGAGCATGGCTTCTGCAACCGGCACGATGCGGGGAACAATACAGGGATCATGCCTGCCCCCGACCGTGATCTCAACCACATTACCGTGAATATCCCGGGTCTGCTGGACTTTTGCGATTGAAGGGGTGGGTTTCACGGCAATCCGGACGACAATGTCCTGCCCCGAAGAGATACCGCCAAGGATGCCCCCGGCATGATTGCTGGAAAAACCCTCAGCAGTCATCTGGTCATTGTTCTCGCTCCCAAATGTCCGTGCAGCGGCAAACCCATCGCCGATTTCAACACCTTTGACGGCGCCGATACCCATCATCGCACCGGCGATTAATGCATCGAGTTTCCCAAAGACCGGATCGCCAAGGCCGGCCGGGCAGCCGGTGGCAGTAACCTGCACGACTCCCCCCACCGAATCCCCGGCTGCCTTTGCGGCGAGGATCTCTTTTTCTATTTCAGCAGGACGGGTTCTGCCATGCACTTCACTGATGGTTCCGGTAATCATGATTCCCCGGGCAGCCAGGCACTTCATCGCCACAGCACCGGCTGCTACGCGGGAGAGTGTTTCCCTGCCGGAACTCCTGCCGCCGCCCCGGTGATCCCGGATGCCATATTTTTCCCGGTAGGTGAAGTCGGCGTGACCCGGACGGAATTTCTCCCGGAGTTCCTCATAGTCCTTTGACTGCTGGTTCTCGTTTCGCACCATAAGGGCAACCGGCATACCGGTTGTCTTTCCTTCAAAGATACCGGAAAGCATCTCCACCCGGTCGGACTCCTTTCGCGGTGAGCTGAGGGGAGATGTGCCCGGCCGTCGCCGGTCAAGAAGGGGCTGGATATCGTTCTCCGTTAGTTCGATCCCTGCCGGACACCCATCGATAACAACGCCCAGTGCCGGACCATGGCTTTCCCCGAATGTCGTAATCCTGAAATTTTTCCCAAATGTGTTCATGCAACCAACTCCCGGATTATCGTGTCCGGTACATCGATACCGAAGTAGAGATAAAACTGCTCACGCGCCTGGTGGATGAACATCTCGGTGCCAAGGATGGTATGACATCCTTTATTCTGGGCAGACTGGATGAGCGGGGTCACCGGCGGTGTGTAGACCAGGTCGTACACGGTCATGCCCGGCAGGATCTGATCTTCGTTAAGCGGGCTCCGGGTGTCCGGCTCCATACCGAGGGGGGTGGCATTCACCACCAGATCGGGTTTTATCCCGTCAAAAGCATCCCATTCGGCCGACTTGCAGCCAAACCGATCTGCAAGGGTTTTTGCATTTGCCGGGGTCCGGTTCAGGATTGTCACATCCATATCAAGGTCAACAAGGGCAAAAGCCGCAGCTGCTGCCACGCCGCCGGCCCCGAGCAGTACCGCTTTTGCCCCTTTTAAGTGAACCAGCGGCTTTCTGACGCCAAGCCAGTCAGTGTTATACCCGATCGCCGTCCCGCAGGCAAAGACCACCGTGTTCACGGCACCAATCGGCTGGGCTGCATGCTCATCCACTTCATCGACGTACTCCATCACGTCCTGTTTGAACGGAATTGTCACCGAGAGCCCTTTTGCATCGATGCAATGTGCAACCCGCATGATCTCATCGAGTTCCGGGTCTTCAAACCACGTGTAATGGTAATTGAGACCATACCGTTCAAACAGCCCGTTGAAAAGGGCCGGGCCCTTGCTGTGAGCACACGGGTAACCGGCGACTCCCAGGATCCGTGCCTGAGGATCCCGGTTATTTCCGGTCAGCACATCCTCCAGTTTCCGGAATGCACGGGGAGGAATCCGCCCCGTTTTAAAGAACTGCAGCGCGGTGGTGCGCTGTTTTAGTGATGAGTTGCCTTCGGAGAGAAAATGCAGCACCTTCTCGCCGGCTGCCTGGGGGGTGGTCTCGCTGGTGTCAACGCAGAAATCGGCAGAAGCGTAATAGTGCTGGCGCCGGCGATCGAGGAGCTCAGAAATCTCTTCCCTGAGCGGAAGACTGGTCAGGGCAGGCCGGGGGGCACGGGCCAGCCGCGATTCGATCGAGTCAATATCTGCGGTGAGCAGGACGACAACGCTCTGCCTGCGGAGGTGCTCCATGTTTTTTGGATCGATCACCGCTCCCCCGCCGGTGCTGATGACGACGTTGTCGGGCGGGAGGGAAGCGATCACTTCGCGCTCTTCGATGCGGAACCGCTCCTCTCCCTCCTCGTGAAAGATGGAGGGAATGGACCTGCCGGTCTTCAACTCGACCTGTGCATCCGTATCGAGGAGCGGCAGGTTCAGCCGGCTGGCAAGGACCTTGCCGATCTCGGTTTTTCCGGTGCCGCGAAAGCCGGTCAGCACAATCCGTTTCATCCGGTAATCCCCGCGAGCTGGTCCCAGAACCCCGGGAACGATTTATTGACACACTCTGCGTTAAGTATGGTTACTCCCCCGATGCCACAGCCCAGCACGGCAAAACTCATGGCCGTACGGTGATCGTTTGCCGGGTCGATAGAGCCGCCATGCAGACGAGCAGGCCGGATCGTGATCCGATCCTCATAAACCTGCACATCGCCGCCCAGCAACCGCAACCGCTCTGCTGTACTACTGATACGGTCGCTTTCCTTGAACTTTAAATGACTGATGCCCGTGAGGGTGGTCGGGGTTGAGGCCACGGCTGCCACCATGCAGAGGGTCTGGACCGTATCGGGCGAGGTGGCCATATCGAATGTTATCCCGTTCAGTTCACCGGATTTCTCCACTGTAACGGACTTTGCCCCATAGGTTACCTTGCAGCCCATCAGCTCTAACGCGTCGAGGAACCTTCGGTCTCCCTGAACGGATGCGGGAGCCAGGTTCTTCACGGTCACTTTTCCGCAGCAGATGGCTGCAAGCGCAAAGAAGTACGACGCGGAGGAGTAATCTCCCTCAACGGTGTACCGCTTTCCTTTGTAGCGGTCTGCGGTGCTGACAATGAAGCGCTCGTAGCCGGTCTGCTCAACCTTTGCCCCGAACGCTTCCATCACGCTGAGGGTGATGTCGAGGTACGAAGCCGATGCCGGGGGTGCCGGTATGATAACCTCGACTTCCTTGTGTGCGTACGGCGCCGCCATCAGGATCGAGGAGATGAACTGGCTGCTCATGGAGCCGTCGATGACCACGGGCCCGCCGAGCAGTTTCCCGCTCACGCGAAGCGGCGGGTAACCGTCCTTTGACAGGAACTCCACGGTTCCGCCAATGGCGGGTAGTGCCCCGGCCAGGGGTCCGATGGGGCGCTCCTGCATCCGGGCGCTGCCGGTCAATACCACGGGGTACTGGCAGAGCAGGGCAAGGGTAGTGAGAAGGCGGAGACTTGTGCCGGAGTTATCGAGATCAAGGGTTGTCGGCCGACGATTCGGCAGAGAACCGTTGCAGCCAGTGACAAGGATCCGACCCGGCTGGTCCTCCACGACAACACCGAGAGACCGGAGGGCGCCGGCGGTCAGCCGGGTATCTTCAGCGTCGAGAGGGCGGAAGATGGTGGTTTTGCCCTCGGCCAGCGCTCCCGCGATGAGTGCACGGTGCGTGTAGCTCTTGGACGGGGGAGCTGCAACCGTGATATCAACATCCTGAAGACGGGGAATCGCCTGGATCATACGGGAACCTCCCTCTTCGCATAGCACCCGAGTTCCTTGACCGTAGCAATTGTCCTCAGCTCGGCCAGTGCATCGGGAATCGCCGGGGTTGCTGCGGTGTCAAGGAAAAAGACATAGCTGCCAATCCCGCGTTTTGAGGGGCGCGATTCGATCCGGGAGAGGTTGATCTTCCGCTTGGCAAACACTTCGAGCAGATCATGTAAGAGACCCGCGCGATCCGTGCTGGGATCGATGACAATACTGCATTTCCGGGCATTGTCCGGGGGAGCAGGGGTCTGAGAAATGCGTACAAACCGGGTCGTGTTGAACGAATTATTCTGCACGTTTGAAACGACGATGGGCATTTTGTACAGCGATGCTGCGGATACCGAGATGATGGCACCGGCATTGGGGGTTTTTCTCGCTTCCAGTGCACTGGATGCATTACTGCTGGTATGGATTACCGGAATCTTCCATTCCTCGATGCGTTCACTGCACTGCTCGTGCGTCTGGGGATGGGCGTATATGATCCTCATCTGTGCGAGAGGTACCGTTGATGCGAGGTGATGATGGATGGGCATATACATCTCCGCCGTGATGAAGAGCGGGTACTGCATCAGCCCGTCGAGAGTTTCCCCTACACCCCCGGCTTCGGAGTTCTCAATCGGCGCGAGCCCGTCACCCTCGCCCTGTGCAACAGCGGCGAGGATACTGTGGATGGTGGGAACGAGGCGTACGGATTTGCACCCCATCTTCAGGGCAAGTTCGTGGGAAAAGGTGCCTTCCGGCCCCAGGGTTATGATCGTCATCGTTCCACCATGCATTCGATCAGTGCGTCGGTCATATCCTGCCCTTTTTTACCGTAATCGCCGAGGTGGCGGCTGTTCTGTTCAAAAAAAACCCGGAATAATTCGGGGTCCTTTGATTCGACAATCGCACAGAGATCGCCCGCCGAGGACCTGCATGCCGAGAGCACTTCCGGCACGAACGGGTTCTGCTGGAGGATGTCTGCATAGAGCGCGGGGTCCTGCGAGAGCAGCCTGCCCATTAACGAGAGTTCGATCTGGTACACCGGGCTCGTGAACGCGTCGGTTTTTTCTATTTCTATCCCCAGTCTCCTGACGGTGTCGGCCATGCAGAGCGTGACAAAATGGGTAAGACCCTGCACCACTGCCATCATCCGGTCATGCGCTTCGGGCGTCGTGATGGTACATTCTGCTTCCTGCCGGCGGAACAGGGCGAGGAGATCGTGAAGTTTCGCATCGCTGGTACGTGCCGGGCAGGCGATGATGGTCTGGTGGCGTAAGGAGTGAACGGTTGGCCCGAACATCGGGTGCAGCCCGATCACCTCCGCCTTTGACCGGAGCATTGCCTCAACCGGCCTCACCTTGATTGACGTAAAATCGCAGAGCAGCTGGTCTTTACCCAGGAGCGGGGCGATCTCATCGATGACCCGGACCGTATCATGGATAGGTACCGATACGATGACGAGATCGCACTGCTCCGCGATATCCCGGTTCGTGAGTTCCGTTGTTCTTCCGGATACCACGACCTCGTACCCGCCCTGCTCAAAAACGGGTACAAAGAGCCGTCCCATCCTCCCGGTTCCGCCGATAATGCCTGCTTTCATGGCTACTTCTCGCGGATGGTCTCTTTGACGGCCATCCCAAAATGCCTGCCGCCTTCGAGTGCGCAGCCCATGATCTTGTCGCCCGGGGCGAGCTGCACTACTGAAATCGCACCCCCGTCCTCCTTGACGAGCCGTATGGTCTCTGCGTTCTGGAGTACGAGGCTGACCTTTGCTTTCCCGGCGGTGGCTTCGACCAGCAGGAGCGGACGGCGCTCGATCTTGGTCCTGCCGATGATCACGGTGTGTGCCGATCCCTTTGCATCGGTCACGAGCACCTGCCCGCCAATGGAGAGGTCCGAGAGGTACGCGGTCTTGCCGTCGGGGAGCATGATATAGGCATGCACTGCCCCGGCGTTCACCCGGAACGGGCGCGGGGCCACGTAGGGATTCTCCAGCGTCTCGGCATGGACAAGGAGCATGGCTGACGAGGTGTTGCCCATCAGCATCCCCTCGCCATCGGAAAGCATCGAGCAGGTGTCGACGCAGACGCGGTCGCCCATACCCACGGGATGGATCTTCGTGACCGTGAACGGAATTAGGCCGACTTTTCCGGTGGTGCTCTTGAGGATCGCGGCTACCGCTTTGACCACCGCTGGATCGGTCGTGCTGAGAAGGATGCCGTACACGCCCTTCTCCAGTACGTGGATTGCCATCTCGGTCTCCGCCACGTTTTTTACCCGGGCAATGATATGGTCGGACTGGGCGACAAGGTTCTCTAAGGGAATCACGGTCCAGTCGCTGGTAGTGACGATGACCGGCTTGTGCTTCCCGAGTTGTGCCGCCTTGTTCTCGCTGGCCTTGTCCGTTATGGTAATTTCCGTCACGTCGGTTCCGGGCTTAATGTCGCCATCGGGTGCTACTGTGGTGATCCGCCCGAGCCGCTTTACATCTTCTGCCCGGTCAACGACCAGCGCATCCGCACCGCTTTCGATAGCGGTTGTGGCAATCTCCTTGTTCCATGGGCGGATATCCACCCAGAACTGTTTCATTTGTGCTGCTCCAGCGCCTTTGCCGGGTCCACATTGTGGTGCACCACGTTGCAGAGTGCCTGGACGAACGCTTTGGTGTCCTTGCGCTGGAAGGCGTTCCTTCCCACGCAGACCCCGGCACCCCCGGCATTGACCGCGTCCCGGATGATATTTAGGGATTCGAGGTCTGCGCACTTCTCCCCGCCGGCGATAAAGACCGGCACCGAGCAGGCCCTGACGATCCTTTTGAACGCCTCGGCATCATTGGGGTAGTTGGTCTTGATCATATCCGCGCCAAGCTCCTCGGCAACGCGGACTGCGTGCCCGATCGACTGCGCCGAGAAGGAGTCGATGCCCTTGCCCCGCGGGTAGCTCATGATCAGGAGCGGCATGCCCCAGCGGTTGCAGTCCCGTGCAACATTGGCGCCAATCTCCAGCATCTTTGACTCATTGGGCGAGCCGAGGTTGATATGAATGGAGACCGCATCGGCACCGAGCGCGATCGCTTCTTCCACCGTGCAGACCTGCACCTTGTCATTCGGGTCCGGGTTCAAAGAAGTGCTCCCCGAGAGGTGGATGAACAGGCCGATATCGCGGCCGTGCTTGCGGTGCCCGCGCTTGACAAGCCCCTTGTGGAGCACGATCGCGTTCGCGCCCCCGTTGCTCACATCCGATATGACCTGCGTCATGTCCAGCAGGCCGTCGATCTGGCCCATCGAGAACCCGTGGTCCATCGGTACAATGACGGACCGTGCAGTATTGCGGTCCATAATCCGTTCGATCCGAATATCTTTTCCAATCATAGTAATCACTTCAGTATTTCCAGTGCTTCTTCAACACTCTTGTTCGCATGTACGATACAGGCAGCGGCCCGCACGAATTTGGCCGGGTTCTTGTGCTGGAAGGCGTTCCTCCCGATCGAGATACCGGCCGCCCCGCCTGCCATCGCCCCTTCAATCAGCTCAAGCGTTATGCGGTCATCCGTCTTTGAACCTCCGGCCACAACAACCGGCACCGGGCAGCCCCGCGTCACTTCGCGGAAGCTCTCCGGGTCACCGGTGTACACGGTCTTGACGATATCTGCGCCCAGCTCGGCTGCCACCCGGGCCGCGAGCTTGACCTGGTCGATGTCGTTTGCGATGCTGATGTTCTTGCCCCTCGGGTACATCATCGCAAGGAGCGGCATGCCCCACTCCATGCACTCCACCGCGACCATGCCGAGGTCGTGCAGCATCCTTTCTTCGGACTCCGCCCCGATGTTGACGTGCATCGAAACGCCGTCTGCCCCCATCTTTAAGGCATTGGTCACGGAATTCACCAGCACCTTGCTGTTCGGGTCCGGTGCAAGTTTCGTGCTTGCGGACAGGTGCAGGATCAGCCCCACATCCCGTCCGCCCTGCCGATGGCCGTGGAGCGCGAGCCCCACGTGGCCGATCACGCAGTTTGCCCCGCCGTCTGCCACCATGTTGACGGTCTGGCCCATATCGATCAGGCCCGCTATTGGTCCTTCCGAAACCCCGTGATCCATCGGTACGATGATGGTCTTTTTCGTATTGCGGTTCATGATTCTTTCCAGACGAATTTCCTTTCCTCTCATAGTGTAACAACAACTCCTCCCCCTGCCTTCGCGATTATTTTAACAGCGAACCAGAGGGCTTAACGATACCAATAATAAAAACCAAAAAAGCTAAAGCGATACCCTGCGGTATTTGCTTCAGACGGTTCAGAAACGGATGATGCAATGCAGCGGGCGGGTGACTGGCTAGTGGAGATAAAGACATTCACGGGCAAAAAAACCCTCATGAATGCTGTGGCACTCGTCCTGCATACTCTATTGTAGGATGCCGGGGGTATATAATTGTGTGTGCTAATGCTTAGCACGGTCCAACATAAGTGGAATGTTGATAAAATATTGCAGATTACATTTCCCTAATCCATTATATTTCAGATTTCCTCTTTTTTACTTGTAAATAATTGATAAATGCTGAACTAGCAATAAGCATAAACTGTGCGTCTTCTTGATCTACAGTTGGCATATTTTTAAGCGCATGCCTTATTCCTTCATCATCATTAGTCCAAGAATAAATTTTTTGAAAAGCTCCATTCAAATCTGGATGAACTTTGACACGGCCACTTCGTTGAATTATTTCAAGAGATTTTGTTAGAGTGGGAGTAGGTTCGTCACAAATTATTCTACATTGAGCTTCAACCGCTGAAATCGATTCTTTTATAGAATTTCTAAAATCTGGATTCTCTCGATTTGACAATATTATCAATGATTGCCTTAAATGGACTTGCACTTCCTCTGTAGAATTAGAAATAGCGGTTTTTATTTCTGTAATTTGTTCTTCAGAAATTATCGGTGAAATAAGATTCTCAATAAATCGATATTCAAGACCTTCTTTCTCCATTATTTTATTGCAATCATCCTGAAATACTTTTTTTCGTTCTATGTTTTTGTCATTCATCGATACAAATTCCAGAAAATCATAAACTTTCCACCAATTCCAATTGAAGACATCATTTCCGTAACTGAAAGTTGTCTCAAAATATTCTTTTTTTACTGCAATAAAAAAATCAGTGGACCCGTAAGGTCTTTCATCTACAATTTTCTTTAAAAAATCACACCAGATTGCATTAAATAAATTATGTAATTCATAACCAAATTTTCGAGCCTCTTGAATCTTAGCGATTCTATCGGTAGCTTTGCAATATTTGTTAGTGTTGTTTGGTGATTCTTGATAATTTTTAAAAAATACATTCCAAAGTAAGTTTCTTGACTCATCAGCAAGAGAGAGAGTTTGAACTAATTGTTTCGGTTTAAAATCGTATCTTTCAGAGAATGATGGCATTATAATATTATATGAAACAATTCGATCTAATTAATTCATTTGTAAACTTCAGCGTTTAATAAATTATGGAAAAATGATCACAGTCGGACATCGCACGAGGCAGATTATAATCACCTGGATTTTCCGGTAATTGATCCGCCGCGGGGCGCCCTCCGGGGCGGCGGTCGTTTATCGCAAATTTAATAGAATTAGAAGCCATTCATAGCCTTAATTGGAAACCTATGACCAAATTTATTACAAAAATTCTCGCTCCTTTTGTTGCTTTAATCGCAGTCATTATGTGTTTAATCGAAATAATATCCGCGATAAACCGAATTAAAACAGGATCGGAAATTGTAATTTTCGTTTCCAATACATCTTCATCAGCTGTTAAAACATACAACGTTTTTGCGAAATTGAGAGATGAATTTTATAGCCAAATTTTTCTATCAATCTTTGATTATCTCCCATTTTTACAGTATGTTCCTGGAGTTGTATGGGATTTAATAAGGGCCGCGATTTACTTGTATATCGCAATTTTTCTTATCAAATTAACTGCAGAATTATGATTTTGTTTTTGATTTCTACAAAAATGATTATCTTCCCATTCGCTCACCTATCTCATCGGGACTCGCTGAGTAGATTACCGGCACTAGGACTCACGCAGGGTGTCCTTATTCAGATATCCCGGTAGAGCGCCCTCACCAACAGCGATTCACGCCGTAGCCCCCGAAGGGACGCCCCCGCGACAATCTTTGCGCCAAACAAAAAGAAACCTCCCCCCCGCCGTGCCTCGAAGAGACCCTAAGGCAGGGAACCCTCGCAAGATAACGACCACCCTGAAAATTGTCCGGAACCAGAGTGGCCAAACCCCTTCCTCATCATGGCGGACCCCCCCCGTTCACGTTCACCCGGAGGGCTGATCCTCCGGCCCCTCATCCAAAAACTGCTGACCCCGCGTCCATGCAGATCCCATCCACTTTTTTAGGCCCCCGTCTCATCTCTGGACAACAATAGTTCTGCAGGAGAGCACTGGAAATGTCCCTTCCCGAAATGTCACCGCTTGCCCGGCTTATTTTCTTCATGGTCTTCCTTGCGATCGCAGGAAGCCTCGCCACCGGGGTGCACTGGTACGTCGTCGATCTCCCGCAGCAGCATATGCCGGCCCCGCAGAACGCCGGGCCGGCTGACATCCCGGGGAAGTGCCAGCAGACCTGCCGGTCGATGCACTGCATCGCCATGATCCCCGACCAGCCGCAGTGCGATGCGGGTTACGCTGCCTGCCTGGCCGGTTGCGGCAGGTACTGAACACCCGGGGGATCCCCCTCCCATATTTGCGCACTACGATCTCGAAAACTTGGCGCCCCTTTTCCCACCTCCTGCCCCTTCAAACGAAAAGAGGGATCGTCCGGCTACCTAACCGAAATTCCGCTGGCGGATATGAGGAATGCTTTTCTGGTATGGGTTGTAACGAGGGAGGATCTTTGCGATATGCCGGTGTGAAAACACTGCCCGTCAGACGGTGCGGTACCTGAGCGGGGATTGTGTAAGGATCTTTTCACCTTTCCGGTCTGTCTCAATGATGGATATTTTAACGTCAGCACCGTAGGGGATGGAAACCGGTAGTTCTGGTGCCATGATAACAAAATATCCCCGTTTGTTGAATTCAGCGGGAACGGGAAACCGGTAGTCTTTGGGATCGTCTTTGATGGTGATCTGCACGCAGTAATTCGGGCCTGCTCTCGGTATCAGCCCCTGGCCATCGACCCGCAGCGATTGATCGTGATACATTACCGCTTCAGGATCCGGCGTCTCCTGCAGTTTCCTTCTCTCGTAGAGGGCAATGATCCTTAACCCGTCGTTTTCCATCCGGCTCATGCAGTGTACTGAGCTGCCCGGTTTCTTGAATTGTATGAAAATGACCCGGATCAAAAACAGGGAAAACCCGTTCTTACAAAAAAATGCTTACACGATACTTCACGGAATCAAACACCCCGCAGCCCCCGGAGGGACGCCCCCGCGGGGGTTCTGGTGCCTGACAAAAAAAACCTCCCCGCCCCGCCGTGCCCCGGAGGGGCCATGAAGCGGGGAACTCTCGCAAGATAACAACCAACCCGGAAAATTTCCGGAAAAAAGGGGGGGTGGTACCCTGTCCAAAGTACGAGGGGGGGATACCCACCCCCCTCTCCAAAACCCGGGAGGGGGACCCCTCCCCCCCAGTCTTGCCAAAGACAGGGTACCACCCCCCCCATGCCGGCACCCGCATGACCCTCGCTTCGCGTAGAGTCCCGTCTGAAGAACAATTTACCGGTCCATCCCGGGAGGGGGGGAGGTACCCTGTCTAAAATTCGAGGGGGGGTATACCCACCCCCTGTCCAAAAAAAGAGGGGGGGACCCCCTACCCCCCTGTCTTGGCCAAGAGGGGGTACCTCCCCCCCTTGCCGGCATCTGCGTGATCAGCGGTTCGCATGGAACCTCCGTCTGATGACCCGGTTTTCGGGCCCGTATCCGGAGGGGGGGTGGGGGCCTGTCCCTCAGCATGATGGGGGGGACCCCCTCCCCTCCTCCAAAATATGAGGGGGGGTACCCTGCCTGCCCTACCCCCCCTCTTGCCCGGGACAGGGTACCACCCCCTCCTCGGTCTACAAAGGAGTTACGGCCGTCCGCGTATAGAGAGAAAATCGTTCGGAATGCTCATTTTCTCCGACGTAAATCCCGCGATACCCGTTTAAAAGGTCTAAAAACCCCTCCGGTTCCTGAAAATTTTCAGACACAGGTTAAACCTGCATCCCCTCATTTTTCACTATCCAAATACTGCTAATTAATGCCTCATGTTATCAGACGTAAAACTACCCAAAATCACATGAATTATTACCGCATTTTCCCGAATTATTACCTCTGTTTCCGGAAAAACAGGGAATCTGAGCCCGTATAGGGGTTATTTAGGGGGTACTCTGAAATCAGGGATCACTGATAAAATGCCGGTGTCTGGTGAAATCCCTGAGGTGTGACACTAGTCCAAGTCGAAAAAAGGTTACCACCACAGGAGGCTCTCCGGTTCTAGAAAATTTACAGACGCAGGTTAAAACCCGCATACTCTTAGTTTTCGTTGCCTAAATGCTGCTAATTATTACCTCATGTTTTCAGACGTAAAACTATCCAAAATCACCTGAATTATTACCGCATTTTCCCGAATTATTACCTTAGATTCCGGAAAAACAGGGAATCGGAGCCCGTATAGGGGTTATTTTAGAGGTACTCTAAAACCAGGGATCGCTGACAAAAAGCGGTGTCCGGTGAAGTCCCTTCGGAGCGACGAATCTCCACTTCGGGACAAGTAACTAAAGCCGGGGGTGGCCGCACTGGATTTTATTTTGTATCATATTTGTGCGATTTACTATCACCAGGCACCATTATAGTTATCGGCGGGCGAAGAGATAAAATTTGTTACACGTTCGTAACGAGTTTTCATACGTATATTTTTCCTTTATCCCTTAATGTACAATCTCGTGAGTTTTGTTACACGGGGGAGTGTGAGAAGAAAAGTGCTCAAGGGTCTTCTCAGGCCTAATACTCCCACAGAACTTGCGAAGACAGTTGGAGTTGCACGATCCGCAGTGAGCCGAACCATCCAGGCACTGGAGAAAGTGGGACTCGTGGAATGCCTGACGCCGGATGAAAAGATGGACCGGTATTACAGGATCACTGAGACCGGGAAGAAGGTTGCCGAGATTATTGAAGGAAAGGGAAAATAATTTCTCCGGGGATTTGATCTTCAACGGGACTTTCCCTCTCACCGCATAGGCCGCCCGTTTTTCCTGCATACCCGGGTTCCGCCCTTTTTTCTCATGTAGTGCCGTAGGTCATATCATTTGCCCGGCCCGTGCCGGAGTTTTTAACAGAAACAGGTGTTCCACGGATAATGCCGATAAGACGCTCCCGCTTATCGTTGAAAAAAGTGAGTTACTAAAAATAAAATAATGAAAAAAGTTAGAGAGGAAAAACCGGGAACAGCATTCACGGAGCAGGTATTTTTTTTCTCCGCTCCATGATGCTCTTGATAATTTTATCCGGGTCTTTATCCAGGATTTTTTTCCGGTCTTTTGTCCAGTCGCCGCTTCCTGTTTCATAGATCTGGAGGAACCGGATTGCATCGTCCGGGCCAAGCTTCTCTACCAGTACGTCAAGCCCCTCCTGCTGGATCTGGTGTAATGTTTTGGCACTCATAGTTTTTCCTCCTTCAACCAAGTGACCGGGTTTTCTATATATACCTGTATGTTCCGGTGCAACTTAAAAAATGTTATCAGTCCATCATCTGTAGTAAGAAGTACCGCACCAGCCCGTTCAGCACAGGCAATGTGGAGCGAGTCCATTGCATCACCGTCCAGGGAAATTAACTCGTGCATCCGGGAGATTATTGCCTCGTCAATAAGAATGGATTCTTTTGCCATGGATGCGATTTTTTCTACACGCAGCCGTTTCTGCATGTCAGGGATTTTTGAGAGTTCTTCGGTTATCGCTTCGCTGGTAACCAATGTATATTCCCGTGCTGCGCAGCGACGGATGATCTCCTGGACTGCGGTCACTTCAAGACGGATTCGTCCTATTGTCTGGTCATCAAACGGCCTGCACAGGCAACAGACGTCCATGTAAATTTTCATTTCATTCTCCTTTATTACTGTCTTCTAATATTTATCCGGATGTTCATTCTCTTATACTAGGGTAGCGGGGTGTGAAAATAATCTGAACATTTGTTCCGATTAGCTGCACCTTACCTGTCTGCATGTCGTGGGTTCCGCTTTCGTGATCTCAAAGAGTGCCGTCGGGTTCACGAATCTCATTGTTCGTGCCCCCAAACGATAACCGGCCCGGCCAGAGCCCCCGCCGCCGGCAGCGATGCAGATACAGGATTGAACGGGGACCGTAACGGTTCCGGGTCCCTCAAAAAAAGCAATTTTCATGAAACTATACGAGCATAGGTCTCTGTCAGTTTTCTGACAATCGGATCCCAGAGGAAGTAGCGATCCACTTTGGTTCTGCCACGTTTCCCAAAGGCTCCCGCGGTCTCCGGGTCATCCAGCATCATCTTGATTCCCCATGCGAGCGATTCGGGGTCAACATCCACTTTGACACCATTTACCAATGGGTCAATGTTCTCCGATAGTCCACCGACATTGGATGCAACAACACATCGTTCGGCACTCCATGCTTCCAGAAGCACAAGCCCGAAGGGTTCATTCCTGCTGGGAATGACAACGATATCAGCGGCGTTTAATAATCTTACATACTCAGAGTCCGGAATGTATCCGATGAAGTTGACCGGCAGGTTTTTTGCCCGATCCTGCAGGTACTGCCGCATATCCCCTTCCCCCGCTATAACGACCTGAACGTCCCGGTGGTGCTGGCAGATTTTCCCTACCGCGTCTATTAGCAGGTCCGGCCCTTTCTGCCAGACAAGCCTGCCGATAAACAGGAGGAGGGGCGTATAGGGATGTATTCCATACGATCTCTTCACTTCCCCCGGATCGATCAATGTCCGGAACTCACGGGGGACCACACCGTTCGGGATTACGTCGCATTTCTCATCAGGTATAGTGTATAACCCCATCACTTCATTTTTCAGGGATGCAGAAACTGCCGTAACCCGTTTGGCAATAAGTCCGCCATACCATTCTTTCGCGGATATTTCCTTAAATTCCCACCAGTCTCCGGACTGGTTGCCATTCCTCCCGTATTCGGTTGAGTGGAAGGTGAGGATTGTATTCCGGTCCTGCAGCGAGTGGAGAGCCTGGATCGTATGCCAGTCATGGAAATGGAGAACATCAAAGCGGCGGGGTGCATCATTGAGGTGAAACTGTTCCACCATCGAGGCGCTCATGCTGTCGCAATATTCAACTATGTTTTTTCCGGATGGCTGGCAATAGTGATAACTGACACCTTTTATCGTCTGATCGGGAATAGTTCCCCGCGTGAAGAAATGCACATCATGGTTTTGTTTTACTAACGTTTCTGCAAGAAGTGTCGCAGCCCTGGCAAGGCCGCCCACCCGTTCTGCATACATCGATTCCCAGCAGAAGAACGCTACCTTAAATGATTCCATACTGACTCTCTCCCCTCGTTCATAGCCGTCATTAGTTCGTCCCTTCCCTGATACTAAGGAGGTTATCCATGAGCGTCGAATCCGGTAAAAACCCCGGGGATTATTTTCAGACATACCAGAATACGTGTATGCCAATAAAAGACTATTCATGGTTAATGCAGCTGGCCGCAACAGGAGGAGAGCTAAAAAAAAGTGTATCTCCTCCCTGAGATCCCAACACAACAGTATCGACGGAGAATTAGGGGAATTTCCCGCCGCCCCTCCCCCCCACACTCCCCGGCGGCTCCCTCCGCCACCGGTCACAGCCGCCCGCACTGGGCGGCGAATGCCTTATGTTACCCTCCTGCATATTCACATGCATAGCGGATGGACCGGAGAAATTACGATGGACATTCGGATCTTATACAAACCAGCACAGTTCTTTCTGATCGCGTATGTCGTCACCTGGACCTTCTGGTTCGTTGAAGCATACCTCAACGGGCACGGAGGGGCTGAGGGGCTGCAGGGCTTCGTGATGTTCCTGGGGATGAGTGGTCCCATTGTCGCGGCACTCATCATGTTCTGGCGGACGAAGAGCCCGGAACTCTGGCGCGATTACAAGGACCGGCTGTTCAGCCTCCGGCGGATCGATCCGCGGACGCTTCCGGTCATCATCTTCCTGATGCCGGCTGTCATGTGCATTGCGATTGGGATCTCCCTCCTTTTCGGGAAATCTCCGGACCAGTTCACGATCCTGCTTGGCTCAGCCTTTGTGACTCTGCCAGGCCTCCTCGGCCTCTTCGCTGCGCCGGCAATGGAAGAAGCCGGGTGGCGGGGATACGGGGTTGACAGTCTCAGGAGCCGGTCCACGCTGTTTGTCACATCGCTCTCCTTTGGTATCCTCTGGGCTTTCTGGCACACGCCGCTCTTCTTTATCAATGGTTTCTATCACAACACGCTCCTTTCCAGCTGGCTGTATACGGCAAATTTCTTTGTAAGCGCCTTCGCGCTGGCATTCATCATTAACTGGCTGTACTACCGGAACAACCGGAGCGTGGTTGCCTGTTTCCTCTTCCACCTTTCAGCAAATATCGCGATGAGTTTTATTATGGCGGAGCAATTCACCAAGTGCATCATTACGGTGCTGCTGCTCCTGATCGCGGCTGCGATTGTCATCGGGGACCGGAGACTCTATTTTGAGAGAAATGCACCGTACCCGGTCCCATGAAAACCCATGAGTCATGCGTCAATAGGTGCCCGGAACCGGGCACCCGAGGCAGAAAGCCGGGAGAATCGGCATTACGTTCCTCGCCTTTTATCCTACAAGCAACGGATTCCGGTAGACATGACAACACTCTACCTGCTTCTTTTATATCCCTAGAGAAGATAAAATTCTGTGAGTTGAGAGACATGGAGACGGAAACATCTGAGCAGGATACGAAAAACTGTTGCGGGTCCGCAACTCACATGATGAAGCATATGTGTTGCCACGGATCGGGAGGCGCACTGTATGGACTGGGCTTCCTGGGGGCCCTCTGGTATTATCTCTCCACGGCAACAAGCCTGCTGGGGGGAATCCTGGGAGTCATTAAAGCGATTCTCTGGCCTGCTTTTCTGGTATATGGATTGTTAAAGTTCCTTGGCATGTGAAGCAGAAAAGGCACCTGAAATTTTAGTGTTGAACAACCAAATTTTGTGTTGATTGAATAGTCCAGAAAGGGGCTCGCCCCCACCGTCAGGTCAAATGGCACGTTTCACGGCTGTTCCTTCCTATAAATACCCTGCCGGGAATTGCCGGGGGCACGTCAGCCGGATGTTGTCCGGACAATCCGGTGTTCCGCGGTCACGTTCCCGACCTCGGCAAACATTGCAGCGATCGGGCAGAGACGGGTAAGGGTCTGGTCGATGATCGTTGACACAAGAGCCTCATCCACATCGGCCCGGAGCGTGATGGTCAGGTGCACATGATCGAAAAATGCAGGCATGGTCTTTTTGCGGGTCCCGTGGATGCCGATAGTCAGCTCCTCCGGGACAATGCCGTTGTCCGACAGCGCAAGGAGGATTTTCACACCAACGCAGCCGCCCAGCGAGCCGACCAGGTACTGGATGGGGTTGGGCACCTTCCCGTGCCCGCCCATACCGACCGGGGCTTCCATCGGGAAGGTGATCCCGGACGATGTGAGAGTGGTGAAAGCACCGTCACCATTGTACGTGACGGTCATGTCAACCGGTTTCCACTCCATCCTTGACTTGTCCCAGGGGATCTCCGCGCTCATGCTTACCGGTTGTCCCTGCTGCATAAGAAATCATGCGGGGAGGGACGTGGCGGGCGGGACTGACAGGGGGGTTGAAGGGTTTGTGGTTAAACAAATGATAATCACGAAACCGTTTCCCGTACAAAAAACCAGGCAGATGATCAGAACGGACTATTTTATCAAAAACAGGTATGTTATCTTCGCTGCGGCAATGGCGGCTGCCTGCCTCAACGTGTCGTAATCTGCCGCGGTACAGTTCCCCCTGAATACCTTAAATACGTCATATCGGGAACAGGGTATGAGGTAAATTATCTCAGGATTATTTTTACCGGGCTCGCTGATTGCCCTGCTCCGCATTTCTCCCGGCCTATTCCATCACACGAAGGCATATAACCTCACCCGGATAAGACACCACGACAAGTCCGGTGAATTTAACCGGACGGTAAACTGCTGACTGTTCCACTATCATTTTTGTACAGATTGTGAATCTATCAAAAACAAAATGGTCCCGTGACTCAAGAGATCGGCAGTGAAAGAAATGTCCTGCCCGGCCCGGTTCAACCCGCGGGAAGCGAAGTGGATTCCGGTAACCGGCGCAAATCCGCACAAATGTCCGCGTACTAAAAATTATATGCGGATATACCGGTTCAATGCAGCAGAAAGTACCAGGATAACCAGATCATTAAGTAAGGGAAATGCGAATGGCGGAAATTGAAAGATTAAAAGTCCTCCAGTCTGAACGGGAATCGTTTAAATCACGAACGAAACAGAATGAGCTGGAGAAGAAAGCAGAAAACCAGACCGAAACCACCTGCCCGGAGTGTGGCAGCCGCGTGCTGGTCCATGACCGTGAGCGGGCAGAACTGGTCTGCAAGAATTGCGGGCTTGTGCTCGATGACGAGTTCATTGACCGCGGTCCCGAGTGGCGTGCGTTTGACTCCGAACAGCGGAATAAACGGGCCCGTACCGGCGCACCGATGACCATGACGATCCACGATAAGGGTCTCTCCACGATGATCGACTGGCGCAACAAGGATTCCTATGGCAGGTCGATCTCTTCCAAGAACCGGGCCCAGCTGTACCGTCTCCGCAAATGGCAGCGCCGTATCCGTGTCAGCAATGCGACCGAGCGGAACCTTGCGTTCGCACTCTCGGAACTGGACCGGATGGCTTCCGCACTTGGCCTGCCGCGGAACATCCGCGAGAGCTCCGCCGTGGTCTACCGTGACGCCGTTGACAAGAACCTGATCCGCGGCCGGAGCATCGAAGGCGTTGCTGCAGCAGCGCTCTATGCCGCCTGCCGGCAGTGCAGCGTGCCCCGCACACTCGATGAGATTGCAGAAGTCTCCCGGGTATCGAGAAAAGAGATCGGCAGGACTTTCCGGTTCGTTTCCCGTGAGCTGAGTTTGAGGCTCCTGCCGACATCTCCGATGGACTATGTGCCCCGGTTCTGTTCGGGCCTCACCCTCAAAGGAGAAGTCCAGAGCCGGACCATCGAGATCCTCCGGCTGGCTACAGAACAGGAACTGACGAGCGGCAAGGGGCCGACCGGTGTCGCGGCAGCAGCGATCTACATCGCCTCCATCCTTGGCGGAGAACGGCGTACGCAGCGCGAAGTGGCGGAAGTTGCGGGCGTGACCGAGGTCACCATACGGAACCGGTACAAGGAACTTGCAGAAAAACTCAATATCGAGATCATTCTCTGATTAAGGTCCTGGTAATACTTTAGATCCACGGGGGGGCACCGATATTCAGTTATATCATTAGAGCGCCCTCATTTTTCAACAAAGATAAACGCCGCCACCCCCGAAGGGATGCCCCCCCGGCGGTTCTGGTGCCTGATAAAAATGTAACCTCCCTGCCCCGCCATGCCTTGAAGGTGTCCTGGGGCCGGGAACCCTCGCGAGATCACAAACCCTCTGAGAATTTTCCGGAAAGGGGGTGAGGGTAAGATGGCATACTACATCAGCCAACAAAACATACGAAATTTTTATATTGTAAATGTCCATACATTTACACATGTTCCTGCCAATGAACGAGAAACAGTTCGGGTTCTGGAAGATGCGGCGCAGCGGGATGTCGAACATCTCCATCGCAAACCTTGTCGGGATAACAAGACAAGGTGTATCACAGGCACTCCTCGTGATGGACGAGAAGATTGAATGCTCGCTGCGGGAGATGGCACACGCAAACCGGATCCAGGTTGAGAAGATCGATGTGGGACGTGGGGTACTTTTCGGCAAATCCATCCCGTTCCAGACCGCGGCGTTCATCTTTGTCTCAGAAAAGCACGGCATGCAGGTCTGGTACGAGCATGACGGCGACTGTAAGTCCTGCGATGAATTCACCCAGTGTATCGAATTCATCTGGGATTTCGCTTCAGAACTCGGGATCAAAATTGAGAAAACTGCCGAACCGACAAAAATGGCTGAAGAATTACTCACAAAAATCAGGGAGAGTCTAACATGACCCGGGTATCGGAAATTGTTGAACACTGGTTCGGCCTGTGCCGGAAAGCACCGGCAGTACATGCCCTGAAGACAGGTTTTAGTTTCCCGCCGGAACCTGCCTGCGAAGGGCAACCTGACGGGGGGGGCGGCGGATCGGGATCTATTCGCCGGGGAATCGGATCTGCCCTCTCTGGCATGAGGACACTGAACCGGAACCGGCAGCTCCTCTGGTTTACGCTCCTTGCCGGGCTTGTGCTGGCGGGAACCACCATCGGCCAGGGGGCACTTGGCTACATCACCTGGACCATGCAACCGTATATTGGTGAAACCGAATGGGTTGTCCTGAACTTTATCATCGAGTTCGCAACACTGTTCTGCATGGTGTTCCTACTGACAGGCATTGTCCTGAGCATCTCGTCAAAGAAAGAAGGTTATGCGTCGTTCTTTGAAGGACTTACCGGGGCAAAAAAATACATAAAAGCAATCTTTGTGTGGTCTGTTGTTCTGGCACTCGCAGGCATGCTGCTCTTCAGTATTTACTTTTATTCTTACGATTGGTTGCCGCGTAATCACCTGTTCCTCAATATCTTGGGAACCCTCAATGGATGGGTCGACCTGCTTGTGGAGTATCCCTTCAACCCGACGCTCACCCACATATTTTCCGACCCCTCACGCTATGGGGGACTCTCGCTGACATCCTGGATATATCCATCCGGGATCATACAGGCCCTGACCTTTTCGGCCATCAATCTGCTCCTGTTTATCCTGACCCCGTTTGTCGTGCCCTTTATCGCTATCGAGCAGAAGACCCTCCGTGACGCAGTGATGGGATCGTTTGCCATGATGAAAAAGACCTGGATTGAGGCAGCTTCCTGCATCGTCTTCCTTTTAGTTGTTGCATTTGGTGTGTTCCTTACGTACCTGCTCGTCCAGGCTGCATCCGGGATGGTCACACCAGACGAGGTTGTCACGATACGCCCGGAAAATACATGGATTGCTCTTGCTCTCGTGTATGATATTGCATTGTTCTGTTTTGCGATTGTAATGGCAACGGTCGGGGGGATTGCCGCTCTGGACCTCTACACATCGGCAAAAAGCAGGCAGATCGCCGCTGAATCCACTGAACCAACAGGGGTTGTGATCTGATGCGTCTCATCTCCGGAATCGCTGGCCAGTGGCTGGGGTTGTGCCGGAAACCCCCGTTGGTCCATGCCTCGCAGGCAGATAGTGTTAACCTGCCTGAACCCGCCCATGAGGGACTTCCCGATGGCGGGGGTGGAGGATCGGGAACTATTCGCCGGGGAATCGGATCTGCCCTCTCTGGCATGAGGACACTGAACCAGAACCGGCAGCTCCTCTGGTTTACGCTCCTCGCCGGGCTTGTGCTGGCGGGAAACACCATCGGCCAGGGTGCCATCTGCTACATCGACTGGATCATGTCTGATGGAATTATACCGCTTGTCCTGCGCTTTTTAATCGAGTTCGCAACACTGTTCTGCCTGGTGTTCTTACTCGCGGGCCTTGTCTTAAGCATCTCTTCAAAGAAAAAAAATTCTGCCTCGTTTTTTGTGGAGCTTGCAGGGGCAAAAAAATACTTAAAAGCAATCTTCCTGTGGTCTTTTGTTCTGGCACTCGCAGGCATGCTGCTCAACAGGATTTTCTTTTATCCCGGCGGGTTCTTCTGGCCTTTCAGTTCTTTCCTTCTCAGCCCGCTCCTCCAGTTTCCCTTCACCCTGAACCTCAATCCGAGCACCTTTGCCGAGATTCCGGGCTATGGAGGACGAACGCCGCTGTTTTGGACATATCCCTATGGGTTTATGGACGCCCTGACCTTTTCGGCGATCAATCTGCTCCTGTTCATCCTGACCGCGTTTGTCGTGCCCTTTATCGTTCTCGAGCAAAAGACCCTCAGGGAGGCAGTCGGGGGATCGTTTGCCATGATGAAAAAGACCTGGGTTGAGGTAGCTGCCTGCGCTGTCTTCCTTGGCGTTGTCGTATCCGGTGTGTTCCTTACGTACCTGCTTGTCCAGGCAGCGCACGGGATGGTCACACCACCGGATCTTCTCTACGCCATTCCCACCGGCCCGTGGATTGCTCTTGGCCTCCTCTATTATCTCGCACTGTTCAGCGTTGCGTTTGTGGTGGCAACGGTTGGAGGGATTGCAGCGCTGGATCTTTACACCACTGCAAAGACCGGGCACATGCCCGAATCTGCTGAAACGGAACCCCACGCATAACTTTTTTTAAATCCCTGTTTCAATCCCTGCCCCGCCATGTCTCTGACAGGCCCTGACGCAGGGAAGAATCAGGATAAAAAATGTTTTTTAAAATTGTGAAAAATGTGAGAATTGGTTCAGACCCGGGCATCGATCACAAGCATAAGGAGCGATACTCCTAATGAAAACCCGTAGTACGTTTCATGAGGCTGTTCATTAGGAAAAAAGTATTAAAACATCTCGAAATATTCACGAGAGTCTCATCTGCGATCTTTTCAGCCGTTAATAACTTCAGATCATTTTGATCTGATGGGAAATCCTTTCATTTTCGTTGGCTCGCTTTTGACCTCGCTGCGGGAATGGGTTCTTGCTTCCGGGATCGCCTTTACCACAATCTTGTCATAGCGGAGAGGACAGGTACCAACCCGGGATAATTCTCTCTGTACCATAAGACACTGTGCAAAAGACCCCCCAAGAGAATGGATGTATTGATCGCAGTGATTTCCTTCACAGAACTCCTCAAGCATATACCGAAATGAGACCGGTGAGTGTATAAACTAATGCCTGGCATAATTTCCATCAGGTTTCTTCGACAGGGAGGTTGGGGGCAATGCCGGTCTCAATGCCGGGCTCAGGAAAGACGAGATCATCGCGATCATCAGCACCATGACCCGTTATACCGGGTTTCCGGCAACCCCCGACGCCCATTTTACCGCACAGGAAGTGTTCATGGAACGAGGTTGTAGAGATCCCGCCACTGCCTGTATCAGCTATGGATTGCCCTTGCACCCTTATTGTACATCCTGGCGGTAATTTCTGCGGAACGGTTCGGGACATGCTCCTGTTTCTCAAGTGACCGGTGATGTAAACAACCGGGCGCGTGGGCTTGTTTCAAGACCCCGGAATCTGCCCGGATACCTGCAGTGACGGTGAACATTCCCAACCACTCGCGCCGGTGATGAGAAAAGTCCCGGTTCAGGGTTTCAGGAACTCCATAACCGGTGTATCCATGTTGAAATTTCCCGTACTAATCATGCGGACATGCGAGCCGGTCACTTTCGTGTACACCGCAGGATAGACTTGCCGGAACGTGATATTGCCGTTTGCCCGGAGTGTGCTGATAACGCCAGAGGTGAACTCGTCCGAGAGCCACTGTTTGATATCCATATCATAGACCGCCCCGAGTGAGGGCTCGTTTTTGGCTGCCCCGGTCAGGTACAGGATACCCGGTGCTGTAATGTTGGTGGCAATACTCTCTCCAAAACAGGTATCAACGAAAAAGGCCATCTGCCGGTACTGATGGTTCTTCTCCATCGAATCCGTGAGGGCAGTAAAATCTTCCGTGGTCAGTACCGAATTACCGGTCCCGAATACAATCTCTCCCGGAGCACCGTGACTCGCAATGTACACGAATACATCGGTGCCGGCATCGCTCTCCAGCACAACCGGATTGGATGTAGTCCTGGTACCGGTAAGGACGTTTCTGAACGTGGCAGCGGTTATGTTTGCACCGGAGTAATCCACCTGCGCTTTGGACCTGATATTCTGTCCTTTGGGGACATTGTGGATGTCTCCTTTCAGGGGATTTTCCGGGACGGTGGGGACATCGTCGTATACCATGAGGATGATGTTGTTGTCGTCAACCCCATTCTGGCGGAGCAGGGTATAGACGGTCAGGGCATCGGCCTGGTGCCGGTAATTTTTCCATCCCCGCGAAGGGCCGACGATCACTGCCTTAAAATTCGTTCTCTCATCGGGAGCACTATAGGTCCCGGCAAGGGTTGACGAAGAGGACATGAGCCCGGCCGATGCTCGGGACTGCCCGACAGATTCGCCGCCGGTTTTCTCCATGACGGTGGTGTTTTGTGAATTGATGACGCCGACGGTCCGGAAAGTGCCGTTGTTCACCTGCCATTGGGCGTAATACGAGGCGATGGGGTCTACGCCCAGGACTTCATCGTACTCCAGGCCGCCGCTTGCGCCGGTGATCCAGGGCATAGGCCCGTGCAGGGTATCCTCAAGCGCCGTGCGGACTCCCGGTGCGTCCCAGCCGGTGACCGTGGCCTCGCCGTACACCACCTGCCGGATCGAGTCCGCAAGTGACTCGAAAGGGGCCCTCTCCTGGCGGGCTTCAGTAAACGCCGCGATCAGGAGGGCATCATAGGTAGGCGCCGCGAAATCGGCCGGGCGCTGCCCGAACTTTTTCTCGTATGCGTCAGTGAATCCGGTTGACGGGTCAGCCGTGGGATTGGTGCCTTCGAGCCCCTCAGCAGCAGCACCGAGCGAACTGATCAGGACCGGCGTGGCTGCAGCATCGGTGAGGAACAGTTTTGTCCTGCTTCCGGACCGGTCGATCGCCCGCTTGATCGTTGCAGCGTCTTGCGGCCCGGCAGCTGCAACAATATAATCCGGTCCCGTCTTCAGGGCATCAAGAACATCAGAGTCGAGCGTGGGCGACCCCGCGTCGAACTGCCGGATGAAGGGGACATCGATGCCGTATTCGGTTGCAAAGAACCCGGTCCAGTCATAGAACGTCTGCCCGTACGTGCTGTTCTCCGTGAGGAGTGCTACTTTTGTCACCCCATTTCCTTTCAGGATCGTGAGGATGACCTTCACCTGGGCCGCATCGCCCTGCACCGTCCGCCAGACATACCCGTTCTTTCCAAACGCCCTCAGGATATCACCGGATGTCGCGGTCGGACTGATCAAAACTTTCTTTTTTGTGATGAATGAGGGCGCTATCGCGTACATTTCGTCGCTGGCCGTGGGCCCGATGACGATCCGGATGGAATCATCGTTTAAGAGTTCCTGTGCCAGTTGCGTTATATTGCCGGACCCCGTGTCCTTGTACACGAGTTCGACCGGCCTTCCCGCGATCCCGCCCTGGCTGTTGATGGTGTCCTTTGCCCATTCGAGCGGTTCCTTATATTCTACATCCCCGGTCAGGGCAAGGAGGACGCCGATACGGACCGGCGTGTTCGTGTGGATAACCGTGTACCCAATCCATGCGCCGGCGGCAAGGAAAACAAGGATAAGAGCGATGAGCCCGAGCGTTTTCTTGTTTATGGATATCACCTCTGTACCGTAGGACCGGGTATTCCCGGGTGAGTGCCGGTTTCAGGTTTGTGTAATCAGAGTTGGGAAAACGGCATGATAAGGATGGTTATCCGGAAACCGGCAGTCCCGCATCCATCTCCTCTGGCTGTTTCTCCCGGCCACCCATTCTCAATACTCCCACCCACTCACACTATCCTATTAGTCATGTTGGCTTCCGGCCCCTCCCGAAACCACCTCCTTACTATAACATGTCAGGGAACCAGTAGTGTTTTGTATGTGCAGTCTGATGCAAGAATCAAATTTCCCGGGTATGAACCCGATCACCAGGAGAAACTGATTACTGTTATGGAACTTTCAGGAACAGGTGGATCAGAAGACCGGATAGCGTCACTTGAACAGAAATTAACGGAGATGGAAGCGCTGGTCAAGGGACTGATCGCAGAGCTGCTCGACTTAAAGGCGCTCGCCATGACCATGTCCCGGGAGGCCGACGAATACAACCGTCAGGAGCTTAAGCGGGGATCGATTGTGCAGGGCAACACATCTCCCGTCATGTCTACACCCTCATCACCGTTCATCACAACCTCCTCTGAGGGCAGTACGGTTATCCATTCACGGGGCACACACCAGCCCGATGTCCCGGTCGCTCCGGCAGAGCCCGAGATGGTCCGGATCATGCAGTCCGATGGCACGATGAAGATGGAGCCCCGGTACGGGGAAGCGAAACATATTGACTCCTCCGGGGGATATGGGCGCAACCGGAAAGACACTGCTGCGAGCAGCAAGCAGGCTCCCCTGATCTACGCTGCCGAGAAAGACAAGTCAGACCGTGCAAAGGTGTAAGTCACCTCAGGGGGGATGGGGACAATTACCCTTGCGGGCAGTTCCATGAATAATTAATAGGATTACTTAAGCGGTCTTTGACCCATAATCCACATTCGCGTCTCTTTTTCAACATCCAACTGAGGGGGTGGGTGCCCCTCATCAGCATGAGGGGGTGAGTCCCTACCCACGGTCCGGGCACAAGAGAGATACCCCCTCCTTTGTTATTCTTTCCCGGAAGGTGATCCTGGAAAAGCCGGGATCATACCCACTACTGCGGACAGACCAGTAATAACAAATAGCGTGGCGGGATAATCTGATAGCTGAACAACATAACAAAGAGATTGAACGATGAAAAAAACTGCCCTTGTTCTCACGCTCATCGTCGCGGCGGTATTTCTTGCGGGATGCACTACAACCACAACTGCCGGCCAGGAGATCGCACGGGACACGATCCGGGCCCACTATGAATATCAGGACAGCTGGTCTGTCGGCCTCGGATGCTACGGTAAAGTCTCCGGGTATGCCTACAATGCGGGCAACACAACGATGGATAACGTGGCGGTGAACTTCAACCTTATCAATACCCAGACCGGGACCATACGCGATTCGCGATCCGTATTCATAGGCACCATGCAGGGTGGGCAGTCGAACATGTTCGAGACGGTTCTCGACGGTGAATGCACGCAGGGTTACCGGGTCGCTGGAACCATCATACGATAACCCCTCCCGGGAATTTTCTTTTTTTCAGGTTACGGCATATCGGTTCCGGGGAATTGCTTACCAACATCAGAGAAGCGATAGAACGGATACTTGATGCGCTTGTCTTCACGGTTCCTTGTCGCGTGAGATGACTATTCGAATAAAAACCGTTGTCTCATAAGGGTAATCAGATCACTGAGATCCCTGCACCGGCAGAGTTCTTCGGTACTGATAAGAACTGACAGTTCCGTTCCTTTCTGGATAAGCACAACCGGATAGGTCATCTGGGAGTGCCCGGATCCAAACTCCGCGATGAACTCACCCCTTTCCAGTGTGCGTGACGGGATCTCCAGATCTTTTAAAAATCGTTTCCACTCCTTCTTCATCCCCACCGGGCTGTGGGTGATTGAACTGATAGTGAAGGTCCCCGCTCTGGAAGCCCCTACCTTACCGGTAGAAAAGTCCTTGAGTGATGGCAACACCCCGCTATCGGTATTATCCACAATAAGAAGGGTTTCCGATCCCTGCATATACGATTCCTCTCGCATTTTCACTTCTTATATTTTGGGATACCTGCAATCAGAGACATCCCATGGTGGGAGATAACATATCCCCAATATTATCCACAAGCGGGGTTTTCTCATTCTGCTCGTTAATAACCGACAGCATCCTGTTCCCTGCATGATGGATCATCAGAACCTGCAGAAACCGGCATCATGTTTTTATGAACAGAAATACGATACAGCGCTGTGCCTGTTGCCGGGAAATTTTCCTGCCGCAGACTTGGTGCCCGGTATTTTTATGTTTGAGATCGCCATAATCACGGTCATACTCGCACTGGCGTTCACGTTTACCAACGGGTTCCAGGATGCCAGTTCCATTGCCGCGACATTCATCGCATCGCGTTCAGCAACCCCGAAAACAGGGATCATCTTTATTGCCGGAGTCTCATTTCTGGGAGCAATCCTTGGGGGGAGTGCAGTGGCCTTCACGATAACCGGCCTGCTGATCCTGCCATCATCCGACCAGTTGATGCTCGTCCTCCTGGTTGCCCTCCTGACAGCAACATTATGGAATATCATCTCATGGAAATTCGGTCTTCCCGCATCTTCCACGCATTCCCTTATCGGGGGGCTTGTTGGGGGCGGTATCGCTGCGGCTGGTATCGGAGGCGTTTTCTGGGGATTTCATGAACTGGTCACCCCTCCCTATGCATGTACAGGTCTGGTGAAGATCCTCTTATTTTTCGGCATCTCGATCCTGATCGGGTTTGCCGGGAGTTACCTGATGCACAAAACCACGGCCCTGCTGTTGCGCAATGCACAACGGAAGGCAAACAAATCGATTGTTCACCTTAACTGGTGCGCTGCTGCCGTCATGGCGTTTTCGAACGGGGCGAACGATTCCCAGAAACAACTGGGTATCATTGCTCTTGCGCTGTTCGCGGCCGGACTGTCCGCTGCTGCTGACGTGCCGTTATGGGCCCGGATTGCCTGTGCCCTCCTGCTCGGGCTCGGCACCATCAGCGGGGGGTGGCGTATCATGAACACGCTGGGACGCAGGATCTTCAGGATAGAACCCATCCATTCCTTTGATTCGCAGTTCTTCTCGTCAGCTTCCCTTGCGCTTTCCACGCTTGCTGGCGCCCCTGTCTCATCCACGCAGGTCATTACCATGTCCGTCATCGGTGTCGGTGCGGCTGAAAATCCCCGGAAAGTGAAGTGGTCGGTCGGGACGCATATCCTGATCGCTATGATAATTACCATCCCGGTCACTATGCTGATATCTGCCGTCTTGTACCGGATAATTTCCCCTTTTGCGGGAGTGTGATTTCCTATGGTTAACCATGAACAGAATCCTGGAAAAAAACCGCAACCGGAACGCAGACAGGGTATCCTGTCAGCCATTTTTCCCCGCGAGTATGATTTTGAATTCATGCTCGCCCACCAGTCCGACCGGACTGCTGAGGGTGTACAGGCATTTGTGGTGTGGCTCGAAACCGTACCTCTTAACAATCCTCATGAACTCGAACGGTTTGAAAATGAGGTGGACCACATGCGCCATGAGATGGAGGACAAGCTTATCCGCTCCTTTTCCACGCCCTTCGATCGCCAGGATATTTACAGCATCTCCCGCGAGATGGATTACATCCTCAACTATGCAAAAGAGACGGCAAAAGAGATGTACGCATTTGGTGTAATGCCGGATACACCCATTCGTGTGATGGCAAAACACCTTCTGGACGGTACGAGGTGCATATCCCGGGGCATCAAACAGTTGAATGCCGATAAGGACGCGGTTGAAGAAGAGATCCGCCATGCCCGGGATACGTACAACCAGATGGAAGAGTTGTATATCGCCAGCATGGCTGAGTTGTTCAGGACAGATGATGCGATGAATGCCCTGCGGACACGGGAGATCTATCATCACCTGCGGGATGCAGGACGGGCAATGCGGGATACCCTGGATACCCTGCACAATGCGGTCATCGATCTGGCCTAAAAAGGGATAGGAAAAACAGGTATTGTTACTTTTTTACTTTCCGGATAATGGTAACATCGCCAAGGGTAGGGGTGAGTTTACCCGGTACTTTTTTCTCAGTTTCCGAATCTGCCGGGGTATCGATCAGACGTATGCTCAAAACCTTCTCGAGTTTTTTCCGCACATCATCTTCCGGGATCAGCTCGGCATTCTCGATCTTCCGGATCAGGTGTTCCTTCTCTTTCATCTGCATGGCAAGATCTTTCTGGGAGAGGCCTTTTTCCATCCGTGCAGTCCGGATCCGGACTGCATAGTCCTCGACCACTTCGCCTTCCATGAAATCAAACATATCCCGCTTGTGCCAGGTTGGGGCGGGGGCACCGCCCGCTGGCGAGCCGGGCTTTGCCGGGGCTCGGGCTGGACTGGGAATACCCGTCCGCCGGACCTGCTGCACCTCGGTGCCGAACTTCTCGCACTTGGAGCATACCAGAAGTTCGGCTCCCTCGACACGGACTAACTTTGGGGCGCCGCGTACCGTTTCTCCGCACATTTCGCACTGCATAATCTCACAAACACTTTATACCCAATTTCCCTATATACCTAATTGAGATACGAGATGGGCGACATCCTCCATCAACCCACGGACCCCCAGACGCCGGAAGAGCTGTACCGACTGTACCGTACGCTCACCGAACAGCTCCGGGAACAATTGGGCCAGATAGAGAACGACAAGCACGAGCTTGAAGTCCAGATGATGGAGCGGGTAGGTAACCTTGAATCACGGAACCTTGAACTCCGCGAGCAGCTGCGCCAGACTGAGGCTGACAAGCGGTATATCGAGACCCAGAAGATCCGGTACGAACGCGAGGTGCGGAAGCTCAAAAGCGAGAGCGAACAGCTCCGGAGCCCCCCGCTTATCATCGGGACGGTTACCGATGTGGTCGATTCCACGCGGGTGATCGTGCGGAGCAGTGCAGGCCCCCGCTTCATGGTGCGGAGTTCTCCTTCGATAAGTGCCGAGGATCTTAAGCCCGGTGTGCGGTGCACGCTCAACCAGCAGTCGCTTGCCATTGTCGAACTTCTGCCCAACAGTTTCGATGCACAGGTCTATGGCATGGAACTGGTGGATTCCCCCGCAGAGACGTATGCTGATATCGGCGGGTTGCAGGACCAGATCAACGAGATCCGGGAAGCCGTGGAACTCCCGCTCAAACGCCCGGAATTATTCCGTCAGATTGGGATTGAACCACCCAAGGGGGTCTTACTCCATGGCCCCCCGGGCACGGGAAAGACCCTGCTGGCAAAAGCTGTCGCCCATGAGACCAACGCCCATTTCATGCGGGTGGTAGGTTCGGAGCTGGTCCAGAAATATATCGGGGAAGGTGCCCGGCTGGTACGTGAGCTCTTCGACCTTGCCAAGAAGAAAGCCCCGACCATCATCTTCATCGATGAGATCGATGCGGTGGGTGCGTCCCGCACAGAAGCAAATACTTCCGGCGATCGCGAAGTGCAGCGGACGCTCATGCAGCTGCTGGCCGGCATGGACGGATTCGAGAACCGGGGCGATGTGAAGATCATCGGTGCAACGAACCGTATCGATATTCTCGATAAGGCACTGCTCCGGCCCGGCAGGTTTGACCGGATCATCGAGATCCCGTTGCCCGACATTGACGGCAGACTCTCGATCTTAAAGGTGCACAGCCGCTCCCTTGCGGTAGCCGATGATGTCAATCTCAAGGAAGTTGCCCAGATCACCGAAGGAAGGAACGGTGCTGACCTGTACGCGATCTGCATGGAGGCCGGTATGTTTGCCATAAGGAAGGAACGTTCGTCCATCACGCAGGAAGATTTCCGTGCAGCAGTCGCAAAAGTCACTCTTGACTTCACCCGCGGCCCGGTCGATGTCGAAGGCGAGATGTTTGCTTAACGGCAAATAATTCTTCTTTTTTTCTGTTTTTAAACCTTGAATTGGTGAATCCTTCACCGGTATGTAATCTCATAATACTCTCACCCGTTTAGAATCATTCAACAGGAAAATACAGGAAAAAACTCAATATCTTTATTCTAATCACCCCTACATTCGTCTACATGGACTTAAGCCTCCTGCAGACATTTCTGATGCTTTTTGAGATGATCTGCGTGGTCATTGTTTTTGCCTATCTTTTCACCCGCAGCCGCTTTTTTGTCGAAGTGCTCGAGCATCATCCGGTAATCTCTACCCAGATTATCCTTGTCGTTGTCTTTGGGGCCCTCTCGATATATGGTCTTTCCAGCGGCGTTACCTACTCCGGGGCAACGGTCAATATCCGCGATCTCGGCCCTATCCTCGCCGGTATTACCTGTGGCCCGTATGTCGGGCTCGGTGCCGGGCTGATAGGCGGGGCTTACCGGCTTTCGATGGGTGGCTCCAATGTCATGGGAGCAGCAATCGGGCCGGTTATTGCCGGCCTCTTCTCCGGCATTGTATACCTCTACAATAAACGCGAACTGCTCTCGACAAAGAATGCAATTATTCTCACTATCGTCATAGAATCGTTTGTCTCGGCAGTAACCCTCATCATACGGGCATTGAGCGGTTCTTCATCATCGGTATGGACGGTCATTGTCAATGTGGCTCTCCCGATGATCATCCTTACGTCCATTGCTGTCGGCGTTTTTTCGTATATCGTCCATAACCTGCTCAATGAAAGAAAAACACAGAGGGAGAAGGAATCTCTTGAACGCGAGATGGCCCGGAAGGATGCAGAACTCCAGATCGCCGCAGAGATCCAGAAAAGTTTCCTCCCTGATACAATCCTCCAGATTGACGGGTTCGAAATCGCAGGTACCAGCATTCCGGCAAAAGAGGTAGGCGGAGACTTTTATGACGTGATGCCGTTTGAGGTCATTCCATTTAACCGGCAACGCATTGGGGTGATGATCGCCGATGTTTCCGGCAAAGGGGTACCTGCTGCCCTCTTCATGGCCCTCTCCCGGATCGTGATCCGGGTCAGCGCAACCTGGTTCTCGAAGTCCTCAGAAGCGATCGCGTTTGCCAATCCCATCATCAGCCGGGACTCAAAAACCGGCATGTTTGTCACGGTCTTTTACTGTGTCCTGGATAACGTAAATCACAATATTACCTATGTCAATGCCGGCCATAACCCGCCCCTACTCATACGGGCAGGTTCTGACGTAGCTGAAGAGCTTGAAGCCACCGGTATTGCCATCGGTGCAATGGATGATGCTCCCTACGAACAGCAGGAAAGACCGCTTGCGAGTGGTGACCTGCTTGTTCTCTATACGGACGGGGTAACCGAAGCGGTCAATGACAAAGAGGAGATGTTTGAGATCCCCCGGCTCATGAACACCATCCTGACATCACGCTCCCTGACTGCGCAGGAAATCGTGGACGCAATAATCAATAGTGTAAATGATTTCAGCCAGAACCAGCCGCAATACGATGATATCACCCTTATGGTCGTCAAGGTGAAGTAACGGAACATGCAGCACCTCCGGAGGCATTAATAATTAACCAATAAGAAATAATTGCGAATATTCATGCCCGATTACTCACTTGATATTGTGAGAACATAAAAAAAATAACGTCACTGATTAAAACCCGATGAGGAGATGATTTTTTATAAACCCGCTGATGACCCGTCGCCTTGCTCTTCTTTTGGATCCCGGCAGTTTTGTCCCGCGGTTCACTGACGGGGAAGGAGAACTTGTCGGGGGCACGGGCACGATAGGGGGCCGCCGTGTCTGTATCATCGCCATCAACCCGGAACCGTGCGGCCAGGTCGATGCCTTTGCGGTTCTCCAGCAGGAACATGCATTGCTCGACCTGGCAGAAGCACAGCACCTCCCGATCATTCACCTTGCAGATCGTCCCGGCCGTGTGGCAATGGAGACGACAGCAATCCCGCTGACAATCATGCAGACGTTCATTGATTCGCGGGGAGCCGGCAGGATCTTTGCCCGGTTTGCGCATTTATCAGGGGTTGTCCCGAGAATTGCCGTTGTCTTTAATCCCATTGCAACAACCCTGACCTATCCGGTAGCAGAATGTGATACCGTTGTTATGATGGACCGGGCAGGTATGTCGCTTGCACGTCCCGACATGGTACGGCTGATGACGGGAGACACGAGCACCTATGAGGATTACGGGGGTGCCCGGATGCATACCGAGATCTCGGGAACGTCAGATAAACTCGTCTTTTCTGAAAAGGAAGCTATTGACTGGGTTCGGAAATACATTGCATTCTTTCCCTCGCATTTTACCGGAAAACCTCCGGAAGTCCGGTCTCAACTACCGGAGCCGGATTACCCCCCGCTCAGCAGTATCATCCCGGCAGATACGGATCTTCCCTTCGATATGCATGAAGTGGTACATTTTTTCATCGATGAAGGGTCCTTTCTTGAACACCGGGCGCGATACGCACGGGAGGTTATCACGGCCTTTGCACGGGTAGGTGGAAAAGGTGTCGGCATCATAGCAAATAACCCGGAACAGAAAGGAGGGATCCTCTTTTCTGAGAGCTGCCGGAAAATTGCTGCCTTTGCATCCCTCTGTGATGCATTCAACATCCCGCTGGTATTCCTGGCCGACATTCCGGGTTTCATGGTGGGAAAAACTGCCGAACAGTCAGGTATCATCCATAACGGTGCCCTCGTCTTTACGACAATAGCCAATCTTTCTGTTCCTCATATCTGCGTTGTTGTGCGCAAAGCGTATACAGCCGGTCTCTATGCAATGGGGGGGGCCGGATTCGATCCCGAACGGTTCGTTGCTTTCCCGGATGCTTCTATTACCATCTATGGCCCCAAAGCGATCCAGCTCCTTGCAAAAGAGAGCCGGTATTCCGAGGAGGCACAGTTAACGATGGCAGACCAGATCAAAGAGAACTGCAATGTGCTCAGGTATGTTGAGTCCGGCGTGCTGGATGCGGTCATCGGGGAAGACGATCTCCGGGCTGAGGTTGATCAGTTCCTTGAGCACTTTTATAAAAAACCCCTTGACCGGACCACACCCCGGCGGGTACTTTGTCTTTAATGCCGGTTGGTAATCAGGACGGGCAATAATGAACCGGCGTATTGACCAGGGATATAAAAAAGCGTGACGGGGTGTAACAGGATCCCGCAACCGCCGATACGGTTATTCTTCGCTGCCAGCCCCGCCCGCATCCTCGAGCGGGATGGGTTCTCCGATATCTTCCACTTCGTCTTCCGTGCACCAGATCTCGATCGCTTTATCGACACCGGCATATTCCTGGTGGTACTCGTCAACGGTGGAGCCCGGTGACATGATCACGGTGCTGATCAGTTTTCCTTCGCGGAACCCGTAGAGCCGGCGATACGGCCACGTCGTGCCAAGCACAGTCACCCGTTCGTAATAGATGTCCTGGGCCATCTGCTGGGTGCAGTATACCCCCTTTGTCACTTCAAAGAGCGATTCCTTTGCATAGCGCCGGATATACCAGCGCAGTTCTGCCACAAGGGACATGGCGCTTCCCAAAGAAGTTGTCGTTATCAGAACTCCGCAGGGTTTTCTCTTCGGGTGGTAAAAACGGAGCACCATACGGCTGGTCTCCGATGCAAAAAGAGTGTGGTGAAGATCAATGCCTTCTTTCTGGAGCACAAGGATGTTCATGCGATCTCCTGGTGTTTGTCCTGTAAAGGATGAATTGCAGGACACCCTTTTATTATGAAAATGGCTCCGCCATTATTATGTGCCGGTATACCAGAAAAACTCGTGATCATACGGGTTTTATGTATACATGCGGGTATCGGTATTTTTCTCCAGCTTGACTTTCCTGACCGCAGAGATAAAGTCCGTCATTCCTACGGATACCGCTTCCCGCCGCACGGCCATCATACCGGCTTCGCGGCAGATTGCCTGGAGTTCTGCACCGGTCGCCTTCTCGGTCATTGCAGATATGATTTCGAGGCTGACGCCTTCCATGTGCATATTCCGCGAATGGATCTTCAGGATCTCCAGCCGGGAGTCCAGGTCGGGCAGGGGAATCTCGATCAACCGGTCGAACCGGCCGGGACGAAGGAGGGCCGGATCCAGCATATCCACGCGGTTTGTTGCCGCCATGATCCGGACATCCCCCCGGTTGTCAAATCCGTCCATCTCTGCAAGGAGCTGCATTAACGTCCGCTGGACTTCGGCACTTCCCGAGGTCCCGTCATTGGTGCGCATGCTTCCCACTGCATCGATCTCGTCAATAAACACGATTGCAGGAGCCCGCTCGCGGGCCAGCTGGAACAGTTCGCGGACAAGGCCGGCACCTTCGCCGATGAACTTGTGCACGAGCTCGCTTCCCGACATGCGGATAAAAGTAGCCTGTGCTTCGTGGGCAACCGCTTTTGCAATCAGGGTTTTACCGGTTCCCGGTGCCCCGTAGAGCAGGATACCCTTTGGCGGCTCGACACCGACACGCTTGAAAATCTCGGGTCGTGTCAGCGGGTATTCAACCGCTTCACGGACTTCTTTTATCTCGTCAACAAGACCCCCGATCTGTGCATAGCTGATATCCGGGGATTCCTCGAGTTCCATCACCCGGACGCGGGAATCGTAGATATTGCCGATCACTTTCACGATTGAGAGGGCATTGTTGACGGCAACTTTCGCACCCTGTTTGATCTGCGGGCGGAGCTCTTCTGAGACCTGGGTGAGATATTCCTGGTTGTTCCCCTGCTGGCGAAGATAAATCTCGCCATTTTCAAGGATATCGACAACGACAGCTACAAAAAGCGGCATGCGCTTTAACTGGTTGTTCTCGCGCTTGAGCTGGCCGTTCTCCTTCTGGAGATCGTCCACTTTCACCTTTAAGTCAAGGAGGGTAGCCTCGAGCTCGTTGAGCTGTATCTGGTATTTGAGCTCATTCTGAGGTGCAGAAGTATTGACGGCTGTCTCTTCCATATCTATCATATACTGAAATCTTCAAACATTTATTAGGTGTGATTTTGCTAATCAGGGGAAGAGGGATTTCAACAGGCAAGGCAAGTGGCCCGCTGCTCGTCAGTCCGCAGCCAATCTCGTTTCTGTCCGGTGTGGATCCGGACACCGGCATTATTGTCGAGAAAGGCCACCCGCTCAAAGGGCAGTGCATTGCGGGTACCGTGCTCGTTTTTCCCTATGGCAAGGGTTCAACAGTCGGATCCTATGTACTGTATGCCCTGAGCAGGAACGGAAAAGCGCCGTCAGCACTTGTAAATACTGAAGCAGAAGCAATCATTGCAACAGGTGCAATTATCGGAAAAATCCCGATGATCGACCGGATAGATGTTCCCCTCACCCGGCTGAAGGATGGGACCCGCGTTACGGTGGATGGCGGACTTGGTGAGATGGAATATGACGGGGAACTCGCCCCTGCCTGACAGGCTCATTCAGCACAAGCATCATATAACTCCAACTCGTACGTTCTGGTATGCAGTACCGAATCATTGTTGTCATGGTTTTCCTTATGTGTGCCGCACTAGCTATTGCAGGCTGTACAGGAACACAGAATACTCCTGCTGCATCTGCTCCAGGATCAGGAACCGGCCCTACCGGTTCATCCGCCCCTGCCGGGAACCTGGTTGTCTCTCCAACCGAGGTAGTACCGGAATATAATATGGTCACCGCTGATGTCGGTGAAAAGGATTACCTGGGGAACATTCCGGTCATCTTCCAGGGCGGCATGGGTCAGATCCATGTAAAAAAGATCGATGTGACCCTGTATCGTTCCGATGGTCAGGTTAAGACAGCGACGATTGGCACCAAGAAAGGCGATCAGGCTGAACTTGAAGGAACGAAACAGACCGATCGCGTGGTTGTCAGGGTGTCTATGGATAACGGTCAGAGTTACACGATCAAGGATGTCCTGAGCCCATACCGCACCCGCCAGTAAACAATCACTCCTCTCTTTTTTGACAGGACTTGAAGGACAATTTTTATCATGCAGGTAAACTGGCGACAGATTCACGCGGCACGGAACTCGTACGCAGCACTCCTTGCAGCGTGCGAACAGTCCGGGTTTTCTCTTAAACGGGTGGAACACCCTGAAACGGAAGTGACCTGTTACAGTCTCAACTCGCTCAATGAACCATACTATCGCGATGAGATTGCGGGAGCAGACTGTATCACCATTGTTGGCGGGCCCCACGCAACCGCGTGTCCTCAGGAGGTTGCCGGGTATGCCGACTATGTCATTATCGGGGAAGGGGAATATACCCTGCCCCGGCTTTTAGAAGAGATCGAGCGTGGTGGGACGGGGACTATTGCCGGTGTGGCGACACGCGATCATTATACCCCTGCACGATCCAGCGTCCGACTTGACGCTTACCCGGCATTTTCTGAGAAGCAGGGTTTTGTGGAGATCTCCCGGGGCTGCCCGTTTTCCTGCGGGTACTGCCAGACGCCGCAGATTTTCGGTTACTGCATGCGGCACCGCTCGATCGATACGATTGCTGAATTCTCGAACCGGTATGAGCATGCCCGGTTTGTCTCGCCCAATGCATTTGCTTACGGATCTGACGGTATTCACCCCCGCTGGGAAAAAATTGAGGCACTTTTAAAAAGTCTCCGTAATCAGATCTTTTTTGGCACGTTTCCTTCAGAAGTCCGTCCGGAATTTATCTGCAAAGAATCGCTCGATCTCGTTAACAGGTATTGTACCAATACTAAACTTCATTTCGGCGCTCAGTCGGGCAGTGATGATGTGCTGGAACAGCTGCATCGCGGGCACACGGTTGAAGATGTGATCCATGCTGTCGAACTCTGCACGGAATCCGGTATCACTCCCGTAGTAGACTTTATTGTTGGTTTCCCGTTCGAGAGCGACGAAGAGCAGGTGGCAACGGTGAACCTGATCCAGCAGGTGGCACGGTCCGGAAAAGTTCATGTCCACCGGTTCATCCCGCTGCCCGGTACTTCTCTCGCCGGTACAACCGCGCGTCCACTCCTGAAGCAAACCGAAAAAGCCTGTGGAAAACTCGCTTTGGCGGGAAAAATCACGGGTTCTTGGAGTGAACCTGCGGTAAGGTTTTTTAGACCCCCTTCAAATGATATACCATGAAAGATGTGCTATTGATAGCAGATCTCCATGGTCAATTCGGTAAAATTGATTCATTTCTGGAATTGAATCCAGAAGCGGTATTTATTGCAGGAGACATCACCAATATGGGTCCAGTTGACACGATCGACGACGTGCTTTCACGCATCGATGTCCCGTGTTTTGCAGTTCCCGGAAACTGTGACCCGCGTGAGATTCTCGAGACACTTGAACACTCCGACGCCGTCAGCCTTCATGGCGCCCAGATCAACTTGGGCAAAATGACGATCGTTGGTGTTGGCGGATCCAACCCCACACCGTTCGGAACCCCGTTCGAGCTGACCGACAAGCAGATAGATGACGTGTTGAACAGCGCGATGAAAAAGATGGAGAAGTCCGTTCACAACGTACTGCTCTGCCATGCACCCCCGTTCGAGACTCTCGACAAACCTGCGGGTGAGCACATTGGCAGCCACAGTATCAGGAAACACATGAAATCGTTCGATATCGTGTGCTGTGCCCACATTCATGAGGCACGGGGCATTATGGAAGTCGACGGTGTAAAAATTGTGAACCCCGGTCCGGCAATGGACGGGCACTGTGCAATGATCCACTTCGGCAACGATGCACGGGATATCAAGATTGAACTGCTGACCGTTTAGACAGGAGCAGTTCAAGGTACGAGGCGAGGATTGGCTCGCCGGATACACCAATCTCTTTTGCAATCTTTTCAATCAGGACAGCGGCATTGGAACTCTCATCCTCTGCCATGATCTCAATCTCTACAAAAGTGCCAAGCTCATCAACTTCATCGAGTGAGATTGCAGATCCGGAGAAACGGTAGTTCTCACGCCACTTGTTGACTTCGGTGGTTTTCGTGAACCCGAGACGAACGAGCATTGTTTCAAAAACCTCGCCGGATTCAACCGCAGTGTTCAGCTCTTCACGTGCCTTAAGACCGAATTTTTTGATCTTGGCTCCCTTGTAGGTGACCACGGCGTGGTTGTTGGTGTACCGGACCCGGACCGCTTCATCGGTAAGGCCGAAGTCCCGGTGAGGTGCGTTATAGTAGATATCGTGCTCGTGTATCTTGCCGGAACATGCGGCTCCTTTCTCCAGCAGCAGTTTGCGGACAGGTTCAAGCGAGGGTACTCTTACTTTTAATTCAACTTCGAGCATAGGTGTGCCACACTTTTATCTGTCATCGTTGCGATTTAATATAGTCAGGTGAAGCATGGCAATAAACGAAGGAGATTTTATTAAACTGAGTTATACGGGCAGTGTGAATGGCAATGTTTTTGATACTACCTTTGAAGAAGAGGCAAAAAAAGCCAATATTCACAGCGCAAATGCGATCTACGGCCCGGTAACAATCTGTGTCGGCCAGAAGCATGTGATTCTCGGTCTTGACGAGACACTTGTGGGCAAGAAAGCCGGTGATGAGGGCGATGTAACCGTTGCTCCCGATAAAGCATTCGGCGAACGCGATATGAAGCGTGTACAATCATATCCCAAGAACAAATTCACCCAGAAACCCGTTCGTGGCATGCCGGTGAAGATGGAAGAACTGGGAGAAGGTACTGTTGTTGATGTTATCGGCAACCGTGTGATTGTTGATTTCAATGCTCCCCTTGCCGGCCAGACACTCGAGTACCACTACAAGATTGAAGAAGTGGTCACTGATCCGCTCGAAGAGCTCAAAGGTCTTATCCGCCTGTATGCAGGAAGGGAAATGGAAGCAACCCTTGAAGATGGCAAGGCAACGGTTATCCTCCCGGCAGGGATCAACTATGACCGCCGCTGGATGCTCTGGCGGGGTCGGATTATCCACGAAGGTTTTGAACAGATCAAGGGAATCTCCGAGATTGTTCTCGTAGAGACCTATAAGAAACCAGAGAAGAAAGAAGAATAATTTTTTTTATTTTAATTATTTTTATCGGAATTTGACGGTAAGAACTTTTTTGAATTTTCACAATTTTAATAGAATACCGGGAGCTATTATGAATTACAAAATGGGGGCTGATGCCCCCATACCCCCAAATGCGATGAACCCCGCCGCCCCCGACGGGGCGCCCCCGCGGCGGATCTGTCGGTTTAGATCATAATGCGATGTAGCAATTCCATTTGCATCTTTTCGGCCTTCCATGAATAAAAAAGTGAACAGGATAAACCACCCTGCCCAGCGGCGACCCGCCGAGGCGTCGCCGCGACCCCCGAAGGGGGTGGGAGACATCCCAATTAAAATTCTGTATTTTTCTAACACCTGCGAAAGGATATTGAGCCCGTACACTATTATTTTGAAAGCACCGAGTGCATCAGGGTCATCATTCCCGCCTTTGCCGGGCGTTTCGGCCGTGGCCCGAACGGGGAGAATGCAGTCATGTCCATATCATCGGATCCGAACATCTCCTTGTTCACGCGGTCATTTAATTCATCAAAGATTCGTTTGTAGGCCACGCAATGGGGATCGACACCCTGAATCATCCCTCCTGTCGGGACAATTGCATTGTAGGGACACCCGCCACGGCAGTACTTGATATGCGGGCATTCTTTGCATGCGGTATCAACAAATTCCTTATACTGCTGCATCCGCTTTCCTGCCAGGGAATTTGCAAGCGTTTCTAGGGACGGACAATCCTTCACATGTCCCATCACCCAATCGTCCATGCCAACAAAACGGTAGCAGGGATAGATGCTGCCATCGGGACCAATGGCAAACGTGTTGCCCATGCAGTCGGCAAACGTGCAGACCGAACCCCGTCGGGTTGAAACGCACCGGCACAGGTCGTTGATGTTCATAATCTCGATTTTTCCGAAATTTTCCAGATACTTGTCAAGCAGGAAGACGAGCAGTTCACCGTACACTGCTGGTTCAAGCGCCCATTGTTTCGAATTATCGCTGCGGAGGGATGGCAGGGCCGGATGAAGTTTCATCACAAACCCGTGATCCAGGAAAAACCGGAAGATCTCCTCTCTCTGTATTACCGATTCACCGGTGAAGGTGCAGATGAACCTGACCTGCAGGCCATGCGCCTTTGCCAGTTCGTATCCCCGCATAGTCTTTTTGAAATATCCTTCACCCCGCTGGGAATCATTAAGCGCTTCAGGGCCATCGATACTGGTACCGATCGGGATTTTATATTTCGCAAGGATGTCAGCCAGTTCCGGGGTGAGCAACCAGAGGTTGCTCTGCATGGCAAACGTAGGTTTGAGATGGCGCAATCCATCCGAGATCAGGGGAAGTGCCTGCCGGTAAAAATCCGCACCCCCGAGGAGCGGTTCACCCCCATGGAAGGTGATAGTGACCTGATCTTTTCTGAAGTCCTTGAGCCAGGCCACCACTTCTTTGACAGTGTCAATGCTCATCCGTGGCGATCCCGCTTCTGAGCTCCAGCAATAGCTGCAGTGCGCAGGACAGCCCAGTGTCGGGATGAGCATGATATGAAACGGACTTTTCATGAAATGGAGTACCCTGATTGTTCTTCTCTTTTTAAAATGTATAATCGTTATTCTTTTACCGTATGAAGAAACGGTTTTTTAAATAGCGTCAGAGTAAAATAATTGATCATGAACCGGATGTCAGGCTTTGTCATGGTCGTTCTTCTTATTACAAGTGTACTGATTGCCGGCTGTTCGGATTCTGCATCATCAAATAATATCTCTGCCCAAACAGCCACGGTAACGACAACGGCTCCAACAACTGCCCTCTACAGTGCAGGAGATATTGTCAGAAGTGCAAAAGCGGGAGCAGAAACAGGTTGGTTAATTCTCAAATATGATTCCGGCTCTGATTCCTACGAACGGGCATTTATCTACAGAAATAATGATGGGAGTTGGGGTTACCGGGTTGATACACGAACCGAGACCCTTGGCCGGTCTGTGCTTGAAAAAGTCAACACGGTAAAAGTAACCAACGTTGATCCATCCAGTGTACCCCAGAAACAACCTGCAGTCGCTGCTTCACCAGTAACTGCTGTAGCAACCAGCTCTGGTACAGTTTCACCAGCCACCTCGCCGGTAACAACGACTACACCTGCGTCTAAACCCCAGATAAAAGGTATCTCTCCGGACAGTGGTATGGCAGGAACATCGGTCTCAATTACGGATATTCTCGGGGATGGATTCAAGAGTGGTGCATCTCTTAAGCTCGTACGGTCCAACAGTCCCAATATCTCTGCGACAAATGTAGATGTCCTGTCTTTGACACACATGTCATGTACCTTCCCGCTTCCTTCGGATACCACAACCGGCATATGGGACATTATTGTCACAAATCCTGATGGGCAGTCTGCCCGTTACAGCAATGCCTTTACGGTTCGTGTGAATTCCGCGGTGACTACTACTACAACCACACCCCCTCCAGCAGGTATCAACATTACCTCCATAGATCCAACCTCCGCTTTTTCGGGGGACTATAAACCGGTAACTGTATATGGCTCAATTTTCAAGGATGGTATTACCTGCAAACTGACCAAGAGTGGAAATGCTGATATTCTTGCATTGCCAGCACCGCGCTCCAGTGAGACGCAAATGCAATGCTATTTCACAATCCCTTCGGGATCATACGGGACATGGAGTCTCGTTCTGACAAACACCGATGGTACTAAAGGGACATTGTCCGACGGATTTACGGTAAATTCCTGATTATTTTACCTTTTTTAATCGGATTTTATTCAGATTTTGTTAGGAAAAATCAGGCCAGTTTATACCTGAGTAAAGCGGCGATCCCGCCCAAAGCTACCAGTCGTTCGCCGGGTTCAAAGCTGGATGAGAGCACAACAACCGTCGCCCGCATAGCTTCTGCACTTTCAATAAGAGCCATGGTTGCCGGATCCCGCAACAGTGTATCGGCGACCAGCACCTGCTCAACGGCACCATAGCCGATGGCATCCTGTACTTCCTGTTGCCCGTACGCAACTGCCCCGTCCTGTGCAATCCGGCAGAGCACTTCATCCATAAATTTCACTTCGCGGGAGAGCTGGAGATCATCGATCAGTTTTTCAAGTGCACCCTTGCCAATGACATCCTGCACTGCACCCCGCCCGATGCGCCGTGTCTCAACAATAATCGCTTTTTCCGCAATGGGGTTGCCCTTGTTTTTCGCATGTTTGACAAAATCGTCTTTGATAAAACCCGGGCCGGCAACGATCAACGGTCCGTCAATTGCGGCAAGGGGAGCAAGGACCTGTTCAAAAAATGCGGGACGGTTGTCTGACTCTCCCCCCTTGCCGCTCCCGGCTGAAAAGGTGACGACACTCTCCGGGCCGTATTGCCGGAGCCGGAAGAGTTCAGCTTCTCCCTCTTCGATCGTGAGAATATGGATCAGGCTGAATGCCGACGATTTCACTGCCCGTTCGATCCGTTCCAGCTCATGAGGACGCCACTGCTTGATGACCGAGATCTCAAAACCCGTCTCGACATTGAGGGTGTGATATGCCCCGATGTCAATCCCGTGCTCGATCACCCCGCTGAGCCGGAGCCGGATTCCATGTTCCGAGAACTCAACCCGCTCAATCCGGACGCCAAGTCGTACCGGCCGTTTCTCCACTTTCTCCGGGCGGAGTTTGTCACTTGCCGTATCCACACTCCGGAATGTGGTGGCAAAGACAAGATCTCCAGGGGCAACGAGATGCTGGAGATGCCAGAGATCATCTACACTTTCCGGAAAGAGCCGGATTTCGCCATTATTTCCTTTCAGGTCCCCGCAATCAGCCTTCATGCTGACCAACAATATCCGAGCCGCCAGGAGGTACGAATGCGGCCACCGTATCGGTATTCAGGATGCCTTTTAATGCCTTTTCCTCGTCTTCAGATATCTTGCTTTTCAGCAGGCGAAGCATCTTCTTTGCAACATCATTCGGCTCGAACTGCCCGGGCCTGAGCTCATTATATGCCTTGCATTTTCCCCTGATAACAGAAGGGGGGCCCCCGATCACTGCGGCATTCGGTTCGAGCATAAGCCCGATACCCACAGAGAGCGGTACATTCCGGTACCAGGTGCGCTCGCCCCGTATGATAAATGAACCCCGCGAGACAAATTCCCCGGATTCAGGGGTCTTACTCACCTGGGGGGGAAGAACACTGAAGACATCTGCGGAGAAATGACCGCTCCGCCATGCGCCGGAGTAGGAGGCGGCAAACTGTGCCACTTCGTCCATATGTTCTGTTTTGCCCTTGACGATCACGACACTCGCACCGTGAACATCGGCATGCACGAAAAGATCTCCGCCAGCCATATATTTCTTGACCAGTTCCTCGTTCTGGGACGCATCGCGCCCGCCGAGAACCACAATGCCATCACTGGTGATAAACCAGCGGAAGCGGTGGTACCAGAGTTTCTTCATCGGGATGATATCACGTCGTTGTGCCTTCTTTTTGACGACAACATTCTTCATAGCCGCGAGTGCACCGGTCTTCTTCTTTTTAAATTTCTTTATAATATCGTAATACCTGCCGGCATTCTGTTCAATACCTTCGTGCACATAGATTTTTACCCGTTTTCCAATATCGATCTCGACCGCTGCTTCATCGGGATAAAATGCCGTGATCTTTTTTGCATCCGCAGATGAAGTCCCTTTCAGATGGCGCTCGATCTCCTGCCAGGAGAGTTGTTTGCTGGCTGCATCCAGAGAGGTGATCAGGTTTGAGACAAACTGGTAGTTCTCATAGATTGCAGCAACAATCTCTTCGGTTTTTGCAACTTTCTCATCGAATTTTTTTATTGCTGATTCCTGGTATTTCCTGATTCGCTCCTCTTTGGAGAATTTGGGTTTTGCCGCTTTTGTTGCCGTCTCTTTCTTGGTCAGGGGATAGAATGCTTCGAGTGCGGCAGAAAAACTGGGAAAAGTCTGCTGGTCCTTTCCGCCCCTGATATCAACAGACTCGCAGTGCTTTGCCGATATAACAGGGGTGCGTGCATGCAGTACCTGGTCAAAAAATTCCTGTATTGCGGTAAACAGAAGAGCCGGATCAGCAGACGCAGCAGGCATTGTTTTTTCCTGCCCTGCTTTCTGGCAGATATACTCCGCATAGGCACCCCCCAGCATGCACCCCATAGCAAGCGCACGGACAAGATCCCGGTCTTCAGCCTTAAGTACTGCGGTCAGGTTCTCTAACGATGCAGTCGGATCGATTGCTGTCAGCTGGTACACTGCACCGGGAACAATTTCGCGTTCCTTGAAGCGGTGATGCCGGAGGGGTTTGACAATGGAGTATTCTTCGTTGGTCAGTATCACGTTTCCTTCATCAAAAAGTTCAATGATTAGCCGGTATACCGTGGTACCTTTTCCGATATCAAAGATCAGGATGCGCTCAAGTCCGTGCTGGTGGATTGCGAGCACCTTTCCGCCGGACAGGTACTTGCGCAGGAGCATCGCGTACTGGGGCGGATTTTTCGGGGGTGCGGGGAATTCCTTTACCAGATGGGTTCTCCTGCCGGATTCGATGAGCAGCAGGTTCCTCGCTTTGTTCTCACCGTTAAGCCGGATTCCCAGCGTCCGGGAGTCGAACTGGTAGACCTTGTCGATCCAGAGCGGCAGCTTTTCACACAATTCAGACGTCATTGCCTTAACGTCGATCCCGCTCATGCCCTGTTCGGATGCCATATATTATACCAAATTACATATGGCTTGCGCACTAAAAAATAAGACTACTGGTGTAACGGGATGAGCGACGAGATTATCGAAGAAAAGCCGGTCCAGACCAAGAAACAGAAGACCAAGGCAGATAAACAGGCAGAACATATCGACCGCATCAAGCGGACGCTTGCTGCAAGTCTTATTGGTATCTTTGTTGGCGGACTATCATACTACATCAGCATATCCTACAGCACCGATTCCGGGCTCCTCGCTTTCATGATAATGATTGCAGGAATTGTAGTCCAGAAGCATATCTTCATGCTCCTGCGTATGAATACCGAAAAACTGGGAGCAAAAGACTGGTTCTACCAGGGATTCATGACCTTTGCCTTCTGGTTCATGTCATGGACAATCCTGCTGACTGCAATGCCGAAATAATCCCCATCATTTTTTGATCCTCATGAGAATTGCGATTGTTCATAAAGACCGATGCCATGCCAAGAAGTGCGGTACCGAATGCATTATTTATTGTCCCCGCGTCAGGACCGGGGACGAAACCGTCATTATCGGAGAAGAGGGAAAAGCCGTCATATCCGAAGAACTCTGTGTCGGCTGCGGCATCTGCATAAAAAAATGCCCGTTCGGTGCGATCGATATTGTGAGCCTTCCCGAAGAACTTGAGCACCCCACTCACCGGTACGGTAAGAACGGGTTTGCGCTCTATGGCCTCCCAATCCCTCTTGAAGGAAAAGTCACCGGTATCCTTGGTGCAAACGGGATTGGAAAAAGCACTGCCGTAAAAATCCTTTCCGGCCAGCTCCGCCCAAACCTGGGTAATTTCGATACAGAAGTTGCCTGGGACGAGATCTTCAAGCGGTATGCAGGTACCGAACTCTTCGATTATCTCCAGACGGTATCAAAAAAGAGTTTGAAGATCGCGTCAAAACCCCAGTATATCGATTATATCCCCAAAATGTTCACGGGGACGGTCCGGGCACTCCTCAAAAAAACCGATGAGCGCAATAAACTGGCAGAAATGATGCCGGTACTCAAGCTCGATGCGATACTTGATCACGATATCAGTACGTTAAGCGGGGGGGAACTCCAGCGGGTGGCGATTGCTGCCTGCCTTGCGCGCGATGCCGATCTCTACTTCCTCGATGAGATCACGCCGTTTCTGGACATCTACCAGCGGATTGCAGCAGCAAAACTGATCCGGGAACTGGCAGCAGAACGACCGGTAGTTGTCGTTGAGCACGATCTGGCAATCCTCGATATGCTTGCAGATACCGTTCACGTTGGCTACGGAAAACCTGCAGTCTTTGGGATAATCACCCGCCCCAAGGGTGTCCGTGTAGGTATCAACCAGTACCTTGAAGGATTTTTGACTGAAGAGAATGTACGGTTCCGTACCACGCAGGTTGTCTTTGAGAAGCGGGCGCATGATAAAGGATCCAATCGTGAAGATCTTTTCATCATCCCGGCAATGACAAAGGAATACGAATCATTCCACCTCACGGTTTCCGGAGGAACTATCAAGAGCGGGGAAGTGCTTGGGATTGTGGGTGCAAATGGTATGGGAAAGAGCACCTTTGCAAAACTCCTTGCCGGAGTCGAAACTCCGACAACGGGCAAGATGGAAACAACCCTGAAAATATCGTATAAGCCCCAGTACATCAAAGCCGACACATCAGACAGCGTGGAAATGTACCTGCGCGGATGCACAACCAAATTTGACACATCATATTACCAGCACGAGATCATAGAATCGCTCTCACTCGAGCCTATACTCCAGTCACCGGTGGATAAGCTCAGTGGCGGTGAATTGCAGCGGGTAACCATAGCCGGATGCCTGTCACGGGAGGCTGACGTGTATATTCTCGATGAACCCAGTGCACATCTCGATGTTGAGCAGCGGGTCAAAGTTACCCGGATGATCAAGCACCATGCTGAAGGAAAACAAGTCGGTATCATGGTGATCGATCATGACATCTACCTCATTGATATGATCAGCGAACGGATTTTGGTCTTTGAAGGAGAGCCAGGTATCTCCGGTACTGCGTCAGGACCTTTTAAGATGCGGGATGGAATGAACCGGTTCCTTGATGAGCTTGATGTTACGTTCAGAAGAGACCAGAGCGGACGACCCCGAATCAATAAACCGGGGTCATTCCTTGACCGGGAACAGAAAACTTCCGGAGAATTCTATTATTATACTGCTGACGAAGAATAACTTCGTCTGATATACCTTTTAATATCTGGACATGCCATTTTTCCTATATGCGGGGAGAACAGCTGACCGATGCGATTGTCTATGAAAAGCTGAACCTGCTGAAAAAAGATTTTTCTGGCTATATCGAGCGCAATACTGAGAAAGTGGATGCAAACCTCCCGGTCTTTTTCGGGCACATGATTTCTGCTCTCGAAAAATCTTTTCCTGATATTCCCGATGAGTCGTATGATGATTTCATCGATAACATAACCTTCAAGGTGCTGGATGCGAGTTCAAATATCAATGATTTTGAATATATCAGAAAGGTTATTCTCAATGCACTTCGCCTGAAGAAAAGGAAAAATGCCGATATGGGAGTGAACCTCGTTGTCGGTCTGAAACTGTTAAAAACCGGGGACTATGGTCACGCATTGGATTTCTTAAAACAATATAGCGAACTTGATGCGAAGATTGGAGCGGCGGTAGCCTACTGCCACTATGTCCTGTCACTGAGGGAATTTAAAAAGGACACAGAGGTCCAGAAAAACCAGCGGCCCGGTGAGATGGAACTATTAGCACGGGAGACCATGCTCAACTTGGCCCGGATAAAGCCACCGGTAAACACGTTAAGACAACTGGATATTGATGACCCGGCATTTCTTGAAAAGATTTTCTGGCAGATGATCTTTTTAGGCCTCGAATGGTTCCCGAGCGAACAATGGTTTGTTGAAGTCGGTTTGAAAAACGCCACGGATACTGACAATATCGAAATGAAGAAGCGCCTGCTGGAAATCGGTTCAGAGCGGTTCTACACCGACATAGTCTTTTTACGGGAGATGTATTACTTCAAGCTCGAAAACCGCGATGCTGCGGGTGCTGCGGGCGTTGTGTATCAGCTGATCAAGCAGTATCCGGATGATCTCGAGCCTATCTATCTCGGTTTGAAATTGTCCCTGCTCCTGACAAAGAAGATCACGTACCAGAGCTTCAGAAAACTTGCCACTACAAAGGGTATGCCTGCATCTATTATCGAATTGTTTGATTTATCCTTTGATCTGCTGAACCAGGACAAAAAGGCAGCAATGAGCAAAATAACGGATTTTGAACGTGAATTCCCGCAATACCAGTATTATGTAACAGCCCTTCGGTATATAGCAGCAGATTTCTTTTCTGATAATGAAACACGGGTTAAACGGGCCAGGAAAACTCTCATCGATTCTATTGAGCAGTATTGTTCTGAAGAACTGAAGAAGAAAAAGGAAAATTGATTCATCTCCCTTGCCCCGTCGGAACAACCATTCAGAGTCAGGAAAAGATATTCACGCCAAATTTTTGAGCTATAGCACTGATGGCATGCACGATGGGATCGGTGATTTGGGTAAACATCGTTATAATGGATGATGAATCAGAGGATGGATTAATGACTGTAGTTGCTGAAGGATTGGGCTTAACGGGTGTGACCATGATAATCGGAATCCGTGAGGCAGTCGGCGTAACCAGATCAATCTGCAGTTGTTTTTCAGGATTCGCATTGTCGATGTAATAACCTACATATCCCTGCGTCGCAAACCAGACCCTGTTTTTTATATCTACATTCACTGTTTTGACAATTTCAGATGTGCCGATTCCTTCGAAACGGCTGAAGTGACGATATACCCCCCCATTTCGCCAGATATATAATCCGTCATCGGTTGCAATGTTGAGGTTCCCATCAGATCCTGCTGCAATATCATTGAAGGTAATTTGTTCCTGAGTAAGATCTTTGGTAGTCAGGATATCCTCAAAACCTGATACTGTGTCAAAGTGAATTATCTTTTCCGGGTTGAAGAAATATACCCCACCCAGCGGATCTCGTTTCACATGCTGCATCTGTCCGGCAGGACTCTCTTTGTCAGCCAGCATCTCAAACTCGACCGGGTCATCCTGATTACGTACAATCCACAGTCCTTCATTTTCTGTTGCTATCACGAGTGAATTGCTCGCTGAATCAAGGGTCATACTGTCGATCTCATAAAACCCCGGTCCGTTCCGGATCATGGGCTGGAACCATGTCCATTCACCATTACGGTAACGGTGAATCCCTGCATGACCGGTTGCAACCCACATGTCATCGTTCCAGCGCTGGAGATCATGTATCCGGGTCTCCTTGAGGAGTTGCTGATCCCGGATTACCTGGTAGTAGACACCATTGTAAATCTGAATTCCGCCCGAATACCCGAGCCACAGATTTCCGAGATGATCGAATTCAATTGCCGTGATATAATCATCCATAAGCCCCTGTGAAAGATTGTCCCGGTTGATGTGGCGGGTACTCCAGGTTCCATTAAAAGAGGACAACCCGTATGCCGTCGCGATAATGACATCGCCGTTCGGGCTATTGATCTGGTCCTTGATCTGATCTGAGTGTACCTGGTTTGCAGAGGGGATGAACAGGGTAATTGTATACGGCACAGTTTGTGAGCCGGTTGGGATCGATTCACCGGGAAAAGAAGTATTATCCTGCTGAACTGCACTAACCGGGTAAAAAATGAGAAAAATGAGAAAAATTACTGCGATTTCATATCTCGCTCGTGACGCCATCTGCTCTCCTGATAGAGACTTTACCGCCATTGGCGGGGAAGAAGGTAACCGATCGCCCGACCTTGCCCCCGACATCCTCAGCAGACAACTTGATTCCCTGCTCTTTTAACACGATCCGTACTTTTTCCGTATTCCGTTCACCGATGTTGAGATTGGTTCCGAAATACTCAAACATACATGCCCCGCCCGCAATTTTTGCAACGAGTGACCGTTGATTACTGCCGATCTTATCGAGTTCTTTTATGAGGAGGGGGATGGCGGTATCTGCATATTTCCCCGGACGTTCGGTTCTCCCGCTGCTATCCGGAAGCATAATATGTACCATTGCACCGGTTTTATGTTGCGGGTCATACAGGGTAAGCCCGATACAGGAACCCAGTCCGATGGTCATCATGGGAAAGGAACCGACCCGGTATTCACCGATGCCAATCATCGCCGTTTGCGGGGTCTGGGGATTTTGATCGGCCATTTCTGCTCACAGTCTTTTAGGTCGCTTTCATCATCTCTTCAAGGAGTTCAGTAATTCTTTTTAATGTACTAATCTCTGGCAGCATGATGATATCACTGTCAATCTTGTGCTCTTCACAAATCAGCTCTGTTGAGAAGAGTAAAACTTCGTCCACGTCATCTCCTAACTGGGCAATGAGCGACTCCATTGCGGCATGTGCCATATCGATACTGAGAGCAGGCGGTGACGGCAGCATGATAAAACCGAGAAGCTCTGCGGTGGCATCGAGGAATGCAGAGACCATAATGTTGCCAACTTCGAGAAGGGCACTCTGGTCCATCTCATTTAATTCACGATCCATTTCGGTCATTCCCAGCATAGTGTTGGTTAGTCGGATGGCAGATTCCTTGGTGATATAAAAAATAATATATCCGCCATGCTGGATCTCCCCCTGAAGTTCGAATACAACCATTGCGGCAGACTCGTCGCCAATATGGTTTCCGAGTTCGGCAAGGTCAATCGTCTTTATTGCCGGGACGCTCATCGAAACAGGGCTCGAAAGCATCTGTGATAACGTTGTTGCTGCATGGGCAGCACCAATATTTCCCAGTTCCTGAATCGCATCTGCCTGCACTGTTGATAATTTCATCTCATCCACCTACACCATAGTATTTACATCAAGTACTGGAACCACTTCACCATCACCAAGTATGGTAATCCCGCTTATTCCCCGGGTATTACCGATAATGCTGCTCAATGGTTTTACTACTACTTCCTGCTTTCCTTCGACAACGTCAACTGCAATACAGCACTTGCGTTTCAGGTACTGCACAACAATGAGGATCTCACGCTCATCTGATTTTCCCATCATATCATCGAGTAAGAAAATCTCAAGCACTTCATCTCTTAAAAGAATGGTATCACTTTTTCCTATCCGGTGAGTCGAACCACTCTTAAAATTCGCTACTTCGACAATACTGCTGATAGGTATGGCAAGTCTCCGCTTGTTGAGCCGTACAATCATAACATCAACGATGGCCATCGTGGGAGGAAGCAGGAGTTCAAACCGGCTGCCTTTTCCCGGAGTTGTTTCGACACGGATAGAACCTTTTAATGCTTCAATGGATCGTCTGACCACATCGAGTCCGACACCCCTTCCACTGATATCGGTAATCGTATCTGCGGTTGAAAATCCCGGCAGGAACAGGAGATCGACAGCCTGATCGGTAGTCAGGGTCACTGCACTTTCCGGCGTTATCAGGCCTTTTTCTACCGCCTTTGACTTGACCTTCTCAACATTGATACCCCCGCCATCATCAATAAGTTCGATAATTACATTATCCCGGTCACGATGAGCAGAAAGCTTAACAAACCCTTTGCGGGGTTTACCGGCTTTTTCCCTTATATCAGGGGCTTCAATCCCATGATTCACGGCATTCCGAATTAAATGGAGAAGAGGATCATTGAGCCCGTCCATAACGCTCCGGTCAAGTTCGGTCTCTCCTCCGTCGATAACAAATTCCACTTCTTTGTGATCGTACTGGGCAACATCCCTGACAACCCTTGGAAGGCGATTGAAGATATGGTTTAAGGGGATCATACGGATGTTCATCATCAGGTTCTGGAGATCTGATACGGACCGATCAACCGTACTAATTGCTTCATCCAGCTCCTTGATCTTGTTCTGTTCAGCGATCTGTTTGAGCCTCCCACGATTGATGACAAGATCCTCGACAAGATTCATGATATGGTCGAGCTGGGCGATATCGACCCTGAGGTTTTTTATTTCCCGGTTTTTATCCTGACTTGCAGACGGTTGTTTTTTATCGGATTCTGAAGGTTTTATCTCTTCGGATACCTCAGTTTGGGAGATCGGCTCTGCTTTTTCTGCAGGGGCTATTTCAACGGATGCAATATCAGTCCCGGTTGCTGCAGTCTTCAAGGCATCCTCGCCCACGTCGCTGGCAATCTTCAATACGAGTGAGCCATCGAATTTACCTTCATCGATATCATCCCGGGATGGATCTATTGACAGGATGGTTCCCAGAGACTCTAGATTGCCGATTGCAAGCAGCGCCCGTATATCTTTCATGACACAGTCATCAGCAACGGTAATTTTTATCGAATATTGTGGTCGATCTGTCTCATCGATTATTTCTGATTTTTTTGTGGTTGCTTTAGGGGATGTGACAGTCGGTTTGGCAGTAACACCTTTTGATTCCCCCGCATTCTGTGTAAGCCATTGTTTTAAGGCTTTTACCTGCTCATCAGGGTTAACCGATGAAGAATCTCCCCCGCCTTCAATATCGTCAAGCATCAGTTCGATGGTATCAGAGCTTGCAAGAAGAATATTGCTCAAATCTGCAGTAATCACTGCACTCCCGCTGCGGATGAGCTGGAACACGTCCTCCATGGTGTGGCAAAGTCGCTCCATCTCAGAAAATCCCATCGATGCCGAGGCGCCTTTAAGCGTATGGATGGAACGGAATATTTCATCAATAGCAGTCTGGCTTCCGCCTTTTTCCAGGATTAACATGTTCTTTACCAGATTCTCGTGATTCTCACGGGATTCTGCAACAAACAAGCCACGGTATGCTTCAAATTCAGACATTGATGCCCTCCATTTCACGCACTACCTTCTCGATCTCCTTTGCAAGTTTTTTCAATGGCAGGATCTTATCGGCGGCATCATGTTTGATAACGGATCGTGCCATGCCATAAACCAGGCAGTCTTTCTCATCACATACGAGATTTTTTCCGCCCGCGTCTTTTATTACCAGCGCCCCTGCGCCGGCATCATTTCCCATGCCGCTCAAGGTTACGGATACAATATTTTTTCCATAGACGCTGACTGCAGATTCATACGTTTTATCAACCGCAGGTTTGACGCCATGAAGGGGAGGTGAATTGGTGTGGATAATGCGTCCGGTTTTTTTATTGTTTTCCGATAATGCACCGCTGACAACGGTATGCACACCTGCTTTTGAAAGGAGAATCCTTCCGGTCAGGATAGGATCACCCGTTTCTGTTTCTTTGACCGGGATTGGAGAGATACGGTTAAATCGTTCTGCAAGGGGTGCAGTAAAACCCGGGGGCATATGCTGCGTAACAATAACACCCGCAGGAAGATCTGCAGGGAGATCCGCCAGTAGCATATCGAGCATCGGCGGACCTCCAGCTGATGATCCGATGAGAACCACGCGATCAGCGGGGCGTGTGGATAAGGATTCTTTTCTTGCTACTGCTTTAGAGGGCAGGATCATGAGATGTTTGACGGCATTGATCAGTTCCTGCCCAATCTCCCGCACATGCGGTATATCCTTTGGCTTGAGCATAAAATCATCTGCTCCGAGCCGTATTGCCTGAACAGTCAGTTCAGCATCTTTTGAAGTGAGTGTACTCAGCATCAGTATTTTTGGACGTTTCGGTTGTTTTTGGAGTTCTTTTAGGACTTCAATCCCATTCATCACGGGCATTTCGATATCAAGGGTGATAAGATCGGGTGAGAGACTCTTGATCTTTTCTAACGCATCAACACCATTTGACGCAGTTCCCACTATTTCAATGGACGTATCTTTTGTCAGCATATCTCTGATGATTGTCCGCATGAACACGGAATCATCTACGATAAGTACCTTAACCATAATCAGGACGCCAGTACGTTTTTGACTTCTTCAAGAACCTTGGGTGCCTGGAACGGTTTGACGATATATCCTTTCGCACCGCTTTTTATCGCGAGTTTGACCATCTGTTCCTGGCCAACAGCTGTACACATGATGATCTTTGCTGCGGGATCAATCGCCTTGATGCCCTTTAATGCCTCAATTCCATTCATTTTAGGCATCACGACATCCATGGTGACGAGATCTGGTTTCAATTCCTGGTATTTTGCTATCGCTTCTTCGCCATCCCCGGCTTCACCAGCAATCGTGTGTCCGCCAGTAAACAGAATATTTTTAATAAGGGTTCGCATGAAGAGCGTATCATCCACGATCAAAATCTTTCCCATTGACGATCAAATTAAAGTTAGTGAGATCATTGCATAAAGAAGTATTGGTACAAAATAAGGAAAAATATTAATTTGTTTGAGATTTGGTGGCATCTGTAATATATCTTACCCCTTTTGTCGTGAGCTGGATCTCTCTTCGGATAATAACCACTTCACCAATACCCAGTGCCAGTATTTTATCATATATCTTGTCGAGCTGCTTGTGGGGAATGTTGAGCATATTCTCTATAGCATGGGAATCCATTCCCGAATATACGAGCATGGCAACCTGCTGGTCAACCCCGTCCAGTTCAGTCCCTTTCATATCCATGCTTTTTGTCGTGTCTTTTAAGAAATTATAGAGGACCTGCAGGGTTGAAAGTGGACAGAGGACAAGACTTGAAACCACTTCAGCAGATTCCAGATGGTCGATTCTTACCACATCGGTGGGTTTTCCCTGTACATCCCGTTTGGTGAGTTCGATCGCTGCCACATCATTGATAGGAACACAGATCTGTTTTACTGCACCTACAAACCAGATTCCACTCTTGACAACAACGACACTCCCCTTTTCCCACTGGGCTTCCTGGACCATCACACCCCCTCGGATAGCAGGTGACATGAAGTACGCCATGAGCCTATAGGCATTACAGGACGTGAGAATAAGTTTCTTTAAGATCTGGAGGACTTTTTCAACGGAAAGTATCTTATAAATCACTTCAGTATCCGTTTTTACCGTTACAATAAGCATATTTTTCTTTTCAGAAACATCAGATACGGACTTAAAGAGTATCTCTTTGTTTATCGGAGCCGGAAGTACCATACGATCTTCACCTACTCCCAGTTTAGTGACGATCCATTCCTTATTGAATTCAATTTTTATGGGTACTTCTTTCATGGGACCTCGATAATTTTTTCGTTTTTATGGGGATCGAAAATATCCAGATATATGTGTGTAGTGCTATGGCTTATTTTGTTTCCTCTGGGGGAGGGGTTTCCTTTTTCTGCGTTTTCTTGATCGCGTCCATCCGTGTATACATGTCGGTGAGTTCGCTCTCAATCTCGTTAGCAGGGGCTTTAAAATCCTTTAATTCACGGAGAAGGCTGAGATTTTTTTCTACTTTCACATGCTTAACATCAGACGCAAGCGAGCTTAAAAGATCTGCATCGCTCCCACCACCTCCGGCGAATGCAGCCATATCAGATTGGGTTGATATCTGATCCTCGAATTGACTGGCATCTTTCGGAGCATCAGATTTAATCCATTCTGTCTTTACCGGTTCTTTGCCGGGTTTGGGGGGAGCAGCTACGCTGGCTGCAGCCGGGGCTGGCTGGGGGGTTGATGGACTTGGGGCTTTTTCCCCAGTATCCTCATCAAGCTCGATATCATCAAGGCTCAGGTTGTCAAGATCACCAAAGTCACTATCACTTGCGTCACCGCTATCGAGACCAGGGAATCCTTCAAGTCCCTGATCATTATCCTTGAGGATATCCCCTGCTTCCCCGTCAATATCGATTGTGGGGGAAGGAATTTCCGGTTGACTGAGTTCGAGTGATGTTGTATCCGGAGCTGAGGTCGTTGAGCCTTCCGAAATTCCAGGTGTTGATCCCGGAAAATCATGGTCATCCAGGGAATCGAGCAGACCCAGATCGAATTCATCTTCTGACAATGAGAGGAAGGGATCCTGATCTTTTGTGGAGCTACTGGTACCTGCACCCCCTGCGGGTAAGGGCACGGATGTATCTGAGACGTTGCCCGTTCGTGCAGGTGCCGGACTTCTCTCAACTTTTTCACTTACCGTTTTGTCAAGCTGTTTATCGATATCCTCTACCTTTTTCCCACGTTTGTTGCGTTCTTTGAGCAAAGATCCCAGTGATTTTATGGAAGATACAAATGAAGTGAGATGAAGGCCGATACCACTCTTCTTAGCCGGACCTTTTACAGGTTGTTTTGCCTCTGCTTTCACCGGTTGCGTTTTATCCTTCTGCACAGGAGTGGATTTTTCAAAAAATTTCATACTGTCGAGTTTTTTGATTATCCCGATCTTTTTCAGGTTACCCAGAGAAGTTTTAATCTCTGCAACCGTGATAGCACCGAGAATAAGAAGGATTATAAAGCCCACGATAAGGAGAATGGGAATTAAAACAATAAGGGGGATATCAAAGAGAATCAGGATAGATCCCGTGATAACAATAACTGCAAACAATATTGGCCTGCGGAGACTTTCTTTCATTGCGGATCTCTTATCCTCCCAAACCAGACTTTGCCATATTCGCCAGTCCTTCCGGGCTGAAGAACATACCGACACCGATGGGTGCCAGAAGCAATACGAGTCCGGTACATGAACAGAATATTGCTGAGTAGAAATAATACATATACCGATCCCCTCCTCCGACTATCCGTGCTGCAAGGATATTGGCTATTGTGATGATTGTCACAATTATTACTACAAACGTCATCATCTCTTTTTCCGGGAAATTGGAGAGCAGGCTCATACCTCCAAGAGCAGAACCAGACGAGACGCCCGCTCCGCCCGCGCCAGTTGATCCTGCGGCTACCGCATTCTCCTGGAATTGCGTCATCATTTTTGCTACGGAGCCGGTCAGGACGACCATGATCTGGTAGAGTGCAACAAAAATTCCTATCATTGCGATATGCATGGGTATAAGGAGCACGAAAAAACTTTTGGCATGCATATCTTTCTTCTCTCTCAGGAGTGTTTGTTCAAGCACTGAAGATCCAACGACATTACCGATTGGGTCTGGAGGACCCCCCAGCATGATCGTATCCAGATAGATATTTAAGTATTTGTAGATGAGATTGCTTCCCGCTTCACCAATAAATTTATCCCAGATTTGTTTATCATCCAGACCCAGGTTCATCTTTGAATATACAGAATTTATCAAAGGCTCAAGTGCCGGAAGTGATTTCCTGTCAATAATTCCCAGCGCATATACCGTTGTGGTGCCCTGCCCTCCCATAACGGATCCGAGACTCCTGATAAATGTTGAAAAATCTGCATCGCGAAGAGTAATATTGGAATCATCAATATAACCGATGATACCAAGAGGGGCCAGAAGGATTCCTACAAGAAGAAAGATCAGACCCGCGTGAATACCGAGTAGTACAAGGACGATAACAGCGACAATGGTGAGAGGTACGATGATCCTTTCCATGGCATGAATGGTCTCCTGTTCCTTCGATACACGGGTTATAAGACCATGGGATTTTGGATCATCCGGAACAGACGAATACATAAGGACATTGCCACTGACGGAAATGGCGAGGATGATCCCATAGGCAATATTCAATGTGCCCTGAATGCCTGCCGGGGCATAGATGGCAATCGAGATCATCATGACCACAGCTATCACAGTTCCCGACAGGAGCATCGCGATATAGGCATCTCCCCATTTCTTGAGCATCTCGAGTCCCTGCTCTATCTGGCTCCGGTATACGGTCCGCACGGTCGATAGCTCATTTTTTAAGAAATCATCATCAGGGACACCAGAATCAATGGCATTTGAATACCGGTTCAGCATACTCTTGAGAATAATGTTATTTGTGCGTTCTGCCACAATGCTTAACGATTCTGCATAACTAAAACCCCATTTCTTTGCGAGCGTATCCACTTTGCCGATGTATTTTGCAGAAATATACTCCGTACGATTAGCCGAGTAGGCAAAAATTTCCGGGCGGGTGGCACTGGCAAGTCCAAGAGATGCCATGTACGTGATCATAAAGAGCAGATCTGCTCCCATTTTTTTGGCTTCAGTTACGAGAGCGACTTTTTCTTTGAGTTCCTCAAGAGTAGACGCAAAGGGGATCTCTCTTTTAGCCGTCGTTTCTTTAGGACCTTGTACGGTATCAGCCATATCAGGAACCAATCTGCAGGAGTCCCTGTTTCTTGATCTTGGTCATCATATGGAACAGATCCCAGAATTTTGTATAGCCGGCTTTATGCAGGCGTTCAAGAATTTTTGCCCGTTTTTCTACTTCAAGATAGATTTCTGATTTTTTACTATCAGGCATCCCCAGCATTGTGGCAATCTTGCTTTCAAGCAGGTAAGAACTGCCTTTACCACTCCAGGTAAAAGTGTCTGAAACCGGTTCCCAGCTGAACATCTCGACAAAGGTAAATCCCTGGGTCTCCGGGTTGAACCCTACCAGTTCATTGCAGCTGATCATCCGGCGTACCAGTGAACCATCCGGGCGCTTGACTGCACTCTGGATGACCACAAGGTTAAGGTTATCCACATATGTCCGGGGAATGTTGATCGGGTCTCCACAGAGACGCTGGATGAGTTTTTCAACCGATGCAGCGTGGAATGTGCTCATAACGGGGTGACCGGTCTGCATTGCACCAAATGCCACTGCCCCCTCTACTCCTCGTATCTCACCGACAAGGATCTGGTTGGGGCGCTGACGTAAGGCTGCCTTGAGCAGGTCAAACATGGACACTTCACCACTGGCACCGCCGCCTTCACCTTTTCCTTTGGCAAGCGCAACTTCCCGGATCCAGTTCCTGTGAGGCACGTTGAGTTCCGGCGTATCTTCAATCGTGACTATCTTGTTTTCCGGAGGAATGAATGTTGTAATTGCATTCAGGAGGGTTGTTTTCCCACTCGCGGTCTCGCCACTGACGAAGAGTGACATCCCGTACTCTACGCAGATCCAGAGATAGGCAGCTGACAGATAGTCAAGACCATTACTTTCAATGATGTTGAGAATGGAAAGCGGAACTTCGTTAACTTTACGGATGGAAAAATTGCTCCCGTGGCGACTGATTGCAGTTCCATAGACAATGTTGATACGCGAACCATCCGGCAGTGTAGCATCAACAATTGGACTCCGGTAAGTGATCGGGCGCTTGATCTTTTCTGCCATTTTGACTACAAATTCGTCAAGTTCACTCGAGACTTTGAATTCAATGACGGATTTGAGACCTTTGAAAATCTTGTGCTCAATGAAGATCGGTCCGATACCATCACAGGAGATATCTTCAATATAGGAGTCCGAGAGGAAGGGTTTGAGTACCCCCATATCGATCTTGTCCCGGATAAGCAGGTACTCAATGGCCCGGTACTCCTCATTCGTAAGAATTACCTTGCCATCAGGAGTGAGAGGGACCTGATGCTTCTTTTTGACATTCTTCATCTTGTCTTTTGCTGTGAAGTCCGTTTTCAAAAAAGTTGTGATTCTGGATGCCATATCCTGCTTTACTAAACCACCACTGCCAGAAAACTGTGCAAGATCAACATTTTTCGGTCTGATCACTGCCACAATTGCAAGCATCCTTTTGATGACTTCTGCACGTTCCTTGTCGCTGATCGGATCTTCATCCAGACCATCAATCAGGTCAATTAATTTGGTCTCAATTACAGGCAGCATCGCACCGACACTATGGAGGAACGAGGGCTCAATGGGAATATAATAATTCCGTACATCATCTGGGTCGGGAAGGATGTGAATAAAGGTTGTTTCATTGACCGGATAAATAATATTGGGACTTTCCATCTTGCGGAGATCTTTTTTCAGCTCCGATAAAAAGAGCGGGATGCCATACGTATTTACCGGAAAGGTATGAAGGTATTCAAGCAGGTGAGGGCTTGCTTTTACATATTCTTTGGCATTTGCCGGGAGCATTTTGTAAAGGGGGCTTGATTCAATGTCGGTGTAAAAATCAACATTTGAATCAACCACCTCGGGTTTGTACGGAAGATTGACTGCAATCGAAGGACTGCCCATATCAGACTCTCGCAAAACTCATGGGGATGACTTTCATTCCATAACCCGGATGGACTTCAAAACTGACAAGGTTTCCGGTGATCTTTCTTGCACCGCGTACCTTATTCACCTCCATCACCATGACATATTTGTCCCCGACCAGAGCTTTTTTCATGTTCAGGTGAGCATCAGCGATTGATCGTATCCGCACAAGAGTGTCTTCCTCGAATGCATAAGTATGAAGGGTCACAAGAATTGTCTTGCCATGATCAACGAGGGACTTGCAGCTGGTAAAGAAGGTAAGGATTGCGTCCGTCTCTGCGTATTCGGTAAACAAGGTGAGTGAATCGATGACGACCACCTGAGCTTTGCTTTTCTGGATGTGCGTGATGAGGTGTGCAAGGATACCGGCCATCTCTTCTTTTTTCCACTCAAATCCAACAACGTGAAGAGGAAAGACCTTGAGGTAGCCCCAGGCAAAGTACTCGGATATATCGAGACTCATCGATTCCATCTGTTTGATAAAACTCTTGGTGGTACTCTCCGTGGTGAAGAGGTCAACAGATAATCCCTGCTTCATTGCGCCCCAGATGATCTGCTGGGTCAGTACACTCTTTCCGGTATCATTCTCCCCTTCAATTAAGGTGAGCGACTCAAGCGGGAGACCATCGGCAATCTTTTTATCCAGCTCACTGTTGCCGGTAGAGAGGATATGCTTATCTTCGCCCCCCATCAGGTCAGAAATGTGTGCCATCAGGTTCTCCTTTCAATATCAGGGATATGTTGTCTGAGCATTAACTCCATTGCTTGTTGTCACCTGGAACCAAATTGGATTGCCACCGGTAAATGTTGCCCAGACCCACATCTTTTCACCGGGATCCAGCTGGTTGGGATGAATTGTATCAGGAACAATCATTCGTTTACACCAGTGATTATCAGTACCACACGATGTGCTATAGGTAAAATGCTGGTACTCTGATTCAGATCCATCCCAAGTATAAATATCCGTGTGATTAAAATCGGATATTATTTCATTGCCCGTATTCATCACGCTGAAATTGAATCCATTTCCGGTTATTGATGCCTCGGTTTTGTTTACACTGAGGCTGGTTCTCAATTGTGCCTCATTTTGCAGGGTGAGATCTTTTTGGGCGGTTGAGACAACTTCTGCTGTTGTGAGTACACTCCCGACAAGCATATATGCGACGATAACCAGCAGCATCACCCCGATTGCTGCTCCAATGATCTCCGCGACAGCCATAGTGCATCAGCTCACAGCAGTAAATTCACTCGAGCGCCAGATGCCGTCCGGGAGTACGAACTGGAAATATACGATATTTCCACTTGCAGGCATGGTAGAAGGTATTGCATATACCTCAAGAGTCTCTCCTGGATCCCAGTAGCCATTACTATTGAGATCACTTAGATACTCTGTCCAACGAGGAGCAATTACAGGGGGATCATCGGTAACATAATCAAGCCGGCCAAAATTTCCCACTTCACCACAAAAAACATCAGACTTCTGGATATCTGCCAGGGGTATTCTCTCGCTCCCGACATTTTTCATCCATACCTGCACCGTTGATGTCGATGACTTGCCAAAGGTAGTGACAATCTTAAAATCCGTACGGAGACGCTGGTCAGATTCATGCGTAGCAGACTGGAATGTTCCTGCCATGGTATAAACAACCGGAAAAACAGCGTTGATCAATACACCGGCCGCAATGACTGCGGTAATCAAAAACAGAGCGGTGGTAAATGTCTCGGCAGACATTGATCATATCCTGTCGGGCAGATTCATCCAGTCATCATCATTTTCTTTGCTCTTTGAGGGGGTGGAGCGTTCCCTCATGGAAACACCGGAAATATCGATTCTGTCATTGCCGGGTTTTTCCTTTGGGGAAACATCCTGCTGGCGGTGCTCCATCATTACTTCAATCATATCCCGGTCAAGTGATGTGTCGGTAGGTGCGAGTATACGATTCAATGAATAGAGCTCGGCTACAAATTCATCCGGGCCCACTTCGTGCTCTTCGCCAAGATTTGCCGGCATGAGGCGGGAGATCTCCCGGATCTCATCGCAGGAATCTTTGGAGATGTACCCCATAGCCTGGTAGGATCCCAGGATTATTTCGAGACGGTCATGTCCGAATTTTTTTACAGCCTGGTGGGTCCATTTGAAGAGTTTATACACCTTCTGGAGCCGGAGTTTTTCGTTTGCGGGGACGGCAAGGGGCAGTACTATTTTTGGTTGCTGATTTGCAGGGGGAGGGACAATAACATGGTTTCTTAAGGCAGCGAGCATCTGTTCATCCAGCATCTTTCGTTCTGTATCGTGTTGAGTCGGGGGTTGAGCGGGTTTTTCAGGTTCTTTTTGACGGTCTGCCTTTATCTTCTCTGCTTCATCCTTCGATTTGGTTGCATCTATCTGCGATTCACGGGCATCAAGGGCGGCTTCCCGTGCTTCAAGGGCTGACCGTTTTGCTTCTTCAGCATCAGCATCAGCAGATGATGGAGTCTGACCCGGCATTCCACCGGCCGTTGCAGTAAGCGTGAAAGGATTTTCCAGTTCATTCATCCGTTCGCGGATGTCCATAAGGAGACGTTTGATGGAGGTTTTGATCAGGTCGACTTCCCGCTCGAGATTCTGGAGCTTGACCTCCGGGTCATCTTCTGATGCGGCAGTGATGATATGGTCTACCTGGGACTGGTTTACCGCCATAGTATATCTATGCGATATATCACATTTGTCATTAATAAATATTCTTATTGTCTAATACGGAGAAATTGGAACAGGGGTTTAATTTTGAGAGCGTTGCGGGCTTTTGATAAGCGTGCACCGGTTTTTTTCGTTTTAATTGCAGTTATATACCCGGTAAAAATTCTTATACAATTGTTACCACAAGATCCTGCAATCCGGGGGACATAACGGGTTGAGTCTTATTTTCAATAAGACAGATACCTATTCCGATATTTCACGGGCAGGAGTTTTTTTGATCTCTGTCCCGGCCACGTGCGCAATCATTACAGAATTGATATACAACTCATAGTAAGATCCAAAAAAAAGAGATTAGTAGAGGGGTTGAATCGTGTCAATTGTACCGGGTACCGTTCTAGTAATCGGTAAAACCGCTCCAATCGCGGGCTGGAAATTGATCGTGAACTTCGTGTTGGCAATTGTCGTTGTGGGCAGTTCCACGATAATAACCATCTGTTCGTTGGGATCGAGTACATCATTGGTATTGCCATAGAGGCGGTCCCCTATACACCAATAGAGGTTTGCCTGTTCGACACCCATGGCATCAGAACAAGTAGCCGTCTTTGTCAAGCTTGAATTATAGCCTCCGTTATTATCACGATAAGAAACCACCATCTGCGATAAGTCCATTCCGGTACCACCTGCAGTAAGAGCAACAGTTATGTTGGCATAAGTCAGGGAAGGAGTAGCATGGTAAGTGGCATTGACACCATATACATTGCCCACCAGCTCCATGCTTGAGCTCGCCTGCTGCACGCCCGTGTGAACGGTCGCCTGAGCCGTCTGGGATGTGAAGAACCCGGCGCCGAGCACCACGTACGAGAACACTGCTGCAACGACAACGAATGCGATCAGCACGATAGCGGCTTCAAGTCCGGTGAATGCATCCTCTGAATAAAGATTTTTCATTTTTGTTCACCCTCCTTAAAATACCTCATAATAAGTCAATGCAGCCATCGATAAGGGCATAGTTCTACTGATCGGAAGTGCTGCTCCGACGGAGGGTTTTACCTCAATAGTAAACTTATCGTTGACTGTTAACTGGCTCGCGGTCCATGCCGGTTGATACGTAGCACCGGCGAGGTAAATTGAAACTAATGCCATCTCCCGTGGTTCAAGGGAATTTCCCGCAGTTTGTGAGTTCAGGACTTGCAGATTTACCTGGCTGGCAGAATAGGTTGAAACCCTGTTTTTCGTAGAAACGGTGTATGCAATAGTATTCATATCAACCGGAGCACCCCCGGCAGCAAGCTGCAGGTAGAATGACACGTTGTTTGCTGTAGTGGAAGTATCAGCTCGAACCGTTACCGGACCCGAAGGTTCGAGTGCCGAGGTTGCCTGCTGAACACCTGTGTGCACGGACTCCTGTGCCTTCTGGGTTGTGAAGAACCCGGCACCGAGTACCACGTACGAGAACACCGCCGCGACAACGACGAATGCAATGAGCACAATCGCTGCCTCAAGACCGGTGAACCCTTCATCATTATATTTGGACGAATTCATGTTTTCACCTTTTTCATAGTGGACACTGGTTGTCCCAGCATCCCTGTTTCATAGGATGATGTCATGGTATTTATATTTTAGCGATAAACCGGAGTCCAAATTCACCCATAATCCGTTTTTTTGAAAAAATGAATATGATTTTGCTAAAATCGGACACCACCCCCGTCGTAAGACCGAAGAACAACATTCAATAGGTTCTTCGCTATTCTGAGTGGGTAACTCCTTATAAACCAAGTCTGATTAGGTCTTTGCACGCCCTATAATCTATAAATTATGATATTTTGGATCTTCAAAGATTAAGTCCTGTTGACGATTTTGTACTTAATTCATGGATATTAATCGAATATCAGAACTCACGAATAAGCCGAAAAATGCCAGTTTCGATAATCGTTATTACAAATCTACCCACACGAAACAGCGAAGAGCCATTCAATATCGATCTTATGTAAATTCGGTACCATCGAACGAGTATTTATCTGGTAAAAATCAATAGCATATTGTAAAGCGATGGATAAAAAAGATATCATGTATGTGGTGGGTGCATTCTGCATAATACTCGTAATAGCATTGGTAATCAAACCCGTCATGACTGGCCAACCAGTCAATACGGGGATTGCATCAACAACGCCAAAACCCACAGTTACACCTTTGACATTTGCTGATGCGAATATCACCCGGCAGGTTGTCACGGTTGTGACAGCCGTTGCAATACCTACGGCAACCCCAACACCGGTTCCAACGTGGGATAAGAATGTAGCTAATTTGTCCTTTGTTGATCCATCAAAATATGGTATATCGGTTAATCAATCCCTTCCAAATAGTACCCGGTTTGATGAAAAACTGCCGGATACTAACATGACCACCTATGCAAAGTTTTCGGGACAATACAGCGGGACAACAGAGACTATCAGTATACCGTTCCCATACTGGGAACTTGTGTATACCATTGAACCATCTCCTGCGGTTGTACCCGATATGATCCAAGTGATCCCTAAAAAAGGTGAAGGATTATCGTACAGTGGTTTGCAGGGGTCCTATTCTACTGCAAATCCTGATTTCTCCATTCAGGTTATGGATGCAGGTGATCCCAATCGAATCGTCAGGATCATTACACCCCCGGGGGGTATCGATCTTGATTTATGGCTTGGGAAGAAAAAAGAAATTACCAATCCTCAGGATAATTTAAAAACCAATCAAAAAACTGCTGACAGTGATTTTAAATCTGTTGATCCCCGCCCATGGACAGAGAAATTCTACAGTGGACAAATGAGTTATTTTTTTATTATCAATGCACACAACCTGCAATCTTACAGTATTGAAATCCATGTGCCTACACGATATATTTGAAATAATCAATGTTTCAGGATTTTTTGTACAAATATTCCCAAAGCATTTATAATTGTTACCGTAATGGAATTATCTAGTATAAGTTAAAAGAGAATAAAAAATTAATCGAATTTTCTCTTGCCCATGGATTCCATATAGATATACTCTTTTCCAACTTCGATGGTTCCTTTCTTGTCATCCGGAATTGGAATTTCAAAGTTGGTAAAGTCTTTCATATCCATTAATTGAGCCGTGCTTCCGGCAATGGACAGAATCTGGGCGCTCTTCCGCTCAACAACCGGCACATAGGTTTTTGCGGATACCGGTGAGACGATAGACCTTTTGACACCATCAAAAAGACCCATTGCATCAATACGGGCTTTTGCTGCACCATGTTTGCCGGGTTTGGATGTTGCAATACTCAGCACCCTGCAGGGTTCATCTTCAATAACGATATAGCGTCCTTCCTTAATCTTTCCGATTTCTGTCTGTTCTTTCATCTTATTCACATCTCTTTTTTTGAATTTAATAATCGCGGTAGTAATTTATCACCATAGCATTACATAAATACAGCGTAGAAAAATGGGTAATGTGGCCATGGAGTTCCTGTCAGCATGCAACCAGATGGCAGATGAAGTAGAACAGAGAATCCACGATCTCGTAGGAACTTCCGAGGGGGGTAAAACGGTCCGTATGGGAGCTGATCTTACACCTACAAAGGTAATTGATCAGGTTGCTGAAGACTGCATCCTGCAATTTTTACAGGATAATCCATTAGGCAAACTTCTCATAAGTGAAGAGGCCGGGAAAGTCGATCTTACTGGTGATCGGGGAACTATCTATCTCGATCCTGTTGATGGTACGTTCAATGCCGTAGCCGGAATACCATTTTATGCACTCTCCATTGCGTACGCAGAAAAAGGAGAGATTCAGCAGGCATTTGTCCGGAACCTGTCCAGCGGGGAAACATTCACTGCAATAAAAGGAAAGTATGCACGGTGCAATGATAAACCGATACATGTATCGAATGTCACGAATCTCGATGAATGTGCGATGAGCATTTACGGACGTAAATTTGATCCAACGCGCGTGATGCAGCTGGGACAAAAAATCCGTCGCTGGCGTCTTTTCGGAGCATCGGCTCTGGAACTCTGCTATGTCGGCTGCGGAAGAATTGATGGTTTTATCGATCTGCGTGATACACTCAGGGTTACTGATGCTGCTGCGGGCATGCTTATCTGTACCGAAGCCGGGGGCAAAGTATCGAATCTCAACGGGGGCACCATACAGTTCCCGGATGAAGTGACCATAGGGCGATGCATTGTTGCAACCAACGGTGCTGTCCACCACAAAGTAATCGAATATCTGCGGTGATCTTGTATGCGTCTGTTACTTGTTTCACGGATCGATAATCCGGATGCAATTGCCTATTCCCGGAATGTCAAGGCTGTACTGGAACAAGATGGGGTAGAGGTTTATTTTGATGACGATACTGCGGCAATTCTTGGTGAAACCGGATTACCGTTAGCTGATACCACTGCCGATGTCGTTGTGGTTGTTGGCGGAGATGGTACGATCCTCCGCACAATCCAGCAGATGCGGCATCCGGTTCCGGTGATCGGTATCAACCGGGGGGAAGTGGGATTTTTAGCAGATCTTGATCCTGCTGAGGCTATAGATTTTGTGAGAACTCTTTCCCGGGGATTTTCTGTTGAAGAACGGATGCGGATCACGCTCTTAAAAGAGGGCATTAGTCTGGGAACCGCACTCAACGAAGCTTTGATCGTAACAACACGTCCGGCAAAGATGCTGCGTTTTTCAATCATTGTTGATGGTATCACAACTGAGCAGTTCCGGGCTGACGGACTTCTCATCAGCACTCCAACCGGATCCACTGCATATGCCATGAGCGCTGGCGGACCTATTGTCGATCCGAGGATACAAGGCTTTATCCTGGTCCCGCTCGCCCCCTACCTCCTTTCGTCGCGTCCCCACATTATCAGCAGTAACCGGCGTCTTGAAGTGAGACTTGAAAGCACAAAACCGGCAAATCTTGTTATTGACGGTCAACAGACCATTGAACTGGGTACCTCTATGACCATTGAGGTAAAACCTGCGGCATACCCGGCAAAGTTTGTTGATATCGGGCGAAATTTCTTTGAAAAGGTCGATAACAAATTACGAAAGCTCTGATTCTTTTTTGCTCGTTTGTTTTTATTGTCTGTTTTCATATCTGCAATGTATTTCACGGTTGTAGGTTTTTAGGCCGGTAATCAAAATAAAAGACTTATCTAAATAGCCGTGCTACTACTGGTCAGGTGGTTTTGTGCAGGTCTCCATGAAACTTGAGATGAAGGATTCGCCGGGCCAGTTGGTTGCGGCATTAAAACCCATATCCGAAGTCGGTGGAAATATTATTGCAGTGATTCACCAGCGCGAAACGGACTCGGATCATAACACTCTTGATGTCCAGATTGTGCTCGAAATACCGGAAGAGCGGCTTGAAAAGTTAGTTGTCCTTCTCAAGGAACAGGGGGTGCACATACAGCGCATTGGCGAACAACGCCTGCTCTACAAGCGGACGGTCATCATGATTGGGCATCTCATGCATACGGATCTTTCCGACACCGTTGACAAGATTGATTCCACCGGGTTTGCTGAAGTAAGTGAACTTGCCATGAGTATGCCTGCTGTAAAAGAACGATCATCGTCACGACTGACAATAAAATCGGTAACCAAAGAGGATATGGAAGCGGCACTCGCCATCCTGCGACGCGTGTCCCTGCAGAAATCGCTGCTCCTTATTGAACCCCTGGAGGAGATCGCATGAAGATCGCTCTGATTGGTCTTGGTTCGGTGGGACGTGGCGTTGCAGAAATGATCACCAAAAAAGATCTAGGACTAACGATTACCGGACTCGCCGATTCAAAAAGCGGGGCAATGGACTACGGGGGACTAGATATTCCCTCCCTTCTTGCATATAAGAAAAAGAACGGACATTGCGGCGATCCAAATCTTTCGACAATTGATATCATCGAAAAGGCAGATTATGATGCACTTGTCGAAGTCACTCCGACAAATGCGTTGTCGGGTGAACCTTCGATTGGCTATATTAAAACCGCCCTTGCCCGGAAAAAACATGTCGTCACTTCAAATAAGGGTCCCATCGCACTGGCGAACAAAGAGCTTCGTGCAATGGCGCACAAAAATGGTGTGGCCCTCCGGTATGAGGCAACGGTTGCCGGCGCGATTCCCATTATGCATACATTAGAACAGGGACTTGCCGGTAATGAGATCCTCGCACTTTACGGAGTCCTCAACGGCACCTGTAATTATATTCTTACCCGGATGGCCGCTGAAGGACTGACCTATGATCAGGCCCTGATGGAAGCCCGGGAGATGGGGTATGCTGAAGCGGATCCAACCTATGACGTCAAGGGTATCGATGCAGCGATCAAACTGGTTATCCTGGCAAACACGATCTGGGGAAACGGTGTCAAGCTGAGCGATGTGGACTGCACTGGCATCGATCTCTTAACGCCAGATGCACTGCGACTTGCTGAAGATGAAGGATGCACGATCCGTCTTATTGCCGAAGCGATACCCAGAAAGCACATTCTTCGTGTATCTCCCCGTATCATCGAAAAGAGCCATCCTCTCGTTGTTGATGGCACATTAAATGCCCTGACGCTTGAGACCGATATGGCCAAAGAGATCACGCTTATTGGCAGAGGTGCAGGATCCATAGAGACAGCAAGTGCAATTATCGGTGACCTCCTGTTCATTAAGGACCGCTATGACGGGCGTTCTTGAGCACCGGCGTGAGTACCTGCGCCTGATGCGACAGATCACGCTCGACAAGGGTTTTTTTACCGTTACTGATATCCATACTGCAGCAAATATTCCCCGCAGCACCGCACAGGACTGGGTGAGTCGACTGCTCCGGGAGGGATGCGTGTTCCTTCGGGAGGAAAAACGGGGACGGAATGCAGCACGCTATGCTGCGCTCAGTGCGATACCTTCCAGTACCTGCCGTCGGATATTTACCACCGTTGATGGGGAGAATGTTGAAATTTATCATGACTGTATGAGTGGTGCCTGTGCAGCGTTCTGCGGGCACCATCACGCACTTGCCGGAGGAGTATTATCCCATGTCCAGCGGGATGGCACGCTGCTCAGGGAATGTGCCCGCATCGGGTACCGTGATGTCCCAGTCGGGCTGTTGCCTCTTCCAGCCGTGGGGGTTATTGGCATTCAACGTACAGATGATTCGATAATCCAGAAGATACGGTGCATTGGCGGACCGGCTTATTCCCTGTCCGATATGATGGCCCGGGCGGAAGGAGTGACAAGGGTTGATACTCATCACGAAGGTCACATTGTTGAAGGAGAGGTCTGGACACAGGCAATGGTCCACGTGACAATCGGGATTGATGACACCGATTCAAAGGAGGGCGGCGCGACATTCGCTCTCGCTCTTGCCCTTCTTTCGCATGTGACCCGGATAAAAGGTGTTCTGCCCATCAGTCATCATGTGGTGATGCTTAACCAGGATGTATATGTAAAAACAGCGGGCAACTCGGCAAGTTTCATCGAAGTGGCTGTGGTTCCCGATATGCTGGATGAACTTGCCGATAAAGTAAGGAGGTTTGTGGCTGATGAATCACTTTCCCCGGAATGGGGTATTGCACTTCGCACGGGGCTTGGCGTTCCTGAACCACTGAGGGGATATGGCAGGCTTGTGCGTGAGCAGGTGATTACCCGTACGGTTGCAGAAGCGACAGCAGAGCGTTTTGGCATTTCCCTGATTGGGGGAAATGGCGTGATCGGTGCACTGGGGGCAGTTGCGCTTGCCGGACTTCCGCATGAAATACTTCTGGATACTGCCCGTAAAATTGAATGAAACTCTTTTTTTCCAATAATACGATGGCGAGCAATAGTAGATTTCCGGCAACCTTTTTACAGTCAACCATAGTATAATTCAAGTGGCAAAAAAGATCCATAAAAATTCACCATAAAGGTTTCAATAAGGTACGATTGATCCGGACACATTTTTTAGATACTGTCGTGATTGCTATTGAAAATTTCCGTGCAGAGAGAGAAGGATCAGTTGAATATTTAATCAAAGCTTAATTTACGAGTTCATTGTTTCTGAGTATGATCTAGATGAAAAACAATCAACATCTGACTGAAAATCTTACATCAGCATTTCACGAATCAGGATTCATTGTGAGTTACTGGAGGAATCCTTATCCGGCTCATATGATTTTTACAGCCTTAAATGATATTATTATATATTTACAAGCGGACTAACGTAATTACACATTGTCGTGTCCCTTTTGGGGCATGTTTAAGGAGTCTTAACTTATGGCATTTACCAAAAAAAATGAAGAAGCAGTATCACCGGTCATTGGTGTGATCTTAATGGTCGCAATCACGGTGATTCTCGCAGCGGTTATCGCTGCATTCGTGTTCGGCATGGCAGGGAACATCCAGAGCACCAAGACAGTTGGTATGACTCTTACGAGCAATGCAACAAATTATGGGGTTGCCACTATTACGGGAGGACCTGATCTCAATTCTCTTACTCAGGTCAATGTCTCTATAGACGGCGGCGAGGAACAAGTAATACTTCCATTAGCATCCATAGCAGTCGGCAAGTTTAATACCACTACAGCCACTATCAAAGGCAAACGGGTAATATTAACCGGCTATTTCAGCGATGGCACCACGCAAATGCTCATAGATAAAAAATTCTAATCTTTTTTCTTTTGGGCATACTCATTAGCCGGTTCATATCCGGAGTTTCACTGATAACCAGTCGGTGAATTGTTCTCAACTTAGGAATTGACTAAATAATTTCCTGTTTGCTTTTTGTTTTCTAGAATCGCCAGTTTTACATTCCCCACACAATTTGGTATCAGGCAGACTCGATCGCAATCCTGTTTAGTTCCCCGTACAATAACCTACATCAGAACATACGATAGATTGTACGGTTTCCGAAAAGATTTCTCTTTCAACCTGTTTCATCACTCATTAGATCAAGTGAGTGCTGGATATTACATAATCAACAACATCCTTATATGTTTACATTGGTATTAACGTAATTACACATTGTCATGTCCCTCTTGGGGCATGTTTAAGGAGTCTTAACTTATGGCATTTACCAAAAAAAATGAAGAAGCAGTATCACCGGTCATTGGTGTGATCTTAATGGTCGCAATCACGGTGATTCTCGCAGCGGTTATCGCTGCATTCGTGTTCGGCATGGCAGGGAACATCCAGAGCACCAAGACAGTTGGTATGACTCTTACGAGCAATGCAACAAATTATGGGGTTGCCACTATTACGGGAGGACCTGATCTCAATTCTCTTACTCAGGTCAATGTCTCTATAGACGGCGGCGAGGAACAAGTAATACTTCCATTAGCATCCATAGCAGTCGGCAAGTTTAATACCACTACAGCCACTATCAAAGGCAAACGGGTAATATTAACCGGCTATTTCAGCGATGGCACCACGCAAATGCTCATAGATAAAAAATTCTAATCTTTTTTCTTTTGGGCATACCAATTAGCCCGGTTCATATCCGGAGTTTCACTGATAATCAGTCGGTGAATTTTTCTCAACTTAGGAATTGACTAAATAATTTCCTGTTTGCTTTTTGCTTTCTAGATTTACAGATCTAAGTAACCCCACTATTCATCATCTGGTATGTTAGACCAGCGATGCATTTTCAATCCCGTTTTGATTAATCACGTACAACAAACCACATCAGATGATATGGAGGATTGTGGGATTCCTGAAAAGAAAATCGAAGAAACAGATGGAATTCAGATGCCGCACATAGCCACTATGAGATTTTGTTCTGTGACGATATGGTGGAGATCTACTAAAGATACAGAAAAAATAGACGACCGCGTTCGGTATGACCGGAATCATTCCATGTAATTGTACCAAAAAGATTCAAAAAGAGTAATAAAATGCGAGGGAAGGGATTCGAACCCCTGAACTCCTGCAAGACTGGACCCTAAATCCAGCGCCTTTGACCTGGCTCGGCAACCCTCGCTCTCTCTGATATATTGGTGCTGGCGTGATAAAGAGATTATTCCTTTTTTATCAGGAAAATTACATATCCACTCTTGTCACTACGCCGTGAATCTTATCGGATGGCAGCTTGTAGAACTGCACGACAGAGGGAGAAAGGCGTTTGATTGCCGCAAAAATACGCCAGGCAACATGGGTCGTAATGATATCTTCCATGCCATAGAAGATCGTCTTCTCATCAATCTCTGCCTCTTTTAAAATATTGCCGATATCGACAATCTCCATGTAGCCAAGATATATTTCAAAGATCGAGAGGCCGCGGGTGATCTCGCGGGTGACACCCCAGGTTACCCCGAACGGCTGTTCCGTACGTATGATCGAGATAATGATATTGTCATCGTAGACGATATTATTGGTAAACATAATCCGGGGAACATACTGGGGTAATTTCCGGAAGTCCCTGGCAAAGAATAATGCAGTACCCGAGATCCTGTTCACTGAAGGGTAGACTTCATTGAATTTTACTAAGAAATCATCCAGAGGAATCGGACTTAACGCAGCGGCGAGTTTCTTCTGGCCGTTCACATAGATCATGATGATGCAGAATGGAATGAATGCGATCAGCAGGGACCAGTATCCCCCGTAGGGAATCTTGTGGAAGTTGGAGATCAGGAATACAACCGTAATGACAAAGATGGTCACTGCAACTAAAGACTTGACAACCTCCCCGCGAAGGATGAGAATCCACGCGATAAGGATACCGGTAATTGTCATGGTGCCACACACCGCGAGACCGTAGGCAAGCGTGAGGTTGTTGGAAGACCTGAAGATCGCAATGACAAAGAGAACCGCAAAGAGCAATGCCCAGTTTACGATATCGATATAGATCTGGGAGCGGAGTTGCGGTGAAGTATATTCAATCCGTAACAGCGGCAGGATACGGGTGGTGATTCCCTGGTACACAATAGAAAAGATCCCGGAGATCATGGCCTGCGATGCAATGATGGTTGCTGCGATGCTCAGGATCAAAAAGGGGATGTACAGGATCTCGAACTGCGAGAAGATCATCTCAAAGAGGAGGTTGTGAGCACCGGGGTGCGTCATTAAAAATGCCCCCTGGCCAAGATAGTTCATCACCAGAGCAATAAAAACAAGATACCATGCCTTGACAATCGGCTCCCTGCCCAGATGTCCCATATCTGCATACAGCGCTTCGCCCCCCGTTGCTACAAGTATGACAGAAGACAGGATTAAAAAGCCTTCAAGCCCGTGAGTGGCTAAGTAATTGATACCATACATCGGGTTAATTGCAAGCAGTACCTGGGGTGAGAACCAGATGGCAGCAAGACCAGCACCGGCAAGTGCAATAAACCAGATGACCATTACCGGCCCGAACGCCCACGCCACCCGTTCGCTCCCCCGGGCCTGGATTGCAAAGAGACCAACCGCGATGATGCCCGCGATGAGCATCAGCAGTATCTGGGGAGTATTTTCCAAACCAGGGATGAGGGTGATACCTTCCACAGCAGAAAGCATACTGATCGCCGGGGTGATCACACCATCGCCAATAAACAGTGCTATACCGACAATGGCAAGAAGAGAGACAAATGCGATCTGGTTGCCGGATTTTAACATCGGTAGCAGGATCTCTTTGAGCACAATCGTCCCGCCTTCACCTTTTTTACCAAGGTGCATGGCGAGATAGGTATACTGGACAGTGACAAGCGTGATCAGTGTCCAGATAATCAGCGAGAGAATTCCCATGATGTTCTGCGGTGTCGGGGGAATGAGGAAAAAAATAGCAGTCAGCGCATAAATCGGACTGGTACCGATATCGCCAAACACAAGCCCCAGTGACTTGACGACTCCATGCATGGAAAAAGAAGTGCTCGCCATTCGTTATTACCAGTCGTCGGAAATAGGGTATAATCCTTTCCTTTTAATTAAATAAAGACATGTTCTCCGGTTGACTACGGGTCATCAGCAAATGAGGACAAGCCGCGTTCTTTCCTTTCTTCCGTGTACATCCGGTAACTGGTGATAAGAAGCACAATGATCAGCGGCCCTAAGACAAAACCAGCAAGCCCCATAGTGAGAAGTCCCCCGATTATACCGATGAACATGATCACCGGGTGGATTTTCACTCTCCTGCCGACAAGGACCGGGCGGACATAAACCTCAGGAACAAGAGAAACGATCAGGTACCCAAGGAAAAAGAGGATCAACACACCACGGGTATCCCCAATTGAGAGTGCATAGGCACCGATAAGGACAAACGCAACGGATGATCCGATAATAGGGATCAGTTCACAGAATGCAGCAAAATATGAATAAAAGATGATGTCGCCATACCCGAGCAGGTAAAAAACCGGGATTGCAATGAAGAACGTAAGCACCGCGATGACAATCTGGACATAATAGATGGCATACAAGGTGTCTCCCGTAGCATCGGAAAGACGGTTGATATATTTTTTTAATGGCCCAGGTACATGTTCAATAATTTTTATCCGGAGTTCCTCCCCTCGTAAAAAGAGCATGAAAAGAGTAAAGAAAAAGACGAACATTTTGAAGAGGATAACGGGAAGGTAAGTGATCAGGGTTTTATTATAATCGACAAAGAGTTCGGTTCCTTCCTGTAAGAGAACGGAAAGGGTGGTCTTGCTTAACGGGATGCCATATGCCATGGGATTTGTCAGGGGATTATTGAGCCAGTTGCCGATGGTGATAAACATCTGGGAAAGGGTAGTAGCATTTGCAGAAAATATTGCAAGGGTGATCAATCCCATGATGCAAAAAACTCCCAGCACCGCCAGCGTCATAACCAATGCCGAGATCCATGGTCTCACGTGGAATGAAAGCCGGTTATGGAGCGGAATGAGAACGATTGCCAGCGACGCACCGAGAAGAACCATATCCATAATTGACCAGAATACAACAAACGCCACAATAATGAGAACGATTAAAAGAATTGACGGGAACTGGTCAGCTCGGATACGGATCATGAATGATCTCCTATTGTGCAGGATAGGAAATTAATAGGTTCGTCCAATTTTTTTATTGCTTCACATCAGAAAGCGATACCCATAACACTAATAACCGCCCAATCACCTTGGTTATCAGATGAAGCGCATCGAGCATATCGCCATGATCGCGCACGACATGGGGCTGATCTTTGAGTTCCTTGGTGTCGTATCACTCCTGCCGTTTCTGGTGCTCGTTGTTTTTCGCGAGTGGGACCTTATCCTGCCGATGGCAACCGCTCCGCTCGTTTTTATCCTGCTGGGGTATGTAATATCTCACATCCCTCACCAGGATCTCGAACCTTCTTCTTCCATCACGATTGCCGCTGTCGCACTTTCGTGGCTTGCCATCGCACTTATCGGCGCACTTCCGTTTGTGTTTGGGCTACACATGAGTTATGTGGATAGTATTTTTGAGGCAATGTCCGGTTGGACAGGTACCGGGTTTACCATGATCACATCTCTCGATACAACTCCCAAAACACTTCTCTTCTGGCGCTCATTTACGCAATGGATCGGCGGTATTGGGATCATTGTATTTGGGATTTCATTGCGCCGCAAGACGCGTACATCGCTATTCCGGCTTTATCGCGCCGAAGGCCGGGAAGAGGAACTGGTTCCCGCCTCAGTCTCAACCAGTCGCCGCATGTGGATGATCTACCTCGTCCTTACATTTGCATTCACCGGCCTTATCATGCTCTCGGGAATACCGCTCTGGGACTCGCTCAATATTGTCATGGTAGCAATAGCTACGGGCGGATTTACCCTTCATGCGGGGAGCCTGACCTATTACAATAACCCGCTTCTTGAAGTCCTGCTTATTCCCGTGATGCTTGCCGGAGCAATCCCGTTTAAGGTCTTTTTTTTCCTGTACCATGGCAAGGTATTGAACATGATGCGGGATCCAACGGTGAGAATTCTGCTGCTCATCGCGCTGGTGGGATCAGTCATCACGTCACTGGATCTGTTTATCTTTGGAAACCTGCCGATCACTACAGCATTCCGCCAGGGTGTCTTTACTGCAGTCTCCGGCCTGTGTACCTGCGGTCTCCAGAATTCAAACCCACACTACTGGGCGGCAATCCCGATTGCGGTCGTTGCCATGCTGATGTTTATTGGTGGAGCTATGGGCAGCTCTGCCGGCGGAGTGAAAGTAAACCGTGTGATGCTGGTCTTTGACGGGGTAAAATGGTGGTTCCGCAGGTTCTTTGTCAGCAGCCGCGTGCTGGTTCCCTTAAAATCCGGGGGGCATACCCTGTCAAAGGAGATCTCCGAACTGGCCATCTCAAAGAATCTGCTGGTTGTAGTGTTGTATGTCATAACGATTTTTATTGCAACAATCATGACTCTGCATCTGTACATTACCTCGTTCCGGTTAGAAGAGGTTGTTTTTGAGATTGTCTCAGCATTGAGCAATGTGGGACTTACCGTAGGTTTTATCAGTGCTGCAAGCCCGGTCTCGATAAAATGGATATTTATCCTGCTGATGTGGTTAGGACGACTTGAGATTGTACCGGTAATCATTATTATCATGGGTATTGCCCGGGAGATCGAGATCGATATAAGCCACACGTCTCAGGATCAGGACCGTCTACCCCCAAATTAATGCGGATGGCAAGGTACCTTTTTTATCAATGTCAGAATTCCCTGTTTGATAATCTTTTTTCCCAGTGAAAACATGACGAATCGGTAGCCAGTAGCAAATATTGTGCTTTTAAAAAATCTGCGCGTAATAAATAAACAGAACATATTCCAGCAAAAATCGTGGATGACCCCCTATTGAATTTTCAAAATTATAATCATCTCATCGCTATTCTTAATCACCCCCCAACGCCAATACTGGTGACAACACGGTGGTTAATGGCCGAAATAAAAATAATCGGAACAGCGCATGTATCACAGCAAAGCGTCGATGAAGTGCGGGTGGCGATTGAGGAATATAAACCGGATGTCGTTGCAATTGAACTTGACCAGTCGCGCTATGCTGCCTTAAAAAAGCAGGGCCGGGATCCTTCGGTAAATGATGTCCTTGAAGTAAAAAATTTCAATACTCTTCTGGTCCAGTGGCTGATGGCATATCTCCAGCGCAAGATCGGTTTTGATGTCGGGGTTGAGCCCGGAGCCGAGATGAAAGCGGCGATCGAAGAGGCAGAACGATGCGGCATTGCCATTGCACTGGTAGACCGGGATATACGCCTTACACTCCTTCGCTTCTGGAATGCAATGGGTTTTTTAGAGAAATTAAAGATGATCTGGGCACTGGTCATCTCCATTGCGGAAATTGACAACGGACAGGAGATTGATATCGAATCGCTCAAGCAGCAGGATGTCATCGATATGGTTATGGTGGAATTCCGTAAATTCTCTCCCAACGGGGCCCGTGCACTGATCGATGAGCGTGACGCATATATCGCTCACCAGCTGGTCCTGTTAAAAGTGCAGCGCCCCGAAGGACGTATCCTCGCGGTTGTGGGTGCCGGGCACCGGCAGGGAATTGAAAATTATATCATAAACCCGGCGAGTCTGCCCCCGTTCGATTCACTTACACGGGAACCTAAATCCTTCCCGTGGGCAAAAATCTTCGGTTTTACGGTCACTGCACTATTTGCATTCCTGCTCGCCGCAATTGCATTTTCCGGCGTCGGGTGGGGAGTACTGCTCTATGCCTTCCTCTTCTGGGTGATCATTCATGGCGTGCTTGCGGCAATCGGTACTCTCGCAGCTGGCGGACATCCGTATTCAGCCCTAACCAGTTTTGCCGTGGCATGGATGACTTCGCTCAACCCCATGCTTCATTCCGGCTGGATCGCCGCATTTGTTGAAGCCAAAGTCAGGAAACCCCCTATGTCGGATTTCCGGAAGATCTATGATGCCCAATCCCTTACTGAGATGGCAAGAATCCCCCTCTTCAAAGTGGTTCTGGTTGCGGCCCTGACCAACCTGGGCAGCCTGCTGGGCACGGTGCTGTACTTCATCTTTGTCTTTCCCGTGCTCGGGATCGATCCAGGTGTGGTAATATCCACCGGTATCCAGAATATGTGGACCTGGATTACCCATCTCATCTGATTTTTTAATTTCTCTCTGGACTGAAAAGATCTGGAGATACAATAATTGGTTTTTAACCGAATCGGAAATTTTCTTCATTATTCTGAAAGAAGGATTTTTTATATTTGCGGTACCGGACGGCAAATACATTGCATTATCTTTTTTGCAGTGCTGCAATTTCGCAGTCTATCCAGTCCTGCACCACGAGTTTCATATCCTTTTTTGTCATGCCAGGCCAGTACTTTATCCGAATTTCTCTTTCGAGCAGAGTCAAGATCGGTTGCACCAGGGAAAAATACGCCTCATGAGTAGTAAATCCCCCGTTTCTATCCACATGAAGCAGGACGAGCTGGTTCAGGTGGCTCATCTCATCCGTCTCATCGATGAGTCGTTCCAAGGTTACACTTCCGGAAAAATCTGAAGTTGGTGTATCGCATACCGGTTCCGGATTAAGGCAGGTGGATGAACCTTCAGGAGGAATGTCTTTTTCTGTCACGTGATTTTCCCCGGGAATGATGTATTTGCCGATAATTTCTCCAAAATTAATACGATGAATAATATGATAAAAAAAGTTCTCTTTTTTTGGGATAAATGCATTGGTGTCAGGATAATCCTGCAAAATATTTATCCTGCCAGCGTGCTTTTGATAGTTTAACAGACTTGTTACTGGTGAAACCATGTCAAGCTCAGCACTGCTGGTCATTGAAGGGCTCTGGTGGACTCCGGAGCAGAAACCCAAACGCCCCTCGGTTCTGCTTTTTTTAGAGGGGCTGGAAAGTATCCAGGGTGATTTCAATATCTATTATGCGAATTTTTATGAGAAGACCGGGTTCCGCCATGCACTTGAAGATGACCTGACCAATACCCGCGAGGACCGGCTTTTCCTGTATGTTGCAGCGCATGGGACCGGCAAACGGATTGGGGGATTAAAAGCCAAGACAGGCATGAAACTCCCTGCGATGTTCAAGGCCGTCAGAAATGCCGCAAATTATTCCAATATCGAAGGTGTGCTCATTGGCTCGTGCAGTGTGGGTAACAATATCGATGATTTCATTTCAACGACAAAAAATTCACATATTGCGTGGATCTTCGGGTACACCTGCGAGATCGGGTGGATGGCAAGCACGCTCATTGATGTCTCGATATTCGAGCACCTGATGGGATTAAAAAAAAGCGATCTTAAAAACCGGAAAAAAATTCTTGATGCCTTTGAAAAAGCTCTCAGGCGCTTTAATGGAGAATATATCCTTTGCAAGGAAAAGGGAAAGAGCATTCCTTTAAAAGATGCGATCACGCTTGTTGTGCAGCCCCGCAGTATAGGATGCAAGGCACAGGATGAGACCAGTGCCCTGATGGAACGACTCGGCTGGAAAAAATAAGCTGCGGTTATTGATCCGGTTGTAAAACAAAAAATGCCGAAAAATTATACCGGCTTTACTTTTATTTCCGGCTTGGGCAGGAACGGGATGATTGAAGCAGCAATCTTTGCAATATCCATGGACTGGAGCACGACCCTGCCCGGGCCAGTGAGGGTCGTGACAAAGAGACCTTCGCCTCCGAATAGTGCGGTAGTAATACCACCGGCAAGGGCGATATCATATTTAACCGTGTCTTCAAAACCGACAACGAGCCCCGTCTGAACTTTGATAACCTCGTCGGGTCTTAACGTCATTTCGATAATATCCCCGCAGCAGTGCAGGAAAGCGGTACCGTTACCGTTCATGCGCTGGAGGATGAATCCTTCACCCCCAAAAAGACCGGCACGAATTTCTTCCGTGAACGCGATGTCCAGTTCGACCGACTCCTCGCAGCAGAGGAATGAACTTTTCTGTGCGATAAATTCCTTGCCGGGTGCGACATTGACGGTGAAAATTTTTCCCGGCATGGTACCGGCAAACGATACAAATCCCGCTGCATTCTGGCACGTGAACTTTGTGAGGAAGACACTCTCACCTATAACGGCTCGTTTCAGCCCGGAGATGATCCCGCCTTTGAGCTGGCTCTCCATGACCATCGTGCCGCTCATGTTCACCATCGATCCTGCCTCGGCAAAGATTCCTTCGCCCGGCAGCAGGTCGATCTTTGCCATCTGCAGGTTGTTGCCTATGATCTCGGATTTCATAATATTCCTTAACAGAACATTCACCGGAGAAGGAGAAATGTGTTTGGGATTTTTTTAGTGTGAAAAAATTATTTTAAAAATGTGTGTGAGAATTTTTTGATATTTTTTTAAAAATTTAAAACGGTTTCAAGATCCGGTCACGAAAATATTTGAGGACTGCTGATGATCCAAAACATGACCGTAAATTGCATAGGGATTATAACTATTTTTATTGTTTGGGTGTAAAGCTTTTTGGCTTCACGCGTTTTTTGAAAAAAAATCATGAACTTAAAAAAATTAAAATTATCCGGGAGCAATTCCGGATCGCGACCTGGAGGACCTGTACTATTACCCGACACCGACATCCGTCGGAGACCCCCACCTTAAGTGGGGGTCCAGGCCTCAATTTAGTGCCAAATTTGCGGAAGTTAAGTGCCAAAATTTTTTAAAAAACGCATTTTGCTCTAGTTTGACTGGATTAGGCATAAAGCGGGCTCTAAAAAAGTGCGCTAATAGACCCTATTGGGATGGTCGATCGTTTGGCGGATGGGCTGAAGTAGGTGGAAAATGAAAAGAAGGCCTGTTTTTAGGGGTCGTAAGGGAGAATCATCTCGTCGGCAACCGTCGTAAATATTGGCGATCTGCCCGGGTTTGAGATCATTGAAGACCTGCACTCTCCCAACCTTACTTCTCCGTCAGAGACCTCCTTGCCGCAATGTGGTCGAGGGCTTAAAAAAATGCGGAATTCGTGTAAAACGGAGCTATATCTTTTTTGAATCCTTCAACTCTTCCCCAGATTGGCTGATTGAGAGGGTTATCGTGCCCGGAAAAGTGCGTTATTAGACCCTATTGGTTGGCCGATCTCTTGGTCGATCAATAGATACCAGGGAAAAGGAAAAAGAACGGGGATTTTGTGGATAGGGAATGTAGTTCCTCTAAAGGTCGACAATAGATAATTTATATATTTCTGGTAACTTATCTCTCTGTCGTCAAAACAAGCCTTAATACCTTAACGCAACCAAACTTGTGCAGATGAACGGGACAAAACTTGCCGGCGGCCCAACGCAGGACGAGATCATGGCAGTCTCCCTTTTCAAACTGGGACTGCACAAGACTGATACCGTCATTGAGATCGGTTGTGGTACCGGCAAGGTCTCGGTTGCGATGGCAAAAGTTGCAAAAAATGTATACTCGCTCGACAAGCGGAAAGAAGCAGTATCGCTTGCAACAGAAACCGCACGGACTGCCGGAGTGCATAATATCGAATTTTTCTGCACGGAAGCTGCGGATTTTCTCAAAAACGATCAGATATTTGACTGTGCATTCCTTGGCGGCACAAAACATCTGGCAGAGATCCTTCCTATTCTGGCAAAGAACGTGAAGCGGACGATTGTGATCAACGCAGTCATGGTGAGCACACTCGAACGGGCGGTGACAATGTTAAAAGAACTCGGGATATTTACCGAAGTTGTGCAGGTGCAGGTCTCGCGATCGTACGATATTGCTGACAGTATCATGTTCCGGCCAATAGATCCCGTCTTTATTATTGTCGGAAGAGGAGCAGCATGCTCATAGGTCTTGGCCTAGGACCCGGGAACCCGGAACTTCTCACGCTACGGGCGGTCCGGCTCCTCAAAGAAGCGGATACCGTTTTTGTCCCGGGAAGGATCGCCCATGATCTCGTTGCCCCGTACCGCGAACCGGTCATGCTCGATTTCCCGATGACTGATGACGAAGCAAAAATCCGCGAGTGTCTCAAAGAGAATGCAAAGAAAATCGCACCCGTTGCAAAAGATGGTCTTGCAGTTTTTGGCATCCTTGGCGACCCGAATTTCTTTTCCACGTTCTCCCGGCTCTGCGATGTCATTGACGAAACGCATCCCGGCATCGGGTACCGGACGGAACCCGGCATCAGTTCCATCACCGCGTTTGCTGCTGCAGCCGGCGTTTCCATCAATGAAGGATTCACGGTTTCGGATGGGACGGTTTCGGACTCAAAAATCCTCTTAAAAGTGCGCAAGCCAAAAGAGCGGGCCGGCCAACTCCGTGCCGAGGGTTACCGGCAGTTTGTCCTTGTCGAGCGGATGTTCTTTGGGGACATGAAAATCTACCGGGACGATATGCTCCCGGAAAAGAGCGATTACATGAGCGTGATGTATGCCCGGAAATAATCCTGATAAACTCATCTGGTTTGTCGGGGCCGGTCCTGGCGATCCCGAGCTGATCACGGTCAAAGGAAAAGCCCTGCTCGACCGGGCAGACGTGCTGCTCTACGCGGGCTCGCTGGTCAACCCCGTTCTGGTTGCTTCAAGTTCCGCTAAGGAGAAAGTGGACAGCTGGGGCATGCATCTTGACGATATGATCGCTCTCATGGCCGATCGCGTGCAAAAGGGAAAGACGGTTGTCCGGCTCCACTCCGGTGATCCGGCACTGTACGGCTCGATCGTTGAACAGATCGCTGAGCTCCGGAAAAAGGGCATTACGGTCCGGATCGTGCCGGGAGTATCTTCGGTTTTTGCCGCAGCAGCTGCACTCACGACCGAGTTCACGCCACGGGGGGTTTCAGAAACCCTGATCATCACCCGCCCGGCCGGAAAAACACTTGAGAAAGACTACATCGCAGAACTCTCGCAGTACCCGGCTACCATGGCCTTCTTCCTCGGCAGCGAGCATTTTTTTGATATCACCGAAAAACTTGCATGCCCGAAAGATACACCGGCTGCAGTGATCTTCCATGCCTCGTGGCCCGACCAGCAGGTCATCTCCGGCACCGTTGCTGATATTGCACAAAAGGCGCAGGCTGCCGGCATCACAAAAACCGCGTTGCTCATTGTGGGTAAAGCGGTCAAAGGTACGGAATCCGGTTACCAGCGATCGCATCTCTATTCATGACCGAGACTGTTGTCATTGCACTTGCCCGTTTCATGCCGGAAGCAGAACGGATTGCTGGGTTCTTACATGCCCCATGTCATGAATATACTCCGGATATCTTTTCCAAACATTTTTCCAGTGCCCGCAGGATCGTTGCCCTGATGTCGATGGGTATTGTAGTGCGGAAGATCGCCCCGTTACTCTCGGACAAATGGACGGATCCGGCCATTGTGGTCATCAGCCCGGATCTCCGGCATGCAATCCCGCTGCTCGGTGGCCATCATGGGGCAAATGCACTCGCAAAGGAGTTAGGCGCACTGGGCATACTGCCCGTGATTACGACTGCCACCGAAGCAACGGGCCGGGATTCTGTTGAAGCGATTGCAGAACGGTATGGATGCGATATTGTAAACCGCGACTCCACCCGGCAGGTGAATGCAGCGATGCTGGATGCTGACGTCCCTGTGCATGCAGTGCAGAGTCCCGGCATTGTGATCGCCGGTCCCGGTGTTTCCCTGCTGGTAAAAAAAGGTGAATACACCCTTGGCGTGGGTTGCCGGAAAGGGGTCAATTCTGAAGAAGTGATCGACGCGATACAGGAAGCGCTCTCATCTGCCGGCATCACAAAAGAGGATGTGCTGGTCTATGCAACCACGGTAAAAAAGTTCAACGAGATCGGGCTCACCGATGCAATCACGGCACTTTCTGGCAATTTAATATTCCTTGACGATGAAACAATAAACGCCCAGACAGGAACGTCTCCCTCCAAAGCCACCCGACTCGGGCTTTTGGGAGTTGCAGAACCCTGTGCGCTTGCCGTTGCAAAGAGAAAAACGCTGGTCATGGGAAAGAAAGTTTACGGGAGAGTTACCGTTGCCATCGCACACTGAAAAAAAGGGAAGTCTTGCCATTGTCGGTCTCGGACCTGGCAGGAGGGAATACATGACCGCCCGGGCACTTAAGGCGATTGCCCGGGCTGATTACGTGATCGGCAATGCCTCCTACCTCGAGCCGCTTGAACCGCTGCTTGCCGGAAAGAATGTGATCCGGAGCTCAATGGGAAAAGAGGTGGAACGGGCACAGCAGGCCATTGACCTTGCAAAAATCCATGTTGTTGCCATCGTATCCGGCGGCGATGCTGGTGTATACGGCATGGCCAGTATCGTGCTCGAAGTACTCGAGCATAGCGGCATCGAGATCGATGTGGAAGTCATACCGGGAGTTACAGCAGCAAATGCCGGGGCATCGACCCTCGGTTCGCCGCTCTCCGGCGATTTTGCAGTGATCAGCCTTTCAGACCTGTTAACCCCGCTTGAAGTGATCGAGCAGCGCCTCGAAGCGGTCTTCTCGGTCGGCATACCGGTCGTCCTCTACAACCCGAGGAGCCGGGGCAGGCCGTACAACTTTGCCGTAGCAATAGAGCACGCCCGGAAATATCTCCCGCCCGAGACCCCCGTGGCACTCGTAAAGAATGCCCTGCGGGACAAAGATGAAGAGAAGATTGTCACTATGCTCAAAGACATTGAGCAGGTAATGGACCAGGTTGACATGCACACGACCGTGTTCATTGGCGGGAACGAGAGCAGGATATGGAGGATGGGAAACAATGTCAAAGGAATCATCACACCACGCGGATACCACCGCAAGTACGTATATTGATCCGGGCGCCGATACAAAGGAAGGCTATGCGATCTCGCAAAAATCCCGGGCGCTCGCCCGAAAGATGGTGGGAAACGCAACCGTGGAAGACCGGATTCGCCAGCGGTGCTCCATAGCGGTTGGCGATTTTTCCATGGCGGACCTTCTCCGGTTCAGCAACGACCCCATCCCCGCTGCACTCAAAGCTCTTGAGGCGGGTGCGCCGATAATCACTGATATCCGCATGGTACAGGTAGGTATCCAGAAGAAAGGGCATACGAGCGAAGTCTGCTGTGCGCTCGATTATGGAGCGGATATTGTGAAAGAACGGGGCATTACCCGAAGTTCCGCGGGGTTCATTGCCCTGAAAGACCGCCTTCCTGGTTCCATAGTTGTTATCGGCAATGCGCCGTCAGCCCTGCTCATGCTCTGTGACTTTGTCAAAGAGGGCATCCGCCCGGCAGCCATTATCGGGACCCCGGTCGGGTTTGTCAATGCAGCCGAGTCCAAAGAAGTCCTGCGGACAACCAATATCCCGTCCATATCCAATGAAGGAACCCGGGGCGGTACGCCGGTTGCCGTAGCTGCGATCAATGAGTGCATCACTATCTTTATCGAAGGCTCAAAGGTATGAGAGATCCGGTCACCGGTTTTGAATATCCTGGCGCATGGGTGGAACGGTGTAACGTCCCGGCACAACTCCTGCTCGCAGAGCAGGGCCTTGCAGTCCTCACATCTTCAGGAACCGTGCTCAGGCGCGGGTTTACCACCGGCACCACCGCTGCTGCAGCATGCAAGGCGGCAGTCCTCTCCCTTTCCGGTGCGATAATCACTTCCGTCACCATTCACATTCCCTGCGGGCTTACCGTAAAAGTACCGGCGGATGCCTATGCAGGAAAATCATCGTGTAAAAAATATGCCGGGGATTATCCATCTGACCTGACTGCCGGCCTGAATTTTGTGGCTGAAGCATTTCCCGTTCCCGAAGGCACCTACTTCCTGCTGGGTGATGGTATCGGCAGGTTTTCCCGTGACACACCCCGTTACCGGAAAGGAGATCCCGCAATCAGCCCGGCACCTCTTGCCTGCATACATGCATCGATACAGGAAGCGGTTGAAGAGTTGGGGCTTTACGGAATCAGGGTGATACTCCATGTCCCTCACGGTGCAGAAGTGGGTAAAAAAACCTTAAACCCCCGCGTAGGCGTGGAAGGCGGGATCTCGATTCTCGGTACCACGGGACTGGTCGAACCGTGGGACGATCATCTTGAGGAATCAGTCTGTGGCCGGGTATCTGCTGCCCAAAACCCGGTAATTACAACCGGGCGTATCGGGCTCCGGTATGCCCGGCTGCTCTTTCCGGACCGGGAAGTAATCCTTGTTGGCGGCAAGATAGGCGCTGCCCTTGATGCAGCGCAGGGAGAGATTATTCTCTGCGGGTTACCGGCCCTGATTCTCCGCCATATCAATCCGGGGATACTGGAAGGCACCGGGTTTTCAACTGTTGAAGAGTTTGCCGCTTCTCCCGCATTCCTGCCCGTAATGCGGACAACACTTGCCGGTTTTAAAAAAGAGCGACCCAATGTTCATGTTATGCTCGTAGACCGGAATGGTGTGGTAATCGGGGAGAGTCTATGAAAATTGTTGGTGTCGGCTGTGGGCCCGGGATGCTCACGGAAGAGGCGATGGTCCGAATCGCAGCGGCAATGACGATCTATGGCTCTGACCGGGCAATCGGGATCGCACGACCGCATATCCAGCCGGGGTGCGTGGTCAGGACCATCGATGATTTCAAGTCTCTTCATACGCTGCCCGAAGATGCTGTTATCCTTTCAACCGGTGATCCCATGCTTGCCGGTCTCGGGTACCTTTCCGGTGACGTAACCCCGGGTGTATCTTCACTTCAAGTGGCCGCGGCCCGGCTGCACATACCCCTCTCCCGCATAGCGGTAGTTGTTGCGCATGGCAGGGGTCATGAAAAGGGTATGCAGGAAACGCTTGAGGAAGTGCAGCGGGGAAAAATTGTCTATCTCCTTGCCGACCCGAAATTCGATGTCGGAGAATTGTATCGTCGCTTGTTGGTTCTGGACTGCCGTCCGCTTCGGATAGCGGTCTGTGAGAACTTAGGATATCCTGATGAGCGCGTTGATAAAGGAGAAATCGCAGCGCCACCCGTACCAAAAGCGGATCTCTACTCGCTGGTCGTTGGAAATTTTTAAAATAAATTGTGACATTATTCCCACTTCAGTAGTCATTCCAGGAACTTTTGAAAAATTTCCGCAAAAACATTAATCAGATCCCCTTAATTTTGGCAATTTTGCCCCAAAAGAAAACGGAGTTAACGGCGATCGAAAAAACCCCTAATCCGGGCATTTTGCGGGATTTGTTTTCTGGATCTCTCCAATATGAGCTCCGATTATATGAAAACAGACACCTGTTCGATCGAAAACTCCGGGAGTATTTGTATGAACAGGGGGTCCGGAGCACATCAAAGAAACATAAGATTGGGCAATTTGCCTGTTACAAAAGATACACTATTCTGAGCCTTATACGGGCTCCGATTGCCATTTTCCTGATCCAGTTTTCGGATTTTTGGGGAGGGGTGTCAACATCACGGAGAAAAAACGATTAAATCGCTTATTTTCGAAAAATAAGCGTTTTAAATCGAATAAAACCTGTTAAATTAGCGGGCTTCTGATGGTCACTTTTATTGACACATAGTTCAGGGGGTTTTTAAGGAAAAACTGCCTGCAAATGCCCTTGGTTGCCCACTATCGAGTTCACGTCGGAGAATTTGGGTTTTTTTGAGGCTTGTCTGGTTTTTCGAGTGGGGGGATAATTCTGGTTTGTGGAGGGGGGCATGTACCGTTTTTTCGAAAAATATTATCCGGATTTTTCTCACACGATAAAAAAAATAAGAAATGCTTTTGGCTGGAAATTTTTTTAATTTTTTCCGGTAGTATTCCACTGGAATACTGCATCCGGACAACAAGCTTTTTTCCTGACAGATTTGATAATGAAGTAAGGAATGAGTGTATCTATGGATAAAGCAACCAAAATGCAGTTAAGCGTCATGTTCTTTGTGATCGGTTTAGCGATGATGCTCATGCAGGATTTAAAACGCCTCGACACCATTAACCTTGGCTTTTCCCTGCCGTTTGCAATAATGTTCTATATCGGCCTGATCTTCATGGTTATCGGGTATTATCTCAAATGATCCGGGATCTGACTGCAACTCAGGCCTTGACCGGTAAAACTATCTCTTTTTTATTTTCCCGCTATCCGTTGTTTCCGGTTTTTTGTCTAAACTGATTTTGATCTCGCACTGGCGATCACCCGTACACATTGACCGGACATATCGTGCGGAATAGTCTTTCTTTAAGGCTGGGACCGTAGTGAGCGTGAGGGCCATACAGCGGGGAAAGGTATGCTCCCCGGTTGCACCGAGCTCATATCCGGTATCAAAGAACGGGCAGCGTTTGATAAGAATCACGGAACCATCATCAGATACATCGATGGTTTCGCTCTTGTAGTCCGGGCCAAACAATATGGCCATGACCGTACGCATACTCTCTGCCAGATCGTGTGCGTTCCCGACAGGTAACGCGAGATCCCGGACGATTGAAAATGCCCTGTAGGAGAGCTCGATCCAGATTTCCCGCTCGATCTCATCATATTTTTCTCCCAGTATCTTTCGGAATGCAACATCATACATTGCAGGAACCCGGGCAGCATACTCTGCAGCAAGCCGCCACTTGACATCATCGGGAATGGATTTGAGATCCGGCATCAGGGCATCTCCTCAATTACTCGTGTATAGGAAATCAGGTTATTTCAATTGTTGTCTGGCGGCATTTTTACGTTTTCTTTTTTCGGATATGTCAGGAAACAAGGGAATAACGGTTTTGCAGGCAGCGGATGAAACCCTCGTTTTCCAGTGTCGTGATAATCCGAAAAATCCGGTCTGGATCCTCTCTGGATGCAGCCACAATTTCATGCATTGTAAGATGGGGGGTTCCTAAGAGTAATGCAATAATCCTGCCACGGATCCTCCGGTCCGATCCTTCAAAGGGGGACTGTTTTGTGTAATGGGCGCTCCTCCGGTTTGGATTTGCAACAATTTTTTTAAGCAAGGCACCGAGGTCCATCAGTGCCCAGTACCATATCCGGGGATTATCACGATATACAGCCCTCTCAACAAGCGGGAGTATTTCCGCATCGCTCACGGATGCAGCATCAGAAAAAAAGAAGTGGATGAACACTCTGCGGATATTGGTCTCAATGAATACGACCGGCATATTGAAAGCAAATGCGCAGATCGATGAAGCGGTTGCCCTGCCAATGCCGGGAAACGTCGCAAGCGTATCAGCATCTGCCGGTATCACTCCGCCGAATTCATTCATCACCCGTTGTGCACATTTCTGGAGGGATATCGCCCGCCGGTTATATCCCATACCCTGCCATACTGCAAGGATATTTGCCAGCGGGGCTTGTGCGAGCGTAGCAAAATCAGGAAAGGCTGCGAGAAATTCCGGGTATTTTATCATAACACGCTCCACCTGCGTCTGCTGGAGCATAATCTCAGAGACCAGGATATTGTAAGGATCAGTGGTATTGCGCCACGCCATTGTGCGGCCATGCTGGTGGTAATAGTCAAGTACCATCAGTTGGAACTCTGAAATTCCCGTAACCGTATCAAATTTCTGGGAAAATATGCAATCATCCTCTTCCGGGGTTGTCTGTTGAACAGGTTTTATGGATCTCATAGGGAAAACGGATGATATTTTTTAACATACGATGTTTCCGGGCATGAATAATAATGATTCAGATCGTGACAAAACCGATTATTGTTCCCGATTTATACATTGTTTCAGAAAAAAACTAGAACATGGAACGGGTTAAAGGATCTAGGTACGCTTGAACATCGCATCGAGATCTGCCCTGCTGAACCTTATGATCGTTGGCCTGCCATGCGGACAGGTAAATGGATTCTGCGTAAGCCTCAGCTGATTGATGATGCGTTGGCATTGTTCATGGGTACATACCGTACCAGCCTTGATCGCACCACGGCATGCGATAATCCGGGTAAGTTTTTCCCGGTTGTTCACCGAACGCGAAACATTACTGCCGACCAGATCGCTGATGATCTCATCAATAACTGCGGTATCTTCCATCCTGCCGAGTACCACCGGCACCGCTCGTACAAGGAAGGAGGTTTTGCCGAATTCTTCCAGCACAAATCCCTCCTGTGCCAGGGACGGGAGAAGGTCCCGCAGGAGGGATGCTTCTCTTGGAGTGCAATGGATGATCACCGGGGAGATGAGTTCCTGGGACACGGGACCGGACCGTGAACGGGCGATCACCTGTTCATAGAGAATGCGTTCATGGGCAGCGTGCTGGTCGATGAGCATCAGTTCATCGGTTACGGTGCGGGCGAGGATATAGATCCCGCCAAACTCTCCGATGACTTCCATTGCAGGGAGATGGGACGGTACCGGGGTGAGCCCGGTCACGAGCTCTGTCTGGCGGAGACGTTCATCGGAGTCAATGGTTCCCGCATGTGTAGATTCACAGACGCCAGAGGGTTCCGGACCCGCCGGGATGTATTGCCGGGCCGGTTTACTATCCGGGTAATCCGGGAGAGATATCGGTGACTGAGCAGGGGATTCTACTGCCGGGATCAGGTCATGACTGAGCAAGGCGTCCGATATTGCTTTTTTTATTATTTCGGTAACCTCTTTTTCCCGGGAAATACGCACCAGTTTTTTTGTCGGGTGGACGTTCACATCCACAAGCCCGATATCGATCTGCAACGAGAGGAATGCAACCGGGAACCGGTCTTTGGCAAGAAGGGTGCCATAGCCGGCCCGGACGGCCCCGTTGATGAGGGAGGAGGAGATAAAGCGCCCGTTGATGGATACCAGCATCCGCGCAGCATCCTTTCGGGACAGAGCCGGGCGCGAAATATGTCCGGCCAACTTCATAATAGGAACCGATGCATCGACCGGGATGAGGTGCTCTGCCGTGTCCGTACCAAACAAGCGGGCGATTGTATCGAGAGGGCGCGTTGAACGATCGGTCACCATCTGTTCACGGTTGTTGTAAAAGAGACGGAATGATATTTCCGGATGGGAAAAACAGACTCCTTCCATGATCGTGTGGATATGAGCAAGTTCCGTGTTGACGCTTTTCAAGAATTTTTTCCGGGCCGGGGTATTGAAAAAAAGATCTTCAACAAGGATGCTGGTACCTTCCGGAGCTCCAATACCTATCGTTTCAGTTACCGTACCCCCAGCAACTACCATTCTTGTGCCGGCAACAGTTCCCGAACCGTGGAGCTTGGTGACCAGCGTCACGCGGGACACTGCGGCAATACTGGCGAGGGCTTCGCCACGGAAACCAAGGGTCCGAATGACATCGAGATCTTTGATATCGGTGATCTTGCTGGTCGCGTGCGGTACAAATGCAAGTGCAGCATCCTGAGGTGACATGCCACACCCGTCATCAGTGATACGTATGGAGTTGATTCTGCCATCCGATGCAGAGAGATCTATGCGGATAGTGCGGGCCCCGGCATCGATGGCATTCTCGACCAGCTCCTTGACCACAGATGCCGGGCGCTCCACTACTTCTCCGGCCGCGATCTTGTTAACCGTTGACGGGTCAAGGACATGGATAACCGGGGGGGTCTCTTTGCTGCTCATGGCGTGGTATTCCGGTCCAGCGTCTTTTTCAGTTCGGCAATCTTTGCGAGAGCCTGCATGGGCGTCATCTCATCCGGGTTGATCCGGGCAAGTGCCCGGAGTGTGGGGTGTTCGGCAGGAATGGGACTTTCCGCACGGTCATCGACAAGGAGGATCTGCGTATAGCGCTGGGGACGGGTGCCGGCAGGCACGGCCCGGTTCATGCTGTCAGACAGGAGCACTTCTGCCCGTTCGGTTACTTTTTTTGGTATTCCTGCCAGCCGGGCAACGTGGATACCATAACTCTTGTCCGTAGCGCCGGGGATGAGTTTTCGTAAAAAGACCACTTCTTCTTTGGTTTCCTTAACGGCAAAATGATAATTTTTCACCCGTTTGAGCTGCTCTTCCATGGCGATCAGCTCGTGGAAGTGCGTGGCAAAAAGCGTCTTGGGTCCGGTCGTTGTCTTTCCGTGCAGGAATTCCAGCACCGCTTTTGCAATCGAGCAGCCGTCCACCGTGCTCGTTCCTCTGCCGATCTCATCGAGAATCACCAGGCTTCTGGAAGTGAAATTGTTGAGGATATTTGCCAGTTCGAGCATCTCGACAAAAAAGGTACTCTGCCCGCTTGCGAGGTCGTCAAATGCCCCCACCCGCGTGAAAACCCGGTCAAGGATGCCGATGCCGGCGTGGCGGGCGGGGACAAAACTCCCGGCCTGTGCCATGATGCAGCAGAGGGCGACCGTGCGCATATATGTGGACTTGCCTGCCATGTTGGCCCCGGTGATGATCATGATCTGGGTCTGGCTGCCCGAAAGTTCGGTATCATTGGGGACAAATCCTCCCGCAACGCCCTGCTCAACCACCGGGTGACGCCCGTCACGGATCATGATCGCGTCACCGTCATTGAGCTGCGGGCGCACATAGTCCCGGGTCTGGGCAACTTCGGCCAGCGCTGCAGCAACATCGAGTGTTGCGATACCTGCGGCAATTGACTGGAGGGCATCAACCTGTTTCTGCAGGGTTTCTATAAGAGAGGTATAGAGCTCCCGTTCGAGCGCAAGTACCCGCTCATCGGCATTCGTGATGAGGGTCTCTTTCTCCCGGAGTGCGGGAAGCGTGTACCGTTCACCGGTCGCCGTGGTCTGTTTGCGTTCATAATGCGCCGGAACAAGGTGCAGGTTGGGCTTGGTGATATCGATGTAATAGCCAAAGATCCGGTTGTACCCGATTTTCAATGATTTGATACCCGTCAGCTCCCGTTCGTTTGCCTGCAGTTCAACAATCCAGTCCTTGCCGGAATGCAGGACAACAGTGATCTCATCGAGCGCCGGGGAATAGCCACGCCGGATCACGCCGCCATTGCGGGCGATTACCGGGGGTTCGTCAACGATTGCTCTCTGTATAAGATCAATGGTCTCCGGAAGATCCCGGATCTGTTCGAGCGCTTCCTGCAACAACCGGGGCGGGTTTTTGTCAGCGTGTTCCGCTAATGGTTTCCTGAGCTCCGGCAGCGTCCGGAGAGAATCTGCAAGGGCGAGGAGATCCCGTGGCCCGGCATTGCCGTATGCAATACGGGCGGCAATCCGTTCAATATCCGCGACACGGGTGAGATGAGAACGAAGGGAAAGCCGTTCTGCGGTATGTCCTGCAAGATATTCGACCGCATCGAGGCGGTTATTGATCGTGTTAATGTCGGTGAGCGGGCGGGTGAGATGACGGCTTAAGAGCCGGCTGCCCATCGGGGTTTTTGTGAGATTTACGCTGGAGAAGAGGGTTGCGCCTTTTGATCCCCCGCGAATGCTCTCCATCACTTCGAGATTGCGCAGGGTGATGGCATCAAGCATCATGCTCTGGGCTGATGTGCGCTGTGACATGCTGGAGATATGGGGGAGCGGGGAGTACTGGGTCTCCTGTGCATAGGCAAGCGCTGCGCCGGCAGCACCTATCGCAGCCGGTTCACCGTCACACCCATACCCGGCCAGCGAACTCACGCGGAAGTGGGATGTTAAGAGACGGTTTGCCCGTTCCTCATCAAATTGTGCATCCGGCACCCGCGAGACCAGAACCCCGCGCTCCTGTATCCTGTCTTTCAAATCCTCCGTTACTGTGAATGGCAGGATGCATTCTGCCGGATGATACCGGGCTATTTCTGACAGGAGGTTCTGGTGATGGTCGTCCTGGTCAATGGTGGTGACAAAAAATTCTCCGGTTGATATATCGAGAAGCGCAATCCCCCACGATTTTTTCCGGTCGTCAGGACAGATGGCCATCAGGTACGTGGCTGCGGATGAGGATAGCATGGATGAATCGATTACCGTGCCGGGAGTAATCACCCGCACAATCTCCCGCTTTACGATCCCTTTTGCCGTTTTGGGATCTTCGACCTGATCGCAGATTGCTACCTTGTAACCTTTGCTGATCAGCTTTGCAATATAACCATCAATCGCGTGATAGGGTACCCCGGCAAGCGGAATGGGATTGTCACCGATCTTTGACCGGGATGTGAGCACGATCTCCAGTTCCCGGGAAATGATCTTTGCATCTTCTTCAAAGGTTTCATAAAAATCACCGATACGAAACAGGAGGACGGTATCTGCAAATTTTTCCTTGAGCTCACGGTACTGTCGCATTACCGGGGTTAGGCGGGGACCTGCCAGTGCATCATCGGGTTCTGCCTGTGGAGACTCACGGACCATGGGTGCAGAAATGTAGCCTTCCGGATCAATTAATACCGATCTTTCATGCATTCGATGTTCATGGAGCGTTGCGGTAGAGACATACAATGATAAGGGGAGACGAAAGCACCAGTGCTATCAGCCCGAAGCCAAGTCCGAGCGCAAAACCCATTCCAATGATACCTGCAATCTCTGAAAGAATACTGACAGCCCATGGGATCTGGCTCCAGATTACAAGCAAGCCCGAGACTGCAAGGATGCATATTCCAATCGCTGCATTCCTGAAATCCTGCATACTCGGCGCCACCGAAAGGATGAGGCTGAGGACCAGGTAAAGGTAGAGAAGGAACCATGCATTGAACTGCACTACAAGGTTCCGGGTAAATATCCCCAGAATCCCCCCTCCCATGAGTATCACGGTATCGGGCGAATCGATGGAAAGCGGAAGATTGGGAAACGAACAGCCGAAATACGTTGAAAAAAGCCATGTGCACAACGAGAGGACAAGCGGGATGCAGAAGAGCGGTGCGGTGCTGATAACAACATCGCCGATTACCGGAATTACCGGCGGGCTGTGGGTTACAGATCCGCCCTCTTTGGAAAAAAGAACCACGTTACGGATTTTTGCACCGGTGAGCAGACAACCAAGGATATGAGTGCATTCATGGACTACAACGCCGGGTGCACGCAGGAAATAGTAAAAAAACCTGACAGGCATACACCGGGCCCAGAGAAAATCCAGTGCCAGCGATAAGAGTATCACAACAATGCCAGTAGCGATGACAAGGAGAAAACCGGCAGATTCCATGAAATAATCCTTAATCTGTACTGTTGGGGGCTTTTATTAAAATATGAGCGATGATTGTACGGAACTGCTGAAAGGTTCATCATGTGAGACCCACCATAAGACAAAATTCCGCCAGAATGGTTCATCAATTCCATACGTAAACGATTCGCAATCAGCACCATCTTTTTTACCAGTTAATTCCTATAGTATATGGCGCCTCAGTGGCTTAGTTGGCAGAGCGGCTGACTTGTAATCAGCAGGTCCCGTGTTCAAATCACGGCTGAGGCTTTTTTTAATCTCATTACAAAAATTTTAAAAAAAATTCACTCCGAAAAAAGAGTGAATTACTGTATGAGATCCCAGTGCAACGGAGTTCCCCTACAAATACTCTTTTTCGCTCGTCTTCCAAGAATATTATGAAGATGTTTTGGCAAGAGCCCGTATCCTGGACGAATGGATCGTATATTCTTCTGGGTAAACACTTCCCCCTCTGCAATATCTTCAACTACAAACAATGATCTCCGGAAAACCCTGCTTGCAATTTCGTGTTCGGTCGCGGTATAAGTTATACTGCCTAATGCTCTCTCGATCACACGGATTGAATCAACCATTGTTTTGAATTCCTGTGGCTCGAGCGAGAAACTGCTGTCAGGCCCGGGGGTATTCCGTGACAGGGTGAAGTGTTTCTCCACAATGCAAGCCCCGAGAGCAACGGCTGCGATGGGAATCGTAGTACCCAAAGTGTGATCGGAGATCCCTGCAGGTACATTAAATTTTGCTGCCATATCAGGAATGGTCTTCAGATTCATGTCATCCGGGAGGGCGGGGTATGCACTTGTGCATTTCAGGAGTGCTATCTGATCATTACCCTCATGCCGGATGGCTTCAACCGCTTCTTCAATTTCTTCAAGTGATGCCATACCGGTTGACATGATGATCGGCTTACCTACCCGGGCAATCCTCTGTATAAGCGGGATATCGACAATCTCAAAAGAAGCAATTTTGTATACCGGGACATCCATCTGCTGGAGGAAGTCAACGGAAGAGGGATCGAAAGGTGTGGAGAAAAAATGGAGACCTGCCGCTAGTGCAATTTTCTGGAGTTTTGGTTGCCATTCCCAGGGAGTATAGGCTTCACCGTACAGGTCATGCAGATTTTTTCCTTCCCACTGGGTCCCTTTACCGATCCGGAAATATTCATTGTTGCACTCGATCGTCAGGGTATCCGGTGTATAGGTCTGGATTTTTACTGCATCGGCACCTGCTTCTTTTGCAGCATAGATCAGCTTCACCGCTTCATTGAAGTCCTGGTTGTGGTTGGCAGAAAGCTCGGCGATGATATACACACGATGTCCATGGCCAATCCTTTTTGCATTTATGGAGAAATCCATCGATGTAATCCTTTTATTCCAAAAGTTTGCGCCAAATCCAGATTCTACCCTGGCCAATATCGCCGTATGACGGGAGACTAAGCGCCAACCGGTTTATTTGAGAGTCATAATCGGGATCTTTCTTTTCCTGTTGTGCGAGCCATGCATTGATAATGCGGCTTAGGAAATAATAAGTAGAACTGTAATAATCAATTTTTTCCAAGGTGATATCAAGAGGGTTGAAATTGTTGATCTCATCATCCCTGATATACCGGTTATGCCATGGGGGAGTAATTTCCGGCAACAATATCTCCTTCCGGTACTGGTTTATCTTATCAAGACCATCTTGGCTGTTTTCACACATCAAATATCTCCCACCGGGTTTCAGCAGAGAGAGAATCAGACTAATTGCTTCTTTTTGTGCCTCCCAATTGGGCAGATTGATAATCATCCTTTCTGTGTAAATGATATCATATTTGTGGCTGTGAAACTTCAGGTTCTGGATATCACCGGTCTGAAAATTCACCGACCCTTTGAAAGTAATATCCTTTGAGAGTTTTTTTGCAGATTGTATCATCTCTTCTGCAAAATCTATTCCAGAAACGCGGCTGTTGAATCTCCTTGCCAGCTCCATGGCAGTAATTCCATTTCCGCATCCGAAATCCAAAATATCCATCCCATCAGTAATATAAGAAATAATCGCCTTGATCTCGAGTTCTTTTGCAATGAGATCCCGGCTTCCCGCCCATAAACCGCGATCTGCCTGAGTGTTCCAGAAATTTCTTATATCCATATTTTTGTCGTTACTCATTTCAATTACTTTTTACGCATTCATCTGTTGAATAATTTTTCGTGCCCCATTTCCGTCTGTCAGCAGCCGGGCGTTATGGCACAGGATAGACCGGTTCTTCTTATCGAACAGTAGTGCAGTTATCTTCAAGACCAGATCCTCATGAGTTACATCTTCGAACCATCCGGCATATTCGGTAATTTTGCCTGCAAACAGGGACTCTGAAGATTTGCGCTGATTTTCTGCTAGAGCAATAATGCAGGACGGTAGCCCCATGAAAGCGAGTTCCCAGCACGTACTTCCTCCTGCGGAAATCGCAATATCCGCCCAAGCCATCAGTTCAGGCATATTCTCGGCATTTTTTATCAGTCTGAAGCCGGCTTGATCATTCACCGCTTCGCAAAGCCGGTCGAAATTCTGGTTTGCACCCCCTACAACCACGGTAACTTCGAGATCACTCACATCGATTTCTTTTACGGCTTCAATAACTTTGAGAGTGACATTCGCCGGATCACTTCCCCCGAGTGTAATGAGAATCTTTCGGGCAACTTCCTTATGATCCCGACGCCAGCCGGACCATACCAAGAATTCCTTTCTTAAAAGGGCATATCTCGTTCCAAGAGCGAACCGGGTGTATGGTTCATGCTGCCCGTATAAGGACATGCAGGCAGACATATTCTGATTGAGGACAATGTCCGCGTAGTAATGATCTGCATGCCCGTAATCGTCAAGAAAAAGGAGAGATAATCCAGAATCTTTGATTCGTTTCTGGTAATCCGCATCAAATGAATAGCCGTCGACTACAATCCACTTTGCACCAATAGAAAAGGCGATCCGCGCCGTTTCATCTGCATCACCTGATGATCCTGCCACCGGGCTTATGTGGATGATCTTGATCCCTTCATTTTTCATGCGTGCCCCCAAGGCAGGAGAATCAAATGTAGAGACAAAGACAACATCCCCACCATTATCCTGCCATGCCTCTGCAAGGGCAAGACACCGCATAACATGTCCGGTTCCAATCTCCGGGCTTGCGTCGGCACGAATGACAAGCGGCATCATGTAAGGCGGTGAAAACCCGGTTTTGCAACGGGCCCTTTAAGCATCTTGCCAAGATTACCATTGTCAAGACCACTTGAAATCATCTCAAATACCTCATCGGTTGCTTTTAGATACCGCTGGACATGCTCTTTCTGGTGTGCATACGAGGCATAGAATGATTTTCCGGCAAGGAATCCTTTATCGAGCATCATTTGTGTATACAGGGTCTGCACCAGAGGCCCGGTCTCTCCTTTCGCTGAAAAATGACTGAGTGGAGGAATTCCTCCGATATCTATATCGATCTGCTTGTCTTCAGCAGCAAGTTGCCATCCTTCCTGCACGGCAGTTCCCGTTTTTACGAGATGTTCCGGAACATTGCACTGCTCATATTTTTCAATCGTAGCAAGTGCAGCAACGGGTCCAATTCCTTCAGTCCAGTACGTACTGCTGATGAAGGTATCCTGAGACGACTGCATCGTTTCTTCCTTTCCGATAATCGCTGCCATAGGATAACCATTACTCATTGCCTTTGCAAATACCGCAATATCAGGATTTATTCCATATAGCGGATGAGCTCCTCCCGTTCTGAGACGAAAACCGGAAGAAACCTCATCAACTATGAGCACCGCTTCGTTCTGCCGGGCGATATTCTGTACTGCCTGAATAAAAACCGGTGTGGGTTTGTGATCCCGGATAGGTTCCATGATAATCGCAGCGAGTTTTCCTTCGTGTTTACCGGCAATGGCCTCGAGTTCCTCTGGATGATTATACTGAAAAGGTACGGATGTACCGGTCAGGCCCCGTGGAACCCCGGCGGGTGCAAGACCCGGAAGGAGATGACCGTCAAGATGCTGGTCATCAGCAAGGTTTGCCGCAAGGTACCAGTCATGCCACCCGTGATACCCGCAGAATGCAACGATATCCTTCTTTGTATGTGCCCGTGCTATCCTTACCGCAATTGCCATGGCCTCTCCGCCGCACCGGGCATACCGGACCTGCCCGGCCCACGGATGCAGGTGGATTAATTTTTCAGCAAGTTCGACTTCTTCGGGCGAGTTCAGAGTGCACATGGATCCGTTATCGATCCGGGCTTTCACTGCAGTGTCAACATCAGGGTCCGCATAACCGAGAGGACATGCCCCAATACCCATGATCGACATATCGAGGTAATGATTATTGTCCATATCCCATACATCGGCTCCTTTAGCCTTACGGTAATAGGAAGGCCAGTAATCGGGAAGGAACTGTTCACTCCGTTTGGAGAGAAGCTGGCTTCCGCCGGGAATAATCTTTTTTGCTTTCCGCCACAAGTCGGCACCAGAATTTGTTTTCATCAAGATAAGTCACCTCGAATTACCGATTCCCGGGAAAGGGATTTTTCGTATCCTTCATTTCTCTTAATGTGAGAGTTGATTTTTTCCAGTTCCGGTTTCTGTGCCAGCAAATTAAGGATATCGGTCATTAGAAAAATTCCTGATGGGTTGTAAAGGCATAGGTAGATCTGTTTAATGAAGGCATAATCTTCCGGATTATCGAGAGTCCATCTTAGTGCAGAAAGATCAGTCGGGTTCCGGATATTGGTCTTTCTTACGAAGGGATCTTTCCGGATAAACGGAGTCACATGTTCACGTTCCGAGAGAAGCGTAGCTTTTTCATGAGCAGCAAACAGGATATCACGGGCGATCACTTCAACATCGAGTCCGTCAGGAAATGTGGGGGGATCTGTGTTGGATACATAGTCATAACTGCCGGAATGCATCAAAGCAACAGCCATATCGATAACTTGGGGATCGATCAATGGACAATCCGCGGTAATCCTGACAATAGAATCTATGTTGCCGAAGGTTTTTTCGAGAAATTCCACGGAATCACAATATCTTCTGAGAACATCATTTGCATCCCCGCGAAAGACCAGAATATTCCATTCGTGGCATAATGATTCGATCACGTCGTCTTCCGGATTCGTTGTCGTCGCGACTAGGATGGCATCCGGTAACGATGCATGCTGTACGCGGTGTATTACGTGCCAGAGAACGGGTTTACCGCTGATATCCTTGATCACCTTTCCAGGAAGCCTCGTGGAACCCATCCGGGCCTGGATGATGACTGCGGTGACCAAGATCTCATTCCCCTTTTGCGGTTAATGCAATGTCAAGAATTTTCGCCGCATTTTCAAGAGAGGATTCGGGATTTCTATTCAGTGTGAGGCACTTAAGAAATTCCTGCATCTCGGCTACGTACAGGTCATTAACGGTAAAAGTATCCGCATACGCGAATTTTTTTTCAGTATCATCGGTATACGTGATTACATGCTTGCCAAAGACCCATTCTATAGTATTACCGTCTTTAAGGCAGATTTTGCACCGTCTGCAGTACCGACGCTGGAGATAATCCGAATGGATTGTCACGATTTTATCGGGATACCGAAACTGAAACTCAGCAGTATCCTCGACATCGATCTGAAAATTGCTGTAGGTCCCGTAAGAGCACCGGACGTTTGCAGGATCCCCAAAAAGCCAGCAGGCATAGTCGATCTCGTGGACATCGTCAAGGATAATTCCCCCACCCATAGAACGGTTCGCACTATACGTCATACGGTAATTGGTTCCGGGTCTCCAGGTTGGCATATGTGAACCGCTTTCTATCTGGGCAAATGCAACATTTTCAGGAGACAGGTTTTTTTTAAGATAGAGCAGGCCCGGTTCGTACCGTAGCATAAAACCTCCCATGCCGATAAGACTTTTTTTCTTTACATCGTTGAGAAGTTTATCCACACCCTGACGGTTATGGGACATCGGTTTTTCTATGAATACGTGCAATCCTGCGTCAACGGCTTTTTGCGCGGATGGAATATGAAGGTGGTTCGGCGTGCAGATAATTGCCGCATCGAACTCATCTTTATCCAAGGCGGCATCCAAATCCACCACGGGGTTCCAGGAATTATTGGCACAGGACGTCTTGAGTAGCGCCAGATTGACATCGGTCACACTGATATCCGCACCGAGTTTTACGAGGTTTGCAGCATGCCGCTGTCCGATGGACCCTGCACCAACAACAATAATCTTTTTTCGCGATTCAGGATCTGAACATTTTTCGGTCATACTCGTCCTGAGGAGGAGATCTGTTGCACTGCATTTTTCAGCGTTTCAACGATAAACACAACATCTTCTTCGCGCAATCCCGGGTATAAAGGCAAAGTAAGGATACGCCGGAATATATCTTCAGTCACCGGGTATAGATTGTGATTTTGGGGATGGTTCTTCCGGTAATAACTAAAATGATATGTCGGAATATAGTGAAGATTAACACCGATATTATGTGATTTGAGGTAGGAGTAGACAGCATCCCGTTTTACACCAGAAAGGAGAACGGTGTACAAGTGCCAGGCGTGGGTCACATCATTCCTAGTAAGGGGAATTTCGATCTGGGGAATATCCTGCAGCAGCTCCTGGTAAAGCCGGGACAGGTAGGTTCTTTTTTGTACAAACGCGTCGATTTTTTTAACCTGGGATATTCCAAGCGCTGCCTGAATATCCGTTATCCGGTAATTTCTCCCAAGAGTTACCATATCATATGCCCAGGATGCACCGGTTTCAGAGAGTTGATGCGCGGTCTTGTCAATCCCATGTGAGCGGAGAAGCCGCAATGTATCAGCCCGACTGGAATCATTGGTTGTTACCATTCCACCTTCACCGGTTGTGATCAATTTAACCGGGTGAAACGATAAAATGGTCATGTCGGCAAGAGTTCCGATCTTCTTTCCCCGGTATCCCGCACCCAGTGCATGGCAGGCATCCTCAATCATCAGGAGATTATTATCATAACTGATCTCCCGTAGTTCGGCAATGTCGCAGGGATGGCCGGCAAAATCAACAAAAATGATCGCTCCCGTCTTCTTTGTGATTTTCTTCCGGACATCCACCGGGTCAATATTACGGGTATCTCCAGTTATATCAGCATACACCGGGACCAGGCCATTATAGAGAAGTGCATTACTTGTAGCTGCAAAGGTGAAAGGAGTTGTGATCACTTCAGTCCCTTTTGGAAGTTCGAGTGATTGAACCGCGATATCGAGTGCACTGGTCCCACTATTCACTGCAACTGCGTGCTGACAACCGCTATAGTTACAGATCGAACGCTCGAATTCATCGACTTTCGGTCCTGTAGTCAGCCAGTCACTGTGGAGAACATCAATAACTGCATGGATATCCTCGTCATCGATTGATTGACGCCCATAAGGAATCGAATTCATAAAAACCGTAACTATTCTTTTTTCGTCACTTCATCCACGGCAATAATCTTTTTCAAGTCTTCATTACTCAGCCATATGGTATTTGAATCACTTGCATACCTGAAACCTTCAGGCAATGCTTTGCCCCCACCGCCGTTATTCTTGCTCCAGAATCGATGTTCCGGTTCAATAACAAAACCATAGTCATATTCTTTTGCATGACGGGCTTCATCTTCTGTCAGCAACACTTCATGAAGTTTCTCTCCTGCCCTAATTCCCATATATTCTTTTTTGATATTTGGTGCAATTGCATCTGCTAGATCGGTCAAACGCATGCTCGGAATTTTTGGGATAAAAATCTCACCACCCTTCATTATTTCGATCGAGTTCATTACAAAACGAACACCTTGATCAAGCGAGATCCAGAATCGGGTCATCTTTTCATCAGTTATGGTAATGACTCCCTTTTTCTGCTGTTCCTTAAATAAGGGGATAACACTTCCGCGGCTACCGATCACATTTCCATAACGGACACAGCTGAACCAAGGTGTTTTTCCACCAGAATACGAATTTCCCTGAATACCCAGCTTTTCAGCAACCATCTTTGTCGCGCCGTAAAGATTGACCGGATGGACTGCTTTATCAGTACTGATTAGCATTACTTTATTTACATTATTGTCAATAGCAGCGTCAATGAGATTGATTGTTCCATCAATATTTGTTTTGACCGCCTCAATCGGATTGTATTCACAAGCGGGAACCTGTTTCATCGCTGCTGCGTGCACGACAATGTCCACTCCTCGCATTGCTCGATATAAGCGGTTTTTGTCCCTTACATCCCCGATTAAATAACTCATCCGGGGATCGGTAAATATCTGGCTCATCTGCATCTGCATCAATTCACCACGGGAATAAATGCGGATACTTTTTGGGGAACATTCCCTTAGCAGTATTTCTGTAAATTTTTGTCCAAACGATCCTGTGCCACCGGTGACAAGTATCGTTTTTCCGTCAAAACATGAGGACATATGGTATAATATTATCACTCATCCCATTTTATGCATTGGGGACTCGGGTTTGCAATGAAAGGAGTCCTTCCAATGAATCATGTCAATTGTTGGACTGCCTCATTCAATAATTACGAATGTATAAAATCGTTAAAAGCAAATAAAGTTTCAATGAAGATTGCTCTACTGAGTACGCCAACACGGACTTCCGTACCGAATACAGTTCCCCCCCTTGGCATAATGTATCTGGCACCCTGTTTACGTAAAAAAGGTCACATTGTCAAGATCCTCGACATCGCAAAAACACGACAATCCAATAAAACTACAATCGATGATTTAAATATTTTTCAACCGGATTTAATCGCTATCAGCGGTATTATCACAGCCTACAAATTTATCCACGGGTTGACGCATGATCTAAAACTTGCTTTCCCGTCAATTCCGATTGTAATTGGAGGCCACATCTCCCTTGAAAATACAGAGTTGCTGCTTAAAAGCGTGGGATGTGATTATACAATCGTCGGATATGGTGAGAAGAAGATTGTATATTTAGTTGAATTTTTGGAGGGAAAACGGGAAATCACCGATATCCCCGGGTTATCTTACCTAAAAGAAGGGGCGATTCAAACCAACCCGGGAACGGTTTTCTTTGAGAACATTGACGATGTACCTCATCCGTCGTATGATCTCATTGATATGGAATATTACATTACCGTCGATAAAACAAATCCCACACTAAATCAATATTTGATCAAAACGGGAAAACCTGTCCCCCCTATGCGAAGCTTTAGTGTGATCGGCGCACGTGGGTGTACAGACAGGTGTACCTTTTGTGTGCACGAATTTGATTATAAGGGTTTTCATGTTCATTCTATCGAATACGTAATGGCTAATGTACAGATTCTTTATGAACAATTTGGGGTTCGCATCTTTGCATTTGGAGAAGACTTGTTCTTGTACAAACTCGATCAAGTCAGGGAACTGGTTGTAGCGATGAACACACGTTTCCCTGATGCATATTTTTCCTGCTCAACACGAGCAGATTATGTCACACGCGATTTACTTCGCATCTTGGAACGATCAAATTGCTATGCACTACTTTATGGATTTGAATCGGGAGATATTGCCATCTTGAAAATCCTTGGGAAACGTATGATCCCGAATACAAATGTGAATGCATTCAAATTAATCAAAGAAACGAATATTATACCACTATGTTCTTTCATGGTTGGCAGTCCCGGGGAGACTTCGGATTCCATAAAGAATACTATTTCTGCAATTAAGAGCGCAGGCATCGTTGAAGGAGGCATGTTTTTTACCACACCATATCCAGGCTCTCGCTTGTTCCGATGGTGCAGGGAACAAGGGCGCATTAATGATGTTGAATCATATTTATTGATGATTTCCAACCGAGATGCAAGCATATTGAGTATAAATTTTACACCTTATCCGGATATAATTATTAAAATGATGTATATCATGGTCCAGAACTCTTTTCAGGAAAATCAAAAAGCTGCCGATAAAACGTACAGAATGGGATATAAAAATCGTATTCTCAAACACGGGATTGTTCCAATAATTTATAATTCATATTTCTTTGCAAGACGCTGTTTGTCCCAAATAATTCCCCGTTATAAAAAAGACACGATCCCATTCGAATTGAATTCACGAGAAACCGTGCGATTGTCCAGCGATCCTAGATGAAATGGGAGAGTTTCGATTTCCTCGATTACATAAACAACGTCTCATAACAAATCGTAGAATAATCAGAAGGATATCTGGAAAGGCTCAAATAAGAATCCGGCAGATCATATCCGCTAATTATGATATTTCCGATAAATGAGATCAATCGAAATGGGCCGGTTGTGTTAATAAGCCAGACCATCCAGTTTTCCGTCCCCTTCTCTTTTGCATATCTGGCGGGATATCTTAAAGCGCAGGGTGAAGAGGTAACCATTTTATTCAGGCCTTCAGATCCTCATCGGTTTCCAGAATTGGTTCAGGAAATCAAAAAATTAAATCCAGTTCTCATCGCGTTGGGGAGTTTATATCCTGAATTGGACGATATTAAACGAATAATCGGACTTTTAAAAAATTCTGGATGTACTGTCCCTATTGTCATTGGGGGACAGATGGTCACACCGATACCGGAATTTGCGGTGAGAATTACCCGGGCTGATATCGGTGTCATTGGCGAGGGAGAAATCATCCTCTACGAACTTGTACGGGCAATCAGAGAAGAAAAAGATATCTTATCAGTAAAAGGACTTGCAGTGAATACTGGTGAAGGCGTTGTTTTAACCGGTGAAGGGGATTTTATAAGCGACCTGTCCAGTCTTCCACCAATTCCGTACGAGCTGTTTCCAGAAGACTGGATAACAATCGGAAAATGGCATGCAGAACATTACCCCCTTCCCTTCTACCGGTATAATGACCGCATAATTACCGTTCATGGGGGACGGGGTTGTCCGTTCAGATGCAATTTCTGCTACCATCATAGTAAACCGCGATATCGTCCGATCTCAATTATTATGGCAGAAGCAAAAGAAGCCTTGGATCGATTTGACGGCAATATGATTGATTTCTCTGATGATCTAGTGTTGGCAACACCTCAGAGAGCATGGCAATTGGTCAATGTGATGAAAACATGGAATAAAAAAATTTCCTATAAAGTTTCAACGCGATTTGATATTCTCACGAGAATGGAGGATGCGCTATTAAAAGAACTGAAAGATTCCGGATGCCGGGTGATAAGTTTGGGGGTCGAATCGGGATCGAATCGGATGCTGAAAATTATCGGTAAGAATACAACATCCGAAAATATTCTCAATCAGTTAGATCGGCTTAAGAAAGCGGGGATACTGGTCAACCTCTCGATCATGGTAGGCCAGTATACCGAGACCAAAGAAGATGTTGAAGCGTCAATTCTCTTAATGCAGCGATCAGTACGCAATAACCCGAACCTGACGTATCATTTTATGATAACTACCCCATTCCCTGGATCGGAATTATATAATCTATTATTTAAACAAGGATTAATCCAGAACCATGAGGATTTTTTTGATAGGTATTTCGCTAAAATTACAGAGAAAAACAAATGGGCCCAGATATTCAATCTCTCATCTATGACCGAGCCCGAAGTAATGGCGATGTATTCCCTCATCAATAAACAATATGCCCGGGAGAAGAGACAGAACATCAATATCATTGCTCTGGGGATCGAATATATGCAGCCGAAGATTGGTGCATTGAATGAATTTATCAATAAAACAATCTTTTATCGGTACCGGGACAATTCAATCGTAAATTCAATCAACAGTGTGTATTCAGGGATTTATGGATGTATTCAAAATTCACTCGATAACACCCGGTTAAAATTACGAGGTATATATTAGCGTCTTATGTAAACCAACCCCAATCGACAAAATTTCCTGAACTGACAAAGTAGTATACCGTGATTGAAACGCCCTATTCCAGGTACACCGTATTTTTATTGATCTGTAATATTTTTCTGACCTCCTCAGAAGCACGATTATTGCAGTTATGGTCCATTTTATATACTCCAAACTGCTCAAGGAATTCGGTATTCTGATTGTCAATACGATCCGAAGTTACATCATCATCGCGTAAACGGGTTGCTAAATGCTGGATAAAATCATCAAGGACATCAGTGACATATGCACGCTTTTTCAGAAGGTATAATGGATATTCATCGACAGGCGATACGCCTGAATACACATAGAGATCTTTTGTTGTGGCCAGAGCCTCCAGAATTCCAGTTGAGATAAGGTCAAAAATAAGAATATCGGATTCATCGATCAGGTCTGACAACGGTTTTTCGTGGGTAATTAGTCTGACATTTTTTATATCATGATCCTCACTGAACATCCGGAGGGGTTGTTTGGACCGGTGGGATGGATGTAATTTGATAGTGAATTCATAATCTGGAAATGCTGAGGATAATATGAGAAGTTCTTTTTGTACGGACCAGATATGCTCATCCCACGATCTTTGGTTCTGGCGGGTATATACTCCCAGATAGTTTTGCAGATAAGATGTTGTGACAAATAATACTCTATTTTTTTTAGGAGAACGCGTAATTGTTTTTTTTGCGGCTTTCATGTTTTGAATGAGCCACCTATCCACGGATGCAGATCCTACGGGTCGAAACGGCGGGCATGAAGCACGTGCATATTTTTTACAGGTATCTTCATAGCTCCTGGCAACACCATCGCCAAAAACAAGATGCAGATCGGAACCCGCAAATTCAATATGAGGCATAATTGGAAGATAGGTATAACCTGCACCGCCGTGCTGCCAGGATATAACGGGAATGTGCATGTCACGCGTTGCCCGGACTACTGTATTATCCAAGGCAGTCGGATGAACCGAGATAAGGAGGCACTGTATTTGATGATCGTGTATGTATTTTTGGACGAAAAAATAGCCGGCGTTGCATTCTTCAATAGATTTGCAGATAAAACGGGTCAACCGGCTCAAGACAACAGTTGAGAGGTTTATAGAATATGATAATGTTAAATTGGTATCATAATACTTTTGTATTGATTCCGAGATGTTTGAAGTATATTCTTGTGAAAGTCCATAGTTGTTATGAGAAAGGACACTTTTTTTTATTACAGTGCCATCCAAGCGCAAGATATTAGAGCGTACGGTTTCATTCAGCTCTGGGAGACACTCATCCCAGTTATAGCCGCTGCCATAAATCAAAAGAGAACGATCAGCATGACGTATAATTGTAGAAAATATCATTTTGATTGCGGCGAAAAGACCGCGTTTTTTATAGGTCAGACCCGTATTTATCACAAGGGCCTGTGAAAGAAATGATTGAATCCCTCTTGATATTATCCGCTGAACGAAATTAGAGTGAAAAAAATGATCTGGGAGCTGATGTTCCCCAAGATATTTGATATGGATCGGAATACCCCAGTCTCCGGATTCCAGGATTTCAGCATAAACGGATTCTTCGTTGTTTATTGGATGGAAATAATCTATTCCCTTCCCGGCAGCAGCAAAAATTATCAGAGAATCCGGTTTTTCGGACTCGATAATTTTTTGAAGGGTTCTCGTATGAATGAAAAGCACATCAAGCAGAATTTTAATATTTAAAAAATTGTCCTCTCCAGGCCGGATCGTTTTCGTACCAAACCGTTCGGTAAAAGAGCGATCAATAATCCCGCATAATGTATGGGTGTGGTCAAAATTCTCCATCCCGAACCGGGTGAATTCTTCCGCATCGTAAAAATCATCCTTCGTTTTATAGGGGACATTCAATCGCTCTAATGCATACGTAGAATAAGGATGGAGTGAAACAAATTGAACAATTCCTCCCGCCTTTTTTACCCATTCTAATGCAGATTCAACCCCTGCAACATTTTCAACGAGAACACTTGTTTTTAGGGAATAATAATTTCGGTATACCTTAAAAATTGAGTCAATTGACCACTTCATATCAGGTATGGAATCTTTTAGAATTTGGATTATTTTTGAAATTTCATGATACTTTTCTATCGATTGGAAGGAGAGATCAATATCAGGAGCCGCTCGTTCAGGTTCAACATTAATGACACCTGAATCATATTCTGTCAATTTTGCATCAAAAAAATCCTGTCGATTTTTCAAATCAGAATGGGTTTTTTTAAATTGTTCCAAAAAAGAGGTATCAATAATTTCCGCCCCGATGCCAGTTGCGTACATATTTTTTTTATAGTTTTTGTGATTAAAAGAGTAAAACCGGTTGAGTTTATTATGAAGGGAAACCAGGGTATCAATTTCTTTTGCTGATATTAGGAGATTTTCAGGGTTAATTAACACAATTTTTTCAATGGATTTTGTTTTTGCAATTTGAAGGATTGTTGAAAAAAAATCGGCATCATCCACAAAGAAAACATTGATCTTTTCACTGTTTTTTATATTAAGTCTCAGAAAAAGATCTTGAAATTTTTTATCCATTAATATATTGATTGAATCGAGTGATTTTGTCTGGCAGAGTCTTGGAACAAAAACCGAATGAAAATGGATACTATACGATTTAATTTCATCATGAATCAGATTAAAAAATTTATCATCGAAAAGAATGAATCCGGAAGGATCTTGCATATCGTAAAAATATGTTCATGGGTCTAAAAATACTTGATGATTGTTTAAAGGTTGATTTTTATTATATCTTTATTATTGAAGTCATCTGACCCCCCTAGTGGCATCATGCTGTTTTTTGCAGACACGCTTATGTCATTTTAGTCATAATGTACTTACAGAGGGTTGATATTTGTCAATATACATTCTCGGTATTTCTGCATATTATCATGATAGTGCCGCATGTTTAATTAAAGACGGTAAAATAATTGCTGCGGCTCAAGAAGAGCGGTTTTCAAGAAAGAAAGGTGATCACCGTTTTCCGGCAAATTCAATAAAATATTGTTTAAAAGAAGGTCAAATTCAGCTGAGTAATGTAAATTATATTGTCTTTTATGATGACTCACAATTGAAATTTAATCGTCTGCTCAATACCTATCTTGCATATACCCCCCATGGTTTTAACTCATTTTATAAATCTATGGGCATATGGTATGGAGGAAAAATCAATACCTCGAAATTGATACAGGATGAGCTGTTATCTTTATCAAATCTCGAGCGAGAGAGAATTCCCCCAATTTCAAGTGTACAGCATCATTTATCTCACGCAGCATCTGCGTTTTTTCCAAGCCCATTTAAGAGAGCCGCAATCCTTTGTTTGGACGGTGTTGGAGAATGGGCTACAACAAGCGTCTGGACGGGTTCGGATAATGGGCTCTATCCACAATGGCAGATTGACTTTCCTCATTCTATCGGACTCCTTTATTCTGCATTCACACAGTATATTGGTTTCAAAGTGAACTCTGGCGAGTATAAAGTAATGGGACTGGCACCCTATGGGGAGCCGAAATATGTCAATGATATTTTAACCACATTAATCGACCTGAAAGCCGATGGAACATTTCGTTTAAATATGGATTATTTTGACTATCCTATTGGATTCAGGATGACAAATTCCAAATTTCATACTCTTTTTGGAGGGGAGCCACGATTACCAGAATCCGATTTAACACAAAAAGAAATGGACCTCGCCCGATCAATTCAGGAAGTAACCAATGAGATAGTATTCCGGTTGGCGAAAACGATAAAAAATGAGACAAATGAGGATTACCTGTGCATAGCAGGAGGAGTTGGACTTAATTGCGTAACAAACGGAAAGATCCTTCGGGAGGGGTTATTCAAAGACATCTGGATCCAGCCTGCTGCCGGGGATGCCGGGGGCAGTGTGGGGGCAGCATTAGCATTCTGGCATTTATCCCTGAATAAATCCCGAGTGATCAATATACCCGATTCGATGAATGGTGCATACCTTGGCCCTTCATTTACAAATAAGGAAATACAAACGTATCTCGATACCATCGATGCAAAATACTCTTATCTGGATGATTCCGCATTACTTCCAAAAGTTGCAGATCTACTTTCAAAAGGTTGTGTTGTCGGGTGGTTCCAGGGCAGAATGGAATTTGGTCCCAGGGCATTAGGGGCAAGATCAATATTGGGAGATCCACGTAACCAGAAAATGCAGCAACTGATGAATCTGAAAATCAAATATCGCGAGTCTTTCCGGCCATTTGCCCCATCCATTCTCGAAGAGAGATTATCAGATTATTTCGAACTTGATCGCTCCAGTCCGTACATGCTGCTCGTTGCTCCTGTGAAAAGACAATTGTGTTATCCGATGACAAATGCACAGAAATCTCTGTTCGGAATCGAGAAATTGAACATTGCAAGGTCCCAGATTCCTGCGATAACACATGTGGATTACTCTGCAAGAATTCAAACGGTACGCCAGGAAACCAATCCACGATATTATCGGTTGTTATCAGAGTTCGAAAAAATTTCAAAATGTCCGGTTTTAATCAACACATCCTTTAATGTCCGGGGAGAGCCGATTGTCTGTACCCCGGAAGATGCATATCGATGCTTTATGCGAACGGAAATGGATTATCTGATACTGGAAAACTTTTTGCTGGATAAAAAAGATCAATTAGGTTGGAAAGATGATAATAACTGGAAAAATGAATATGAATTGGATTAGGTCCAATTTGTAAAATTACCCTTTTGGAGGAGTTAATATGAATAAAATCCTGGCAATATTTGTGTACATATACAGTATTCCGAAAGGATTTCTGTTAAGAATTTCTGGCAGAAACCGGTGTAAAGTAACCATAGATAAAAACGCGGAAACATATCGATGTAAACCAGATAACGTTAATATATCTTCACAAAAGAGTAAGTCTGACAATCAGAAAAAAGATGATGAACCGGATTGTCCTGATACAATGTACCCGATGTGGTAACAATATCTTTGGAACAGATTATGAATTCCAGAATTTTTATTTCTTGCATTATCGTTGCAATTGGCATAATTTCAATTCCAATATTTTTGTTAATGGCATTCAATCCACTTATCGCAGTATTGGGTTTTGCGATTGCATTAATAATATGCGAAATATCCTTTCGGGTTGCGTACTGGATAAAAACCGGAAACAAATATATTTTTCAACCGAAAATTCCCTTTAAGGAAATATTTGTTGAACCTCATCCCTATCTCCCATATGTCAATAAAAAGAATTTTCCCACCCCTAGAACGACAGTGGCAACATATCCGCTGAACAGGGAAAACAGATATACCTTTGGTCGATATGTGACCAACAATATGGGGTATATTAATGGACCTAACGGGGATAGGGACATCGGAATTCCCAAACCAAAAGATCTCATCCGTATCAATTGCCTGGGCGCTTCGACTACAGGAAATTATCTTGATTCTGGGGGGGAAAAATTTAGTTATCCCCTTGAACTAGAGAGGATTCTGAAAGAAAAATTTCCAGATAAAAAAATTGAGGTAAATAACTGCGGAGTGGGGGGCAGAACGAGCACCGAAATACTAATCGATTTTACATTGAACCTGATTGATACACGACCGGACATAATCGTTATATATCATGGGTATAACGATCTGGTTCCCTCATTAACACCGGGTTTTAAAAGCGATTATTCGCATGCAAAAAGAAACCTGGGGGAGGTATGGCCATATTACCAAATATCTTCATTCTTTCCGGATTTGCCGATAGCATTATACAATTTTTTTGTGAATAATCTGATAGGGGGTGATATCAGGCAGACACTCCTGGAATCAATATCGCGTGGAAAAATTGATATTAACTCTGAGTTTCAAGGGACCCAGACGTATAAACGCAATATTGAACATATTGTTAATTTATGTCAATCAAATGGAATCGCAGTATTTTTATCAACATTTTGTCATTACATGTATGAGGATGTAAAAAATAGCAAAATTCATCTCAAATATCATCAAGGAGTATTACTGGAAAATAGTGCAATGAAAGAAATTGCCGAAAAACATGCAATTCCACTCGTAGATAACAACGTTTTATTTCCTTATGAAGACCGATATTTTGTAGATTCAATTCATTTTTCTCCCGAGGGCATGAGGTTGCTTGCTGAAAATATTTCGCTCCCGATTATTGATTATCTGAAAAAAATAAACAAATAATAACATTTTCCCACTCATAGATGTCCGGTTTTAAAAAGAGGCATGGTATACCGGTAACAGGGTGACAGGATAACCACGTTTCATTATTAAGGATTGGAAGGTATATTGAATTAAAAGGATCAGCTTAGTCTAATTTGATATTTCTGGGACAGGATACGATGAAAACAACACTCGATCTCGGATGTGGAAACAAAAAAATGCAGGGTGCAATTGGAATTGATATCAATCCCAAAACCGATGCTGACATCATCCATGACCTGAATAAAACCCCCTATCCGTTAGCAGAATCAACATTTGATGAGATATTTGCAGATAATGTCATCGAACATCTTGAAAATGTAGTAACCGTGATGGAGGAAATTCACCGTATCAGTAAGCCAGACGGAATTATTGTTATTAAAGTGCCCTATTTTCGATCCCGGTATGCATATATTGATCCTACCCATAAACACTACTTCACCGTAGATTCATTCAGTTATTTTGATCCAAACCACATCCATCATACATTATATAATTATTCAGAGAGCCTCTTTGAAACAAAAAAAATTGTATTTAATGAAGATTTTCCAAAAAGAGGTATTAACGGTTTGATTAGTAGATTTATTTTACCTTTTTGCAACAAATATCCAAGGTTTTATGAACAATATGCAAGTCATTTCTTCCCTTTAGATCAACTGACGTTCTATCTCATGACGATAAAACCAGAGGATAACCAATGAAGAATATAACAGAACACGAATCACAAATCGACAAGAACATATGTGATATTTCATTCATTGTTTCCCCGACAAATGTAAACAGCGAATATATGCCATTTTATTTTTTATACTTGGCAGGATTTCTAGAAAAAGAAGGATATAATTGTGAGATTTTTAATGAATCTATTCGAGATGAAGATCACTATAGCAAGGCAGTTGTCGATTATCTGAAACGAACAAAACCGAGATTTGTGGGATTGGCAACATTTGTGACAGATTTTGAACAGTCACATTCCCTAGCTGGAATCATTAAAAAGGAGACAGGGATTGCCATAATCGTGGGAAACGCTCATCCTTCAATATGTCCTCATGATTTTATTTTTCCCGGATCCCCGTTCGATATTGCAGTGATGGGCGAAGGGGAGATCACCCTTAAAGAGATTTTGGATAATGGTTTGGATAGATCAAAATTAAGCAAAATACATGGCATCAGTTTTTTAGATGACGGCAAATGCTTTACAACAGATAAACGCGAGATAATGGATTTAAAAGATTGTGGGATGCCTGCCTATCATAAAATCGATACAGCCCGATATGCAAAACCGACAAAATATATTATCCGCAGAATGCCGGCGTCTTGTGCTGTTATTTATACTGGAAGAGGATGTCCATTTAAATGTGGATTTTGTGCTGCCAATTCCGTGTGGAATGCCAATAGCTGTCCGGAAGGACAGTCTTTTGTAAGAAAAAGACCCGTTGAGATGGTTATCAGGGAACTGGAAATTCTTGAAAAAAAATACGGTTTTGATTTTTTTTATATAATGGATGACACGTTCGGTATCACTGAAAACGATGTAACTGAATTTTGTGAGGCGTACCGGAACAGCGGTCTCACAATGCTCTGGGCTGCTGAAACGAGAGTAAACAGCAGTTGTTTCAAAAATGAACATTTATTGGAATTGATGAAAAATTCCGGTTGCCTCCAACTCGACTTTGGTGTCGAGACAGGATCACCCAAACTGTTAAAAATTATCAGAAAAGGAATTACCGTTGATCAGATTTACAAAGCCTTTGCGTTATGTAAGAAATACAGGATACGTACTTTTGCAAATATTCTCCTGAATCTACCTACAGAAACCGAAGAAGATATCCTGATGACAGATACACTTCTCAAAGAGATCAACCCCACTTTTGTGTCGGTAGGTGTAACCCAGCCTTATCCCGGAACAATGTTTTTTGAAAAATACATAAAAAAACCAATAGGAAGAGAGGATTATAAAAATCTGAACCGACTCCTTCCGAGTGATGATTACCGAATGGCGTATCACTCCGTCTCGTTACAAAAACTCCTCTATTATTTCCAGTTCAAATTTGGTGTTTATACCCCATTTGAAATATCAGTATTGAAAAGTGACAGGAGATACTGGAAAAAAATCGTATGCTCTCCCAGAAGGTTCCAGTATGTGTATTCCTTTATCCGGATGATGATTGCGGCTCCATTTGTAGAATATCTCCAGATGTATCGAAATAAACAGATAGCTGAAAAGGAAGAACCTATGCAATAATAGAAAATGACGTATTGAGAACGTATTTTAATCCTCATAAATGTAAAACATGATGGAAAACATGGATAATTCTGAAATCATCTTCCGGGATAAAAGGGTCCTAATCACCGGTGCTAGTGGGTTTATCGGCAGGCATTTACTGCATCAATTACGAGCATACGGCAGTCACATAGCGACAATCAGCAGAAATAATAATGATTTCCCAAGAGATGTTCGGCAATGCATTGTTGACATTAAGGATACTCATGCTATCCGGCAATGCATAGAGTCGTATCAACCGGAGTATATTTTTCATCTCGCAGCTTACAAGGATAGAAATGAGACAGTTCAGGCATTCTATTCATCAATCGACACAAATTTAATGGGAACGTTAAATATTTTTTCTGCGGCAAACGATGAGAACTCCGTAAAGTCAATAGTAACTCTTGGTACTGCAGAAGAATATGGAAATACGATACCTCCATTTACAGAAAAATTCCGGGAGTGTCCTGTCACACCGTACTCGTTTTCAAAAGTATGTGTCTCACATATGGGGGAATTGTTTTCTGACCTTTTCGATCTTCCGGTTACTATCATACGTCCTACTTTGGCATATGGTCCGGGTCAGGGAACGGATATGTTTTTGCCATCGCTTATAACATCACTTCTTGAGGATAAACCATTTGAAATGACCCTGGGTGAGCAGACCCGGGATTTTATATATGTTACAGATCTTGTTGAAGCGCTAATCCTCGCCTCCAGAAATACTCAAGCACAGGGCCAGATAATCAATATTGGAAGTAGTGTTCCGATAAAAATCGCAGATATCGCAGAAAAAATTGAGAAACTGATTGGTAAAAACGGTTTTGTCAATATCGGGAAAAAGCCGTACAGGAAAAACGAAGTAATGGAGTATTATGTGGATGTAAAGAAAGCTGAGGACATTTTGGGTTGGAAAGCAAAGACTTCGCTAGAAGATGGTCTTAAAGAGACAATTGCCTATTACCGCGGAGTGAAATTCCTTTGAAACCATCGATTCTTTTTTATTCTGATTGCCCGTTTTTTGCAGGCTGTGAAAATATGCTTGCAAATTTTTTCAATAGTAAAGAATTCCTGGAGTCGTATAATGTATCATTTATCTATAGATATACACCCGAATACGAAAATGGGATGAATAAAAGGATTTTTACATCTATTGAAAAAATCCCGGTTCATATCTACGATCACTTTGATTTGTATAATCTGGCAGATTCAATCCGTTGGAAAATCTGTCACAAACCATTAAAAATTCTCATCAACCTCCTGCTAATCAAGTATATTTTCCTTTTTGTAAATATTATCAAATTGAGGAAAATGTTACAAAAAACCAAAATTGATATCCTTCATGTGAATAATGGAGGATATCCCGGGTCATATTCAGCAATCGCTATGGTTTTTGCTGCAAAACTATGTGGCGTCCAGAGGATTATATTTGTTGTAAACAATATCGCCCAAGGGTATCAATCTCCCGAACGATGGCTGGATTATTTATTGGATCGGGTTGTTATAAAACGAGTGGCAGTATTTGTGACCGGGTCGCAGTATGCCGGGCACAAATTACATAAAAATCTCGGAGTGCCTCAATCTAAGATTTCATGTATTCACAATGGTATTACCGGTCGTGTGGTTACTGAAACCCGCGAACAGGTTATTCAGAGATTGGGTATCCCAAAAAACCGTCTCTTTTTTTCTGTAATCGCGATTCTTGATGAACGCAAAGGTCAGATGTACCTGTTCCAGGCATTGAAACTATTCAAAGATACGTACGGCACGAAAGAAATGCCTTTTTGCATAATCGAAGGAACCGGAAAAGATGAAAAAAGATTGAAACATTTTGTAAAGGAACAGGAATTAGAAAATAATGTTCTTTTCATTCCCTATGAAATGCAGATATTTAACCTGATGAATGCGTCAGATTTTATCATCCTTCCATCAGTGAAGAATGAAGATTTTCCCAATATCATTCTTGAATCAATGAGTCTTTGCAAACCGATAATTGCCAGCAACTTTTCGGGCATCCCGGAACAGATAGAACATATGAAATCAGGTATTCTTGTTAAACCTAAAGACATACCAGGTTTAATGGATGCAATAAAAAAAATAGTTGGCAGTAAAGATCTTAGGATAACCCTTGGAAAAAATGCAAAAATGAGATTTGATAATGAATTCACGGAAAAAATTGCAATAGAACATTACAACGAATTATACAAACATCTTATTGAGGAGATGCCATTATGAAAGTAGGAATTTTATGTGGAGGATATGGAACCCGGATTCGTGATGTGGCTGAAAATATCCCTAAACCAATGATCCCTATCGGAGAATATCCCATTCTCTGGCATATTATGAAGTATTATGCATCGTGGGGACATGATAATTTTGTTTTATGCCTGGGGTATAAGGGCGACATTATACGGGATTATTTTGCGAATTACCGTTCCCACACAATGGATTTTACCATTGATATGAGTGGGAAGGCCCCCATTGAATATCACAACAAACAGATAGCAGAAAACTGGAAGGTTACACTTGCTGAAACCGGACAGAACGCAATGACGGGTGCAAGAATAAAACGCGTTATGAAATACTTCAAAGGGGAGGAAAATTTTATGCTGACCTATGGGGACGGGGTCGGCAATATTGACATTAATAAGTTGCTCGACTTCCATAATTCGCATGGGAAAATCCTCACAGTTACCGGGGTAAGACCCCCGGGACGATTCGGAGAACTCCAATGCAATGATCATGGACTTGTTACGGAGTTTAATGAGAAGCCCCAGACAACCGGAGGAAGAATATCAGGAGGGTTTTTTGTCTGCCGTAATGAGATATTCAATTACCTTGACGACAGAGAAGACAATATTTTTGAACAAGAACCTCTCCGGAACCTTGTTGCAGATGGCGAGATGATGGTCTTTAAGCATGACGGGTTCTGGCAACCAATGGATACTTCACGGGAATACCAGCTCCTCAATCAACTCTACGAACAAAAGAAAGCTCCCTGGGTGATATGGTGAATTCCGTTTTCGAGATCTTTAAGAAAAAAAAAATACTGATTACCGGAGATACCGGTTTCAAAGGTTCATGGCTGGCATATTGGCTCCATTACCTTGGTGCAGAGGTTTATGGATTTGCCCTGCATCCTGAGAGAGACTATGATCATTACGCTGCACTAGGACTCGAAAAACTGATTCATCATAAGGATGGGGATATTCGAGAGTTTGCCCAGATCAGCGACTTCATAAAAAAAATTCAACCGGAGTTTGTTTTTCATCTCGCAGCCCAACCGCTTGTACGAAAATCCTATAATGAGCCGAAACTCACTTTCGATACGAATATCGGAGGAACAGTCAATATTCTTGAAACCGTCCGGTTTACCCCTTCTGTAAAAGTCCTGATCACAATAACCTCCGATAAATGTTATAAAAATAAAGAATGGTGCTGGGGATATCGGGAGAATGATGAACTGGGCGGAAAAGATCCTTACAGTGCTTCAAAAGCAGCTGCCGAAATCGTATACTCTGCATATCAGGACTCCTTTTTCAACGACAGGTCACAATTCGGAGCTGCAAGTGTCAGGGCAGGAAACGTAATCGGGGGTGGAGACTGGTCCAATGATCGGATTGTACCTGATTGCATCAGAGCCCTCCAAAATAACAAACCGATTGAATTAAGAAATCCTTATGCCACCAGACCCTGGCAACACGTACTGGAACCATTGTCCGGCTATCTTCTCCTTGCTTCACGTATGTATGACAACCCCAAGCAGTACAGTGGATCCTATAATTTTGGCCCTGAAAGCCGGGAAATGCATACGGTACAGGATGTTGCAAAAGAACTGATTTCGGTTTGGGGTGCAGGGGAAATTAAAATCACCAAAAAAGACAATGATCCACCGGAAGCAGGTCTTCTTCATCTGAATTGCGATAAGGCACATCACCATCTCGGCTGGTATCCCAGATGGGGTTTTGAAAAAACGGTCGAGCAGACCGCAAACTGGTATAAATCCGTAAAAACAGGAAAAAGCGCGGAATCTGTTACCAGGCAACAGATTGTTGAATATATGGAGAGTTGACGATGATTGAAGGTGTTTTGGTTAAACCTCTTCGGCAGATCCTTGACGAACGGGGTAAAATTATGCATATGATACGAAATGATGACCCGGAATTCATCAGTTTTGGTGAGATCTATTTCTCATGCGTATACCCGGGGGTGATCAAAGGATGGCACATCCATAAGAAAATGACCCTGAATTATGCAGTCCCATTCGGCACTATCAAACTTGTTCTCTATGATGATCGCAATTCCAGTAAGACCCGTGGAGAACTGCAGGAAATTTTCCTTGGACCGGAGAATTATTGTCTTGTTCAGATTCCCCCACTTGTCTGGAATGGCTTTAAAGGAGTGGGAACCACCCCTTCAATTATAGCAAATTGTTCAACGATTCCTCATGACCCCGATGAAATTGAACGTAAGAATTCCGATGACCCCGGTATTCCCTACAGATGGGAGCTCCAAAATAAATGACACAATCAATTCTCCTTACCGGGGGCCTGGGATACGTTGGAGGGAGAGTAGCCGAATGGCTGGCAAAGGATCCGGATTTTGAAATTTTTGTCACGTCAAGGAATCCTGCAACAGCAGAATTACCAAAATGGCTTCCCGAAGATCACTGTATCAAACTGGATATCCTTGATAATGAGGATATAAAAAATGCCTGTGAAGATATTGATATAATCGTCCACTTTGCTGCATTGAACGAGATAGATTCCTTAATAAATCCAGAAAAAGCTCTTCTCATCAACGGTCTTGGAACACAAAAACTCGTGAAATCAGCGGAAACTGCCGGAGTGACACGATTCATCTATTTCTCAACGGCACATATCTATCGCTCACCCCTGGAAGGTACAATATCTGAAACCACAATTCCGCGTCCGGTTCATCCCTATGCAATATCGCATCGTACTGCGGAAGATTTTGTCCTCGCAGCGACCAGGCAGGAAAAATTACAGTGTATTGTTCTGAGACTTTCCAATAGTATTGGTGCTCCTATCAATTCCAAAGTTGACAGATGGTCACTTATTGGAAATGATCTCTGCCGCCAGGCTATAACAACCAGAGAGATGCGACTCAAAACATCAGGATTACAAGAAAGAGATTTTATCACACTCCATGATGTGGCACGGGCGGTTTCTCATATGATCCAATTGCAGGATGACGCACTTGGAGATGGGATTTTTAATTTGGGGGGGGATAAATCGATATCCATCATCCATCTTGCAACAAAAATTCAGGAACGCTGTAAATTAATGTTTAATTTCACACCGCCAATAGTGCGGCCGGAACCCTCGTCAAATGAGAATTCTGTGCCATTAAAATATTTAATCGAGAAGTTGAAGTCAACGGGATATTATCCAGAAGGGAATCTGGAACAGGAAATTGATAATACCCTTATATTCTGCCAAAAACATTTTTCGGTTCACTGATTGAGATGAATAGTCCTATGCCGGTCGTATCGATAATTATACCAACGTATAATCAGGCAGATTTGTTACAGATGGCATTACAATCCGTGATTAACCAGACATTCCAGGATTGGGAAGCAATTATTGTAGATAATTATTCGGAGGATAACACAAAGGATATTATTGAATCAATCAACGATACGAGAATCAAACATGTCTTATTATCAAATAAGGGAATAATCGCCGCATCAAGAAATTACGGAATTCATCTGGCAAAATCAGATATTATCGCATTTTTGGATTCTGATGATTTATGGTATTCATCAAAATTATCAATATGCCTCAAGAACTTCAAACAAGGCGCTGATGCAGTCTGTCACGGACTCTGGATCCGAAAAGATGGCATCTTACAAAAAAAATTAATTCCCGCACCATCCCATCAGAATTTTTATAAAACACTCCTGTATAATGGAAACTCAGAAATTGCAACATCTGCGGTTATGATAAAAAAGCAATCTTTCGACAGAAATGGTGTGTTTTCTGAAGATCCCGAGATAGTAGCAGCAGAAGATTATGAACTATGGCTCCGTCTTTCAAAAAATAACATCAAATGGGGATTTATACCGGAGGTACTCGGGGAGTATACGGTACACGGTAAAAACGCCAGTGGTAATGTTAAAAGACAAATGCTTGCTGAAGAAAAAGTAGTAATGAAGTATTTCAGGCACAATGATTCTCCACATCTTGAAGAAAAACTATCCTATCAAAAAAGGAAGATGATGATAGTATTTCACGCAGGTATACGGGTTTGGCAATCCGGCCACCCTCTCAATTCCATACCCTATTTCTGTAAGGCATTCTTCAAAATATTCTGTTAGATATCATGTTTTCCATTTTTGTGAGAGAGAAAAATCCATATCGATAAAAAAAAGACAAATTGGATGGATTTTGAAGAGGAAGGCATTAATTGTCTTATTTATGAAATATTACATAAGAAAAGCAAACGAGTTACCTGACCATGAGCGAAATCCATAGTGAAATTCAGCGGCATGGTACTATGTACCTGATATCATCCATGGGTATCACGATTATTGGGTTTATTGCCACAATTTTTTATGCTCATTGGGTTGGAGCGGGTGTTCTTGGTGCATATTTCCTGTTTCTTTCATTTTTTAGTATTTTGGGTTTCATTGCTGATTTTGGAATAGGAACTGCAGGCACACAACGCATCTGCGAAGGAAAAGACCCGGATAGTTTTTTTACTGCCAGTCTCGTGATTCGTCTTGGAATTTATTTACTCCTGACAGCAGGGTTAATTTTTTTCCGGGAGCGGTTTGTTGATCTCAACCAGACTGGATTATTCTGGGTGTTAATTATTGTTGTTGGTATCGCCACACTTCAAACATCTTTTGCAATGGCAATTGGCGCCAGTAATAGATTGGGACTTGCAGCATCTACAACCCTGATAAACAACATTGCCCGAATCGTAATTCAGGTTATTTCAGTTTTTCTCGGGTATCAGGTATATGGGTTAATTGGAGGTCTTGTCGTTGGCATCCTGATAGAATTAATAATCCAATTAAAATTCATTGATTACCACTTTAAAAAATTCATGTGGGCACATGTCAAAAGTCTGCTTTCCTTTTCAAGCTGGGCAGTTCTCATCAGTGCAGGTACTATCCTTTTCGATAACATCAGTCTCATACTCATTGCGTATTTCCTGTCCGTTTCCGATGTAGGTATCTTCGGAGTGTGCTTAACATTTTCATTTTTTGCCTTGTTCATCAGCACGGCACTTGTCAATACCCTCTACGTAAAGGTAAGCAGGTGGAATGCGCAGGAGGATATGAATGCCATTGCTATCTCACTCTCCCGTGCAACAACCTATTCCCTCATCTTTGCACTACCTATTCTCACCGGGGGTATCCTTCTCGGGTACAACTTGTTATACTACCTGTATGGTTCTTCCTTTGCCACGGGTGCAACGGCGCTTGTCATTATTATTGCCATGAGAGTGATTCAGTCGATTCTGAACCTTTACACAAATTTTCTGATGGCAACCGATCATGCAAAACAGGCGGTTGTAGGAATCATTGTTGGAATATCTGCAAATATAATTCTCTGCATTCTGCTTATACCTCATATCGGTATTGCTGGCGCTGCAATTGGAGCATTTGTCAATGTAATTATCAGTTTTTTTATTGCCCGGATATACCTTGCCCGGATAATCCCCATCACACTTGAAATAACACCGATCAGGCATATTGTCCTTGCTACTGTTATCATGACCATCTCCCTACTCATTCTGGGGGGGGTGCTCCTGAACCAGAGCGCACTCAAGACTATCTTAATGGTCTTTGCCGGTGCAGCAATTTATTTTCTCGTGCTTCTAAAAGTTAATAAACAGATACGTGATGATGCATACAGAATCCTGAAAATTACATGGATACCAAAATAAAAAAATCTTCCAAAAAAGACTGATAATACTATGTTCCTATGACAGACTAATTATGAAAGAACTTAAAATTCCATGTATACAACAGATACTATCGAATACACTTTTACATCTACCGGGAGTTGACATACCCTGATCCTCTGCTTCATCTCTGACGGACGCAGTATCCATATCCAGCGTTGGGCGGAATATTTTGTCCAAAGGGGACACGAAGTCCATCTCATTACGTATAACCCGATGGGCCGGGATATACCGGGGGTCAATGAACATGTAATCACCTCGCGCTGGAAAAACCTCTACCTTTCCTATATTCCCCGACATTTCACGATAAAAAAACTTGTACAAAAAATCAAACCGGATCTCATCCACGCACAGTTCATCGCAAAGTATGGATTCCATCTCATTGGATTAAAAATTCGTCCTTCAGTTGTATCAGCATGGGGGGACGACATCCTTATCCTTCCAAAAAAGAACCCGCTCATCCATTACTATACAAAAAAAGTGCTGGATTCAGTAGATCTCGTTTATGCCGTCTCCCATGATCTCGGGGATCATATCACGAATGATTTTGCCATTGCCAGAACAAAGGTCCATTATCTCCCTTTTGGTATCGATACCGATATATTCTCCCCACCCGCAGAAGCCAGAAAACGGGATAATCAGATAATTGAGATCTTCTCCAATCGGGGGTTTTTCCCCGTCTATGATAACGATACCCTTGTCCGTGGATTCGCAGTTGCATACGGGAAAAATCCGGCGCTCCGGCTTACTCTCAAAGGCGATGGTCCGCTGGAACAGTCAATCCGGGATCTTGTTGCATCATTGGGATTATCTGAAGTAATCAGGTTCAGTAAAAAAACATCCTATTCCGAGGTTCCAAATGACTACCGGCATGCACATATCTTCATTACCACTTCAATATCAGATGGTACTCCTGTTTCCATCCTTGAGGCTATGGCGAGTGGTCTGCCCTGCATCGCCACAAAGGTTGGGGGAACCCCGGAATGGGTGACAGATAAAAAAACAGGGTTGCTCATCCAACCAGAAGCGCCGGAACAGGTTGCACAGGCAATTCTCACCCTTGCTTCAGATCCCGCCCTCTGCTCGCGTATGGGATCTGCTGCACGCGAAGTAATTCTCAAACATGGTCAATGGAATACCCTGATGGCACAGGCAGAGAAAGATTATCAGGCACTCATCGAAACATATAGACAGGACAAACCATGAAATGGAAGGACAAACGGGTGCTGGTGACCGGTGCCGGAGGTTTTATCGGCAGTCACCTTGTCGATGAGTTACTCAATAAAGGAGCGGATGTCACCGCGTTCGTGCATTACAATGCCAGGAATAACTGGGGCATGCTCGAAGGGCAGTATAATGATGAAACCCCCAACCTTAACGTAATAGCCGGTGATGTTACAGATTCCCTGTTTGTGAAAAAAGCGGTCTCTGAAAAAGATTATGTATTCCATCTTGCCGCACTCATCGGGATCCCGTATTCCTACGTAGCACCGGAGTCCTACATCAACACGAATATCAAAGGTACCCTCAATATTATGCAGGCTTGCCATGATGCAGGTGTAGAACGCGTGGTGCACACCTCAACAAGTGAAGTATACGGCACTGCACAATACACACCCATTGATGAAAAGCACCCTCTTCAGGGGCAGTCACCGTACTCGGCAAGTAAAATCGGTGCAGACAAAATTGCAGAATCATTCTACTGCTCATTCGGTCTACCGGTCACTACTATCCGCCCGTTCAATACGTTTGGACCCCGCCAGTCCACCCGTGCGGTTATCCCGACAATTATTACCCAGGCCCTCACGTCTAATTCCATCAAACTTGGATCACTTACGCCGATTCGGGATCTGACTTATGTCGCTGACACCGTTCAGGGATTCATCAAATTTGCAGAGAGCAAAAAGACCATCGGGATGACCGTCAACACGGGTTCCGGCCGTGGCGTCACTATCGGCGAACTTGCCGATATCATCATCAGCCAAGTGAACCCGGAGGCACGGATCATCTGCGAGGACAAACGGGTAAGGCCGGAGAAGAGCGAGGTCTTGGAACTCCTCTGTGACAATCGGTGCGCAAAGGAACTGGCCGGCTGGAAACCTGCTTATACCCTTGAGGAGGGACTCTCACTGACCATTGACTGGATGAAAGAACATATCGCTTCCTATAAGCCGGGATCCTATACGGTGTAAACCATGCAGGCAATCATTTTAGCCGGGGGAAAAGGGCGGCGGCTGATGCCGTACACCACAGTCCTGCCCAAACCGCTGATGCCTATCGGGGACTATGCAATTCTTGAAGTTATACTCCGGCAGTTGAAACATGCCGGCTTTGATAAAGTCATTATCTCTACCGGGTATCTCCATGAACTGATCCATGCGTTCATTGACAGCAACAAAACCCTGGGCCTGAAAATTTCCTATTCACATGAGGATGAACCTCTTGGCACAATTGGCCCGTTGAGGCTTATGAAAAATCTTGATGACACGTTCCTTGTCATGAACGGGGATATCCTCACCGATATCGACTACAAGGCTCTCATCGACTGGCACAAGAAGAAGAAGGCCATCGCGACTATTGCTACCTACCAGCGTGACACCCATATCGATTTTGGCGTGCTCGAGAAGAATGAAGAAAACCGCATTGTTGCCTTCCGCGAAAAACCGACCTACCATTTCGATGTCAGCATGGGGGTCTATGTCTTCTCAAAGAAGATCCTTGACTATGTCCCTAAGGGGGAACCATTCGGATTCGATCAATTGATGTATGCTCTGATGGAGACAAAAGCGCCGGTCTTCAGTTACCCCCATAATGGCTACTGGCTCGATATCGGCAGGCCGGATGATTATGCCCGCTCCATTGAGGAATTCGAGCGCTACAAAGACAAATTCCTTCCATGAAAGTACTCGTTACCGGTGCTTCCGGTTTTACCGGCCTGCGAATGATGGAATTTCTCGCACCGATGGGAGGTGCCAGTCCTGTCGGGTTGGTTCACCATCCAGTCCAAAAAGAGTGTAAAAAGCCGGACTCGTTTGTTGTTGCCGATCTGCTGGATCGCAAGACCCTCGAGAAGAGCATAGCAAAGATCCGTCCCGACACGGTTATCCACCTTGCCGGGCTGACCCATGGAACACCCGATGCCTTGTACACGACCAATGTTATTGGAACAAAAAACCTTCTGGATTCGAGCCTGAACGCAAATCCGGATTGCTGTATCCTTGTAATCAGTTCATCAGCAGTTTACGGGTATGCCGGGGATTTACCGATCGCGGAGACTGCCGCTTTGCATCCCGTGAGCGATTATGGAACAAGCAAAGTGGCGCAGGAGAACATCTCACTGAATTATGACAATGGCGATGCCAATATTGCGGTTGCCCGTCCCTTCAATCTCGCAGGACCCCAGCAGTCCGAATCATTTGTCTGCGGGAGGATTGTAAACCAGGTTATAGAGATTGAACAACGGAAAAGATCTGCGCTTGAACTTCGGGAGATCGTCTCGGCGAGGGACCTCATTGATGTCCGCGATGTGGTGAGGGGATACTGGGCGCTCGTATCCCGGCCTGACTTTACTCTTGATTGTTCAAAGAAAGCATTCAATCTCGGATCAGGAAATTCTTACCGCATCTCAGAAATAATTTCCGTGATTGAAGAGGTCACCGGAGCTCATTATCCCGTGAAGTTACCGGATACCCCACCCGAGATTCTCATTCCCTCACAACAGAGTGACAATACGAAGATAACCAGTCTGACCGGTTGGAAACCGGAGATTTCCCTGAAAGAGACACTCCGCGACATGCTTGCAGTTGCAAGAAAAAAGTGATTTAAAAAAAAAGGGATCAGATGATCCCCATCTCAGTCAACCTTGCCGGCAGATACGTCTTCGTCACAAAGTCCAGCCCCCGCGCCGCAAATGCCTGTTGTTCCGACTTCAGCCCCAGGCTGATCTGCAGGTTGATCTGCTTTTTCCAGTACTCGGTTGCAAACCGGGGATCGGTCAGCTCCGCATGCAATGCCTCAACATCCTTATCCGACAACTTATCGGACGGTAAATTATAATCCCGGATATCGCTCGGCTGCAACCCCAGAAACTGCGCCTTGGGCGTTGCCAGCAGCTCGGACATGTGCGCACTCTTGATCGAACCGTAAGCAACGGAGGCAAAGATACGGTACGACCACGGGTCGCCATCAGTAAAAACCATCACGGGAAGATTCCATGTCGTACTGATCTTGTTGAGCATGCGCCGGGTCGAACGCGCCGGCTGGCCTTTCAGGTGCACAAGAATTGCATTGTGCTCCTCGTCAAACCCGTTCTCGATCAGCCGGTCATACATACCACCCGTTTCGAGAGCAATCACAAACTTCGCATCATGATCCACGAACTCTATGTTCTCGACATTGTTGGGGATCGTGTACCCGGCCTGGCCCACATCGTCCTGGCAGTGGATGGCCCGCATGCCCCGTCGCGTCTCCTCCCGTATCCGCATCGGCCCGTAAATCGATGCGCCATTCTCTTCAGGATGGAGATGGAACCCCTCGCGCGGGACTTCTGAAATGATCTCGAGATCCTCGATGAGGAAATTGCTCTCCTCCTGCGCACCGAACTTCGCCCGCTTCCATCCCTCCGAGATGTAATACATCTCCCTGAGTGTTGACGACCGGTTCTCTTTCAGCTGCTGTTTGATGAACCCGATGACGTACGCCATTTTCAGCAGATGCGTCGCGCTCTTGGCCGAAGCAGCGGTGCGCATGCTCTCCTTGTCGCCGTATTTCCAGACCTCGCTCGCATCATCGTATTCGATATTGTATTTCGTCCGCGTGGGCAGTGAGATGGAGGGGATATCGCCGGCCTTCATCTGGTCGTACCATGCACTCGCGATCCGGAGCAGGGCCGCCATCGATTTCCTTTCCAGTTCCTCTTTAGACATCGAGATCCACCACCATCTTCTTATTATCGTCAATGCCCCGGATGTCGAGCAGGCCCCCGCCTTTCCCGGTATAGACAACACGCGTAACCATCTGTGACGGTATCACCAGCTTCCAGACCTTCGTGAACTGCCCGTCCATCTCGCTCACGAATGCTGCCTTGGGCTCGGCATCGGCCGCATTGTCCTGCGAGATATCATAGACAGACACATCCACGTCGTGTGCGGTGTAATTGTTCAGCTCGATCGTGATCCTGCCATCGAGGGTCCCCTTCTTCACGATCAGCTTGCGCATCAGTTTTCCTTCGATGGGCGTGGTATCAACGAGCGGTTTTTCAACGATCTCGCTCACTTTTGCAGCAATCTCCGGAATAATTGCACATACGGCCCGCGCCCGGTCCTCGGCCACCTTGTTCTTGTCGCGGCGGGAGACAAATAGCTTGAGATCCCGTCCCAGGTCCTGCAGGGCGAGCACGATCTCCTTTTCAATCTCCGGAATACTCGCAATTGCGTCCTTACTCTCGCTGGTAAAGGGAACATTTGTGGAGGCAACATGGACAAGGATCAGAACCGGGCCCATCGGCAGTCCCTGCTGGGAAAGGTTATAGTGTTTCCAGTTCACATTCGCAACGCTCTGGGTGATGGCACATGCACCCTGCTGGTACATCAGCGGGACACGGTTGGCAAAGCGGAGGATGATCGCATTTCCCTCGGAAGGAAGCTTTCCCCCGTACCCGATCGCTGCTTCGACCACAAACGAGTGGCCGGAGAAAACGGAAGCCGGCCGGGTGCGTGCCCCGACAAAGTCCATCTGGAACTCCTTGTCGAGCCCGCGCCGTATCAGTTCCTCCCCAATGGGTGAAAGGCACTGGACGGTGAGCGGGGGGGGTACCGGGACGTCCTGCATGGCAGCAAGGAGCGCCTTGAGCTGATCTGCAGAAAGGCCCGATACCTTTGCCGTAGCCTTCAGGCCGGATTTATCGCACATCTCCTGCGCCGTCTTTTTCCCCACCCGGCTGAAATGTTCCATCAGGAAATCGGCAAGTTTCTCGTTGCTTGCCACGGCCATCCGTTTCAGTTGCCCGAACTCGATCCCATGGGGATGAGGCTTGACGGCAATGGGGCACGCGATGATCTCCTGGCTCACCCGCTCGAACGTGAACGCTTCATCGTCCAGCTCCACCCGGAATCTCGCATGGGGATTCACCACTGAAGTGTACTTGAGGTATTCGAGCAGCTTCTTCTTTGCCGACATCGTGCTCTTGAACTCGATCTGCACCCGGGTGCCGTGAATCCGATCCCAGTCGATCGGCTGCTGGGAGATGATGTCAGGTTCATTGGTCTCGATCTTGATCTGGATCTCGAATTTCCAGGCCGGCTCCTTATGGCCGGTGCGCGAGATCACGACAGTCGGGACACCGCTGGTCAGCTGCGCATAAAGAACGGCGGCAGAGATCCCGATACCCTGTTGCCCGCGCGTCTGCCGGATCTGGTGGAACCGCGATCCGTAGAGCAGTTTTCCAAATACATACGGCACCTGTGCCGGAACGATTCCCGGGCCATTGTCCTCAACAATGATCCGGAAAATATCGCTGGAGACTTTTTTGATGCTGATAAAAATATCCGGAAGCACCTGTGCTTCCTCACAGGCATCCAGTGCATTGTCCACCGCCTCTTTTATGGTGGTGATGACCCCGCGGGTGGGGGAATCGAATCCCAGCAGGTGTTTGTTCTTCTCGAAAAATTCCGCGACACTGATGCTGCGCTGCTGCTTGGCGAGTTCGTCAGCGAGGACCAAACGCTCTCACCTCAGCAACGGCTGCTGCAAGATCGACCGTTTTCTGCTCGGCAGTGGTCAGATTTTTTAACGTAACCTGCCCGGACTCCGCCTCGCGCTGGCCGATCACGATAGCAAAATTCGCGGTTTTTGATGCGTGGGCGAGCTGAGCTCCGAGTCCACGCTCCATAAGATCTATTTCCGTGCGGATGCCCGCGTTGCGTAATGCCCGTGCAACTTCAAGCGCACGGGTGCGCCCTTCGCTCGTGCAGACAAGTCCTACAACAGGAACTATCGCTGGCTTGATGTCCCCCAGCGAGACCATCACCCGGTCAAACCCGATGGCAAACCCGCAGGAAGCAACATCGTCACCCCCAAAGAGATGGGCTAGCCGGTAGGTTCCCCCGCCCAGGATCTGGTTCTCAGCGCCGAGGTTCTGGGCAAATCCCTCAAAGACCATGCCGGTATAATAATCGAGACCCCGCGCAATGCCAAAGTTCAGGCTGTATTTAACACCGGATGCATCGAGTGATCTCATGGTCTTCTCAAACCGTTCTTTCTCCGGGATCTCACCGGCAATCTCGAATGCTTCGGCAAGATCACGGGTGCCAATAAGAGCCGTAAGTGAGGCTGCAAGATCCGTCCTGTCCAAGGATTCGAGCGTGGCATTCAGCCCGTCGAAATCCTTCTTGTCAAGGTGTGCCCGCACTTTCCGCTGCATGGCCGGTTCGAGATCCTTCACAAGATTTTTCATGAACGATAGGTGTCCGACTTTCAGCTCATACGTGACTCCGGTTGCGTTCAGCATATCGGACGCCAGCATGATCGTTTCCGCATCCGCCGCTGCCGTATCCGCACCGATCAGCTCGACCCCGAACTGCCAGAACTGGCGGTACCGGCCCTTCTGCGGGCGCTCGTACCGGAAACAGTCGGCAAAATAACACCAGCGCAACGGTTTGGGCGCGACCTTTGCCTCATTGATGTACATCCGGATCACCGCGGCAGTAATCTCCGGGCGAAGGGCAAGCTTCCTGCCGCCCTTGTCCTCAAAGACATACATCTCATCGATGATACCTTCCCCGGATCGCGCAGTAAAAAGTTCGAGATCCTCAAACTCGGGAGTGCAGACTTCCCGGTATCCATAGCAGCGCGCAACCTCGCGCAACTTCCCTTCGACAGCGCGCCGCGCCTCCATCTCATCCGGTAAAAAATCCCGCGTTCCTCTCGGTTTCTGGAGCATGGTAAAAATCCTTATCCTGTTTTTGTTTGCATCGTTATTTCTTATTCGCCTTGTGTCTTGGTACGCTGCCAAGGAACCGGGTGAAGGTATCTTCGTTTCCCCATACTTTCTCCCGCACAATTCGCCCCTGCAGGTACATGGCAGCAAGGATCATTCCAAGACCCAGTAATTCAAAATTGGGCATCGTGAGGGTAAAAGCCCCGCCAAGCGTTGCAAGGGCCCCATACCCCACACCATGGTACGCCGCCTTACGGTAGCCGGGCAGACCCGTCCTGAAAAAGATCCGTGCATCCCGCAGCCAGAGAAAGAGAACCGCAGCGGTGCCGAACATGGCGACATAGATGAGATAGGACATATCTATGAACTAACTTATTATACGCCGTTCCATATCTGTATTGTCAAAACCATGCAACCAAACCAGTCTGTGCAGGACATTCTCTCGCGCTACAAGAACGGGGAGTGCACCCTTGATGAGGCCGCCCGGGTGATTGAAGGGCTCCGTCTCGAACATGTGGGGGAGTTTGCCTGTATCGATCTGGGAAGGGGCGTCCGGTGCGGAATGCCGGAAGTAGTCCTCGCGGAGGGAAAGGATACCACGCACCTCTCGGAGATTGCGGTGCGGCATGCAGAAACAACCGGGCGCTGCGTGATCACGCGCGTGAGCCCCGAACAGGTTACACATATCCAGTCCTTTGCAAAAAGCAGGAACATTGCCACGGAATACCGCCAGACCGGTCACATACTCGTCCTGTCATCAGGAAAATCTCCAAAACCCACGGGTGGAATCGTTGCGATCATTACTGCGGGAACATCCGATATCCGGGTTGCAGAGGAAGCAAAGTGCATTGCAGAGGAGATGGGCTGTACGGTTCGTACGGCATATGATGTCGGTGCGGCAGGCATCCACCGGCTCTTCCCGGCCCTGAAACCGCTGCTGGATGCGCATGTGTTCATTGTCTGTGCCGGGCGCGAAGGGACACTTCCTTCCATCGTTGCCGGGCTGGTTGACAAACCGGTCATCGGCGTCCCGGTCAGCGTTGGATACGGGTATATGGGTGAAGGAAGAGCCGCGCTTGCGAGCATGCTCCAGTCCTGTTCGGTAATTTCGGTCGTCAATATCGATGCCGGTTTCACAGCTGGGGCATTTGCGGGGCGGATAGCAAATCTGGGCGCGGGAGCTCCCGGGGGACAACCATGAAACGGGGATTGTATATCGGGCGGTTTCAGCCGTATCACAACGGGCATCACGAAGTGCTCGAACATATTGCAGAGGAAGTGGACGAACTCATCATCGGTATCGGAAGCGCACAACTCTCGCACCAGGTAGACAACCCGTTTACCGCGGGTGAACGCGTGCTTATGATCACCCGGGCGCTTGCGTCACTGGGCTGCCCCTATTACGTGATCCCGATCGAGGACATCAAGCGCAACTCGCTCTGGGTAGCGCATGTCCAGTCGATGGCACCGCCGTTCGATCTCTGCTACTCATCAAATCCGCTGGTTGTCCGGCTCTTTACAGAAGCTGGGATAAAAGTCCAGTCACCGGCAATGTACGAGCGCGACACGCTCAGTGGTACAAAAATCCGTGAACGTATACTCAACGGTAAACCGTGGAAGATGCTCCTGCCTCCCGCAGTCGTCCAGGTCATCAAGGAGATTGATGGTGCTGAACGACTCTGCCAGATCGCCCGCGATGATTAGGGTCATGCCGGCACACATCGCAGATAAGGAACCGGTACAGGTGAAATGAATGTACGATTTCCTAAAAAATATCCTGAATCCTAAAAAACCAGATCCCTTAGTTATTACCCTTAGTACTATCCCCGCGTGGTCTGCAGAGCGGGAGAAGAACGCACGGATGGCACTTGAAGGAGCGGGTAAGTCCCCGATGCAGAATATCAGGAATTCCGCAGCGCAACTGCAACATATTGTCAACAGCATTTCCGGCTCCGAACAGGATCCGGCACTCCACCCCAAACTCAAAGCCGTTGCGAAAAATTCCCTTCCCCTGTATGTAAAAGCGATGAATGCCGCCCTTGCAAAACCCCTTTCTGATGAGATTGAAGAGTTCTATACCGATGCCGTAGAATGCCTGAAATCCTGCATCAACAGTAACCGAGGGCAGGGACGATACCTGCAGGCAGTCTTTCCTGAGGAGATGAAAGCAGTCAAGATGGCGATCGACGGGATGGGAAAGGAGATGAATGTCCTGACCGCCGCGCTCGCCACATACCAGAAGGAGAAAGCAGCGATTGACGCGGTCAATGCCCTGCACCGATCCGTGATGGATATGGAGGAGGATATGGAACGCTCCCGTGAGAAAGAGCGGCGGATATCTGCACGCATCGATGAGATCACCACCCGGATCGGGGCAATCGAGCGCGAAGAGACCGGGCTTGCAGCGGATGCTGATGGAAATCGTGCGATTCACGAATGCAGATCTGCACTTGCGGAGAAAGAGAAGACCCGCGATGAGATTACCCGGAACTATGCCGCACGCTCCATGACCGCTTCCCACGTATTCAGGAAAGCGGAAAAGGTTGCAGCACGACAGCAGCATCAGACCGGAGACATATCCTCCATCAGGCATGCCATCGAGATACTCTCCAATCATGATCTGCCGGATCCCGTTCGCATGAACACCGCACTTGCCGCAGCCGGTCCTGTTGCACAGCGGATGATCGCGGCGGGAGAAATTCCCTTAAAAAACCGGGAGGAGCGCGAAATATTTTCCGATACGGATGCATTCTGCACCACGATGTCAAAGCTTTGCACTGAACTTGCTGCCTGCGATGAAGCATGCAGGAACGCAGAGACGTTGCTGTCTACGCACCCGATGGTAGTACGGAGCAATTCACTGATGCGGGAAAAAACGCAGCTCAAAAGTATGCTCGAAAAAGAACGGCAGCTCCAGAGTGAACTCGTGCAGTGGAAAGCCAAAACCACCGGAAAGATCCCGGCAGTGACAGAAGAGATCAGAGAAAAGATTGAGGGTATTGTTGGGGGAAACGTGCAATTTCAGGCTGACACGAATGTGCCGGAGAGGGGGTAACAGACCGGACAATTCCCGTCATCAGGTTTCATTCTTATTTTTCATCCCGATCCGCAAACATTTCATCGACTGGTTCGATAAGCCGTCTGAGCTTATCTGCCGTGAAGTCTTCGTGGTTTTTTTATTTTATCCGACACGGGTTCCAGAGGTGTGGACAAATCCATCGTTGATCTGCCTGCACTAATGTCAGCGCGCATTGATCTCTACGAAGTCTGTGAGATCACTCTGGTTTGCCGGATAATTTTCCGACCATCCATAGCAGTCATTGAGCATCTGGGCAATGACGTCAGAGAACGTCATATTTCCTCGTTTCAATACGAGAAGCGCCTCATACACCTCGGGATCGATGCGGATCGAACGTCCCTCGCCTGCACGAGGCATAATAACCACTTTGTGGTTACGCCATATAAACATTTCTGATAAAACGTGTCTGACTTTATATGTAATGCGCAAAGCAGCTGCAAATCGGCGAGTTCCGGCACCTTCACCCAGAGTTACCGTGAAAAAAGCAGGATGAAAACTTGTTATCAGACAATGCGGATGTAGGAAAAGGTGGAGTGATCGGTATAGGCAAATTCCGGTTCGCTTCCATAGCAGCTGCCCACCCTGTTGATGGTGGGTAAATCCAGAGGTATCCTTGCCACTTCAAGCTGCAGATTATGCATGTTTTTTTTCTGGAAAAGTGGCAAAAACTCAATCGGGTACTGCACGATGCCTTGCGGAGTTTTTCGGCAGCAGACATGCGTATGCTGGTGCCCGCAACACATGTGCGTCAATCCCCGCAACTGCAGGGCTTCAAATGCCATTTCTGCAGTATAGTGATACCCGGTAAATGAATCTCCGGCTTTGTGGGAAAGACGCTGCCAGCATTTGAGCCGGAGTGTCTGGGTGCCGAGGTCCATCGGCCCTCCATGAACAAAGAGCATGCCATTGTCCGACCATTCCATAGGCATCCGTTCAAACAGGGAAAGCAGGGGTGAATCCCGCAACTGTTCGTGGCGGTACAAGCTCGCTGCATCACTCCCGCTGACCATCAGTCCGTTGAGGTATGCGTGATCGTGATTTCCCATGACGGAGATGAGGGGGTACTTATTCGCAAGGGAATGGATCGTTTCAAGAGCTTCTGCCGGGTGACCCCCACGATGAAGGATGTCCCCGAGATTAATGAGCCGGTCTACCGGGCCAAAGGTTTCCAAAAAAGACGGGGTGCGTATACATGCAGATAGTGCGGCAATCGCTCCTGCATCGGCATGCACATCAGAAAATATTACTGCACCCATACCGGTTCCTCTATGTTGGCGCTGCTTGCCCTAATAATCCTCTGATGGTCCGGGTTCTGCGAATCGATCCGGATACGAGCGGATCATAAAGATATGTTCATGTCAGAGTGATTCTTAAAATTACTTATGGAATCGTCAATACCAATTCCATAAAACCTGAGGGGAGCGCACTGATCTTATGGAGAAATTTCTCAATGACTATATCCTGCGAATAAGAGACGGGATCGATGATATTCCCGATACGACTGCCCATGAGATCGCATCTGCATTCCTTGCATTCCGGTTCGGCCTGTATGCCAACGCGGCAAAGGAATGCACGCATGCCATCGGGTTGCTGGAACAGGGGAAAAAACCTGCCGATAGCGGAATATATGCAGCATTAAAAAAAGCACTCATGATCGTGCTTGCCAATGCGCAGGACCTGGACAATTCGCAGGTCACGGCGGATATGTCATTGCGGTTCGACGAGCGGGAACGCATCTATACTGCAATCAATCTCGCGCCGGAAGCGGTTGAAGATCCCGGCACAGTTGAACTGGAGAATGCACTCGTCCTCATTTACGCAGCAGCGCTCATCGCTTCTCAGGAGGATGAGGAAGCCATGGGTGAGCACCGGAAATTTATTGTGAGACTGCTGACGGGATACAAAAAAGCACTCGGAATCGTGTAACGCAGCACACTTCTTTTTTTTTACGTGAAAGGATTCTTGTATCGATCCGACGAACTAAGTTCCACTCATTTCCCCTGTAATTCTTTTAAGGTACCTGCAATGATCAAACCCGATGAACTCCTGAAAAAATACTGGGGATACCATGAGTTCCTGCCCCACCAGAAGGAGATCATCGAATCTGTTATTAACGGCAATGACACGCTCGCGATCATGGCAACCGGTGGCGGAAAGTCGCTCTGCTACCAGTTGCCGGCCCTGTACCTTGGCGGTCTCACGGTGGTCATCTCCCCCCTCATCTCGCTCATGAAGGACCAGGTTGACGATCTCAATGCCCGGGGAATACCGGCAGCGGCCTACAACAGTTCGCTTGAGTATCGCGATCGGACCCGTATCGAAAACGACTTAAAAGAGGGAAATCTGCGGCTCCTGTTCATCTCACCGGAAAAATGCATGCAGACCAATTTTTTGGATTCCCTCAGGGCTTCTCCGGTTCATCTGATCGCGATCGATGAAGCGCACTGCATCTCGGAATGGGGCCACAACTTCCGGCCGGAATACCGGCAGCTCGCCCAATTGAAAAAAGTCTTTCCGGCAGTGCCGCTCGTGGCACTAACCGCAACAGCAATTCCTGAAGTGCGCAGGGACATCCGCGATCAGCTCGGGTTGTCGCAGGCTAAGGAATTCATCGGCAGTTTCAACCGGAAAAATCTGCAGTACCGCATCATCTTAAAGAAAAACCCGATGGTCTTTCTGGCAAATTACGTAAGCCAGCACCGGAATGATTCCGGGATCATCTACTGCCTCAGTAAGAAAGAGACCGAGGAGATTGCGTCCGATCTCCAGAAACGCGGGTTCAGGGCGCAGGCCTACCACGCAGGGCTCTCAAAACCGGTGCGGGAAAAGGTCCAGGACGCGTTTATCCGCGATGCGATCAATATCGTCTGCGCCACCGTAGCATTCGGTATGGGCATCGACAAACCCGATGTCCGGTATGTCATTCACTACGATCTCCCCAAGACCGTGGAATCCTACTACCAGGAGACCGGACGGGCAGGGCGCGACGGCCTGTACAGCGAATGCATTCTTCTCTACAGCCGGGGGGATTACTCCCGGGTCCGTTCCATGCTGGAGCATGACGATGCCGCTGGAGAGCGGAATCTCCGGCTGGCACTCAAAAAACTCCAGGAGATGACGGAGTATTGCGAAACCACCACGTGCCGGCGGAAATTCCTGCTCAACTATTTTGGCGAGGACTACCCTGAGGCGAATTGCGCATCGTGCGACAACTGCGATCACCCGCCCGATATGATCGACAGCACAGGGCCGGCCACGATGATTGTTGCCTGCGTGAAGCAGCTGCCCTCACGGTTCGGCATCGAACTGATATCCGATGTACTTCGCGGTTCAAAGAGTACAAAAATACAGGATTACCACCTGGACAGCCTGCCGGTCTATGGCTCCGGGAAAAAGTACAGCAAGGCCCAGTACCGCACCTGGATCAACGAGCTGGTCCGGCAGGGATACCTGGACCGGACGGGCGACAAGTACCCGGTAATCTGCTGTACCGGAAAAAGCGAGGAACTGCTCAAAGGAAGAGCGCAGGTCATGCTCCCGGTTCCCGAACGCGAAACGGCAAAGCATGCACCAGCCATGAACAGGGAGAGCGCGAGTACGGAAGATGCGGCACTCTTCCTGCGCCTGAAATCCCTCAGGAAGGTAATCGCAGACCGGAACGGGGTCCCACCCTATGTCATCTTCCCGGACAAGAGTCTGCATGAAATGGCCTGTGCCCGACCGGGTGACCGGCAGAGTTTTTCTCTTATTTCCGGAGTCGGGGAATACAAGCTGGAGAAGTACGGGCCGGAGTTTATGGAAGAGATAAGGAAAGGGTGAGAATTGTTTCCTTGCCCGGCAAGATGTGAAAAACAACCGGTACCTCCTCAGGAATTGCATGCCCATCCTCATGCAATACCGCAAACCGGTTTTAGCGCTTATCATGAGGGGGCATTTTCGCGAAGGGGGGCGGTGACAATCGAAGTGAAAAGAGCAGATATGTAACAACAGCATAAGGCGTTAATTGTTGCACTCATCATCGATTTTTATGCATAACAAGGTAAAAACAAACGATATATCAGATCTTTTAACAGCCAGTATTTCATGGCTTGAGAAGGTCATCGCCAGAGCAGATAAACTAAATATACGAAAAACTCTATTCATGCATTAATATATCCTAATCGGGGTAATGTGCCAACGCGTATCAACCTGTAAAGATGTACACCAGTTATTCCCTCGTTCCATAATATTTTCCCCAGACAGGAGGCATAATGAAATACGGGATATCTCAGCAAATCCACCAGTATCTGGAAAACCCATCTCGTGAAAAGATAAAACCGGTAATCCTTGCAATCCTTACCATCATCGCTCTCGTTCTCACGTATATCAGTCTGGATGCAGGGATTGAAATTGTATTTACGCATTTTTTTTATATCCCGATAATCCTTGCTGCATACTGGTACAGATTCCGGGGTATCGGATATGCAATCCTCCTCAGTGGATTTTACCTCGTCGCTGATTACCTGCTGACAAATGGGAATATCCCGGCGCTCTTTGCCGCAATTGGACGGGTTATCATGTTCATAAGTATCGCTATTGTCATCGCCATACTTTCTGAGATGATATCCCGCCAGAAACAGGCAATTCTTGAAAAAAATTCCCAATTGCAGGAATCCAACCGGGCACTCGAAGAAAAAGAAAAACAATTGCGACTTAATCTGCAAAAGCTGGCTGATAGCGAACGCAACCTGTTTTCCAGCAGGGAGCAGTTGCGGCTTATCCTGGAGTCTTCTGCTGAAGGAATATTCGGTATCGACCGTAAGGGTTGTATTACCTTCATCAATCCTTCCGGTTCGCTGATACTGGAATACAAAAAACCGCTCGATCTCATAGGAAGGAACGCAGGCGAACTGGTCCACCCCGGCAACCCGGATGGCTCTCTTCGCGATCTGCAAGACTGCAGCTTTTTCAAAACACTTCAGGCAGGCACAACGCAGATGTGCGATCATGACTTATTCCGGCACGGTGATGGCACCACGTTCCCGGTCGCGTTCTGTTCAGCACCCATCATCAGGGACGGTACCGTTGAAGGTGCCGTCATATCTTTCGAAGACATTACCGACCGGTTGAACCTACTGGACCAGCTGAAGAGCTCCCTTAAGGAGAAGGAGAGCCTTCTTAAGGAGATTCACCACCGGGTAAAAAACAACCTCCAGATTGTCATCAGCCTCCTCAATATGCAGTCCAGATATATCACTGACGCGAAACTGCTCGACATTATTCAGGAAAGCCAGAGCCGGGTGCGCATGATGGCCTCGGTCCATGAACGGCTGTACCGTTCTGGTGACTTCTCTCATATTGACATGGAGGATTACCTCCGGTTCCTTACTACGAACCTGTTCAGGTCCTATGGTTTTCCCCAGTCCCAGGTGACCAGTTCTGTTAACATCAGGGGATTGGTTCTTGACATCAACACTGCCATACCGCTCGGCCTTATCTGCAATGAACTCATCTCAAACAGTCTCAAGTACGCGTTCCCGGACGGCAGGCATGGGGAGATCGCAGTTACGGCGGAATCCCGCCCGATTGGTGATATTATGCTTACCATCAGGGATACCGGTATCGGCATGCCGGAAGGGATAGACTGGCAGAATGCCGATTCACTTGGGCTCAAGCTGGTCAATCTCTTCACCGACCAACTTAACGGGCAGATCAGCATGAGACAGGATGGTGGCACCACGTGGGAGATAATCATTCCCCGGTCAACATGATCAGGTCTGTTGTTAATCCGCTTACCAGGGGATGGCAGACTCTATAAAAAAGGGACGCAGGATAAAGAACGATCATTCTCTGCGTACTTCGGAGTATTCGCTGGGGGTTCCTGGAAAAAATGCTGACACTCCCTCCAGAAACCGCATAGTCTTCCTTCCATCATGCAATCCCGCAAACCGGTTTTAGCGCTTATCATGAGGGGGCATTTTCGCAGAGGGGGGCGGGCGCCGACTCACGTAGTCACTCATGTCTTAAAACAATTTCACTTGAAAAAAAGAATTATAAACTGTCCATGCTGATACCGCTGAAGTCCTGAGCAACTTCACGGATATCCTTGACACCGAATGCAGTCTGGACCATGCTGAGTTCGATCTGGTTCGCTGCATCGCACATGTAATCGAGGATGTCAACGGACAACTCCTTCTGCATCTTGCTCTTCCTGAGCTGGTCGACAAGGGCCGACATCTTCTCAGGAGATTCCATGCGGAGTTTTGCAAGACTCATTACGCACATGTAGATGCGGGTCAGGTTCCGGTCGGTTCCCGTGATACACTCAAAGAAATTCCGAATCACCTGTGCCTGGTATATTTCTCCACTCATGAACTTCACCTCCTGCCTGTTTCTTTCTAGGTAATTCTCCTGTTCGAATTTTCATTATATAAGGCTTGCGGGCAAAATGCCCTTTTATGCCAAAAAAGGGGGATTTTTGCCGCTCTTTTTGCAATGTGCGGCTGGATTGTCAGACAATTGTATGACACCCGTCATACTCTGACGGGCGGGAGGGGATACTGCGCCGCAGCGTTACCTGGCCTGCAGGTCCGGAGTGGTCGGCAATAGAGATTCAACGTGACACGGTACTCGCAAGGCAGTGAAATTAATATGAGAAATTCTTTTTCTTCCCTACAGCGAGAATTTCGATGATCAGCACATCATGGTGCATGTAAAAAGTGGCCCGATATTCTCCAATCCGGAGCCGGTAACGCGGTACAGTCTTGGGGCTGTCCTTAACCTTCACGATATCATGCCGCTGGTCCGGGCTGGCTGCAAACCGCTCAAGGGCATTTTCGATCCTGATACGGTGTTCCTGAGGGATAGCAGCAAGGTCTTTCTCTGCCCGGCGGGTTAGAAAAATCCGGTACAAGACTTCACCGCTTCCGGGCCTTGATCACTTTGTCATCACCCAGGTCTTTCATAACATCCCTGAGGGACCGGACCCGTCCGGCTTTGATATCCTCGTCACTCTCTTTAATCGCTTCAATCTCTTCGGGGGTCAGAGGCTCGTCATCATAAGCAGATTCAGCTAACCGCCGGACTACATCATCGTACGTTTCCCGGGGAAACAATTTCAGATCGTCAAGGAGGGCCTTGGTCTCAGCCCGCATCCTGACCGTTGTAACCTCAGCCATATACTACAGTATACAGCAGTATACAAGAATAAAGATTTGTACGTGATATACCCAGATTCCAGGCTCAAAATATTCTAGAGGCTAGGGCAGGATCCGGCCAGGTCCTCTGTGATAATTTACCAACGGATTACTATTCCGGTACTTCAGCCAGACAGAAAAAAGATTTCTTACTTGGCCGCACTCACGATCTTGATGATGTCGCCATCCTTGAGTACGTGGTTTTCCTTGATGCGCATCTTGGTCCGGGCGTCCACTGCGTACAGGAAACCCTTGCCGATATCCGTGTGCACCTGGAACGCGAGATCGTGAGGTGTTGAGCCCTTCTTCATCAGGAACGCATCGGGCAGCACATCGCCCTGCTTGTTGCAGAAGTGGTTCTCATCCTCGACCGGGTACACAACGATCATATCGAGCAACTCGTAGACTGCACGGTTGATCGCCTGCTGGACACCCGTGCCATGGTTCTGCTTCATCAGGGCAGCGATCTTTGCAAGCCCGGCTTTCTGGGGTGCGGTCAGCGAACCTTCGTTGGCAATCCTGAATTCCTCATCGCCCGGCAGGTACTGGATCATGTGCGCTCCTGCCGCATTGCGGAGGGCAAGCTCGGAGGCCGCGCTCACAAACGCAACCTTGGCTGCCGCGAGTTTCGTGCGCAGCGCCTCGGGGGTCTCATCGATCTTGTTGCCGATGACGAGCATGGGTTTTGAGATTTTCACGATCTCGGCACACAGGGGAATGAGATCATCGATCGATGCGTGGATCAGGTCGATCTTGAGCTCCAGTTCGATATCGCGCACATCTTCCATGGTGATGCCAAGGCCGGTGAAGGTCTCTGCTATTCCCGCCTCGATAGCCGCGCCCTTGCCCTGCGACTGCCGGCTGATCCGCGTCCAGTGCTTGTCAAGGATCCCGTGCACCCACATCGTCATTTCGTAGATGAGGAACTTGATATCCTCTTCCGGGTCATGGTTTCCCGCGCCCACCGGGTTGCCTTCGCTGTCGGTGCCGCCGCTGGCATCGATCATATGGAGGATTGCATCTGCCTGGCGGAGATTATCGAGGAACTGGTTGCCCAGCCCCTTGCCCTTGTGGGCATCGGGCACGAGACCGGCTACATCGATCAGGTTCACGGCCACAAACCGGTTGCCGTCCACGCAGTGCGTGCAGGTGAGTTTGAGGTCATGACACGGGCACTTTGTACGCACATACCCGACACCAAAGTTCGGGTTGATGGTCGTAAAGGGGTAGTTGGCAATCTCAACGTTTGCCATGGTCGCGGCCTTAAAAAAAGTGGATTTTCCGCAGTTAGGTTTTCCTGCAAGCGCTAGGGTAATCATATCTGGTTCCTCAATGAATATTTTATCTCATAACCATCATTTCTGGGTCTGGGAAGAAACTGACAAAGTTTTTCCATCCCGGCTTAATAAAAGGTACTTATGACGTTCACGCAGAAAAATATCTGGTATTTCGAAAAGCCGGGGGATGCAAACACCGCCGATGCAGCCCGGTTTGCCATCGGGCGCGCAAAGGAACTCAACATTAAAACAATCGTTGTCGCAAGCACATCCGGCTCAACTGCAGACAAGTTCTTTGCTGCAATGAAAGGTTCGGGACTCAACCTGGTTGTCGTCTCGCATGTCATGGGATTTGTAAAACCCGGCGAGTGGGAGTTCTCCAGGGAAATCGCGGAGCGGCTGCGCGGGCAGGGTGTGAATATTGTGACCGGCACGCACGCGCTCTCAGGACTGGAGCGTGCACTCTCCCGTTCACCCAAGATTGGCGGCGGATCGCGGTCCGATGCGATCGCTGAATCCCTCCGGCGCACGGTCGCCGTCGGGCTCAAGGTTGCAGTCGAATGCGTACTTATTGCCGCTGACCAGGGGGCTATCGGTATCAGCGATGAAGTCATCGCGGTCGGGGGCACTATGAGCGGCGCGGATACTGTCTGCGTAATCAGGCCCGCGCACACATCAAACTTCTTCGATCTCCAGGTGCGCGAGATCGTTGCAATGCCGAGGAACCGTTAATCATGGTTTTAACTGAACTCAAAGAAGCTCTCGGCCTGCTCAGGACCATCCCGGTACTCTGGGTGCCGGGACTGGTGGCAGGTATACTGGCTGCAGTGCTCTGGATGATATCCAATACACAGGGCATCTTCGTTGCCAGTCGCCTGATCCTGATCTTTTCATTCATCGCGATCTTTTTCCTTGCCGGGAGTTATGCGGTGATCCGGAACGGGAACGGCGGTATCCGTGAACTCTTCAAAGGGGGGATTCAGTATTTCTTCCGGGTACTGCTGCCCCTGCTGGTGATCATCTTCTGCGCACTCATTCTCATTGCCCTTGTCGTGATCACCCTCTCGTTTGGGGGCGTCCCGGCGAACCCGGAGTTCGTAGGGATATTTTCCATCTTCATCCTTATTCCGGTAGCATTCCTCACGGTCTTCTTCGATACAGCAGCAGTTTTCGAAAACCTGCGGATCTTTGACGCTATAAAGCGCAGTATCGAACTGGTGACCACACAATCCGCACGGGTGCTTAAGTTCTATGTAATATCTGCTGCAGTGTTCGTCGTAATTACGTTCTCACTCATGCTTATCTGGGAAGCAGCACTCTATGACAAACTCGAACCGCTCACGCGCTTTAACGAGACACAGATTGCAGCATTTACTCCCGAACAGCTTATGGGTATGATTGGGGCTGACGGAGCGGTGATAACCGCAGTCTGCCTCTTCTTAGGCTTTTTGGTACTCCTGCCTGTCCTCTCAACCTATAAGGCATGTTTTTTCCGCTCGCTCACTCAGGGTACAATGTCTACCCGGGGTCCAGTGCCAATCGAACAGCAAATCACCGGTGAATATGACAGTAAGGGACGCTGGTACAAATATTAAAACCGGGAACTAAAAAAGGAGAAATTCTCCCGGGGATATGGCAGGTCAGCCATAATAAAACTTTTTTTTCTTTTATTTCACCCTTTCAAGCAAGTTGGTATTGCCGAAATTCTTCTGTGAGAGGAAGGCACAGCAGTCGGCCATCAGCTCTGCAGGAAATTCTGAACAACTGAATGAGGATTTTGCTGGCTCTGGAGAAATCGACATGAACCGATCGTGTTCGCACCAGAACGATGACACATTCAATTTTAAGAGTTCCCCGCCTCAGGGCTTCTCTTAAGGCACGGTGAGGCAAATGAGGGGGTAGCATTTAGTCACCAAAACCACCGCGGGGCGTCCCTCCTGGGGCGGCGGTGTTCATCATGTTTTGGGGGATGGGGGTTTCAGCTCTCATGTTGGTAATCAAGTCAATGCGTGCAACATTATCGTACAGGGAAAACTGGCGCATCAGCTTCCGACCGCAGTACGGTATTTCCAAACGACATCCATGAAAAAAGGTAGGTTCTCTTAATTCAGGTGAAGAGCAAAAAAAAGCCCCATTGCCACCAGTCCGCCGCCGATCGTTGCAATCAGGTTGGTACCTGCATTGCCCCAGATACCCCGGTTCTCAAAGGTTGCCCCGGCAAGACTGTCGATATTCGTGCCGATAAAACCGGCAAACGTACAGATCGCGACCATGGGAAGGGTAATTACACCTAACAGGAAGGCAACAACCGAGACTGCAAGACCCCCGAAAAGGGCAACCGATTCGCCCACGAGCGTTACACCGCCATTCGTACCAATGGGTACTTTTCTGAACGTCGTGATCATGTACGGAATTCCGCCGGTGACACCGATCTCGCTTGCAAGGGTATCCGCCGCTGCCGTTGCCACACAACCGACATACATGACAATAAAGATCGGATCCTGGAAGACACCATAGAGTACTGCAGCTGCTGCGGCAACGATCCCGTTGGCAAAAACATTACGGTAACCCCGAGCCCCGCCACGCCCCTGCTCAACACCGATTCGCTTCTTATACTCGAACTTATACTTGGTAGCAACCGAGCCGAGGATAAAAAACGCGAGCATGATCATGAACCACCGGGCATCGGCAAAAACAAGCAGGATAATGCCCACGAGCGCAGCGGAGAAGAGCCCGGAGAGATCAGCGGTTTTGGCACGGAAGGCAAAGTAACCGAACGTGAACCCGACGATCACCGCAGCAACCACCAGCTGGAGATTCACCTGGTAGTTGAGCTCCTGGATCAGCCACATCGTCATCGCGACCCCAACTGCTTCAAGGATCAGCGAGTCCTCGTACTTGAGCAGAATTACCTTTAAGAGAACCGCAGCGATGATACCAAAGATAACGGTCAGGATAGCCCTCTCGTTCAGGTATGCCATGACAAGAACCCCCGCCCATGCAGTCGAGATGACATAATACAGGTACGTATTGAGATCGTCTGCATCAGTCTGGAAGACGAGCTCCCCCAGCACAATCATCGCAAGCGAGGTGGCAAAGACAAAGAAGGGAAGGAGCGTAACGCCATAGAGCGCAGCAAGAGCACACATGGCATAACTGAGATATTTGGCATCGAAAAAACGCCACAGAATCAGTGCGAAAAGGATAACGACCAGTCCCATGAGCCATGCCGGCTTGAGATAGGGTCCGACCAGGATAGCTGCACCGGTAATTGCCGCTGCATATCCAAGGCCTCTTTGTCGCGCCATTTATACATCATGTGCTGTTAAAACAAAAAAAGAGCTTTATCGCACAGGCAGGGTATCTGTTCAAGCAGGCGCGGGGACTTTACCGTTCGTCGCTTTTGAATCCGATTACTATATTTTATTTCAACGACAAACATCTGCGTCAATGGCGTCATCACAGGATCTACCAAAAAATTATGATTTTGCGGAGGTGGAGGAGCGCTGGCGCAGTATCTGGCGCGATGAAGATCACTATTTTGACAAGAATTCAAAAAAACCGCAGTTCGTGATCGACACCCCCCCGCCGTATCCTACCGGCAACTTCCATATCGGCAATGCACTGAACTGGTGCTACATCGACTTCTTCGCCCGCTACAAGCGGATGAAGGGGTTCAACGTGATGTTCCCGCAGGGATGGGACTGCCACGGGCTCCCGACCGAAGTGAAAGTCGAGGAACTCAACCACATCACGAAAAACGATGTCTCCCGCGAAGAGTTCCGGCGGATGTGCCGCGAGCTCACGGAAAAGAACATCGGCCTGATGCGCATCACCCTCAGAAAGATGGCATTCTCGACTGACTGGTCAAACGAGTACGTCACGATGCAACCGAAATATTACGGCAAGACCCAGCTCTCGTTCCTGCGCATGCTCTCTTCCGGCTACATCTACCAGAGCGAACACCCGGTGAACTACTGCACCCGGTGCGAGACGGCGATTGCATTTGCCGAAGTTGCCTATGAAGACCGGGAGACCCAGCTCAATTATTTCGATTTCGATGGCGTGGAGATCGCTACCACCCGGCCGGAACTGCTGGCAGCCTGTGTCGCCATCGCGGTTCACCCGGAGGATGAGCGCTACCGCGAGCTGAAAGGCAGGACCATGAAAGTCCCGCTCTTCGGTCACGATGTGCCGGTGGTGCTGGACGAGGCAGTTGATCCCGCATTTGGGTCCGGGGCCGTTATGATCTGTACCTTTGGGGACAAGCAGGATGTCCACTGGTGGAAACAGCACAACCTTGCCCTGAGAAAAGCGATCGATCGCCAGGGCCGGATGACGGAGATTGCCGGCAAATACAAGGGCCTCAATACCACCGAATGCCGGGCCGCGATCCTTGCCGAAATGAAGGCACAGGATATCTTAAAATGGCAGGAGAACCTTGCCCAGCGCGTGGGTACCTGCTGGCGATGCAAGACGCCGATCGAGATCCTGTCAGAACGCCAGTGGTTTGTGAAGATCAAGCCCAAAGAAATTGCGGACGCAGCCCACCAGATCACATGGTTCCCAGAACACATGCTCCTTCGTATGGAGAACTGGGTGGAGCAGATGGAGTGGGACTGGTGCATATCCCGGCAGCGAATCTTTGCCACCCCGATCCCGGTCTGGTTCTGTAAGAAATGTGGCGAGATGACGGTCCCGGAGGACAAGGACCTGCCCGTTGACCCCACGCAGGTCGCCCCGAAGCATCCCTGCAAGAAGTGCGGGAGCACGGATTTTGCCGGGGAAGTGGATGTGCTCGATACCTGGATGGACTCATCCATCTCGGTGCTGAACGTCACCGGCTGGGATGGCAGCGGCAAACCCCCCTTCTTCCCTGCACAGATCCGGCCGCAGGGCCACGATATCATCCGCACTTGGGCGTTCTATACGATCCTCCGGTCGGTAGCCCTCACCGGACAGAAACCTTGGAACGAAATCCTGGTCAATGGTATGGTGCTCGGCGAAGACGGCTTTAAGATGAGTAAGAGCCGGGGCAATATTATCGTGCCGGAAGAGATCCTCGTGAAGTACGGTGCCGATGCCCTCCGCCAGTGGGGGGCTATGGGAGCGGCAACGGGTTCGGACATCATGTTCAACTGGAACGATGTGGTTGCGGCCTCGCGGTTCCAGACCAAAATGTGGAACATCACGAAATTTGCCCTCATCCAGTTGGAGAAAGAGGGTTTTGATCCGGATGCACAGATCACCGCGCTCGCAGACCGCTGGCTGCTCGTCCGGCTCTCGGATACGGTTGAGGAGGTAAGCGCTGCACTGGAAGCCTACCAGTTTGACGTCGCCCTCAAGGCCATCCGCGAGTTTGCATGGGAAGTGCTGGCGGACAACTATATCGAGCTGGTCAAGGGACGGCTGTACAAGAGTGACGAATCAAGAAAAGGCGCGTGCCTTGCCCTGCACACCGCATTCGATGCGCTCTGCCGCCTGCTCGCACCGTTCACCCCGTACTTTGCCGAGGAGTGCTACTCGCACCTCAGTCCCGGCAAGAGCGTACACAAGCAGCCGTGGGTGGCATTCACCTACGATGATGATGCAGCCCGTATGGAGGGCAACCTGCTCGTACAGGTCGTGGCCGAAGTGCGCAAGTACAAGCACGACGCCGGCCTTGCCCTCAACGCGCCGCTCGGGAAGGTCACCATCTACGCACCCCACACGGTCAATGACGAGGGCGATACCGGCCGTACGCTCAATGCCGATGTCCACTGGCGCACGGATGCTGCGAAACTCGACCGGGTAATTACGGATATCGACTTCAACCGCTCGGTTGTGGGCCCCACATTCCGCAAACAGGCACAGGCTTTCATGGCCGCAATCAAGGCGCTCTCACCGGAACAACTGGCAAACCCACCAAAAACGATTATGTTGGAAGGAACGGAAACCGCAGTTCCGGATAATGCGTTTACGCCAAAATATTCCTACATGGAGGAAGGCGCACAGGTTGATGTGATCACGGTCGGCGATGTGATCCTGACGATTGCGAAAGTGTGAATTTATTAAACTTTTTTTGAAATTGTTTTAATCATCTATCATTTCGGTCATGCTCATCGAAAAAATTGGAGTGTGACCCCCTCTCTCCCCCAGAGGGGGAGGCAGCCCAAGGGGAGCGCCCCTTGACCCCCTTTGTTGACTTTTTTATAAGTCTTCGTTTTCACAAACTTTCTGAATGGGCAATCGCATTTTGAAATATTTCCGGCGACAGAAATCAACAAAGCAGGAATTTGCCCAGCCGCGACCCGACGAGGCGTCGCGGCGACCCCCTTCAGGGGGTGGGAAACATCCCAACATTAGAATCCTACTAACCTGATCAGCTCTACCGCTTCCGCCCCTCTTTCCCCGATCGCACAACCAGCCGGATCCCATCCGCAACAAATTTCGCAATCTCTTCTTTTCCCAAAGAAGCATCCACGATAACAAACCGCGAAGGTTCCGCACGGGCATACGCGAGATAATTGTTCTGGACTGCTTCGAGCACTTCCCGTCTCTCGAAATGCTCGCGCCCGCTCTTGTCTGCGAGTCGGGTAAGGGCATCATCGATGGAGAGCACGAGCAGGAATGTGCGGTCCGGTGTGATCGACCAGCCGTTGTGCATTGCTCTCAGCCAGCCTTCCGGATCCGAAACAATACCTTTGAGCGTCACCGACTGGTAGGCAAAGCGGCTGTCGCTGTACCGGTCGGAGATCACGAGCCTGCCTTCGGCAAGAGCGGGACGGACAACCGTAGCAAGGTGTGCCGCATGGTCAGCAACGAAGAGCGATGCTTCGGTAATGGGATCGGTCTGTTCAGCGATCGCCCTCCGGACTGCTTCGCCCACCCATGTTGCGCCGGGCTCTCTTGTGAAGAGGGGATCGAGATCCATAAGCTGGCTTTTCAACGCGGTGAGCAGCGTGCTCTTACCGGTCCCGTCTATCCCTTCAATCGTAATTAACAACAGGTTCCCCTCCGTATCCATGCAACCGGGATATGCCCACGGTGTAGGGCCGTGGCAATGATTGCCCCGTCAAATCCAGCCGAACTGAGCGTTTCGAGATCAGAAACGGTTGCAACACCGCCGCCATACAAGAGTCTGCCGTCATAGGCTGCCCGCAGGGATTCCAGTGCCCTTAAGTCCATCCCAGATTCCGTTCCCACGGCGCCAATGTTGAGAATAATACATCCTTCGAAATTCCAGTTATTTACCCGGGAGAGGAATGCTTCCGGGGTTATACCGGAGGGAATCACCCGACCCTCTTTTACATCGATGCTCAGGTAACCGCCACGGTATCGCGAGAGATCCGCGCCTCCCGTTTCCGTGCCGATAATATTTTTAAGATTTGTTCCAGAGAGCAAATCATCGGGGAAACGGCAACCGCGATCCACATAACAGCATGAGACATTTTCCGCGCACTGCTTCACGATTGCATCATGCGAACCCGTGCCTTCAATCCGGTCGAGATCGGCAATGTAGAGATTTTTTGGCCGGATATCTGCCAGGTACCCGAGCGGTTCTGCCGTCGGAGATAAACCCCAGTCGAGCGGTTTATAGCTGTCCCGGTTCCCGGATTTGCCGTGGACAACCAGATTCTGCCGCAAATCCATCGCAAGCACGAGTTCCATAGGTGAGCGCAATCACTATTAGGACAAAAGATCATTAAATCCTATGCAATTGCTGGTCAGCCCAAGCTCAATCGATGAGGCCAGGCGCTCTGGTGCCGCTGATATCATCGATGTAAAGAAACCATCAGAGGGCTCGCTGGGCGCCAACTATCCATGGGTGATTCGCGAGATCAAATCCTTTGCAAAGAAACCCGTTAGTGCGGCCATTGGCGACTTCGATTTTAAACCGGGCGGCGCTGCGCTCACCGCATATGGTGCGGCCTGCGCCGGTGCAGATTATATCAAGATCGGGCTGACGTTTGAGGGAAAGGAAAAAGCCCGCGCTGTGATCTCTGCGGTGGTAAAAGCGGTAAAAGACGAATACCCTGAAAAGTTTGTCGTGATTGCTGCATATTCGGATTACCAGCGGATGGGATCGATCTCCCCGTTTGACATGGCACCGATCGCAGCAGATGAAGGAGCCGACTTTGTGATGGTCGATACCGGTATCAAGGACCGGCAGAGTACGTTTGCATTCATGAACGAAGATGCGCTCCGGGCATTTACCGAGACTAACACAAAACTCGGCCTTAAGACTGCTCTGGCAGGTGCACTAAAGTTCGAAGATATTGATGCACTCAAACGAATCAACCCGGCAATTATCGGGGTGCGCGGGATGGTCTGCGGGGGCGACCGGAATGCGACCGTGCGAGAAGACCTGATTCATACTGCACTCGCAATGATCAGGTAACATAAGGACTGGTGACCTATGTACGTTGAAAAACTGGATGTGCCACTCTCATTAACTTTTGATGATGTGCTGCTCAGGCCGCAGGCTTCCTGGCTGGAACCTGCTGAAGCAGATATCCGCTCAAAATTTACGAAAAATATCCACATGAATATCCCGCTAGTCTCTGCTGCGATGGACACCGTGACAGAGTCCGGGATGGCGATCGCGCTTGCCCGCGAAGGGGGTATCGGCGTCCTCCACCGGAATATGACGCCTGAGCACGAATTGCAGGAACTCATCGAAGTCAAGCAGGCAGAGGAACTGATCGAGCGCGACGTGCTCTTTGTAGAAGAGCACGCTTCCGTTTCCGACGCGGAGCGGCTGATGCACCAGTACAGTATCGGGGGTGTCCCGGTGGTCAATAAGGGTCGCATCATCGGGATCGTCAGCCGACGGGATGTACGCGCAATCGTCTCCAAACGCGGTGATGAAAATATCAAAAGCATCATGACAAAAAAACTGGTCACCGCACCAGAAGATATCACCTCAGAAAAAGCGCTTGAGATAATGTACACCAACAAAGTCGAGCGCCTGCCGGTGGTCAATGAGAAAGGCAAGCTGATCGGCATTATCACCATGCAGGATATCTTGGAAAAGCGCCAGTATCCCAAAGCGACCCGGGATGCAAAGGGTAATCTCCGCGTAGCAGCAGCTGTCGGGCCGTTCGATTTTGCCCGGGCCAACCTGCTCGACCAGAACGGCGTGGACGCACTGGTAGTGGACTGTGCCCACGGGCATAACATGAAAGTGGTTGCTGCTGTTGAACAGATCAAAGGCAGTGTCAAAGCCGATGTCATCGCGGGCAATATTGCCACATCAGAAGCGGCGGAGGCACTGGTGAAAGCCAATGTCGATGGCATCAAGGTAGGTATCGGCCCGGGTTCTATCTGCACAACCCGTATCGTCGCAGGTACTGGAGTACCCCAGATCACCGCGATTGCGCAGGTGGCCGATATCGCCCACCCGTGCGACGTGCCGGTCATTGCTGACGGGGGCGTGCGGTTCTCCGGCGATGTGGCAAAAGCCATCGCCGCCGGAGCAGACACCGTCATGATGGGCAGCATGTTTGCCGGAACTGATGAATCGCCCGGAAAAGTGATCACTATCAAAGGACGGCGTTACAAACAGTATCGCGGTATGGGTTCACTCGGTGTGATGAGCAGCGGGCAGTCAAGCGACCGTTACTTCCAGAAGAAAGATATCGGGGCCACCAAGTTTGTTCCGGAAGGAGTTGAAGGCGTGACACCCTATGTCGGCCATGTCGGTGAAGTCATGTACCAGCTGGTGGGCGGGCTTAAATCGGCAATGGGCTACACGGGTTCAAAGACTCTTGCCGATATGCACAAGAATGCAAAGTTCGTCCGGATCACCAATGCCGGCATGACCGAAAGTCACCCGCACAATATTCTCATCACCGATGAAGCGCCGAACTACCGGCTCTTTGAATAATTTTTCTTTGTTTTACGATGCACACCATCTGCACTTACCTCCATTAAAAATTAAGTTTGATGATCTTTTCCGGTAAAAAATTACCGGACAAAATTACCGTCCACGTTCAGGACTTGCAGGACGTTTTTATGATCTCAAAACCCGGCCGGTCCTGAAAGATACCTCTCCAAATGCGAACTGGCAGATTGCGATCGATATATATACATCGAATGATAGTTTTGTATTACACGATTCCGGATGATTGTTTAAAATCCTTTAAAGACGATCTCCGCAATTGAGGAGAAAATTATGCCAGAACCCCCCATAATACACAAATGTTCTCAATCTGATACGCTGATGAACACCGAAAGCCTCAGCATGACTCCATGGGGGGAACATGAAACCTGAAGAGTCACTGAATGTCGCCATTATCGATGATGCCCATAAGACCGATTCTCCCCAGGGGCGGGCTATCCAGCGGATCATTACCGGGCTCAAGGACTATGGCATCCATGTCGGCGAAGTAGCCTCACCCGAGGATGCCCGTGCAGCCTTCTCGGCACTTCCTGACATTGACTGTATCCTGATCAACTGGAACCTTGGCGGGGACACTCCTGATAGACACGCGGAGACGGCAAAGATCATCGACGAGATACGGGAGCGTAATGAAAAGATTCCCCTGTTCCTGATGGGCGAGCCGACAAACGCACCCCCAACATCCCTCCCGTTAAAAACCGTCCGGGAGGTCAATGAATATATCTGGGTGATGGAAGACACCCCGGAATTTATTGCCGGGCGAATATCGGCAGCAGCAAAACGGTACCGGGAAATTATTCTCCCCCCGTTCTTTAAAGAACTGGTGAAATTCTCAAAGGATTTCGAATACTCGTGGCATACCCCGGGACATGCCGGGGGAACTGCATTTCGCAAATCACCGGCAGGACGGGCTTTTTTTAATTTCTTTGGCGAACAGCTCTTCCGGTCAGATCTCTCCATATCCGTCGGGGAACTGGGTTCCCTTCTTGACCATTCAGGACCGGTCGGTGAGGCCGAGCGATACGCCGCAAAGGTGTTCGGCGCGGATATGACCTATTTTGTCACAAACGGCACATCCACGGCAAACAAGATTGTCTTTTTTGGCAGGGTGAGCAAGGACGATATCGTTCTCGTTGACCGTAACTGCCACAAATCAGCAGAACATGCGCTGACCATGACGCACTCCGTTGCGGTATACATGATTCCGACACGGAACCGGTACGGCATTATCGGCCCGATCCCCCCGGACGAGATGACCCCAAAAGCGATAAAAGCAAAAATTGCCGCATGCCCGCTGTCAAAAACTGCACGCAGCCAGAAGCCGGTACATGCGATCATCACCAATTCAACCTATGACGGGCTCTGCTACCATGCCGCACAGGTCGAAGAGGTGCTCGGCAAAAGCGTAGACAGCATTCATTTTGATGAAGCATGGTACGGCTATGCCCGGTTCAACCCGCTCTACCGGGACAGGTTTGCCATGCGCGATGGAGTAAGGGACGAAAACGGCCCGACCATCTTTGCCACCCAGTCCACCCATAAACTGCTGGCAGCACTCTCGCAGGCATCCATGGTCCACGTGAGAAACGGGAGAATTCCCATTGAACACGGCCGGTTCAATGAAGGGTTCATGATGCACAGCTCCACCTCCCCGCTCTACACTATCATCGCATCGCTCGATGTCTCTTCAAAGATGATGGATGGGGCATCCGGCAAAATGCTCACCACTGAATCCATTGAAGAGGCAATCCGGTTCCGGAGGACAATGGCCCGGATCAGGCGGGAGATTGAAACTGGCAAGGGAAAGAAGGACTGGTGGTTCCCGATGTGGCAGCCGGACACGGTCATCGATCCCAAAACCCGCAAGAAGACCAGCTTTGAGGATACGTCACTCAGTACACTCCGCGACAATCCCTCCTGCTGGACCCTTCATCCGGGCGATACCTGGCACGGGTTTACCGGCCTGCCGGACAATTACTGCATGCTCGACCCGATCAAGGTCACGGTTCTCATGCCCGGCGTGAATGATGATGGTACGCTTGCAAGCTGGGGTATACCGGCAGCACTCGTGGTCAAATTCCTTGATACCCGGGGGATTATCAACGAAAAGTCCGGCGATTATTCGATCCTCTTCCTCTTCTCGATGGGAATTACGAAAGGGAAATGGGGAACGCTCGTGACCGAACTCTTCGAGTTCAAGCGGTTATTTGACGAAAACACTCCCCTTGAAGAGGTCTTCCCGGACCTCACGACGGGATGCCCGGAACGCTATGGCGGTCTCACCCTCAAAGAGCTGGCGGGCGAGATGCACCGGTTCAAGAAGGATCATAAGATGTGCGACATCCTCCAGAAAGCCTATGCAATCCTGCCGGAACCTGCGATAACCTACGCTGAAGCGTTTGAAAAACTGGTGCATAACGAAGTCGAACATATTCCTATAGAGAAAGCAGGCAACCGTATCGTTGCAACCGGGATATTCCCGTACCCGCCGGGCATCCCCATCCTTGCTCCCGGTGAGCGTACCGGAAAACAGAACGGGCCGGTACTCCAGTACCTGAAATCATTGCAGGATTTCGACAAACGTTTCCCCGGGTTCGAGCATGATACCCATGGTATCGAAAATGTCAAGGGAGAGTATATGATGTACTGCATAAAGGAGAAAGTGAAGGAGAAGAAACAATGAGCGAAGAAGAAACCGGCCAGAACAACAGCCTCCCGTCAAAAAAAGTCCTGGGACTCTTTGCGCTTGCGATGATCAACGTGGCCGCTGTGCTGAGTATCCGGAATTTTCCCTCGATGGCAGTCTATGGCTGGTCCTGCATTGGCTGGTATATTATAGGTGCAGTCATATTTCTCATCCCTATCTCCCTTGCCGGGGCAGAACTGGCAACCGGCTGGCCCCAGGGGGGCGGTGTCTACGCCTGGGTGAAACAGGCATTCGGGGAGAAAGGTGGATTTACCGCTTTGTTCTGCGAATGGTCGAATAACCTTGTCTGGTTCCCGACGGTCCTTTCGTTTATCGCATCCACGCTCGCATTCGCGCTGACACCAGCGCTTGCGAACAATCCCTGGTACATGTTCAGCGTCATGATGATTGCGTTCTGGGGTACAACCGCGATCGCGTACTTCGGTGAGGAGGCTTCAACAAAATTTGGTAATGTAGGAGTCATCTTAGGAAGCATCATCCCCGCGATCCTGATCATCCTGCTGGGCGTCTGGTGGATGGGTTCGGGACAAGCGATTGTGCTGCCTCCCCTCACTCTTGCCGCGATGATACCGGCAATCAATTCCTCAACATTGCCATTCTTTGCTACGATTGTTCTCCTGTTCGCGGGTATGGAGATGGCAGGGTTCCACGCACTGGAGACAAAAAATCCCCAGAAGGATTTCCCCCGGGCTATGGCGTTGTCAGCAGTAATCATCGTCGTCTGCACGGTGCTTGCAACGCTTGCCATTGCGATGGTCATCCCCGCTGATAAGCTCAATCTTGCCTCCGGGGTTATGCAGGCCATCGAGTACTTCTTCACCGCAGCCGGTGTGACATGGCTTGTAGCACCGATGGCAGTGTTGATCACCCTTGGCGGGGTTGTCTCGCTGGCAGCATGGTTAATTGGCCCTGCCAAAGGGCTGGGTATCGTTGCTGAGGAAGGGAATATGCCCCCGCTCTTTGACCGGACCAACAAGTACGGCGCACCGGTAGCCGTCCTCCTCATACAGGCGCTTATCGGATCTGTCATCTCCCTGCTCTATGTTTTCTTACCTTCCGTCAACCAGGCATACTGGATTCTTTCGGCAATGACTGTTGAACTGCTCTGTATCGTGTACGTCCTTGTCTTTGCATCGGTGATCAAGCTCCGGTACAGCCAGCCGAATACGCCACGCCCCTTTAAGATCCCCGGCGGTATGGTCGGGATCTGGCTTGTTGGCGGGATTGGTATGTTCGGAACGTTGTTTGCGTTTGTTGTCGGCCTTATGCCGCCATCATACTTCTCGACAAGCGGAATTGTGTACGTGGGTTCGGTGTTACTCGGCACGTTCCTCCTTGCCGTGCCCCCGCTGGTTTTCTTAAAATTCAAAAAGGCCAGCTGGCTGAAATCTACGGGAGGACTGAGGTGAATGGCAATGAAAACGAATGATACCATCATCCGGAAAGGAGGCTGGCTATGAGCACGTACACCCGGCTGGAAATCGGACTCTTCGTATTCCTTATCATAGTGGTCCTGTTACCCTTGGGATTAATTCTGGTCATTGCCGAAGAATCCCCCTACCACCCGGTTTCCGGTGAACCAGTGAATGAAGCAGCGCAGGCAACGGGGATTACCGTTACCAGCGTCAAGGATACGACATGGAACCTTCCCGGAGCCACCGGCGGAAAAACGTACGTTCTTACGGATAATGCCGGAGAAGTAGTTACCGTGTCCACGCAGTCATTTGACAGTGCAGAGTCCCGGGATGCAGCCATCCGCATCCATAATGCCCAGCAGGTCGGGCGTGGTAAGCCCGTCGGCAGCCTTGTGGTCTTAGGTCAGCACTTAATCCATGTGACACCCGCGAACAGTAATATCCTGAAAAATCTTGCACCGGAACTCAAAAAGAAAATTTTATTGTAATTTTTTTTGGAAAATGTTTACTGGCTAGGGGGGATCCACTCACATATTTTTTGATATTTCTAGGAATGTTCAAACCCTCATATCCGCTTGAAAGACTTTGAAACAAAGCCGAACAATAACATTCTTGAACGGTTGAATGGAACGTTCCGAGAGAGAATAAAGGTTATGCGGAGCCTTGACAGCGCGATGGGTGCAGAAGAATTTGCCGCAGGAATGCAGACGTTTTATAATTATATCCGGCCTCACATGGGAATCAATGGAATGACGCCGGCACAGATGGCAAATCTCCCAATCAATCTAATGGGGAATCGGTGGGAAATGATGATCGGGTTGGCGGCAACAAAATAAATTATTTCTTTTTCGCCGTGTATTCATCCCAAGTCCCAATCAATATAATTATGATACTTATAATAGCCCATTGAGCAAACGCTCCACCAGCTTTTGAATAGTTTCCTTGAAGCAATGGAGGAACCATCAATATCATCCCAAGTATAACCACCAAAATTATAGCCCATTTTAACGAAAGTCTTAACGACATTTGATAACCCCATTTTTTGATATTGTTTTGATATTGTTCTATCCTATCTTAAACCAACAATATTAATCTTGAGAATTTATTTTTCTCATTGTCATCTGTAGATCTTTTGACCGGCTTTTGCAATTGCGATTAAGAGTATTCCGATAACGACGATAACGACCGCGAGCGTTCCATAGGTTAAAACAAGAAGAAGATTGGGAGTTATCATTGCAATTAAGGTATTCATATTGTTGATAACCGCGAGATACATCACATATGACATAAGGATGGCAAGGACTACCGTCGGAATTGCTACAAAAATTATGAGGAGTGTTTGAAAGTTCAGATATTTATTGGTGAATACTTTCCGATCCGAATAATTCATAGATGTAACTTTTTTCTTCGTTGACTTAAGTATATCCCAATTACTTTGATACTTAAAAGTCCCGCCATTTATCACCCGTTTCTAAAAGTCTCGAAGTCACGACAACGCACCAGAACCGGCCTTCATGAATTTTAAATGTAGCCAACACTAACATAATGTAAATCATGCATGACGCGATGGAAGTGGCCCGTCTCTTAGATATTCTCGGGAACCGGAACCGGCGGCGTATCATCGAACTGCTCCGGCAGAAACCCTGTTTTGTCACAGAAATATCCGATACGCTCGTACTTTCCCCAAAAGCGGTCATCGATCATCTCCAGCTGATGGAACGCGAATCGATCCTCTCCTGCGAAACCGATGACCGGCGCAGGAAGTACTATTACCTGGAAAATGACATCCTCGTTGATGTGAGCCTTCGGCAGGTCCAGGTACCAGGTTCAATAACCGACAAAAAAAGTGAACAGGACGAACAGCTGAAAAAATCGGTGATCATGCTCGCGCGGATGATCAAGGCGCACGACCAGATACTCTCTACCCTTGAACAGGTCAACCATGACATAGAAAACAAGATCGCTGATATTGCCCATAACCATAAGGATATATTTTTGAGCGAGAGAGATTTTACCGTAATAATCGCACTCTCGCATGATTCACTCACGCTCCCTGAACTCGAGGAAGCAACCCAGGTGCCACCGGAAGAACTTGTCACCCTCCTCAAAAAATTCGAGCGGACAGGAATCATTAAGAGAGTGAAAGAACATTACTCACTTCGAGGCGTTCATGCAGAATAATCCGAACAATCCCTACGACGACGTCTTTAACAACCTGGCAAAGATCGTTGAAGATATCGTTAAGAACATGCCGGACAGTGAACATGCCCGTATCGTAGGATATACCATTATCAGCCGTTCCCCACAGAATGGAGAGCCCGGGATATTCAGAGGAGAGATCCCGGAGGATGATGGTGAGATCCCCTACGAGATAACCGAGAGCGAAGACCAGATATTCATTACCGCAGAGATGCCGGCCACCATTAAGAACGCGCCTGTTGTCGACATCGAACCAGAACGCGTGCAGATAACTGCCGATGACCGGACCACAACGATCATGCTTGAACATAAGGTAGACCGTATCCACAGTTACTACCGGGTCCACCGTAGCGTCATGGATATCACGCTTAAAAAAGATTTATCTTCAAATCTCTGATCCTTTTTTTTGGAAATTCGCTGTTAATTGTGACTTGAAGTTAGTGGATTATAATGTGTCTATTTTTGTATTTATCACAATTGGCCATGTGTCGCTTAAATAACGTGTTTACTAATATTTAAAAAAAAATCAAAAAAAAATCAAATCAAATTCATTATATGTATCAAAAAGTATTAGGATTTATAGTGGAGCGGGAAAACTAATGGAGTATGCATTTCTTTGTCATTCCAGTAAGGATAAAGAATTGGTTGAAAATCTAGCTGAAAAATTAGGTCGAAGTAATGTATATTATGATAAATGGAATTTAGATGCGGGAGATTTAATTCCTGGTGAATTAGCAAGAGGGATTATCGAATCAAAATGGTTCATAATAATTGCCTCACAAAATTCAATGAATTCTCGTTGGGTAAAATTTGAAGTAAATTTAGCAATCACGCAATATATAAAAAATGAAAACTATCGTATCATTGTCGTTAGAATAGACGATTGCAAAATCCATCCCGAACTTCAAAGTTTTTTATATATCGATTGTCCTAATAAACCTTTTGAGGCTATTGAAAAAATTTTAGATTTAATATTAAAAGATGGCGGCAAAACAATTGCTCATGAACAGAAAATTCGTGATTGGAGAAGTGCCGTTGTAAATCGATTTGATGAAATGAGAGCTATTGAATCTGTCTCTTTACAAAATATTAAATTTATTTTTATTTATGGACTATTTTGGAATTGGAAAATCTACATTAGGTGAACATGTCTCAAATAAAGTTTTTAATAAAAAAGTAGCTAGATTTCCATTAACACAAGGTCATGATCTTCTACGATTATCGTTGGAGATGTCTACAAGATCTAATACTAAAATTTTAAAATCATATTCCAGTCAAGATGAGTTGTATTCAATTTTATTAGAATCCGCAGTTATTCTAATAAAACAAGATAAAGTACTTTTCTTTGATGATGTCGAAAATGCATTAAATGACGATGGTACACTTAAGGATTATTTTAGGATTATACTTGAAAAATTGTCAACATTAGAGAATTTACCCCCAATATTAATAGCAACTCAATATTTTCCAAAACTTGAGATAGAACTTCAGAAAAATTCACACATTTTAAAATTGGGTCATTTGGATGACGAATATATTGTTTCAATTCTTGAAAGATGGATCACTTTAGCAAATCCTAAATTGAAAATTCCTGATAAAAAAATTCTAAATAATGTTGCTAGCGAACTTTATGGCTATCCCCTTGCTGCAAGACTAGCATCTTATGTAATAGCAAAATATTCAATAGAACAAGTTCTCATTGATTTAAAACACTTTAAAAGTATTCGTATAGATATCGCAAATCAACTTATTGGACGTTCAAGGCAAGGACTTAATAATTTACAGAAAACGATTCTTGAATTATTAACAATTTCAGATTCGGGATTATCTCAACACGATTTAATTCAAATAATTAAAGAAGATGTTGAAAAAATCCGTGAGGCCGTTGATGAGTTATATCTAGATTCATTCATTTCTATTGATTTAGGGCTGTTACAAATACTACCTTTAATGAAAGATTATTTTTGGAATCGCTCGTTAAAAAGTGGAAATTGGCGTCAGTTATCCCGACAGATATCGAATCATTGTCAGAATCAATTATATGAAAAAATTAGCGATGAGGATTTCATACGCTATTGTTCGATGGCATATCGGCTCTTAATTTTAGTTGATGACTACAAAGGGGCAAAAGAACTAACATATCAATTTCAGGGGGAATTAAGGGGAGCCGCAATAAAATTGTTCCATGCACAGGATTATTCATTAAGTTTGAAATATGCAAATATTTGGCTGGAAATGAATCCAAATGATCACGAAATTAGATTAATTAAAGTGCGTTGTTTAACCCGAGAGGAAATATTCGAAGAAGCCGAGCACGAGCTGAAGAATTTGGAAAGAACTACGTATATACGACATAAAATATTCCACGCTTGGGGATTATTTTACAAACAAAAAGGGAATAAAGAAAAAGCAAAAGATTATTTCAAACGTGGATTAGATGTCAAACCATGGTCATTACCGCTTTTAAGAGATTATGGGGATGTTTTGGATCAATTGGGGGAAATTGATGAAGCGTTCAAACAATTGGAAAAAGCTCATTCACTTTCACCACGTGATAGATTTATCACTCCAAAGTATGCTGCGTTATTAGAGAAAAAAGGTAGAATCGATGACGCAATAGAAATTATGTCCGATTTAAAAGTTACATTTCCTGACGAAGCAGCAATTTATCATAGATTATCAATGCTTAATTGTGCAAAAGGGAATTTTAAAGAGGCATATCTTGATGCAAAGATGGCAGTTGATTTAAACAAAAATCTGCATGAATCTATTACCCATTTAGCTGCATTGGAATTAAGAAAAAACGATATAAAAGAAACTGAAAGGTTGCTTAATTTATTACCAGAAAAAATTCCTTTTGTTGAAAGAAGAATTCGCGATACAATATTTGCAGAAATGCAATTAAAGGAGGGCAAATTCGATGATGCAAGAGAACAATTAAAAACCTACAAATATATTGAAGATACTTATTGCGCGGATACTTTAGCAAGAATCGAATATGAAGAAGCGAAATTTCTGATTGCAAAAAAACATAATGAAGCAGCAAGGGAAAAAATCAAAAGAGGTTTAGAAATTGTGAAAAACACTTTAGGAAAATTCCCAAATAATTATCAATTAGAAGAATCATTGAAGCAATTAACTGTCCTTCAAAAAAGGTTGGAATAATAAATTTTTTAACGATGTCGAATTTTGAATCTCAAATATTATCTGCAAGTTTAATTGTTTCTCTCAACGACATAAGTTTATATGCTTCCTTTTGAGTATGCATCAACCAGTTTCATATTTTCTTTCTCCTTAACCACATCGTGACATATCTACCTATACCGATCCTATTGTCAGAGCCCGCCCCCATCCGCGAAATCTCCACCGCATGATAATCAATTGCAAAAACAAATTTGCGGTATCGCATCAATTCGAATGGAGTCAAGGGAAAAAAACCAAGCACCCTCCTGATTTGTGAGCTTGGTCATATGGTAACTGTTTCCAAACATATGGATAGGGAATAATCCTGCCTTATGAATTCAGAATATTGATGAACGCCGCCGCCCTCAATCGGGCGCCCCGCGACGGTTCAGGAGCCGGTCATCAGATTAAACCGAATCTGCCCGGCGAGACCCCGACGAGGCGGTCGAACGACCCCCACAGGGGTGGGATTGCTCATTTTTTCAAAACCTACATGAAAAATATTAATCGCACTTCACTCCACATTTTTCATAGAATCACACACTCCCTAATCAAAGAGGTCTGGTTTGAGTCTGCTGCTGTATGTGAAGTGTGGGGGTCGGACTTTACAATTTCAATCGTACCTTGACAAAAAAATTTCAGGCAAACCTTGATTGAAAACTTGTCATTGCGATCATGATCGTGATTGAAAGACTGATCCGGAACAATCAAACCTTGATTAAAATATTTTAAGCAAACCTTGATGGTAAAATTTTGACCAGACTTTGATTGAAAAAATTTCATCGAACCTTGATGATGAATTTTCAACCGGAGTTTGATTATAAAATTTCAAGCAGACCTTGATGGAAAATTTTTAACCAGAGTTCGATTGAAAAACAGATCCTATGATACTCTTTCGACGTGAACAGACACCGGGAAATCAATCAGACCTTGATTAAAATTCTTCAAGCGCACTTTGATTGAAAAATTTTAAGCAGACTTTGATTGAAATTTTTTCATCGGATCTTGATGGAAAATTTTCAAGCACACTTTAATTGAAAAATTTTGAGCAGACCTTGATTACATTTTTTTCATCAAACCTTGATTGAAAACTTGTCATCGCGATCATGATCGTGATTGAAAGTTTGATCCGGATCAATCGATCCTTGATTGAAAAATTTTGGGCAGACATTGATTAACATTTTCAAGCCTAACTTTGATTAAAAAATTCACCCGGAGTCAGGTTAGTTCAACTGATTACATTGGTTTTTAACAGAGTGATGATCACATTTTTCCAAAAAAAATGATGAATATTATCCCAGTTTCCAGGCAGCCTTGTCCTGCCCGTCGAATTCTATGTAAACATAGGTATTTTCCGGGGTCAGTGAGGCAGGTACCTCGTATATCAGGTAGCCATCGACCGCATTACCCTGCCCGGGAAAAACAAAATCCTGGGTCGTTGCATGGGAGTACCCGTAATCCTCAACACGCTCCATATTGAAATAATCGGACTGGTGCTCAAGTTCCTGGATCTCGATGGGGGTTGCTTTGGGGTTCCCTGATTTATCCGGAATGTAATGGGAGGAATCAACATTATAGGTATTTCCGCCATTATGCACAACAATCGTGCTGGCTTTCGGGTAGGGGTACCCATCCGTACCAATATTTTCGATGTTCACGAACACCAGCAGGTACTTGAATCCCGGTTTCGGGGTCAGGGGCTCGGTATAGTAGCGATTATCTAAATCATTGTGCCAATGGTAGGTCTCATTCATCCAGTACCGGTAGACGGTTGCCCTGCTGGCGTACTTGCCTTCGTTGAAATTGAACAATTGCCTGACTGAATACGCATCCGGGAACAGGTCCGGAGTGGGTGTCGGAACGATAGTCGTTGTAACGGGAATGGGAGTCGTTGCGATCACGGTTGTCGGGAGGGGAGTTAACGTTGTAAGACCCGTCCCGGGTAGTGAGGAGGACTGGGGATTTGAACCCGACAATTTGGGCAGAACCAGAAAATACCCTGCTCCTGCCAGAACAACCAAAGCGATCACAATACCCACGAGGATCGTTATTTTGGGATTTCCTTTGGGTATCGATCCCGGCTGGGGTGCTGCCGGGGGGAAAGGGGCCTGCGATACCGGTGAGGGTATAGGTGCGGGTGTGGGTGCTGATGGGATCTGTTCAACCACCGCACCACAACTTTCGCAAAATTTTACACCATCGGATAGGACAGCCCCGCACATAGTACAGAATTTTTGTCCCATACAGATTATTCACGGCAGGCACTAATAAAAAAAGCGGATTTTATCCGATGTGTTTATCGCTGGAGATACCCGCAATCAACAGATTATACTTTCACCTTGATGTCGGTGGGCACCCATTGGCTGATGGTTTTTTTCGGCCGCATCTCATGGAACTGCTTGAGCGAGACTGTAATATCCCGGGTGAAGGCAAAGTACCCGATCTGCGTGGTACGGCAGAGTTTCATTGCCATATCCATCAGTCCCCGTGGGTCGGGTCGCGCTTCTCCAAGCCAGATATGGAAGATGTTGCCGCCGTCTACGATCGGGAAGAAGACATGCTCAATCTCCATGCGTTTTGGCAGGGAAACATCCGCGCCCGGTGCTACATGCGTTCCGTTCGTGTAATAGATCGGGAGATCCCGGGATTTGCCCAGTTGCTCGAGTCCCAGCTCGACATCGCCTTTGATCACTTTGACCGCAAAGTCGTGGTAGCGGCGGTCAAGGAGGTCGGCAACGGCGAACCGCTGGCCGGTTGTCTCTGCCGGGGTCCGGGCAAGCGCGATGGTCATGTTGTTCTTCTTGCTGAGCTCGCGCCCGTAGAGTTCCATCTCGGTCATCGCCCGGATGGCGAGTTTGAAGGCTTCCTTGGATTCATGCAGCTGCTTACCGGTATGGTGCTGGACCATCTCGTTCACACCAACCACACCGATGGTATACACGAGTCCTTCGAGATCAACGGCTATTGCACCGCGATCACCTGTATTGGGATCCTTGGGGCGCTGCATGGCAAAGGGCATCCGCCCGTTCCCGCGGATATTGTCCATCCAGCGGCGCTTGATCTTGAAGATCTCGATTGAGACATCCATGAGTTTCTTGAGCTCGGCAAAGAGGCGGGCATCGTCCCCTTCCGCATTATATGCAGCCCGCGGGCAGTTGACCGAGACGACCTGCCACGACCCCATCGAGAAATGCTTGCCCTCTTCAAAGAAGAGTTTCCGGTCGAAATCCGAGTCTTCATCAGCAACCGCTGAGAACTGGTAGGCACAGCACTGGTAACAGGAGATACCTTTGCCCGCGCCACGATAGGCAGGAAGCTGGTTGTCGTAATAGGGTGTGCCGAACTTGGATGCGAGCTCAAAGGTCATCAGGTACAGTTCCTGGTAGGTCGGGAGATCCGGGTTCTTCTTGTTGAACTCCTCGCGCTCCTGCATGAAATCCGGTTCAATGCTGATCTCGGGCTTCGGGAAATTGAAGGGCTTACCCCAGTAATCACCTTCCAGCATCACTTCCATGGTTGCCTTGAAGAGCAGGCGCACCTCGCGCTCGAACTCCCCATACGTCCGTTTCGGTGCGGATTTCCCGTCCCAGACTTTACCTTTGTACACGCAGGGTTTGTCCTGCCAGAGCGTAGGAACACCCGGAGAGAGCTGGATGGATGAGAAGACGAGCTGGCCGCCCCGGGCAACCATCATCTGCGTCATCTCGTACACAAACATCTGCACCAGCTGCTTGATCTCTTCGTACGCCATGCCCTCGACGAAGGGTGCAAGGAAGGTGAGGAAGTTATAGTAACCCTGTCCGCCGGCGAAATTGGTCTGCGCTGAACCCAGTGCCTTGACCGCGTGGAGGATGGCAACCTCCGCACGCTTGGCCGGGCCGGCAACCGAAGCTTTCGTGCCGGTGCCATCCGGCATCAGGCCATAGTAGAAGAAGTAGCGCAGGTCCCAGTCCTGGCAGAACGGGCGCGTGCCGAAGTATTCGAGATCATGGATATGCATCTCGCCGGATAAGTGATAGTCGGCGAGACTGGGCGGCAGCTGGAGCAGGTACTGTTCCTTTGAGATCTTATCCGCTTTTTTCTTGTGGCTGGTCTCGGCATTTTCCTGCAGGTTCGCATTGTCGTGCGCTTCAAAACCCCTGCCCACGTCAATCATGTGGGCATCGTAGACCGGCGTACCGACACGGGTTGAGACATTCCGGTATTGAATCATGCCCTTTTCGAGCAGGGTGATGTTCACGATTTCCCGGATGAGGGGGCCGGAAAGGGACTTGAGTCCCATGCTCTTTATCTTGTTTTCCACATCGCGTGCAATCTCCGCCGCGGTGGCCTCATCAGCACCATCGTAGCCATAAAAGGTTTCGACAAGTTTTGTCTCTTCTACGATCTGGCGGATGATCCGGTTACGGTCCCACTCAACGATATGCCCATCGCTCGTCCGCACCGGAGGGAGTGTCGGGGCATACGCGCCGAAGATGGTCTGCTGGCGGGTCTCTTTATGGGCCATCATTCACCCGCGATCAGTTTTGTAATGCGTGCACCATCCAGTTTACCGGAAGGAAAGAGATCTGCAGACGTGAAGAAGTCATCGTTTTTCTGGAGAACAGGAGCTTCTGAGACAAAGACCCCGTTCAGCCGCAGCTCGGTGAGGGATTCCGCTGTTGAAAGATCGCGTTCGGCAAAAGCGTAACCACCCTTTTTTAAAAACCCTTTCAGGAGGTCGCAGTTCGGGCAGTATTCAAGCGTATATACAATCAATTGCGGATTTTCTGCCATAAAAAAATACCCTCACTCTGTCAGTAATCCATTTGGTATTATGTGAATAAAAAAATCATGGTTTGTACACGCAGGTTTTTCCAAACATACATTCACCAGCACAAAACCGTATCATGAAAAACGATCACCATTTGTAGAGGAATAGAATAATAATACAATCAATGGTACGGGTTTTTGTTGCACTCGAATTATCTTCAGAGATACGGGAGCAGCTTACGATAGCGCAGGATGTCCTGCGCGGATGCAGGGCGCGCCTTACCTTCGTAGAACCCGCCCTCATTCATATCACGACAAAATTTTTAGGTGAGGTGACAGAGCAGAAGTTACCTCCAGTTATGGATGCACTCCGCACGGTTCAGGTTGCCCCGTTTTTGGTTACTGCCGGAAAAATTACCGTAAACAACCCATTACGTCCGCACACGATCTGGTGCACGATCGATGATGCCGGTGAATCCGGGCAGGTTTTCCAACAGGTAGAAGATGCTCTTTCACCCCTGGGATTTTCCCGCGAAACCCGTAAGTTCACTCCCCATGCCACGGTGGCGCGGGTAAAATCTCCCGATCCCTCGCTCTTTGCCGCAATCAGCCAGCTGGGAAACAGGGAATACGGGAGCTGCATGATCAGCGGTATGAAACTGAAAAAGAGCACCCTGACACCCCGGGGACCTGTCTATGAGGACCTGCTGGAGATTCCATGGTAGCCCACCTGCCCCTCGAAGAAACCGTTCTTGCCACCCTCCGCCCGACTCTTGAGGAGCGCGAGCATGTGTGTGGCATAGCAAAACGCCTGCTGGAGGCGATTGCCAAAAGCGGGAAGGCGCAGGGTATGGTTGTGGGATCGATTGCCCGCCACACATGGGTAAGGGGTGACCGGGATCTCGATGTGTTCATGCTCTTTGACACCGGTCTCTCCCGCGAGCAACTGGAAGAGGAGGGACTTTCCCTTGCACGAAAGATTGCACTGGAGTTCTCGACAAAGTTTCATGAAAAGTACGCCGAGCACCCATATATCAATGCGGTTATCGATGACGTGGACGTGGATCTTGTGCCCTGCTATAATGTGGACAGTGCCACAAAGATCCAGAGCGCAGTCGACCGCACACCGTTCCACACGCGCTATATTACCGATAAGATCAATGGCCTGATCGATGACGTGCTCCTCCTCAAGCGGTTCACCAAAGCCGGGGGCATCTATGGCTCCGACCAGATGACCGAGGGATTCTCCGGGTATCTCTGCGAGCTACTGGTGCTCTACTATGGCGGGTTTACCCCGCTCCTGAAAGCTACGGCAGAATGGCATCCGCATATGATTGTTGATCCGGAGCGCCACGCGGCAAAAGAGTTTGACGAGCCCCTCATCGTGATTGACCCGGTTGATCCACGACGCAATGTCGCGGCGGCAGTATCGCTTGACCGCATGGTGGAGTTTGTGGAACTTGCCCGGGGCTATCTCGAATCCCCCTCAGAAAAATACTTTTTGGTACCCGCTCTCCATACGATAACACAAGAAGAGCTTGCCGGCCTTCTTGCAGAGCGGGGCACGGGTCTCTATGCAATTACGTTTGCCACGCCTCCCTATATTGAAGAAGTCATCGTCCCGCAGCTGAAACGAAGTATGAGTGCCATTGTCGAGCATCTCGAGCGAAACGGGTTTGCCGTGCATCACGCCCATTACACGATGGAAGAAGAGCGGTGCATGTTTCTTATGGAACTGCTGGTGACAGAACTTCCCAATGTCCGGATACACAAGGGACCACCTCTCTGGAACCGGGTAAATGCGGAAAAATTCCGGGAAAAGCATGTCATCTCTCCCTTGCCGGGGCCCTACATCAACGAAGGGAAATACGAGATGGAAGTGCCCCGGGAATTTACCCGGGTTGAGGACCTGCTCACTTCCGATACCCTGCTGCAGGTGAGATTGGGAAAACATGTCCGGCAGGTGCTTGCACATGGCTGGGAACTAAAGAAGGGTGCTGAATGCTGGCATGAGGAGTTCGCACCGTTCATTGGGCGGTTTTTTGACCGGTGCTCTCCTCTGGTGCGGGTCAAACGACCGTGAATAATGGTTCTTTACTGCCAGAACCAGGAAAAATGGCCACGATGCCGAGAGCCACAAGTATTCAGGGTGAAAACGGAAGTTCCCTGTTCATAGTATAGTCAAGAACCTTTGGTTTGATACAATTTGTAATAGATAAATAGGAAATATTAGCCGAATATGGGAAAACGAAGGTTATTGCGGTCAAAATAATTAATACAGTATTAAAAGTAAGGTCTTTGACCATAAATGCGATAACAGAACCCTACCATCTCTCTTTTTTCAGAATTGAAACGAGATCAGCACCGTCATGAGATGGTTTTTTCAGAATCATCCGGAGTGATGCAAACCGTACTTCACGATCATCGTTATGCAGTCCCTCCATAAGGGCAGATATTGCCGTTTTACTCCCGATTGTTCCAAGCAATTCCATCGATGCCTGCCGCACCTCCGGATCCCTGTCCGTTAAACCCTCCGTAAGAACCCCGGTGGCATTTTTTTTACATTTCTCCAGTTCGGTCCATTTTTTCTGTGCAAAAAGAAAGATCACGTTCTGGAACTCGTTTTCGGGATGCCAGTCAATCGCTGCAAGATTCGATGCGACCATAGCTCTCACTTCGGAATCGGGATCCTGCAGTACTGAGGTAATAATCTGGCTGCTTGACGCCGGTTTCATACGCGATAATACCATAAGTGCACCCTTTCTTACTTCAGGATTCTTATCTTTGAGCCATTTTACCAGAGATCCTCCTCCCATTTCCTCTTGGTTTTTTCCGTCACATCGTGCAATAAAATAATTGACAAAATTTTTGTCAACGGCCGGGGTCCAGCCGAGTTCTTTGAGCGAACCGGCTGCCTCTTGTATGATAGTTTTATCCGAGGCCTGGAGGAGGCATATAAAATATTTGAGAGCAATAGTGTGCCCATAGTTTTTCTTTATTACTTCGCGGGCATTGAAGCGCTGTGCCGTATTATCCGAGATGAGAAGATCCCGCACCTGGTGCAGTGAATACACTCCCAGCATGTTAAGGGCAGTGCTCACCGTTTCTTTAACAAAGGGGTCCTCATCGGTAAAGTTCATAACAAGCGCCTGGACACTGAGGGGATCTTGAAAGACACCCAGCGTGAATAATGCAAGATTTCGTATCTCCTGATCCTTGTCGTGAATCGCCTCAATAATTGATGGGATGGAGCTATAATCCTTAATCACGCCGAGAGTTTCAATAGCTCTCTTCCTGATCACCGTGTCAGGAACATTTACCAGGGAGATAAGAAAAGGGACGGAATGCTGATCCCCTCGTTTCCCGCACGCCAGCATCGCCTCCAGACAAATGCGGGGGTCACTGTCCTGCAGGGCAGCAATCAGTACATCGGTATACCGGGGGTCTCCGGACATACCCATCTGCTGCACAAACTCTATCTTTTTTTCCGTACTGATCCGGGGATCTGCCATCTTTGCGATTATGTCATCAGGAAGATCGTGGCTTTCGTCATGTTTTTCTGCTCCAGGACCCCGGTCTTTTTCCAGGCTGTCGGTCCACTCATCACTGCTCGGATGTGCAGCATTGAACAGGAGTTGTTCGTCATCATTGCCCGGTTTCCAGCCAATAACCTGCAGCACATCAGCTGCACCCCTTCGCATGTATGCATACGGGTGGCTGAGCGTACTGATCATCCCCGCTATGAGAGGGGTCGACTCTTTGAGTTCCAAAAGTGCCTCTGCTGCCTGCTTACCCGTTGTGTCCTGTATTTTCTCCCCGAGCATCCCCGTCCCTGCATCAGGGATTCGATCGGATCCTGTTCTTCTGCTGATGATCCCGAGTGCTATGATGGCACCAAGCCGGACATTTATATCCGGGTTACGGGTTGCCTGAGCGAGGGATGCAACCGTCGCCGGTGTTTTTATGGCGCCAAGCCCCCGCAACGCTTGTTTATAGAGAACGGGATCATCTGTTTCCAGGACCCGGATCAGGGATTCCACTGCAGGGGGTTTTATCAGCTGACTGAGGTCCCGGGTACACTGCTGCCGGATGCCTTGATCCGGATCGTCGGGTGTAGTGTTGAGGGGGAGGGCTGAACGGGTATCATTGCTAATGCCATGCAGCTTCATCGTTTCCGGTGTAACAGGAGGGTTTTGGCTGCTGCGCAGTTGGATAGGTGGTCGTACGGGGGTTGAACGGGAAATATTTTTTGGAATATTTGCAGATTCTGAAAATATCCGGGGTGTAACCGCAGACTCTTTACTGACGAGGGGCGTATCCGGTGACATACCCCTCATCGAGCAGCAGATATCCCACTCCTCCCGGTCAGGGGCCTCCAGAGTTTTTTTCAAATCCGGAGAGGGTTGCCATCCCACCCTCTCCAGAGCAGTGCTTGCAAGGGTTCGGGTGGTTTTATAAGGTGAAGAGAGCCCGTTAACCAGCGAACGTATCGCCTCATCTGTACCGATACTGCTGAGTGCCTCAACTGCCTCGAGACTGACACACTCTTCCAAATCAAAGAGTGCCTTGTTGAGCGCCTCAACCGCTATCGGGCTTCTGATAATACCGAGAGTGCGGGCTGCCCGCATCCGGATATCGTAATAATCATCCTTTAATGCCCAGACCAGCGGTTTGATCGCAGCCTCTCGTATCCGCGGGATCTCGTCCCATTCGTTCTTTGCGATATAATAGAGCGCTTTATCCTGTGGATCTCCCGGCACCCCGTTAAGTTTCTCTAAGGCTTCTGCCGCCCTCAACCGTATCCCGTGATCCGGGTTGGCAAGCAGGGAAAGGATAGAGGGGATAGCTTTTTTATCTTCCATCCTGCCAAGTGCCCAGATTGTGTTCATCCTGACATCGGCATTGCTGTCCTCAAGGCATTGGAGAAGGGCGCCAACCGCTACCGGATTACGGATCTTCCCGAGCGCCTCTGCAACCTCAAGCCGTACCCGGGGATCAGTATCCCCAAGAGCCGTGACCAGACCGGAGGATGCGGTGCTGTCACGTATGTTCCCCAGCGCCATTGCACTAAGGCGTCGCACATCCCTATCCGGAGACAGAAGGGTGTGGAGGAGCGGGGTAACTGCCTCATCAGGTGCAAGATCCGCAAGCGCAGCTGCTGCTTTTCGCTGAATTGCGGTATCCGGGTTACTGAGCGCACGGATAATTCCCCGCACATCTTTTGAAGCGATTGATTTTTCTAAATCCGGTCGGAAATAATGAATAAAATCCATAGTTTTCCATTCATGTCAATCGGGATTCGGATTCCGGTTCCCGCAGAGAGTATCTTTGAGCAGGCGTGAAAACCGTTCTTAGGATCTGCAATCAGCTTTTTTGTTGTGTCTCCTTTTGTGGTATCCAGAATATAAGGGCGTACCCTCCGGAAGTGCCGTTTGCATCGTTTATGGCAATTGTTTCTGTAATAACGGGGATTCCCTTTTCAGAACGTGTCAACAGGATTACGTTCATTCGTATTTCCTGGAGGACCGGACACCCTGAGGGTTTATTGTTAAGAATGGTTTCTAGTGCCGGATCCCCGCGCTGGATTGTAAAGACCGAGGTTACAGGACTGTTCAGGTATTCATCAGCGGAAAAACCGGTCAGGGCGGATGCCGGATGGTTCATGTAGATGATCTGCTCTTCCTTATCAGTCACTATCACGCCTTCGTTCATTGCAGAAAATGTACCGATGAGTTCATCCATCTGGCTGGATCTTTTCATCGCTTTTTCTGATTTGGCCCGGTGCATGGCCAGCTCAATATTGCTGTAAAGCTCGCGTTCCTTGAAGGGTTTGATGAGGTACGCCAACGGTTTTGTCTTTTTTGCACGCTGAAGGGTTGCGTCGTCGGAATATGCGGTAAGAAAAATCACCGGCGCATCAAGAAATACCGCGATCTGTTCGGTGGCGGTGATGCCATCCATCTCACCTTTTAAGTTGATGTCCATGAGGATGAGATCCGGTAATGTCGAACGTGCGAGTGCAACTGCATCATTGCCGGTGGCTGCAATTCCGGTAACTATATACCCAAGCCGTATCAACCGCTCGTTGGTTTCAAGGGCGACAATTTCATTGTCTTCCACGATCAGGATCTTTTTTTCAGCCATAGTGTGCCCGGATTCTTTTGATTTTTTCATCTATGTTTAATTCATCGTCAGCAGCTGGTTTTTTTGTGATCTCCAGAATTGTATTTTTATGAGTTGCCTGTTCAGGAAACCTGATAATTATCGTTGTTCCCGGCTGGTGGACAATTTTCAGGGTGCCTTCCAGCTGACGGGTCAGGCTGGAGACGATCTTCATTCCAAGGGACTTATTCGTAATAAGATCAAAACCTGTCGGGATTCCACGCCCATCGTCACTTACCGAGAGGAGATTATGGTGCAGTTCATCCTGTACCATCTGAATCGTGATGGTGCCGCCGGATCTGTCCTGGAATGCATATTTTAAGGCATTTGTCACCAGCTCATTGATGATCAGCCCGCAGGGGATTCCGGTATCGATGTCAAGAGCAAGATTTGTGGGTTTTACCGATATGATAATCCGTACTTTTGTATCATCAACACCATAGGATTCCTTAAGGTATTCAATGAGGCTGGTGATGTAATCCGTAAACAGTATGCGGGAAATATCTGTTGACTGGTAGAGTTTCTGGTGAATGAGCCCCATGGCATTTACCTGCGAACGTGCATCATTGAACAGGTTTTTTGTCTGTTCATTATCGCAGGTCAGTAATTGAAGGTACAGGAAGCTTGAGATTGTCTGGAGGTTATTCTTCACACGGTGATGGATCTCTTTTAACAGCAACTCTTTCTCATGCAGGGACATCTGCAGATCCTCTTCAGCCTTCTTCTGCTCGGTGATGTCAATCATAACACCGATGAAACCGGCAATACTTCCATCAGGATCGTTGAACGTGGCTTTGTTGAATATGACATCACGCAGATGATGATCCGCATGGAGGAATTTTGCCGGGTATACCTGGATCCCTTTCCCGTTCATCAGCTGGGAATCTTTTTCTTCAGAGAGAACCGCAATATCCGAAGAGAAAAGCGCCGCATCGGTCTTCTTAACCATTTCACGTTTGGGAATGCCGGTGTAGGCTTCGAAGGCATTGTTGCAGCCAAGGTACCCTCCCTTCGAATCCTTGTAATATACCGGTGCGGGAATGGTATCGATCAACTGCTGGAGGAACTGAAGTTGCTGACGGAGGGTGGTTGTGCGGGCAGCTACCCGGGTTTCAAGTTCATCGTTTAATTTCTGTAACCGGTCTTCGCTCTCTTTGAGTTTTTTATCCATCGCATACTTGTATCGGGCCATCTCGATGACGGAATGCAATTCCCGCTCACTGTAAGGTTTGATAATATACCCGTATGGTTCGGTAAGTTTTGCCCGGGCAAGCAGGGCTTCGTCAGAGAATGCTGTGAGATATATGATCGGAATGTCGCTGACCTTGTGCAGTTCTCCTGCTGTCTGGACTCCATCCATCTTCCCGCCAAGATAGATATCCATGAGCACGAGATCGGGGTGGACCTCAGCCACTTTTTGGAGAGCGGTCTCCCCGGAGTTGGCAATTCCTACTACGGTATATCCAAGGCTGTTCAGGGTTTCTTTTATGTCGTTTGCTACAATCACTTCATCTTCGACAATAAGAATCCGGCTGGGGATCATACGATGTTACCTGATGCTGGTATTCGCACACCCTGCTCTTGAGGGTTGCGATCGGGCGCGATAGTAAGACATCACTGACCACGTGAGAAATGTCATGAGTTCATAGGATGCTGTGTTGATGACCCGTGCGAGTTCCCGATTTTTCTGTTCCACCCGGGTGAGTACAAGCCTGTCATTCGTGCAGAAAGCGCAAAGTCCCAATAGCCCGGCCTGGACTGACTGCCTGCACACCTCCCCATCAATATCGTCCAGTGAATTTTTCCCGTAGCTATTGATAGTGAGGAAGTGGCAGGATTACCGGTCCACGACATAGACAAGCGCGTCAATGCTGCCCATTCTTATCCTGAACCGCTCAAACGAATGCATCGTTTCCCTTGACCTGTGGTTATCCGGCAATAATACCCCGGAACCATTCGCAGTTTTTGTCCCCTGCTCATTCAAGCCCGGACACCGAATGCATGGTAACGGCAGGCCGCTCCTCGAGAATTATTTGAAAAACCGTACCGCTGCTATCAAGCTTGTCAATGGTGCCATACATCTGCTGGACAAGCTGGGTCACTATCATCAGACCAAGAGTTGTCGGTTGTTTCCAGTCAACTCCTATGGGCATCCCAACCCCGGTATCCCCGATTACGAGGATAATTTTTCCCGTTTCCCTGTGACCGCGGATTTCGATTTTTCCGTCCTGGTTTGCCGGAAATGCATAATTAAGAGAATTCGTTACCAGTTCATTGATTATCAGACAAACCGTGATTGCAGTGTCAATCTCAATTATCATATCCTTTGCTTCGATTGTCAGGTGGATTTTTCGCGTATCGGTGTTAAAGATTTGATAGATCTGAAGAACCATAAACCTGATACACTCCTGGAGGTCGACGTGGGTAAAACTTTCAGATTCATGGAGTTTCTGGTGGACGATTGCCATAGCCCGTACCCTGTTCTGGCTTTCCGTGAGTGCTATACGGACGTTCTCATCATCCGTGCGACGCACCTGAAGATTTAACAGGCTTGCAATCAGCTGGAGATTATTTTTTACCCGGTGATGAATCTCTCTCAGTAACGTTATTTCCTCGTGGTGCGCAGCATTAAGTTCAGTGGTGCGTTTCTTAATGCCCTCTTCGAGGTTTTCATTAAAGGTAAGAAGAGTTTCTTCAATCTTTTTACGATCTGACAGGTCGATTACCGAACAGATTACCGTTGTTTCGTCAACTAAGGCTGCGGAAAGCAGAACCCATACGGGCCCCCTCCCTCGGGTCAGGAGTTGAACTTCCCGATTTCGTACATGACCGGAATCCTTAAGCGCAGAAAAAAACGATTCGCGGGAGGGAGCGTCTGGCAGGATTACCACAAAATCCTTCCCCGTCAGGTCTGCTGTATCATACCCAAGGAGAATACCTAACTGCGGGTTGGATCCGGTGATCTGCTTTAAGTCAGGAGTGCAGGTAAACAGCCCCGCCTGGGAACTTTCGTAAATTGCCTTGTATTTATGCTCCTCTCTTTTTTGACCGAAAGAAAAAGACGACATGACAATGCCGATAGTGACGAGAATAAAAAACCATGCCGTGCTGCTGGCAAGATTAGAGATATCCCCTGAAAAAAAGAAGTACACTATTGTGAGGTATATCCAGCCGAGAAGAACGGAATAGATAACCCCGTATTTTGGCCAGAACCAGACAACAAAGAGTATCGGGATGAGAAGAAAGTAAGGAAAGATGGTATGCTGCCCGTGCAGTATGCTGATGACGGACAGGATCACAACCGCTGCGGTAGCAACGGCGACTGCTGTTACCTGCAACAGGTGTGTCCTTAGGGTGGATTCCATACTATTACCTCAATCATCTCGTCATGGTGCCTGGGAACCTGCGGGAAAAACCAGATGATTACCCAACCTCCCGGTGTTTCCTGCCGCAGCTAACCCGGAGGCTTTACCAAGGCAAACTCCCTGATAGTTGCATCAAGATCGGAAAGCCGGTACGGTTTGGGAAGGATCCCGGCAAAACCGTAACGCCGGGGATTGGCCATGACCGGATCATCAGAGTAGCCGCTTGAGACAATAGCCCGGACCCCGGAGTCCACTCGCTTTAAGAAATCCAGAGTCTCTACTCCTCCAAGCCCGGCAGGAATGATGAGGTCAAGGATGACTACATCAACCGGGTGAGGGCTTTTCATCGCGGACTGGTACATCTCAATCGCATCCTCACCCCGGGATGCCGTAGTTACAACATAACCTTTCTTCGTTAAGAAAGTGGAGGCGATGTCACATATTGCAAATTCATCGTCCATGATAAGCACATGAATTGCTGATTTTTTCACACGTTCCCTCGGCATTTCTGGTTCCGCAACCGGGATTAAGATCTTCACGGTAGTTCCTTTTCCGGGTTCCGAAGTGAACCTGATGTCCCCCCCATGCCGGCGGATGATGGAGAGTGCAATCGGCAGACCGAGTCCATGTCTTCCACTTCGGGTTGTGAAATAAATATCGAATACCTTGCCCAGATTTTCCGCATGGATACCTGTTCCCTCATCTTTAACCGTGATGACAAGATACTCCCCGCTCTTGAGCATCGGTGTGGTGACCGCGACAGTATCTTTGTGCACGCCAATATGTATTGCCCCGCCTTTTTGCATGGAATGGACCGCATTTTCCAGGATCTGGAATAATGCTTCGATGATCTGGGTAGTGTCAATAAACGCTTTTGGCAGAGGTTTATCAATGGAATAGTGAACGGTGAATGCTGCATCAGAGACTGCGTGCTGTACAGCACCTTCAATAAGAGGAACAATATCGGTAATCTTCCGGACGGGTTCGCCCCCACGGGAGAACGTGAGAAGCCTGCCAGTCAGCTGGCGGGCCTGGTATACTTCCTCTGCTGCAGATGACAGACGTAAAGACGCTTCCCCTGAGTCATTGATCAGGGATTGTACAAGGGAGATATTCCCCAGTACCTTGGTGAGAATATTGTTGAACTGGTGTGCTATTCCCCCGGCGAGAAGACCGAGGGATTCCAGTTTTGCTATCCTGAGCTGGTTTTCAATCGCTTCCTTATGGGGCGTGATATCGTGACAATAAACAGCGAAGTCAGAAGTTCTCCCCGGTTGTTCATTAACCGGGTATATGCTGACATCAAACCATCTCCCGTTGTACTCCTTTTCCTCATGGGATGGTGCTTTTAATTGGATCGTGGCATCGATATCCTCTTTTTTGACCGGAATTACGGCAGATATCAGCGGGTCAAGATAGTGTAACCCAAGAATCTCTTTGACGGGCTTTCCAATCCGCTTCGCCATTGCCTTATTGAGTGCAATGATTACCCCCTCTCCATTAATTAAGAAGAGTGAGTCAGGGGTGGCATTCAGAAGAACGTTTTTTGTTCGTTCGCTGTACTTCAGTTTTTCCTCAACTGCATGCTTACCGAGTGCCATCTCAATGCTGGCCCGGGCCTGCTGGCCATCAAAAGGTTTGAGCAGGTATCCGTAAGGTGTTGTATCACAGGCTTTTTTCAGAGTATCCGTGTCGGAATAGGCGGTGAGGTAGATAACGGGGAGGTTATCGCGATCCCGGATAATCTTTGCTGCCTGAATTCCATCGAGGCTTCCCCCAAGATAGATGTCCATAAGGACAATGTCTGGTTTTTCCTTCTGCACCGCGTCAAGAGCGCCCTCCCCACTGATGGCGATACCAGGAACATCATAACCGAGTTTCATAAGGCTTTCCTGGATATCAAGGGCTATAAGCTTCTCATCCTCAACAACAAGAATTTTTATTTTTTTGTCTTCAGCACTCATTACCAGGCTCCTTTACGATTCTGATAATCCTGATCCATGATTTTGAGTATTCCGTGTTTCAAGGGTATTACCAGAGATAATACATTTCATCCGTGTGTTCGGGAGACTGAACCGGTTCCCGCTGGTTAATAGCATATCCCATGCCAGACTCATCAGGAGTCTTCGAGCGTGATACCACACCATCTTTTCGAATTCACCTTTTATCATAATTTATTAATATAGCCTGATGGATTGATCCTGTTAATTAAAATTGTGGTGTCCTGATCAGGAATCCGGCAAACACCGATCAAAGTTTATGAGGGGAGCAATGTCCGGGGTATGATTCCTCTGAAGCAGGGGGTTGGGATTGTGGCGGGGATGAGGGGTTCTCCTCTCGTTTACCCATCGTCAGAGACTTTTAGAGTGCAGGAATCTGGACACTGAGGGAAAATACGCTCAATTGGGGCTCCGTTTGTCAAACCCTCATCCAGAAAACCTCGTAAAACCGTCCGTTTCGGTGCGTATGATAATGGAGCCCATATATCGCTCCGTTTGCCAAAACACGGGCGGAAAGACCCTCGACCATCGCACGCCAAAGGCCCTGGAATCGAAGCTATTTTCGCCACTTAGTTTAGCCCATTGGACCCGAGAAACCCTGCCGGAATGCGAATGTGAGAGTCGTTTTTCCGGGAGCCTGATTTTTAGAAAATGAGGCAGTCAAAGAACAAGGTCTTGCACGGAAATTTTTAAAAAAAGGAAAATATGATCCCGGCAGGATAATGTCGGGATTCATTTTCTCCATAACCTGCTAGTGTAGCCGGGACAGGAACTCATCTTTTTGCATTTTTCTTAATTTTAGCCGACGCCAGCTTCTCGATTGGAGCAGTATCGACCCCCGGAGTCAGGATAAGTGTGTGGTTCTGCACGGCACTGTCAATGAATCCTTTGCCGGCAGGAGTGCGGATGATCAGGGTGGTGGTACCCGCGGGGCTTCCGATCGCACCTGCGGAAATATCTGACAGCACAGCGGTGAGGTCCGTGCAGTAGTGGCAGCCTTTGCGGATGCAGGTTTCCAGTTCCGCGAGCGGCACAATAGTTGTTGTTCCATCCTGTTTGAGGACTTCGAGTTTTCCTTTTACATCCAGTTTTTTGATCTCATGGGGCTCCAACTTATAATCGGTGCGGAGTTTTCCCTGGATGAGCGCAGTGTAATCGAATGTCTCGGTGCAGAACAAACCGATGACAAGCCGGATTGCATTCCCGTACGGTTTGAGCAGATCATTATCGCTCTCCCGCATGCGTGCAACTGCCTGCACTGCACAGGGAACACCAATGACCGCGATTCTCTTGAATTTTCGTTCAACGACTGCATGCTTGAGCGCAGCAAGGAGGGGCACCCACCAGCTGTAGCGGCTGCCGGCCTGCTGCACGAGTACATCGGATTTCGTGATGATGACTGATGATGGTTTAAGGGTCCAGCGATCTTCTGTGACCGTCACAATGGCATCGATAAGTCCCTGGTCAAGGGCATTGGCAAGGATCGCCGTGACTGCCCCCCCGCTCTGTTTATGCGGGACTTCAAAGGCTGATTTCGCACAGGTGAGTTCGAGATACTTCCCGAGAGTCACTGCGGGTTGTTCCCCGATGCGCGGACATACCGAATAACACGCCCCGCAGCTCACGCTGTCGGTTGCCTGTTTGCAGTACCCGTTGCTTTTCGGGGCAAGAACCATCTCCCCCTCATCAAAGGAGAGGGCATCGGCCGGGCAGACCGCCACGCAGGCACCGCAGCCTGAACATTTGCCCGTATCCCAGACCTCGCTTTTTAAATCGAGATAAGTTTTGAGTGCCATCATCTTCACTCCCATGTGTATTTGTTTGCAAACGGCCGTGCACTTGCCGGTGCAATTCGTGTGTATTCAGATGCCAGCAGTGGAGCCGGGTCGAGATTAAACATTTTTGCAAAATCCTCAATGATCGGTTTGATCATCGCTTTCTGTTCTTCCGTTGCCGGGGTCTGTTTTGCACCGACACCGAGATACTCTTCATCCACCGGACCCCGCACCAGGATCTCGCCACCATGGATGCCGCTTCCGACACCCCGCTCGGATATCGGAGTCACGCCGTTAAGACCCAGGACAATGAGAAGTCCCCCGGCCATGTATTCGCCAAGGAATGCCCGTGCTGCTCCGCCGACTACAAGGATCGGTCGTTTCTCCATATACTGTTTCATGTGGATGCCGCCCCGGTACCCGATATTGTCGCGGACATAGACCCTGCCGCCCCGCATGCTGTGGGCAACTGCGTCACCGGCGCTGCCGTGGATAATTACCTTGCCCTTGTCCATCGTGTTTCCGGGAGCATGATCCGCGTTGCCATGAACAATGACCGTCGGACCGCTCATGAACATGCCCAGATCTCCGCCCGGGATACCGTTTACCGTGATAGTGACGCCATCGCCCCTTACACCATCACCGATAAAACGCTGGCCCAGGACATTATCGATGATGATCTCTTTGGCGCCGCCGGCGATTGCAGCCCGGATCTGCTGGTTTAACAGGGTGTAATGGAGCTGGTGTGCATCGATGCGAACCGTAGTCATCACTTTTACGCCCCCACGGTCTTGACATCAAGGACTTCCATCAGGCCTTCGTCAAGCATGTAACCCCGGAGCCGGTCGCGGTTGCCCCGCAGGCTTTCGATACTGTTGATGCCGGCAGCCCCCATGAGTTCTGCCAGTTCAAGCGTCCACCCGTGGATGAGATTTTCTACCTGCACGGAATTGGTTTCGGGATCAAGTCTCTTCACCAGTTCAGGTTTCTGGGTGGCAATACCCCATGCACAGTTGCCCCGGTAGCAGGTGCCGCAGACCCGGCAACCCATGGCAACCAGTGCGGAAGTGCCAATGTACACGGCATCTGCACCAAGACATATGATCTTCGCTACATCAGCACTCTCGCGGATACCGCCGCTTGCAATGATGGAGACTTTGTGCCGGATACCCTGCTGGCGGAGTTTGGCATCAACGCTGGCAACCGCGGCTTCAACCGGGATACCCACGTTATCCCGGAAGACCCGGGGGGCTGCACCGGTTCCGCCACGGAACCCGTCTATAACGACAGCATCAGCAGAGGAACGTGCAATCCCCGCAGCAATCGCAGATGAATTGTGGACGGCGGCGATCTTTACAAAGACCGGTTTTTTCCATTCGGTTGCTTCTTTGAGGCCGCGTACCAGCTGCTTGAGATCCTCGATACTGTAAATATCGTGGTGCGGGGCGGGGCTGATCGCGTCGCTTCCTTCCGGGATCATACGGGTACAAGACACATCAGCACAGACCTTCTCGCCCGGCAGGTGCCCGCCAATGCCCGGTTTTGCTCCCTGGCCGATCTTGATCTCAATGGCAGCTCCGCGTTCAAGATAATTTATATCCACGCCAAACCGGCCCGATGCTACCTGTACAATCATATTCTTCTGGTACGGGTAGAGGGACTCATGAAGACCGCCTTCACCGGTTCCCATGAAAGTACCTATCCGGCTCACGGCTTTTGCAAGCGCCGTCTGGGCGTTTAAGCTGATGGCTCCGTAACTCATGTGCCCGATCATGATGGGGGTCTCGATCTGGAGGTTGGGGGTGAGTCTGGTTACGAGCTCGACATCGCCATCCGGGAGCTCCCTTAACGTGAGCTTCGAAGGTTTCTTCCCGATATAGGTGCGCAGCTCCATGGGCTCACGCAGGGGATCGATGCTCGGGTTGGTCACCTGGCAGGCATCCAGCACCAGCCGGTCAAAGATGACCGGGTAGGGTTTTGCATTTCCCATTCCTGCGAGGATAATTTTGCCGGTTTTTGCCTGGTTGAAGATCGCTTCCCTGACTTCCCGGGTCCAGAGCGGGTGGCTCCGGTAATCATTGGGTTTTTCCTCAATATCGATCGCATCACGCGGACAGAAGGCAAGACAGCGGTGGCAGGCAACACAGTTCCGGGAATTTATCTTTATATCGTCTCCTTCTTTCCGGTAGACACCGTACGAGCAGTTTTCCACACAGCGTCCGCAGGACATACAGCGGTCAGGATCGATGGATACTTTGAATTTGAGAGGTGTGCTCCCGATGCTCATGAGTACACCCTCCCGATCACCGGCTCGCCGGCTTTTGGCATGGTGATGTTCTCAACATCCGGATCGATCCTCCGTATTGCAGCTTCTTCGCTGGAGATGTAGAGGCGGTCTCCGGATTCCCCGCTGACAAGGGGGCGGAGTTTGATACGGTCCGTGAATCCCACCAGTGCATTTTCGTTCGCAACACAGATTGCAAACGGACCGTTCATGAGTGCAGGACCATACGTGAGACGTATCGCCCGGTTGAGTTCCTGTTCTTTTTGCGGCATCCGGTCAATGTCTTCCCAGAAGGGGGGGGCCAGTGCCCGCACGGCCATTTTCTCAGAGAGCCCGTGTTTCCGTACAAGCAGATCCACGAGGTAAGCAACAACTTCGGTATCCGTGTACATGGTGCACTTGTAGCCATAACTCTCAATGTAGCGCCGGTTTGTACCATAAGAGGTGATCTCCCCGTTATGCACCACACTCCAGTTGAGGAGATTGAAAGGATGCGCTCCTCCCCACCAGCCGGAAGTATTGGTCGGGTACCGGTTATGGGCAAGCCAGAGATATCCCTTGTAATCCTCAATCCGGTAAAAATTTGCCACATCTTCCGGCCAGCCGGCTGCTTTGAAGACGCCAAGGTTTTTTCCTGAAGAGAAGATCAGCGCACCGTTCTTCTCTGCGTTCACCTTCATGACCAGATGGGTGACGATATCTTCATCAGGTGTGGTACTTTTGGGCATCAGGCTGCGGTCAGGACGGAAGAAATACCTCCAGGGGGTGTGGACTTTCCGGATATTGGGCTGTTCATACGTTTTGATCTGCTCATCGTGTACAATCGTACCCCATTTCTCAAGCAGGGTATCAAGGGCTCCCTTGTTCTCGCGGATATTGTCAAAGAATACATGCAGGGCATAGTAGTCCTTGTAATCCGGGTATATACCGTATGCGACATATCCGGCACCTTCGCCGCTCCCCCGCTCATCCATCATGGCGAGCGAATCCCTGATCTTCCCGCCATCCATGAGCTGGCGGCGCCTGTCAATTACACCAATTATACCACACATATTATCACAGAGAACACTGATCCATTATACTAAGCATTTCTTGAAATTGAATGTGAGCATTCGCTCAATAATGTAAGTAAAATAAATATAAATACGATTGGGTGGAACCTTTCTTCCATTATGTCAGCAGACGTAACGAAGATGCTCAAGAAAATTGAGGCGGACAAAGTCAAATTCATTCGTCTCCAGTTCACGGATATCCAGGGGATGCCAAAAAATGTTGCTATCCCTTCCATCCAGGCTGAAAAAGCCCTTACGGAAGGTATCTGGTTTGATGGATCATCTGTTGAAGGATTCGCACGGATTGAAGAATCCGATATGATCCTAAAACCGGACCCGGCAACGTATGCCGTCCTCCCGTGGAGACCGCAGGAAGGAAAGGTCGCCCGGTTTATCTGCGATGTGCAGACGTACGGAAACAAGCCTTTTGACGGGGACCCCCGGTACATCCTGCGCAAGACCATGGCTGAAGCCGCAAAGATGGGGTATACCTTCAACACCGGACCTGAACTTGAGTTTTTCCTGTTCAAGATGTACGATGGTGTGCCCACTACGGAGTTTGAAGATCATGGGGCTTACTTTGATCTCGCACCTACCGATTCAGCAGAAGATGTCCGGCGCGATGTTGTCCTTGCCCTGAGTGACATGGGATTCGAGATCGAAGCATCCCACCACGAAGTCGCTGACAGCCAGCACGAGATTGATTTCAAATATGGTGATGCGCTCACCACCGCTGACCGTGTGATCACGTTCAAATTTGCAACCAAGTCGATTGCCCTGCAGTATGGGCTCCATGCATCATTCATGGCAAAGCCGATTGCCGGTATCAACGGCAGCGGGATGCACACCCACGGGTCACTTTCCAAGAACGGTAAGAATGCATTCTTTGATGCCAATGCTGAACTTCAGATCTCCGATACCGCGATGTACTACATTGGCGGTCTCTTAAAGCATGCAAAGGCAATCACGCGTGTCGCCAATCCGACTATCAACTCCTACAAGCGTCTCGTTCCGGGTTATGAAGCACCCTGTTATCTTTCCTGGAGTGCCGCCAACCGTTCTGCCCTTGTCCGGGTTCCCGCAGCCCGCGGCAACAGCACCCGTGCAGAATTCCGCAGCCCTGATCCGATGTGCAACCCGTACCTTACCTTTGCCTGCATGCTCGCAGCAGGTCTTGACGGGATCAAGAATAAGATCATGCCACCGGAATCAACGAATACCAACATCTATCACCTCAATGCAAAAGACAGGAAGAGACTTCATATCGAAATGCTCCCCGCAAGCCTTGCTGAAGCGAATGCTGCAATGCTTAAGGATGAGGTCATCTGCAAGACTCTTGGCGACCATGTTGTTGAGAACTTAACCCGTATTGCAGAGATGGAAACCGATGCCTTCCGGCTCGCAGTTCACCCGTGGGAACTGGACCGTTACCTGGCAACATACTAATCAAAAAAAATTAAAATTTTTTATCGGCAAGGTTCGGACTTGTAATCCAGTAACTTACTGTCGACCGTTCTAAAATCCGGGATATAATCGGGGAATAATGGCTATTTTGTACTTAGTGGCGTTTGTCATACCATTCCGGTATGGGGTAAGCCACAAGTCAGAATAGTCTCTTCCAAAGGAACGGTTACCCGTAGGAAAAAAACTATCAAAGGTGAAAGACATGGCTATGGATACTGGTGTTACAGTCTGGCTCATGGTCTCGGCAATGCTTGTTATGCTGATGACCCCCGGAGTCGGGCTTTTTTATGGCGGATTAGTAAGAAAGAAGAATTTTATTTCGATGCTTGCCCTCTCGTTTGTAGTGCTCGCCCTGGTGAGTATCCACTGGGTTTTGATAGGGTACTCGCTTGCATTCGGTCCTGACATCGGCGGAATTATTGGCAATCTGGATTACCTGGGGCTCAATGGGGTCAGCGCGGATGCAGGATCCGGGACATACCCCCCGCTGGTATTTATGGCGTTCCAGCTCTTTTTTGCCTCAGTCACCGTGACAATTGTTACTTCAGCGGTTGCCGAACGTATCAAGTTCTCATCGTTCCTCGTTTTTGTTATTGTATGGCTTACACTCGTATACTGTCCCCTTGCACACTGGGCATGGGGCGGGGGATGGGCACAACAACTGGGCCTTATCGATTTTGCCGGGGGAACGGTTGTTGAGATCTGTTCGGGTTTTGCAGCTCTTGCACTGGCACTGGTCATTAAAAACCGGGCCGGATATGGCGAGTATGCCTTTGAACCCCACAACATTCCAATGGCACTTATCGGCGCAGCTCTTTTGTGGTTTGGCTGGTTTGGGTTCAATGCAGGAAGTGCCCTTGCAGTAAACGGTGTCGCTGCAACAGCATTCATCACGACAAACACTGCTGCAGCGGCGGGTGCGCTGGCTTGGATGTTTGTCAGCTGGTATCACGGAAAACCCAGTTCGCTCGGCATGGTGAGTGGGGCAATTGCAGGAATGGTTGCGATAACACCGGCAGCCGGTTTTGTCAGCCCACTGGTTTCAATCCTTATTGGAGCAGTTGCCGGAGTACTCTGTTATGGCATGATGCTCCTCCGTGTCAGGAAAAGATGTGACGAAAGTCTTGATGCATGGGCCATCCATGGTATGGGGGGTCTCTGGGGTACCCTGGCAACCGGCATTTTTGCTGCGGCAGCAATCGGGGGATTTTCAGGTTTGATTGAAGGCAATGTCCACCAGTTTATGGTGAATGCATTTTGTGCGGTTGCGGCAATGGTATTTGCCTTTGTCATGACGTACATTATTGCAACCGTCATTAACCATGTGATGGGTTTGAGAGTCAGCGAAAGTGAAGAGTATGTGGGTCTCGATATCTGCCAGCATGGAGAGCGAGTCTGAAATTCAGTTATTTTTACTAATCCTTTTTTTTGCTCTGTAGAATTTATTTAGAAAACTCTGACGACCGCTCTCGGGGGTTTCGCCCCCGCCACTAGGGCACCCCCCATTGCGATGACGATGTTTTACCTGTAACCTTACTCGGACTATCGCGCTGCGCCCGTCCCCCCCTAACTGGGGACTTGTGGCGCAAGAGGGGGGGGCAATATATTATTAAAAAAAAATTTTACAGAGCATTTTTTTTAAAATTTGTTTTAATTTATTGACTGGAGAAAGTTTTTTTGAATAAGCGGAATCGACGTACAATAGATATATTTTTATGCGTAGGAATACAACTTCCTTCTAACAACATCACTAAACAAAAAAGAGAGAACTGATCAAAATGACGACAGCCATCCCGCTAACAATGAATTCACCGGACTTTCTATCCGGCTTTGGTCGGGTGGAAGTCTTTACAGGTTCTCTTACACGATCGAAATCAGGGATTATGGAGAGATACCTTAATCATCACTCATGACAATGCAAATTTTATTTTTACAGGTGAACTAAAATGGCAATTGATACTGGAGCAACTGCATGGATCCTCGCTTCAACGGCGCTCGTGATGCTTATGACGCCAGCGGTGGGATTCTTCTATGGGGGGCTCGTGCGCAGGAAAAATCTGATCTCCATGATCACCCTGTCGTTCGTCGCCTTTGCCCTTGTAAGTATCCAGTGGGTAGTGATAGGGTACTCACTGGCGTTTGGAAATGATCCGGCTAATTCCCTCAACGGGTTTATCGGCAACCTGCAATACCTCGGGCTTAACAATGTGGGAATGGACCCCGGCCCTTACAGCACCGCTATACCCGGACTGCTGTTCATGGTATTCCAGCTCGTTTTTGCCACGGTAACGATGGCAATTGTGACTTCGGGTTTTGCAGAGCGTATTAAATTCAGTGCATATCTCGTGTTTGCACTTCTCTGGACCACGATCGTGTACGATCCCCTGGCCCACTGGGTGTGGGGTGGAGGTTGGGCTGCACAGTTCGGTGCGCTTGACTTTGCCGGTGGAACGGTCGTTCACATCAGCTCAGGATTTGCTGCACTTGCTCTTGCCCTGGTCATCGGAAAACGTGTTGGTTTTGGCAAGTATTCCATGGAACCCAACAACATCCCGTTAACGATCCTTGGCGCTGCCCTGCTCTGGTTCGGCTGGTTCGGGTTTAATGCGGGTAGTGCGCTTGGCGCAAACGGACTTGCAGCCCAGGCATTTGTGACCACAAACACCGCAGCAGCAGCAGGTGCAATGGCCTGGCTCCTCGTCAGCTGGCTTTATGGAAAACCCAGTTCGCTGGGGTTAGTCAGCGGCGCAATAGCCGGTCTTGTCGCAATCACGCCGGCAGCAGGGTATGTGACCCCGATGGCAGCGATTCTCATTGGTGCGATTGGCGGTGTGATATGCTATGGTATGCTGCTCTTCCGCATGAAAAAAGGTCTCGATGAGAGCCTCGATGCATGGGCGATTCATGGTATGGGTGGTCTCTGGGGAGCACTCGCAACAGGTATCTTTGCTGTCGCAGCAGTCAACGGTGCATCCGGCCTGCTTGAGGGGAACGTTCACCAGTTCGTTGCCAATGCGGCAGGTGCATTCGCGGCGGTCATCTACGCGTTTGTCGTCACCTACATCCTTGCAGTCATCATCGACAAAACTATTGGTCTGCGGGTCAAAGAGGAAGAAGAGTATGTCGGCCTTGATATCTCCCAGCACGGGGAGCGCTGCTGAAAAGGAGGATGCAACATGAAAATGATAAAAGCAATCATCAAACCGGAACGATTCGAGTTCGTAAAAAAGGCACTTGAGGACAAAGGTTTCAACGGTATGACCATCACCGAGGTGAAGGGAAGGGGCGAACAGAAGGGAATCACCCTGGAATACCGGGGGGGCCAGATGATCGTTGATCTCCTGCCTAAGATACAGCTTGAGATCGTTGTCCGGGACACCGATGTCGACAACCTCATCGCCACCATTACCGATTCAGCACGAACCGGAAAGATTGGCGATGGCAAGATTTTTGTCCTGCCGGTCGAGAAGTCGATCCGGATCCGGACCGGAGAGACTGAAACATAAGAAAAACAAGAATCAGATCAAATTTTTTTCACTAAACAGGGGCAGATTATTCTCGTTTTTATTAGCCCTTGCAAACACCGTATGCGACAATATTTTCTCGCGGATAAATGATCTGGATGTGAATAAAAAAAGGGTTATTGAAAATCCAGCAGGACCCGCAATTTCTGTTCAATGTGCGGAGATATCGGGTAATGAGATGGTATTGTCAATTGACCGGTATCCTGCTGTATTGCTTCTTCGAGATCGTCTTCAGAAATCCCATGTTTCTCATGATCCACCACTTCATGGAAGTAGATCTTGCCACCACCCGGCACTATCCGGCACAGGGAGCAGGACCCCTCCCCGGCACGGATATAATAATACGATGAACCAATCAGCGAAGACTGGTAGTCCTGCAACTGTTCAAGGATTGCCCGGTAGTCAGGTTCCGATGCATCCGGCATGATATACCGCGGCACGGGATCCACGCCGTTTATTTTTTTTGCGCTTGCCATTTTTTTCCCCTCCCTTCTTATCCCCTTCAACCCGTACATCCGGTACGGATCTAAGGTACGATGGAACTATCCTTCCATAGTATAAATAATTAACTACTACTTTTCAAAAAATGAATTTCACCTTTATAGCAGATTGTTATTTAGTATAATGGCGGAGATTTAATACTGCAATTATGATCCCGTGGCTGAATGTAAATTTTAAAAATTTCAAACCCAATGCCAAAATCGCCCTTAACGCCACGCGGCACATGAACAAGGTCGAGCGGAAAAAACTCTTCTCTCCGGACATTGAACCGATGCGGACTGCAGAAGGACGCTGGTTCGAAGCGATCGTATACGAGATGTTTTTAGAGATCTCAGAAAATTCAGACCGGATTAAATATCTTGCCATGAAAGGTGCAGATGCCCCCCGGCAGCGCGGGGATGTCCAGTTAGGCCAGAATGGTATTTTTTATTCAAAATATGGAGATATCACCGTCCGGGGAAACGGTCAGGATCTTGCGGAGTTTGACCTGCTCCTTGTCGACTCGGACAACCATATTGCATTTGCTGAAGTTGTCACATCGCCTGCAGACTTAAAAGAATTTGAAGCAGAAATTGAATTCAAGAAAAAACTTCTGGGTTACCTCTACAACCAGAAAGTGACCCCCTTCCTTTTAGTCTCCTCATTTGATCTGTCGAATTATTCTGTTGTCAAACGGCTGGCAAAGGACAAGACAAATGCGATCATTAACACCAGCTCGTGCGAACAGATCAAATCGCTGGTGAAACATTACCGCCCCCGCATCCTCTATAACAATCCCGAAAACCACCCGAAACTGATCCGGGCAACGGACATACCGACCAAAAACCCGTTTGATTACAAACGGTATCACGATGAAGTGCGCACCCAGTTTTTTACCGAGATCACAAAAACGGGGGGGAAGAAAAACATGGAAATTACAAGCCAGACCGGGCAGATCGTTAAAAAAGTGCTGTATGGCGGATTGTTCCCCCCTGCAATAAAATCTCTTTGTGATTGTTATGGACTTTCCGTGAAAGGAAAAAAGATCGAGTATGCAGATTTTTCAAAATATTATTCGAAAGCGATTATTGCAACCGATCTTCCCGGATTTGAGCTGATCATCTACCTGCGATCAAAGCAGAAGAAAGAATACCATAAAATGGTGCAGGTCAGAGACGGGCACTTCAAATTCGAACGCCCGACACCGCCCAAGGTGGGATTCTTCCTCTGGTTAGAAGCGATCCAGCCGTCACTCGGTACGAGGATTACTCTCCAGGTACTCGATACGTTTTCGATAAAGGAACAGTCGCGGAAATGATGACGCCGGATTTATTTGATTTAAGAAAGAGCAACCTCGCAGATATTCTCTAAATCTGCTGTCTCGTAATCCAGATTATATCCTGCCGGGTTTAATTCTGTCTGCACTGTTTGACCACCGTTGGGGAAGCCAACGCTGGCCGTGGGGCAAAAGCCCCATTGAGCGTACCTTTACTTGGATCTTCACTCCTGCTAAAACACGCGCCTGGACATCAGCCCGCCGTTCTCGCACCCGGCTCCACGAACAAACTTACATCGTTCACTCTCCGAAACCTGATTTTTTCTTACCCTCCCCGGAAAAAAAGAGCCTCATATTGGCATTCCGGCAGGGTTTCCGGGGCCCAGATGGGCTAAACCATGTGGCAGAAATTGCCTCGGTTTAATGGCCTTTGGTGAGCGTTATACGAGGGCGTTTCCGCCCGCATTTTGACAAACAGGGCAAAATTTAAGCGTTTTTTCCACGCGAACCGAAACGAGCCGATTTACGGGGGATTTTTGGACAGGGTTTTAGTAAAAGGAGCCCGAATTGGGCTTATTTACCCTCAGGCTTCCGGACCCACATATGCCCGGGGTTCCCGACGGAGGAATAAAAAGAAAGAACAGGTAGTCACCCCCCCTCTCCCCCATCACCTTCCCCGCACCCCAGCTCCCGGATCCTACCCATCCCTATATTCAGGAATAAAAAAACAATGGCATCATTCCAGGAGCAGCCCCCGCCCCGCGGGCATTGAACCAGAGGGAGTACCCGGCCGCAGAGAAAATCTTCTCAATCTGCTCCACTGGTCCATAGAAAAAATTCCAGAGATTGTTGTTCTTCCCGGCCGCGAAAGGGATCATGGGATCCATGGGGAGCAACGCAATACCATTGATCGGTTTTCAGGACCAGACACATTCAGGGGCGTGACAGTGCCGGAACAATTTCGTATAGACCCGGTCGTGCCGCATTCATCGCACGGCTGGTTTCGGGTACGGTTCGTAATGTTTCCATCACCGATGCAACCGCGACCGCTCCTCCGCTTGCCTTTGCAAAAAACAAAAGATGCGATCATCTCCCGGTAACCAAACGTTGATAATTCCTCCCAACAATGAAAGATGAGACACTACATGACGGACTCGGCACTTTCACGGATCATCGATGTCATTGTCCGTACGCTCGACCCGGATACCATCATCCTGTTCGGATCGCGTGCACGAGGAGACGCACGGGAAGATTCCGATTTCGACATCTGCGTCTTGAAAGACGGTATTACCCAAAGGCGCCCGCTGGCACGCAAACTGTATCGTGCGCTCTATGGCGTAGGCGTCCCGGTTGAACTGATTGTGGAAGCCTCGGATATATTCTCGAAAAACAAGGATAACCCGTATCTCATCTATCGTGACATTGCCCGGGACGGAAAGATCATTTATGAAAAACCGCACGCTGGTTGAACAATGGCTCAGCCGTGCTCAAAGTAATCTTGACCGGGCACGGGCAGGAAAGGTACGGGAGACCATTCTGTACGAAGACCTCTGTTTTGATTGCCAGCAGGCTGTAGAGAAATCGCTCAAAGCATTGCTGGTGGCAGAAGACCAGGAGAGCCCGCATACCCATATCATCGCCCGCCTGCTTGAAACTCTTGAACAGGGCGGTGTGAAAATTCCTGAGGATGTGAAATCTGCCGTAGACCTCACCGAGTATGCGGTTCACACCCGTTATCCCGGACTCTATGAACCGGTCACTGCTGAAGAGTTCCAGGAAGCACTGGCAGTAGCTGAGCGAGTGCATGAATGGGTGAATACCCTGCTCAAATCACTGGCAGGCAACTAAATGTCCGAAAAGAGCTGCCTTAAACCCGTAGATAGGTGATGTCCGCACTGCTCTAAGCACATAAGAACGGGTATCACCCCGCCATCTCCCCCATCACCTTCCCCGCCAGCCGCCTCGCCTCCCTGGCCCGCTTCCCCACAAGCCGGTCCTCCTGCTCAAACACCGGGTCGATCTGGTCCCGGATACTCCAGCGCTGCGAACCGTCATCTCCCATCGAACACCATACCGACAACCGGTACAGGCACAGCTCCTGATCCTCTTGTTCCTGGAGCTTGCGGAAGAGCCGGGTTCTCACGTGATGGTCCAGCACCATGACCGTTCCTTCGCAGATATCCGAGAGCAGGCTCATTCTCTCCTTCATCCACGGTGAGGTGAGTGCCTTCTCGTTGCACGCGGCAAGATAATCGATCGTGAGCGAATCCTTTCCTTCGAACACCTCCACCATCCCGACTGCCTGGATCTCAAGGACCATGAACTCCTCTCCCTCCAGCAGCCCCCGGCGGGCTTCTTCCTCGGTCTGTTCTTTGATTGCCGGCCGGTATTTTATTTCCGTGAGAATCTCATACGTATCTTCAGGCATGCATCTCCCTCCTTTTTTTTTATAACACCAGTCACATAATTGTTCACGCAGCGCATCATCAGGCATTGCATTCCGCAGCGATAATCCGCACATCAACTCCCGGATCCTGGCTCTGTCCTGTGGTGAGAAAAATGTCCGGTCAGCCATGCCCGTCACCTTCCACCCGGGCAGCGCCCTCCTGCTTAACCCTCTGCACATATTCGTCACGGGTCTCCACAACAACAGTATATCGATGGTGAAACCGCTTTTCGACCGTGATGAGGAAGACCGCTTCGCGTTTCTTCTTAATCTGGTCCGCGATCGCTTTTGGGATCAGGAAGAGCGGGATACCCTCGATATTCTCGATCGCAGCTACCGGGCACCCTGCCTCACCGGGCATATGCCACCACCTCGCGGATCTCCTTTGGCAGCACTTCGTAGCAGTGGATCGAACCGTTCGTAGACACGACCCAGACCTCGCAGCGGATATACCCATTGCCCGGGTCCATTGTCATCAGCGAACGGAACTGGCAGATCTCAAACCGGCAGAACGATGCAACGTACGGCCCGCTCACCGAGCCCTTCGCCAGCCGCAGTTTCACCGCAAGCGTCTCGTAATCGCTCCGCATCCCTACGAGATGGAGCGGGATATACTGCGAGAGAAAACTGCTCCCGACCGGCAGGAACGGCTCGTAGCCCCGCGAGATGAGCAGCTCCATGGCCCGTTCCCGTGCGGTGTTGAACGCACTCCGGGCAATCATGCTGCACGCCCCTGCTGTAGCCCGACCTGTTCTTCGGGTGAAAGAATTTCGCGTATCCCGTCACGGGTAATCTCAAAGACCAGGAACCTGTTCGAGGGAACGGAGATCCAGACTTCGAACCGCGAGGGATTGGCCTCCCCCTGGACATGATCGAAGAATTTCTTCGTGCAGCGGATCTCATCACGACAGAAAACCGCTGCCTCGGCCGGTGACATGATCGGGTGCAGGGAGATCTTCAGCTTCACCATCACGACATCGAAGATCCCTTCGCTAAGTTCCCTTGCAGCCATGAGATCGTACGCGGAGTACCGGGAACTCCGGGTATCACTCACGATCAACGGCTCATAGCCCTTGGTCAGGAGAATGGTGCCGGCCTGCTGTTTCAGTGCATTCATGCGGTGAACGGCAGTCATGCTGCGCCTCCGGCGTGGGAAATGGCGTGGCTGTGGAGCGAGAGTTTCGGGATCTCCCGCACGCTCTCTTGTTGTACCTCGAAACACCGGAAACCGTACGACAGGGAATACACCCAGATCTCGCAGTGGAGCCCGGTCTCTCCCGGATGGCGCGAGAGATGCTTGCGGAACATCGCGATATCACCGGCGTATTTTGTCGCAATGGTGTCAACGGCAACAGGCGAATGGGATATTTTCCGTATCCTGATATACCGCGTCTCGTTAAGTCCCCTGGATGCGACAAGGTGGGCCGGGGGCAGCCGCTTGTCGAATCCGACCGGGGGTATGACCCGGACCGTGAACCCGTGGATCTGAAGGAGTTCCTTTGCTCCCTGCTCGATCAGCGTGCAGCGTCGGCTGGTCATGCCCACACTCCTCCAAGGGGGCACTGGATAAGAACAGCACCGGTCCGGTTATCCATGAGCTGGTCCGGCTGGACCTCTACGGCAAAATGTTTGCCGAGGGTCGTTACCAGGATCTCGTAGTGCTCGCCGGGTTTCGGTGGATTGTTCTTCATCTGTTTCCGGAGGACACGGATCTCATCTTCACAGTACCGGGCAACTTCCGCGATAGTACTGAGGGTGTTGGGGCAGATCTTCAGTTTCACATGGAGAATCTCTCCGGTGAACCGCGTGCAGACAAACGTCTCGGGTGCATCGCGCTCCCGGAGCGAGACAGAGCGGATCAATGCGTAACCGCGATGATTGAGGTACTGGGCAGCCTTCCGTGAGATCGTGTGAAGCGCACTTGGTGTCATGCTGCACACCGCCCTGCCACAATGGTACTGCAGTTGCTCCGTGCCGGGACCCGGGATCGCTTATCTTCTGTTATTGCGATCTTTCCGTACCCGAATTCGACGATGATTTTTCCACTACTGGAGAGGCCCGTAAGTTTTTCGTTCGCCTCTGTTTTTGCCTGATTAATCCTCGAGGGCTTGTTGGCAGATGTGTTCTGCATAATTTCCACCGATTTTTTCCTGATGTTCACCCGCACTTTCCTTTAAACGAGAGGGACTTTGGAACGGCCACTCGTTCATGTTGTTTAAAAAAGACGACGGCACCCGGTGTTTCCGGGTAGAGCCCGGGCTGGAATTCCGATCGATGATGCCTGCTTTTTTATTCGGCAGGTCCCCTGTCGGATGACAGCCACAAGAACTACTCAGGTACCGGATACCGGCGTCTGACTATTACCAAAAAACGTGAAGAGCGAAAATATCGGGGCGTGGCCGCTCGTGATCCTGTACCGCAGCCCCAGGTTCAATGCCTGTACTGCACCGGTTGGGATTACGTATCCGGAGAACGGAAGGTACGCTGAAACGGAGGGGGTAACCCGGTGATAGGTGACGGAAACAAATCCGGCCTTAATGGCCTTTGCCGTCTTTTTCAGCCTCATTTTCAGGTACGCTGCGATTTCCCGGAACATTGTAATAAACAAAACTGGATTATTCGCATATTTAAATTACCCGTAACCTGCGGGTTATACGAATCGTTTTTGGGAAAAATCTGCCCGTACGATTGTTATTTTGGGATTTTTACTGGAGAATTTCCCGTGCGCGGCTGAAATTTTCTGGAAATTTGCTGAATATGATGAATCTTGTGGTTAAATGGGATTTCGGGAGCGGGAGGTGCCGCAAAAGTTTGAGGAAGTTCAATGAGATTTTTGAAGTCTTGCCCGGTAAAACTTTACTCATTCTGCACACACGCTCGGACGGCCGCATCGAACGTTTTTTCAAATTGCCAAAACCCAAATTTTGATCCCATCCCCGAAAAAAAAGAGCCCCCCTATTCGCATTCCGGCAGGGTTTCCGGGCCCGGATGGGATAAACTAGGTGGCGAAAAAAGCCTCGGCCCAAAGGCCCTTGGCGGGCTTTGGGCGAGGTCGTTTCCACCATTATTTTGGCAATCGGGGCGATATTCAGGCATATTCTCCACAGGAACCCCAAATAGGGAATTATCGGGGTTTTCCGGTATTGACCAGAATCTGAAAACAGGAAAAGAAGCCCGTATAGGGCTTATTTACCCCTAGGGTCATTACCCCCCGATTATCGGGTCACTCTGACAAAGGATAAATAAGGGGAAAATGCGTTTCATCCCCCCATCCCTGTAATTATCCCCACCACCTGCTGCGCCGTCACCGGATCCACCACCCGGGCCACCACCAGCCCGGCCATCATAACGATCAAGGTCCAGAATATTCATCATTCATCCCCTCGTAGCATTGACCGGCAACGGGAATGGCTCGCTGTCTGTTCCCGGTTTCTTCCCGTAAAAGATCCAGACGGGCGTACATACGTTTGGCGGCGTCGGCTGGGCTGAAGCATCGGGAAGATGTGACTCGATATGGTATCCGAACTCTACGCGGATTATATGATAATCAAGAATACTGCACTGGAGCGGGATGAGCAGGTCCTGCCGGTTGAGCTTTTCCCATGCCTCTTCTGCGGTGATAACCGGGATTTCACCGGCATATGCAAGGGTGCTCCAGTCTTTGGAAATATCCAGAAGTTCCCCATTTTCTCCGAGTGAGACCGCGATCCCGGAACCCATGACCGGAAAGCCGTTTACTAACTGGCTGTACGCGACCCGGGTATACTGTGGATATTGTTCCTCGACCGTCCCGGTCTTGAGATTGTATTTTTTCATGAACACCTGTTCGGTTCTTTCAAGGACCGCATCAGCAGGGAGCCCTCCGTATTTTTCGAGCGCTTTTTCAGCCAGCCCGGAGCCTTCTTCCAGCGACGGGATCTGCTTTTTCACGGTAAGAGAGGCGCCGGTGCCGGAAGAAAATTTCTGCACGGATACCACCCGGTACAGCGGGACGGTTGCGGGAGATGCTGGCAGTGGGACTTCAAGGGTGATCGAGCGGTTGTGCGCGATGGGATCGGGGGGTGATCCCGCCAGTGGCGGAGGATTCAGGCTGCTGACCAGTGATGCACCAATCAGTACCGCTATAACAAGAACCAGGAGAGATATCCCGACGCCCATCCCAATCACGATAACGATTTTTTTCACCGGGTATTTCTTTTGAAGGTAGATTATCATGAGACAAAAAAGCACGCCGATTCCAACGATGATGAACGATTCGGTAACTCCCGTTCGCCCGTACAGGACAATGCCAAGAAAATATGTAGAAAAGATCAGGAATGTTAAAACTCCGGTCATAAACGAGAGATTACTTTCAGTGAATTTTTTCATCATAACCGTTTAGACACATCCTCTTTGTTCTTCTGGTTCACTATCAGGTACCCGATGAGCAGAATTACCGGAATGACAACCAGGACAATAAGTTCTGCCCAGAATATGGTCCAGCCCAACTCGTTTCGCATGTTCTGCTGGCTGGAAAACACCGGCAGAATGAAAACGAACGCCAGGAACCCTAGGGACAGGATACTCCACAGGATCCTCCTGCTTTCATCTTTCAATAATAACAAAATCAGCAGTGCAGCAACGAACCCTTTTGAAAATAAGGCCACTCCGGCAGGCCACCCATTGAGCTTAATCCCAAAGAACCAGTCCTCCCAGTTGATGACGAACACAAAGAAGAATCCAGCTGCTACGAGTGTGAGGAATAAAATAAGATAGAGGCTGAGCAGGAAAGAAATGTTTTTTTTGTCCATCACTCTCTCCTAAGGTTTTTAATTGCTGCTGAGATGATTATGCACCCAATTGCGATGACAGGGAGTACAGCCGGTATCGGTGCAGGTTGCGTGCCGGGAGGAGTTATCAGGGTTGTAGTCGGGACCGTGGGGGACGATCTGGTCCCTGTTTCATCAATACCCGGTGCCGCAGCATTCAGGTACACCCCGTCAGGTGCGATCTGTGCGTGAAGGTCCGTGAGGTTGCTGTACTGCCGGATGTACACGGATACCGGTAGTTCCAGGTTTTTCCCATCCGACATTGACAACATGCGGTCATACATCTTACCAGACATGCGGATCACGGCGACTGGCTTATCCGGCGCGAGGTTTTTTTCATAATGCCATGTTGGGGACAACGTGGAATTGGTAAAATTTGCCGAAAAGTCGAGATATGAGAGGGGAACAGCAAGAATGCCCGGCTGCTTTACCCCGACGAACCGCTCGAACGTCTGCCCGGAGATGATGATGTTGATCATCTCCGACTCGGAAAGAGGAGTCGCCGGTTTTGAATCCTTAAAATATGAGGGGGGTATACAATGAGCGGGAGCGCCTGCTACTCCACACGGATTTGGGGTGGCCTGAACGCTGCTAGTCTGTTCTTCCCCGGATACCATTGGGACTATCGCTAAACTTACGAGTACCAGTATGAGAAGGATGATGCGAAATTCTGGTATTTTCATAGTAATCTCCTGAAAAATATGGCTGCACCGGCACAAATGACCAGTGCAGCGAACGGGATTGAGAGCGGCACCGGTGCGGGTTGTTGTGTGGGGGTTTGCGGCGTTGCATTCGAGGTTGCCGGAAAAATTCCTGTTGTCTGACGGGAAGTTGTGTTGGTATCGGGATAGATCTCAAATTGCCGGGCATCTCCCCAGACCTGACTGATACTGGAGAATGCTTCAACACGATACGTACCGGGAGTGCATCCGCTGGTGTTGAGAACATACGACCAATATTTTTGCGATGTCCGGTTGATTGTCGTGGCATGACCTCCGGTATCCCCACAGGAAGGTTGCCGTGCGGTAATTTCTTTGGTGAGAATGTGAGGTTGGTACAGTAATTGAACATACAGGGGATTGTTTTCTGAAAGCACGCTTGTTCCGGTTATCGGAAACGTGTCCCCTACGGTATGATTGCTTACGGGATCGATATGTATCGATCCGCTATACAACGTAAAGAGGGTAGAGGCGGTTGCATTACCCGTGACCGCTGCCGCACTCACGAGATACTCATCTGCAAGCCAATGGGTGGTGTCGACCTGAAAACGCCAGGTGTTATCTCCCTTGTGGCTCCCCATGACGGAGACTATCCCGGTCGTGCCTTGCTGCATACCTTCCGGTATCTTGAGGCCTGGTACGAATGAGGATGGCATGATCTGAACAAGGATTTCATCACCTTCAAAAAGGGTTGTCGTGCCATTGATCGCGAATTGATCTCCCACGGTATGATCCTCAATCGGATGAATGAGAATCGGCACTTTCTCAGGTTCTGTCCCATGAGCTGGTATGATGAAAAAAGATTCCTCCGCGTAGGTATCATTGACTGCGGGATCATTCAGCGCCTGGATAAGACTTGCATATGCAATCCGGCTGAAGGGAGTGTGTGGACCCGGCAATAAAGAGAAGATCTGTTGTTGTGATGCCGGCTTTTTTGTGTTTATCACCTCCCAGTCTCTCACCCTGATATCGTATAATCCCGGTTCGTGCGGAAACTGGAGTACAGCATGATAATTTCCCGGATCCATTTCCCGGGTTTTTTCCGGGAGTAATGAGATCGAGTAGGAACCATCGGATTCTACCTTTTGTAGGAAAAACAATACCTCAACGGGTCCAAAAATCCAGACCTGGATGTTCTCGTCTCCCGGCGCTGTTCCGGTCAGTATCCAGGGCTGTCCCTGACCTACAGTGGATGAAGGGACATTGATTGAATCATACAATGGAACTCCGGAAACTATTGAGATCAGGGTCCACAATATCACCGCTACCACTGAAGTAACCATGATGCATTTACGAAAAACCTTCATTTTTTTCTCCATGATTACTCCCCCTCGTGTTTTCGAATTGCTGCGATGATGGTAATACACGAGATCGCAAAAATGACAAGGGTGACCGGGAGCGGGGAGGGTAGAGGAGCAGTAACAGCGGGTGCTGGAGAATCACCGCTCACAACGGAAAGTTCCGGCTCATCAATAATTGTCGCATTGCCCCACCGGTTGAAAAAATACGTGGTATCAGATGTGCCAGCCGCAAAATACATGCCATCTTTTGCAACAGATACGTGCAATACTGATTTCGGTGTTCCATAATGCCAGAGTAACTTTCCCGTCTTATTAAAAACATAAACGCCATCTGAAGCACCCGCAATGATAACATTGCCGTCGTTGAAGAGTCCTACACTACTGATCATTGAATTATATTCATATTTCCAGAGAAGTGCCCCGGTTCTGTTGAACAACCGGACATAATACTGGGAGCCGGCAGCAGTATATCCTCCATCCGATGACACAGCCACGCTGGAATAATACGGACTGCTGTTGAACTGCCACATCAATGTTCCGTTGCGATCAAGTGAATAGAGATGGGAGTCACCTGCGCTCACGATGGACTCCCCCTCTGAAGATACTCCTACACTGGTAATACGCTGCTTCGTTGAATAATTCCAGGGAATTGTCCCGTCTTTTTCAAACGCATATATTCTGTTAGCGGGAGTCTGGGATCCGGCTATATGTATTCTATCAGTAATTGTACCTCCGGCTACTGCGTACGAACCATCGCCGGCAGCATCAAGAGTCCATGTTCGTCCCTGGGATACATTTTGCCCGATAATGGTACCATTCCGGTCAAACGAATACAGGTTCGGGCTGCCGGACGCATAGATTGAATTCCCGTCATCGGATATCGCAATACGTTCCACCGTGTAATCGCTGGTATAATCCCAGAGCACACTTCCGGTCCGGTTGAAAAAGAGAATTTCACCGTCTGCATAAAACGATGGTGCATCGGGATTGAGAAATACGGCGCCGACATAATCCCCGTTACCGGAGATCGCGATTGACCGGACCATTTTTTCGTCCCGCTGGAATGTCCAGAGGATCGTTCCGGTCTGATTATACAACCGGAGAATTCCTGTGTCGGAACCGGAAACAATATACTTCCCGTTCCCGGAACATTGGATGAGGACATCACGGGTTCCGGTCTGGTCCGACCAGACTGGGACCGGGGAGTTCCCGGTGTCAGCTGCATTCACGGGCAAAACCATTCCCGCCAGCAGCGCCCCCAGAAGTACCATCAGGATGACACGATGTAATCGTATGATTAACCACCTCTAACGTTTCTGCTCTTTTCGGAACACGATAATCACACTGCCAGCAAGAATAATGGTAAACAGGATAAACAGCGGATACAGGCGTCCGGGATGTGCAGTATCCGTGACAGGATATGACGTGGTCGTCCCGGCAATCACAAAACTCCCGTCGCTGGTTGCCTGGAGTGAGCGGGCATTTTCCCCGGACCAGCCGCCGTAGGTCCTGTTCCAGAGCTCTGCACCGGATCGATCCAGCCGGATGAGCCAGATATCCCCGTCCTTATCACCGATCATTGCATACCCGCCGTCCGGAACTTCAACTGCCAGTTCCGATCCTTTCGGTGCATAGGTCCCGAAATCATAGACCCGGTGCCAGAGAATATTGCCGGATCCATCGGTCTTCACGATCCACGGGCCAACGAGTGAATCCCCTTTGATTGCGTAGCCCGCAACAAGGAACCCGCCATCCGATGTCGGCAGAACCATTCTGGGCTCAACCGGTGAACTTTCGGTCAATGGCCGGGACCACACGAGGGTTCCCTGATTATCGAGCCGGATGAGTGTCGCCGAACTTGTAAATGTGTCAACCATACCCCCTTCCGTTGTTGCCAGCACCGCGATATAACCGCCATCCGGTGTCTGGTCGACACTTCGGATCCCATCCTGGCCGGAACCGCCAAAAGTCTGTTTCCAGAGAACCGTTCTGTCCGCACCGGTTTTAACGATAACGCCATCCGGAGAACGGTGTTCTTGTGACAGGAAACTCCCGGACACAACATACCCGCCGTCAGATGACCGGGTGACAGACGCCCCTTCTCCTGTTGGCAGGTCAGGGATGTCTTTTTCCCACTGTTTCGATCCGGTCTTATCGGTACGGATGAGCCACATTTTCGTTGACTCCCAGCCGGAATAATCATGCTTTCCCGTAAGGACAAAACCACCATCCGGCAGCTCTTGCACAGCATGGATTTCTGCAAGTCCATCCGAACCCACAATGACCCGCCCGGTTTTTTGACCATGGTCATCGAAGAACGTCAGCCATGCGTCGGAATGCTCGCCATTGTTCACAGCAGACCCTGCAACCACATATCCGCCGCTGTTCACCGTCCGAAGAGAGAAGGGTTCCTGCATCCGGTTATCACCGAAGCTCGTGTTCCAGAGTTCTTTCCCCAGTGCATCGGTCCTGACCAGCCAGCCGCTCTGAATGTACGGCTGCCGCCATGTGGTCTCCGGAGCGGGGGAAATGTCAGGGGTCTTCATGCCAAACAGATGCCGACCGGTTTCCGTGCCATCAGCCGTCATCTCGAGAGCCCATGTTCCCCATCCTTCACCAGTCCCTGACAGGACGAGCGATCCATCTGTGAGCCGGGACAGACTCCAGCTTCCCGACAGGATCTCCGTGTCAATCCCGGTAAAGGTCTTATCCCAGAGTACCGTGCCATCATTATCCAGGTTTACGAGATGGATCTCCCACGTGTCCGCAGCAACGGCCTCGCCAACAAGGAACCCGTTTTCGGGAGATTGGGCAATTGCCATGCCGCATTCGATCCCTTTGCCGGCGATCTTCCGGTTCCATATCTCGTTCCCTTCCGCATCAATCTTCACGACCCAGAAGTCATCGATGGTCAACCCCGGGGAGAAGGATGACCCGGTAAAAACGATCTCATCCTGGCGGGTGACCACTACCGATCGGGCTTCATCCTGCCCGCTCCCCCCAAACGTCTTCTCCCATACGAGATTACCGGCAGAATCGATCCTGATCAGGAGGGCCTCCTGAAGATTCCCCGAATTGGTATTCCTGACACCGGCAATAACCAGCCCTCCATTTGGGTATTCTGCAACGGACTCTGCCGAGTCAAAGACCTCGCCCCCGTACGTCCGGTTCCAGAGTTCGGTTCCCGAAGAATCGGTCCTGACGAGCCATGCCCCCTGTCCCTTATCGCTGAACGCATCGGATGTGCCCGCCAGTGCAAATCCCCCGCCACGCATCTCAATGACCGCGTTGATCCCGGTCGTCCATCCTTTGCCGAAGGTCTTGTTCCACAATTCCCTGCCTTCGGCATCGGTCCTGATCACCCATGCTCCCGTGCCGAACGATTCCGTTGACCCGAATACCAAGAACCCGCCATCGGACACTCCGATGACACCCCGGGCTTCATCTTTTTTATCGCCCCCGAATAACCGTTTCCATATAACGATATCGTTGCTGTCCCTTCTTTCCAGGGATATGTCCCCCCCACTGGTATACCGGTCTATCTGGTCTCCCACCGGCGTCTCGGGAGTCCCGGTAAGGACATACCCCCCGTCACCCGTCTTCACAACATCACGGTAATTGATCCCGGGATCTTCAGCCGCGAAGACCGGCCCGGCAAACAGGAGGAGCAGGATAACGACCACGATTAGCCGCATATGCGGGATTCGCGAGTGACTGCTCAAGGGACTTCACCTGCCGTGGCCGGTGATGATCGGAAATCCCGGCGTGTGACAAGGTACTTCCCGGTGGCAAATGCACATGCGGCAAGGATCATACCTCCTTCGGCAAAGGTCAGTATGGTAACCGGATCTGAGGTAAGACGCTCGCCCAGTTCGAATACGACAGCAATCAGTGACAGGATAAGATCGGCGGCAACTGCACCGGCAAGAAGAATGACGGGTTGCCAGGTTTTCCCGATACCCGGGGCGAAATACAGGAATGGCACCAGTACGGCAAATGCCATGATCGCCATCGTGAAAATGAAGAAATACACGACCAGCTCCAGGCCGGGGATTCCCATAAGCATCGAACCGATAAGGGAGAGCACGACCAGAGCAGCCACGGATATTCCCAGGGGAATCACCCTTCCGGGGATTCTCCTGAGTATCGTCATGAAAAAGACGGCTAGCCCGCCGATACCTGCAGCCGGCAGGAAAACGAACAGGGATGCCGCGACTGCGAGAAGGATCGACTGTTTCCGGGGATGGTCTGCAACAAGGCTGTGGACCTGCTGCAGGAACAGGATGGCACCGAATACCGCAGCAGCGATCACCATTGCCGCGAGAAACGGGCTGAGCCCGGTGAAGAACACAATATAGGGAATCCCGGAGATATCCGGGTATGTTCCCATATGAGGGCCTAAAGCTATGAACATATTATGCAGGTAGATACCGGTCACTGCGATCATGGCGGCAGCAAAGACTGCATGCCATTCCCGTTTCAGGGTGAGATGTTTTCGGATGAGCGGGAACGGCGTTATCACTCCCATCGCGAGGATACATGCCTGGGGGATAACTTGGATGATGGTGATGAACGAGCCCAGCAGGAGAAAGTCGTTTGCGCTCAGCGATGTATACATGAATGCCTGGAACGGGCGTTCTCCCGCAATGAAAACGAGCGCGACCGCAACGGGAATGACCACATGCAACCATTTCTGCGGGGTCCTTCCGATAAGATAAGAGAACAACGATGCCAGGGCTGCAACCGGGAGTGCCATGACTCCCATCATTCCGGTAATAAAGAGGAATGCAACGATAATCATTGGGTCGAAAAGGGGGGAATACATTACATCACCGTGAGAAATATTTTTACGAGGAAATCTGCATTCATTGTCATTTGCGTTTTCTCCTGAGTATTAAATACCCGGCTGCCACGATAGTGAGCCCGAAGATTCCAAAGACCACGACATTTAACGATTCCATGTTGAGCTCAATATGAGTGTCCGATACGTACAATGACGGAACATATGCAGCCGTTTCATCGCGGCCCGGGATTTTTGACACGTTCATGGACTGGTTGTTCAACGCGGCTTTTTGCGATTCGGTCAGGCTGAAAAAAAAGTCCGGACAGACTGTTTCGAAATAGGTCACTGCCGGGATCTCCCGGTCCGCCAGCCCGTTCGAGACTTCGATCATCGACTCATTCAGGATGCACTGGCTGGTGTAATTCAGGGGATATGCCGGTTGTTGATCATCCGGTATCCCCCGATAACCAAATGCTGCGATGGCAACGCTGCGCTTGCCATACTGCATACCTCCGGCTGACCGGTCATAATCTCCCGGATCCGGGTTGCTGAAATTCGGCACCCGGACTTTCATCCGGGAATACGCTGCCCGGACGTTTTGCGGTCGGGAATCAAGATATCCGGGGTTGGTGATCACCAGGTACTCTCCGGCCGATACCTCTTGTCCCGCATGTTCCTGCATCCACCGGGTAACGTTGGAAGCGTGATCGTCCCCAATCGGTTGATCCGGCAGGGCTGGAAGACCGACCGACCCGAAACTGACCGGGCCGAAAGGTTCCTGTGCGATTGCGCCCTGTTCGATTCCTATCGCAACAATCACCGGTGGGATTATTAAAATTGCGATAATTAAGGTGAACAATGCAAAGAGGACAGTCTGGTTTACGTTTCCGTCCTTCACGTCATCCTCTCCGTAACCGGTCGTTTTACCGAACCTCTGTTCGAGGAAACCGGATGCCAGCGCATCCATGGTCGCAACAATCATGCCGGTGAGCATGGATATTCCCACGAGAATGAACCATCCGCTGCTGATAATATTAAAAAACGTCCACATCTTAAAAAAATCTCCCGGGAACGGGGGATAATTCGTAGGATTCAGTAAAATATCCGTGTAAAGATAAAAATTACTGAACACCATCCCTGCGATAATTCCTGACAGGATGCCGGATGCCATTACCTTTTTTCTGGTAATCCCATGTTCTGCAAGAAAAAAAACGGATAATGCCCCGGTGAATAGGAAGCCCAGCAGCACCAGGATCAGATAAGAGTCTGCATAAATTCCAAAAAGCCTGCTGTTGTACTCCATCAATCCATGCCATCCCCCGTTTGCCAGGTGGAGAACGATGGTGAGGAGAATTCCTCCGGTAATCCCGGCAAGAACCTGGGCTTTCATCCATTGCGTTCCTGTGCCTGTTGGTTCATCGATCATGGGAATCGCTCAATCTCCAAAACACTGAGTTCCCCATTGCGTGAACCGGATATACAACCTGTCATGATGGATACTCCTTGAACGCAAACAATACCCGGTCATCTGCGTTGAGTTCGGCAAGAGCTTTTTCCCGCTCTGATTTTTTGGGCATTGCTGCATAATCATACTGGATGTAGACTTCCCGCATAGGCTTTAAAGGAACACCGGCTGCAATGAGCCGTTGTGCATTCGCTTCCTCCGGGTATCCTATAGCAACTGGAATGATGATCGAACCATTTTTCCGTTTAACGATCTGCACATATTCCCACATCGGTGCAACCTGTTCACGGATCTCAGCACTTCCATCCGTTTTAAGAATACTGAATGTCCGGTTGTAATCCGGCTCGGGCACTTCGAGATAATAATCTGCACCCATGGCTCCAACCGTGAGGATATTCACCGTGTAGTTCCCGGGCAGGGAATGGCTACTGAGGATCTGCCCGGCCTCCACTTCGCCAATTGATGCATCGACAAGGATCGCGCTGAACCAGTCGGCCTGTTCATGCCATCCCCGGGTTCCCGTATCAAGTGTCGGGCGAATCGCAGGTTGTGGATACAGAGGGTTGTATAATAACCCCTCCGGCGGGTACCGGGGCTCCGTTTTGAAGATATACGTACCGAGCGTGACGATTTCTTTGTCTGATAACGGTCGGTCAGTTCGAATTCCATGAGATTTTGCATGGGTGATAAAATCCTGATCTTTTTTATCCTCTTTTTCCCATTGCTCTATTGCGTCATTGGCATCCTGCCGGGAAATGGCGGATAAACCCGGGGAGAAACTGCCCGACCCTTCTGATACCGTGACATTTTCTGTGAGGAGATCAAATGTCTGGGTGTTGACCCCGATACGCGTCTGTTGCAGGGATTGTTCCTGTTCCACAAGCAGGATAACCCATACCCCGGGATGTTGCCCGATTGCAGATACGTGTCGCTCTGAAATGATACGGGCAGCCTGATAATCCCGGTCCGCAATCTCCCATGCCTTTCGGGATGCGTTTACATAATCGTAATCCCCCCGTGCTGTTCCACCATGGATGCTACTGAGCATCCGGTTTGCACCGACAACGATCTCTCCTGCAGACACTCCTCCGCGTTCAACCGGGAAGGTGTACCGTATTTTTCTTCCATTGATGTCTTCTATCAGACCATAAGCCGTCATGTTCAGGGTTGCATTCCGGTATGATGGCCAGCTGTGGATCTCAGGGTCGTCCAGCTGACAGCGCCAGAGATATGCGAGGGCGTGGATGCGGGCTGTTTCAACCGTCACCACATTTTCGTTGATCAACTCCTCCGTAATCGGACGGTCATCCGGAATATCCGGTGTCCTGTCAGGTTCCGGCGATGAGGAGCCCGGAGACACCGATGCGTAATAGTTGCGGAGGATGCTCGTATCCTGCTCTGACAGAGGGAGCCGGACATCGATGCCCTGCGCCATGGCATAATTCACGATCCTGCTGGCATTTGAATCCTGCAATTCCCACTGTGCAATGCGTGCCGGGTATTCGATTTGCGGGATAGAATCAAGACAGGACCAGGCGTATTCATGGCCGTTGTAATCTTCGGAGGGGTGGTCCGAAACGATTTCATGAGTGAACGCATCGACGATGATCCTCTCGTTTGCACCGGCGGTCGTGTTTAGGATAATGACCATGGCACAGAGGTGAGGGTACCCGCCGCTGTAGAGGGCAGGCGTATTCGACAGGACCGGGTAATCCGGGTACCGGGCTTTGACGATATCTTCTGCATCCAGTGCAATCCGCGAATGGTTGTAGGAAGGTGGCCCTTCATATAACCGGAAAATCCCGTGACCCAGAAGTTTGTTTGCAGCCGTCCAGAAATAACCCGGAATGGTTCCTTTGTTTCTGAGATAAAATTCATAATACTGCGGCCTGCCGTTGATATCATAGAGGATGACCGGTTCGGGATCGAGAGATGCAGAAACCCAGTTCGGTGCGGAACTGTAGGGACCCTCAATGGCAAACCTCCAGAATTCTGCAAGTGACTGGTTGTACGCAGTTTCAATGGGAACTTTGTTGGGATCTGCGGTGGACCGGAGGGAGGTATTCTCTTTTTGAGTGTGTATCACTCCAGTAGCTGTCTGGTTAACTGAATTGTCGATGCACCCTGATCCAGCAACATACACCAGCAGCAGAATGAACAGTATAGTTTCCCCGATTGAACCGTTAATTGTCTGAAACAGTTTATCGAACATATTCCCTACCAGTATTTTTTCCAGTCAATAAAGCTCTCATTGTCGAGTACTCCACGATCTATGTCAATATAGACAGATGCCAACCCATAAACCCGGGATGTCGCTGAGCCTGCCGTCATGGATAAACGAACCATTCCGGAATACGGATACGCCCATCCAAACGAGATGGGTCCGTGCGATTCGTTCATGTAACTCTGAAATTTTTTTGACGTTAATGCAATCCTGAGGGCACTTTCTTTTTGTTCCCGGGTAATTGCCGGGGCGTTCACATATTCCAGAAACTCCCGGGAGGGCAGATATGAGGTGGACGGGGCGATATCAACGGAAACAATTTCCGTCGCAGAGAACATCCCTGCAAGTGTCCCGAACGGCAGATTTAGGTTTGATATTCCGGACCCTGGAACGAAAACAGGGTTCTGCAATGGCCATCCGCCCATGCCGTACCCGATAACCGGGCCGGGCTGATCAGCACAGGATGTATTCACATTATACACAACCATAACCGTGAGCAGTGACTCGCACCGGATGAACGGGAAGGAGCACGGCCTTGTTACCATGCAGTCTTTCCCGCACCAGGTCACGTTCGGGTAGAGCCGGGCAGCCGACTCGTTCATAGTCACGAGCGGTTCTACGGGATGGGGTTTATTATACATCGACATGTCCTTTTGCCCTGCGAGAGTCTCCGCATGGGTCAGATAATACGCAGTGTCCATCGTCTGGTTCTCCGCACTCACGCCCGGGATCGAAACGATCGCTGCAAGAACCAGAACAATGACGGTAAGCATATGAAATTTCATGGTTTCTTTCACCCCGCCAGCAGCTGCATCCGGTGCTATCATCGAAATACCAAGGCTCTCTGTTAAGGTAATCACCATCAATCACATCCCTCTTTGTTCAACCGGTTCACCATCAGGCAAACCGTATTCCAGTAATAAACAGCAATGAACTCCATCGCATAGACCTCAATTGAATGCATTCATCCAGAAAAAAAGCCAGAATCCGTTGAGAACAACCGAAACCGCAAGGAACGGTTTCGTCCTCTGTGCTGCACAAAATCCTGCAAAACCGCAGATTGCTGAAAGAATTAAAATAAAAATGATTGTGTCGTGATGAATAAACACCATGTTATTTGCACGGAACAGGGAATACACAGTAATAGATAACAGGGGAAGCGGTAGTGCCCCGGCAAGGATTGCACCGGCCCGGTTCCCGGTATACCAACCGTAGATGATAGCAATTGCCGGGAAAAATGAGAATAAAACACAGAAGGCAACGAGCAGCATTATCCATACGATTACATCTCCTGCGGTTCCCAGCGCAGGCATCCTGGTGAAGGAAAAAAATCCGATCGCACAGATGACTACAGCAATCGTGACTGGTACAATCTGTTCCTGAATTCTGGTTAGAAATGTCATATTTATTCAGCTCCTGTTAGCAAAGCTCTCACTGATGCCGTGGTGTCATACCGGCAGGTTTCTGCGATCATATCCTTGAGAAATTGTACCGGTGACATACACTTTTCTCCCCCCCTTTCAACAGCTGCACCCGGTACTATCGCTGGAAATCCACTGGCTGCTGCTTGTGCCCCCCATTGCCGCATCAAAGACCTGAATGTGATCACTTGTGGTGATCAGGCGGGACCACAACAGCCGTTCCGAAGATCGTGCGAATTTTATCGTATATTTTGTCTCCCCCACCCGGCTGCCTTCCCCGGATATCTCTATCCGGTGAGAGCACTGCTTCCATGCAGGATCGAGTATGATTGCTGAGGTTCCGGTAACGCGTTCCACCCGCTGCCCATATATCACATAAAATCTGCCGGTTGTCGTGATCGTGGCAAGGGACCTGCCTTCCGGATAAAAAACCTGTTCAATCTCCGTCTTATTCACGATATACAGGGGGGGAGTCACATTTCCCGGGGTGGGGATGACCAAATCGATCCGCGTGATCGAGACCGAATTCTCATAGTGGTACTGATATCCACCATGTTCGGGGTTTTCGGTCTGGTTGTCCTCAAAGTGGAATGATCCCACAGGAACCGGTGCCAGGGAAACGGTCTGCAGCTTGCCACCGCTATCCAGAATTTCGGTCACCCGCTCACTCCGGTTGATGAGGAGGAGTCGGGCACCCGGAAATTCATAGAGGCCAATGACGGAGTCCGATGAACCGGTGATCTGTGCCCGATCCATCAGGGAGTCTATGAGTACTTTCCGTTCAGAGTAGCGCTGCAACGGGGGCAGGGTAAGGTTCCGGTCAGGTTCGGATTCCCCGAATTTATTGAGGAAACTCTCCTCAAATGTCGGCTGGATATCTGTTGAATAGCTCATCGGCATAGTATCAGAGCCACAGGTTCCGAGAGAGAATCTATGCTCCGGGCTGATGACAAATATCGCAATCCATAAAATAATGATAGCGCTGCACACGGTAACAAGGATCTTTTCCCATAGTCTCCGGTCGATAAGATTCATGAGTATTTTTTTCTCCTAGATAATGTGAAACGAGGCTAGAATTCCGAGAGCCAGTCCGAAGAGCATCAACACAAGAAATACCCGGGCCCAGAACTTTCCTTTATAGATTCCCTGGGGGTTTGGGTCACGCGGGAAGAACTGCGTGTCGATGTAATCCCGGAAGTACGGGCGCCCGCACTCAGGACAGACCTGGTGAAAGATTTTATCTTTAAATCCGCACCGGGGACAGGTGAACGGCTTTTCATCGTCGGTCATGGCGTCTCCGCTGGTTTTTGGGCAGAGAGGTTACCGGGTTCTGAATCCTGATGGTGAAATCCAAGCGCACGGGAAAGAAACAATGCTCCGATAATGGGTAACCCGAACATGTAGTAAACCCAGAAGGAGAGTTCAGATGCTGTCGGGCCGGTGCCGATTTTACTGCCGGGGGCGTACTGCGGAGGGAAGATCAATCCGTAGAGAAGGAGTGCGGACAGGATGCAGACGACAAGTGAAAGGATCACGAGCCCCATACCGCCGTCGTTTGTCTGTTTTTCCGAATAGAAGAAAAGAGCGCTGCACGGGGCGAGGAGGAAGAGTGCGGCCTGCCCGGTGTTCTGGTTCAGGAACATCATATCCGGAATGAGGGGAAGCGGCGAGATGAATGATGAAAGAGTAATTACGGTGAGGGTAATGGCGAGCGGAATTCCAAAGTACCAGAGCCGGGACTGATTTTTGGTAAGGCTGATAAAGAATATGCAGCCACAGGCAGAGATCAACCCCAAAACTCCCTGAAGTGCTGCAAGATAATTGGATCCAAACCAGGGAATTTCCAAGCGCGATCCGGAAATTCCCCCGACGAACACGAGAAGAAACATGCCAAAAACTGAAAAAAATATTGCCGATAGGACAGCAAGCGCCAGAGATTTTTTATCCATCGTCACAGTGATTCACTCTGGTTTTTCGTAGTAATTTTCTACCCCGCTGCTTCAGACTTCAGGTTTGATTCTTTATGTATAAATATGCGCATGATTATTAATTCCTGAAAATTATAAGGGCTTGTCGTCTGCCAGCGGGCAGGGTCATCCGGTTCGCATTCGAATGCTGATGATACCGATGACCAAAGCGGACAGAGCACAAAAAGTACCAAAACCCGGAGTCTGTGTCGTTGTTCGAACCGGTGAAATTACTTCCGGAACTCGCGAGGGGGTCGTTGCAATTACCCCCATCACCAATGTGGGTTTTGATAACGGAAAGCTACTTGGATCGAGCGTGAACAGCGAAATTTCCTGCACGGGATTCTCTACCGGGTTATCCCGTTTGTCGGCCGGAATATGCGCAAGATCCATAAAGATGATCCGGTTACCGGAGATTGCGGGTGCGAACATGTTAGGAATATCTTTGAGGACCTGGTACTCCTTTCCGGAAGAAAGATCGAACATCATCAGCCGGTTGCTCTCATTATAAGGATTGTAAAGGAGCATGGACGGCCATTCCATCCAGACGATCAGATCGCCCGAGATATCCGCTGCCTCCTGCTCTTTGATGCCGGTGGCAATCACCGTATCCTCACCCGTTGCAATATCGTACACGTACACATCAAAATTCTGGTCACGGCGATCGCTCCAGACAATGCGATTCCCCGAGATCTTCGGTTCCGCCTGCGGACCTGTTGCATTGCAGATGACTCTCTCTTTTCCGGTTGTGAGATCATAGAGGTAGATGTCCCGGGAAATCCCGTCATTCCGGTAATCTTCCCAGACAATCCGGGAACCGTCGATCCTGACGCTGGTTTTGTCCCATGCACCATGTGAGGCGACGATCTTTTTTCCGGTAGTCAGGTTATATGCGATGATATCCGGCGTACGGGAAGCTGCTGCAAATCGTTGCTCTGTCCAGACAACCGTATCACCGGAGATCCCCGGGTAGCGAAATACGAGGTGGCCGGAATCGTCTGGAGTTTCAATGATTGTGCTTTTTTTCCCGGTCGTGATATCATACATATGTATGCCCAGATCTTCAATCCAGATAACCCGGTTACCGGAAATTGCTACCGGGTGCTCGTCACCCGTATAGGTATCACGTCCCGTTCCATCTGGTGACAACGAAGAGATGAGCGTTTCAGTCCCGGTCGTGATATTGTAGAGATAGATGTTATATGCAAATGCAATATTTGAGATGTGCTCGGCCCAGACGATCCGGTCCCCGTCGATCTGGGCTGATCGCCAGATGATGCCGGTGTGGTTGCTGATACCAAACGTAGTGGTGCCGGGTGCTATCTCATCGGCCGCTGCACTGCCGGGAGCACAGCATACCGACAGCATTAGCAGAAGGAGAAAAAACAGTAGGATGGTATGCCTTCCTTCAACCAGATTTGCCCGGCGCTGCATCTCGTGCTCAAGGGAAATCATCATTTCTTCCTCTTCAACAAAAAGATCCCGATAACAACGAGTCTCAGGAATATTCCCGCCCGGGCGATGGGGGGCAGGGACAGTGCTCCGCCCGCGTCAGTCCCCGGCGTCCCACTGTTCTGTGCTACCAGCGTTGGACCATACTCTGCCACAACCGAAAATATCGTGGATCCGGTGCCGGTTATATTGGATTTCATCCAGCCCACGGTCACAAAATATTCACCGGGTGAAAACCCGGATGTGTCCAGTTCAAACGACCAGCGGTTGGTATCCCTGCCTGCAATGACCGGTATCGTCTTAGTGCTGATGAGGGTATTGGTGTCGAGGTTTCGTATATCGGCATGCAAGGGATTTTCCACGCCCATGTTCGTTGTCCCGCTGATGGTGATGCGTTCGCCGGCAGTCAGGTTGGGCAGCTGACCGTCAGGGTTTGCACTGGATTTCTGATCAAAATGGACGGATGGTTCTTCGACAATGAAATAATAAGGTGTCAGGATATCGTCAATCCCAAAAAGCGTTATGCTGTTTTGAAGAATCCTGACAACCGGCTCTGCGCTTGTCCTGATACCCTGCTTTGGCCCGATATCGGCTATGGCGGTTCCCTCGTTCTGGAGAGTGATGTTTCCGTTATCCGCTACCCGGGATTCAATGTCCATCTTTTTGTTTGTCCCCGGATCCTGGATCACAAAGGCATATTGACCACTGGAAAATTGCCCGGTCTCTTCCGGTTTTACGATGAACGAATAATTCCCTTCTTTGTCCGGGTTCACGGTTTTTACGGTGAAGTAATCTCTTCCGATTATCCATCCTGCAATCGAACCATTGGTTGCACCCGTTCCGGTGATCGTGAATGAGTCACCTTTTGCGAGAGTTTGCTGGCCACTCGATATGAAGGTCGTGGATGCTGCAACCGGTCCGACAATGAATATCAGGAGTACGAGTAGGATCGCTGTACATTTTTTAAGGGGTTTCATCTCTTCTCGCCATCCGTTTAGGATATGGATCAGAATGCTGAGGGTTCTTAAACGATTTCTGTGACAAATCTCTACCCATTGACCCTGATATGATTGTCACAGAATCTTTATGAATGATATAACCGAACTTCTATAACCCGATATGGATATACTATCGAGACAGGTATTCCACGAGTGTCTTCTCTCTTAATGCAGGAATGTGCCGAATGGAAAACAAAAAAATCCTGACCACAATCGTTCTGGGAATTCTGATTGCGTTAGTCATCCTTGAGTACGTTTACATCCCCCTTTTCGGTATGAAACCCGGTGATGAAGCAATTCCCTTTTGGCAACACCTGCCGCAGGCAATTATCTTTCACACAATCTACCTGATCTCTCCAGCGCTTATGAAGCCGGCGAATTTTCTGTTGTACTGGTGCGTGGGGTTCGGGATATGGATGGGTTTCCGCCAGATATCTACCGAGAATGTACTTGATTGTCCTGAACGGCAACGGATTTTTTCATGGATCCAGAATCATCCCGGTATCCACTTCCGGGAACTGGAACGGGAGACCGGCACCAATCGCGGCACGCTCTCGTATCACCTGGAAATACTGGCACAGACCCATACCATTCTTACCACCCGGAGTTCGGGTCATACACGTTATTTCGAGAATGATGGAAAATATTCAGAACTTGAACAAAAAATCCTGTCATCGTTGAATAATGAACGGAAGAGTACAATTCTTCACATACTGCTTGATGCACCGGCCACCCAGGCAGAGCTCAGCAACTTCCTTGATATATCCAATCCATCGGTTGCATGGCATATGAAAAGGCTATATCGTGAGGGGATCGTCTCGATACAGAAACACGGCCGACAACAAAAATATTGTCTCAATCAGGAATCTGTGGTGTTTTTGCAGAACTATTTTTCCGGCAATTCGGTCGGATTGTAAAAATCTGGACTCCGCGAACAGGTCAGGGTTTTTCATTTTTGTTGCGCTCTTTGTATTGCTGAAAATTTTCCGACTTATTAGTTTCATACGTTTTATTTTCTCATTTTTTATCCCATTCCCGGAAAAAACGACATTCATATTCGCATTCCGGCAGCCTTTCCGGAGCCCGGTAGGGGTAAACTATGTGGCGAAAAAGCCTCGAAATAATACCCTTTGACGGGCGTTGGGCGAGGCGCTTTCCTGCCGTATTTTGGCATTTAGCGCAATATTCAGGCACATTCCCCACAGGAACCGAAAAGGACGGGTTTACGGGTTTTTCCGGGATTGACCGGCATATCGGGGAGAGAAAAGGAGCCCCCATAGGGCTTATTTGACCTCGGGGTCCTGACCCCTTATTCCGGGGGCCTCCGATTGGGGGCAAATGTGGGATTGGTTGTCTCACATCTCCACCCCGGAAAAAAATGCGTCTCATATTCGCATTCCGGCAGGGTTTCCAGGGCCCGGATGGGGTAAACTAACTGGCGAAAAATCCCTCAGTAAAAAGGGGCTTGGCGGGCAATAGGAGATGGGCTTTCCTATCGTATTTTGACAATCAAAGCGATATTCAGGCGTATTTTCCACAAGAACAGAAAAAGGGGGATTTGCGGAGTTTTCCGGTATTGACCGGCATACAAAAAAGGGTAAAGGAGCCCGTATAGGGCTTATTTGACCTCGGGTCCTGACCCCATATTCCGGGCGCCTCCGACTTGGTGAAAATGTGGGATTGGTTGTCTCACACTTCCACCCAAAAAAAAGAGCCTCACATTCGCATTCCGGCTGGGTTTCCGGGGCCCGGATGGGGTAAACTAAGTGGCGAAAAATGCCTCGATTAAACAGGCCCTGGCAGGCTTTAGGAGAGGTCGTTTCCACCATTATTTTGGCAATCGGGGCGATATTCAGGCATATTCTCCACAGGAACCCCAAATAGGGAATTAACGGGGTTTTCCGGTATTGACCAGAATCTAAAAACAGGAAAAGGAGCCCGTATAAGGCTTATTTACACTCAGGGTCCGGAAACCCCGATCTTCAGGTACCGGTAAGATGCGAAAAAGAGAAGGGACAATTAAAAAAAAATACCGGGGATAATTCCCCGGAGCAGACGTAATTAACATCTGCCAGCTCAGTCCAGCAGAACTGCCATAGCCTCATCGTGCCGTGCATCCATTACGTAGTCAATGCCGGAAACCTCTGCTGCTTCCGGGGTGAGTGCCATCAGGTCATCGCGGGACATGGTCGAGAGCCGGAAGTTCCTGCTGCCTGCCATGAGCTGCTGGAGACCGGTCCTGAACTTCTGGGTATAGGTGTAAATACCGACTGCACCCAGAGGGATCTCAGCCATGCGGGGACCGAATTTCTCATTGAGGTCTTCATAACAGACAAAAATTTCTTCCAGTTTGGTACCATACTTCGAGACGGTCTTTGGCAGTTCGCCACCCTTTATCCACTTCCCGATGTTCTTGCCGACAAAGCCGGGGATCATCAGACCGCGACCCATGCAGACCGCTTTGAAATACGGGCTGCCCATGGCAAGTGCCTTGAATGCACCGGGCTCATCCGAGAAACCGCCGGCCATTGCAAGGTCTGGTACGCGGAAGCCTTTCTTGTCCAGCTTGCAGGCAAAGTCATACGCGAGTGACTGCAGGTAGAACGTAGGAATCCCCCATTCGTTCATCATAGGCCACGGGCTCATGCCGGTACCACCGGGTGCTCCGTCAATCGTGAGCAGGTCGATTTTTGCTTCGGAACTGTACCGGAGGGCCATTGCCAGTTCAACCATGGAGTACGCACCGGTCTTAACGGTGATACGCTTGAACCCGATGTCGCGCAGGCGGTCAACCTCTTCCAGGAACCCTTCTTTGGTAATAAAACCAAGCCGGGAGTGGCGCTCAAACTCCTTGATCGCTCCAGCCTTGAAAGCGGCCTGGTTCTCCTTAAGAGTCGGATCGGGAAGAACGAGATAGCCACGCTTCTTAAGCTCGATTGCGCTCTCCAGGGATTTTACCGTGATCTCGCCGCCGATGCACTTGGCACCCTGTCCCCACTTGAGTTCAATGGAATCCATATTGTGTTTGCTGGCGATATATTCCGCAGTTCCCAGCCGGGTGTCTTCCACGTTCATCTGGACGAGCATCTCTCCAAAATCGTCGTGGAATTTCCTGTACACATTAATGCGGCGATCCATCTCGGGAGATTCAAGAACTTTACCCTTGTTATCGAGTTTTAAACCAGGATCAACACCGCAGACATTTTCACCACAAACAAGGGTGATGCCTGAGATGGCTGCACCGATCGCAAAGTGTTCCCAGTTTACCCGGGCAATTTCAGTCGAGCCAAGAGCACCTGTGAAAATGGGCAGGCGCATCCTTACTTTTTTGTCCCATCCATATTCGGTCTCGGTATCTACGGTCGAGAAGACCGCTGTATCCGGACCGGCTTCAACGTCATCGGGAAGTCCCTTTGCACCGACAGCATACCCCTGGATATTGAGATGGGAATAATCGATCGGGTAATTCTTGTCAGCACCTGAAGTAATCTCGCCAAACGGGCCGGGGTAGAGTACTTCCCTGCCCCTGAACGATGATAACCAGATCTCGCAGCTGCCTTTGCATCCGTCCATGCACCGGGTACAGATACCTGAACACGGAGCTACATTCCGTGATCGGTTCACCGTCCCGGTTGCTTCGTTTGCATTTGGCTGTCTAAGATTCATCAATACACTCCATGTGAATAACGGACATTCTTCTCTGAAAACACGATAAGGGATGTTTGGGCGAATATCGATCTCAACTAATTTTGTTTAAAATCTGTTCGCTAATAAGCGCTTGCTTTCCCACTCATGATCACGATAAGGTATGGTTTTGGGCAATATACAATTTCACGGCCGAATCAAAACAGGATTTACTGAGTAAAACTAACATATTATCCCTAAAAAAAAGTACCGGGAATAATTCCCGGAGCAGACGTAAAAAAATATATGAGATCAGTCGAGCAACTGTCCCATCGCCTCATCATACCGTGCAGACATAACGTAGTCAATGCCGGAAACCTCTGCTGCTTCCGGGGTGAGTGCCATCAGGTCATCGCGGGACATGGTCGAGAGGCGGAAGTTCCTGCTGCCGGCCATGAGCTGCTGGAGACCGGTCCTGAACTTCTGGGCATAGGTGTAGATACCAACTGCACCCATGGGTATCTCTTTCATGCGGGGACCGAATTTCTCCTTGAGGTCTTCATAGCAGACAAAGATCTCTTCGATATTGTTGCCGTACTTGGATACCGACTTGGGCAGATCGCCTTCTTTGATCCACTTGTCGATGTTCTTGCCGACAAAGCCGGGGATCATGAGACCGCGGCCCATGCAGACTGCCTTGAAATATGGGCTGCCCATGGCAAGTGCCTTGAATGCACCGGGCTCATCAGAGAAACCACCGGCCATTGCAAGGTCAGGTACGCGGAAGCCTTTCTTGTCCAGCTTGCAGGCAAATTCATATGCAAGGGACTGCAGGTAGAACGTGGGAATACCCCATTCGTTCATCATAGGCCAGGGGCTCATGCCGGTACCGCCAGGAGCTCCATCGATGGTGAGCAGGTCGATTCTGGCTTCAGAACTGTACCGGAGGGCCATTGCCAGTTCAACCATGGAGTATGCACCGGTCTTTAACGTAACGCGCTTGAACCCGATGTCACGCAGGCGGTCAACTTCTTCTAAGAACCCTTCTTTGGTTACAAAACCAAGCCGGGAGTGGCGCTCGAATTCCTTGATTGCTCCAGCCTTATACGCGGCCTGGTTCTCCTTAAGAGTCGGGTCCGGGAGAACGATATAGCCCCGCTTCTTAAGCTCGATTGCACGCTCAAGAGACTTGACCTTGATCTCGCCACCGATGCACTTGGCACCCTGTCCCCACTTGAGTTCAATGGTGTCCAGGTTGTGTTTGCTGGCGACATATTCCGCGGTTCCAAGCCGGGTGTCTTCAACATTCATCTGGACAAGGATCTCTCCAAAACCGTCGTGGAATTTCTTGTATACATTAATACGGCGATCCATCTCGGGGGACTCGATAACTTTACCCTTGTTATCGCGTTTTAAGCCAGGATCAATACCGCAGACGTTTTCACCACAGACGAGCGTGATACCGGAAATAGCTGCACCGATCGCAAAATGTTCCCAGTTTGCCCGGGCAATTTCAGTAGAGCCGAGAGCGCCCGTAAAAATGGGCAGGCGCATCCTTACTTTATTGTCCCATCCATATTCGGTCTCGGTATCCACGGTTGAGAAGACCGCTGTATCCGGACCGGCTTCAACGCCATCGGGTAGTCCCCGCGCACCGACCGCATATCCCTGGATATTGAGATGGGAATAATCGATCGGGTAATTCTTGTCAGCACCTGCCGTGATCTCACCGAACGGACCGGGATAAAGTACTTCCCTGCCCCTGAATGATGATAACCAGATCTCGCAGCTGCCTTTGCAACCGTCGATGCAGCGGGTGCAGATACCTGAACACGGAGCAACATTCCGTGAACGGTTCACGGTTCCGTTTGCTTCATTTGCATTTGGCTGTCTAAGATTCATGAATACACTTCCAGTTAAATAACGGAATATCCCCTGTGAATAAACACGATAGGGTTGTTTGAGCGAAAACTGATCTCAAACAATTCTTGTTTAAAATCTCTTCGCTAATAAGCGGTTGCTTTCCACCCATTAATAACCGTTACGGTTTTTTTTCGCGGTGGCAATACATTTCCACCACGTTTTTACATAAAATAGCATCAAAAAATGCAAAATTTACAAAAAAAATTCTAAAAAATTAAAAAATCAAAAAAAAAGAAAATCTCAGATCTTGATCAGATCATAAGCGCGGTTACCCATGCCAATCTCTTCTGCATACCGGATCTGCCGGAACCCATCGGTCTGGGCATGGACACCTTTGAACTTGTCCTCTCCCGTGTGATGATGGGCAGTAAGAAGGGAATCCGTATATCCCTGCTGCTGGTTTACCAGATCAAAACTGGCTGCATCAATGGCAACCGGATCGAGCGAGGCAAGGATACCGATATCCGGAACAATCGGCGCATCACTGAACGGGAAGCAGTCGCAGTCGGGAGTGATGCGTATCAGGAAGTTCATGTACCCGATCTTCTTATCCTTTGCTTTCGTTGCACCATACGCATGTTCAACCATCCGTTCCATAAATTCCGGAATCTCGGTCTCCCAGTCAATATCGATCGCGTGTTCCGGGCAGGCATGCATGCACTCAAAACAACCTATGCAGAGAACCTTATCAATCACCGATGTATCATTTTCAATACTGATCGCTGCCTTCGGACAGACATCCGTGCACGCACCGCACCCGGTACATTTCTCTGCTATCGAAAACGGGCGGGCATTGTGCTGGGCACGTTTGCCTTCCGGAGGAGCACATCCCATGGCAAGATTCTTGATGGCGCCTCCAAAACCAGAGACAATGTGCCCCTTGAAATGACTCAGGACAATCATGCTCTCTGCTGCGGCAATATCGCCGGCAATTGAAACGGTCTTAAAATGTTTTTTGTCGATCTCAACCCGGGCAATATTTTTGCCGGACAGACCATCAGCTATGATCACCGGTGCTCCGGTTACGGCATAATCAAACCCGTGCAGAATAGCGGTGGTGATATGCTCCACCGCATTTGACCTGCTCCCGAGATAGAGGGTGTTGGTATCGGTCAGGAACGGCAATGCCCCGCACTCTTTTACTTTTTCCACAACCTGTCGGATATAGACCGGGCTGATAAACCCGTCATTGCCCATCTCACCGAAATGGAGTTTGAGTGCAGTCTTGTCATGGGGTGCAATAAGTTCCGAAAATCCCGCCCGCTCAAAGAGCCTGCGCACCTTTGCCGTGGTACACTCCTGATCGGAATGTGCCCGGAGGCTCGCAAAATAGACCCGACTTTTCATGATAGTTCTCCACCGGGTGGAAGTAACACCTTAAAAGAGAATAATCCATCGGTGACAATCTGGCAAGGGTAGTGAAGGGGCGGTCTGTAACATTATGTTCCCGAATAAAGCAGGATATGATTGTGTTGCATTCCGGAGTAATCCTTATCAGAGATAAAATAGAAAAAAACAGCTCTGTTGAAACCTTCTTTGATACAAGCGGTTGCTCCTGAGGGGCTCTTTGCACAAAGTGCCTTCGCCCCCGCCGCCCGGGCAACCCCCATTTGCGATAACTCTTAAGGTTGATGAGATTTTTTAGGGGGTCAAGGGGTGCTCCCCTTGGGCTGCTTACCCCTCTGGGGGAGAGAGGGGGGGGTCACAATCCTAACTGCCACAGAGGAGCAGGTGAATAAAGGAGATGAGGATTTAAACAGAGCCTGAAAAACACATCAGGTCAATGGTCTAAAAAGAAAATTTAAAAAAAAAAGAAAACGCCTGGGAATTATTCCCGCTTGCCGAGTTGGTGGTCAAGGTAAAAAAGGTGCCCGGGCACATCGCCGACCGTCATAATCTGGGCAAGGATCTCACTGGCATTGCTCTCCTCTTCGACCTGCTCTTTCACAAACCACTGGAGCATCTCGAAGGTTGCGTGGTCTTTTTCCTTGGTTGCAAATTCGACAAGAGCATGGATCATACCCGTTACTTTCTGTTCATGGGTATAGACCTCTTCAAAGACCTTGCCGGCAGATGCCCATTTTGCCTTTGGTGCCTCAATAGCTCCGAGTGAAACTTTTCCCCCGCGAGCTATAAGGTAATCAAAAAATTTATCCCCGTGTGTCTGCTCTTCTCGTGCCTGGGCTCTCATCCATTGGGAAAAACCCTTCAGGTTGACGGATGCGAAATAGGCAGACATTGCAAGATACAGGTATGCAGAGTACTACTCGCGGTTTACCTGTTTGTTTATTGCTTCTTCCATGGTCTTGGAAATCATACAGAAAACCTCCGATTAATCGATGTTGTTGGTTTTCATCAGTATAATGGTTTCGTTATACGGCAAAAATGCAGAGCGGACAGCAGGCATCTGCAACAAACGCTACCTTACCGGAAAAAGAAAAATAGAAAAAACTGCATTGTAGAAAACTTTTTTTCACGTAATATATTGCCCCCCTCTTGCGCCACCAGTCCCCGGTTGGGGGACGGGCGCAGTGCGATTGTCCGAATAAGGTTACAGAAAATACGTTGTCATCGCAATGGGGGGTGCCCCAGTGGCGGGGGCGAAGCTCCCGTGAGTTATTCATGGCCCTTTGGGCCACAGGCGACCATGGATATGACTTATCCATTGTAGCGTCAGAGTTTTCTCAATGATTTCCTATGAAACGCTCACGATGCCTGCGGCCACAGGCACACAGAATGAAAACGGAAGTTCCATTTTCATATTAAATCAGATTATTTGGAAAAAATGGAGATATATCCTTTCTTCAACTGCGATGAACGCCGCCGCCCCCGATGGGACGCCCCGGCGGCGGTTTTACGGACTGCTAAAAAATGAAACCTCATTGCCCCGTCGTGCCTGAAGAGAGGCCCTGAGGCGGGGGAGAATCACAAACATGATTTTTATGGTTCGGGTGTGAACTCCCGTTCATGCCTGTTTCTACAGTGCAGAAAAAAACGAAAAAATTACCTGCCAACCTTGTTTTTCTCAGATTTCATGTCTAAAATGATCTCCAGTTCGAGAGATTTGCCATACGCCTCCTGTGCTTCGTCGCTTCTTCCCAGCTCGTCAAGGCAGACCCCCTTGAGGTACCAGGCAGAGATGTCGTTGCCGTTTAAGGTTGAAGCCCGTGTGCTGGCGAGCAGGGCATCTTCGTATCGTTCGAGATTGTAGAGCGCTAGACTCTTCTTGGACCATGCATCAGAATAGTTCTGGTTAAGCGCGATCGCCTTTTCACAGTCAGAGAGTGCTTCACGGTTTTTTCCGGCATCAATAAGAAGTGATGCCCTGAGGTACCAGCCTTCGGGATTGTCCGGATCGAGCGCAAGCGCCTGGTTATAATAGGCCAATGCCTCTTTGCACTTGGTCCTCCTGGCATAGGACAGACCTTTTTTTAATAGTTCAACCGCCTCTTTAACGGTCATGAATCACCCCATGAATCAGTTACAAGATCCCCAAATATTTTTTTAACGGCATCTTTTTCATACGCCTTATTATTTTCATGAGCTTCGAGCAGGTGTTGTGGGGATTCCCAGACGAACCAGTCTTTCATGGTCATATACGAGAGAAGATGATTGGACAGGTTAACCCCGATTTTGTAGAGTTCATAGTAGTGATCGAGCGTGGGTTCTGCATTCCAGTTGACCAGGGACAGGGGTTTTTCCATAATCTCGAGCATGTTATCCCCGAAAAACTTGGACTGGTACCAGGCAGTCTGAGTCCACCGGGTGGTGAGCATCTCCTTTACCTCAAGGTGATTAAATTTTTTCATCTGGGGAATATTGAGGACCGGCATCAGTTCATCTGCGGGCAGGGTTTTTGCAAGAAACATGTCACGGGAATAAAACATGGCCTTGTTCAAGACGAAGTACCTGCGGGGAATGATCTCCTCCTGGTCCATCATTTCATCCATATCATTTTTACTCTCTTTCATGACATGGTAGAGCTGCGTTTTCCGAATCTTGGGCATACGGTGATATACACTGGCATTGATAATCGCATTCCAGGGAAGCTCATTAATATCATCGTTAAAGTGAGAGAAAAGAAGAAACAGCATCTGGATGAGTTTCTGGACGGGGAGTTTCTTCTTCTTGGTGGATTCATCCTTTAACGCATCAAGGTAGATCTGTCGCATACCCCGGTATACGGAATCACTGGTATAGGAGCAGACGTGATACTCTCCTTTTTTTACTGCCGCTCCTTTGATCAACAGGTTCGTGCAGTGTTTTGCAATGACAAAATCCTTGAGAAGTCCGACATACTGTGCGGGAAAAATAATGACATTTCTGTCAATTTCATACGTGTATACATCGACGAGTGTGCCGCCGGGTTCAGCATCCGGCTGGCGGAGGAGCGAGATCTCTGTATCAAGAGTCACTTCAGTATGATTGATAAACCGGCGAATGGGTTTGGACAGGGGCATTTCAGTTTTCATCTGCAATCTCCGCAATCATCACACACTGCTGCTCAAGCTGATTCTATGTCACTTGGCGCCAATGCATCATAAATTATCGTTATAAACCGGTACAGGTCAGTCGTAGTATCCTTAATGCATGACAATGATTATTTTTTCTTTCCCGGGCTCAAAAACGAAGGGAAAAGGCCGGTCACGGCATTGGATTTTTTCGGGCGGAATACACCTTCATTTGCGTACCTCACATCTTCAATCGAGAAAAAAGCATGAGGGTTTGTTGTCTGCAGATGTGCAGTAATACGGGATACATCGACACGGTTTACCAGCGTGAGAATCATCTTGACGTTGCCCCGTGCACCTTTTGCATCGAGACTGGTGACCCCGATATTTTCTGACTGGAGAAACCGGGTAATCTCTTCATTGGATTCTTCTGTCGTGACAATGCGCATGATAACCATGCCGATTGATAACTTCTCTTCGATTATAAGTCCGACATAGGTTCCCATCGCAAAGCCGAATGCAAATGCAAAGAAATTTGCTATATTGGTAAGGTCACTCATCACGACTTCCATGGCAAGCAGCCAGATAATTATCTCAAAGAAGGCGATGATGGGGGCAAGATACTTGATCCCCCGGGAGATGTAGATGACCCGGATGGTCTCCATGCTCACATCACCGATTCGGGCGATAAAGATCAGGAACGGGAGAATGACCATTGCATAGAGTTCAGGATTGATGATGAAAAACGACATTATTTCGCCTGTTTACCAATTCGATGACCCGACATATTGATCTAAAAAAATGTTAACGATTGTTTCTATATCAACGTTATCCGGAGTAAGTAAGAAAAGGGAGAATTAAGGGTTATCCGGAAACGGATACGTGCCGGATTTTCACGCGTATTTTGCAGGTTCCGTATCGAATTTTTTCTTGCATCCCGGTGCACAGAAATAATATTTCTTCCCCTTGTATTCACTGGTGAACTTTGCGGTCTTCTCATCTACCGTCATCTTACAGATAGGATCGATTGCCATTTTTACAACACCTCAGTTATCTCCCTTTCTTCGCGTCGGGTATATACTTTGTGAGGAGGAGCGAAAGCGTGACTACCGTAACGGAACTTGCTGCCATAGCAAGAGCCGCAAGCTCGGGCCGGAACGTGATGCCCAACGAAGGATAGAGCACACCTGCTGCTACCGGAATGAGTGCCGCATTATACGCAAACGCCCAGAAGATATTGCCCTTGATCCGGCCCATCACTTTTTTGGAGAGCTGGACTGCTGCCACAGCATCGAGCAGATCATCTTTCATAAGGACGATATCCCCGCTTTCGATCGCGACATCGGTACCACTGCCGATGGCAATACCCACATCTGCCTGTGCAAGGGCCGGCGCATCATTGATGCCATCACCGACAAACGCCACGACTTCCCCCTGTGCCTGGAGTTTTTTTACTTCGGCCTCTTTATCCTGGGGCAGCACTTCTGCAATCACCCGGTCGATGCCAATCTGTCGGGCAATCGCATCGGCCGTTCGCCGGTTATCACCGGTGATCATGACGATCCGGACTCCCATTTTTTTGAACTGCGTTATGGCATCCCGGGTTGTGTCCTTGAGAGTATCAGCAATGGCAATTACTCCGGCCATCCGGCCACCCACAGCAACAAGCACTGCAGTCTTGCCTTCCTGTTCGAGAACCGTTATCCGTTCATCAAGCCCATCGGGAATTACCAAGCCTTTTTCCTCAAGGAAAGCACGGTTGCCGATAAGAACAATTTCTGAAAGTACAGTCGCAGCTACTCCTCTGCCGCCAAACGTATCGAACTGCGCTGCGGGTTCAATGTTCACCCCCCGGCTTTCCGCCCGTCTCACAACGGCCTGTGCAAGGGGATGCTGGGAGTTCTTTTCGACACTGGCAGCCAGAGAGAGGAGCGTCTCTTCTGAAATATCCACCGGGATGAGATCGGTCACTTCCGGTTTTCCTTTGGTCAGGGTTCCCGTCTTGTCAAAAATAACGGTTGTCACCTTCTCGGCAACTTCGAGCGCTTCACCGTTCCGGATCAGGATGCCGAGCTGTGCACCGCGACCAACCCCCACCGTAACCGCGGTCGGGGTGGCAAGCCCGAGGGCACAGGGACAGGCAACCACAAGGATCGAGATGAGGGCGGTGAAGGCGAACAGGAGCGTAGAACCCAGCAGGAAAAACCACACAACAAAGGTGAATGCTGCAATGACGAGCACGGCAGGAATAAAGTACGTGACTGCAACATCCGCGATCCGCTGGACCGGGGGTTTTGATCCCTGCGCATCCTCCACCATCCGGATGATCTGGGCAAGTACCGTATCTTTGCCGACTTTTGTTGCTTTCACGGTGAGCACGCTGTTGGTGTTCAGGGTCCCGCCAACGACACGACTCCCCGGTGTCTTTAAGGGCGGGACGGGTTCTCCGGTGATCATCGCTTCATTGACATAACTTTCACCGGCCACAACTTCACCATCGACGGGCACTTTGGCTCCTGGTTTCACAAGTACCTGGTCCCCGACAACCACATCTTCGACCGCCATCTCCACTTCCTGCCCGTCACGGATCACAATCGCTGTCTTGACCCGGAGGCCGGCCAGTTTCTTGATGGCTTCAGAAGTCCTGCCTTTTGCCCGCCCTTCAAGATACCGCCCAAGCATGAGGAAGGCCGCCAGCATGATCGCGGTATCGTAAAACATGAACTCGTGCGTGAGTATGATGCCAAACGTACCCATGACACTGGATACGAACGCTACGCCCGTACCCATCGCGTACATCACATCCATGGAGAGCATGCGGTGCGAGAGCGAGAGCCATGCAGCCCGGAATATCGGGTAGGCAACGAAGGCAAAGACCGGCGTTGAGATAACGAACATCACGTAGCCGAGCTCATGCATGGAGATGGGGAGCGGGACCCACATCGCCAGCATGAGCGGGATACTCACCGCAAAACCGGCCATGAACCGGACAAACTTGTCGTGCAGGTCCTTATCCCGGGCAATCTTCTCTGCCTCTTCGCTCACTTCGCCGGAGATCCCGAGATACTGGTATCCCGCGTCCTCGATCGCCTTTTTCATGTCATCAATACCGGTCAGGGAGGGATTATAGGAGACATAGGCATTTTCGGTCCCGAGGTTTACGGTTGCAGAAACAATGCCGGGAAGTTCCATCAGGGCGGTTTCGATCGTCTCAACGCAGGTTGCGCACATCATACCGCCGACTTTGATCGTGACCTGGCGGTTTACGACATCGTATCCGGCCTCTTTTACTGCGTTTTCGATCGCAGCGAGGGAGACTTTGGCCGGATCATACTCGACATGGGCGCTATCGGTGCCAAAATTCACCTGGGCTTTTTTCACATCTTTCAGCCCCGCCAAAGATTCCTCAATATTCACCGCACAGGTGGCGCAGTGCATCCCCGCTATTTTTATCTCGGCCTTCTTCGTTTCCGGTTCTGGCATGGTTATCTCCCCTCACGATATTTTCGCAGAAATCCTGTTGCCCGGTATTCTCCTGTTACAGCCTTATAGTTCTTATGAATGGACAAAAGAAAAGATGGAAAAAACTCACGGTTTTCCTGAACAGGACCGCCGTAGATATTCCAAAAAAAGATTTTAGTGTCCTTCGGGCTGTGGCATCGCTTTGATGGACTTGAATAAGAACCAGCCCACGATACCGAATGTCAGAAGGGGCGATACCCAGAAGGGGATGGGGAATCCGAAACTGTCGAGAATCATGATTATGCCGAGGACCAGAATGGAGTACATTGCGCCGTTTTTTAAATAGCGGTAATTCTTGATCTTATCGACATTACGGAGGGTCATCTCTCTTACAACAAATGCCCCGAGTCCGTTTCCGATGATGATTAACGGTACTGCCATGGTAAATGCAAATGCGCCGATAACTCCATCGATCGAGAAGGTCGCATCGATCACCTCAAGATAAAAGATCTTGCTGATATCCGACATGTTACCGTGCAGCATCTTTCTCTCAGCTGCTTCTGCATTCTGGCGGAAACCGTGAACAATAAAAAATGCAGTCGAACCAATAACAGCGCCGAATGCAATCATCGGGCTTTTTTCTAAGGCAAACCAGACGATTGCTGCAAGCAGGATGGAGACTATCGCAAAGAACCAGACACCTTTTGTTGCAATGTAGCGCTCTCCCCGCAGGCCGAAATTTTTCTCTTCAAGAAACAGCCAGTGGAAGAAGAGGAATATTAAAAATACCCCGCCACCCATCAGGAGGATGGGTGCAGAATGCTCGATGGCTGCAATAACGACCGGGTCGGAAGAGAATGTGGCAGTCAGGGCACCGATCGGCCCGAGGGACGGTGTGGACAGCCAGACAATCAGCCATGGCAGCAGGCCGCGGATGGCAAAGACAGCAAAGATCAGGCCCCAGAGTAAAAACCATTTGCGGGCCCGCTCTCCCATGGTTGAGAGAACTTCGGCATTGATGATGGCATTATCGATGCTGGTGATCGTCTCGAACAGGCAGAGCCCGGCTATGATGAGAACGATAGAAAGGATATCCATGTGCTGGTATCGTATCTGTGCCCGGATCTTTTTAAGAATTGTGTTCAGCGTCGTGCCATGATCTGTCGGGGATTCCGGAGAGTGCGATTACGGAGCAGAAATAAATTTCCGGTACTCCGCGAGAAGGCCATCGGCATATTCTGCCATCTTTTTGGTTGGCACGTAATTGAATACCTTCACCCGTTTGAGAAGCTCTTCGGAGATCTGGGCAGTGTTATCAAGCCGGAGTTTTTTTACCTCATCAAAAACAAAATCAAGATGATCGATACCCGTCTCTTTCCCGTCAATCAGGATCCGTTTCGTTGTTATTTTGTCCGGGGGTATCCCCCCGCAGATCGAACAGTAATACCCATCCTTGTCATTGCCGGTCATACATTCACTCCTTGATCATCGTCAGGCTCATCTTGAATTTTGTGATGGCCGACAGGGCATGCGGGACATTAGCCGGAAAGATAATCGTGTCACCCACCTTCATCTGAAATGTCTGCCCCGCAACCCAGACTTCGCATTCCCCTTCAAGGATAGTAACCATCGCATCGAAGGGTGCGGTGTGTTCCGAGAGACCCTCGCTCTCATCAAACGAAAAGATGGTTATGTTCCCCGCTTTTCGCGAGATGATCATCCGGCTCGCGACAGCGCCGTCTGCGTAACTGACCAGATCTTTAAGCTGGATCACTTTTCCTTTGAGCTCTTCGCGTTTCTTATCCGGCTTGTCTTCGTGCTTTGGGGGTTCGTACTCGACCATGGGAAATCAGCTGGTTGATAGTATACGACAGGGTCTTTTTAAAATATCCGGTTATTCATTCCCCATCCCCCCGTATCCAATCGTATACCAATTGCCGGAAATCTCCACGGGAAGCGAAGACAGGTAAATCAAACGGGGAATATTCCAAGTATACCGTCCGACCCCCTCTTTCAATCCTGTGAAGCGATTGTTAAAAATAGAGAACTATTAAAAAGGAATCTTAATCTTCATTCACGGATCATCGTGAGCATCATCTTGAACGGTTTTTTGGCAAATACCGCGTGCGGTTTATTCGCCGGAAGAATGATCAGTTCACCTGTATGCACAGTGAAGGGTGCACCGGCAATCTGTACCTCTGCTTCTCCCTCAGTAACCTGGAGTATGGCATCGTACGGGGCAGTGTGCTCTGACAATCCTTCACCCTCATCGAAAGAGAAGATGGTAAGTGTCCCCGCTTGCCTGAATACGATCATCCGGCTCGCAACAGTTCCCGTCTGGTACGCGATCAGATCATTGATAGCAAGTACTTTTTCCTTGAGTTCTTCCCGTTCTGAGTCTTTCATAAAATCATTCTCCTGTGTTCTGGAGATATTAATGTGATCTTAAAGTTTCTCTCATTCATGCCCCGAAAGGGTGATGATATTCACCGGGCAGAGATTCACCGCTTCACGTGCACACGCAACCTGATCTTCCGGAATAATTCCCTCAGCACGATCGTTACAGAACCTGAACGCTTCTGCGATCTGCGAGAACGAATCACAGGGATTCTGCTCGAAGAGATCCGGGCAGGTGTTCCAGCACGCCCCGCAACTCACACACTCCACACGATCGATGGTCACATTCATACGGTTTTGCCCGTTCCTCTTTTCGTTGTCGGAACCTTAAAGGATTTCCCGCACTGCCGGTATAATTTTTTAAGAACGGGAACCCGGGTGATTTCCTGCTCCTCGCAGGGATTCCTGAATTGATGCCCTGATCCCGGATCCGGATCAGATTATCGTAAGAAAAATCCAGTACACCGTAATCTGGAGGATCGTGAGAGGGATACCCACTTTTGCAAACTCAATAAAGGAGATCGTCTTACCCTGCTTCTCGGCATTCTGGATAATGATCACATTACTTGCAGCGCCAAGGATCGTTAAGTTTCCGGCAATGGTGCTCCCGGCCGCTAGCGCCATGAGCTGGGCAGTTGTGCCACCACCGGCCTGGAGGATCATAGGCTGGAAGAGCGCGACAAAGGGAACGTTGGAGATAAACTGGCTGATCAGCACGCTGGTTCCCAGGATCATCGGCACTGAGGAGACCATGCTCCCGTCGACAAATGACTGGAAAAACCCGGTCTGCCAGACACTCTCCATCAGGACAAACATCGCTGCAAAGAAAACGAGCGTAGCCCAGTCAATATGACGGAGCACGTCCCATCGCTGGCTGGAGAGGAGGAGGACGGGGACCGCGGCAGCGAGAGCGATCAGGGGCAGGGTGACCATCATCCGGGCTCCCAGCAGGGATCCAAGAATATTTGCCGCTACAAGCAGGACGATGATTCCCAGAGAAGACCTGACCGGCAGGGTCACTCTCCGGTCACAGGGATGGGGAGGATCGCAGGTAATTGGCCGGTTAGTGAACTCCCCCGGATATAACAGGCGCAGGAGCCCAAATGCGATCAGGAGATTGATGAGTGTCGGTATGAGAAGCCATGACCCGAATGTCATAAATGCGTCAGTCATCCCGCTGTCCTGTGCAATCAGCAGGTTCTGGGGGTTGCCGATCGGGCTCATGACACTGCCGGTCGTGATAGCAACTGCGAGCGTGATAAGGAGCAGCGTGGGTGAGAGCTTAAACCGGGTGGCAAGCGTCAGAACAAGGGGAGTAGCGATAATCGCAAGCGTGTCATTCATCAGGAGTGCAGACAGCAATCCTATGCCAAACAGGATGATAAGCACCAGCTGGTCGGGATTTTTGGCATGAGAGAAAAACCGGTGAGCGATATAGGCAAGATACCCGCTCTCCGTGAGTGCCTCCCCGACAACAAACATTCCGAATAAAAAGAGCATCACATCGGTGTTTATCGCACGCAGTGCATCAGAAGGTGCGATCTGTCCGGATACCAGGACCGCCAGTGCTCCCCCGAGCATGATCTGCCAGATCTTTAAGTTGAACCTGCCTACCTGCCTGACTGCGATCAGGAGGAAGACTGCCACCAATACAATGACTGCGATATACGTAGATGAATGTCAATCATACCGGAAGATGAGCATTCCCATCCATCCAGATGATCGAATTATTGTATTGGGAACACGGGGTTTGTTCATACATTTTCCCGGCATGCAATGCAGCATACTGACCACTTTTTCTTATTTTTTAGGCTCTGTTGAAATCCTTAAGGGAAAGAAGGAGTCGCTCTTGGGGGCTACAGCACATCGTGCTTTCGCCCCCGCCGCTCGGGCATCCCCCAATATTGCGATAACCCTCAGAAGGTTGATGAGAATTTTTTAAAATGGGGTCAAGGGGATGCTCCCCTTCGGGGGTCGCTTGGCCACCTCGTTTTGGTCCTCGCTGGGCAGATCGAATAGGATAACAAGTTCCTGAACCGCCGCGGGGCGCCCTTTGAGGTCGGCGGCACAATCCTATTGGGGTTTGGGGCGGAGCCCCATTATCTTAATTGATCGGCCAATCCAATTTTCTTGAGAAATACCCTCTTCGGAAATGCTGAAATTCCAGATATTCATATCTGCCCCCACATATTTTGTCACACCCGAATAAAACCAAAATTCTCCCGGGGAACAGGGACACGGTCATCGATCAGGAAATGCGCCATACACACGATGGAGAAAAGATAGGTTTATCGTTTTTCAACAGACCAATGAAGAAGAATTCCACTCTCAATCCGGTGGGTTTCGATGAGGGTAAGCCGGCAAAATTCAGATTCCTGGATGAATCCTTCGCCATCAGCAAACGTGGGAGCGTCTTTTCCCCCGATGATGATGTTGCCGATAAATGTGTAGATCTCATTGACCAGCCCGGCACGGATCAGCCCGGCTATCAGGGTTCCGCCACCTTCGACCATGACCCGCTGGATACCCAGTTCACCCAGCTTGTCCATCAGGGTGACCAGATCGACTGCATCGTCCCCGGCAATAATCACGGTGGCATATTCCTGCAGTGCGGCAATCTTCCGGGGGTCCGCCTGACGGGAGACTGCAACAATCCGTTTTCCGGTCCCTTTGTGTAAGACAGATGCTGTAAGCGGGATCCGAGCGGTACTATCGACGACAATACGGGCCGGGTGCTCATCCACACCACGGTGCACTCTGTGGGATCGGCATTCCTCGCCTTTTACCGTAAGAGAGGGATCATCGGCAAGCACCGTGCCGATCCCGACCATGACGGCATCAGCACCCGCCTTGAGCTGGTCAACGCGTTGGAAATCCTGTGCGCCGGAAATCTTTACCTGCCGACGTTCCCGGGTGGAAATTTTACCATCAGCACTCATTGCTACATTGACGACGACATAGGGTCGCATGAATTATCGTTGGTTGCACTGCCAATTATATACCCCTCATGCAAAGTGAATGTTCAAATAACAAGAAATTCAATTGTCCACAGAAGATATGGCTGAAAAAGTGAACCGGACATTCCTGCATACGATATCGCGGATAGATATTGTCCGATTCTGCGTTATCACATCACTTGCCATCTGTTGTACCATCATAACAGCCCTCTCATTCTCCCGTTCAATTGATTTCATCAATTACCAGCTCTTCTTTATTCCCATTATTTATGCTGCCTGTTTTTATCCAAAACGCGGACTGCTGGTTGCGTTTACCTGCAGCATTGTATACCAGGCAGTCGGCTATTATTACCATTATCCCAATTATGGGGCACTCATCACCGTTACTGCTGAAGCAATTCTCTTCATCCTTATTGCCTACCTGATTGCATACTTTATTGAAAAAATCCGGGATGGGGAAAAACGATACCGGTTGGTATTTGAACACTCGCAACTGGGTTTTGTTCTTTTCAGTCACGCGGATTACACCATCCGACAGACAAATACCCGGTTTCTGGCAATGGTGGACTATACCAAGGAAGAGATTATCGGCAAGCCTTTTTCTTCACTATGCCTTACACCGAGAGAGAGAGAGCGATTTCTGGAGAGAATAACCAAGTATGATACTACGGATAATTTTGAGATACGTCTCGCAACCAGATCCGGAGCGGGCTGCTGGATGAATCTCTCATGGAATACTATTGACACAACCACCATCAGCTGCACTGCGGTGAATATCAATGGCCGCAAAATTGCCGAGAAACTGAATAATGACCATATGATAAAATATCGCCAGTTAACCGAGAATTCTCCCAATGGGATTCTCCTTATACAGGACGGATTCATAAGATTTTCCAATCCGTCATTTTCTGTTTTTTCCGGTTACAGCAAAAATGATCTTGCCGGAAAAAACCTGACGGAGTGTGTTGATTCACGGGACCGGGATGCATTTATGGAATTTGCAAAACACTGGTCAGAAAACAAACATATTCCCGGAGAGACAGATATCCGGTTTGTTACCAAAACCGGGGAAGTGAGGATTGGTGCACTCACCGCAAATCCGATAATTCATTTTGAAAAACCGGCAACGATGATTAATATTGTCGACATCACCGAAAGGCAGCGTCTTTCTGATAAAATTCAAAAGGATAACGAGAGAAGGCGGGGCGTCATCATCACCGTTGCCCATGAACTGCGCACACCCCTCCAGCCGATTCTGGGTTATCTCAACCTCCTCATCTCCGATCCAGAGGGATTCGGGATTGTTGAAGATACAAAAAAGATCCTTGAACGCTGTCTTGCCAGTGTTGATCGTGAACGCCAGATCATCAACCAGATGCTCGAACTTTCTGTACTTGAAAGCGGCAAACTCCAGTTGAGTTATTCAACCTTCCCCTTAGAACCACTCGTGAAAAACATTCTGGATACCTGCGGATACCTCTCAAAAGCAGAAGTGACCATCGATATCCCTGAATCCGTAACACTGACTGCCGACAGGAACCGCATCTACAGCGTGATTGACTCCCTGCTCTCAAACGCGGTGAGTTATTCCAAACCCCCGCGTAAAATCAAGATTTTTTACCGTTCAGAAACCGGTGACTCACAACATCATATTTCCGTCCAGGATAACGGGATCGGCATTGAACCTGGTGCGTTCTCATCGATCTTTGAACCGTTCCAGCTTGCGGATGCAGAAAAATTATCCCGCCGGTATGAAAGAATCGGCCTGTCGCTTTCTGTAGCAAAAAAGGTGGCTCTTATGCATAACGGAGATATTTCAGTGGAAAGTGCAGTGAACCAAGGTAGTACATTCACCATACACATTCCCAAGGAGATAAAAAATGCCTCATAAAATCATGCTCATTGAAGATGATCTGCCCATACTCGATATGATGGAGATCCTTCTTAGGAAAATCGGCTATGAACCTGTTCTCGTTCCCGATGTGCTCGATGCGCTCAGGCAGGTAAAAGAGGATCCGCCTTCGCTCATCCTGCTTGACATTATGATGACTCCCATGAACGGCTGGGAATTTTTAGAAAAACTCCGGGGAGAATATGGTATGCGGGATATACCGGTGCTGCTTTTTACCGCCGCACCCGCCGTTGAGGAGAAGATCGCAGAACTGCATGATACACGGTTGGGTGTGCTTCAGAAACCGGTCTCCATCATTGAGCTTAAAGCGGGTATTGAAAGATTCTTGGGAAAATAACAGCCTTTTTTCTATTCTTCAAATGCAACATGGGTCAGGAACACCTCACCCTCGCCATGCATCCGGGGATACTCAGGGTGTGAAAGCCCATAGTGTGAAAAGAATTTGTAGTGAGGACAGCTGACAAAGTGATCGTTATTTTTCGGGGGAGCAGGGATGGAACGGATAAAGACAGGGGCTGAGGCACACACCTGCTGATGATCATCTTGTTTCTCTCCCACCCGGAAAAAGAGCTGCCGGTACTTCAACAGCAATCCATAGTTTATGGATGAGGATGCAGCAATGATCTTCTCGAGCCTGCGCAGCGGAAATGTCCGGAGACAGACAGCGCTGATTTCGGTCTCTGAGCGGTACAGGTGGATATCTGACAGCCCATAGGTCTCCTGCAGGGTAGCAAGTTCAAGGACAATGTTGTGCAGGCTCCGCCGTGGGGGGTAGACGAAAAACGGGATCTGCCGGTCGATACCCGGAACAGCATTGACCAGAAATGTGGCATAGGAGAAAGAAGGTTGTGGCTTTGACCTGACCCCCAGTCGGTGGCAAAGCCAGGATATAATACGGCAGCCTCGAAGAGGTCTTTCATCTCCCCCTCGCGGGATTGCTCCCGTTTGGGGGATCAAAGGGGTAAGAGGATCTACCCGTGGAATATATTTAAGAATTTGCTCAACGGGTTGTTCCAGTTGCGAAGCGCTGAGCACGGTGCAGAGATATCCGGTCTTTGAATTGATCGTTCCCGGGACCCGGAGAATCCTGCGGGTATCGGCGGTGATTTTTGGATCTATATTGATATCTTCATCTGAAATACCGGCAATGATCTCCCTGCGCACTGCCTTTGCCTGATCTTCCCGGGCAAGGGGGTTGGGATCATCGTACCGGTGGGGATCACTACAGACAACATGGAAACCCTTGCTGCCGGAAAATGCGATGTACTTAACGGGCAGTTTTTTCTTTGCACAGAATGCGAGCAGATCCTGCGTGTCCCATCGGGCAGACTCAAGATTTTCAAAGGAAAACGGGGAGCGGTCGATGTCGAACACGATGTCAGAGGAGAGGAAAATATTTGCCGAGAGGGGCGTCTTCTCGCGTCTGCCGATCTGTTCCGGAGAGAGCCAGCAGCTGGTTGAATAATACACATCGGACGGACGGTAGCGGACCAGCCATTGCTGCAGAGTCACGCTGTCGCGGATCCGGTCCTGCACTTTTAAAAAAGTTCCCCGGGGGAGAAGAATGCGGAAGTGGCGGTGGGACAGATCGGTAATTGCTGACAGATCGGGAGTATGCTGCTGGTAAAAAGAACGGATGGGATCTGACATGGCACAATATTATCTGAGGAGCTGCTCGTAGTTCTGGCTTTTGAGATAATCCAAAAATCCTTTTTTCGCTTTTAACGACATGCCAGAACAGGCTTCTGCAGAGAATTGTTCGAGTTCGAGTTTCATCTGGTAAGGATCGGATAAGGCCGTGATCTTTGAACGGTAGTTCCTCTTCACCCAAGCCGCAATCCGGGTATAGCCGGGATGCTGCTGGCGGGCACCACAGCGGAAGGTAATACCGTCTTGGAAGAAGGCGCGTTTGTCTGCCCTGATGATTGGCTTTTCAGGCTCTGGTCGATATCTTTTCCAGTTTTGTTGAGTCCTTTTTCAAGATCTTTCATGGATTGATCAAGGCCGGATTTCCTGACGTCACCTTCAACCTGCTTCATCGCCTTATTCAGGTCATCGAATAATCCCATGGTACCTCCATCTCCTGTGCAGTCAGGTACCATGGGATTATCCCCTCAGTATAAAAAAGAATCTTATAGGACGAGGCAACGATCACCCGACAATATTCCTGTATGCCATTACGCCAATTCATGAATTTCTTACAGGTGCATGGTTCATTTACCGTCTCGGGTAGCCCATTTTTTTAAGAATGCCGGCGATCTCATCGAGGATCTGGGGGTCATCGATGGTAGCCGGTACCGTGTACGGGATCCCGTCAGCAATCTTTTTTATCGTGCCCCGCAGGATCTTTCCCGACCGGGTCTTGGGAAGACGTTTTACAACTGCAGCAGATTTAAACGATGCAATGGGGCCGATTTTCTGCCGCACGAGCGCAATAAGTTCGGGTTCGATACGCTCCTGAGTTCTGTCTGAACCGGCTTTTAAGACAACAAACCCCAGCGGCACTTCACCCTTGACCGGATCATGGACCGCGGAGACCGCACACTCGGCAACATCCGGGTGCGATGCAAGCACCTCTTCCATTGCTCCGGTAGAGAGCCGGTGTCCGGCAACATTGATGATATCATCGGTCCGGCCCATGATCCAGAGATACCCGTCATCATCCATGAACCCGGCATCCGATGTCAGGTAATACCCGGGATATGCCGAGAAGTAGGTCTTGACAAAATCGGTATCGTTGTTCCAGAGAGTGGTGAAACAACCGGGGGGGAGCGGCAATTTTACCACGACATTTCCGGTTTCTCCAACAGGGGTGTTCCTGCCCGAAGCATCAAGAACGGAAATAGCATAACCCGGCACCGGTTTGGTGCATGAACCGGGTTTAACAGGAAGCATCTCAAGGCCAACGCAGTTTGCACCGATCGCCCAGCCGGTCTCGGTCTGCCACCAGTGATCGATGACCGGCACCTTAAGTTGTGCCCCGGCCCAGAGCAGTGTATCGGGATCACACCGTTCACCAGCTAAAAACAGCATTCTGAACCGTGACAGGTCGTACTTTTTTATGTACACGCCATCGGGATCTTCCTTCCTTATCGCGCGAAACGCTGTCGGTGCACAGAACAACACGGATACGCCGTGTTCGGCAATAACCCGCCAGAAGGCTCCGGGATCAGGTGTGCCAACCGATTTTCCTTCATAGAGGATGGTAGTACACCCGAAAAACAGCGGCCCGTAGACAATATACGAGTGGCCGACAACCCAGCCAATGTCCGATGCAGCCCAGTACACTTCTCCGGGCCGGACCCCGTAAATATTCTCCATGCTCCAGGTAAGTGCAACAAGATGCCCCCCGTTATCTCTCAGCACACCTTTGGGTTTTCCGGTAGTGCCCGAGGTATAGAGCAGGTAGAGAGGATCGGTGGAACTCACGGGCACACAGGCAGCGGGTTCAGCCTCCAGGAGGGTCTCCCATAACAAATCTCTTGCCGGTACAAGATCAACCGGCGCCTCTTTGCGCTGCACCAGAATACATTTTGAGGGTTTGTGGGTGCATTGCGCGAGAGCTGCATCGAGCAGGGGTTTGTAGGGAATTATGCGGTTGACTTCGATGCCACACGAGGCAGACACGATGACACGCGGTTTTGCATCTTCGATCCGGGTAGCAAGCTCGCGGGAGGCAAAACCCCCAAAGACCACGGAGTGGATGGCTCCTATCCGGGCGCATGCCAGCATTGCAATTACTGCCTCAGGAATCATAGGCATATAGATAACAACCCGGTCCCCTTTCTCAACGCCAAGCGCCTGTAAGCCACCAGCACAGCGTGCCACGAGATCCCGCAGATCGCCGTAAGTAAATTTTTTTACGGTTTTTGTTACCGGGCTGTCGTAGATCAATGCGATCCGATCTTTGTGTCCCTGCTCAACATGATAATCAAGGGCATTATAACACGAATTCAGCATGCCCCCTTCAAACCACCGGTAAAATGGCGGATTATCGCTGGTGAGAACCTTATCATAATTCCGGTACCACTTGACCTTTGTTGCCGCAGCACCCCAGAATTTTTCCGGATAGGTTACCGATTCATGGAATGCCTGTTCATACTCCCCGCTCATGCACCACACCACCACGCCGTATGTACAAAAGAATTGGGAGCGAAGAACTTATTTTTTCCCATTGGTGCACCAGATTGGATTTATTGTGGTGCAGAAATAAGAGAAATAATTAAAATGTGGTGCAGAGTGCCTCCTTTGTCGACGGAGAGATCAAAAACAACACCAATAAAAGAGGGATTAAAACCGGATTTGAACAGGTAAATTATCACCGGTCTGGCTTTTTAAAGAGAAGGGGATAGATTTCTTCGACTTTATCATCGGATGCAAAAATGATCAGTGCATCTCCTGCAGTAATCTCCTGGGAATCCTCGGGATCAAAAACGGTCTTCTCGCCGTGCCGGAACCCGAAATCTGCAATGCCGAAACGATTCCTGATATCCAGATCGGCTATGATCTTTCCGTCAGAGTAAGAACCGGGTTCAACAAGAAGGGTATGTATCCGGAGGGAATGCAGCAGGGTATCTATGCTGGATTTTGTTGCACCGTTCTCCGGATTCTTGATAAATTTTGCATACCCCCATTTCTGAAGGCGGGAAACAATCTTCTGTATCTCGGTCTCGGGCAGATGATATTTCCGCAGCGCCCGGGTAAAGATCTCCCGTGCAGCCTCGAATTCTTCGGATACCACCTCATCTGCACCGATATCGAGAAGCTTCTGCGTATGCCGGATATGACGTATCCGGGCCACGATATGGATATGGGGCGAAAGCTGCCGGGCCAGGTGGACGATACGAGGTATTGCTTCCTCCTCCGATACTACAACAACGAGCGCCCGTGCATTGTATATTCCCGCATGTTCGAGCACTTCGCGCTGGGCTGCATCCCCGAAAATGAAATGGGGATGACGGGACGTTTTCTCTTTCCGGATAATTTCCGGGTTCAGCTCGATCACCATATAAGGAATCCCGGTGATCTCGGCAGCCCGTGCAACGCTTTTACCGGTTGCACCATACCCGGCAATGATCATATGGCCGGAGAGGAATCTCCCGGTACTGGCATCCGTCTCCGCGTGCCCGGGCCGTAATGCCCGTTTTGGGCTAATCCGGTAAAACAGTTCGACAATTCGCGGGGAGGCGTTCATCGTAAAAGGGGTCAGCGCCATGGTGATGATCGCCCCGGCAAGAAAAAGCTGGTAGAGTCCGTCAGTGATGAGATGGGAATCAAGACCGGTCTTTGCGAGCACAAAGGAAAACTCCCCTATCTGGCAGAGTGCAAGCCCGGTAAAGATGCAGACCCGGGCGGGCAGGCCAAGGACTGCGGCTGAAAAAACCCCCGTCAGGATCTTGACGGACAGGATGATGATGACGATAAGGATGATCCAGTTAAGATCCGCAAAGACGGTACGGGTATTAAGGAGCATGCCAATAGAGAGGAAAAATATTGCTGCAAAGACATCCCGGAACGGGATGATGTGGCTGAGTGCATCAATATTGTAATCAGATTCCCCGATAATCAGGCCAGCCACAAAAGCCCCCAGCGTGACCGAGAGGCCGGCCTCGTTCGTCAGCCACCCGATAACCAGGCAGGTGCCGGCTATGGTAATGAAGAACAGCTCGCGGTTCTTCTGGCGGGCAACCCGGTACAGGAAAGCTGGGATGATCCATTTGGCAAGGATAATGATGACGAGAAGGAGCCCGGCAACTTTTCCAATCTGGTAAGGGAGCCGGTCCAGGTCAGGACCGCTGCTGCCCACCAGGAGTGGTGTTATGAGGATCATCGGGATGATTGCCAGGTCCTGGAAGATGAGGATCCCAAGGAGTGTCCTGCCCTGGAGCGTATCCACTTCCCCGCGTTCCTGCAGGATCTTCATCACAATTGCTGTACTGGAAAGGGATACAATGAACCCAAAGACAAGCGCTTCATTGAACGGGAGCTTGAAATACGAGGTGACAAGGGTGATTGCGACGATGGTTGTTGTTACCTGGAGCAGCCCGCCAATGATGACCGTCCGCCATGAACGCAGGAGCTTTTCGAACGAGAACTCAAGGCCGATTGTAAAGAGCAGAAGGATGATCCCAATCTCGCCAAAGGTCTCGATAGCAGACTGGTCGGTGATGAGGCCAAACCCAAACGGCCCGAGCAGCATCCCGATGATAAGGAATGAAACAATACTCGGGAGCCGGAAGTGATTGCCGATATACAGGAGCACGATGGACAGGATGACGACGATGACCGCGGCAAGCATCAGGTTCATAGAGTCCTCCGGGAAATCATGGTAATTGAGATAATTGTTTAATCCGATTTGAGATAATAGATTGTTTTTGAAAAACAAAAACAATAAAAGAAGTGCCCCAGGCCTGATTTGAACAGGCGACAACTAGATCTTCAGTCTAGCGCTCTCCCAAGCTGAGCTACTAGGGCAGGAGTACAAATGTTGTCGCTTGTGACTAATAAATGATCCGGTCATTTGCCCTGATAATGGGCATGACCGCTCTTTTTTATACGCTGCGATGACAGTATTAACAGATGTCACTCCCGGGTAACGGTGGCGGTGGCGAGAACAGCGGCCTGGTGAATGCACTAAAAAGCCGCACCGCACATGTCGTCCACCTCACGCACAATGATCTCGATGCCGTGGGAGCGGATGCGATTCACCGGATGAAATTTGGCACCGAAGGTGTATTCACCATCTGGAGTTCGGTGGGAAAATTTGCCACGCTCTTTGCACTCGTTGCCTCCTGCGAGGGAAAAGGTGACCTGCTCTCGATCTCGGATCTCGGGTATCACCGTGAGATTGAAGCGATTTCCCGTAAGGCTACAGCTAACGGCTGGAAGATAGAGTGGCGGGATCACCACCGGTGGCGGGATGACGAGATCAAAAAAGTCGAGCGCACCGTTGCGCTGCTCCACATCGATACCTCTGTCTGCGGGACCGGTATCGTTGCCCGCGATCTCGCCTCCGAAAACCCGGTTGCTGTCGAAGTTGCCCGGGTTGTCTGCGATTATGATCTCTGGAAACATGCAGATCCCCGTTCAGCAGTACTCGGGCAGGTACTCCAGCGAAAGAAGAACCGCGAACATGTCCGCAACTGCCTTATTTCCGGGATCTTTTCCGATACCCTGATCGAACAGGAATACGCAGAGATCAAGGCTGATATGGATGCAATGATGCAGCGCAGCCTGAACCACACGACCATCCTCGGGAAAAAATACCGGATTGCTTTTGCGCCCCTGTATGGCTACCCGAGCGAGACCGCCCATTTCATCCGTACCACGAAGAAGACCGATATTGAAGTGATCATCGGAAAAGACGGCAAGTTCTCGGTGCGCTCAGTACCCCCGATAAGCCACATTATCGCCCGCGAATTTGGCGGGGGCGGGCACCCGAACGCAGCGGGGGGTTCATTCAATTTTTCCGTGGTTGAGCGGTTCACCTGGTGGCTGTTCAAGAAGAGCCGGCATTTCGAAGAGTTCGTAAAAGCGGCAGAATCCCAATAAAATAATTTTTCCTGCCCGGATGATCACAACACGGGATTGTTCTTACTTCAACCATCCTATGATTTTTTAACTTCCATGATCGTACAACCATTCACCATGAAAAAGATCAACCTCATCATCGGGTGCCTCTGCATTCTGGTGTTTTTGGTAATGCCGGCACAGGCATTTACGTTAAAGACACTCACCATCACCCTTGCCCAGAACGGGAATGCGGCAATCGATATGCAGTATGATCTGTCCCTGTTTGAACAGAGTGCGGTATTTTTCAGGATCACCGATCCGGCTGCTGAACTCAAATCCGCATTCGAGGGACATGCAAAAGAACCGGTTACGGTAACAAAAGCAACAAGTTCTTCAGCGGTGGTGATTGTCCCCTCATTTGCCACGGTTACCAGCGAGAAGGGAAAAACAGGAATGGAAACGCCCGCCGTGTCATTTGAACGTGCACAAAAAATTCTCAACACGTACTGGTTTGCACCACTCATTTCGCCGGATTTCTCACCCGCGACAACTACCATAATTTTCCCCGACGGATATCGGGAAACCTGGAACGATCAGATCAGTATCCCGTCCGTTTCTCACCAGATAGGTCAGAACTGATCCGGATCTCCCTTTTTCGCAAGCCTTTTTACTCAGCGGGTATATACCGCGGCATCAACAAGGTTTTTCCAGTATTCTTCGCTCTTATCCAGACAATAACCCCCGACAGTTACCTGATCCGGATCGACATGGGAAAGGGTGAGTTTTATCGCGTCTGCATCCGCGTCCACAATATGGATCTTCCGCAGGTCATACTCATTCATGAGATCAAAAACCGTTTCCAGCTGCTTTGGGCGCACCGCAATCTGCCGCTGGTGTTCCATAAGGCACTCCAGACTTTTGCGATCCGCATCCGGCTGGAAGAAGAATACTTTCTGCTGTGCAAGTGCCCTGATCTCCATCTCATCTGCCTTGTCGCAGATCAGCACGTGCCCTGCGACACCAATGTCCCGCATTGCCCGCATAAGCGTGCAGTATGCATCAGTAAGCGCATCGCTCCACTCTTCATCATCGCCATAGTATCCATCGGTAAGCCCAAGCACATGAGGCGCCGGCAGCGCACACCAGCAGTTGCGCTTCTGCACTACGATGCCCGCCGCATCTTCGATGAGCGCTTCAGGATTCACCGCGATCTCATCAACTGCACGCCCCTCAGTCACACCAAGAAGGGACGCCCGGATCCGGTCGGCACAGAACTTCCCTCCGGCGCAGGGATGCACGATCCCGGCCTCCAGTTGCAGCGCAAGCGACTGGTACAGCTGGTACGTGGTCAGATCGGCCAGGGTGCCGCGGTGCTCCGCGATCCATTCAGAAAGTTGGGCAACATCCGGAGTACCGGGTTCGGCCCCGAACGCCCGCGTGGTGAGTTTGTGCAGCTTGGCCATGGTCATATCTTATTACGGTTCACAATCAAAAAATGTAGTCATGACACCGCCACCGCTGCTGGTCACGTGCGGGCTGCCGTACACAAACGGCCCCTGCCATCTCGGACACCTGCGAACGTACGTTCCCGCTGACGCGTACGTCCGCTATATGCGGCGGATGGGAGAAGAAGTTGTATTCGTCTGCGGTTCGGACAATCATGGGACACCCATCGTAGTCTCTGCTGAAGAGACCGGCATCACCCCGCGGGCCATGTCCGAGCGCTACCATGCGCACTTCAACGAGACGTTCAAGCGGATGAACGTGATGTTCGATCATTTCGGCATGACGGACAATCCCGCAAACCACCACCGCACGCAGGCCATCATGGCCGAACTCGGGAAGAACGGGTACATCTACAAGCAGATCGTGCACCAGGCCTACTGCACAAAGTGCAAACGGTTCCTCCCGGACCGGTATGTCGAGGGCACCTGCCCCCACTGCGGCAAGCCGGCACGCGGGGATGAGTGCGACCAGGGGTGCGGCAAGCACCTGGAACCCGGCGAGATCAAGGATCCGGTCTGCAAGGTCTGCGGGACGAAAGCGGAGTTCCGCGACCAGGAACATTATTTCTTCAAGCTCTCGGAGTTCAAGGAGTTCCTGCTCCCGTACCTTGACACCCTGCGGGGCACGAGCAATGCGAAGAACTATGCAATCGGCTGGATAAAAGACGAACTCCACGACTGGTGCATCACCCGGACGCTCGAATGGGGCGTGAAGTTCCCGGGCCGCGACGATCTCGTGGTCTATGTATGGGTCGATGCTCCCGTGGGCTACATCGCGTTTACCGAAGAATGGGCCAAAAAGACCGGCAACGACTGGAAACGGTTCTGGTGCGGGGAGAACCGGGTCACGCATTTCATTGGCGGCGATATCATCTACCACCACTGTATCTTCTGGCCGGCGCTCCTCAAAGGAGCCGGCTACGGGGTTCCGCACGCGATTGTGGCAAGCGGGATGGTCAAAGTAGATGACCACAAGTTCTCGAAATCCCGGGGCTACGTGGTCTGGACGAATGACGATTACCTTGACAAGGGCCTGCCCGCCGATTACCTGCGCTACTACCTGCTCGCGTACACGAGCCACACCAAGGAACTGAACTTCTCGTGGAAGATTTTTGCCGAACGGATCAACAATGAAGTGGTCAATATCTTCGGTAACTTCGTGTACCGCACGCTCTACTTCGCCCAGAAGGAGTGGGAGGGCATTCCCGGAGGTGTTGTTGACCCGGCGATCACCGCGGAGATCGAAAAGTGCCTTGCAACCGTCAATGGATACATGCAGGAGTACGAGTTCAAGGGTGCTGTCGATGCGATCATGACGCTTGCGGCGTTCGGCAACACCTACATCCAGACAAACGCCCCGTGGAAACTCATCAAGACCGACAGGGCTGCCGCTGCACAGGTCATCAAAAACTGCATCCAGATAACAAAAGCCCTCGCCTTGCTCCTCGAACCCGTGATGCCCGCGACTGCGCAGGAATGCTGGAAGCAGCTGGGTTACACCGATCAGGTAGCGAATCACCCTATCCGCGAAGCAACGCACCCGGTACCGGAAGGGAGCATCAAAGCCCCCACCCCGCTCTTTGTAAAGATGGAAGAGGATCAGGTCAAAGAACTCGATGCCCTGCTCCAGAAACGGGTTGCAGAAGCAAACAAGAAGACGGAGAAGATACCCATGGTTACATTCGAGGAATTCCAGAAACTGGATATCAGGACCGGCAAGGTTCTGTCCGCAGAGCCGGTACCGAAATCGAACAAACTCTTAAAATTGCAGGTCGATATCGGGAGCGAGACCCGGCAGATCGTTGCCGGTATGCAGCAGTTCTACAAGCCCGAAGAACTGGTGGGAAAGGATGTGGTGGTCGTGACCAACCTTGCTCCGGCAAAGATCTTTGGCGTGGAGAGCAACGGCATGGTGCTCGCGGCGGGAGATGCCGCGTCCCTGCTCGTACCGTTCCGGCCGGTGGAACCGGGCAGTAAGATCCGGTAATTTTTTTTTATTGTCTTGGCCGATCATTGGACACAATCAATTTTTTTTGTAACCCTTCACGGGTCGAAAAGATTTTTGTCCGCTATTGTCCGCAATATGTCCGCTATTAATCTCCCTGTTCCCCTTCAAATTTTCAGCGGTTTTGATTTTTCTTTGAATTTCACTCGTTTTCTGGGTCGCAGGTATTTGGCTGCAATGTCCGAATATGTCCGAATTACCCATTAGGTTATTCGGTAATATCTTGCCTTATTTACTCAAACAGGCGGAAATTTTCAGCCGGATTGCTAACCTTATCAGTGCCCGGAATTTTCAAAGAAATGTCCGAAATGGATCATTTAGCAGATAGACGGTACTCTTGGTCTTTCCTTCTTTCAGGACAATATGCAGAGTTTCCATTTCTGAAAGATCCCGCTGAGCGGTCTTTTGCGTGCAGGCAAATTGTTTTGCATACTCAGCTGAGGTGATCCCCGGGTGCTGCCTTAGATATACGAGTGCCTGTTTTTGCCGGTCGTTGATCAAATTCGGCTCTTCCATGAAGCGGTTGATGCTTGACCGGGTGAAGGTTACGGAGAATGAATCATCCTGTTCCCTGAACTCCGGATCGGGAAGGGTTTGTTCACGGCATGCCTTTACCATGTGAATGGTTCCGGATCCCCATTGTTCAATGAATCCTGCGAGGAAAAGCAGATCAGCAACAGCGGTATTTCTCGGAAGAGAAAGATGATCAATCTTTAACGATTCTACGGTCAGGACATTCGGGAGTTTTCCCGGGTTCCATACCTGAAGTTGTCCGGTAAATATCCGGATCTGGGCATGTGCAACGGACCGGTAATCCCGGTGGCAGAGCGCGTTGATAACGGATTCCCGCACGGCTTCCGGAGGATAGTCCCAGTGTTCCTCCCGCCGTGTTTTTCCGGGAACGACCCTTGCAGATTTCCGGATTACCGACAGGATAAAATTGACCGTATCATCAATCTGGCGCATAAGCGGTCCGCCGATCACTTTCATGCTGATGCAGGGGCTCGTAACATTGGTCCCGCTGAAATGGCCGCAGCGGATTTCAGCCTGATGTATGAACTGCTGGGGGTCTTTTCCGAATAACAGGATCGCGGTGTTAGTAGGCACTCCATTTTTGAGCAGATGAAGTTTTTTGAGAATGCTGGAAACGGATGCGCTTGCGTCGGCATCATGGCGGCGTTCGTCTTTTGCCTTTGCAAGAAAATCGTAAACAATGGCAGCATCGATATCATCAATGGTTGCACCGGGGCAAATCTCCCGATCCCAAGGGGGCTGGTTGATGGTGAGGATCATCCGCTTGATTTCGTCGGGTGGCATGACCCGGTTCTCGGTTCCTGTCCGCATGTATGCGATAGCATCAAGATAGTACGGTTTGCCAATTCCCTCCAGCACCGTGACAACGATGAGGTGTTTTCCCCCTTCTTCAATGACGCGGATATCCGGTGTGATCTCCGGTTTTATCCGGGAGGCGATTTGCTGGGAGAGTCTGCGGAGCGAGTGGTCGGCAGGATCTACGCCAACTATTGCCCCGGTGTTGGTCCTGCCAAACGAGATGACGCCGCCATGATGGTTGAGGAAACCGCATACGGATTTGAGCGCGGGCTCGATGAGGGAGAGGGATTTTTTGAATTCCAGTGTGTCGGATTCGTGGAGGGTCATGATCGAAAGGCTTCAGAACTTTGTACTGAGTTAGGGTTCTCTTCCTTTTTCTGGTTGTTGCTCTTATGGGGGGTGAGACCTGTGGGATTACTGGAAAAACGGGCGTGAAATTATCCCCCTCATTTTTCCTTTGTCGGAGATACCGGAGAGATGGGGGTCTGGGTCCTGAGCGAAAATAAGCCCTGTTCGGGCTCCTTTTCGCTCTCTGATATCCGGGCTGGTGCCCAAAAACGCTGAAAATTCGTTCTTTTTTGTTCCTGTGGAAACGAAAGCATTATCGTGCCCTGTTTGCCAAAATATGGCTGGAAAGCACCCCTCCTATCAGGCACCAATGCCCCTTAAATTGATGTGATTTTCGTCACTTGGTTTACCCCATCCGGACCCCGGAAAGGCTGCCGGAATGCGAATATGAGGGTTGTTTTTCCGGTATGCCTACTTCTGGAAAAAAAGTCCGGTAACAATGGTGTTTTTCAACACTATTGGATACCTTTGGGAATGATATAGTAAAAACCCGGAGTCCGGACATCTTCAAAACATGATCCCGGTGCCCGGGAGATGATCTATTCTGAGCCCTATACGGGCTCAGATTGCCATTTTCCGGACCCGGTTTTCAGTTTTTTTGAAAGGGGTGTCCACCGCTACAAAAAATACGGTTTAAAATGGTTATTTCCCCAAAATAACCGATTTAATCGTGATTTGATCCTGCAATTTAGCGGGCTTCTGTTGCTCACTTTTTTTAACACATATTTCAGGGGGTTTTTCAGCAGAAACGGTCTGCAAATACCCTTGGTTGCAGTCTATCGCAATCACGTCGGAGAAATGGGTTTTTAGGCAGAGTTTGCCCGGGTTTTTTGGCAGTCACGAAAGATTTAATTTTGTGGGGAGAAGTGCGTACCCGGATTTTCCAGAAGAAATTCACATGAAGCCAGAAGGACTTATACCAGAGCAATGAAAATTTTGCTCCCCTCAATCAATTTCCATTTGTCTTTTCCATCGTTCGCAGATTTCAAAATTTTTATGACAAATACCGGCGCAAAAAAAACAGGTCCAGAAAAAATTCTTAACAAAATCTACCCGTAAAAATTATCCGGTAAAATAATTTCCCCAGCGAAAAAACGGTACATAAAAAATCCATGCACGAAAATTTTCGGCCAAAAAATTCCGGACAACTGTTCCCGCACAAAAAATCCCGCCGCATTATCCCGGAATCGGTCCTGAACGCTCCCTACCGATCCCATCCATTTTATCTCTCCATCCGCTCTATTGCTCAAATGCGATAGCATGAAAACAATTGTGCAACAGTACGAAGAGAAGACAAACAGCCCTCAGCAGGTTATGGAACGGATGAAAAGCGGCGATACCATCGTCTATGGCATGAGTATTGCGCAGCCCCCGGCACTTCTCGCAGCCCTTGCAGAACGGGCACGGAGCGGGGATATCAGGGATCTCAAAGTCTATACGTTCCTCCCCCGTGAACACGCTACAAAAACCGTCCTTTCCCCGGACCTGTGCGACTGCATTGAGAACTATTCCTGGTTTGTCGGGGCAGCGGATCGCGATTCGGTAAAAGTCGGTCTCAATTATCATGTTCCCTCCTACTTGCACCAGATTCCCCAGATCGTGTCCGAGTATATGGATACGGATATCGCGATGGCCACCGTCTCTCCCATGGACAACGCAGGATTCTTTAGCCTGGGCACGGCGAACGATTATTTTTCAACCGCAGCCCGGCACTGCAAACGGCTCTTTGTCGAAGTGAACCGTAATATGCCGAGGGTCTTTGGCGATTCCCTCATCCATATCTCGGAAGTGGATGCTGTGGTAGAGAACCATGTCCCGCTCATGGAGCTCCGCATCGCGGATGCAAAACCTGAAGATGAGATCATCGGGCCGGCGATAGCGGCAATGGTACCGGACGGCGCCACCATCCAGCTGGGCATCGGGAACCTTCCGAATGCTGTTGCACGGTACCTTCTGGATCATAGGGATATTGGGATTCATACGGAGATGCTGACGGAGGGAATGATCAATCTCATCGAGGCGGGAGTGGCAAATGGCAGGAAAAAGAACATCCACCCGCGAAAACATGTCTATACCACGGCCGCAGGAACGAAGCGGATGTACGACTTCATGAACGACAATCCCAGTATGGAAAGTTACGCCGCCTCCTATGTCTGTTCACCGGCCGTGATCGCACAGAACGAGAATATGATCTCTATCAATTCGGTTCTCGAAGTGGACCTGCTTGGGCAGGCAAATGCGGAATATCTCGAGGGGGCAACATTCTCAGGAACCGGAGGCCAGCTGGATTTTGTCCGCGGTGCATTCGCGTCACGCGGGGGAAAATCATTTCTTGCATTTTATTCCACGGCAAAAACCGGCACCATCTCCCGGGTCGTGCCGCGCCTTGCTTCCGGATCGGTTATCACGACTCCAAGGGCCGATACCCATTACCTTGCAACCGAGTATGGGATCGTCAACCTGAAAGGGAAATCAACACGGGAGCGGGCACTTGCGATCATCTCACTTGCTCACCCGAAGTTCAGGGACGAGCTGATGAGACAGGCCGAGGACATGTACCTGATCTGACCGATGCGGGATACGTTGTTAAATCACTTATTCAGACGGAACTTTCCCTTTGGTATTACGATAACAAACCGGATACCTTTTCCCGGGTCACCGTTCTCAGTGATCGTGATGCCGGTAAAACCCAGGATCTCCCTGACAAGGAAAAGATCCATCCCGGTTCCCGAACTCTGCCCGAACTCAAATATCTTCCGTTTCTGATCAGGGGGAATTCCAGGACCATTATCCTCATAAATAATATGAAGGGAATCATGTGAAAGCCGGGCAGAGAGGTGTATTTTTGTTAAACTGCTGCCACCGTGCTTCATGGAGTTATCTAAAAGATTGTAAAATACTCTGGGGAGGAGGGGATCTGCATAGATTTCGAAATCGTCCATTTCAGAACCTATACTGATCTGGTGTGCCGGAAGAAGTGTCGCAGCGATCTTAAAAGACTGGGAGATATGTTGCCATTTCGGTGATATAACCCCGCGATCCTTGAGCGAACTTAAAAACCCTATCTGGTTCCTTATGGATTCAACGGATCCAATGGTATTATCAAAGAAAGCCTGTATCGCGCTTTCTGAACTCTTGAGCTGCGCCCGCTCCAGGGAATTTATAATGACTGAGAGTTGATCGAGAATATCGCTCCGGGTAAGGCTGTAGAGAAGATCCAGTTTCAGGCTGGCAGTCTGCTCGGTTAAATCGTCCGCCATACCGAGAATAAACCGTGGAGTTCCCGAGGAATCGGATACCGGCACTTTCACCAGATGCATAATGCATTCGCCCGATTGTTTTCTGGAGATTCTTTTATTGCACGTGTAAACTCTGTTGTTTAAAGTCGCAAGATCTTCTGATTCAATGACGCTTGCCGTTGATTCAGGGAATACTTCGCGGGCGGTCTTCCCGATTACATCTGCGGCAATGCGATCAAACATCTGTTCGCTGGTCTTATTCCAGAAGATATATTTCCCATCATCTGCATTTTTGACAAATACTGCGACCGGGAGATGATCGATCAGCCCTTTTTGAAATGCTTTTTCATCCTCGACATGACGAAGCGCAGTTTCCAGAGACGAGACCATTGTGTTGATGCTCTGTTCCAGCACCTGGAACTCTGCCACATGGGTTGGCGAGATCTTCCAGTTAAGGTCACCTTCAGAAATCCGGTCAACATCCCGGACTATCCCGGCAATCGGTTTTGCCAGGTACCGGGAGAGGAAAAATGCTGCACAACCCCCGATAATGAGTGCAAAAAAGACAACGGCGAGGTGGAACTGTCCATGCTCATGAAGCGCATGTTCGAGCATTGCATCATTATACGTGATCTCCACAATCCGGCTCAGGTCGGAACCGTACTGTTCGTTCTTCAGGTCGATGAAGAGGTATTTGATGGAATGCCCGGTCTCGGGTTTGATAACAGTAAGATCCCCGCGTTGCTGCAGCACTTTCTCCAGATTAATCCGCGTAGGGTCATCCACAACATATGACGCATTGTCAGAGATTTTTCCCATCGTGTTGAAGATGCGGACACGATCGATATACGGGTTAGCTGAAGCGATCCGGTCAACGGTCTTTTTGTATTGGATAGTTCCGTGCCCGTTTGGTAACGTTGGTTTTGCAAGTCCCAGTTCGAGTACATACCGGTGATCCGGTGTGGGCATATAGGCAAATTTACGCAGCTGACCGCTCCCCTGTTCATCTCCAACAATGCGATCCGGGAAAAAACCTTCAGAGTTCCTGATAGTTGTTAAGTAGGTAAAAAAATACGGGACTTTTTTAAAATCCAGACCGAGTTCAGGTTCATAGGATGTAAACTCGATAACCCCGGATTCATTGATCACATAAATGTCATACTGGTTACCTAAGGATTTTTTTATCGTCGTGAGATTCATGTGAGCGGGAATGCCCCCGACACGTTTGTACTCAGCCAGGACTACATCAAATCCGCTGCGCATCTGCTCGTTTAAGCTGTTGTCATACAGGGTGTAGCTTTCATCGGTCAGCTTGATCGTGGCGATAATATCCTGTTCGGTCTGTCGCTGGAGGTGCTTTGAATTCCGGTCAAACATGTTTTTTGTATTGTAATAGTCATTCACCGCAACAAGCCCAACAACGATGATGACAAGAATCACCATTGCAATAAGAAGGTAGAGGGAGAATGACCGGTCTTTTAAAAAATGAATCTCTTTGTCACCCATTTTTCTCCCACATATTATGTACAAAAATCCCGTTATATTCAGTTACGATCGTGATTACCAGTGTAAATAACCTGAATCATGATAAAATTATGGTTATTTTTGCCAAAAAAACGAATATCTATTCAATATTTTTTATAAATCGTCTTGTTTTAGGCTCTTTAGACACATACATGAATTAATTGAGATCGCACCGGAATAATGAAACATGTTCGATCATAAGAGTCCCATGATCGGGAATGAATGAAAAAAGGGTATTTGCGTAAATGAAACAAAAAAATTATTTCATTGCTTCACGGATCGCTTCTTTTACCTTATCGTCCTGTTCTGCTTCAAGTGCGGTGGCAAGCGCGGCTTGTACCTTCTTTCCGCCGATTGCTCCAAGGGCCCGCGCTACCATCATCCGGACGTAATTATTCTCATCCTTGAGCAGGATGATCATCGGTTCGGTCGCATCGGAGTCGCCTAATTCACGCAGCCCTTTTGCTGCCATATACCGGACATGTTCACGGTTATCCTTGAGTCCCTGGATCAGGGGTTTGACCGCTTTTTCATCGGCAATCTTTCCCAGCGCTTCGGCTGCACGGTACCGGGTCTCCCATCGGGGTTCCTTCATTGCTTCAGCGAGTGGTTCAATAGCAGATTTCCCCAGCGAGGAAAGGGCAAGCGTGGCCTGCTCACGCACGGATTTATCGAAATCCGCAAGTGCATGGATCAGGGGTTCGATTGCACGGGGGTTCTTTGCCTGTCCCAGCAGGTACGCGGCATACTGCCGGACTTTTGGGTCCGTGCTGTCAAGAAGGGATTTTATCAATCCTTCAAGATTCTGTTTCTCGAGATCCTCTGCTCCTTCGGGTTTATCGGGTACATTGGGTGATGCCATAATCTCTCATTGAATTATCTCCCGTTTTGTTATTTAAGTGCAACCGATCCTTTTCAGGAAAATTAATTGTAAAAAGATCTAAAAAAAATCAGGCATTTGATCTTCCCGGATTACTTCCGGTCGTGGGTACTGTGCTACAATACAACACGGTGATGAGGATTCTTCTTTTCTTATAGCCATAGGGTAGGTTATCCCGCTCGCGGGCTCGCAGTATCTCCTTTTGCTCAATGGATTCCCGTTATTGTTTTCGTTTTTATGCTCTGGCGACAAGTAAAAACATGTCCAGGATACATTGCTTTTTAACTGCCAAAAAAATCGCAGTTTACCCATTACTTTTATATTTCTCACAACTATTTCATGGTATGAACTACAAAGTCATCGCACTCCTTGTGGTGTGCATCGCAGTAGTTGCAACTGCCGGGTGCACAGGTTTTTCTTCCGGGAGTTCATCCTCGGCGCAGGATACTCCGGTGTATGATAACGGGGTCCGCTATTCCTCAGAGGCAAAGATGTCGTATGGCAGTAGTGCTCCCTCTATGCCAGTGGCTACGATGGCCCCTACACAATCCGGTTCCGGAACATCGGTTATTGAGACCAAGATCATAAAAACCGCATCCCTCACGCTCGAAGTAAAGGACATTCCCGGCGCAGTCGATGCCCTGAAAAACATCGCTGCCCAGAAAGGCGGGTATCTCTCCTCAACCAATATCCAGAAGGGCTACAACAACCGGCTTACGGGTTCCGTTGTCATCCGCATACCCCAGGCTGAGTTTGAAAATGCCCTTTCGGGAGTGGAAGCGATTGGTACTGTCAAATCCATCTCAACGCAGGGACAGGACGTTACCGAAGAATATGTGGATGTCCAGGCCCAGATAACCTCGTACCAGAACCAGCTCGCCCAGTACAATGCAATAATGAAGCAGAGTACAAAAATCGAAGACATCATCAAGGTACAGGAACAGATCGATCGTGTCCAGACCGAACTGAACCGGCTCGAAGGGCGGCTCAAGTACCTCAACAGCCGTATCGATCTCTCAACCATCACGGTCAGCCTGCAGGAACCAGAACCGGTTGGGGGGGATACAGGGCATGACTTCATCTCGGTAATCAATGAAGGGATTGCCGCGTTCCTCGGTATGATCGATGCAATCATAATCATATTCTTGGCACTGCTCCCGCTCATCATTCTCGGGGGCATCGGGTACGGCATTTACCGCTGGAAAAAAGGTAAGAAACCCGCACCGGTACCGGCAGAACCAACAGAAAAGAAATAATTTTTCACCTTTTTTTCGCGGGAACATTCAATCGGGCGCTGATGCTGGATTCTCCTGTTTTATAGGGAGAAATATCGGTATGGAGGCACAAACCTGCGCGAATTGGTTGAACACCCGCCAGATATTCCCGTAAAAATCCGGCTGTCATGCCACGGGGGATTTATGTGATTCAGGTTCAGGATTAGGGCGATTTCTCTCTTATAGACATAAGAGCGGCAAGGAGCTTTCCGTGAGTATCTAATATCGGACGCACGGCTACCTTCACCTGCCGGCGTTTGGACGTGGTCGTCACCATCGCGGTGTACGTATCATAGAATACACCGGCCAGATGGTTGATGGCATCTGCGATGGGATCTTTTAATTCCTCCTGGGTCGTGTCGTTGATCAGCATCAGGACATCCCGCCAGTGTTTCATCAGGATCTGTCCTGCCGGAATATCGACAAGCCACGTTGCATAGGTATTGAAAAAGATTATCCGGCCGCGTTTGTCGATGATAAAGATCCCTTCAGGAAGATCCATGAGCTTTTTCGGGTCGCCCACTGGGTATTGCTCCGGGCCTCCGGGCTGGTTGCTGTGGTTGGTGATGGCAAGATCCACGCTCGTTGAGATCTCGATCGCGGTGAACGGCTTGAAGACGATCCCGTATGAATGCGAGTGCCTGACCCGTTCGAGCCGCTTCTCATCAGAGAGCCCCGTGATGATGACAACGGGATAACGAAAGAGCTGGAATATGTATTGGGCAGCCTCGAGGCCATCCATGGCCCCGGGCATGTTTACATCCATGATAACCAGATCGGGATTCAGTTCCACGGATTTTCCAATGGCTTCCGCACCGGAGGTAACCGTCCCGACAACATTGTATCCTTTCTTCTGGAGCATTATTGAGATGAGATGCGTGATGATGGTATCATCATCAACAATCATAATGCGGGGGATTGAAGCCATAGAGAGACCAGCTGACCATCAGGATTATACGGGTACTATCTCCGTATGATCGGTTAAAATTTGGTTTTTAATGCCGGCTTCAGAAACTTCTGGATCCTAAAAGATACTTAAAAAAATGGCTCTGTTGAAACGCACATGAACGGGAGTTCGCACCCGAACCATGAAAATCGTTTTTATGATTCTCCCCCGCCATTCGGGTATCCCCCAATTGCGATGTTCCCTCAGAGGGTTGAAGAAGAACTCTGATAAGGGGGGGTCAAGGGATGCTCCCCTTGGGCTGCTTCCCCCTTTGGGGGAGAGAGGGGGTCACAATCCTAACTGCCACAGAGGACCAGGTGAATAAAGGAAATGAGGATTTTAACAGACCCTGAAAAAATTAAAAAAATCCTCTTTTATTTGTTCTGCTGTTCCAGAAGGAAGCGGATCTTCTTGAGCTCATCGAGCATCAGCAGGTTGGTGCTCATAGAACCCGTTGCTTGCTGAACACCGGCAGGTAACGGAACCGGTACATTTGTTCCGGTACCATCTGACTGGACACCGGAACCTGACTGCCGCACCAGGCTGCGGACCAGCTCGCGAAGTTCCTCTGCATGCTCGATCGCTTCGATCCGTATCTCAGGAACTGCCTGACCGGAATAGCCGGCAGTCTGGATAGAGAGCGTGGATATGTTGAGCCAGCGCATCACCGGGCCCTGCTTGAGATCCAGGTTCGTTATCCGGTTATACGGTACGATACCCGTAGTGCGGAACCAGACACCGCGCTTCCACCGCATCTCATCGTCATGGAGCTCATACCACATGCTCTCATAATACAGCTTCACCCAGTAGGCAAAGAGCCCGAACACTACCATGATACAGATTAAGAGGAACACGGCGAACAGTGCATCCGGCGATGCAAGGAGAAGGGGAAATACCGTGAATGCAAGGATAAAGACCCCAAAAAGGGCAAAATCAATAATAAACCAGGTGACCAGCGCCGGGGCAGGCTTGAACGGGGTACTCAGGGGAAAGTGGGTTTCTTGATCCATACGTAATCGTACGTGTATGTCTTTCCAGAAATGAAAAAATGTATCGGAAAAAGGTTATGATGATGAAGTTGTGGTATTCGTCACCGGTGTGGTTGTGCTCACGGTCGTGACATTGGTGACAGGAGCAGAAGTTGTTGTAACCGTAGTGGCACTCACTGCGGGAGTGGTAGCTGTACCAGGTGCTGGTGCTGCAGTTGCAGCCGGGGTACCGACCCCGGTCTGGGGCGCTTGTGCCACACCCGTCGTCACATCGGCAGACACCTTCACTTTACCATAACCTTCACTGGTTTTACTGCTTGTCAGCACCCCACCATTCTTGGTGATCTCGACAACGAGTTCGTGTCGGGTAGAACCGTCCAGCTTTTCCATGGTCACTTCAACAGGACCGGTCGCATTCTCAATTTCCAAAAACTTGTCACCGGAACTGGTAACGGTCTGCAATGCCGAGGGCATTCCATAGGTCCCTTTCCAGCTTCCGATGTAACTGACATGAGCATAAACATTGGTAGCCGGTGCACTCGCTGCGGTAGTTACCCGGGGGGTAACACTTGCCCCGGAAGATGCAGATGGAGATGAGGGCGCAGGAGTGGATGTGGTTGCAGGTGTTTGCGTTGCGGAACCGGGGATGGGTGATTCGCTGCCGGAAATCATCGGGTAAACGAATACCACGCCTGCCACCGCTATCACGATCAGGAGAATAATCACGCCAATTGCTATGAATACTTTTTTGCCGGGCATACGGATTGTCCGACGCGGTTTTTTGGGGGCAGGGGGTACTGCCGTGGGCATCGATGCCGGGTTGAGCGGAGTTGCAGACAGCTCTTTTGGCGAGAATAACCGGGGTATCAGGCGCTTTTTTACCGGTTTCTGCTGAGGTGCGGTTACCGCAGGTGCGGGAGGGGGAGTAAATACGGGTTCCGGGGGTATTTCATACAGAGGGGAGGGGGGACGGGGTGCAGGTTCCTGCACCGGAGGTTCAGGAGGAACACTCTGGGGAGCAGCAGGCATCTCCACCGGTGAGCGTTCATTCTGAGGTTCAGCAACCGGAATTTCCCGTTCGCCCGGGCGTTGCGCCGGCGTCCGGTAATCGGCAGCCGCAGGTGCGGGAGGGGGAGTCGCAACGGGTTCTAAGGGTCTTTCATACTGGGGGGATGGGGGACGGGATGCGCGTTTCTGCTCCGGAGGTTCAGGGGGGACATATCGTTGGGGAGCAGCAGGTACCGCAGGGACTGTACTGCCGGGCGGGATGATCGAAGATCCGCAGCGGTTACAAAACCCGGAACCCTCCGGGACCTTGTTCCCACACCGGCTGCAGAACGTGCCATATCCTTGTGCTGGTACATCAGACACTTTTGCTGCTGCCGGAGTTGCTGAAGGTGCTTTCTCGATGATCTTTTTAATTGGCTGGATCATTTCTGCTTCTTTTCTCGGCAAAGAACGGGGGACAGCCGGCTGAACCGGAGATCGTGCCACGTCAATCCGGGGGGTGGGGCCGGGTCTTCTCTGGGGCTGATCCAGCCCGGGTGTGCCTTTTCGAACTACCTGTTCAAACGAGGAGGAGACATTCTCTTTAAGGGTTTTTACCCATTCGTCCCGTTCCTTGTTCCGGTTGCCTCCTGCCGTGCGGGAGAAGGTAAGAACCATCTGCCGGGTCTCACCGGTCCTTGTGATCACGGTGATCGTGACAACCGGATCACGGATAGCATTCTCTCCTCCCTCAACATCCTTGATCGTGACAAGCGGGATCTCTTTTAGCGGCAGGTGGTTTTTTGTCCGGTCGATCAGAACAATCCGTTTGTTGGTGAGAATACCTTCAAACGGGATCGACTTGACATACACATCCTGCGTCCGTACGAGCACCGTCTCGTCACTGCGCAGTTCTGGATCACCCATGATACCACTCCATACGTCAGCCTTCTTTCCCAAATTGTATGTATTGCGAGAAAAAGATATTTATCAGTATTTACGTGTTTTTCCTGCTGAATGGAGAGATGCACCGATCCTGCATCTGCACCCATTCCGGAATCACGGTCACGGAATTATTTTAAGAATATTACCGTGTCCGGCAATGCGCCGTGCCGGGCGAGTGCTTCCCTAAACTGCTTAGAAGCAAGCATATGCTTTTTGATTTCAGAGGAGATCGTAATCCCGCACTCCCGGGATTCAGGATCATCAGGAGTACAATCGCAGAGTTCGCCAGACAGGCCCTGGTCGAAGATGAACTTGATGATATGATTCTGGACAAATGTCAGTTCGGTCATCATCTGCTGGCCGGGCGTCTTGGCGCACGCGAATGTGAACCGGATAACATCCTCAAGCGGATGAGGGAACGTTTCAACGGAGAGTTTTATGAAACACTCCACCTCGAACCGTTCATTCTCGACTTTTCTTATCGCCGAGTGCTCAATGCTCAGCATGAGTACGCGTTCACCGGGGATCAGGTGGATATGGTGATCCTTGTCAAGCATGGCAATGCTGGTTTTTGTCAAACAACTCACCGTATAATGATCTTCTGCTCCCGTCAATAAAGTGCTTGTGCTCACCAGGGGATATCCATGCAGGTTCCGGTAAGATATTAAATTCACCCGGTGATGGAGTACCATATGAAAATCCGGCTCATTGCACTCATGCTTATCGTGCAACTGGCGATCCTTTCCGCAGGCTGTCTCTCTCCGGCTCCGATATCTCCACCCCAGCAGATAACGCAGGCTGCAACCACTCCGACACCAGAGACCACAAGTGCCACCATACCGCCGGGCGATATGGCACTCCAGTTAACGGATGTACCTCCGGATTACCTGCTCAAAGACCGTACGGTGATGACCTATGGCGAAGTTACCCAGCTCGCCCGCGATCTTGGCTGGCGGCAGGGGTACCGGGTAACATTCTACCGGATGAACCGAGAAAAAGATGATCTGACCGGCATTTATCAGTCAATCAGCGTCTATCCGCCTGAGAATATGGTCAAGGTCTATGCTGTCGAGACGGAAGGGATCCTTTCCGGGAAAAATGGTTCAACGAGGTATGAGATCCCGTTCCCCGCAATCGGTGACAAGAGCATCGCCTTCCGTGAAATCCGGGGAGGGGATCTTCAGGATTTTGCCATTTACACGGTAATTTTCAAAAAGAAGAACGTAATAGAAACCATCACCATGGGGGGTACAACGACGGATTACGAGACGTTAAAGGAAGTGGTTCGTAAGGCAGAAGCCAGGATCCAGTAATTTTTTTTAATCGTAAAGACGGTCCTGTTTTTTTAGTATTCACCTTCCAGACTCGCTTTTTTTTAAGTTCCGCATCCTATTGAGCTGTGCGAGGGGATGAATGGTATTTACCTGCCGGCAATGCGGCACGTGCTGCATGTACCTGGGTGACTATATTGTGATCGAACAGCAGCTCGGGCCATTTACATTTGCGGCTGAATCGGTCTCAACCGGCTCACCATTTATTGCCGAGATCGATGAGGATAAACGACACCTGTTTGTGGATCACACGTTTCCGGACCAGCACCCGGCAGCGTGCCGGTTTCTCCGGCCGGACGGGGCACTCTGTCGTTGCACCATACACCGGGACAGCCCGGCCCAGTGCAAGTTCTATCGCTGCGTTGTGATGCGGGTGATGGATCAACAGGGGATATTACTGGGTACTGTACGGGGTACACTGGGGATGCATACCGAAGACCCGGGGCTCCGGGTGATTTGGGAAGAGATAGAACGGAAACGGCCGAAGGCAGACGCGGAGGCTGAGCCGTGGATTGCCGCGTTCTTAAGGGAGAAAGGGTACCGGGTGGAGTAACAGAAGGTCCACGTGCACGACAAAGAGGGAAGTATTTACCCGGGGGTGTTGTCGTGACAATGGCAGCAGACGGGGTTTCATTTACCGGAGATTTTCATTTACCGGATCTTTGATAGGTGTATCGGCAGGGCCCTGGTAGATACCGGAACCGAGCCACCAGGTGGGATCGACGCTCATTGCGTAGCCGAGTTTCTTCTCCACCGCGTTGTTATGGGTCGGGTTGATGTAATAGTACGTGGCAAAACCCGTGCCGTTGATGGCAGCCTGCCGGAGGTCACGGATGAACAGGTTGCCTTCCGCATCCTTCTCGTTGAGGCGGTTGATCCCGATCTTTTCCGGGTTCACCGGATGGGCAATCGTTGTGCCATTGATATCATACGCATAAATGTACAGTACGCCACGGAAAAACGATCCATGAGGATCGGAAAACTCCGTGAGCGCTTTTTGCTTCCCGTTCTGTTTTGCGTAAGTAACGGCCTCTTTGACGAACGCTACCATCTCTTCCTTTGATGTTACCGGCGGAATGGAGGAAGTCGCTGCCGGTGATACCGGTTTGACTGCCGTTTCTCCAGTTGAGGGGGCCGGGGTCTGTACCAGTGCCGGAACCTGGCCCTGCGTGCAGCCGGCAAAAAACAGGAATATTATGATGAGAATGCCCGATATTACGAAGGTGCGCAGATTCATAGCTATGTCACACAGGTTAGACACAAATACAGATAAACACCGCAGACATCAGCCGGTGGGAACAGGGAATGAAACCCAGCCGGACAGCCCAACTGTTTCCCCCCTTGAACCTGAGACAGCATTTAACTGGTTACCCGTCGAAATTTTCGTTATGAAGCTGGGGGGTTTTCTTCCTGTTCTGGTCGTGATTATCGTATGTATGGTCTCAGCAGGATGCAGTCAGTCGGTCGGTTCAAAAGAATCCGGGCAGGCACCTCCGCCAACCGCTGTTCCCACGCTGAAGGTATCGACCGGGGTAACAACCCCGGCAGAGCTGACAAATCTTGTGAACCGCGCAGCAGCATACGCCCGCGAGAACGGAAAGGAGAAGGCAATTGCCGCGTTCAATGATCCGAACGGACCGTTCGTGCAGGGCGAGGTCTATGTATTTTCCGAAGCCTATGACGGCACCGCACTTGCCGAACCATTCCATCACGAGCTGGTGGGTACCAATATCCGTAACCTGACCGACCGTTTCGGCGTCCCCATTGGCCGGAATCTCGCGGAGACTGCCAGGTACGGCATCGGGTATGTCAGTTACGATTACCCCAACCCGAAGAACAACAACCGTGTTGAATCGAAACTCTCGGTCGTCTCCGATATGGACGGGACCTGTTATGTCGGTGCAGGTACCTACGCGGGATCCGGTATGGTATACCCGTCAGCGGCCATCGGACCGGCTACCCGGGTATACGCAGTTGCGGATCTTACGGGATTTGTGAAACAGGCTGTGGCATATGCCCGTGCAAACGGGAAGGAGAAGGCACTTACCACATTCAGTGATCCATCCGGCCCGTTTGCCGACGGGGAACTCTCAATAATGGCAGTCGATTACAATGGAACGGTGATCGCGAGTTCCCTCTCCCCGGACACTGCAAAGAACCGCATCAACCTGATCAACTACCATGACCCGGATGGCGTCCCCACGATACGGGAGATGCGGGACCTTGCAGGGAATGGCGGCGGGTACTCGTACACGGTTGCAGCAGTGACAAAAAACGGCAGGACATTCTATGCCCCCAAGATCGATTACGCCGAGCCGGTGGATAATTCCTACTGGATCTTCTCCGGAATCATTATCCCCGGATATGAGCAGCTCCGGGAAGGAAATCTCCGGGGGATCGTTGTCCGGAACCATACCCGCACCGAGATGTACGATCTTGTTGACCGTGCCGTAACTTACGCACAGCTGAACGGCAAGGAAAAGACCCTTGCAGAGATCAACAACCCAAAGGGACAGTTTGTGAACAACGATCTCTTTGTCTGGGCAGAGACCTTTGACGGGACCATCCTTGCCGATCCGTTCTGGAAGGATGGGATAGGATACAACTACTTGGACTACACAGACCCGTATGGTGCAAAGACAACGGTTGTCGGCATCAATGCCATCCACAACGGGACCGGGTTCTCCCACGCGATGTTCCCGGACACAGCGGCTAACCACACCGCATCGGTGCCGAAACTGGTGTACATGAAACCGGTGGATGACACGTGGTGGATCGGCAGCGGGGTCTATGGCGTGCAGGTGAAGTGAAGGTTCAACACCCCACATCTTTTTTTCCTGCTAAAGGTTCCGGAATGAGTGATGCCGGATAATTCCGGCCAGCCGATTATCTTTCATTAAATCGGATGAATTTCCTGTAATCCGAAGGTACATACATCCGTTCGATCCGTTCCCGGATTGCTAATGAGGGAGGTACCCCCTACCCACTTCAACATTTTTCCATTAGGGGTGATTAGTCATTTACCCCAATCGAAAACCAAATACATTGTGCTTCCGGGGGCAGGAACTATTCAGGGAAAAACAACAAAAAGAAAAAAATCGTAGTGACGCCCAGGTCGGAATTCGAATCCGAGTCGATTGCGTGACAGGCAATCATGATAGGCCACTACACTACCTGGGCACATTGATACAGTAAATCCCGCCTCCCAGATTCGAACCGGGGACATCGCGGTAGCCGCGCAGTTACCTATAACGGTAAACCAATCTACAGCCGCGCACTCTACCAGGCTGAGTTAAGGCGGGGCACTGCGCTATTAATGTAGGGATAAATCAGTATTAAACATATCGCTATTCGTATCGGATTTGCGGCGAAATTGCTGCCGGTTTTTCCAGAATCGAGATTTCCTTTAAATAATCCGCATGCGAATAAAGAGGCATGGCTACTCGCAAGGATTTTGCGGGGGATCGTCATCTTCTCCGCTAGCTCAGCGAAGAAAGACGTGACCGTATTCGACACTACGCTCCGGGATGGAGAACAGACCCCGGGAATTGCGTTCACTTTTGAACAGAAACTCCAGATCGCACGTCAGCTCTCTGACATCGGTGTTCACGCGATAGAGGCAGGATTTCCTGCATCGTCAAAAGCCGAGAAAGAGACGGTGGCCGCTATCAAAAAGCTCGATCTCGGGGCCACCATCTGCGGACTCGCACGATCGGTCAAAGCAGACGTTGATGCCTGTCTTGACTGCGATGTCGACATGGTGCACGTATTCATCCCGACATCGGATATCCAGCGGGAGAACACGATCAACAAGAGCCGGGAAGAAGTGCTCGCCATAACAGCCGATATTATCGGCTATATCCGTGAGCATACGGACAAGTGCATGTTCTCGGCGATGGATGCGACACGGACGGACTGGGACTATCTTATCGAAGTCTTCCGGACCGCTGCTGATGCCGGTGCTACCATCATCAATGTACCGGATACCGTAGGCGTCATCTCACCTTCAGGAATGAAGACGCTCATCGCCCGGATACACCGGGATGTGGATTGCCCGATCGACGTGCACTGTCACAATGATTTCGGCCTTGCCGTGGCAAACACCATTGCCGCAGTCGAAGCCGGTGCTTCGCAGGTACAGGTTACCGTGAACGGGCTGGGCGAGCGGGCAGGTAATGCCGATCTTGCGCAGACTACCATGATCATGGAGTCAATCTACAAGATTAATACCGGTATCAGAAAGGAACGGCTCGTAGAGACCTCGCGCCTCGTATCCCGGTTCAGTGGCATCGCGATACCGCCAACCCAGCCGGTTGTTGGCGAGAATGTCTTCTCCCACGAAAGCGGCATACACTCGCATGGCGTCATGAAAAATACCGCAACCTTCGAACCCGGCATCATGACTCCGGAGATGGTCGGGCACCGGCGCAGGCTGACCCTTGGAAAACATGTCGGCAGGCACGCGGTGAACCAGATGCTCTCCGAGGTCCGGATCAATCCGGATGAGAAACAGCTGGATGCCATTGTCGAGAAAGTCAAGGCAATCGCCAGCAAGGGAAAACGGGTGACCGATGCCGATCTCTACGAGATTGCCCAGACCGTGATGGAGATCAAACTGGACCACAAGATGTTCGACTTAATGGACATCGCGATCATGACCGGCAATCACATGATCCCCACGGCGAGTGTAAAGGCGATGGTAAACGGCAAAGAGCATGTCTTTTCTGCCGTGGGTAATGGTCCGGTTGATGCCGCCCTGAACGCGATCTTCGGGATCGTGCCGGCGCGGGTCCAGTTAAAAGAGTTCAACATCGAAGCGATTGCCGGGGGTTCGGACTCGATGTGCCACGTCACCATTGCCGTAGAAGACGAACACGGGAAGATTTTCGATGCCAGCGGAAGCGGGGACGATATCGTTCTCTCATCCGTAGAGGCGCTGGTCAATGCGATCAACCTGACCAGCCGGAAATAATTCTTTACCCATTTTCATTTAATCCTTTTTTGGCGAGGCGTACCGGATCTCTTTGAGCGTATGCATTGCTTTTTCGTGCCCGTAAAAATCTGCACGCACAGAGAGCCGGTCGATGATCTCATCCGTTGACACGAGATAGCGTTTCCTTACCTGCCCGTCGCGACAGGCTGTATCCAGGAAATTATCGATCCGGTCACAGATCTTGACCAGCGTGGCTTCGGGCGGGGCGTCAAGAATCCTCCCTATGCTGTCGGAAAGGCGGGCGGATTTTCCGGCGATTGTATTCTTTTTTGTCAGGGCATCGACAATGGCAGCAATATCCTGCTGTTCATCTTCCGGCAGAGGCAGGGCTAAAATAAAAGAATCCGTCAGGGAGATCCATTCCGGCGTACAATCCTCATAGACATCGTGAAGCCACGCAGAGATGATCGCCACGTGAGAGCCGCCAAACATACTCACGTACCCCGCTACCCGGGCAGGGTGGACGATGTACGGGGTCCTCCGGTCTTTCCGGCACTGCCCTTTATGCGCACGGGAAGCATGGTCTGCGGCAGATTTGATTGAAAAAAACTGCCGGGCTGCTGGAGCCATATCCATACATGCTCTTTTGCGCCCGGATACAAAAAAGCTGCCGGAACCAACAGCGTACTTTGCAAAGATAAAAAAAGAGAGTTGATTATGCGGCTGAAGGAGAACCCTTGCTTTCGAGCGCTGCCTTGATCTGGGCCTGCATCTGCTCAAACTTGCCCGCCAGCATCTTTTCCTGTTTTTCTAGGGATTTGATACGCAGCTCGAGAGTCTCTACCTTCTCGGTAAGCTTGGCATTGACAACATCTTTCTTCTTCTGCATCATGACAGTGCCGACACTCATATACATGACTGCATCCTCAGCTGCATCGCTGATCTCTTCCTGCGCACGCTTGGCTTCGCGGACAGCCATCTCGTACTGGGCTTTCTGCTGGAGGATGGTCTGGAGCTGTTGCTGGATTTGCTGGAGCATGCCCAGCTGGTTCTGTACTTTGGGTGATATATTGTTCATGATCGTTCTCCCTCTACATTTCTGCCCGTTAAAGGTATTTCAGGATTGCGCCGGGCAAAGCAGAATACTTCACCTGCTGTCGGTAGTGTTGAACCTCGGACGGCATAAAGAATGGCACATGAAGCTGAAAAACATGCTGCCGTCACCACCCAAAACGTGCAGGAACGGATTTATTTTACCGCGATCTGCTGCATCTCATCGGCTACATTGACAAGGCGCAATGCCATATTGAGAGCTGCCCGCAGGGCCGGAATATCTTCTGCTTCAATGGTAAGTATGAGCACGGTATCGCCTTCCAGCCGGCAGCTCGTCTTTGAACGCGGGTTGACCTCATCGGCAAGTTCCGGTAAGAGTGCTGTATAGATGGCAGCGGCATGTTCCGTTGAAAACCGGAAGATCGCTTCATGGTGTGGCATACAAAGAATCCCTCTGTCCAGTAGGGTAAAAAAGAAGATAAAGTATGGGGGTTCAGGCAGATTGCCTGATTGCGCAGTGATTACCTGGCTTTCATTTCTTTGATCGCTGCGCCACGTTCCTTAAAAAGAATACGGTGTCCACAGTATGGGCACCGTACGTTGACGTCGATCTCAACTTTCTGCTTGCACCGTGCACATTTGTAGGAACTTGCCATAATCGATCCGTTTATTTTATCCTGTGTTCTTCAACGGTTCTGTCGATTGCACGCTTGGCAATCTTCATAGCCGGCGTCTGCGGCACGTATGACCCGCCGGCAAACTTGAACCCGCACTTGCGGCATTCCCAGATACCAGTTCCCCGGCGCTGGACAGACAGCATGTCACATTTCGGACAGGTGTGAAGTGCTCGTGAAACAGCTTCAATATCTGCTACTCGCTTTCGTACAAATCTACCGTACCGGCACCCAAAACGTCCGGCACTTCTTGTCACTTTTCCTTTTGCTTTATGTGTGGAGCTTGCCATAATGGAGATTCCCCGATCTGTCTTGTTGTATTTGTCGTCTGAATTAATATACTTGATTGAGGATCTTCACCTGACCCTCGCCTTTGGAGAGTTTATTGATGAGATCATAGAAATCGCTCTGGATCCCGGCAGGAATGCGCACTACGCATACCCAGGAGCCGTCCTTCTGCCACTCGTCCTTTTCCATGATGGACCCGGCCGCAATATCACCATAGGCTTTTGCCGCAAAATCCGCAGGAATCCTGATGGCAAGCCGGAGTTCCTCGAACCGTATTGGCAGGATCGGGCGCAGCGCCTTTACCGTTTCTTTGACCTGTTCATCGAGATGTTTGAACGGGTCAATGTTTACGCGCGCCTCTTCCATTGCCATCTCGATCCTGTGCGGGGGATGCGGGTGGCCGGTCTGCGGGTTGACGGCATTGCGCGCAATAAAGTTTACCACCTGGCGGCGCTTCTCCTCAATCATATGTTTGCGCTGCTCAGACGTGAGATGGATCTCACCTTTCTCTATGATACGGCGCGCAATTGTCGCAAAATCCGTTGTGTGGAAGACTTTTATGAGTGCCTCATCCGGAGCACGGGTTGCCTTGGAGGTATTGCTGAACACATTGAGGGCCGCGACTACATCCTCAATGTCAATAGCCTGGCCCTGCCTCACTAACGCAGCCTTGTCGGGATCAACGAGAATTTCGAAGCGCTCCCCGAAACTCTCGAGACGCGCAACGGTGGACTTTTCGAGCGGTATCATGTCAGGTCAGACTGATCACTGTTTGAACTGTTCAACATACACGGCGACTTCTTCCCGGCTCATCTTCTTAAATATGGGAGTCTCTCGCCCGGTGACACCGATCTCAACGGTATCCATATCGAACTTGCCTTCGGTTGCGGAGTGGAGTGCCTTTAAGCCCAGAAGGATCGCGTCCTTGATCTCGATTTCAGGTTTGTATTCCTCCTCAAAGACTTTCATGGCAGCCGGGCGGCCGATACCGATTCCCGTTGCCTTGTACTCGAGCAGGGTGCCGGAGGGGTCTGTCTCGAAAAGGCGACAGTCGCCGTCGCTCACACCCGCAATGAGCAGGGCTGTACCGTACGGGCGGATACCGCCGTACTGCGTGAGCGTCTGCATGTGATCGCAGAGTTTCTTGGAGAGCGCTTCAACTTCGATGGGTTCATCGTAGGACACGCGGTTGATCTGGCACTCGACCCGTGCCCGGTCGACAAGGGCACGTGCATCCCCGACAAGGCCGGAAGAGGCAACCCCGATGTGCTCATCGATCTTGAAGATCTTCTCGATCGATGACGCTTCAAGGAGCCTGGAGCTCACCCGCTTGTCAACAATCAGGACAACGCCGTCCTTTGCCTTGATACCTACCGCAGTGGTACCCCTTTTCACTGCTTCACGGGCATACTCCACCTGGTAGAGCCTGCCATCGGGGGAAAAAACGGTTATCGCCCGGTCATATCCTGTCTGATATTGTGGTTGCATTCAAATCCTCCAGATCATCTTTTGTTAAGAACAATCGGTTTGTATTTTTAAATCCCTTTTCAATCACATCAACCTTCTGACCGTTACACTGCACGATAAGAAAGGTCTTTTTTGCAAAACTGCATTCGGACAGATCAGGTTCTTCACCCGCACCAGTGCCTGTTGCTGTCTTTTCAGGATCCGTTTTGGATTTAGGGATTTTTTTCGGGCGGAACCGTGAGCGCAGGCTCTCGATCGTGCCGGATGCTGCGATGATACGCAGGCAGATGCGCACGTCACGGCACGCAGTGACGGTAGATAAGGCAATCGCCAGCTCCCGTTCGGTACCCCGTCGGCACCTTATGACCACATGCCCGTATTCAAGCGCAACAACCGCGGGTGTGATAATTGCCGTAGTCGCATCGCCCCAGAGCGAAGTGGTTGCATCCGATATAGCGTAATACAACTCTTTCTGCTCAAGCACGGTTCCGGCAGGTTCAATCCGTGCAAGAATATACCGGCGCTTCTCGCGCAGGGTTGGCGGGCGGGGACTCATGCAATCACCCTGACGGACGGTTCCGGAGGTGTCAGAACCGTCCCGACACCGGCAAGCGCACGTTCCACATCCGGCACATCCATGCCAATGAGACTACAGAGCCCGGCGATGTCCCGGACATTCCGCATATCGAGCAGGGAACGGGCATGCGTGGACAGCGTGACCGGGAACTCAAAGCGCTGTTCCAGCACCAAGATATCCAGATACCGGTGAATCGCCCGCTGTCGTGCGACACTCCGCCCCATAATGATGGGGGAGAGATCGATATCCACCGCTACCCGGTTATCAGCCGCCATCTTTGCCGCAACATGGTCAAATGCAGTTTTGTCCGCGGACTGGATACCGCGCAGGATGTGTACCCCTTTGACGCCGATCACTGCACGGTTGAAGCTGTTGTTTGCCGCATTGACCGAGATCACCATGCCGGGATCTTTCGAGCGTTTCACTGCCGAGATGACATCCTTAACCGGGACATCCCGGATAAAAAGCCCTGAACGCACCTCAACTCCTGCATACGTGCCGGAAGGAGCGTCGGCTGCAATAATGCTGTCAAATCCGAGCGCTGCAGCTTCGAGCGCTAACCTGCGGACCGATGCATCTCCGAGCGGGTACGGATATACAGCGGCATCGGTGATCTTCATGAAGATACCTTTGCGTAAAAAGAGGATAAGATTATTTGCCCTGGTTCGCGTGGGAACGGATGCTCGGGCGGGTCTTTTCGGTTCCGATACCCTTCTCTCTCATACCGCGACCCTTGCGACCTGCTGAGGTCTTTCCGCGCTCTGCACGACCGCGGTGGGTGGCGTTGGCCATCCATGCAAGGTTCTTGTCGGCCCTGATCGAGGGGTGGTGACCGTCAACCATGATGACTTCGTAGTATTTGAGCTTCCCGTCCTGTCCAACCCAGTAGGAGTTGAGCACTTCCATGTTGGGGAATTTCTTGGACGCGCGCTCTTCGGCAATACGCTGGATGCTCTTGCCCATTGTCTTGCTGTTCTTGCCCATCGCTGCTGTGCGGCGTGCACGGACATACCGGGATACCCGGCGGCCACCGCGGCGGACCTGGACACGGCAGACGGCAATGCCCTGCTTGGCCTTGTAGCCAAGGGTGCGTGCCCGGTCGATACGGGTCGGGCGTTCGACGCGGACAACGCTGCCTTCACGGCGCCATTCCTGCATGCGGTTCCAGAGGAGTTCTTTCACTCCGCTCTTTGCGGGTACTTTCCATGCCTCCCTGACGAAGGCGTACATCGATTTTACCATGGTAATCACCTAAGGTTCGGCTCATTGCTGAGCTACATTCCTTTTCACCGGGACGGATCCCGTATGCCTGTATAGATAGGGTGGACGGATATTAAAGAGCTGTGGCATCCGGGCCATCTATGATATTACAGTCCGATACAAAATGGATCAGTTCAACAAAAAAATATGCTCATGAAATTTTTTGGATTTTTGGATTCGTTGAATTTCAAACTCCATAATGAAAAGGGGGTAGGGTTCCCCATTTTGCTCACAGGTAACCCCCCCCTCCAAAAAAAGAGGTGAGGGTGCCTACCTCCCCTTCTCCTAAAAATATTTTGAACTGACCCTACCCCCCCCCCGGTTATTTCCCGAACCGCTTGTACCGCTTATGCGCTTCCTCGATCGTCATCACTTCGAGAATGTTGACAATACCCCCGGGCAGGACATCGAAGAACGCAGTATAGGAATGGGCGATATGCATCCGGCAGTGACCGTTCTGCAGCAACTCCACATCCGGGGCAGTATACGGATCTTCAAGTTTCAGCAGATGCTGCTTGACAATCCTGCGATCCTTTTCCGGCAGGCCGTTAATGTACTGCAGCGCCCGCTTGTCGATGTTTACTCTCACGGCGCATCTCTTTTTTCAGGCTCGCGTATTCGGGATCGCTGTCGAGCGGGACGAAATCTCCTTCTTCGGCAATCTTGTCCAGGTGTGCAATGAAGTCATGACGCTTCCGCTCCTGCAACACCCGGCCGATCACATCCCCGTACCGTTCCCCCGGCTCCCTGATGGACATCAGGGCTTGTTTGGTATCCGTCGAAACGAGTACTTTCTCGGTGAGAGGTTCGGAGTTCTTTGCCATTGTTATATTCTCCCTTTTGGTCTGAATGTACCATTTGTCCTTTTTGGGAAATTAACCTGTGCTTCAAACTATGATTCGCTACCCCAGTCTAATCGTTCGAATCTTATTGGGAACGGGCGTGATGGAAGCCTTGCTAAGGGAAGGATCATATCGAATTAAAAAGGATAACAAGTCCCTGACCCGCCGCGGGGGCGCCCCTTCGGGGGCGGCGGCATTCATCGCGATCGGGGGCATGGGGGTCTCAACCCCCATCTTTGACTATCGAGAGATAGTTTTGATTCCAGTTATTGAAAAAAATTCGGCTTTTATAAAAAAACCTGAAAAGATTTGACGCTCTTGGGGGTTACGGCGACTTCGCGCCTTCACCCCCGCCGCGTGGGCATCCCCCATGTAGCGATAACTTACAGACGGTTAATAAAAAATCTAAAGCGACCTAAAAGAATAACCGGACAACTGGAAAAATGATTTCTATAGAGCCGAAATTTCACTTCCCCTTCTTCTTCTCAATCACCCGGATATCCTCAATCCGGGTCACCGGATACTGCCCATCCGCATCCTTCTCAGCCGACTTCACCATGTCCCAGATAGTGAGCAGTGCGATCGAAACGCCCGTCAGGGCCTCCATCTCGACACCAGTCTTACCGAAACACTTCACCCGCACCATCGCCTCAATGAACCCGTCACCCTCAGTAAAATCAACAGAAATCGCGCTTATGGGGATGGAATGGCACATCGGTATCAGGTTGGGCGTGTTCTTCACCGAGAGCGTTGCTGCCACACGGGCAGTCGAGAGCACATTGCCTTTCACGACCATCCCCTCGCGTATTGCGGTCAGCGTGGCCGGCCGCAAGTAAATCTTACCGGCCGCCACTGCTTCCCGCACCACATCGCCCTTGCCGCTGATATCCACCATCTGTGCCTTATCGTCCTGAATATGGGTAAATTCGACCATGTACTCACTCTGCCTGCATGCTGTTTTTGAATAATTCTGCCGGTATCCGGTCCACGAGATCGGATGCCAGCATCCCGCTCCCGCGTTCCGCTGCCACCCGTTCTCCTGCCCTGCCATTGACGTACGCGGCAATGCAGGCGGCATCGAACGCGGGCAGGTGGCAGAGCAGGGCACCGGCAATACCCGCCAGCACATCCCCCGTCCCGCCCACCGTCATCGCGGGATTTCCGGTCCGGTTGAACCGCACCCGCGTGCCATCGGTGATCACATCGATATGGCCCTTGAGCAGCACGGTCCCGGAAATCCCTGCAATCCGGGCTGCACGGGCACGCCCGATCGTATCCATTGGCAGGGTCTTTCCGGTGATACGGGCAAATTCACCGGCATGGGGAGTATAGATCGTCTCTTCCTGCGCAACAGGCAAAGGCAGCCTTAGGGCGTCCGCATCAAAGACCGCACGCTTGCAGTGTGGGGCAATAGCGGTTACCACCGCGTGGCTCTCCGTCCCGAGCCCGTTCCCGCAGACAACCACATTCGCACGCTCTGCAAGGGCGATCAGGCGCCCGGTATGTTCCGTACCGATCTTCTTGCCATCGAGACGTTCATAGATCAGGTCGGGTACCGGTTCAAAGACCGGCGAAGCAATCCGGACAATATCGGCACCCGCCCGTAATGCTCCCAGCCCGGCAAGGTAGGGGGCACCCTGGTAGGGCCCGCCACCGATCACCAGCACTTCGCCGCCAAATCCCTTGTGCGCCTTTCGGTGACGCGGCTGAAGGAGGGTGAGATCGCCGGGCCCGACACAGCACTCCGCTTCAACCGGAATGCCGATATCGACCACTGTTGAACCTTCGCACTTTGCCCGGTGGAAGGCGCAGATGCGATCCGCCCGCATGCCCGGTGTCGGCACGTCTGCTGCAATAATCATCGCCCGCGAGGCATTTGCCATCTTCACGCAGGTCTTTAACGGTTCCTGGAGTTCCCCGGATGCACCGATGCCCAGCAGTGCATCGATGATCACATCGGCCATGGCAAACTGCGATTGCAATGCCTCAAGGTCATCCCGGCAGGTGAACGGGAGCAGCCCGACATTACAGCGTTTCAGCGCGCTGAGCTGGTGCCCGCAGGCTGCGCTTCGTTTTCCGAAATCGACATAGCAGACATCGGTATCCACGCCATACTGGAGGTGCCGTGCGGCAACCATTCCGTCACCGCCATTATTGCCCCTCCCGCAGAGCACGAGCACCCGTGCGGGCGAGGGTGCACGGACCATATCCGCAAGTGCCCGACCGGCGCTCTCCATCAGCTGGAGCTCGGTCACCCCGAGCGCCATGGCATTTTTGTCCACCGCACGCATCCGGGCAGGGCTGATGATCCCTACCTCAGGATATCCTTCGATCGCAAACGGTCTCATATCCCTGCACTTTTTCCCGTACAATTCATGTGTAGGTAGTCCCTAATAATATGCAATGGGTTTTTGCGATGATGTGAAAGCAGCCGCAGAGCAGATCGCGGATGCGCCCGGGATTACCATCATCTCGCACATCGACGCTGACGGTATCTCGTGTGAGGCGATCCTCTCGCAGGCAATCTCACGGCAGGGAATTGACGTAAAATCGGTTTTTGTCCGGCAACTCGAACCGCTGACTATGCCGCAGGTGCCTTCGGACAATACGCTCAAGATTTTTTCCGATCTCGGTGCCGGACAGCAGAACCTGTTTCTCGAACGGGGTTTTACGGAAAAAGAGGTATTAATTGTTGACCACCACGTGAGCCAGCCCTGTGAGCGGGAGTATACGCAGGTGAACTGCCTTCCTTACGGCCATGACCGGATGAGCGCTGCCGGTGTCTCGTACCTGATCGCAAAGCAGATGGACCCGGCTAATATCGATCTCGCCAAACTCGCCATTGTCGGCAATGTCGGTGACATGATGGCCCGGGAAAAGTGCGGGCTTGTCGGCCCTGCACGCGATATCATTGTCGAGGATGGGGTGCGCCACAAAAATGTCGAGGTGCGCAAACGGGATCTTAACTGCTACGGCACTGCCACGCGCCCGGTACACCTCTCGCTTGCCTACAATGACGATCCGTTCATCAAAGGCATCAGCAACAATCCCGAAGGTGCCCGCCAGTTCTTAAAGAAACTCGGCATCCAGCAACAGACAGAAAGCAGGCGCTGGTACGTGTGGGAAGAGATCTCGCAGGAAGAGAAACGGATGATCATCTCCGCACTCGCCGAACAGCTAATCGCAAACGGGGATACGGTGGACCGGCTCTTTGCCGAGACCTACGGGTTCCCGGATGAAATCCCCCGGACGCCGCTGCGCAATGCCCAGGAATACGCAACCATGCTTAATGCCTGCGGGCGCTGGTCCAAGCCCCAGATCGGGGGAGCCATCCTTCGCGGGGATCGCGGCACCGCATACCGCGATGCCGAACATATGCTGAAAAACCACCGGGCAATCATCCGCAACCTGCTCGAATATATCATCGATACGGGAGTCAAGGAACTCGAAAACCTCCAGTATCTCCACGTGGGCGGGCGGTACCCGGATACCATTGTCGGTATCGGGGCCGGGATGGCGCTCTCGAAGCTCAACAGCAATATCCCGATCCTTGTCATGTGCGAAGTGCCCGAGGATACCAACCTGACGAAGGTATCGATGCGGACCACCGAGCGCGTGGTGGAACGCGGGGTCGATCTCCAGCAGGCGCTCAACTGTGCTTCAGCAGAGTATGGCGGCGGGGGCGGGGGCCACAAGATCGCGGCGGGGGCGTACATCCCGAAATCAGCAGAAGAGGAGTTTGTTATTCGTGTCAACAGGATACTCGGAGAACAGTTCGCTGCGGCGGGTTCAGGCAATCGCTGATCACCAGTTCGGCGGGCTTGCAGGGACGGGACTCTTTCCCGAAGGATGCGAGTTCATCTACTCTACCACCGGGCGTATCCGGCAGATCGGGTTTGGCGGGGTGCGCCTCGCAACGGTCCGGGCTTCGGATGGCAGGCTCACGCTCGGCATCGAGGGGGCGAAACGCCTCCAGGCCTGCCTGCCTGCCCCGGCCTACCGGGTGGTCATCAAGGATGATGTCGAAGAGTTCGTGGCCAAGGGCAAGAATGCGTTTGCAAAACACGTGGTCACAGCCGACCCACAAATCCGCGCGGGAGATGACGTCATGGTCATGGCGGGCGGAGATCGCCTGATTGCCTGCGGCGCAGCGGTTGTATCAGGCGCGGAAATGCTTGCATTTAATTATGGAGTAGCGGTAAGAGTACGGCAGGGTAGTGAGAAAGATGCTTCCGGGAAATATCAATCCACGCCAGATGAAGGCGATGATGAAGAAGCTCGGCATGAACGTCGAGCAGATTGAAGACGTGCAGAGTATTGTCATCAAGACTCCGAAGGGTAACTACATCTTCGATTCGGCAGAAGTGTCGGCGATGACCATGCAGGGCTCGACCACGTACCAGATCGTGGGCGATATCCGGTTCGAACCGGCAACGGCCGAGATCCCGAAAGAGGATATCACGATGGTCGCGTCCTCCGCAAACGTGTCTGAAGAGAAGGCCAGAGAGGCCCTCGTGGCGACCAAGGGCGATATCGCCGAAGCGATCATGCGCCTCTCCAGCTCATGATTGAGCCGGGCGATAGAGTACTTCTCGTAGGGGAAGGAAGGGAATTCTGGGTCAAGGCAGGGCCGGGGAAACTCGGTACTGACAAGGGTCAGATCGAGCTCGAATCCATTGTCGGTAAATCCGGCGGGGATATCATCACCACCCACAGCGGTGCAGAGTTCACCATCCGCATCCCGCGCCCGACCGATTTTTTCGCGTATGGCAAACGGTCAGGCGCCCCGATGCTGCCCAAGGATATCGGGCTGGTCATAGCGTACACCGGCATGAACCACAACGATGACGTGCTCGATGCAGGTACCGGCAGCGGGATTGCCGCGATCTACTTCGGCGGTGTGGCAAAGACCGTGAAGACTTACGAGATCCGGCCGGAGTTTTCCACGCTTGCAATGAAGAATATCACGGAGTCGAAACTCACCAATGTGGAGGCAGTGGCAAAGGATTTCCTGGACGCCGAGGGAAGCTACGATGTAGTGCATCTCGATCTCCAGATCCAGCCCGAGCACGTGCGACACGCATTTTCCCTTCTGCGATCGGGCGGATATCTCGCGTGCTACACGCCATTCATAGAGCAGATGTCAATTGTGGTCGATGAGGCCACACCACTGTTCCGCGAGGTGCACACCCACGAGCTGATCGAGCGGGAGATGACGCGGTCCAAGCGGGGGACCCGGCCGTCAACTTCGGTGAGTCACTCGGGGTATGTGACGATTGCGAGGAAATAAGAGAGAAAATAAAAAAAATCATCTGATGCGTTGGGAATTATACCTATTATCAGAAAGTGTTTTTTGCGGAGATCTTACCCATTCTTTTAACTTAGAATCAATAAATTTTCTCGTTTGAGCTTTTGGATTTTTGTACTTTTCAACCGCGCGATATTTTCCATCGCTGTATTCTAAATATCCTTTTAAATAATAATTTACAAGACTTTTCATCTCATTATCAATTTTCATTACCAATGATTTTTTTGAAATGGCTGGAACGAGTGTGAAAAGACGTTCGAGTCCGATCTCACAAATTTCATAAGATGTCTTTCCATCCGCTTGTGGTCTAAAAAGCTGCGCTGCAATATCAACGATTCCCTCGCGAATTTCCTCTCCATTATTCATTTCAGGAAGAAGTGTAATTGGCATATTTGCGATTGAAGTCATATCCTGACCTTTCATTGCAACAAATGCGTCTCTTAATTTTGAATTTTGAAGAAATTCCGCTTTTTTCACATCAAATTTATCCTTAACAACAATTTGACAATGATTTCCATCGTCATTGAAAGAAAAACGACTACTAATCGTATCTGGTGGGGTTGTGAATGAAGGAAAACCAAATGTGGATAAACACCTTGGATCAATTTTTTTATAATTATCCAGAGTTCCTGCTTTGGATTTATCGTTGTAAGTTATATCGACTACAACCCATCCATCGGGACCTGCTGCAATAATATCTGGAGTATAATCCATTCCAAAAGAACGTTCTTGAACTGGTGTTTCCACCCGGAGTTGAGTAATTCCTGCTGCGAAGAAAGGGCCAGCAACTCCCTTATAAGTATAAAAAAGCCGGATAGTATTTCGCCATAATGTGATACGTTTTCGCAGTTCAGGCAAACATTTCAACTCCATCAAAAAAGATAGAAGTCCGCCCTGCATTATCTTCACCTTGAACAGTTGCGATTCTTGGAGCAGCATTTACGCAACCGTTACCAGGAATTGTGAGATAGGCATAATCAAGGCCCACATCCATGAATACTCTATCCCAAGTGTGGAGATCAACCCCCTTAAATCTTTTAAAATCTGAACTAGATTCAATTTCAATAAGCCATAGGTTCATTCCACTTTTTCCCATCGCAACAGCTTCTGAAAAAGCATCAAGATCTAAAGTTTTTGTGAAATTTAGTTCAAATGCACATAATTTTTTATCTCTATTGTCTGTTGCTACGAAAAGTGCATCTTCATAGCGATTCGCTATTTCAGAGATTGATATCATTACTTCTTCTGCATCTTCAGCTTGATTTACAGTCACCTTTCCGTTGCTGTACCATTCTTCTGTAATCTTAACGGATCCCCCAGATCTTTTTTGCCATCGGATACTATTAATCGCGATTTTTTCCTTGGCTAACGCAAGAAATTCATTTACTCCGGGCACTGGTTCTTTCAAACCATACCACGCCTTCAAACTAAACTTCCCTGCGTCCTGTTTGGGGGTTAAACCATCAGAGAAATTTAATCCAATCCCTTTTTCTATCCAAGAACCTGATTTTTGGAAATGCATTAAATGGTTGTGAGAGAGCCAGCATTTATCAAGGCCTTGATTAACAGAAATCCAACTTGAAATTTTATCATCAGATTCTTTTGCTTTCATTAAACTGTATAATATCCACACACGTTTTCTGGAAGTATCAAGAAATAATGTTCCGGGTAAATCTCCACCACTATTGACATACCAATTATTAACATCCAGTTTTACCCAACGTCCTCCATCAGGTGTTGCCGAAACATTTTTTAAAAAAAGATTGCTTTCGATAAGATATGCCTTCAATTGTTTCGAATATGTTGCTCCAAACAACATCAAGGATTCTTTATTTCCTTCCAGTCCGGCTTGAAATAGATGTTTCATTTCAGCAAAGGACTGTATCATTATTGTTCTCACCACGCTAAGAAATTTTACTTTTATAGAATACGATCTTACGCACTATTAATCTATATTGTATTTAATCGATATCTTCGTAGACTTTGTTGAGAAATATTAAACGACAGATTTTCTAAATGACAAACAACCATTTAACCCACCGCTCCCGACACTGATCCATGCCAACGGGCGAACACGTCCACATCATCAGTGCCGGCGAAAATATCCACACCACCTACCCGGCAACGTTTCGCGAACTGCCAACAATCACCCGGACGTACGTCCTCGCGGATAGCACGGTGTACGAGATCTCGTCCAGCCCTGCAACAGAAAAAGAACGGGTCGCCATCAGGAACGCAGTCACCGCCGTGAAGGAGGTCTCCGCATCGCTCTCCATCCCTTTCTCCCGCGAACTGGTCTATCCGCCCGCCTATCCATCGGTTCGCGATATACTCACGAAAATCCACCGCGAATTCCCCACCGCCCGGTACACGTTCGATATCTCGGGCGGGTCCACGCCCCTCTGCACGGCGCTCCTCTCGTTCGGACCCTGGCTTGGCGCACAGGTCTATTCCGCCTTCGATGAGAAGACGCCCCGGAACGTCCCGCTGCCGGAACGGTCAGTCCGAAGCATGATGGAAAACCCCAATTACCCAGCAATCCTTGCGCTGCTGCTCCGCACCATACGGAAGGACGCGATACCGGGGATGCACGAATGGACATCCCGGGACTACATCTACAAGCAGCTCTGGCCGTACTATGTCCCGTCCCGCACGAAGAAGGTAAAACCCGGCGATCCCGTACCCCCGCCGGTCCACTACCGGCGCGGGAGGAAACCCGCCGCAGAACTGACGCACGGTACATTATCGACCCTGATGCGGACGCTGGAAGAAGCGGGGCTTGTGGAGGAACGGGTATCGGAAGAGACGAAGCGGGAAAAATCGTACCGCATAACTGATAGTGGCGAAATTGCATTCCGGTTTTTTGCGGATCCGGCAACCAATACGCTTGTCCGGACGGCTCTCCAGAAAGGGTAAAACAAAATTTTTTTCAATCGAAGTCTGCTGAAAAATTTTCAATCAAGGTACGAGGGTGTTAGTAAAGCTGCCAACTGTTGGATAATTATCCAACTGTTGGATAATTATCTAACAACAAATCATTTTCTCCGGGGTGAGGGGCCGGAAATAAAATCAAGGTCTGGTTAAAAAATTCCAGGCAGGGGCTGATAGGTCGATTGAAAAAAAAATTTCAAAGCTTGATTGAAAATTTTTTTGTGCGAAACGGATCTTGATTTTTTTGTAAAAGGCTTGCCGGAATTTAATCGGAATTGACTCATGATCGTAATCATTGGGTTGTTTGAGCTTGGCAGCATTAAGGAGGGTTCCACGCCTCAGGACCTCTCCGAGGCACGGCGGGGCAAGGCGGTTTGATTCTTTTAGTCATTGAAACCGCCGCGGGGGCGCCCCTTCGGGGGCGGCGGCGTTCATCGCAATCGGGAGTATAGGCGTATCAGCTTCCAGAATAAAAATCATGGATAATATCGGATTACTCATTTATATCAATAGATTCGAAAAGTTGGAAGAAAATTAATATTCTGGGAATGTGCAGTAATTCTGGTGAATTATGACAAAAGTGGAGATTAAGCAGGTTGATGCACAGGGCCGGATCATCCTGCCAAAGGCATGGCGGAACCGGCTGAAAACAAATAATGTCATGATCATCGATGAGGATGACCGGCTTGAGATCCGCCCGGCTGATACCGATCTTGCGCGATTTGTTGACGCGGTCGAAGTTGAAGGTAAACATTTTGACGATTATCACGCCCTGCGCAAGGAACTGAGAAAAGATGCGGTTCATTGATGCAAACGTATTCATCTATGCAGTCCTCAAGCCAAAAACAGCGCTTCCGGAAGCGGTCTTAACAAGAAAAACTGCAGCAAAAGAGATTTTCCTGCGGGTAAATGCCGGTGAACCGGTCACGACCACGACCGTGCACCTCAGCGAAGTGGCAAATGTTTGCGAAGATGCGGCGGGCTTTAAGTTTTCCTGCGATCTCGTCTCCGCACTCCTGTCAAAGCCCTCGATTATTGTCCAGCCGGTCTCCGCTGACAACTACCGGGAGAGTGCCCGGCTGGCACAAAAATATTCCATTAGCGTTAACGATGCCCTGGCACTGGTTGTCATGGAACAACAAGGCATTGATGAGATCTATACCTTCGACCGGCATTTCAGCCAGGCACCGGTACGCGTTGTACAGGAATAGTGCAGAACCCTACATCAAGCCGGATTGTAACGAAAAAATGTCCTGGATAAAAAAAAGTTTATTCCACAATCGCGTGCCCGTTCCTGTCGCCCCGCCCGATTCCCTTGTAAATAAAACCATTTTTAATATACATATCCGGGTCGACCATGTTCCGTCCGTCAATAATAACCGGGTGCTTCTTACCGGACAGTTGCTTAAGTACAAGAGGATTCAGGGTCCGGTAGTGGTGATGGCCGGCAAAGATCACGATCGCATCAGCACCCTCAACCGCTTCCTCAACAAAAGGAACAATCGGCACCCCGGGATATTCCGCTACATAGGGATCGTGGACCGGGACAACCGCACCCTCATGCACAAGGAGATCGCGGTACGGTTCTGCGGGCGTATTCCGGGTATCATCCGAATTGGATAAAAACGCCCAACCGAGAAGGGCAACCTTTGCGCCTTTCAGCGGGACACCCGCACGCTGCAGGGCATCTTTCGTAAGCCGGAACATATGGGTTGGCATGAAGTCATTGATGTGCCGGGCAAGCACGTAGAGCGACGGCTCGTTTGCCGGGTAATCAAGCGTGCCTTTACCGAGCTCCCGGGCACCCCGTTCGAGGTGGTAGGTGTCCTTGGTCAGGCAGTGGCCCCCGACACCGGCACCCGGCCAGAGCATGGCACGGGTGATGCCTTCGCCCTTGAGACTGTCGATGCCGGTCCGGACATCGTAGACATTGATGCCCATCGCCTCGCAATAGAGTGCCAGTTCGTTGATGGCAGCGATCTGGAGATCCCGGAACGTGTTCTCCGCAGTCTTGGTCACTTCCGCAGCGGTTGCTGACATCGGGATCACTTTTCCCAGGGTCAGTACGGGGGAATACAGTTCAGTTGCCCTCTGCGTACTCACGTCGTCAATCCCTCCCACAATACGGTCATGCTCCCGGATATTCCGCAGCAATCTGCCCACCATCACCCGTTCCGGTGCATGGGCGAGGGCGAAATCCACACCCGCCGTAAGCCCGGACTCCTTTTCCAGGAGCTCGCGGGCGATCCCGGTAGTGGTGCCGGGCGTGATCGTGGATTCCAGCACGACAAGCATACCGGGCCGGAGATAGCGGCCGACATTTTTTATCCCGTCGAACAATGCGGAAAAATCCGGCAGCAGGTCTTCCTTGTTCAGAAACGGCGTCTGGATCGAGAGGGTAACGGCATCCAGTCCGGCAATCTTTGAAAAATCAGAGGTGCAGACAAATTTTTTGGCAGATACTACTTTTTGTAAGAGCTCTTCAAGCCCCGGTTCCTCACCCTTGAGCGGGCTCTCGCCCCGGTTGAGCATGGCAATCTTGTAACCGGAAGAGGGAGAATCCCGCTGGAACCCGTACACCCGTTCGTACTGCGGTACATCGGCCAGGAGAGCAGCCGCAGGGATTCCCACATATCCCATGCCAAGTACCCCTATGGTCCTGATCGGCCCTTTTTCCTTAAGGATTGCATCAAGCGTCATACCGGTCCCCATACCTATTTCGCAAGTCCTGCCTGGATCTCTTCGCAGATCCGCAGGTTGTGAATCGCCTGTTCCGGGGTGATCGGGAAAGGCCGGCCTTTTTCCACGCAGTCAATGAACGTCGCAAGCTCGCGTTTGAGCGGTTCGAGTTTGTTCACCATCACCTTCTCGATGATATTTTCCTGCACGTACCGTTCCGCCTCGAACGTATACTGCCCCGGCTTGCGATAAATGGTCACTTCCTGCGTCATGAAGTCCCCTTCAATAGTGAACTCCTCTTCCTCGATATAGATCATGCGGATCTTCTTGGAAGATTTCCGGCTTGCAGAGAGTGACACGGGAACCGTTCCGCATTTCATCAGCACACTGCATACATCTGCGGTGCCGGCACTGGAGATGGTACACGGGGCATTAAAGAACAGGGTAAGAAGAATATCGATATCGTGGATCATCAGATCCTCGATCACCGTACTTCCCGTGACGCGGGCTGACGCGGGATTATGCCGTTTCATCTCAACATACAGCGGTTTTTTCACGATCTTCCTGATTTCTTCGACAATCGGGTTGAACCGCTCGATATGACCAACGCCAATGGTAATCCCTTCCGGAGCGGTTCGCATGAGCTGCGTGGCTTCCTCAGCTGTGGCACAGATCGGTTTTTCGATCAGCACGGATTTACGGGAAGAAAAAACCTGCCCGACTACATCCTTGTGAAACTGCGTGGGGACGCACACGCTCACCGCATCGGAATGCGCAAGCAATTCTGCAACAGAACTATACACCGTTGCCCCGTGCTTTTCTCCAATCGCCTTTGCCCCCGCAGTGTTTACGTCAAAAACACCGACGGAATCCACACTTTTGAGTTCGGAATAGACCCTGACGTGGTTCTTTCCCATCGTCCCGACACCGATCACACCGACATCCATTCACTTCACCCGGTTGATCGTATCACAGATAAAGGCAAGCTCTTTCTGGTCGAGCAGGGGGTGGACCGGCAGGCTTAGTACTGACGAGGAGAGCCGGGTCGAGACCGGGCAGGGATCCGGATCATTTGCAAGCCCGAACAACGGCTGGCGATGGATGGGTATGGGATAATGCACTGCAGAGCCAATCCCTTTGGCCTTTAAGTAATCGATAAACGCATCGCGCTTCATCGGGAACTCATCGGTGAGACGGATGACGTACTGGTGGTAGACATGATGCATACCGGGTGCGACATACGGGGTGATGAGACCTTTTACCGAAAGGTTTGCATTATAATAATCCGCATTCTTCCTGCGCCGCAGGTTGAACTTCTCTAACTTTTTTAACTGGACAATGCCCAATGCCGCTGCCATATCAGTCATGCGGTAGTTGTAACCAAGGCGGGTATGAAGATACTTCTCGCTCTGGCCGTGATTGATGATCAGGCGCAGGCGCTCAGCGTACGCCTTCTCGCTTGTTGTAACCATCCCCCCTTCACCGGTGATCATGTTTTTGGTGGCATAGAAAGAGAAGCAGCCGAAGTGCCCGAAACTTCCGACTTTACTGCCATTGCAGAGTGCACCATGCGCCTGTGCCGCATCCTCAATTAACTTGAGACTGTGCAGCTCGCATACGTTCTGCACACCCGTCACATCAAACGGCTGGCCATAGAGATGGACACCGATAACCGCCCGGGTTTTCGGGGTTACCCGCTCTTCGAGCTGTTCGGTGTTGATGGTATAGGTCTGGTCATTGACATCGCAGAAGATCGGCGTTGCCCCGCACATCAGGACTGCCGATGCCGTGGCAATGAACGAGAATGACGGTACAATTACCTCATCCCCGGGACCGATATCTGCGGCAAGGAGGGCAGCATGAAGAGCGGCAGTCCCGTTATTGATCGCCACCGCATGCGTAGTGCCACAGTAATCGGCAAATTTTGTCTCAAGTTCCAAAACCCTGTCTCCGGCAGCGAGCATTCCGGACTCGAGAACCGCTGTTACTGCCGAGATCTCTTCCTGACCTATCGCTGGTCGCGCAATGGGTATATTGACCACGTTTCACCCTCGCAAATTATCGGTAATTCGGATAAAAAATGCGTGAGCATCCAATAATATCATTCCTGTCAGGATGTGACAGGATTCCCGAAATATCTATCTGAAATTCCCGGCACAAATCCCGGGATCCAACGCTTCTGCCCTTGTTCCCGCAAACGAAGAATAGCTAATTAGTAGGAGACGATCATATAATCGTAAGAACGAACAGTGGAGGGGTGGCAACGCGACATATCATTTCAATCGGGGATTTTGAAAGAAGCGAAATTGACCGCCTGCTGGATCATGCACAGCAGATCGACAGCAAAAAGTACGACAGGAATGCACTGAACGGCAAAATTCTTGCGGTACTCTTCTTTGAACCAAGCACCAGAACGCGGATGTCCTTTGAATCTGCCATTGCACGGCTGGGGGGAACTTCCCTGTCAGTTGGCAGCGTTGATGCATGTTCCATGGCAAAAGGCGAGACGCTCGCAGACACCATACGGGTCGTGAGCGGGTATGCTGATGCTATTGTTATCAGGCATCCCAAAGAAGGGGCAGCGCGCCTTGCAGCCGAGTTTGCAACGGTACCCGTGATCAACGCCGGAGACGGTGCCGGCCAACACCCATCCCAGACACTTCTTGATCTCTATACCATCCGCCAGTCAATGCCCATAGACAGGATTGATGTAGCGCTGGTAGGAGATCTCCGGTATGGGCGCACGGCACACTCGCTTGCGTCAGCACTCTCGTTATACAATGCCCGGCTGCACACCCTCTCCCCTACCGGACTCGAACTTCCCGACACGCTCGCCACCGAGCTTACCAACAAGGGCATGGAGATCGTGAACCATGATTCCATCGATGAAATGATTGGGATGATCGATGTGCTCTACGTAACCCGGATCCAGCGCGAACGGTTTCCCGATTCGGCCTCGTACTTCAACGTAGCGTCCAGTTACCGGATCACACCAGAATTACTGAACGAAGCCAAAGAACATCTCATCGTGCTCCATCCTCTCCCGCGAGTGGATGAGATCGACCCGCGTGTGGATGAGTCGCCGCATGCCCGGTACTTTGAACAGTCCAGGAATGGTGTCCCGGTGCGGATGGCGATGCTTATGGATGTGATGCGATGACCCATACAGATTCCGGTGAGAATGAAGGACTCCTTGTCAGGAGGATCAGGAACGGTACCGTGATCGATCACATCGATGGCGGGGAAGCGCTCAATGTCGTCAAGATCCTCGGGATTACCGGAACAACGCAGGAAGCGCTCTCGATTGCGACCAATGTCCCGAGCCGGGACATGGGGAGAAAGGATATCGTCAAGCTCACCAACCGGGAGCTCTCAAAAGAAGAAGTCGATCGGATCGCACTCATCTCGCCGCATGCAACGATCAACATCATCCGGAATTTTAAGGTCTGTGAGAAGAAGGGAGTCGAGATCCCGAGCCTGATCGAAGGGCTTGTCCGCTGCCCCAACCCGGGCTGCATCTCGAATACCCATGAACCGATCCGGAGCAAGTTCCATGTCCGGCCCACAGGACTTCACTGTTACTACTGTGACTGGGTGATTACAAAAGATCTCACCAGTTACATTATCTGATTTTTTCCGCCTTTTTATGTTTTTAGTGTCAGGGCAGCGGACATGGCTGACAGGGTAAAAACAGGACAAATGACGTTGTTGAAAATCTCTTTTTCCCGTTGTTCATTTCTCGTTTTGGATTTCTGCATTGTAGAAAACCTTTTTTCACGTACTATATTGCCCCCCTCTTGCGCCACCAGTCCCCGTTGGGGGACGGGCGCAGTGCGATAGCCCGAGGAAGGTTACAGGCAATACGTTGTCATCGCAAGGGGGGGTGCCCCCGGGAGTTATTCATGGCCCTTTGGGCCACAGGCGGCCATGGATATGACTTATCCATAGGAGCGTCAGAGTTTTCTCAATGATATCTACAGAGCACAAATTTCCTAAGAAAACAGGATGATGAAAGTTGAAACCTCCATCTCCTGCCGTAACGATATATGTCGCCGCTCCCGACGGTGCAATCCCGCGGCGGATCAGTGACTCCATAAAAGGTCAAAACTCCTTGCCCCGCTATGCGTCGAAGAGGCCCTGAGGCGGGGGAGAATCACAAAAACAATTTTCATGATCCTGGCGTGAGCGTTAAAGGTTCCGGTATGTTATAAAAGAGCAGGAATACCTGAAAAAGGAAAAATATCCGGATCGAAGCCACAGAAGTATTTTTGACCGGCATTGGGGAAGGAAGCGGGAACAAAAAAAGAAATTATCCGTGACCACTCAGCGCATCAGGTGACCGTGAATATCGATCTCCCCGCGATAAATCCGGGTGCTGGAGATCCAGCGGCCATCATCGGCAAGCACACAGCTGATCTGGTGAATATCGACTTTCTTTCTCCCTTGTTGCCTGCGCAATTTGTTGATCTCAATAGCAACCGGAAGGGTCTCTTCGGATACAATGATCGCATCAAAATCGGCATCGAGTGCTGAACCGAAACGGTCCTGCAGGGGCTCAACAGAAAAAAGAGTGGGAAATTTTCTTTGAGCGATATACTGTTCAAGCTCGGTTTTCCGGAGCTCAAACGAATGAATGGGGTGGGTTTTCCGGCTGGCGAAGCTATCCGTGGTAAGCCCGATCACGACATAACCCTGAGGTCCGGCTATCTCAAATGACCGGGAAAGCAGGACTTTATGCCCGTCGTGAAGGGGATCGAATGTACCCCCGACCATAACCTTCATGCTCTTTGATTCTTAATTTCTAATGTTATTATGCGTATGGATGGAAAGGTCTCCGGCGTGCCGCTCTTTGCAGCGGAAAACGCGACAATCATCGGCGATGTCACGATCGGCAAACAGGTGGGGATCTGGTTTGGTGCGGTAATCCGTGCCGATAAGGACCGGATCGTGATTGGAGACCGATCCAATGTCCAGGACAACTGCGTAGTTCACACCAGCAAGGGATACCCGGTCACCCTGGGAACCGACGTATCGGTCGGGCACGGCGCGATCCTTCACGGCTGCACAATAGGAAACCGGGTGATTGTCGGCATGGGATCGATCGTCTTAAACGGGGCAACCGTGGGCGATGGATCGGTCATCGGTGCCGGTGCGGTGGTTACCGAGGGAAAACTGATCCCTCCGGGATCTGTAGTAATCGGCGTTCCGGGAAAGGTTGTCAAACCGGCAGACGCAGCACAGCAGGAGCAGATCCTCAAAAACGCCACGTCGTATATCGAACTGGCCGGGGAGTACGCCCACCATGGGTGATGTGATCGTTATCGGTGCCGGTATTGCAGGCATCCAGGCAGCGCTCGATATCGCGGGTCACGGGATCCCTGTACACCTGGTAGAACGCGAACCGAGTATCGGCGGCCATATGGCCCAGCTCGACAAAACATTCCCGACCAACGACTGCTCGATGTGCATCCTCTCTCCCAAGATGGTAGATGTGGCACGCCACCCGCTCATCACGGTCCATACCTGTGCAGAAGTCGAAAAGATCGAAGGCGAAGTCGGGAACTTCACCGTCACTATCAGGCAACACCCCCGGTACGTGGACCCAAAACTCTGTACTGGCTGCGGGGACTGTATCGAGATATGCCCGGTTGAAGTGTATAACCGGTTCGATGCCGGCATAGGAGTGAGAAAAGCAATCTACAAACCGCATGCACAGGCAGTTCCGGATATCGTGATCAAGGATGCCGAACATTGCATAGAGTGCGGACTCTGTTATGATGCCTGTGGCCCGGGTGCGATCCTGCGTAAGGAAGAAGAGGAGACCATCACTATCACTGCAGCAAGTATCGTAATCACGACCGGTTATACGGTCTTTGATGCCAGGAGCAAAGAGCAGTACGGCCACCTCATCCTGCCGGATGTCATTACCAGCCTCGAACTGGAACGGATGATCAATGCCAGCGGTCCGACCGGGGGAAAGATCAAACGCCTGAGCAATGGGGCGGTGCCAAAGAGTATCATATTTGTCCAGTGCGTAGGCTCGCGTGACATGTCCATTGACCGCCCCTACTGCTCCTGTGTCTGCTGTATGCAGGCGATAAAGAATGCAATACTTATCAAGGAGAAACAACCGGAGACCGAAATCACCCTCTGTTACATGGACATCAGGGCGTATGGCAAAGGTTACGAGGAATATTACGAACGGGCACAGGCACTGGGAATCCGGTTCCTGCGGGGTATGCCTTCCGATATCCTGGCCGATCGCAACGGATTAATCGTGCAGGTGGAAAATTCGGAGAATTCGGAAGTGCAGATTCTCCGGCCGGATCTTGTGGTGCTTTCCCTGGGTATCGGACCCTCAGATAAGGCTGCAGAGATTGCTTCAGCGTGTGGGATTCCTCTTGAAAAGACGGGTTTTTTTAAATCAGTGCACGATGCCATGGACACCGTTGCAACCCTGCGTCCCGGGATCTATGTTGCCGGTACAACAACCGCCCCCCGTGACATACCGGACAGTGTAGCATCCGGAGGATCTGCTGCAATGCGGGCATATATGGATGCGGTAAGGACGCGGTCGGCGTGAACGAGACTGCCACACTCTGGTGGGATACTGGCAACCAGAGCATCCGGTACATTGAGCAGACGCTGCTTCCGGGAGAGTATGCGATCATAGAATGCCGGAGTATTGAGAGACTGGCAACGGCGATCAAACGGCTGGAGATACGGGGGGCTCCCGCACTGGGTGTTGCCGGGGCGTATGGGATTGCGCTGTCCGCTGTACTTTCCGATAAAAAAGATATGCACTCATTCATGATGGCAGTGCACCGGGATGCCGACCTGCTCCGTTCAACCCGCCCGACTGCAATTAACCTCGCGTGGGGGATCGACCGGGTGCTCGCATCCATGGCACCTGCATATGACTGTGATGATGCCTGTTCCCGTGCACTTGCCGAAGCTGAGGAAATCGCCCGGAATGATACTGCCTGCTGCCATGCGATGGGTAAACACGGTGCCGCACTCCTGCCCGATCAGTGCACGGTGCTCACGCATTGCAATGCCGGGGCGCTGGCATGCTCATCATGGGGAACAGCGCTGGGAGTGATCCGTTCGGCAGTTGATGCGGGAAAAGAGGTAAAGGTGATCGCCTGCGAGACACGCCCGCTCCTGCAAGGGGCCCGGCTCACCGCCTGGGAACTCGCTCGCGACGGGATCGATGTCACGGTGATCACGGATTCAACCGCAGCCCACCTCATGCGAAAGGGGATTATCGATGCGGTGGTTGTTGGTGCGGATCGCATCACCTGCGATGCGGTTTTCAATAAAATCGGTACTTACATGCATGCAGTCTGCGCACACCATCACGCAATCCCGTTCTATGTAGCCGCGCCCCATTCTACCTTTGATCCGAAAAATACCGAAAGGGATGTCATTATCGAAGAGCGCGGGCGCGATGAACTGACCGTCATGGGTAACCGCACCTATATTCCGGATGGCGCAGGCGTAAGGAACTATGCATTCGATGCGACACCGATGGAACTGGTCACTGCGGTCATAACAGAAACGGGTGTACTGCGTCCGCCAATAGACATACGTAAACTCTTATCGCGTATCAGCACCACATAATGCTAAAAAGGCTCCGTTACCTATGGATTTTGATTTCGCCTCCTACAATAACCTCATGTTTCTCATCGGGGAACTCACGGTCCTCATCATACTCGGCGCGCTGGTCATCGCATTTATCCTTGCCCTGATATCACTCTACTCGATTAAGAAGGGGCATCTCTACTTCCCTAAGCTCATCAAAGCGGGCCTTGTCTTCTTTGAAGGACTGATGAAAGCGTTCTTCCGGCTTCTCGGTCTTGAAGACCGGGAGATGCTCACATTTTTGATCAAGATCCATAACACGATGAACACGACCGAGTTTGCGCGTATCCCGGTCACCGAACGGGCAATCTTTATGCCGCAATGCTTACGATCATCCCGTTGTCCTGCCCATCTCACGCCCGAAGGTCTCAAATGCCGCTCCTGCGGGCAGTGCACCGTCGGCGAGGCAAGGGGTCTGCTCGAGAAAATGGGTTACCGGATCTTCATCGTTCCCGGCTCATCATTCATCAAACGCATGGTAAAAAAATACCGGCCGAAAGCAATAATCGGTGTCGGTTGCCTTTCAGAAGTCAAAGAGGGCATCGACATGGCCGATAAAATGGGACTTATCGTGATGGGTGTTGTTACCTTAAAAGAAGGTTGTGTGGAGACGATTGTGAACTGGCCGGATGTTTACGAGGTGGCAACGCTCGGGGTGGATCCGGCATCAGTCCCCGAGGACCTTCATATTCTTACCGGTTAATTTCCCGCTTTTTATCTTGCCATGGACGATGATCGTGTCGTCACTGGTCACATCCCCGACATGGACACCGGTGCGCAGGATCACTTTGCCACCTGCCTTGACAGAATGGACTGCTGCATGATCGAGGATCGTGACATCCCCGTGCGCAACAATCGGCCCTTTAATCCGGCACTGGCTGCCGATGATCGCGTTCCAGCAGCTGATATCGAGTGCGACGCTGGAGCGCGGACCCAGTTCAAGGGTTCCGGTGACCGTGAGCCGCCCCCAGAAATGAGTGTGGGGCGGGACGATGAAGTCCCCGTCAACCTTCACGTTCCCTTCAAAATACGTCCCTTTTTGTGCAAAAAAAGTATTGCCTTTCTGGAATAGTGTCGGCATTGCTCCCTCAAGGTAATTGAGGTATGATCAGGGGATAAACTTGTTGCTCAAGGAAAACCGGTCTTCCATACGATGCCGGGCGGGGTTACAGGAAAACTGCCGACAGTGCAAATACCACGAGAGCAGCAAACATGCCTGCCTTGATGAGCGTGGTTGAACGGGTTGCCCTGACACATGCAGGGGTCTTACAGGGCAGCGTCCTGATTACCGCCACGAGAATGATGCTATCAACAATGACTATGCCGGCGAGATACCACATCCCCCACCAGAGATACGGGACAACACTTGCAACGACAGCAATGAAGGCAAAAACAAGAGCAACGCGGGTAGTCGGGCGGATCCCGATACGGATCGGGAGCGTATCGGCACCTCCTGCTGCATCACCCTCAATATCCTCCGCATCTTTCAAGATTTCCCGGACCATGGTCGCAAGGAACGTTATGGCGGCAAGCGGGATCATCAGTACAATCGCATTCCCTCCGGCAAAGGCTCCCCCGAACAGAAAGATGCTGGCTGCAAGATACGCGACTGCTGCATTGCCAATCACCGGCATGCTCTTGAGTTTTGCTGCATACAGGACAAGAATCACGGAATTGATCACCACAATGGCAAGACAGAGCACGGGCGTGAAAAGGGCAACAAGCACACCTGCGAGAAACAGCGTAACGGCAAAACATCGTGCGGCTACGGGACTCACGAGTCCTGAGGGAATCGGGCGCTCAGGGCGGTTGATCCGATCGATTGCAACATCGAAATAATCATTGATCACATTGCCGGCAGCAGTGATCAGGCTGACGATAAGAAACAGGAGAACGGTAGAGGGAATCACGGTTCCGGTAGCAATAAGATAGGCTATGATCGCCGTTATCCCGGAAATCACCGCATTTGCCGGGCGGGTAATTCTGAAAAATCCTGCAGCGCTCATCGGATACCAGTTATATCGTCGTTGGGATAATAAAATGCACGAAAAGGATGATGTAAACGGGCGAGGGGGGATTTGAACCCCCGGCATTCAGCTTAGGAGGCTGACGCTATGTCCGGGCTAAGCCACTCGCCCTGCCCATACCAATTCGGAGGGAATATGTATAAGGTTTGCGCGCTGCAACAATTCTCCGCAATGGAGTTAAGCGAGATAACGGAAGGAAAAACCCGGTTTTTTATCCCGGTCCAGGACAATACGACACAGTTTCCTCCCGGATCTGCGCCGATCTTTTTTAACCGGCGGATGGAACTGAACCGCGATGTCACGGTGCTTCTGCTCTCGATCCTCAAACCATCCGAATATCTCGATGCCATGGGGGCAACCGGCATACGCGGGTTGCGGGTTTTGCATGAGTGCGGCATTCCGGTTACCATCAATGACCGTGAGTCCGAAGCGATCGAACTGATAACGTACAATGCAAACCATGCAAACCTGCTCGTGGAGATTGTGCAGAGGGACGCCAGTGCCCTGCTCTCAGAGCGATCATTTGATGCTGTGGATCTCGATCCGTTCGGGACACCGGCTATGGTCGTGGACGCCGCTGTCCGGGGTACGCGGAGGTTTCTCTTTGTAACCGCTACCGATACAGCCCCTCTCTGCGGTGCGCACCTGAAAGCAGGAATCCGCAGGTATTTCGCACGACCGTTAAACACCGAGTACCATAGTGAAGTCGGGCTCCGCATCCTGCTCGGGTTTGTTGTCCGCGAAACGGTCAAGTATGACCGGGGGGTTGAACCAACGTTCTGTTATGCCCGTGAACATTTCGTACGGCTCCACCTCCGGTTACTCCGGGGAGCAGGTGCAGCAGACAATACCCTTAAACAGATCGGGTTTATCCTCCAGTGCCCGAAGTGCCCGTATCGGGAGGAGCATCCGGGCATGGTTCCCCCTACGGTATCCTGCCCGCACTGCAATGAACCACTCAGATTCATCGGCCCCCTGTGGCTGGGCAGCATCCGGAACCAGGATATTCTCCACCGGATGCAGGCGCAGCTGAATACCATGGAACTCGGCACGAAAAAAGATCTGGAGAAACTCATCAGCGTCTGCATCGACGAACTTCCCACCTCATCGTTCTACGATTATCACCATATCGCAAAACTTCTGGGTTGTTCTCCTCCGGATATCAACACCGTTCTCGAACGTATACGGGCTACAGGGTATGCTGCGACACGAACGCATTTTTCCGGGTACGGGATCAAGACTGAAGCGCCGCTTGAGATCATAAAATCGGCTATTCAGCCAGATAGAACGTGAAACCGGATAAAACAGGAAATTGACAGCAACGCGAAATTCTCACCGTCGTTGCTGTTGCTTCTTTTCCATGACCCGGAATGAACCTGCCGGCACAACAATCTCAAACCGGACTCCCGATCCCGGGGTGCCGGTCTCTGTTATGGTAAAACCGAAGATTGCTAAAATTTCATGTACAAGAAACAGGCCATTGCCGGTTTTTTTCCCTTTACCCGGTTGAAAAAGGGAAGGTTGTAAGGATTCAGGGATCCCCGTTCCATTATCCTCATACACAATTTTTGCTGCCCCATTCTCCAGTCTCCACTGCAGGGATATTTCGGATACGCTCTTTCCGTGACGGAGCGAATTGTCAATCAGATGATGAAAGACTTTCGTGAGCATCGGATCGGTAAAGAGTTCAATATCGTTACACGCGGGTCCTATGGTGATCTGGACATCTGTAGCGCCAAAGATGGATCGGGCGGACTGGAATATTTCATAAAGATTCATCCACATCGGTGAATGTGCACCGAGGTCTTTATATTCCGTGGTGAATGTGATGAGATTATGAATTTTTTCGGTTGCACCTAAGAGAATCCTGACAATTTCCGGAGATGTAATCGTGCTGTCATCCGGCTCTATCAAAGAGAGATAACCATGTAAGACGGTAAGCTGGTTGTTGATATCGTGGCGGACGATACTGTTTAACCGATGGATCCGGGTATTAGCCTGTCGCAAAATTTTTTCTGTCTGTTTACTGGTGCTGCATTCGCCAATAATGCCGATCATGCCGCTCTTGTCCTGCCCATCCAGAACCGACCGGGAAACAGCTATTGCCTGATGGAAACCTCCGTCCTTACCGACAACAGGAAAGCAGGAGGGATGAGGATTTCCTTGTTTTGCCTGCTCACACATTTTTCGGACACTCCCATTATCCTGAGGCAGAACGAAAGCGGAGATCGATCTGCCGATCATCTCGTCCGGTAAAAAACCCATAATATCAGTACAACCGGGACTGATGTAGAGAATTTTTCCCAGGTCATCGAGCGTGAAAAGAACCTGATCAAAAGATTCGACGAGTTTGCGATACGAATTCTCATTTGAAGGGTTTGTCATCGGCAGCATTCCATAAGAAGGAAGTGAATGGCGAGCTGAAAGGGCTTTTCCCAACATCAGGGAAAAATACCGTCAGCTCTTTGTGAAAGAGAAGGATTGCAGGCAAATTATATTTTTCCAAAGAGGTCTTAAAAAAAGGTATTACGGGATCAGTGATCTACGATGATTGTGATAAGATCGCTGTCAATTAGTCTGTGGGAGAGACCGACTCTCTGCCCGGGGTGCTTGACCGATTTGCCCCAGACCCTTGAATAGCGGAACTTCTGGACAAATTCACGGTGGAGCTTGGTACAGACATCCTCGATGGTGCTGCCTTTCCTGACAATGAGGGGCTCTTCAAGATCCGCCTCGCCGCCATGGGGTTTGAGATAGACCCGGATGAACCCGAGACTGTCATAGATTGCATCTTTTGTTTCCTCAAGGTGATAACCGGCATGGGCAGATATCATGAGCGGCGGGCTGCCGAACCGTTCTGCAATATCATGTTCGATCTCAAGGTATCGTTCCTTATCCACGAGATCGACTTTATTGACCGCAATGAACGCCGGGATATAGACCCGGTTACCCTGTACTGCATCAATAAGATCATCCTGTGTGGCATTCCCGCGGATCAGGATATCCGCATTCATCATCTTGCTCTCGGCAAGGATAGACCGGACTTCTTCAATATCAAGGTCCAGCGTGCCGACCGCGTTAAGCCGGATACCCCCGTGTGACGATTTCTTGATAGTAATATCCGGTTTTGGCACATTAATCCGGATACCGGCATCGTGGAGTTCCTTGATAAGCACATCAAAGTGCCGCTCGTTGAAGACATCCACGAGAATGATGATAATATCTGCCCCACGGACAACGGCGATCACTTCCTTGCCCCGGCCCTTGCCCATCGCTGCACCGGCAATGAGCCCGGGGATATCGAGCAGCTGGATCTTTGCCCCTTTGTGTTCAAGCGCCCCGGGAACAACCGTAAGCGTGGTGAACGCGTACGCTGCAACCGCACTGTCAGTACCGGTGAGTTTGTTTAAGAGCGTACTTTTACCGGTTGAGGGAAACCCGACAAGAACTGCGGTCGCATCTCCCGATTTTTTAACCGAATACCCCTCGCCGCCCCCGCCGGCTTTCATCGCGCGGCTTACCGCTTCGTCCCTGAGACGTGCGATCTTTGCCTTTACACGACCGATATGCTTGGAAGTAGCCTTGTTATACGGCGTCTTGACAAGCTCGTCCTCGAGCTCTTTAATCTGTTCTTCAAGACTACTCATTCCTATATTAATCGCCGCATGTCCGAGATATAGTTGTTTATGACAGGGAAGAACAATGAAAACCGGTCATGACAGGACCCGATTCCATTTTTGTGCATGTCATAATACCGGGTAAATGGAGCATAATACCGTTATGTCAGTATGGATAGTACGCGTGATGTTCTGAATCCCGTAACTCACAGAAAAACCAACTATGCTTACCTGCCCGAAAAGCGAGCGATTACCCCCGGAAAATATCTCTGGCTTTTAGCAGATATTATTTTTTTGCTTTGTAGAAACGGGCATGAACCATTAAGTTCACTCCGAAATCATGAAAATCGTTTTTAGGATTCTCCCCCGCTTCAGGGCCTCTCCGAGGCACGGCGGGGCAATGAGGTTTCATTTTTTAGCAGTCCGTAAAACCGCCGCGGGGGCGTCCCATCGGGGGCGGCGGGGTTCATCGCAGTTGAAGAAAGGATACATCTCCATTTTTTCCAAATAATCTGATTTTCATAGGAAATCATTGAGAAAACTCTGACGTTCTCTGGGGCTTCGCCCCCGCCACTGGGGCACCCCCCATTGCGATGACAACGTATTACCCGTAACCTTACTCGGGCTATCGCACTGCGCCCGTCCCTCAACGGGGGACTGGGGGCGCAAGAGGGGGGCAATATAGTACGTGAAAAAAGGTTTTGCTATGAAAATCGTGTTCTCAAGATATGATAATGGGGGTTGAGACCCCCATACCCCCGGTAATGATGAACGTCACCGCCCCCGACGGGGCGCCCCCGCGGCGTTTGAGGACTAAATATTCTAAAGCCTCCTTGCCCTGCTGTGCCTGAAGAGAGGCCCTAAGGGAGGGGATAATCATAAAAACGATTTTCAAAGTTCCGGAGTGAACGTTATAGGTTCATGCCCGTTTCTACAGAGCATTTTTTTCCTACCTTGAGATACCGGGAAATTATTAGAAATGGGTAAATGCATCTGACGGCGCTGACTTACCGTTTCCCGATACTATTATTTACCGGTATACATGAATGTCATGCGTACCCGATAATTCTATGACCAAAACGTTGTCCGTCTTGTATGTAGACGATGAACCGGATCTCCTTGAAATAGGTAAATTGTTCCTGGAGCAGTCCGGAGAATATTCTATAGATACCTCGGTTTCTGCAGCGGATGCACTGGTCCGGCTGGAACAAAAAAAATATGATGCGATTGTCTCAGATTACCAGATGCCGGTGATGAATGGCATCAAATTCCTGCAGGCAGTGCGGAACCGGGGAGATCAGATTCCCTTCATCATTTTTACCGGCAGGGGCAGAGAAGATGTTATTATAGAAGCCCTCAACAGCGGGGTTGATTTCTACCTCCAGAAAGGGGGGGAACCGAAAGCCCAGTTTGCAGAATTAATCAACATTATAAGAAAAGCAGTAAGGCAGAAAAGTGCTGATGATGCACTTAAGGAAAGTGAAGCCAAATACCGGAACATCCTGGAAAACATCCAGGATGTTTACTACCGCAGTGATGTTGACGGTAATCTCATTCTCGCAAGTCCCTCCATGGTCACGGTGCTGGGATATGATTCACTGTCGGAATTATATGGGGAAAATATCTCCCATACGTTCTATTACAACCCGGAGCAACGGAAAGAGTTTCTTGCAGAGATCAATCGCAGTGGATCCGTTACCAATTATGAAGTGACGCTGAAAAAGCGGGACGGGACACCGGTATTTGTGCTGACCAGCAGTCATAAATACTACGACCCGTCCGGCAACTTCCTGGGCGTTGAAGGGATTTTCAGGGATATTACAGCACGGAAAAAAGGCGAAGATGAACTGAGAGCCGCGTATGAACAGCTCACTGCTTTTGACGAAGAGATGCAGGCACAGTTTGATGAACTGAAATACGGGCAGGACGCACTTCGTACAAGTGAAAAGAAGCTGCAGGGTATTGTCCATGGCTCACCCATCCCCCAGTTCGTGATCGATAAAAACCACCGGGTGATCAGCTGGAACCATGCCCTTGAACGGTACAGCGGGGTTAAGGCCGATGAAGTCCTTGGAACCAGCCAGCAGTGGAAGGCATTTTACCCGGTGGAACGCCCCTGTATGGCGGATCTCCTCGTTGATGGTACTATTGATAAAATCCCTGAGTGGTATCCGGCTAAATATAACAAATCGAAGTATGTTGAGGGTGCATACGAGGCAACAGACTTCTTTCCAAAAATGGGGACGGACGGGATATGGCTGTACTTTACTGCATCGACGATCAAGGATTCAACCGGCAATATTATCGGTGCAGTAGAGACGCTTGAGGATATCACCGAGATCACCGTAAAGGAGCAGGCGCTTAAGGCAAGCGAGGAGCAGTACAGGAATGTTATCGAGACGCAGACGGAATTCATCTGCCGGTTCAAACCTGATGGCACCCATGTCTTTGCAAACGAGGCCTACTGCCGGTATTTCAGGAAAAATTGCAAGGAACTTATCAGGAAGAAGTTCCGGCCGGAGATTTATCCGGAGGACCATGACCGGGTGAAGGAACATTTTTCATCATTTACCCGGGAAAATCCGGTCTCGGCCATTGATCACCGGATCATCATGCCGGATGGCAGTCTGCGCTGGCAGCGGTGGGTGGACAGGGCAATTTTTGATGAGCAGGGCAATATCACCGAGTACCAGACCGTGGGGAGGGACATTACTGATGTCAAACAGGCAGAAGAGGCACTGCGCGAGAGCGAGAGCAAACTCAATGCCATCGTAAGGGGTTCTCCCATCCCGCAGTTTGTCATTGACAAAGATCACAAGGTAATCCAATGGAATGCTGCACTTGAAAGGTACAGCGGGATCAAGGCAGACGAAGTTCTTGGCACTAACCAGCAGTGGAGGGCATTCTACCCGAAGGAACGCCCCTGCATGGCAGATCTTCTCGTTGAGGGACACATTGAGAAGATCCCCCGGTGGTACTCCGGTAAATACACAAAATCCCCTCTCATCAATGATGCTTACGAGGCTACCGATTTCTTCGCCCACATGGGACCTTCAGGAACGTATCTCCACTTCACTGCCGCACTCATCCGGGATTCCAAGGGCATAATTATCGGGGCTGTAGAAACACTGGAAGATATTACTGCGATGAAAGATGCTGAAAAGGAGTTGAAAAAGAACGAAGAAAAATACCGCAATATCCTTGATAATATCCAGGATATTTTCTACCGCTCTGATCGTAATGGCAATCTTATCATGATCTCCCCCTCCGGTGCAGTATTACTGGGATATGATTCTCCTGATGATCTGATAGGGCTCAGTATTGCCGGGCAGATCTATGCCGTTCCCGACGACCGCAACGCATTCCTTGATGCAATGAAGGAGAAGGGGTATGTCAAAGACTACGAGGTAAAACTCAGGCGGAAAGACGGAAATGTTGTCACGGTAGCAACCAACAGCCATTTCTATTACAACCCGGATGGATCGCTCGGCGGGATAGAGGGAATTTTCCGGGACATTACCGGCATGAAACATACTGAAGAGTTATTGAGGGAATCTGAGGCTCTGTACCGTGCTGTTTTTGACAATACGGGTGCCGCTACGATCATCATCGCCCCGGATACCACTATCCTGCTGGCAAATGACCGGTGGGAGAAACTTACCGGGGTCCCAAAGGAAAAGCAGGAGCACAAAACAAGCTGGACTGTGTTTATTGATAAAGAGGATGTGGAACGGATGAAGCAGTACCACTATACCCGCCGAAAGGATCCCTCCCTTGTACCCAGGACATACGAATGCCGGTTGATTGATGCTGCAGGACATATCCACAACTGTATCGTGAATGTGCTCATGATCCCCGGTTCATCCAACAGTGTCGCTTCGCTGGTCGATATCTCAGATCTCAAGCAGGCTGAAGAAGCACTCATGCAGATAAACAAAAAACTCAACCTTATGAGCAGTATTACACGCCATGATATTCTCAACCAGCTTACGGCATTATCAGGATTTACCGGACTATTAAAGAATCATCTTACGAATGACCAGGATCTCATGTATATCAGCCAGAGTGAGACTGCTATCCAAAATATCGAACGGCAGATTACCTTTACCAAATTATATCAGGATATCGGAGTGAACGGCCCGGAGTGGCAGATGACTGCAACCGTCATCCGGCAGGCAGTAAATCAACTGTCATTAGGAACGATTACCGTGGAAATTGACCTGAATGATATTGAAATTTATGCCGATCCGCTCCTGGTCAAAGTATTCTATAACCTGATCGACAATTCTCTTCGCTATGGCGATAAGCTGACAGAAATCCGGTTTTATTCTGCAGAGGGACCTGACGGGCTTGTTCTTTTCTGCTTGGACGATGGTGTTGGCATTCCGGGGAGTGAAAAAGATCGTATCTTTGATCGTGGTTTCGGCAGGCATAGCGGATTCGGCCTTTTCCTTGCACGCGAGATCCTTTCTATTACCGGCCTTACCATAATAGAAACGGGTGAACCGGGCAAAGGGGCACGATTTGAGATGCATATTCCAAAAGGGGCATACCGGCATATCCACCAGTAAATTATGGTATCATACCAGCGTCAGGCAATTAAATTCACCGTTACAGACATCTTTAAGTAAAAATATCGCCCAAGTTATTGAGCAATTGCGCTGCTATAGTGTAGTCCGGCCAATCATGCGAGCCTCTCACGCTCGCGACTGGGGTTCGAATCCCCATAGCAGCATCCGATTTTGACTGATTC